>Ga0210393_10000055_pt1 | contig 143757 bp, 116 predicted proteins | sample IncBWC27OmetaG_FD_160068 | JGI IMG/M metagenome (GOLD analysis project Ga0210393, IMG submission 160068) | Forest soil microbial communities from Barre Woods Harvard Forest LTER site, Petersham, Massachusetts, United States - Inc-BW-C-27-O ... | reverse complement strand
TGAAACCCAGGATGAAAATCACAGCCTATAATCAACATGACGTTGGCTCCTCTCTCGAGCCTTGGTCTTGTTCATCGCATACCAATCTACTCGCTGCGATGGGCCAACGTCGTTATGCAATCAAGCGGAGTGGCGGCAAGCGAAGCGCTGCCGCCGCGCAGTCGAAGGACCCCGTGTGTCTCAGCCCTCACCACCGGCTCGACTCGGGATTCTCTGCGCAGAATCCAGACTTCGACATCAAAGACGACGATTCCACCGCCGTCCGCTCCATGGACTACCGCATCGCCAAATGAGGAAGCTGACGCTCGTCGGCTTTGATGCCGTGGCCGCCTACTTGTTCACGACCTGGCTGAGAACTGCAGATTTGGCGGAAGCGTAGTTCGCGTCCCCGGCGTAGGTTGCCGTGATTGTGTGTGTGGCCTGTGTCAAGGTGCTGGTTTCAAAAGTTGCGACACCGCCTTTCAGGTTTGTCGTGCCTAACACCGTGGCTCCATTCCTGAAAGTGACGCCTTCCCCATTCGGAGGGGGCCCGGCGATGGAAGTGATCTTAGCTGTAAAGGTTACGGTCTGCCCCACGACGGATGGATTCTGCGAGGAGCTCAGCGAGACATTCATCTGCGGAGACAGCAGGAACCCATAAGTAATCCGTGTGCCCGTAAGGGGATACGCCTGCACGGCGATCTGTCCGGCGTGGTTGACGGCAACACCGGTCTGGAGCACAAATTTCTGCTGGATATTCGCAGGCACCAGCAGATTCAGGTCCTGCATTCCCGCAGTTGCTGTCCAAACAAAAGCATGCACCGGACTATTCTCTGCCGTGGTCGTCGTTGAACTACCCACCACTATGCCCGACCCATTGATGGCATTAGCGTTACTCTGTGTACCGCCAAGGGTTCCAAGGTCGTGCGCGGTGCCTCCCTCCCAGAACTGTGCGTGGCAAACCGAAGCAGAACATGCCGTGCCTGCGATCACACCGGAGCCGTTGATCGAGCTGGCATTAGAGTATTGCGCAATATCTTGCATGCCGCCGCTTTGTGTCCAGGAGAAGGCGTCGATTTCATTTCCATTATGGACGTCGTCCCAACCGACGACCTGTCTCGAATCATTGATCCCTTGAGCGGTCGAGAAATAGCTCCCAGTCAGGGTCCCGAGGTCCTGCATCCCTCCTTGAGGCATCCACAGAAAGGCGTGCGAGTCCGTTGAACCGGCGACTACGGAGTCGCCAACAATCCCATCTCCTGTGTTGATCGCCCACGCTTCGCTGCTGAACCCGCTTAGCGTACCCAGGTCTTGAGTGGTTCCGTCGTGTTTCCAGAGAAAGGCATGGTAGAGGGGGGCACCGGAGAAACCGGCGATGTCTCCGGAGTTGTTGATCGAACTTGCGAAGCCCGCTCCCAGACTCTGGATTCCTGTCGCTTTCGTCCAGCGAAAGGCAAGCCCTGTTGACCCTTCCCCGCCAAAGACGTTCTTTGTGGACGCGCCTACCACTTCGCCGGAGGCATTGAGCCCAAGAGGAGTCGTCCAGTAGTAGGGCGGAATACTCTTCAACTCAGTGACGTCGTAAGCTTGCGCATTGGCGTTGGACGAAGCAACGAAAAGTATCGAGATCAGTGAGAGCAGAAAGCATACTGGGATTTTACGCATAGTTCCTCGCTAGACGGCACTAGGGAGCCGAACAACCAAGGATTGGACCATATTTCCGTGAGTTTAACCATCGGGGAGATCCCGTACACTGGCCGATTCGAAACAATTGGCCGGACGGGCAGTTCAATTTCAACCGACCATACCTTTTTGCTCAGGATGACAGGGCCTCGCCAAATGAGGGAAGCTGACGCTCGTCGGCTTGATGCTTGTGGCCGCCTACTTGTCCACGACCTGGCTGAGAACTGCAGATTTGGCGAAAGCGTAGTTCGCGTCACCGGCGTAGGCTGCCGTGATTGTGTGTGTGGCCTGTGTCAAGGTGCTGGTTTCAAAAGTTGCAACACCGCCTTTCAGGTTTGTCGTGCCTAACACCGTGGCTCCATTCTTGAAAGTGACGCTCTCCCCATTCGGAGGGGGCCCGGCGATGGAAGTGATCTTAGCTGTAAAAGTTACAGCCTGCCCCACGACAGACGGATTCTGCGACGAGCTTAGGGCGACAGTCATCCGCGGAGACAGCAGGAACCCGTAAGTAATCGGTGTGCCCGTAACGGGATACGCCTGCACGGCGATCTGTCCGGCGTGGTTGACGGCGACACCGGTCTGGAGCACAAATTTCTGCTGAATATTCGCAGGCACCAGCAGATTCAGGTCCTGCATTCCCGCAGTTGCTGTCCAAACAAAAGCATGCACCGGACTATTCTCTGCCGTGGTCGTCGTCGAAAAGCCCACTACCGTGCCCGACCCATTGATGGCATAAGCGCGACTCTGCGTACCGCCTCCAAGGGTTCCAAGGTCGTGCAAGGTGCCTCCCTCCCAGAACCCTGCGTGGCAAGGCGAAGCAGAAGAACATGGCCCATAACCTGCGATCACACCGGAGTTGTTGATCGAGTCGGCATAAGCGTCTTGCGCGATCTCCTCCATGCCGCCGCTTTGTGTCCAGGAGAAGGCACCATCGAATTCAGTTCCTTCGCTCCAGCCGACGACCTGCCCCGAATCATTGATCCCTCGGGCGGTCGTGAAATAGTCGCCCTGTTGCAGGGTCCCCAGGTCCTGCATCCCTCCCTGAGGTGTCCACAGAAAGGCGTGCGTCACCGAGGAACCGGTGGAACCGGCGACGAGGGAATCACCAACAATCCCATCTCCTGTGTTGATCGCCAACGCTTCGCTGCTCGAACCGTCTAGCGCACCCAGGTCCTGAGTGGTTCCGTCGTGTTTCCAGAGGAAGGCATGGTTTTGGGTAGGAGAGAAACCGGCGATGTCTCCGGAGTTGTTGATCGAACTTGCGAAGCCCGATCCCAGACTCTGGATTCCTGTTGTTTTCGTCCAGTGAAAGGCAAGCCCCTGAAAGGCAACCCCCGCCTGTGGTTCCACGCCAAAAGCCTCCTTTGTGGATGCGCCCACCACTTCACCCGAGGCATTGAGCCCAAGAGGAGTTGTCCAGTAGTAGGGCGGAATACTCTTCAACGCAGTGACGTTGTAAGCTTGGGCATTGGCGTTGGACGAAGCAACGAAAAGTATCGAGATCAGTGAGAGGAGAGAGCACGCTGGGATTTTACGCATAGTTCCTCGCCAGGCAGCACTACAGCAATAAGGCGGCGACAAAGGATTCCAGCATATTTCCAAGGAGTTCGACTATCGGGGAGATCCCGTACACTGGCCGATTCCAAACAATTGGCCGGACGAGCAGATCACCTCAACCGGCCGCACCCTAGTTCCGAATCCCCATCTCCCCCAAAATCCAGGCATAATCAAACGAAGCTTCCTTCAACCGGTCATATCTCCCCGAAGCCCCGCCGTGTCCCGCCGGACTCAAGTTCGTTTTCAAAATCAAAGTATTATGATCCGTCCGCAGCGCCCGCATCTTCGCCACATACTTTGCCGGCTCCCAATACATCACCTGGCTGTCGTTGAACGACGTTTTCACCAGCATGTCCGGATAATTCTTCGCCTCCACATTGTCATAAGGCGAATAAGTCACCATGTATTCGAACGCCGGCTTCTCCTTCGGATTCCCCCACTCCTCAAACTCCCCCACCGTCAGCGGCAGCGTCTCATCCAGCATCGTATTCATCACATCCACGAACGGAACCCCCACCAGCGCCGCATGAAACAGATCCGGACGCATATTCAGCACCGCCCCCATCAGCAACCCGCCCGCACTGCGCCCTTCAATCACCAGCCGATCCTTCGATCCATACCCGTGAGCCGTCAAATATTCCGCCGACGAAATGAAGTCGGTGAACGTCGTCCGCTTGTTCATCATCCGCCCCGCATCGTGCCAGGCCTTGCCCATTTCGCCACCGCCGCGAATGTGCGCCACCGCCGTCACCACTCCCCGATCGACCATGCTGAAAATATTGGCATTGAAAAACATGTCGATCGACAATCCGTACGACCCGTACCCATACAGATACAGCGCCCCTTTCCCGTCGAGGCTCGCACCTTTCAAATGCAACACCGAAATCGGAACCTTCACTCCATCCGCCGCCGTCGCATAAATCTGCTCCACCTGATATTTCGTCCGGTCATATCCCCCCGGCACGTCTTTCTGCTTCAGCAGCGTCGACGTCCCTTTCTCCATGTCATAGCCAAACACTGACGCCGGAGTAATCGGCGACTGATATCCATACCGGAACTCCGTCGTGTCATACACCCGGTTCACATACGAATACGCCGCATACGCCGGCTCCGGAAACTCGATCCGCTTCGACTTCCCGCTCCTCAAATCCGTTACCCGAATCTGCGGCAGCCCGTTCTCCCGTTCATACAACACGTAATAGTTCTTGAAGAAATCCACATCGTCGAGCATCACCTTCGGATCCTGCGCCACCACATCTTTCCAGTTCGCGCTCCCCGCATCATTCACTGGAGCCTTCACCAACCGAAAGTTCCGCCCCGTGTCATTCACCCGAATATAAAAAGACTCCCCATTGTGGTCGGGATAATATTCCACCCCCTGCTTCCGCGGCTCCAGCATCTTCCACTCTGCCATCGGATCGTTTGCCGAAATGTAGCGAAACTCCGTCGTCGTATGACTGACCGAACCCAGGAAAATGTATTGTTGGCTCCTCGTCTTGCCCGCATACACTTCAAAGCGCTCGTCCTTCTCCTCATACACCAGCGCATCCTCGCCAGCCGCTCCCGCCGTGTGCCGGTACAGCCGGTACTGCCGCTTCGCCACCGCATCTTCCTGCGTATAAAAAATCGTCGAGTTATCGTTCGCCCACTCCACCGACCCCACCCGCTCGGCATGGTCCGCCAAAGTTTTCCCCGTCCGCAGATCCTTCACCGCCAGCGTGTACTGCCGAAACCCCGTATTGTCGAACGAGTAAGCCAGCAAATTCCCGTCCGGACTCACCGCAAACGCCGCCACGCTCATGAATGCCTGCCCCTTTGCCAGTTCATTCTGGTCGAGGATCACTTCTTCTGCCGCATCCATGCTGCCTTTCTTCCGGCAGCGAATCGGATACTGCTTCCCCTCCTCCGTCCGCAAATAATAGAAATATTCACCCTCCTTATACGGAACCTCGACGTCCGTCTCCTTCACCCGCCCCAGCATCTCGTCATAGAGCTTCTTCTGAAATCCCTCCGTCGGCTTCATCACCGCGTCGGTATAAACGTTCTCCGCCTCCAGATAAGCCCGCACCTCCGGATTCGGCTTATCCCGCAGCCAGAAATAGTTGTCCACCATCTTGTGCCCATTCACCTCCGACACATGGGGCACAATCTTGGCCACTGGCGGCTTCGGCAGCGACCCCACATCCGCCGCCACCAACACCATCACCGACCCCAGCACCAACCCGCCCACCCGAATGCGACGCACCCAGCTCCGATTCATGAATCCCCCCAAAGTGTGAAATAGAAATACTGGAAACAAAAATGTCGCGATAAAAAATGCGACTGGGAAGTTGCCCCCGCACAATACTCCGCCCCCACCAAGCTTTGCAAGATTGGACCCCGTGCCTCGCGTTAACATGGAGGCAGGGAGCACTCCATCCCGCCGACGTAGGAATCAAGAGAGTAAACCCCGAGCTTCCCAACCCACCATCCGTCCCACCTCAAACATAAAATCCCCCTCCTACCTACAATCGGCCCCGCGAAACCGCGCCAAAACCGCGCCATCCTTCCCACCGCCCGTAACCATCTTGATTCCCCCCCCGATCTCATCCTCAAGAAGAAAGGCGGCCGTTAGGCCGCCCAAACTGACAACTGGACACTGGCAACTGCCCACTGCTCCTACTTCTTCCCCCGCAACATCTCCACCACCCGCTCATAGTCGTCCACCGTGTGATACTCAATCACAATCTTCCCCTTGCCCTTCCGGTCCCGGATCCTCACCCTCACCCCCAGCATCTGCTCCAGATCGGTCTGGGCCGCCTTCACATTCGGATCCACCCACCGCGCCCCGCTCGCCTTCTTCACCACTTCCCCCGGCATCCCCGGAAACGGATCCAGATCCCCATTCATCGACAACACCAGCCGCTCAATCTGCTCCAGCGTCAGGCCTTTCTTCACCATGTACAGCGCCGCCTTCGAAATCTGATCATCATTCGCCAGCGTCAGCAGTTCCTTCGCCTCGGCGAACGAAATCTTTTTCTCTGCCAGCAGTTGCATCACATCCCGAGGCAACTTCAGCAGCCGCATGTAATTCGTCACCGACGCCCGCGACAGCCCCACCCGCTCTCCAATCTCCTGCTGCGTCATCTTGAATTTGTTGCTCAGCATGCGGAACGCTTCCGCCTGTTCGAGCGCGCTCAAATCTTCGCGCTGCAGGTTTTCGACGATCGTCATCTCCGCCGCCTGTTGCAGCGATACGCGCCGCACCAGCGCCGGAATGGCCGTCTTCCCCGCCTTCTTCGAAGCCAGCAGCCGCCGCTCGCCCAACACTAAGATGTAGCGCCCGTCCTCTTCCCCCGGACGCACCATGATCGGCTGCACCACCCCATTGGCCTTGATCGAATCCGCCAACTCCTCCAGCGCATCATCATCATCGACATGCCGCGTCTGAAACGGATTCTTATCAATATCCGCAATGTCCAGGTTCACCACCAGATTCGCCGGCATCCGCGACTCCGCCTGCGCAAAAATCGTAATGACCTCGTCTCCTTCCACCGCCGGAATCACCATCGAGGAGGGAGAATGTGGATTTAGAGAATGCACGGAATCGGTTTGTGTGGGGACAGCCGCCCCCGGCTGTCCAGCCGAGCGAAGCTCGGCTTCTGCCGCGCCCGCCGCCTCAGCCACGGCATCCTCCGCCACCGCCCGAATGCCCCCCGGAATCGCCTCCCCAGCCACAACACCGCTCGTTCCTCCCGCAGCATTGTCATTCCGACCCTGCGCAACGCGCAGGGGAGGAACCTGCTGTTTGCCCGCTGCGCCGCTGCCCTGACCAGGAGCGAAGCCAGCAGCCGCTGGTCCCACCACCCGCGGCCCCGGCAGTAACGACTCCAACCCCCGCCCCAACGCCCGCCGCTTCTCTACCTTCTCCTTCTCCCGCCCCGCCACATTCTCCGCCGCTACAGTATTCGTCATGAAGTCTCCCTGATCTCCGGAACCATCCCATCCCTTGTCATCCTGAGGCGCCGTTCTTCGGCGCCGAAGGATCTATGCAATCTTTCGCGCAATATATATCGATGACAATCAATCTAATATATCGATGAATGTCAATATACGAAAAGGCCTGCTAAGCCGTCTTATCCATCTCCTCCGCTCGCTCTCTTCCGTGCTCCTCTGTGGCTACAGTCCCTTCGGGAGTAGCCGACGCATCAGAGCTGGCAGCCGCAGGCTGCCGCTCAATAATCTCCTTTGCCAGCCTGATGTAGCTCTCCGCCCCCTTCGACCGCGGATCGTAGACCAGCGCGGCCATCCCATGACTCGGCGCCTCAGCCAGCCGGATGTTCCGTGGGATCGTTGTCTTGCACAGCTTCTCGCCAAAATAATTCTTCAACTCAGTCATCACCTGCTGCGCCAGGTTGGTTCGCTCATCGAACATGGTGAGCACCACACCCTCGATTCCCAACTCAGGGTTCAGCGCCGCACGAATCCGCTCGATGGTATCGAGCAACTCGCTGACACCTTCGAGAGCAAAGTACTCTCCCTGCATCGGAATGAGAACCGCGTCAGCTGCGACCAGCGCATTCAGCGTGAGCAGATCGAGCGCGGGTGGACAGTCCAGCACGATGAACTGAAATCGATCGCGCACCTGGGCGAGCGCGTCACGCAGGCGAAACTCACGCCCTTCTGCGTCGACCAGTTCAAGGTTCGCGCCAATGAGGTTCTTGTGGGCAGGAATCAGCCATAGCTGCTCAAGCTCAGTCGCGAGCAGCGCCTCCTCCGCCGAGGCCGCGCCCATCAGCAGATGGTACGAGCTGACGCGGTCAGGGTCCTTGGCAAACCCCAGGCCGCTGGTGGCGTTGGACTGCGGATCGCAGTCGACCAGCAGCGTGTTCACTTCCGCAGCCGCAAACGACGCGGCCAGGTTGATGGCAGTCGTAGTCTTACCCACGCCGCCCTTCTGATTGGCAACAGCGATAACGCGTCCCATAAGATTGTGTGGAGAAGCAGAGCTACAGGGCAGCATAATCCGCGAACGCACTTCAAATCAATGACGATCTGCTGTGCAATCAGTGAATTTGTGTGCAAAACGCGTCCAATGTTCCTGCAGGAACATTTTTCTGCTGGGTTTGCGGCGACGACTTTCTTGAAGATGAAAGTCGAGGAATGTTCCTGCAGGAACATTGAGTCGATTGCGCCGAGAGAAAGGGATCCACTCGCTCCGCCTAGCCGGGTTCGGCCAGGCACACGGCCCAGGCGGTTTCCCACCGGTGAACTCGAGCGGTGGGAGGAAATGTTCCTGCAGGAACATTCCTCCGGATTTTCAAGCCGCTTCCATGCAGCAGTCTTTGGTTGAAGCCGACCCGCATGAGAGTAGCAACTCTGGAAAGTTACAAATCGGCAGAAATGTTCCTGCAGGAACATTGTGGAAAATTCGCCTCACGAAAGAGACGGTCCGGGCATTTACTGGCGATACGGTGACATGTTTCCCACTTATAACCTCGCAAGTGGTGAGGATTGGTAAAACAAGCTGCAAAACACCCCATGGTCTATTGATTTAGCCCACTTTTTATATTCTTGGTTCCTAATCCGAGAGCTTGGCAATACTCGAGTGGCTTCACAGCCGTGAACAGGGGAGTGGGCTGTCTATCCGACAGTGGATTTGTGGATGATCCATTCCACTTTACAGCACAGAAGCGGGCGATCCTAGATTTAAGATGCTATAAATCGTGCCAAAAGTTGACGATCAGTACCACTTGTTAACTATCTTGGCTACTGAGCTGAGCGGGCTATGAGCAAGATGCGGGAGCGGGAATGGGGGACCGGGGCTGGGGCGGACCAGGTGAAGCGAGGCAGCAAAGCGCGGGCTTGGTCTTGTTGGGCGGCGGCGATCAGGAGAGTGAGCCGGCCGGTGGGGGCGACTAGGGCGGCGGCGGTGGGGAGGATGGCTTGGAAGTGTTCGACGGCGCGGAGGGTGACTACGTCGAACGTTGACGTGAGAGTTTCGGCGCGGGCGTTTTGTATATTGACGTCGGTCAATGTAAGGGCGCGAGAGACTTCGCGGAGGAAGGCGGCTTTCTTGTGATTCGACTCGATCAGGGTCAGCGCGATGGTTGGTGCCCAGAGCTTGATGGGGAGGCCGGGGAATCCGGCGCCGGAACCCAGGTCGGCGAGGGTGATTGCCTCAGGGGCTAAAGCCCCAGCCTCTCCCTGGCTGGCGACGCGGCCCTGAAGGGCCGCTCTTCCACCAGGACCCCTTCCACCACGATCTCTCCCACCGGGAGCCCCTCCACCGGGGGGCACGCTTTCGCCAAGGGCTGCCCTTTTGCCGGCGTCCGTTCGCCCGCCGGGGAACAGGTGGCGGGCGGCGAAGAGGCTTTCGCCGAAGTGGCGGGGGATGATGTCTTCGGGGTCGCGGATGGCGGTGAGGTTGATGCGGGAATTCCAGCGGACGAGTATATCGATGTAGGTCGATATATCCTGTAGTTGAGCGGCGGACAGGACAGCAGGTTCCTCACCGGCCTTCGCCGGTTCGGAATGACAATCGGCGGGCAGGGTCGGAAGAGTGAGTGGGGCGCGGAGGAAAGGGTCGAGCAACTCGGCGATGCGGGCAGGGGTCATGGCGGCGGACTCAAGATTGTAGATGCGCGATTGGCGATTTGGGAAAGGGCGAACCTGGGCCAAACCTGGCTTGAGTGGGCCACCGCCTTCGCCGACGATGAGGAAAAAATGACCCTAGGTCCCTCCACTGCGCCGTCGCGTTCGCTCCGGCTTCGGTCGGGATGACAATTCGTGTAACGGGAAGTCAAAGGAGGGGTGAGGACGCGTTGCGCGGGCGAAGGGGCTACGACCTGCGGGTGTACTAAATTGGGAATCGGGTGGTAAGTAGGGGGCGTCGCGTGTCAGAATAATGCATCTAACTTTATTATGGGGAAAACCAAGGTGGCGATTTTTGACGAAAAATACCGGGTCATCTCCGTGGAGAGTCAGTGTCTGGTCATCCGGGGAGTACAGAGCGGGAAAGTGCTGACGATCATGAATCCCGATCCGGAGACTCCGCTATCGCCGGCCGAATATCCGCCAGGGAAGTTGATCGCGTTGAGCGATCCTTCGGCTGCGCCTTTGAATTAGGCGGGCGCTCGCCCTCCGAAAAGCAGGTCCCTCCACTCCGCCGTCGCTTACGCTCCTGCTCCGGTCGGGATGACAATCGTTTTTCTCTTTTCCTCCTTTCTCTCCATGGGCTGACGCCAATCCTTCAAGTCTTCATCTGTTTTATGCTTTCGGCAAGCCGCACCCTTTCAACACAAATTGTTGCACCCACCTCGCCACGCCGGAATGGCAGATCATCTTGTTCGCACACGATCGGGATGACTGGGGTTACTTTTTTAGGGCAGCGGGCCAGTTGGTCACAAGGGTGATGGAGGTGGATTTGGTGTGGTCGGTGGTTTGGACCACGAACTGTTTGGTATCGGGACTGACGTCGTAGCTGATGCCGGTGAAATTTGGGAGATCGAGCTGGAATAGAGGTTCGATGGAGGTCACGCGAAAACTGGGTTGCGTGACGGTGTGCGCGGCCATCAGGCGGTTCCCCATGGTGACGAAGAAGAGTTCGTTGTTGCCTCTGAAGATGGTGTTCCATCCGCCGGTGGTGGAGACCTGGGTTTTGGCGCCCTCTGCAAAAGGCACAACGTAGACTTCGGGCCGGCCGGATTCGTAGGAGAAGTAGGCGAGCCGACGTCCGTCGGGAGAGAAGCGGCCATCATATTCGCTGGCCGTCATCTGGGAAGTGGCGGGTGGCTGAAAAAGCTTGGGCTCCCCGGTCTTTCCGTCGCCGATCTTTTCGTCGACGGTCTTTTTTTCGACAATCAGGGGCAGAATCCAATTGGAAAAGACGCCATCCTTCGTTTCGACGTCGAGAGAAAGATATTTTCCGTCGGGCGACCAATCGACGGGTGATTCGGCGATATAAGCTTCGTTCTGATACAGAACTTCTTCGGGTTGGCTGCCGTCGAGAGAGCGGCGGCGGATCGAGGTCTTGCCGTTTTCATTGACCCCGTAGGCGATTTGCCTTCCATCGGGAGACCATACCGGCCAAAAATCTTGGGGTCCAAAGGTGACCCGCGTGGGCTGACCGCCAGCGACGGGAAAGATCCAGATATCGTCGTTTCCGGAGCGTGGATCCTTGACCGTGACGGCGATGGATTTGCCGTCGGGAGAAAAACGCGGATCCGAATAGATAGCGAGCGGACCGGGGGTGGCGATCAGGTTTCCGCTGCGGTCAAAAACCTTCAACTCGGATTGCGCCGAACTTTCGTGGTAGGCCAGCACTCCATTCTGCGAGACGGAAAAAGTGCGGGCTTCGCCAAGGATTTCAGGATCGCCGGAAAGCTTGAAAGTGCGCGGGTTGAAGGGCTGAGCCTCGATGTGTCCGGCGCGGACAAATAGCAGATGGCCGGAAGCGAACGTCGCACGATAACCAGGGCCAATCACAATCCCGTCGTGTTCGGGTTCGCCAAGTGTGGCCACTTTGATCTCAGACGCCCCTCTAGGTCGATACGAGACATAGAAAAAGTGCTTACCGTCGGGGAGGAACGAGGGAGTTGCATTGACAAGTTCGTCTTGCTTGAGTTTGGTAGCGGGCTCGATCGGACCGCCGGAGGCGGGGATTTGCGAGATTGGACCGAAGTTCTGCTTGCAGAAAAGGATGACGCCGTCGGGACTCCAATCGCCGCCGTTACCCGAGACATCTTCGGCGAGGGTCTGGGCCTCGCCTCCGGAAATGCTGATCTTTTTTAGTTGGCGATCGGCAATGAAGGCGAGGTAATGGCTGTCGGGAGACCAGAAGGGCGTGGCGGCGTCTTCGGTGCTGGGAAGCATGGAGGCTTGCGGGGCATCGAGCGGGCGGAGCCAGAGGTTGGTGTGGCCTTTGTCGTCGACGGCGGAGAAGGCGAGGGTTTTGCCGTCGGGCGAAATGACGACCGGGCCTGCGTCAAAGCCGGAGGCGCGGAAGGCAGTGCCGGGCGGGGGTGGGATGTAGGCGCGCACGGAAAGCGTGGGAGCGGTGGCGCGCTCGGAGAAATAGAAAAGGATCGCGGCGACGACAAGAAGAAGGGCGGCGGCTGCCAAGAGCGCGCGCGGGAGGAAGGTGCGCGCGGATGGCGCTGGCGCGAGTGCGGCGGGTTGTTGCGTGATGCTTTTCAGTTGCAAGCGGACATCGTGAGCGGACTGAAAGCGGTCTTCGCGGTCTTTTGCCAGACAGGACGCGACTAAATAGTCGAAGGCTGGGGGCGTGGAAGGCTTGGAGGCGCTGATCGGGTCGGGGTCTTTTTCGAGGATGGCGGAGGCGACGCTGATCTGGCTTTTGCCTTCGAAGGCGCGCTTGCCCATCGCCATTTCGTAGAGGACGGCGCCGAAAGCGAAAATGTCGGCGCGGGAGTCGGCCTCTTTGCCTTCGATCTGTTCGGGAGACATGTACTGAATGGTGCCGACGATGCTGCCGGCGGTGGTGAGCGGGGTGATGGGAGTGGGGCCGGACATGGTCCGCGCGGCGGATAGAAGTGGAGCTGAGCCCGAGCCCGCGGCCCCGATTGCATTCGGCTTCGCCAGACCAAAATCCATCAGCTTCGTTCCCGACTTGGTGAGCATGATGTTGCCGGGCTTGAGATCGCGGTGGACGATGCCGGCGCGATGCGCGACCTCTAATGCCTCGGCGACTTCCATTCCAATCTTCAAGACTTCTGGAAGAGGCAGCGCGCCTTTGCGCAGGCGGTCGGCGAGGGTTTCGCCGTCGAGGAACTCCATGACCAGGAAGTCGGTGCCATCCTGCGAGCCGATGTCGTAGAGATGGCAGATGTGGGGATGATTCAGGGAAGAAATGGCGCGGGCTTCGCGCTCGAAGCGTTGCTTGAATTCAGGACTGGCGGAGAGATGCGTGGGAAGAATCTTGATGGCGACGGTGCGGTCTAGGCGAGTGTCATTGGCGCGGTAGACTTCGCCCATACCGCCGGCGCCGAGGCGGGGATTGAATCTCGTAGGGGCCAAGTTTTGTGTTGGGGGGAAGGGGCATGGGTCGGGGCAATTATAGCTTGCATCTTGGCACGGGAGGGGAAAGCAGGTCCCCTTCGACTTCGCTCAGGGCAGGCTCTCCACTGCGCCGTCGCATTCGCTCCGGCTTCGGTCGGGATGACAAGCGTTTTGATTGCTCGCTTGGTGCGATCACACTGGGGCGAGGGCGGCTTCGGCATTTTTTCTTAGGGGGTCGAGGCGGGATTGTTCCAGGCCGTCGCGGTAGAAGAGGTTGTAGGTGTCGAAGGGGATGAGGCGGCCGTCGGGGTGGACGACGTGGACGCAGGTTTTCTTGACGCTGCGGACGTCGAAGGAGTGGGCGTCGATGAATTGCATGATGATGACGCGGAAGATGTTTTCGTACGTGATGGCGTCGGGGACGAGGACTTTGGGGAGGCAGCAGAGGAGTTCGCGGAGGGTGCCGGCGCTGCTGGCGGGGCTGTGGTTGGTAGCGAAGAGTTTGAAGAGGTTGTCTCGGACCACCGGTTCCTGTTCGTAGAGGATGGTGTTGGCTGCGCCGTTGATCAGGACTTCGGGAGGGATCATGCTGGTGAGGGGCGTGACTTTGCCGTTTAGTTTTAGGGCGTAGGCCATGGCTAGAGAGTCGGGGTGGCAGGGGACGGGGATGATGTCCTCGGGGCGGAAGACTTTGGACTGTTCGAGGATTTTGCGGCGGACTTCGGTGAGGGTCAGGCGGTCGGTGGCGGGGTTGAAGTTGCGGACAAATTTTCCGGATTTTGCGCCGGGCGCGGTTACTTGATCCTTTCCCACTGAGGGAACGTCAAAATCCCCACCCTGTCGCGAAGAACGCGACACGGGTGGGGCAACCTCATCTACCCAGGTTTCGAGGCGGCCGGCGTCCTGGATGGGTTGGAAGGTTACGCCTCTTACGCAGGGTTGCTGGAGGGCGAAGTCGATGGTCCTCCCGATTTCGTGGTCGTTTAGATTCTTCTTCAGCGTCACTACTAAATTTGTGGCGATGTTGTAGCTGTTTAGTTTTTCTAAGGCGTCGTGGCGGATGCGGCGGAGGTCGGCGCCGCGGAGTTGCATCAGGGGTTCGCGCTCGAAGGAATCGAACTGGAGATAGACTTCGAAATCATCTTTGTAATCGGCCAGGCGTTTGACGAAATCTTCTTCTTCGGCGATGCGGACGCCATTCGTATTCACCATCAGATGCTTTATGGGGCGGGCCTTGGCCATTTCTACAATCTTGAAAAAATCTGGATGCATGGTGGGTTCTCCACCTGAGAGTTGGACTACGTCGGGATGGCCTTCGTTGCGGACGACGGCGTCTAACATTTTCTCAATCTGATCGAGGGTGCGGAATTGCTGGCGCTCGGGGCCGCTGGCGGCGTAGCAGACGGGGCAGCGCAGGTTGCAGTAGTCGCAGATTTCAACCAGGGTCAGGCAGGAGTGTTGCTCGTGGTCGGTGCAGAGGCCGCAGTCGTAGGGGCATCCCCATTTCACGGGGGTGTTGTAGACCTGGGGCATCTCGGGGGGCTTGATGAAAACTTCGCGGGAGCGGCGGTAGTAGTCGACGTCGTCGGCGATGAGGACTTTTTCTGATCCGTGCTGGGGGCAGCGTTTTAGGAGATAGACGTTGCCGTCCTGGAAAACCGTCTTGGCTTCGACTTTGCGGTAACAGGTGGAGCAGATGGAGATGGCTACGTCGTAGAAGAGGTAGGGGCGGGTTTTGTGGGGCATGGGGCGCCTCGCGGGCGGTGCGACTCGAATGTTAGCAGGGGTGGGGGGTTGGCGATGTCGGCGTGTGGCGGTTTCGGGAGTGTCCCATTCGATCCCGACGGCGTCGCTTGGGTTCAAGCAAAGATCTTAAACACGGAGGAACACAGAGGGAACACAGAGGAAGAACACGGAGGAGACCGCTTCACCAGGGGATCGAGCGGTAGAGAAAGGGGGTGAGGACGTGAATCAAGGAGACGAAAACGAAAGCTACTAGCGCGGCGACGATCAGGGATGTGGGTTCGGGGTGCAGTCCGGTTTGTTGGATCGCTTTGTAGGCGAGCGCGATGATGACGATGTGGATCAGCCAGGCGACCAGGAGCAGAACAAATCCCAGGGGCTGGTTAACGTAAAAGCGTCCGATCAAGGACACGCTGAGCAGCGACTCAAGTACCAGCACGGCCGGGACGGCGATGGCGTAGGTGAATGCGCGGCGGTCGGGCCGTTTGAGGAGCACGTAGATCAGGATGGCGTAGGGGATGTGGTACAGGACGAAAGGCGCGAGCAGGTAGAGCGTCGAGTGAGGTGGGAAGGCTCGCGGTGCAGACCAGAAATGCAGCTGGCCGAAGAACCAGGCCACGGAGCTGATGATGATCTGCGCGGCGAGAGCGAACACCAGGCGGTTGATGGATTGGCGGCTTGACGGAGAGAGATGAAGCGGGACGTCCGAACGAGTGGGAGCGGTTGCTGCGGGCGGAAGCGCGCCTGCGGGAACACCGGCTGGCTCCGGCGCGGCGATCGACGATGAGCGGTAAATGCCGCGGGCCAGCCATACGATAAACCAGACGCCGAGCGCGAGGACGGTTCCGGCGGCGATGAGGTAAGGGACAACCTGGTCGGGATGCTTGTTGCCGCCGAGGTCGCCGTTCGCGGCGCACATGGAGAACAGCAGCAGGATCAGGCTGGTGATCAGGACGAAGCCGGCTGTCAGGATGATGCCGAGAGTGCGCAGCGTGTTGGCGGCCCAGCGTTCCATGAGTTATGCGTGATGCTTATCGGGAATGCGACGGGCGGAGCCAGCGGAGGGCATCCCGGGAATAGTAAAGCAAGAGGAGGACGCAGGCCCACTGAATTCCTCCCAGGCCGAGGAAGATGCGGGGATAGGGTTTGAGGAAGTCGCAGAGCAGGCGGAAGGATAGGTAGGCGACCATGAAGAGTTTGAAGGCGTCGCCGGGGAGGAACGAGTGAGAACTCCCTGCGAGGGCAGTGGTGGTGTCGGGGGACGCTGGGTCCTTCGACTGCGCCGTGACTTCGCTTCGCGGAGTCACGGCTCCGCTCAGGATGACAAGTTTATTTTGAAGAGAAAGTCTACTTAGAACTCGGTAGAGGATCAGGATCAGGGCGAGTAGGAAGAGGATTTCGTAGAGTTGCGTGGGGTGGCGGGGGATGCCGTCGCCGAAGTTGACTGCCCAGGGGAGATGGGTGGGCGTGCCGTAGGTGTTGTCGGAGAGGCCGGTGAGGAAGCATCCGATGCGTCCGATGGCGATACCGAGGGCGAGGGGGATGGCGTAGAGGTCGCCGGTCGAGTCGCGCAGTCCGATGTAGCGTTTGGTGAGTTCGACGCTGATCAGGCCGAAGACGAGTGCGCCGACAATGGTTTTGCCCCCGGCGAGGTAGGCGGGATTGTGCAGGCTGTGCAAGGTGAGTTGTGGGTCTTCGAGCCAGAACAGGATTTTGGCGCCGAGCGCGCCTCCGGCCACAGCGGCGGCGACGACGGCCCAGCGCAGTGGGGTGGCGAGGGAGTCTCCGAAGCGGCGGCGGAGTAGGAGATAGAGGGTAAAGGCGATGAGGTAGGCGAGAGCTTCGAAGAAGAAGTGAGGATGGATGACGTAGGGGCCGAAGTGGAGGTAGAACGGGAAGACTAGGGCGGGATGGAGTGAGGGGGCGATGGGGAATTATAGCTAGAGAGGTCAAAATCCCCACCCCTTCGACAAGCTCAGGGCAGGCTCTCTCGCAAAGGACGCGAGAAGGGTGGGGCAACCCTGGTCCCGCTTGACATCCGGCTGGGTATTCTGTATATTCAGTTTGTACTGAAAGAAACGTTATGGCCGAACTAACTGGAGTGCAGAAGCAGTACATCCTTCACTGGGGGGAGATGGGGACGCGGTGGGGGATCAACCGGACGGTGGCGCAGATTCATGCGTTGCTGTACCTGTCGCCCAAGGCGCTGCCGGCGGAGGAGATTGCCGAGACGCTGAGCGTGGCGCGGTCGAATGTGTCGACCTCGATCCGGGAGCTGGAGACGTGGGGGATCGTGCGCGCGGTGCATGTGCTGGGCGACAGGCGGGAACATTATGAGTCGATGAAAGATGTGTGGGAGATGTTCCGGCTGGTGATTGAGCAGCGGAAGCGGCGGGAGATCGATCCCACGCGGGAGATGCTGCGGCGGTGCCTGGCGGACCTGGATCCAAAAGAGGCGGGTGCGGATTATACGCGGGAGCGCCTGGAGGCGATGGCGGGATTTTTCGAGGCGGTAACCGAGCTGCATGACCAGATGAAGCGGCTGCCCACGGGAACGGTTCGGAAGTTGTTGAGGATGGGAACGAAGATGAGGAAGAAGGCGGGGTAAACCCCCTTTTTTGCCTCATATATTCTGTTGTTACCGAACGATCTGTCATTAGCGATTTTAGGCGAGTGAGTCAAGAACTTGAACCACAGGGGACACAGAGATTCACAGAGGAAGTGCGGAGGCGGCTTATGAATACGGGCTGGATGACTCGGGCGATCTGGGGAGCGGGGGCGGTGCATGTGGGGATCATGGCGGCCAACATTCCGTTGCCAGGGCGGCTGCGGGTGCGGGAGCGGCTGGCCGAGGTGCCGCGATTCGTGCGGCAGATTTTTTATGTGCACTGGGTCTATATCGTGATCGTGCTGGGGATGTTTGCCGCGCTGTGCTTTGGATTTGCGCCGGAACTGGCGGGAGCGAGCGGGCTGGGACGATTTCTGAGTGGATTCATGGCGGGGTTCTGGCTGCTGCGCATTGTGCTGCAGATCTTTTATTACGACCGGGAGATCCGGCGGGAGAATCGAGTGCTCGACCTGCTCTATCTAGGGTCGTTGATTGTGCTGGTGGTGATTTTTGCGACGGCGGCGGTGAGGCCGGTGTCGTGAGGGAAATCAAAATCCCCACTTCTCGCAAAAGACGCGAGAAATGGGGCACCCTGGGAGAGGTGGACTGAAAACTATGGCGCAGGTCAACGACGAAAAGCAGATTCCTCTCGTTGGTCGGAATGACAAGGAGGATTTATTGGCGGACGAGCGAGACTTGTGGGCGCGAGGGTGGGCTGCCGCGGGGGCGGTGGTATGGGCAGGGATGGCGGTGTTGGCGCGAATGGGGGTCGCACGAGTGGGCGCGATCGAGCTGTTGTTTTTATTTGGGCCGCTGGTGATTGTTCCGCTGGGGATGGAATTGGGGCGCGGCTTCGACGGCGGCGGGCTTGAGGAATTGGCTCGACGGCTGCAGCCTGCGGGCGCGGGGTTGGCGGTCGTGGCCATGGGGCTGCCTCCGGGACGGCGAGCCGCTGTCGCAGCGTTGGGATGGTTGCTGGTGTGTGTGCTCATGGCTGGAGGCGGATTCGTGAGTTTGGTTCGGATTTTGTGGAGAGACGCGGGCGGGGGCGCCCGCGCCACATCGATCGTGCTCAGGATCGTGATCAGCGTCGCGCGGATTGATCTGGTGGTGGGTGGGGCGTGGCTGGTGGCGTCGCGGTTGGGGATGCGTCCGATGGGAATTCAGGAACCGATCGGATTGCTGACGGCGGTGCACTTTCACTTTGCGGGATTTGCCACGGCGACGATCGCCGCGGCGACGCTGCAATTTGCGGAACGGCGCGGAGAATATCGCTGGTTGAGGCCGGTGGTCCTGATGGTGGTTGGGTTGCCGATTGTGGTGGCGGTGGGGTTTGTGATTTCGCCGGCGGTGAAGATGGTGGCGGCGATCTTGTTTTCGGCCAGTGTGGCAGCGCTGGCGATCGCGGTGCGGGCGAGTGGCCGGGAGGCGGAAAATCTCACGGCGCGGGTGCTGCTGCAGGTTGCGGCTGGCGCTGTTTTTGCTTCCATGGTGCTTTCTGGCGCGTACGCCTTCGCCGACTTCGCGGGGAGCGATCTCTTGACGATTCCGCAGATGGCCAGAACTCACGGGATTCTGAACGCGGTTGGATTCTGTCTTCTGGGATTGTTGGGGTGGCTGGTGGAGCGGAGCGAGGGCACTCGATTGGCCGGTTCCGCTTAGGGCAGCCTTTCTGCGAAGGACGCGAGTAATTCTAGAACCACCGAAGTCAAAATCCCCACCCCTTCGACAAGCTCAGGGCAGGCCCTCTCGCAGAAAACGCGAGAAGGGTGGGGCAACCGCGTCGTGGTGATGGGTGAGCAAAGCGGATTCCTCGCTCGCTCTCGCCGCTTTGCGGCTACGAGCGGCTCGGAATGACAGGTTCGGAGTGGGTACACGAGAGTACCCAGTAGCTGTGTCCGATGTGCGCAGTTTTCAGACGGAGGTGGAAGCGGAACCTGTACACTACTGCAAGCCCGAAATGAAAATGCCGGGGGCGATGCCGGCTTGTTTCCATGAAGCAGGAGAATCCTCAGTCGAACCCGCCCGCAGAAGCCGGAACGGCTTCCGCTTCCTCCTCAGGCACATCCTTCGCTGATCCGCCGGTCGAATCCTTTTCCGCGCACGCTTCCGATTCCGCGAACACCCTGACTGGTACTGAGAGCGCCATCAACAAGGAACTACGGCGGCTGAATCGGTCCCTGCACGCGCTGAGTGCTTGCAACCAGGCACTGGCGCAGGCGGGCAGCGAGCAGGAGCTGCTGCAGCAGGTGTGCGAGATCATCGTGAGCGGCGGTGGCTACCGGATGGCGGGCATCGCTTACGCGGAGCAGGACGAAGAAAAAACGATACGGCCGATGGCGCATGCGGGCCACGGCAGCGGATACCTGGACCAGATCAAGCTGTCATGGTCGGAGGCTCCGGCGGGCCGCGGTCCGGCGGGTACAGCCATCCGCGAGAACCGGATTTGCGTGATTGCCGATACGGCGAACGATCCCACGTTTGCGCCCTGGCGCGAAGCGGCATTGCAGCAAGGATATGCGGCGGTGATCGCGTTGCCGCTGCGGGTTGCGAATTCGCCGTTCGGGGTGCTGGCCATTTATTCCGAGCAGGTGGGAGCGTTCGAGAGCTCGGAGGTCGACCTGCTCACCGAGATGGCCAACAACCTGGCCTTTGGCATCACCGCGATTCGTTCGCAGGAAGAAGGAAAACGGGCGACGGCGGCGCTGCGCGAAACCGAGGCCAAGTACCGCCAACTGGTGGAATACGTGCCCGCGATTTCTTATGTAGCCGAGGCGGGAGTGCATGGACGCTTTCTTTATCTGAGCCCGCAGGTGAGCACGATCCTCGGGTACCGTCCGGAAGATTGCATGAAGGACCCGCTGTTCTGGTGGGATCACCTGAATCCGGAGGATTACCCGATTGCGCTGCTGGAGGACAGTTGGGAGGAGGGGCGTCCGTTTCAGGTGGAATACCGCATGCGGAGGCAGGACGGGCGCGAAGTGTGGCTGCGCGACGAGGCGGTGATTGTCCTCGACCCGCAGACCGGGAAACGCCTAACCCGCGGCATGCTGATCGACGTCACCGAGCGGAAACGCGCCGAAGAGGCTCTGCGCGAGAGCGAGGAGCGTTACCGGACTTTTGTCGAGCAAAGCTCGGAGGGAATTTTCCGCATGGAGTATGACCCCCCGGTTCCCGCGAATCTGCCCATCCCGGAACAGCTGGCGATGGGAATGAAGAACGGATATATGGCGGAGTGCAACGACGCGATGGCGAAAATGTACGGCCGGGCGTCGGCGAAGGAGCTGGAGGGGAAGCCGCTTGCGGAATTCCTGGTGCTCAACGATCCGGTGACGCGGCAATTTATGGAGGACTTTATCCGCGCTGGGTACCGAACGACGGATCAGGAGTCGCGTGAGATAGACGCCCAGGGAGTGAGAAGGATTTTTCGCAACACCATGGCCGGGCTGGTGGTCGCCGGGTATTGGGTGCGGACATGGGGAATCTCGCGCGACGTGACCGAACGTGTGCATCTGGAAGAACAGCTGCGGAACGCGCAGCAGATGGAAGCGATTGGGCGGTTGGCGGGGGGAGTGGCGCATGACTTCAACAATATTTTGAGCATCATTATGGGGCACGGCGAGTTGCTGCTGGCCGCGGTGGGCAGTGAGGAGCGCGCGCGCAACGGGTTGGAGCAGATTCGCCGGGCGGCGGACCGGGCGGCATCGCTTACCCAGCAACTGCTGGCCTTCAGCCGCAAGCAGGTGCTGCTACCCAAAGTTCTGGATCTGAACGAGGCGGTGGCCGACGTCCAGAAAATGCTGGCGCGCGTGATTGGCGAGGACATTGAGCTGGTCGCGAGCCTGCATCCGTCGCTGGTGTCGGTGAAGGCGGATCCCGGTCAGGTGGAGCAAGTGCTGATGAACCTGGCGGTGAATGCGCGGGACGCGATGCCGCACGGCGGCAAACTTATGATGGAGACCTCTAATGTGGAGGCCGGCGCGGAGCTGGCCCGATCGCTGGATCTTGCCCCGGGGCGGTACGTCATGCTGAAGGTGACGGATTCGGGACATGGCATGGATGCGACTACGCTGTCCCACGTCTTCGAGCCGTTCTTTACGACCAAGCCGATGGGCAAGGGCACGGGGCTTGGGTTGTCGACGGTTTACGGAATTGTGAAGCAGAGTGGTGGCAGTATTCAGGTCGAGAGTGAAGCCGGGCGCGGGACCGCGTTCCGCATTTACTTGCCGGTGGCCGAGGGCAGCACGCGCCGCCAGCAGAAGGCGATTTTGGGCGGGAGCGTGGCCGGTGGCACGGAGACGATTCTGATCGCGGAGGATGAACCGGATCTGCGCGAGCTGGCGCGCATTTTTCTAGCGGGATATGGCTACACGGTGCTGGAGGCAGCGAGTGCCGAGCAGGCGGTTCAGGTGTCAGATACGTTCACAGGCCCCATCGATCTGCTGCTGACCGACGTGATCATGCCGGGAATGAGCGGGCGCCAGTTGGCGGAGAGCATTCTGAGCAAGCGTCCGCAAACGAAGATCGTCTACATGACCGGTTACACCGACGATATGGTGGTGCAGCACAAAGTGCTGGAGCCCGGCGTGAAGCTGCTGCAGAAGCCCTTTGGCAAAAACGACCTGGCGCTGAAAGTGCGATCGACGCTGGATGGGAAGTAGGGCTGATCCGGTAAGATGCAAGAGATCTTCACCAGGACGCAGAGGAATCGCGGGGAAGGAATTAAGGATAGTGGCTTATGACGAAGTTGCAGGAGAATCGCGGCACCATGGACGAAGCGGGAGCAGTTGCGGAGCGAAAAATCTGGGTCACGCTGAAAGGTCTGCCGCTGACCATTCGGCTGGAGTGGCCGTTTCACCAGTCGACCTCAGGTGCGGACTTTTTTGTGCTGCATGGGGACATTCGGCTGGAAGGTTCCGAAGGTCTGCACGCGCCGGTGGCGGTGAACCTTTCGCAAACCGTCCGCGAGGTGCTGCCTTCGATGGAGCCGAAAGACGCGGAAGCCCCGGTTATCAATGCTCTACGAAAAGAAGTCGACCGGCGGCAGATTGAGTTCGTGAAGTCGGGGAAATTGTTGCCCGTGCCGTTCTCCAGCCGGCACTATGATTTCAAGCGGCAACAGTGGGTGTTCGGAAAGGCGACGGACGAGGTGATGACGGAGTTCGTGGAAAGGAAAGTTTATTGGGAGACGAAGCTGGGAGGGTCAGAGTCAGAATCCCCACCCTTCGACAAGCTCAGGGCAGGCTTTCTCGCAAAGGACTCGAGAAATGGGGCACCCGGGTCCGGAGATGCCCTCCGAGTTTGGATTGGTGATCCGACCGAGTCGCAGTATTTGCAGACCACGTCGGCGCACTTGCTGGAGATCGCCGCGCGGTTGGCGGCGCAAGGCTTGCTGGGGATTGACGGCGAGTGGGCTGAGGCAACTCCGGCCCTGATGAGCCAGAGGGAGCGATTCGAGAGCGCGCGGCTGCAGTCGGTGCGGGAGCTGGAGAAGAAGCACGCTTTCGAGCGAGGGTAGGAAGTAGCGAGTCGGGATTACCGCGTAGCGGTCTGGTTATGCGATTGTTAGCGAGAGTCATCGTGATCGGGATTGGCGTCGTTCTTGTTGTAGCTTGCGCCGGGCTTGGCGGGATATTTTTCTATGCCCACGATCTCCCCGACATGAAGGCGCTAGCGCAGTTTGCGCCTGCTAAGGCGAGGCATGTCTCCGACCCGTGCCTGGCCGATGCGTCCGTCGCCATCCCATACGAATCGATCGGGCAAAACCTACGAGCCGCCTTGAGCTCTGTCGAAGCCAACGAGAAGGATGCCGGAGCGCTTGGTGAGATGTATCGTGGGTTCAGAGATCAGAGCAGTCCGCACAGAAGCACGATTTCGCTCCAGATTTCCCGCAGCATGTTTTGCGTACCCGCCAGGGCATTGAACCGAGAAGTCGCGGAGCTGCGGACGGCAGTGCAATTGGAGCGGCATTTTTCCCGGCAGGAGCTGTTTACGATCTTCGCGAACCGAGCTTGGTTTGGAGATGGACAGGTTGGCGTTGAAGCCGCCTCACAACACTTTTTCCGAAAGGAGCCGAGTCAACTTCAGGTGGGAGAGGCGGCTCTGCTAGCCGGTTTGATCGGAGCGCCAGCCCGCTTCTCGCCGCTCGCGCACCCGGATCGTGCGGTGCAGCGACGGAATGAAGTCATCGACGCCATGATCGCAGCCCAAGCGATCGGCGCGAAAGAAGGGGAAGCGGCCAAGGTCGGCGATTTAGGCATCGCGGCAAAGTGATTGCCTCAGGGGCTTTCAGCCCTGATCTTTTGGACGGTTTTACGGCACGGCTGAAGCCGCGCCCTTCCCAAAACCATTCGCATCGTTCCGAAATGCAGCTGCGTTCTGTGCGAAACAAATCAGAAGGGCGGGCCCAGGTTCTCGCCGGGCTTTGGGCGATAGCCGCGGACGAAGTCTGGCGCGGTGGTTCGCTTTTTTCCTTCGAGTTGGATATCCAACAATTCGAGCGAGGTGTTGTGGGCGCAGCCGACTATGAGGCGATCGGAAATGACGCGCAACTCGGCCGGCGGGACTGCGTCGCTCAGCGGGCGTGCTCGGATTATCTGCAGATTCTTGCCGCGGAACTTTGTGGAGGCTCCGGGCCAGGGTTGGAAGGCGCGGATGCGGTTGTAGATTTCGGGGGCGGAGCGGGAGAAGTCGATGAGGCCGTCTTCTTTTTTCAGGATGGGGGCGAGAGTGGCTTGCGAGTTGTCTTGCGGGCGCGGATGAATGCCGCCAGATTGCAGGGCGCGCAGAGTGTCGACCATGAGATCGGCGCCGATGGCGGCCAGGCGCGGCGCGAGCGTCTCGGCCGTGTCTTCGGGTGCGATTGCGAGTTTCTGCTGCTCGAGGATGTCGCCGGTGTCGAGGCCGGCGTCGATGCGCATAGTGGTGACGCCGGTGACGGTTTCTCCGTTGGCGATGGCCCATTGAATCGGGGCGGCACCGCGATATTTCGGAAGCAGCGAGGCGTGCAGGTTGATGTTGCCGTAACGAGGGAGATCGAGCATCCACTGCGGGATGATGCGGCCGTAGCCGACGACGATGATGGCGTCGGGCTTGACGGCGGTGAGTTGGGCGCGGAATTCTTCGTTGGTCTTGATGCGGTCGGGCTGGGTGATGGGGAGATTCAGTCTTAGGGCGGATTCTTTGACCGGGGATTGAACGAGTTCGAGGCCACGGCCTTTGGGGCGGTCGGGCTGAGTCACGACGAGGTGGACGCGGAATGCGGCAGCGACCAACTTCTCGAGTGTCGGGACGGCGAAGCGCGGGGTGCCGCAGAAGATGAGATCTAAAGACATTGTGTAATTGGGTAATTGGGTAATTGAGTAATTGAGAAGCTGTTTGCGCGGCGATGATCAGGTTGCGGTTCGTGAAGAATCACAATCGCAGCGCCTAAAGGCGCATTGTATCTATTATGACGTGATGCGACGCCTGAAGGCGTCGCCTGATACAAATCTCAATCCTCAATTCAATTTCGATGCTCAAATTCAATTACTCAATTACTAAATCTCTCAATTACTCAATTACTAAATCTCTCAATTACTCAATTCTTCTACCATTCACCGGCTTTCATCATTTTTCGAATTTTGCGTTTCATCAGATCGCGTTTCAGGGCGCTGATGTGGCTGATGTAGAGTTTGCCGTTCAGGTGGTCGGTTTCGTGGAGGAAGGCGCGGGCGAGCAACTCTTCTCCGGTTTTTTCGTAGACCTTGCCCTGGATATCCTGGGCGCGGATGGTGACCTTGCTGGGACGGCTCACATTTTCGCGGAAGTCGGGGATGCTGAGGCAGCCTTCGCTCTGGGTGTGGCGGCCTTCGGTGTGAATGATTTCGGGATTGATGAGGACGAGCTTGGCTTCGGGATTTTCCTTGAAGGTGACGTCGATGACGGCGATCCGGCGGGCGATGCCGATTTGCGGGGCGGCCAGGCCGACGCCGTGGGCGACGTACATGGACTCGAACATGTCCGCGATTAATTTTTGCAGCGCTTCGTCAAAGACAGTGACTTTCTCGGAAGGCTTCTCGAGAACTGGGTTGCCGAATTTTACGATGGGATAGATCATTCGCGATTCGATTATTTGATTCAGTAGTTTTTCAATTGCTGGCAATAGCCCTGGAAATTTCTCAGGGTCTCGATCATGGAATCGCCTCCGAATTTTTCCAGCGCGCAGCGAGCCAGAGTCAGTGCCACCATGGCTTCTCCGGCGACGCCGGCGGCGGGGACGACGCAAACATCGGAACGCTCGTAGGCTGCTTTGACCGGCTCGCGCGTGGAAAAGTCGACCGACTGCAGAGGGCGGCGCAGGGTGGAAATTGGTTTCAGGTATCCGCGCACGCGGATTTCCTGGCCGTTGGAGACGCCGCCTTCGATGCCTCCGGCGTTGTTGCGGGTGCGGGAGAAGGCGGTGAAACCGGAACTGGCGGTGTAGCCGATTTCGTCGTGCACGGTGGAGCCGGGAGCGAAAGCGGCGGCGACGCCGGATCCGATTTCAACGGCCTTGACGGCTTGCAGCGACATGACGGCGGCGGCGAGCAGGGCATCGAGGCGTTCGTCCCACTGGACGTAGGTGCCGAGGCCGGGCGGAACCTGATGGGCCACGACTTCGAATACTCCGCCGAGCGAGTCACCATTCTTCAAAACTTTGTCGACTTCTTGTTTCATGCGCTGCTCGGCTTCGGGGTCGGCGCAGTTGAGCAGGACTTCTTCGCGAGAGTGAAGCGCGTGGATTTGTTCCCATGGAACCTGACCAGCGAACGACACATTGCCGGTGGCGACCACGTGACTGAGAACTTCGATGCCGAGTTCCTGCAGAAAAAGTTTGGCGATGGCGCCGATGGCGACGCGGGCGGCGGATTCGCGGGCGGAGGCGCGTTCGAGCACGTAGCGGGCTTCGGGGAAGTTGTACTTCAGGGCTCCGGCGAGGTCGGCGTGGCCGGGGCGGGGCGAGGCCACGCGTTTGTGTTTGGCGGGATCGCCTTCGCCGACGGGCAAGGACTCCTGCCAGTTTTTCCAGTCGCGATTTTCGAGTTGGACGGAGATGGGGGAGCCGATGGTCATGCCTTGACGCACGCCGGAAAGAATGTGGGCGGTGTCGCGCTCGATCTTCATGCGGCCGCCGCGGCCGTAGCCCTGTTGGCGACGCCAGAGTTCGCGGTCGAGGAAGGCCTGGTCGATCTTCAGTCCGGCGGGCATGCCGGAAAGGAAGGCGACCAGAGCTTCGCCGTGAGACTCACCGGCAGTGAAATAGCGCAGCATAAACGGTCGATTGTACCTGATGCGAAGTGGAATCTGAGTCCCAGAGCGGGAAGGCGGGTGTGTACGCTAACGAACATGCGTGGAAAACCGAATTTTCACGAGGCAAAGGGAGGCACGAACGGTTACAATGAACCCACGCCCCGTCCGTCTGGATTCGAGTTGGGTCCGCCGCATCGCAATTTTCTCTGGCCATGATAAAGGAGTTGCCGCTGTGTGTCCCCCCGCACAGATACAACGCGAAGAACTTGTTGGCAATCGAGAAATTCGTTGCCTTCTGGTGCACGACCATGTCTTGCTGCGCCAGGGATTAAGGCGCCTGCTGGACGATGAACTCGACATGGAAGTAGTAGCGGAGGCAGGGAATGCTGCCGAAGCACTGCGGAAAGTGTTCGAGTACCGGCCCGAAATCGTGATCACCGATGCGCACATATTCGAGTGCGCCGCCGATCAGATTGAATGGCTCATTCTGCAGGAATCTCCGTACAGCAAAGTGCTGTTCCTGACGACAGGCGAAGGTGTCGATCCGATGCGGGCAGCGCGAGACGACGGATCCAGTTTCGTGGTGCGGCAGACTTCGGCGGAAGAGCTGGTGGAGATGGTGAGAAGGACGCATGCCACCCGGAGGACGGTGTTTGGAGACATGCCGGAGAGGCGCCGGCCCTCAGAGGAAATACTTCCGCGCCAGCGAGTGCTGACGGCGCGGGAACGCGAAGTGTTGAAGCTGCTGGCGGAGGGCAACACGGTGCGGTCTGCAGCGGGCGTTTTGGGACTCAGCATCAAGACGGTGGATGCGCACAAGTTCAATCTGATGCGGAAGCTGGGGATTCATAACAAGGCGGAGTTGGTGATGTGGGCGATTCAGAAGAGAGTGGTGAAGCTTCCGATGAGCTCGTAGTTTCTTCAAGGTCCTAGCCTTCTGGATCGAACCCGCAACTGCCTGAATGCAACCTCCGCACTTACGAAAAAATAAACCCTAAGTCTATTCATGAACTGCTGCTGCGGCGAGCTCCTCCAGGCTGGTGACGGTGAGGTCGGGCTTGGCTTCGGCGGGCTTGACGGCCCCAACGCCGGGATTGGCTGAGGGACGGTTTACCCAGACTGTGGCCAGGCCGAGGGCCTGGGCGGGGATCACGTCGTGGAAGATGCTTTGGCCTACGTGCAAGACGCGATGGGCGGGAGCGTGGATGCGACTCAGCGCCAGCTCAAAAAGTTTCAGCGAAGGCTTGTAGGCCTTGGCTTGCTGCGCGGTGATGACCTCGTCGAAATCAACTTCCAGTTTGGGACGCGTTGAGGCGAAGAGATCGTCGTCCACATTGGAGAGGATGGCGAGTCGGTAGCGGGTTTTGAGCTGGCGAAGGGCGGCGACGGTGTCGGGCCAGGGTTTCCAGGTGGAGAGAGAATCGGGCAGCGAGCGGGCTTCTGCTGCGGTGGGTTCGAAACGAAGTTCTTTTCCGAACTGGCGGACCACTGACTCCAGGACCTTGCGATAGGGCTGAAACTTGCCTTGTTCGTAACGCTGCTCGAAATCTCCGTAGAGTTTAAGGAGGGCGGCGTCGTCGAGCTTTTTCTCGTGGGCGGAGAGAATGCGATGGAGCGCCGCGAGAATGCCCGCTTCCCAATCGATCAGGGTGCCGTAACAGTCGAAGGTGAGGATTTCGAAGCGGGTGAAATCAAGCATGGGAAGCGTTGTTCCTCAGGCGCTGCAGCGCCGAATAAGGAAGCGAGCCAAACGCTCGATTATTGTGTCGCAAAAGACGCGACACATCGCGCGGCTCGCCCAGATCCCTCGCTGCGCAAAAGGCGCTTGCTCGGGATGACAATCAAACCGCGCCCTTACCCGAACTGCCAGCGGGTGGCGTTGTTGGGGAAATCTTTTTCGGTCCAGGCCAGAACTACGCGCGGGCGGACGGAGTATAAGACGTTCTCGGGCGCGATAGGCATCGGCATCTTGTACTTGGCGCGGGAGGCAGCATCCAGTTTCTTGAGTTGCGACTTGTTGGTGAGGTCGACTTCGACGGCAGTACCTTCGAGGATGACCACATCATCGCCGGAGTCGAGATGGATGGAGATGGCCGGGTTGTGGGCCAGATTGCGAGCCTTGCGGGAAGAGCGCCCGGTGCCGAAGTAGAGAGCGCCGTCAATCCAGAAGCCCCAGACGGGGATGGAGTGGGGACGGCCGTCGGGGCGGGCGGTGCAGATCCAATAGTTGCGGGACTTGGTGAGCCGATCTTCGGCATGGGTGAACGGCAGGTAAGTTTTCCGAGGTTTCAATCCGTAATCGGACGGAATGTGGGGCAAGCCGACGCTGCAGCCTGGCGGGTCGGCGGGTTGCTTTTTTCTCGTGGACTTCTTCGGGGCTTTGGGCTTGGGCATCGGATGGACCCCCTCGAATCGATCAATTCCCACGTTTCGCAAACGAAGTGAGACGTGGGGCACCCTTCGGATGCGGTTTCAGATGCGGTTGACTACTTTACCGCCGAGGCTCGATGCCGGGCAAGGTGGGAGCCGGATCGGGGGATTCGTCGAGTTCGGGGTCGAGGGTTGCGGCAGGATCCTCGGGAGGCGGAGATTTTTTGGGCGCCAGGAATTTTTCGGTGTTCAGGAGCGGGCGGCCGAGAGAGGCGTTATAGCTGGTCCAGGGACTGTCGAAACCGGTTTCGCGCTCGAACTGGGCGCGCATGGCCTCCATCTTGGAATCGAGGTCGTCGAGATAGTGCAGCATCAGGGCTTCGGGGAACATGGGCAGCTTGGGCGATCCGAAATCGTACTGGCCGTGATGGCTGATGATCAGGTGCTCGATCATGGTCTTGAGTTCGTCGGGGAAATCGGGCTGCAGGGCGAGCTTGGCCTGCAGCATTTCCAGTTCGATGATCATGTGGCCGAGCAACTGGCCTTTGGTTGTATACGAGAAAGACCGGTTGTAGGTGAGTTCGTGAATCTTGCCGATGTCGTGCAGGAACGCCCCGGTGAGCAGGAGGTCACGGTTGATCTGGGGATAGTTCTGGCACATCAGATCACAGGAACGGAACAGAGAGACTACGTGATCGAGCAGTCCGCCGATGTAGGCGTGATGCAGCGTCTTGGCGGCGGGAGCGTTGCGGTAGGCGGCGGCGGTTTCGGGATCGTTCATGAACGACTGGACGAGCGATTTGAGATGGGGATTCTGGAACGAGGAGACGAAGCTCGCTAGAGTTTGCCAGAGGCCGTCAACGTCTTTGGTTGTCTTGGGAAGGTAATCGGCGAAGTCAATTTCGGATTCGCCCAGCTTGCGCAACTTGTGGATCGTCAACTGAAAACGGTTCTTGTACTTGTTGATAAGGCCCTTGATTTTTAGGAAGTCATCCTGCTCGAAGGCGTCGAGAACTTCCTCGACGTTGTCCCACATTTTGGCTTCGATCTGGCCGCTGCGATCGCCCAGAGTGAGCGCCAGATAAGGCTCTCCGGTCTTCTTGGGCTTGATCTGTTTCCCGACCACGACGAAGCTCGAGGTGATGATCTTGTTTTCGTGGCGCGCGCACTCGCCGATGTAGAAATCTTTCATGGGTGTCTGGGCATAGAAGATTCGAGTATAAAGCACGCGCCGCAGGCAACGATCGAACGATCAGAGGAAGCCGAGCTTCTTGTGCTTCTTCTTCCCCAGCTTCTTGGCGTCGGCTTCCCTGGCAGCGGCGGTTTCGACCGGCTGGGTCTGGTTGGCGCTCATACCGGTATCGACGTAGCCGTCGGTGTATTTGATGTAGGCGTCTTCGCGCAGCTTGGTGAGGTAGACGCGGAGCGCGGGCTGCAACTTCTGGTAGTAGAGCTGGTCCTGAATTCTGGGCAGGACATCCTTCAGGGAAGGAATGCCGGCCTGCTGGTGCTCGACGACCTTCAGGATGACGAAGCCCTGCTTGGTGCGAATCACATCTGTGATTTCACCCGTCTTCAGGGCAAAGGTCTGGTCCTCGATCTGCTTGGCGAGTTTGCCGCGCTCGAACGAGCCCAGGTTGCCGCCATCGGCGGCAGAGGGGCCGTCGGAAAATTTCTTGGCGATATCTTCGAACGCGGCGCCAGCGCGAATCTGTTTGAGAAGATCGTCGGCCTTGGCTTCGGCAGCGCTGAGAGCGGCCGCCTGAGCGGCTTCATCGACCGCAGCGTTGGGATCGTTGCTGGGCGGGGCGGCTGGCGGCGCGTTGGGGTCCGTTCCAGCGGCGGGTGCAGGCGCGGCGGTCTTGGGCGCGACCAGAATTTCGCTCAGGCGGATGGCCTCAGGCTGCTCCATATCGTTCTTGTGATCGTCGTAGAACTTCTGTTCTTCTTCTTTGGTGACAGACAGGTGGCTGCTGACTTCTTCGCCGATCACCTTCTGGGTGATGATCTGATTGCGCATGTTCTGCTTGAAGTCTTCCCAGGAGACGCCTTGTTTCGTGGCCTCCTTTTCGAGCTCTTCGAGGGACTCCAGCTTCATTTCCTTGCGCATCTGGTCCAGGCGTTTGATCAGGTCGGTATCGCCGGTAATGCTGAGGTCTTTGCCTTTGTCGAGCAGAAGATCCTGATCGATGAGGTCGCGGAGAATGTCTTTTTCGCGCTCGGCATAGGCTGCGTCGGGATCTTTGGAGTTCTCCTGCTTGACCTGGTCGCGGAGCTGGTCCTTGCTGCGCTGAAACTCGGACCGGGTGATGATCTGGTTGTTGACGCGGGTAATGATTTCTTCGACGGTTTGCCCGGATGGGGTTGGAGCCACTGGCGCCGGTGCCGCAGCGGGCGCTGCAGCTGGCACAACCGGGTGTGCAGGGAGTGGTGCGTCCGCCTGCCCGACGGCGAAGCAAGGCAAACAGATCAAAGCAACAGTAATCAGGGAAAGTTTCTTCATAGGATGCATTGGGCCGCCGCCCTTACTGGCTTGCGGGCAAGGGGTAGGCTCCGACCGAAGGGATATTTTACTCCTACGGAACGAAACTGGTGGTCCCGGTTATCAGATTGGACGCTGGAGCTGGCTGGAAAGTTGGCCGCCGGGGTTCAGGTGGTGCAGGCTAGGCTGCGCGGATCAAGGCCAGAGCGGTGCGGTCGTCGCACCGGGGGGCGTGGCCACTGAAAGCATCGGCGGCATTCAGGATGGAGGTGCAAAGCGCCTGGGCACCGCCCAGAGGCGCATCCTGGAAAAGTTGTCGAACGCGGGCTAGACCGAATTCGGCTTGGGTTTCGGCTCCCTCTTCCTCCTTGGACCGTTCGTGGCGACCCTCGCAGTTGATCACTCCGCGGGAAACCAGCAGCAGAGCGGCGCCTTTCTCAATCGCCACGGTCGGAGCATCGGTGGTGGCGTGGGAGAAAAGTCCCAGAGGCAGGCCGGTGGAAGGGAGTTCGAAAATTTCGGTTGCGTCGCGGAGGAGTCCGGGAGTGTGGCCGGCGTTTGTGTAGCAGAGGGTGCCGAACTTCTCATCGTAGCAGGCGATGAAGGCGGGGCAGGGACGAACACCCTTGGAAACTTCGATGAGTCCGCGATTGATGTGCAGACTAAGTTCCGTCATGGATTCGGATTCGTTGATGTCGGGGCGGGAGAAAAGCTCAGTTCCCAGGCCACGAAAGATTTCCTGAGCCGCAGTGAGAATGCCGCGGTTTTCTTCGCGGCGCCCGGCAACGTCGAGCAGGCCAAAGAGAATGCGATCGGGACTGACGCGGAGGGAGTCGTAGAAATCTCCGGCAACGCGATTGCCAGCGAAAACGGCGGCGATGTCCGCCCCCTCGATTTTGGGAAAAACGGTGGGGACGGGCTCGATGGTGAGCGCAGGCTCTGGGTCGCGGGAATGGAAGAGAGAGCACAAGCTAAAGGCGAAGCTAGCACAGGAATGGCGGGCGAGCAAACCGAACGGCGACACCAAGGTCTCAATCTATGGAATTCATTTATCGGTGAGTTGACCCTTCAGCAGTTCTTCGAGGTACTTCGCCATGGCGGATACGTCGAGCTTGCCATCATCCCAAGCGCGGTCGGCAGCCTCCAACGCGTCGTAGTAGGGACGTCGATTCTCCCGTATGCGCTCCGGCACGATTTTCCTGCCGGGAAGCAGTTTGCCTTGCTTGAGGCAAATCAAGTAGTAGCAGGCAGCTCGGGCGGTCCTCCCATTCCCCTCGACGAAGGGATGAATCCAGTTCATCCGCCACAACGCATAAGCGGGAAGCCACGTCGGATGGTCAACGATTGACCAGTTTTCGTGAATGAGAGAGAAAACCGATCCATCAGATTTGGGACATCTTTGAAATGCGGCGGGTTATGTTTGCCGACGTAAATAGGCTCTTCCCGGTGTCCGCCAAATTGAGCGATGTTGGCGACCGCGGCATAATTCAGCGCCCACAGGGTGTATTTGTCGAAAGCTTCAATCCCCTTCTCCAAACCGATCTCGACGCAATTTGACAGAAGGTCATACTGCCGCAACAGATTCTGGTCTTGGATTCTGCTGTATAGCGCGGGATTGTCCTTTTCGCGAACGGACATAACAATTAAGTGGAAGGGCGAGGGCCCACGAGCGGTCGCGATTCAGCTAGGGCAGCAGCCGTATGTGCTCGGATGCCTGCCGTACACTGTCCTTGGTGTTCTTAGCATTAGCCGGGGCATTGCCGAATGCAAAGCTAATCCTTTGCTCGCGCAACTCGTCCTCTGTCACTGGAGTTTGGCGCGATGCCTCGAGCGCTCTGAGTAGTTCGGGGTCAGCCTTGATCTCCCCAAAGAACTGCTTCCGATCTGCCATGACGAACCATCACTTTCTTCAGCAGTTTGTTCGACTGCTGAACACCGATAATAGTCCTTCGCGAAGCTCTGTTGATAGTGTACTCACGAACGTTTGTGAATCAAGCAGATGGCCATTTTTTCTGCTGGACCGCGCGCCCTACTGGCCGTACTTGTCGGCGAGATAGCGGGTCAGGTCGGATTCAAGCTGGCCGTAGTCGGAGTGGATAGTGGCTCGCAGGGCGGCTTCGGTGGAACTGCCCTGGCTGATGCGCTGCAGGATGTTTTGAATATCGCTCAAGCCGTAGGCATCGTTGATGTAGGAGACGGCAGCCAGCGATTCGGCGTAGGCGAGGTTGGCTTGATCACCGGATAGGCGCAGAAAACTGCTTTCCAGAGTATTCAGCGGAAGGTTGCGTTGCGCCTGGAAAAGGAGAGAGAGCCGGTGTCCTTCGCGCAGGGTCCTTGGCTCGAGCAGTTGCGCGACACCCTCATGCAACCAAGGTGGGCAGCGGCCTCCGGAAAGCTGGGTGATGAAAGAGTGAGCCAATTCGTGCTTCAGAACGTGTGCCAGTTGCGGCGTCAGGGAGTTCAGGCCGTTGATGGGGATGCGAAGTTTGCCGTCGTTCATGGCTCCTGACCAGGCCGGAGCCTGCGTGACGTCGAAGAAAGCCTGCTCGGTATACAGGGTGACAAGAATGTTGTCACGGGGCGGAGCGCCGAGGTCGCGAACCAGGTCCGCGTAGTCGGATTCAAGCGCAGCCAGGATTTGGCCGCGAAAGGCTTCAGAAGTCTGTTTGCCTTCATAGTGCAGGACGAAGTGACTGCTCTCGCCTTGGGCGAAATCGGATTCGACGGTCTGCTCGCGCTGGGCCTTGGCGAGCAATTGGGCAACTTTGGCATCGGGGCGCAATTGAAGTGAGCGCTTCCATGAGGCTACGGCGTCGCGGGTGTGGTCCAGGGCAAACTGGGCGTAGCCGAGCGTGGTGTAAGCATCGGGCGAATTGGGGGCAGAACGAACAGCGCTTTGGGCATAAGGCAGGGCCTGAGCCGCGTTTCCGAGGCGGAGCAGCAACGCGGCGTTATAGATAAGAATCGTCGAATTGTCGGGCTGGAAGCGGAGGGCGCTTTCGAAATATTCTTTCGCCTGGGCGACGTTGCCGTGTTCGAACTCGAATTTTCCGGCGATGAAATCGGCGGTCGCGCTCAACGAAGGATTGCCTTTGGCTTCGAGGCTGGCGAGAACGTCAGCGTTGACTTTGCCTTCCTTGATGATCCGGGCGACCAGGTCGCCCTCACTGGCGAGGCTGTCGGCAGGAGTGAAGGTCGGGAGATCGCTGATGTTCGCAGTGCTGGCGGAGGGATGAGTGGGCATTCCCCCGGCATCGACGTGGTCCACGACAGACTTGGGAATTGCGTAGGAATCGTCGCCGATATCGTATTCGAAGTGGCTGGCGGTTTCGCGGACCTGATCGGCCAGAATGGTGCGGCCATTTTTCAGGTGAATGGTGTCCGCCCGCGCACCAGCGAGGGCAGACGCCATCGCTATAAAGAGGATGGTGACACGCAGCCGCATTCAGGCGCATCCTAGCAGCAGAGCAGGGGCGTACTCACGTGACGAAAGGACTACTCAGAATGCGGGGCTTGCGGGTTGCGGCGGCGATCGGGCTTGCGGTTTGGGTATGCGGGACAACGCACGCGGCGGGCGAGAACCCTCAGGAGAAGCCAGCGGAGGCGCTTTATCTGAAGCTTGGAAACGTGGGGCTGGATCCGGCGCAGGTGTATCAGGTGCGGGGAGCTTCGCTGGAGCGGTCGGCAGTCCACATTACGCTGGAAGATGGCACGATTGCTTTCACACAAGACGTGATGGGGAGGATTACGGGAGCATTTTTTGAGGGCGAAGGCGAAGTGCTGCTAACGCCGCCGAGTGATGTTGAAAGAAGATCGATGAGCCTGTTCACCGGGATGGCGATTCTGGAAGAACATTTTGCCACCGCATACTTTCGCTTTAATGATGATGCGGCGGCCGAGTTGCGACCCGATCTGCGGGCAACGGATAACCAGCAGGAGTTCGTCCAACGCTGGGGTGCGACTGCGAAGAATCTGGCCAATGGGGACGCGACCCGGTTGCTCATGACGTTCAGCAAGATGCTTCCGGCGACCGGGACCTCGACCTCGACGTCCGCGGAGCCAATCGACCCCGCGCGGTCGGGGGAGAGAGATCGGTATCTGCACGCCCGTTTGCAAGGCACCAAGTTGGGTGTGTTCGACATCTACTTCGATTCCGAGGCGGCGGAGCAGGTGGAGGCAGGCCAGCCCAAAGCATCGGATGAGGGGGGGATGTTCTACGACGTCTGGACGTCATTTTCGCCGGACTACGTGGAGCCGGTGAAGACGACGCGGGACAAATCGCCGGGGCCGGAAAAAGAGAGAGTGCATGAGAGACGGTTCGAAGTTCGCCGCTACACCATCACCATCGAGGTCGAGCCTCCTAAAAACATTCATGCGCGGGCCCGCATGCAGTGTGACGTAAGAGTGGGCGGAGCACGGGCGTTATTGTTTGAGTTGTCGCGGTTCCTGCAGATTGACAGTGTCACGCTCGACGGAAAACCTGTGGAGTTCATTCACAATCCGGCGGTGGAAGGGACCCAGGTTTCGCGCCGGGGCAACGATCTGGTGGCGGTGATTCTTCCGGAGGCGGCGCGGGCCGGGCAGAAACTCGACTTTGAATTTCAATACGGCGGCGAGGTTTTGGCGGATGCGGGAAACGGGCTGCTCTATGTCGGCGCGCGAGGTACATGGTATCCGAATCGCGGGGTGGCGATGGCGGACTTTGACCTCGAATTCGAGTATCCCCAGGGCTGGACGCTGGTGGCAACGGGAAAGCCCACGGCGGGATCGTCCGCCGAGATGGCCGCGAAAGCGGCCGGTCTGCAGACCTCGCGCTGGGTGACGGAGCGGCCAATTCCTGTCGCCGGATTCAATCTTGGTAAGTACAAGGTGGCCACGACGCAGGCCGGCGACGTCACGGTAGAGACCTACGCTACGGCAGAAATGGAGCGAAACTTTCCCAGTCCGCCAATTCAGGTGGTCGCGCCGAATCCAGCCGACCCGGCTTCCCCACGACGCCAGGTGATCGTACCCACCCACCCTTCGCCCGTGCAAAACGAAGTCACGGTCGGAGAGTCGGCGGCCCGAGCCATCCATTATTACGCCGAGCGATTTGGCCCCTATCCCTATAGTCACCTGGCTCTGACCCAGATGCCTGGACCCGACAGTCAGGGTTGGCCCGGGCTGGTATTCCTTTCTTCTTATGCCTTCCTCGATCAACCGGAGCGCGAGCAACTACATTACGAGCCCTCCCGAATATTGCTGCAGGAGATAATTCCGGCGCACGAGACCGCGCATCAATGGTGGGGAGATCTCATTACCTGGACCAGCTACCGGGACCAATGGTTTTCCGAGGGACTGGCGAATTACTGTGCATTGATGATGCTGCAAGACAAGGATCCCGCGGGCTTTCGACAAGTGCTGGAGATGTACCGCAAAGATATGATCCAAAAGAATAAAAGTGGGGTCTCTCCGATGGATGCAGGCCCGGTGACTCTGGGTGCCCGGCTCACGTCGTCGCGGTTTCCGGAGGCGTATGAGGCGATCCTCTATGGCCGCGGGACGTGGCTGTTCCATATGCTGCGGACCATGTTGAGAGATGCGGCGTTGAAAGATGCTGCCGTGCAGGGCGGTGGACGCAAGGCGCAGAGCAGCGGCAGCCCGGACGAGCCGTTTGTGCGGGCGCTGCGGAAAGTTCGGCAGCGCTATGAAGGCAAAGCAATCAGTACCCGCGAATTGATAGAGGTTTTTGCGGAAGACCTTCCGCCCTCGTTGCGCTATGAAGGCAAGAGTTCGCTGGATTGGTTTCTGGAAGGCTGGGTTAACGGCACCTCGCTGCCGAAACTGGAACTCAAGGCGGTGAAATTCCTGGCACAGGGCGCGGGCACAGTGGTGACGGGAACCATTCTGCAGAAAGAGGCGCCGGAAGATCTGGTGACGTCGGTGCCCGTATACGCCGTGATGCCGGGAAAGCAGATGGTTCTGCTGGGACGAGTATTCGCCGACGGCGAGGAGTCCTCGTTCCGTTTGTCGGCGCCGGTCGGAACCCGCAAGATCGTGCTCGATCCGAATGAGACGATACTGACGAGCCCAAAGTAGCGCGTGCGATTGAACCGCGGGCACCGCGCTTGCGGTGCCGAATCGGTCCTCCTTTCCGCGCGCGAGTCCCGAATCGGATAAATGGGAATCCTAGCCGCGTTGGGTCGAAAGGACTCTGCTCTCGCAAGTGCTGCATTTTCTCCGCGGTGGAGTGCGCGTAGCCGGCGAACCGATGGCCGCTGAAGTGCTTAGGGAAGATGCAGAGTCCTCGAGAGATCCGCCATGTCCGAACCGAGTACCGAGATGCCGGGTGCCGCAGCATGCGTTTGGGGTTGCGGCGCAGGAGATGAAGTACTGGCGGCAACAGAGACGATCCTGTTGGTGGAAGATGAGGCGTTTGTGCGAGATGTGACCTGCGAAGTTCTGCGCTCTGCCGGATACCGGGTGCTGGCGGCTCGGAATGCAGCGGACGCGGTAAGCATGTACGAAGCTCGATCCGGCGAAGTAGAACTCTTGCTGAGCGATGTGGTGTTGCCGGGAGAGACTGGACCCGCAATGGCGCGAAGGCTGCGGCGGGAGCATCCGGAGCTGAAAGTCTTGTTCGTCACTGGATACGCGGAGCAGATGGGATTGCTGGAGGGGAAGCAAGAGGAATTCTTGGCGAAGCCGTTTTCCGCGGAGGCGCTGCTGAGGAAAGTGAGGCAAGTGCTGGATCGCCGGGGATTGCCGACTGGAGAGTTTGCTGAAAAACTCGTTTCCACGCCCAGGGCGCACAGCAGCGGCTGAAGGCGGTATTCATTTGGAACGATTTGCGGCGCGGGTAGAAGTGTGTGCGTGAGAACTTGTGCAGTCCCTCCGGGACTGGTGCTGTCCTCCCGCTTTACCCAGCGCTTAAGCGCTGGGCTAAGTTCGTTCGCCCCTCCGGGGCTAAATTCTCGGGCAGACCGTTTCGCCGGATTGTCCGAAATCTCGTTCTGACGCAAACACTAGAAGCCGCGCCCTTTCAAAGCAAGAGCCAAATTCGTTTTTTTCAGCAAACTTGTTGGATCGAGGAATCGGCTCAGGCACGCTTGCGGTAACGGGTGGCCAGCAGGATCTGTGCGGGAATCTGGGAGAGTGGGACCACCCGCGAGAGGATGCCCATCTCGGCGCAGACTCGGGGCATGCCGTAGACGGTGCAGGTGGCTTCGTCCTGGCCGATGGTTAGGCCGCCCTGGCGATGGATGGCATTCATGCCTTCGGCGCCATCGGAGCCCATGCCGGTCATGATCACTCCGAGAGCGAGGCTCTTGAAGCTTTCGGCCACGGAGTTCATCAGCACATTGACGGATGGAATGTGCAGAGCGTCGGCGGGCTGGGTGTCGAGACAAAGGATAGCGCGGGAATCGGACAAGCGCTTCACGCTCAAGTGGGTTCCCGCAGGTGCGATGTAGGCCACGCCCGGCAGAATGGGTTCGCGATGAGTGGCCTGGCGCACCTGGATGGAGCAAAGACTATTCAGGCGTTGGGCGAAGGGCGCGGTAAAGCCTGCCGGCATGTGCTGCACGATCAGAATCGGCACGGAGAGGTCGCGGGGAAAAAGGGGCAGGATTTCCTGAAGAGCTTTGGGGCCGCCGGTTGAGGTTCCCAGGGCGACGATTGCCGGGACGGCCAGGGAGCCCGCGCTGCGAGTTTCTGGCTGGGACGATTGCGGCGGCTTTCGGGTTGAAACGGCGGCGGCAGCAGCGTCCGCAGCCGGCGACTTTCGGGAATGCGCGGCAGCACGGATCTTACCGACCAGGTCGGACCGAATGTGGAGGATGTCGAGGGAGGCGGCCGACAGTTGTTTGGGGACATAGTCGTCTGCGCCCGTGTCCAGGCACTGCACCCGGTCTTCCACCCGGGTTCGCTGGGTCAGCACCAGCACCGGCACGCTCGGTTTTTTTGAGCGCAAGTGGCGCAGCACGCTCACTCCATCCAGCTTCGGCAGGTTCAGGTCGAGGATCACGACGTCATACTCGAACTCAGTTGCTGCCGCTCGGGCCTGTTCGCCATCCGGAAAAACATCCACCGCGTAATGTTCGCCTTCGAGACCCTGGCGAACGAAGCGGGCTAACGCTTCATCATCTTCGGCCATCAGAATTCGCATCACGTAAACCGTCCTTAATCCGATGACCCAAGTCTAGTTAGAAAGTGCTCAACCTCAGCAGAAACTAAGACTACCCAAAGGTCTGTAGGTGCAGGAATGGAGCGCCGTTTCAAATCGGGAGACGCGCTCTCAGCCTGCGCTCTTTCCGTTTTCATGCCTCTACGAACCTCCGCGGCCAATTCCTGCACGCCCTTCGAGCAAGCGATAATCCCCAAGGGAGTTTTTCCGCCCCGGAGTCCTCTCTTGCGCATGTGGAGCAAAACGACCCTCAAGTCGCTGCTATTGCCCGGCGGGATTCTGCTGTTGGGCGTCGCGGGGCTCGAGTATTCCGGCTGGCTGACATTGGCTCTTCCCGCTCTCAGCTTTCTCTACTATTGCGGGCTGATCGGCGGCATGCTGCTGGCTTGGCGATTCCATTCCAGCCGCACCTTCTTCGCCCTGGTGGTCCTGTTTCTCGGGCAAGAGGCGATTGCATTCTTTGGGGACGGGCACGCCACGCTGGGAACTCCAGGATGGACAGCGCTGCTGGCGGTCGCCCTGCTGGTGCCGCTGAACTTCGTGCTGATCGCGCTGATCGAGGAGCGAGGCTTCACCGTCGCTGCGGTTGCACCCGTTGGACTGCTGCTATTCATTCAATCCGTCATCGTGGCAGTGCTCTGCCGTGCGGCTGAGGAATTGCCATCTGCGCCTGCCCGCGCGCATCACGCAACCGGCGCAACCGCTTTGCCGGGCTACGCGCTGCTCGCGTTCGCGGCCGCGGGCACGTTCCTGCTGATCCGGTACCTGATTACGCGCAAGCCCGTCGACAGCGCTTTGCTCTGGTCGCTCTCGGCCTTTTTCCTGGCCCTGCGTTTCACTGCGACGACGCACACTTCGACCATCTACCTGGCGACCGCGGCCTGCATTCTGGCGGCGTCGATCATCGAGAACTCGTACCTTCTGGCCTACCACGATGAGCTTACGACGCTGCCGTCGCGCCGCGCCTTTAACGATGCCATCCTGCGCCTGCAAGATCCGTTCTCAATTGCTGTAGTGGATATCGACCACTTCAAGCGCTTCAACAACACCTACGGGCACGATACGGGAGATCAAGTCTTACGGCTGGTGGCGAGCAGTTTGTCGCGCGTAACCGGCGGCGGGCAGGCCTACCGTTGCGGCGGAGAAGAGTTCAACATTCTGTTTCCGGGGAAAACGACGACTGAAGTGGTGGATCATCTGCAGCAGTTGCGTGCGACCATCGAGTCCTCGCAGTTCCGCATGCGAGCCGGCGAACGGCGGCAAAGCTTGCGCGGCCCCGACCGTCGCAATGACCGGGCGCGCGGACGCGCCCGCAAAGGCCAGGCGATCCGGGAACTCGCGCAGGAAAAAGTTCCAGCGCCGCTCTCGGTGACGGTCAGCATCGGCGTCGCGACTTCGGCGGACGAAGAGTCAGACCCCGCTCTCGTCCTGCAGGCGGCGGACAAGGCGCTTTATCGCGCCAAAGCCAACGGGCGGAATCGGGTTGAGACCGCGGCCAGCCCCCGTCGGCGGACCCGCGCCAAAACGGCTGGGATTGCTTGAGCCGCTGACCGTTTGAACCGTTGATTCGTCCAAGGAAAATCGCCCGCAGAAAATCAAAGAAGAAAATCAAACCTGCAGATGAGCGCGCGGCGAATCGCAACGCACGGCCGGACCGTCAACCGTAGGACGGGAAGTATGACGGCCCGGTTCCGAACGTTTTCGCAAGCACCTCAGGCCGTGCGGTCAGCCCGCGGTCGTAGGAGGGATCGTAAGTTTCCGGCCGGTGCCGCCACAGACAGGGCATTTGGAGCGGATAAACGCAACCCCGTCGACCTTACCGTTCAGGTCCACGGGCTTCGCAACATATCCACTGCCGCCGCAGTTTGGGCAATCGTCCGGAGCCACTCCTTTTCCCCCCTCGCAGTTGATGGCATTGTCCACGACGCGGAGGCACAATTCACGGCAGACTGTTCTGTGTTACGAATCCCGAACAAGAGTCGCAGAGTCCCTGGAGCTGGAGAATCACGGGGGCGGCAAAAGTCACGGTGCGTACCAGTACACGTAGGTTCTTCCAATCTATCAAGTAGAATGCCTGTCTGCGCGGCGCTCTGAGTGGACCGTATTTCCGACGCACAGATCAAGGACATGACGACTCGTAGCTGCTTTAGCCTTGTAACAGTCGCGCTGGCGTCGGTGCTCGCCGGATGTGGGGCGCCGGTTCACTCATCTGATGTTGAAGAGCTTGTCGAAATGTTCCTCAGGGCGAACTCGCGTCTCCCTCGAAGGATCGACGATGTGCTTGGTCCGCGGCAGTTGAAGAAATTCGACGTTTTAAGACACAAAGCCGAAGTCAGTGTCGTGCATGATGGCTAGAGTTGAGTCGACAACACGTTCCACGAGCATGCCCTGGCCGATGACTCAAGGGACGCAGCACTATCCTGTACACGCGCAGGCAGGAAGTACGAAGCTCACTGCGCCTTCTTCGAGACGCGAGCTACCAACTCGTCCAATCTCGAAAGCAAAAGCTTGAGGATCGGAGACTGGTTTGACTTTTTGTAACCGAGGACCAGATCAACAGTTGGCACATCCCCCTTGAGAGGGCGGCTCGTTACAGCAGCGGGGAGAAAGTTCTGCGCGTAAGCAGGTAACAGCCCTACCCCGCGGGTCGACATTATTAAGGAAATTCCCATGGTGACGTGGTCCGCCTCGTGAGCTGGCGTGATATTGATACGCGATCGCTTCAAGTACTTGTCGATGATCGCACGCAGTACGGGAGCCGTATGGGACACAATCACGAATGTTTCGCCTACTAGATCCCTCGGGCTGATCGCTTTAAGCGCGGCGAGACGGTGGTCACTAGGCAGGATCACAACCAAAGGCTCCTTCATAAGAGGGCGGAACGCGAGGTCCGGCAGCGCTCGTTCCTTTCGAAGAAAAGCGGCATCGATTTTTCCGTTGGAAAGGCCTTCCGCAACTAGCGGAGAATATTGACTCGAGATCATCACGTCAATGTTCGGCAGCTCGTCGCGCAGGATCCGCAAGGCTTCGGGCATCCAGGTCAATTCGTGTCCGGTCAGAAAGCCCATCGAGAAGCAGGGCTTGGCGGGATGAACGGCTCGGCGCGCAGCTTCACCTGCCGCCTCTGCCTGCGATAGCACGACCCGGGCGTGATCGAGAAAGACGCGACCCGCCGGTGTCAGTGCGATGCCGCGGGCTCTTCGCGTCAAGAGTTTGGCTCCGACCTCGCCTTCGAGATCTCGGATCTGCCGACTCAGCGACGGCTGTGACGTGTGCAGCCTTTGCTCTGCTGCTACGGTCAGGCTTCCCGCGTCCGCGACCGCGACCAAGTAGCGAAGATGTCGTAATTCCATCCTTCACTTCCATGCTTAGAAAGCATCCGATCGCAGCTTAACAAAGTATGCTTCGAATGCGCTACCACTGGCTAAACAGGTAATCCAATCCAGTGATTGGGATGCCTCGGGCGAGCAATAGGGTTCCGGCCCATGCCTGATGAGCATAGAGCATTTGTCTAATTCAAGGAGATGGACCATGTCAAAGAAATTGGAAGGAAGGATTGCGCTGATCACGGGCGGCTCGCGCGGCATTGGCGCTGCAATCGCTAAGCGTCTGGCTGCGGACGGAGCAAAGGTCGCCATCACTTACACGAAAGGTGCCGACGCGGCGACGGCCGTTGTCAAAGCGATTGAACGCGCAGGCGGAAAGGCGATCGCTATTCAGGCCGACGCTGCGGATGCCGACGCCGGCAAAGCCGCGGTCGAAAAAACCTTTGCGACATTCGGCCGGCTCGACGTTCTCGTGAACAATGCCGGCACGGCGATCCCGAAAACGTTCGAGGAGACCACGCTGGAAGAGATGGATCGCGTGCTCGATATCAACGTGCGCGGTGTATTCGTAGCGACGCAGGCGGCGCTGAAGCACATGACTGAAGGCGGTCGCATCATCATGATCGGATCAGCCGTGGGCGAGCGGGCCGTTGCGCCGGGACTTGTGCCCTATGCGGCCACAAAGGGGGCCGTCAAGATGTTCACGCAGGCATTATCCAGAGAGGTCGGAAGCCGCGGCATCACGGTCAACAACATCCAGCCGGGTCCGATCGACACGGAGTTGAATCCTGCTTCGGGCGATTGGGCGATACCGCAGAAGGCCGCCACCGCTCTCGACCGCTATGGGCATGTTGACGAGATCGCCGCAATGGCAGCGTTTCTCGCGGGTTCGGAATCCTCTTACGTCACGGGAGCGAATCTTACCGTCGATGGCGGAATGAACGCCTGAACGAGCATCCCTTTGGCGAATAGCGGTCGGACTGAGTTGCTACGACCTTCTGATGCGAGCCACTAACTCGATTGCGGTGCAATTCCGCTGTATTTAATTGCGCCACTTGCCGTTGACGAATCGAACTGTGAGGGAAATAAAATGTCCACGCTTCAAAGTAAAACAGCACTGGTCACCGGGGGGTCACGCGGTATTGGGCGCGCGACGGCACTCGCGCTCGCCCAGTCCGGGGCGCGAGTCCTGGTCCACTATGGCCGTTCTGCGCAAGATGCGGAATCCGTCGTAGCGACCATCCTTGCACAAGCCGGACGCGCGGATGCAATCCGAGCAGATTTGGGAACGGCAGACGGGGCAGCACTGCTGGCAAAGGAAGTTCGTTCGATCGTCGGAGAGCGATTGGATGTGCTCGTGTCCAACGCCAGTATCTCCAAGGCTGCAACGATCAAGAATCATACGGTCGAGGATTTTGACAATCTGTTTGCCACGAATGTGCGAAGTCCGTTTTTCCTGGTGCAGCAACTCTTGCCCGTCCTCGGCGAAGGCTCGAACATCATTGTGATCTCTTCGATCGGGGCGCACGCCGTAGTTGGGAAGCCCGGTTTAGACAACCCTTCGATCCTCGCCTACGCCTCGACTAAGGGAGCATTAGAGACTTTAGTCAAGAACTGGGCCGCCATTCTTGGGCCGCAAGGCATTCGCGTAAACGCAGTCGCGCCTGGTGTGATCGACACAGACATGTCGAACTTCGCTAAAACTGAGGCAGGGCGCGAGGTCACTCTCGGGATGCAAGCCCTCAAGCGAATCGGCAAGCCGGAAGACGTAGCAGACGTAGTCGCGTTCCTGGCGTCCGACGCGGCTCGCTGGATTACAGGAGCGAGTATCCCGGTCGATGGAGGTTCGAAGCTGTGACTGACAACGTGATGAGCACAATGCAAATCGGAATACGCCGTTTGGACGTACGAAAATCCTTACAAGGCAGTCGCCGACATCAAAGAACACCTGGCGTTTTATCCCTCACGGGTTGATGCAGTCGAAGTGATCTCCTAAGAGCGCCTGACAAAACCTCCGCTCTCCCCTCTCGACCGGCAAGAAGGGTCGTCCCAAGAACATCACTGAAGCTTTGCGCACTCTCACTGGAGTGCATGCACAAGCAAAGCCGCCCCGAGACCGAGCGGCTTTTGCTGTGCTTTCCTGCTTTCCCCTTGCTACGCCTTCGGCTGCGGCGGTGTGGGGATTTTGCAGCGACGAACCGCTATCGATCTCGGCGTTGCATCGCGGCTTCCGCGTGGTAGCCGACTGCCTGCTCCGGCCCTGCTCCGAACAGCTCCGGATGCAAATAGTGTCCCTGGTCCTGCGCCGGCCTGTCTTCTTCTACCTGGATGCGGTGGGCGTTGGCGCCCTGGCGAATGCCCGTCACCTGCCAGGAAACTTTCACGTTCGGTTTGTCGAACACTGAAGGCTCTCAATTACTCGGGATCTTGGTGACGGATGCGCTGCCGTTGTTTGCGACCCAAATGTTGGAGCCGTCGAAGGCCACGCCCAACGGATTGTGACCAACGGTGTAGACACCTACCACGGCACCGGTGCTGGCAACCAGCTTGGTGACCGTGGTCAAGGCATTGTTTGTCACCCAGATGTTGGTACCGTCGAAGGCCAAGTCTCTAGGGCCACCGGACACAGTGTAGGTGCCTATGAGTGCACCAGTGCTGGCCAACAGCTCGGTGACGGAGTTGCCTACGGCACCCGCCACCCAGATATTGATACCGTCGAAAGCCAAGCCGTAGGGTTCGAACGCTGCCCCAGAAGAGTAGGTGCCTACCACGGCACCAGTGTTAGACAGCATCTTGGTGAGAGTGCTGTCTCCGAGGTTTGCCACCCAGATGTTGGTACCGTCGAAGGCCACAGCGTTGGGGGCGCTGCCCACAGTGTAGGCGCCAACCGTAGCACCGGTGCTGGCCAGCAAAGCGGTGACGGTGTTGTCGCCACTGTTTGCCACCCAGATGTTGATACCGTCGAAGGCCACGCCCCTAGGATTCTTCCCCACCGTGTAGGTGCCGACCGTAGCACCAGTGTTGGCCAGCAAAGCGGTGACGGTGTTGCCCCCACTGTTCGTCACCCAGATATTGGTACCGTCGAAGGCCACCCCGAATGGGGCGCTCCCCACGGAGTAAGTGCCGACCGTAGCACCGGTGCTGGCCAGCAGTGCGGTAACGGTGTTGCCGCCACTGTTTGCCACCCAGATGTTCGTGCCGTCGAAGGCCACCCCGATTGGGGCGCTCCCCGCGGAATAGGTCTTGGAATACCACTGCAACAGCGCGGCTCTTACTTCTCGGGGGCTCGGACCTCCGGGTCCCTGTAGCCCTTGCGGGCCCTGAGAGCCAGTCGGGCCTTGCGCTCCCTGTGCTCCCACCGGCCCCGCCGGACCGGCAGGTCCTGGCGGTCCCTGCACGCCCGAGCAGCCGGAGCCACAGGTAACTGTGCCCGCCACAGTCAGGTTGCCAGCTATGGTGGTAGTGCCGTTGACCGTGAAAGTTGCCGGATTGGACACGCTGCCGAAGTTGACGGTGGGCGGCGTCAGGCTTGGGGCTTCTACATCCAGAGTGAACTGAGGCGTGGCCGTCCCGATGCCGACCTTCGCACTCTGGCATGCGGGTAGACCGTTAGCGCTGCATCCGTTCAGGTTAGAGATGCTGCCGAGCACCAGGGAATTGTCCTGGCTGACCACGGCGTAGGCTCCGATGGCAGTGGAGTTATTAAGTGCGGTGGAGGCGGAGTCTGGCCCGGCACCAAATCCCAGAGCCGTGTTGCTGGTGCCCGTAACGTTGTAGCGGAGCGCATTCGACCCGCTGGCGGTATTTAAACCTCCCGTGGTGTTCTCCAAGAGCGCGCTTGAGCCAATGGCCGTATTGTTGCTCGAAACGCTGAAGCCGCCGCCGCCACCGTTGTTGTTCAACGCCCCGAAGCCGACGGCTGTGTTGAAGTCGCCGGGAGAAAACTTGCTGGTGAACACCCCCGCAAACCCGAGGAACGCGTTGTCGCCGTTACCCGAACCGGAGGCAAAGGCGAAGGGGTTGCTGGAGTTTCCGAAGAGATAGAGCGCCGTGCCGTAAATGTTCCCGCCCGATATCGCGCCGGTGGTGGTGAGGTTGGTCGCCGAAAGGGAGGCGGCGGTTGTGTTCCCGGTGAAGTTGTTGGTGCCCGTGAAGGTGTTTGTACCCGTCAGTTGTGGCACCACCGAGGTATTGATGGACAAAGTGCCGCTGCTGGTGATGGGACCGCCGGCGAGGCCGAGTCCGGTGGCCACATTCGTCACGGTGCCGCTGCTGCCACCACCACCGCCGCTGCCGGTAATCTGCTGCCCGTTTACGGTGAGGGAGCCAGTTATGTTGGTAGTGCCGTTCACGGTGAAGGTTCCCGGTGTAGGTGAACTGCCGAAGAAGTTGACCAACGGAGTCCCACTGGGGGCTTCGACATCCAATGTGGCCAGAGGCTTCGTCGTGCCGATGCCGACGCTTGTGTTCTTGGTCGCGTTGTTGAGACCGGCGATGCTGCCGAGCACCAGCGCATCGCTTTCGCCCACAACTGAGTTGGAGCCGATGGCGGTCGCGTTGGTGATCGCTCCGCTTGAGTTGGACCCAGAGGAGGCTTCGGCCCCGCCGCCGAGGAAGGTGTTGTTGTTGCCCGTCAGGGGCGAACCGTCCCCGGTTTGTCCCGCGAAGTTGCCTAAAGCGACGTTGAAACTCCCGCTGGTGTTGCTGTTCAGCGCCAGGTAGCCCGCGGCGACGTTGCTGCCGCCGGTAGTGTCGGCGGCGAGCGCATGCCAGCCGCTGGCGGTGTTGCCTGTGCCTGGATTTGTGCCGTTGCCGGCGAAGCCCAGAAACGCGTTATTCGAAGAAGAATTGCCGTAGTCGAAAGAAGTGCCGCCCAGGTTGTAAGCGGTGCTGGTGTTAACGACTCCATTGACATCGAGCGGAAACGCCGGCGATGCCGTGCCGACGCCGATGACTGGCACGGTCAACGTTCCGGTCATCGCCCCGCCCGCGAGGTGGAGGAAATAAGTGTCGGTGTAGTTAACCGTCTGGGTGACCGAGAAATTCTCAGCCTGGGTGACGGCCGAGTTGACGTCCGACAGGAACGCGACCACGTTGTGGTCCGCGGTCAGGGCGACGTTGCCGCCGCTAGTGGTCGCGATGATGCCGCTCAACGGAGCGGCGGTTACGCCGGTGATTCCCCCGCCGCCGCCGCCCTGGAAAGTCTGCCCGGGCGCGAATTGGATGATGCCGTTACTGTCGATGGACAATCCCGTTTCGACCGGAACCCGGCTTTTGAGGAAATCTCCACCATACAGCAGGTTCAGGGTGCCTGACGGATTTGCCGTGTTGTTTCCCGCCGGTTCCGACTGCCATTGAAAGAAGGGCTGACCGGCATAGCCGGTGTTGGACACCGAAACGCCCTGGAAGATGAGGGGGTCGGAGTTGCTTGCCGAGGTGGGAGATGCGGACGGGAGTGTTACGGCGCCAGCAAGCGAGCCCAGGAACTGACCAGAGAACACGTTGCCGCCGGACTGAGCAATAACCGGCGCGTTTATTAGGACGAGCCCTCCGGAGATTGTAGCTCCTACAGGGCTAAGGTCTATCGTCGACGCGCCTGCAGCAAGAGTCAGATCGTTAGTCCCAGGACCTCCGATGGCGAGTTGCGTTGATAAGCCAGCACCGATCGAGGACACGTTCAGTGGTCCGCTCATGGTGCCGCCGTGCAGTGGGAGAAATACGTCATTGGCGTAGACGACCGCGTTGTTCTGCGCCGTTACGGCAGCTTTGCTCGCGAAGGTCTCGGCCGTGGTGATACCGGCGGCGAGATCCGATTGGAAGGCGACCACGCTGTGGTCCGCGGTCAGCGTGACAGCGCCGGTGGTGGGGCTGCTGGTGATGCCGTTGGTTCCGGTTACGCTGCTGACGCCGCCGCCAGTGACCTTCTGTCCGTTCACAGACAGTGAGCCAGTTATGTTGGTGGTGCCGTTCACGGTGAAGGTTCCAGAAGTAGGCGAACCGAAGAAGTTGACCGACGGTGTCCCGGTGGGGGCTTCGACATCCAGGGTGAACAGAGGCGCGTTCGTGCCGATGCCGACGAGCATCGGCAAGGTGCTGTCTCCGAGCACCATGCAGTTGCTGCAATTCACCAAGGCGTTTGCCCCGAGCGCGGTGGCATTGTCTATTTCCGTGGATACTCCCGGGCCGGAGTCGTAACCCACGAAGGTGTTGCTCGATCCAGTCGTGTTGGCATTCGCGGCGGTTAAGGTTAAACCGGCGAGCGAACCTAGCGCGACGTTGTTGTTGCCGGTCGTGTTCGAGCCCAGCGAAGAAGCGCCTAAGCTAGTGTTGTCAGACCCGGTCGTATTGGAACTAAGCGAACTAGAATTGTTCGACTTATGCGTAGCAGGGTCGCTGTGGGGGGAGCCCATTGCGGTATTGCCGGAACCCGTCGTGTTAGAACCAAGTGCACCTCGATTGCCCGCGTTACTGCTATGTGGGGGCGGGGACCCCAGCGCGGTGTTGCCCTGGCCGCTGGTGTTGGAAGCAAGGGCGGAGGCGCCGATGGCAATGTTAAGCTCGCCTGTCATGGTGAAATTGCCGGCACTAGCGCCGAAAAAAGTGTTTTGAGAATTCAGGCCATTGACTCCATAAACATGCGCAAAATTCATTCCCCCAAACGTGAGCACGCCGGACGTCGCGATCCCCGAAGTTGCCGATGTTGCGGGAAGATTTAGCAGCCCGTTCAGAGTCATGTCGCCCGACGCGTCCACGGTCATCTCCGGCGTGCCGTTGATCTGCGCATTGAAGATGGTATTGCCCGGGAGCCCGTTGAATTGGAAGCCGGTGCAGGCAGCCCCGGCGCTGGCCAGGCAATTTGAGGTGACCGCCGGCCCTGGAGTGACGTCCATGTTGAACACCGACGGTCCACCGACGTTCAGCGTGCTGCCGATCCCGGCGATGTTCAGATTCCCAGTGATGGTTTGATTGCCCACGAAGTTGTTGCTTCCGGTCAAACTCGGAAAATTGTAGCCAGCCACTCCGTTGAGGGTGGTCGCGTTGACGTTGGTCAGCCCGGCGCCGTTGCCGGTGAACGACAAGGCTGCGATGTTGCCGGTAAACACGTTGTTCAGAGCGCCCAGTTGCGGCACCACATTCGGGTTGATGTTCAAGGTGCCGGTGGTGGTGATGGGACCACCCGTGAGACCGAGGCCGCTGCCCACGCTGGTTACCGTGCCGCTTCCCGCACCGCTACTGCCGTTCAGCACGATTTCCAGTTCGGGCTCGTGGCTGGTGAGCACACCTTCTTTGCTTTCAAACGAAAAGTAACCCTTCGTGCCGACGACCGCCAGGGCCACGCCATTGTTGCTGGAAGGATTGGCCAGCCAATTCTGCACGGTTGCCGTAATGTCGACGAGCACGAAATTGTTCATGCTCGAGGTGGAGACGGTGACGGGATTTGCACCGGTGGCCGACGATCCCAACACTGGTGGCGGCGTGTTGAAAGTCAGCGTGCTCTCCGACCAAGTGGGAGAGGCGGGCAAATTGTAGACGTCGAACTGCCCCCCGGTGGCCACCGCGCTCACGAATAGGCGCAACGTCGCCTTGTTCACCGGGGCACCGGCCGGAACGCCGGACAGATTGAATTTCATGTAAGTCGTCGAGCCCTCTCCAACCACGAGAAGGATGCTGGAGCCGAAGTTCTTGTTGGGCGAGCTGCTGTTCACGTAAGTATCGGCACTGGGTGGAGACTGCTGCGCCAGCACAGCGCCAGTCAGCAAACCTAGCGTAGAAAGCAGCAATACCGCCAACCGCGCCATTAACTTTTTCATAGTGCGCTCCAGTTTTTCTCTCGTCGGACATTCCCCGCGTAACTGTCTCGTGTCTCGGCCTGAGATCCTGCACCTTCGTTCGTCGTGAGTCTCCAGAGCTACATCGATAGGGCCCTGTCATCTGCTTAAAGCGAAATTCCGAGGAGAACTGGCCCATGAGATACGAAAATTTCTTGATGTCGAGCCCCGGCGAGTGGAAGACAGCGGTGCGAGCGCGGCGAAGTACCTGTTTTTTCAATGAGTTGACATTGGTGCTGGCTGCGGTTATCTTGCTTCCCAAGCTTGGGAGCGGGTTAGGGGGCTAGTTGCCGGAAATACCGTCCGAAACCGTCAGCAGGTTATTGGCGAACTGGTACGCGGGCGACGACAAGGCCTTGCGCGCTGCGGTTCCGCTTGTCTATGACGAGCTCCGTCGGGCCGCGCATCATTACTTAAGGAACGAGCGCCCAGGCCATACCCTGCAAAGTACCGCTCTGGTGCATGAGGCTTATATGCGCCTGGAGAAGCAAGGCGCGGCTCGCTTCCAGAATCGCGCCCATTTTTTGGCCATCTGTTCTCAGCTAATGCGCCAGATTCTGGTGGAGTACGCGCGCAATCGCAACGCGGCCAAGCGCGACGGCGGATATCGACTAACCCTCGATGAGAGTCTTGCATTCAAGATGCCGAGCGTGGACATGGTCGCTCTCGACGACTCTCTGAACGAACTGGCGAAGCTCGATCCGCAACAGTGCCGCATCGTTGAGATGAAATTCTTCGGCGGCCTTTCCATTGAAGAAACCGCGGACGCATTGAATCTCTCCCCCACCACCGTGAAGCGGCACTGGGCTACGGCCCGGCTCTGGCTGCATCATCAGATGAGCAAGGAATAAGCATGACGCCGGAGCGCTGGGAACAAATTCGCGACGTGCTGGAGAGAGTGCTGGAACTGGCGCCCGGCGAGCGTGCCTCGTTTCTGAATCGTGCGTGCTCGTCCGATCAATCTTTGCGGCGGGAAGTCGAAACCCTGCTCGCCTCCAGCGACGACGTGCGCTCCAGCTTTTTACAGTCCGCCACGCCGAGAGCCACGCTAACGCCGGGTACGAAGTTGGGAGAATATGAGGTCAAGTCGCTGCTGGGCTCCGGCGGTATGGGCGAGGTCTATCGCGCCCGCGATTCGCGGCTGGGGCGGGATGTAGCGATCAAGGTTCTGCCGTCTTCTCTCTCCGCTGATTCCGACCGGCTGCGACGCTTCGAGCAGGAGGCGCGAGCAGCAGCGGCGCTGAACCATCCCAATATTCTCGCCGTGTTTCAGATGGGAACCTACGAAGGCGCGCCGTATCTGGTCTCGGAGCTGCTGGAGGGAGAAACGCTGCGCGAACAGATCAAGCGTGGCCGGATCTCCATGCGCAAGGCAATTGATTGGGCAGTGCAGATTGCGCGCGGTCTGGCGGCGGCCCATGAGAAAGGCATCGTCCATCGTGACCTGAAGCCGGAGAACCTGTTCGTCACTAAAGACGGGCGAGTGAAGATTCTGGACTTCGGCCTGGCGAAGCTGACACAACCGCAATCGAGTTCAGAGCAGGACGGACCGACGCTGACCGAGGGGACGGAAGCGGGCGTGGTAATGGGCACGGTGGGCTACATGGCGCCAGAACAGGTGCGGGGACAATCGGCTGACCATCGGGCGGACATCTTTGCCTTCGGAGCGATTCTGTACGAAATGCTGGCGGGGAAGCGGGCGTTTCAGAAACCGACTTCGCCGGAGACGATGAGTGCAATTCTGAACGAAGACCCGCCGAGCATTTCGCAGGTTACTACGAATATTCCGCCGGCCCTGCAGCGGGTGGTGCATCGCTGTCTGGAGAAGAACCCGGAGCAGCGCTTTCAATCTGCGTCTGACCTGGCGTTCGCTTTGGATGCGCTGTCGGAGAACTCCAGCTCCGGGGCGCAAGTTCCGGCAAAGCAAGGAGGCGAGGCCGGACTGTTCGTCATTAGAGAGCGCAGGTTGATGGTAAAGCTCTTCTATGGTTTACCTGTCGCTTTGACTCTGTTCGTGCTTGGCTTTGGATGGTTTTGGTTCAAGGGCAAGCAATCCGCGCCACAGACGGCATTAAGCGAGACGCAGATCACGCATAGTCTGGCGGAGAACCACGTCGTGGAGGGTAGTATTTCGGCCGATGGCAAGTACGTCGCCTACGCTGACTCTAAGGGACTGCACTTAATTACCATCCAATCCGGCGAATCTCACGACATCGCGCTGCCAGGGGAATTGAGAACACACATCGACGAGGTGAGCTGGTTTCCGGACGGGGAGAGATTGATCGTCAAGGCTGACAGCGAATCCGAAGGCGCTGTTCTCTGGTCGATTTCTGTTTTCGGAGGTGCGCCGCGTAAGCTCCATACTCACAGCGCTTATGCCAAGGTTTCTCCGGATGGATTGACGATCGCTTTCGTCAGCGGCTTTATCAGCGGCCGTGGGCACGAGATCTGGCTGGTGGGAGCAGATGGAGAAAATGCAAGAAAAATCCAAGACACGGAAAGTTACGAATACGGGTCTCTCGCTTGGTCTCCCTCAAGCCACCGGCTTGCCTACGTCAAGCGATTCGAAAAGGCAGGTCTAAGTGAAAATTTTGGGGGCAGCATCGAGACGCTTTCCATCGATGGAGGATCGCCAACTGTTGTGGTCTCGGATCCGGGACTATGGGTTCAGGGCGGTATGGTCTGGCTTCCCGACGGGCGCCTGGTTTTTTCATCATCGGGCAGAGCCGACTTGGGAGGGCCCGTGAATCTTTGGGCGATCTCGACAAACTTGCAGACGGGGGTGCCTTGGGGGCGACCCACGCAGATGACAAAATGGGCCGATTCAGCCACGTTCGACCCGAGCGTCAGCAGTGATGGTAGTCGTCTCGCCGTAGTGAAGACCCGCTCGTGGAATGACGTCTACGTCGGCGAACTCAAAGACAACGGCACACATCTGGATACACCGAAACGCCTGACCTCGAGCGACAGCATAAACGCGAACTTTGGATGGACACGTGACAGCGGAACAGTTCTTCTCATATCCAACAGTATGGGCAGGTTTCAGATCTTCAAACAGCGGATTGACGCCGACGCACCCGAACTTCTGGTGAGCAGCCCAGATGATGAGATGTACCCTGCGTTTAGTCCGGATGCAGCATGGATTCTTTATTGGTCGACGGCGCATGGGGCAAGGTCTCAAGTCACTTCGCAGAGGTTGATGCGCTTTCCCGCTTCCGGTGGATCGCCTGAGCAAGTACTTGAGGCCCCGGTTGATCCCATGGATGCCTTCGACTGCCCTTCGCGGCCTTCTAGTTCATGCCTGATCAGCCGCGGGGAACGGGGCCAGCTCATTTTCTATGCTTTGGACCCCGTCCAAGGGCAAGGCAAGGAAATCATTCGGACTAAGTTGGAGCAAGCGAACGACCTGGCCTGGAGCATTTCTCCAGACGGCTCACACATCGCCATTGCGAGTTGGGCTCGGCTTCGCGAACAGATCCGGATACTCGATGTGCAAAATGGCTCTGAGCGGAATCTCGCATTGCCGAAGAATTGGCAAATCGAGGGCCTCTCTTGGGCCGCGGATCAGAAGGCCTTATTCGCAGGTGTTGGGGGTTCGAGTGACTTTCTTATTGCGCGTATCGATCTAGATGGAAATACTCACGTACTGTTCGATCGAATGGGGGTGTGGCTCGGAGGCCCTTATTCGTCCCCGGATGGTAGGCACTTGGCTTATTTCCAGCAAACTTCTGATGATAACCTTTGGCTCCTCAAGAATTTCTAACCACCACCAGAGGACACCAACGGCTCTCACACTGCCGACCAAGCTTTACTCACCCTCTGGAAAGACGCCGACCCCGACATCCCCATCCTGAAACAAGCCAAGGCCGAGTACGCGAAGCGGAAATAGGCTGTTGCAATCGCTCCTCTCTGTGCTTCTGTGCTCAGCGTTGCGATTGACCTCAACCTCGCCCCCACCTAACATGTCTACGCAGCGACCGCGAAGTTTGTCCTGCATCATCAGATGAGCAAGGCTCCAGAGGTATGACGCCGGAACGCTGGCAACAGATTCGCGAGGTGCTGGAGAAGGCGCTGGAGCTGCCGCCAGGGGAGCGCTCGGCGTTTCTGAATCGTGCCTGCTCGTCGGATCAATCCTTGCGGCAGGAAGTTGAAACCCTGCTGGCTTCCAGCGACAACGTGCGGTCGCACTTCTTGCAATCCTCCGTGCCGCGAGTCACGCTTACCGCGGGTACAAGGTTGGGCGATTATGAGGTCAAGTCGCTACTCGGCTCCGGTGGCATGGGCGAGGTGTATCGCGCCCGCGATTCGCGCTTGGGGCGCGATGTAGCCATCAAGGTCGTGCCCTCTTCCCTCTCCGCTGATGCCGATCGGTTGCGCCGCTTCGAGCAGGAAGCGCGAGCGGCGGCGGCGCTGAACCACCCCAACATTCTTGCCGTGTTTCAGATGGGCAGCTATGAAGGTGCACCGTATCTGGTTTCCGAGCTGCTGGAGGGAGAAACCCTGCGCGAGCAGATCAAGCGTGGCCGTCTGTCCATGCGCAAGGCAATCGATTACGGAGTGCAGATTGCGCGCGGGCTAGCTGCGGCTCATGAGAAGGGCATCGTCCATCGTGATCTGAAGCCGGAGAATTTGTTCGTCACCAAAGACGGGCGGCTGAAGATTCTGGACTTCGGGCTGGCGAAGCTGACGCAACCGCAACACAGCTCGGAGCACAGTGCACTGACGCTCACCGAGGGAACGGAAGCGGGCGTGGTGATGGGCACGGTGGGCTATATGTCCCCCGAGCAAGTGCGGGGACAATCGGCTGACCATCGTGCCGACATCTTTGCCTTCGGTGCGATTCTGTACGAAATGCTGGCGGGGAAGCGGGCGTTTCAGAAACCGACTTCACCGGAGACGATGAGTGCGATTCTAAACGAAGACCCGCCGGAGATTTCGCGGGTCACGCCGAACCTCCCTCCCTCATTGCAGCGGGTGGTCCATCGTTGTCTGGAGAAGAGCCCGGAGCAGCGCTTCCAGTCGGCTTCCGACTTGGCGTTCGCCTTGGAGGCGCTGTCGGATGCCGGCGCGTCGTCCTCCGCAAACGCAGCGAACGTAGCGACTGGCGCTGGGCAACGCTGGAGGATAATTGTCCCTGCGGCAGCGGCTGTGCTGGCATTGTCAATTGTCGGCTACTTCATTTTCTTCCACCACAAGGCCAGACTCACGGACAAGGACACAATTGTCCTCGCCGATTTTGCCAACAGCACAGGCGATCCAATCTTCGATGACACGCTGAAGACGGCGCTCAGCGTTTCCCTGCGGCAATCGCCTTTCCTGAATGTGCTCTCCGACAGCGAGGTTACGAAAACATTGCAACTGATGACTCGTCCCGCAGACGCGAAACTCACGCCCGATGTAACTCGCGACCTTTGCCAGCGTGCGAGAAGCAAAGCTTACATTGCCGGATCGATTGGCAGTCTGGGTAGCGAATTCGTCCTGGGGCTGAAGGCGATTGATTGCCAGAGCGGAGACACGCTGGGGCAAGAACAGGTGACGGCGGCGTCCAAGGAGAAAGTGTTGGACGCGCTGGGCGAGGTGGCGTCCAAGCTGCGCGCTAAACTGGGTGAATCGCTGGCTACGGTCCAGAAGTTTGATGTCCCGCTCCAACAGGCCACCACGTCTTCGCTCGAAGCTCTGAAGGCGTACAGCCTTGGCAGAAAGGCCCGTAACGAGAAAGGCCCTGCCGCAGCTCTGCCGCACGATCAACGTGCGATCGAACTCGATAGAAGTTTTGCCATGGGCTACGACGCCGTGGGCACCGACTACTCCGGTTTCAACCAGGCGGGACGGGCGAGCGAGTACCTGATCAAGGCATTTCAGTTGCGAGAACATGCCAGCGAACGGGAAAAGTTGGCGATCACCGCTGACTACTACCTGTATGTAACCGGAGAACTGGATAAAGCAGCGCAGACGTATCAAGAGATCATTGAGAACTACCCGCGGGAATCCGCAGCGTACAACCGGTTGGGTCTGGTGTACTCGTCACAGGGGCAGAATGAGAAAGCCTCGGAGGTCGGGAGACAAGCCGTGCGCCTCGAACCGGATAATTCCTCTTTGTTCACCAATCTCTCCCTCTACGCCCTTGCCTTGCAACGTTTCGACGAAACGCGACAGTTCATTCACGAGGCGAAGGCGCGAAAAGGAGACGAGTACCTACTCCACAATAATAGCTACGTTCTCGCCTTTGTCACGGGAGACCCCGCAGCAATCGTGGAAGAGCAACAGTGGTTTACAAGTAAGCCCGAATATGAAGACTTCGGACTGGCCCTGACCTCCGATACAGAGGCGTACGCGGGTCATGTCGGGAAAGCACGCGAGGCGACCAAACGAGCAGTGGACTCTGCGATGAGAGCCGACAACAAGGAAGCTGGGGCAGTATGGCAGGCGAACGCTGCCCTGCAACGAGCCGCATACGGAAACGCGGCAGAGGCTCGGCAGATAGCGGTGCAGGCTCTAAAACTTGCTCCCACAAGTCAGGGAGTTGAGGTCGAAGCCGCGCTTGCGTATGCCACGGCGGGCGATACGGCACGAGCCGAGTCTTTGGCACAAGACTTAAGGAAGCGCTTTCCGCTGGACACGCAGATGCAGTCGCTTTGGCTGCCTGCGATTCAGGCACAATTGGCGCTGGACAGAAAGGATCCGGCTGCTGCACTGAATGCGTTGCAAGTTGCTTCGACCATCGAACTGGGCAACATCGGGTTCGCCCCCAACATTTCCTGCCTCCTTCACGTATACGTACGCGGAGAGGCATACCTGGCAGCCGGACAGGGCGATGCCGCCGCCGCCGAGTTTCAGAAGATTCTCGACCACAGCGGTATTGTCGCGTATTGCTGGACTGGAGCGTTGGCGCGTTTGGGCGTCGCTCGCGCCAAGGCCTTGCAATCGAGAACTTCGCAAGGCGCCGATGCCGATGCCGCCCGCGTCCGGGCGCTCGCCGCCTACAAAGATTTCCTCACGCTCTGGAAAGACGCCGACTCCGACATCCCCATCCTCAAGCAAGCCAAGGCGGAGTACGCGAAGCTGCAGTAACTGGAGAAAGTCCTTTCAACCGTTTCTTGTTCGTCCAGAAACCGCCAGCAGATCAGAACGCAACCCAGAGCCAGGAACGCCTCATGAATGTCTGCCCGCATCCGGGTGAGAGGTGACATGATTACGCGATTCGGAAGATCGAAGTCTCCCATCCGATATGGTGTAAGTAGCGGCTGAGACGATTCACGCGCGTGTATGACCTTGGAACCGCCAGCTTCAGCCAGAAATACTCCTTCGCTCATTTCCATGCCCACCTTAAGTCACGATTTCGGTCACAAGTTGTTCCTTAGTTGGGATCAGTCCCTTTAGATTGCGATGCAAGCTCGCGGTAGCGCCCTTAACGCATACTTTGTTGAGCTGCGAGTCGATGCCTCTCAAGCATGGCAAACTCAAAACGAAGTGCCACGCCGTTAATATTCTGCGACCACACGGTCTCTTCAGGACTCTATTTTGGGAGAGACACTTGTCAGGATTGCAAAGAGAGGCTTATGACAGTGACATCGAACGAATTGTCAGTGCAAGTGGCGATTAACTCATGGCGGCTTGTTTTGGAGAGAGCGAACAAGGCGTTTTCAAACCTCACGGCCGACCAACTTTTGAAAGAAGTGGCGCCGGGGAAAAACCGCCTCATTTATCTATGGGGACACCTCACAGCCGCTCACGACGCCATGTTCCCAATTCTCGGCCTCGGAGAGCGACTGCACCCTGAACTCGATGCAATCTTTATCTCCAGTCCTGACAAGGCGGGGACACAGCTGCTCCCAGTGACAGAGCTTAAAAAATATTGGGAGGAAGTGAACGGCAAACTTCTTTCGCAGCTTGCAACTCTTTCCGAGAACGAATGGCTGCAGCGGCACCGCTCGATGTCGGACGAAGACTATGCCAAAGATCCGACCCGGAACCGATTGGCTGTTCTGCTGAGTCGAACCAACCACCTGTCCTATCACTTGGGCCAGATTACTCTGGCTCTCAAGTAACGCGACCTAATTCGCCTTGCTCGGCTAGAGATTCTTAGTGAGGCGCTTTAGAGCCGTGCTTTTTCATACGAAGAACGACTCCTCCTTCTTCAAAGCAAACTTCATCCATTAACGCTTTCATCATGAGGATGCCACGTCCGTGAACCGACCCAATGTTTTCTCGCACTGTTGGATCCGGGACAGTATTAATGTCAAATCCGCTTCCTTCGTCTTTTACAGCGATTGAGACTTCGTCAGGCTCACAGCGGCAGGTGACGTGGACGTGTTTTCGACGATCTTCATGATTTCCGTGAATGATGGCGTTTGCCAGGGCTTCCCGCAGCGCAATTTCAACGTCGCCCACCCCTTCAGGAACACAGCTGCAATTTCTGAGCAAGAGCATGAGTTTGTCCACGAAAGGAGAAATCGCAGTCACTTCGCTTGGCAAGGAGCACTCCAAAGCGAGGTGAGGGCCGCGGTGGGCTTTTTGTTTTAGATCGTGCGCTATCGTCATTCGGAAACCATTTTGGGCGATCGAAATAGCCCTTCTCTTCTTTATAACTGAGGCAAATTCGAAATATTCCATCCGCCCACATGGCTTTGATCAAGAGCACGTTCGCTTCGAGTCGCCGTCGCAGCAATGTCTGGGCAACGTTACTCCTTAATCCAAAGAGGATTGCCCGATCTTGCCTGCCCCCCAAACCGTCTACATGTACACAACTGCGCTGTACGACGTATATCGTCGAGTGCCCAAGTCACGCCACGGATCGATTTGGATTCGGTTGAGCCGGAGAGCGTGACGGAACGTTCCACTCGCGAGAGAACGGATGTGTGCAATTGTTCTGACCCCGAGTCCGCGATCCGCAAGTGCGGTCAGGGAGCGCGTTGCTTGGTGTGTCTGGTAATCCGTGAGACTCAATCCTGCGAAGGTGGCGGAAAGATGGCCTTCCCCACTTTTCTTGTAGCCGTGAATCGTCGAAGCCTTCGTGTTGCGCTCGATGTGCGGAAGGTAAACGGTCATCCAGAAGTCGGCGATCTTGATGTCAGCGTCAGGGAGCGTTCCGCCGTTGGCGTTCACGCGTCTCCATCACACCCGCGGCAAGTTGTTGAACGGGCTTGCACTTCGTACTGTGGTGTTTGTTGTCCTCCGAGCAGAGCCACTCCGACCGCTGCACCCGTTTAGGCTGGCCGTCGATGACTTCCGTGGTGTAATATCGAACGTGAAATGCGCTGTGTTGCTCAAAGACGTGCCCTCGTTGGTATCGCCCCATTGTGCCCTCCAGACAGCATTATGGATAGGCGATTGTGCAGCGTTCATGCAACTAATCTTTGGTAGCCAGCAAGCAAGTTGTTCTTCCTAAAGGCCGGAGAGGTGGCAGAGTGGCCGAATGCGGCGGTTTGCTAAACCGTTGTACGGGCTAACACCTGTACCGAGGGTTCGAATCCCTCCCTCTCCGCCATGTTTTCAATCACTTACGGTCTATCAAATCAGCCCACAAATCAGTTAGGCTCGTTGAAGCGCGAGTCTAACGATCTTCGTGTGTGCCTGTCGCATATCCGCCGTGGCTGCCGTGCCGTACACGTTCATCGTGGTTCTGATGTCCGTGTGCCGCATAAGCCGTTGCTGGACACCCACCGGAGTTCCAACAGAGTCGAGCCATGACCGGTGCGTATGCCGAAACGTATGCGAGCTGATGTGGCCGATGCCAGCTTTGATCGCGGCTCTTCGTAGCGCTCGCCACACTCCTGGATAGGAGAAAGGCAAGCGCCCGATTTGCACCGGAGACGCGAACACCCAATCATCCGACGCGGAGAATTGGGTTAGCTGTTCCCACATCTTGAGCACCTCCACAATCGCACTATCGACGTACATCGTGCGTTGTGACTCAGGTGTCTTCACGTCATCCACCACCTGATGCACAATGCCACGTTCAACGCAAAGCGTGCCGTTGAGCCAGTCAACATCGGACCAGCGCAAGGCGAGACACTCGCTAATGCGAAGCCCCAAGCAGGCGCAGACCAGAGCCATTGTGCGGAAGGGTTCCTCAAGTTGCTCATGAAGCCGTTGGAACTCTTCGATAGTTAAGCTACGTGTTGTCTTAATCCGCTTGGTTGCACCTTTGATCGTCACCAGTTCCATAGGATTGCGCTGCGTAGGCACGTCACCGCGCCACATCGCAAATTCCCATAAAGCCCGGACCAGTCCGCGAATGTGAACCTTGCTCTTTGGTGCCAAGGTGAGAGATTGAAGCCACAAGTCAATGGGACGCGCTTGCAGTTCTCGAAGAGTACAGTCACCCCACTTCGGAATGATGTACTGATTCAACCATGTGTTGTAGCCCTGCCTGGTCATCGCTCTCCGTGGCATTCTTTCGGTACGGTACTCCTCCACCAGAACCCGCACCGAAGGCACTCGCTGATCGCTTCTTTCTGATTGTTCTAGCGGCTTGCGCAACGGTTCCGCTGCGTGCCATGCAGACGCTTTGGTCGGAAACTCTCGTGAAGTGCCGATCACCTTCGAACGGCGGTGACCATTTTCACACCACAGAAAATTCCAAGTGCCATAGCGCCGGTTAAAAACAAGACTTCCTTGGTTTACCCGTGCCGCTCTTTTCAAGAAATCCCCCTTTCAGAGCGCACGGACAGCGGAATGGATGGTAGCACGGGGGATTCCAGAAGGGCTGCGTCCAAGTCGCTGTGCCGGAAGCGCCAAACCCGACGCTTCGTGCCGGACAGTGCAAAGGCTTTCACTTTGCCCTGGCGGACCCAGAGCAGGAGCGTTCGCACCTTCACCTTTAAGTATTGGGCAGCCTCGCCAGCCGTCAGCCATTCGTTAGGCTTGGTTTGGTTGGTCATTGCCTTTTCCGTCATTGTTCGATCCCTGTTCCAGGATGCGAAGGACAAGAGCGAGCAGCAAGACCCCGCTGATCACCATCAGAACTCCCATTACTGTGATTCTCATTTCGACTCCTCGCTCCATGTCGCTAGGCCGTCGCAGCCTCGCTCCGGGCAGCGGAAACCCTTAACGCTACCGTCAAAGATGCTGGTCTTAATCAGCTTGGGGGTGATCCAGAACTTGTGTCCGCAGTCTGGACAGGCAAGTCGGTAGCGTTGTTCCATGTGGGTGAGTCTCACGAGGAGCGGCTCTTCGCTTGTGCTTTGGAGCAACCGACTGAATTCCCTGATACCGGAAGGTCCGCGAACGAAGACCTGCACTCCGCACGGATCGCACGTTAAGTACGGTTTGTCCTTCTTGGTCAGAAGCACTTCTCTTGGTCCCGTACATACGGGGCAAGGAAACATCGTCTTTCCACTCATGAGCCTCCTCTAGGCGATTCGACGAACCAACCAATAAGAATCGCCGTTCTCGGCCTAGTCTAAGGCCGGTTTTCAGAAAGGCTGTGTTGTGACGATTGGAAGCGAGGCCAAGCGAGGGTCTGTTCTTCCGCTTAATTCAGAAGCATTTACTGGGAACCTTCCGTAAAATTCAGGAACACAATATGGCGAAAACTTCCGCAAAAGTGGTCAAGGAACAGGTAGCACAAAAAAAGACCAAGATTCAGCTTGACACGGTTTCGGGAAAACAGGGTCGAGGCCGTCCCCGGAAGATTCAGCCCTCATGGGTGCGCGGACGCGCCGACAACCTTCGCATGGTTTTCGATCTGTTTTGGCAACACGTCTGGCCGAGCCTCTCTAAGGCCGAAACCCAACAAGATGTAATACAGTCATTTTCACGCGCAGAGGTCGGTTCGTATGCTCTCGACCTTGTAAGGCTGTCCGACCTTATTCTTCGAGTCGTGCGGGACCCGAAATTCCCAAGACAACAACGCGAAGCACAGATCAACTTTCTAGCGGATTCTATCGCCGCTTATGGAGTGGTGACGCCACGATCCTCGCGCGACATTTGCGAGAGAGAACGTGCGCGGATCAAGAAGGTACATCGCATCCTTAGTTATGAGTTCTATATTGAATGTTCTTGCGGCTACACAGGCTATTCTAGAAAGCATGCCTGTCCGATATGCGAGGCGCAAATTCAGTTCAAGACAGATTTACTCTTCGACGAGGAGTTCGATTCTTGATTTTCGGCCTGGGCACGTAACGTACGTACGTAACGTTGGGAAATGCCATTCAGGTTTGCTGGGGATGTTTTCACGAAAACGAACAGGTCGCTCACGAACTAGCGGGAACCGAGCGCCAGTCGCAGAATCGGCGCGAGGTGTGCTGGGCCGTGCTTTGCCGTCACCGACGTGCGTGACCTGGAACCACTCGTTCGTTTTCTTGTTGACTTCCGCAATCTATTCCCATAGTGTCGTGCGCAAATCAGCGAACAGGATACGCCAGTTAAGAGCAACGGATTCTCGGTTCCGTCAGAAATCCTTCCTCGCTGCTTCCCCTTGAAGTGTTGAACGAACTACGCCAGCACAGTGCGGGCTGGGCGTGTTCGGATGTGCCGTGCCTTGGAGAGAGGGAACGACCGGGCATGGTGACTGTTCTTCACTTGAAGGAGGAAGGTATGATCACGTCTCGCAGGGCATCTTCCATAGCACGCTGCCTGCTGCTCGCTGCTGTTGCGGTTCTTCTCGCTCCAGCCCTCCATGCGCAAATGCCACCGAGCAGCAGTACAACCTCGACACCGGTTCCGGGTGCGGGCCATGATTATCTCGGTGAATTGGCGGAGACTGTGAATCCAGCAACGGGCTCCGTCAGCGTTCGTCTGAACGCAATGATGCCCCCAGGCCGCGGCCTCACACTGCCGTTCTCATTTGGCTACGACTCAAACGGAGTCAACTATGTCACTTTGAATCCCGCGGGGTCCTTGTCGTGGGCGGCGCCGCCGAGCACAGTCGCGTCCTCAGGGGGTTGGAGCAACAGCGTCCCTATGGTGAGCTTCGCTGAGATCAATTGGACGGCGTACGCGGATCAAGGAGCTAAGGCAATCCCCTGTTGGGCCTTTGTTAATTACGTCTACCAGGATGCGCACGCCGACCGCCATAACCTCGATCTAACCACCTACAACCAAGCGGGCACAGATGGGCCATGCACCTACTACACCCCGGCTCCACCTGGCTTCGGCTGGCAGGTGGTCACGCAGGGCGGAGACGGCGAAATCATAGCTTCGATACCCAGCAACGCGACCAGCAACCCCGGCCCGGTCACAGTCGCAGATCCTGACGGAACTGTTCTGTATTTTCCCCTCTCGATTTCCGACGCGACGATCGGCGCCATGGCAACTGCGGTTGAGGATCGAAACGGGAACCTCATCACAATCAACTCTGCAGGCCAGGGGAAACCCTATAGCTACGTGGACACCGCCGGGCGCACGGTACTTCAAGACTCGGGTTTCGGAGTAAGTCCTGAAACCGTAACCATAGCTGGTCTCAATGCCGCCTATACGCTTACGTGGACGCCGTTGTCGACACCTTCCTTCGTTGCTCCAGTAACCACTCTCACGGGCAATGCTTGCAACTTCGGTGGTGTGCACACCTGGGGACCGCAGGAAGCAGTTTCCAGCCTTAAGCTACCGAACCTAAAGAGCTTCTCGTTCACGTACGACCCGACCTACCAGGTACTCAACAAGATGACCTACCCAACAGGCGGATACGTTCGTTACGTTTGGGGAATGAACCCGCAGGCAGAATTTGGCCAATACATGAATTCGCAGCCCAATGACCAGTGTACGGCTTTATATGGAGTGCCTGTCATCACCGATCGCTATGTTAGTTTCAACGGAACGACAGAGGTTCTGCATCAGCACTTCGCCTATTCAACCACCTGGAATTCGGCCGCCTGGACAAGCAAGCAGACTACGGTCACGACGACGGATAACGTACGAAACACGAGCTACAATACGGTTTATACGTATCACCCCTTGGCGGCAGATGTTCCACCAAATACGGGCGGGGCACCTACGTCGTGGGACCCAGTCGAGTACAGCACTGCCTACTACGACACCAGCGGTACGCTGCTGAAGACCGTTTACAAGACCTGGTCAACCCCGAGCGCACCGTTGAGCGAGGAAACGCAGTATCCAAGCGGCCAAGCCGATGAAACGACTTGGAGCTACAACAGCAGAGAGCAGCAAATCGAGCGCGACGATTACGACTTCGGCACCAGCGGAGTTGGTTCATTGCTCCGAAAGACCATTACCAACTATCAGGCATTTAACGACACACCTCTGTACCCGAACGCGCCGTCCATCGTTGACCGCGCGTGCCAAGTCATCACCTATGACAGCACGGGTACAAACCGGGTCGCGGAGACCGACTACTTCTACGACAACGGAGCTACTACGACCGCCTGTGGTACGGCAGGAACCCCATCTGTAACCGGCGCAGGCGGGAGCAGTCTGACCGGCCACGATGAAACCAACTACTCAGCGAGTTCGACGTATCCGAGAGGCAATCTCACCGAGAAGACTCAATGGCTTAACACGGGCACATCGCCTGTTACCACATACACATACGACGAAACCGGACAAGTTCTCTCCATGACCGATGCATGCGGTAATGGAACCTGTAGTGACATGAGCGGTTCATCGCACACTACGACGTATTCTTATACCGATTCGTTCCTGAATACGAACTCAACCGGCTTTACGACTACCGGAGGTTCTCCGCCTAGTGGCAAGGTGACCAATGCATATTTGACGAAAGTAACGGATGCGCTCGCCCACGTTGAAAAGTTCTCGTACGGATATAACGATGGCGAATTGACTCAATCCAGCGACCAAAACTCTCAGTTGACGACCTACAAATACAACGATTCCCTGGGCAGGCAGACGGAAACCGACTACCCCGATACCGGCCAAACCACTCTTAGCTACAACGACTCCACGCCCAGCGTTACGACGACCAAGTTGATTAGTTCGAGCGTGAGTCTGAGCACGACTGCCGTTATGGACGGCCTTGGGCACGTGACCCAGACACAACTCACGACCGATCCGGACGGGACCACCTACACAGCCACGGTCTACGATGGCAACGGCAGGACCTACCAAACGTACAATCCGACGCGCTGCTCACCGCCCACCACGAATTGTGGGACCGAAACCACTTGGGGAATCACAACGTCTCTTTACGATACCTTGGGACGGCCGTGTCTGGTTGTTCGCCAGGATTTTACTGGTACGATCCCTTCAACGTGCCCAACAACCGGTCCACTTGGAACGGCTTTCACTTCGTACAGCGCCAATCTGACCACGGTCATCGACGAAGTTGGAAATCAACGGACGAGTCAGGTGGACGGCCTTGGCCGATCGACCTATGTCTGGGAAGCACCAAATGTCACAGGGTACAACTTCGAAACAATATATCAATATGATGGTCTGAACAATCTCACGAATGTGACCCAGAACGGCAGCAACTCTGCCAACGCCCGGAATCGTTCATTTCAGTATGATTCTTTGTCTCGGTTGACACAGGCAGTGAATCCTGAGTCTGGGACGATCACCTACAATTACGATGTAAACGGTAACGTTTCCACGAAGGTCGCACCAAAGCCTGGTCAGACTGGCACGATGCAGTCGACCACGACGTACTCATATGACGTTCTCAATCGGCTCACCGAGAAGAGCTACGCCAACCCATACAACAGTACGGATCAGTACGCCTATGACGGTGGCGCGCTGACTTGCAATATGACCAATCCTCCCACCTTGAGCGGAGCCACCAATCTCATCGGGCGTCGATCTGCAATGTGTGGAGGACCCAGCGGTTCCAGCTTCAGCTACGACCCCATGGGTCGGCTGGCTGTCGAAGACCGCAACAGCAAGGGAACATCTCTCGCGACGTACAAGATTTCGTATTTGTATTACGAAGATGGCTCCCTTAAGCAGCTTACGTACCCGAGCGGGGACGTACTCACGTACACGCCGGGAGGGGCAGGCCGTCCAATCGGAGTCAACGATTCCAGCACACATTATGTCGCTAACGGGACCGGTGCAGCCCGTGCAACCTACGCGCCTCAGGGCGCACTCGCAGGCATGGTAAACGGATACGCATCTCCATTCACGGGCATTGTGACATCGAATGTCTATAACGATCGCCTACAACCGATTCTGCTTTCTGCCTCTCTTTCCTCCGGTGCGATATTCAGTCTCTGCTATGACTTCCATACGCAGGTTGCAATCAGTAGCGGTCCGTGCAGCTTCGGCGCTTCGGCCGGCGACAATGGCAGCGTTTTCCAGATTCTGAACAACGTGGATTCCACACGAAGCTCTAAGTACATTTACGATCCCCTGAATCGCATCGCTCAGGCATATACCATCAATGGCACCAGTGGGAATTGCTGGGCTGAGACTTACGCCTCCGTGGCCACTGCTCCGGGTGTCCTTCCCCCTGTCGCCAATCTCGGCATCGACTCTTGGAGCAATCTGATCCAACGTTCCGGCGTAACCGGTATGGGAAGCTGCAAGACAGAAGGGTCTCTAGGTGCGACTGCCAGCACGAACAACCAACTCAGCATCATGTCCTACGATGCTGCTGGCAACGTCCTGAACGACGGGAATGGCAATCAGCCCACTTATGACGATCGGAACCGGATCTCCACCGACGCCGGGTATACATATTCTTACGATGCTGACGACGTGAGAATGGGGAAAGCGAACGGCTCCACAGGAACGATGTACTGGCCGGGTCCAGGCGGAGAGGTTCTGAGCGAAAGTGATCTCACCGGCACGATCAATGAAGAGTACGTCTATTTCAACGGCGAACGCATCGCCCGCATCGACCGCCCCACCGGGACGGTGAACTACTATTTCTCCAACCATCTCGGCTCGGCCAGCGTCATTACGTCGGCCACAGGAGTCATTCAGGAGCAGATGGACTTTTACCCATTTGGCGGCGTTGCCTACAGCAGCGGCAGCGATCCCAACCACTACAAGTTCACCGGCAAAGAGCGCGATTCAGAGAGCGGGCTTGACAACTTCGGAGCCCGGTATTTCACCAGCAGCCTGGGCCGATTTATGACCCCGGATTGGGCGGCGAGGCCAACCGCTGTACCTTACGCGGTCTTCGGCGATCCGCAATCGCTCAACCTGTATACATACGTCCGAAACGACCCGGTTACCCATGCTGACGCGAATGGACACTGTCTGGAAGACGCCTGTGTTATAGAAACCCTTGCCGGGGCCACGATTTTGGTCATGGCTACGCAGGCTTATTTTGCGATGCCCGCGTCACAAAGAGATTATGGCGCGTCCTTAAGTCAAACGGCTCATTCGCTCGGGACCACGATTGGCGGTTGGTTCTCACATCCGAGCAACAGCGGCGCGAACGCCTCCACCCCAGCGACTGTGCCAACGAATGTGTCGCACGGTACTCCCGCCTCAACTTCGCAGCAAGGAGCTGTTAACAACGGCCCTCTACAGAGCGTTAAGCCTAGTGATAAAGACGCTGTTCGTAACGCTGCGGGCGGACATTGCGAATACTGCGGCCAACAAACTGTGCCTGGCGAAAAATCACAACCGGGCGTCAGCCCTCCCGGCAATGAAGGTCAGACCGATCACTACCATCCTCAGAACCCCCAGCCAGGACAGCAAGCTGGAACCGACGACCGGTCGAACCTTGTGCACGCGTGTAGAGACTGCAACCAAGAGAAGTCCAATAGTCAGCCAGAGGGGACAAGATTTGAGCTGCCGCGCATGCAAACACCCTCAACGCCGACCAACCCTTCTAATTGATCTCTCAACAGCAGTTGCATTCTGAGGGCTGAAGACCGTATCGAAATTCTTGTAGGCGGGAGAATGAGCAAGAGAACAGAGTCCAAATCATGTACCATCACTAGAAAAGGAAGGAGACATGGGATCGACGCAATCCACAATATACCGAACGGTTCGGTGTAGCCGACACGGAGACAACCGTGAAGCTTTCATGTGCGAACACCTCCTGCGAGGGACTGTCCTGGGTTTCTTCTTCGATGTTGATGAGATCTCGAACCCTTATCCCGATGCTTGGTGTTCATTCTGCGAGGGAATAAGGAGTGAATCCGGTGAGTTCAGCAGTGAATATGCCCGCGCGACATTCAAGCTCGTCTGTGGGGCATGTTACGAAGAAATCAAGGCAAAGAATACTCCCGGACCTGAAGACTCGGCCTGCGTCCAATGAACTTCTTGTCGTGAATCGGTGGCTCAAATCGGGGACAAGCGGCTGGAGTGCACCCCAAAACTGAGACAGAGAAAATGGTGACAGTTCTCAACAAGGAGAACGCATGTCACAAAAGAAAGCGAAGCAGGCGGAGTATGGATCGGAGTTGAAGTTGGCGGCGGTACGGCGCGTGTTGGCCGGAGAAAGCGTGCGGGAAGTGGCGCAGGAGCTGGGGATTCGACGCAAGCGGTTGTACGTGTGGAAGGACCGCTACGCGGCGTTGGGTGAAGCCGGCCTGGCGCATCAGCGCGGAGGCAGACCGCGCAAGGAGGTTTCGGTCGCGGCCCATGGATCCGAAGCCACGGCGGGACGCGGCGAGCTGTTGGCGGCGCGGAAGCGGATCGCAGAACTCGAACGCAAAGTGGGGCAGCAGGAATTGGAACTGGATTTTTTCGGCGAAGCCTTGCGGCGCATAAAAGTGGGCGGGAAGCGATCTGCACGTTGATCGCGGAGCGGGCCGGGCAAGGCGGTCTCAGCGTGGAACGAATGTGCGAGTTGAGCGGGGTGAGCCGGGCAGGATTTTATCGGCATTGGGAAGCGTCGGCACCGCGGCAGGCAGACACGTCGGTGCGGGACACGGTCCAGCAAATCGTGGTGGCAAAGCGGTTCTACGGCTATCGGCGAGTGCAGCAAGAGTTGCGGCGACGTGGGTACTGCGTCAACGCCAAGCGGGTGTTGCGCTTGATGCGCGAGGACAATCTGCTGAGTCTGCGCTCGCGACGGTTCGTGCCCGCAACCACCGATTCACAGCATGGTTGGCGAGTGTGGCCGAACCTGGCGCGCGGCTTGGTGACGCGCAACCTCAATGAACTCTGGGTGGCCGATATCACCTATGTTCGACTGCGGGAAGAGTTTGTTTATGTCGCTGTAGTGCTGGATGCACATTCTCGGCGGGTAATCGGATGGGCGCTGGCACGGCATCTGGGCGCGAGTGTAGCGGTGCAGGCGTTGCGCATGGCGCTGGCCGAACGTCAACCGGCGCCGGGTTTGATTCATCACTCGGACCGTGGCATCCAGTATGCCTGCGCCGACTATCTTACCTTGCTGGCCGAGCACGGTGTGCAACCCAGCATGAGTCGCGTGGGTAATCCTTACGACAACGCCAAGGCCGAATCTTTCATGAAGACTCTCAAACAAGAGCAAGTCCTCGGCAATGCCTGGCGCGACCTCGACGCCATGCGCACCGATCTGGCGACCTTCTTTGAATTACCTACAACCACCAGCGGCTGCATTCCGCGCTGGACTATCAAACCCCAGCCGCCTTCGAGCAGCAGTTACTGTGTGCCCGACTGCCGAAGCTTCTACCGAGCTGGCTGGGGCGAGGGAGCTAACCGCCCCCTCGCCCCAGACCCCACTCCCCGGTTTACAATCTTGCACCTAACGCAACTGTCCCTAGTTTCTCTGTCTCACGCCAGGGGTGCACTCCACGGCACGTTCCCCAATTAAGGCAAAGCGGGGCTGTGCGGGCGATGGGCCGTCCTCGTTGCGGTCTCCACAAGGTTGGACACCACACGCACACACGACCTGGCTGCGCAATCAAGCGGGATAGCCAATTTCTTCGATGTCACTCGCAATGGTCCTTAATTCGCGCTCCGGGTTCAAGCGTAGGACAAACTCATCAGTGAGTGGGCGGTGCTCATAAACGTGTCTGATCAGCTCCAGACTGACGAACCGCTCATAGTAGGGTTCCGCCCAGGATTTGTATTTTTGCGGGTCGCCGTCGAGAATCGACAACATCCGCTCCGAGCCGTCCGGATCTTCATCCGATGGCCATTCGATGTGGCCGGTCCGCCATGTGTCGTCATCGGGGCCGCGCCAGACGCAGAAAGTTGTGTCAGCCATGGATAAGGCAGGTTCTGTCGTGAATTGGTTGAATTTGTCTGGTACTTCGTCCAGTACACCTCGCCACACGTGCGGCGGTTTTGTATTCCACGGAGACATCCGGGATTCGTGGTCGAATCCTTTGAGAAAAGCGCCCTCGTCACTAAAGACGCAGAACCACGCGTCGCCCTGTCCGTTACGCATCGAGGCCATCTCCTGACCTGGGCCCCATGTGCGCTTGAACGAGTAGTAGCGATAATCCCATTCCGGCATGATGATGGCGTCCAGGACCGCGAGGGACTTAGTGAGATAATTTAGTCTAGGGATCGATAGAAGGGCAGTCAAATCTCTTGTTGAGATCACGCAGTAATCTTACGACATCGGGATTATTGTTGAGAAATCGGCGGCCCGACCCAAGCTTGTTTGTCGAAGGCGTCACCAATACTGTGGTTGCCCCGTCCCTTACGTTCTTTGCAAAGGGCCGGAGCAGGAAACAGCGTGCGCAACGAAACACGATGAAGACGGTCCAATGCATCCTACACGAGAAGCCGGAGCGGGGCCGCCGACGATGTTTGGGCCATTCATGAGAAGAGCTATCCCTTGTAGTCTCCCAGCCAGCCTTTCAGGTCTTTGCGTGGTCGCTCTCTTCCTTGCCTTAGTGGGCTGCGGGGGCGGAGGTTCTGGTTCTCAAACGCCGCCTCCGCCACCTCCGGAAGTCGACAACGTAGCCGTGAGTCCCACAACGGCACAGCTCTTTACTGCGAAGAGCCAGTTGTTCACCTCGGAAGTCACGGGAACCGGCGCATTCGATGCCAGCGTGAACTGGGCGGTCAACGGCATCAACGGCGGCAACAGTACCGTCGGGACGATTGTTGCAGGGCAATACACGTCTCCCACGTCACTGCCCAATCCGAGCACCGTCACCATCACGGCAGCAAGTGTGCAGGACCCCGCGGTGTACGGCACTTCCACGGCGACGGTCTATGCTCCTGCGGCGTTGACTTCGATCAATCCGGTCTCAGCAAGTGCCGGTGAGCGAGTGACGATCACTCTTCAAGGCTTGTACAACGCCACGTCGGTGGTTTTCTCCGGTGCGAACGGCACGAGTATTTCCATGTCCGTCCTGCAGCAGATTTCGGCCGACCAGATCACGGCCACAGTTCCGTTCGGAGCGGCAACAGGGCCAGTCTCCGTAAACCTGACTCCGTTCACAGGCGCGAACGAGACGACCAACTCGGTTACTTTGACGCGCCTGCCGAACTTGCGGGTTCATGCCCCGAACAAGGACCTCTCGTCCGGCGAGTCCCTGCAGCTTGACTGGAGGCTTCTGGGAGCGAGCACACCGAGTGTCGTGACCTGGACAGCGGATTCAGGAGGCGTGAGCGCGCAGGGCTTGTTCCAAGCGCCGGTCGTGTCGAGCGAATCTTATTCGCGAGTCACTGGTTGTTTGCAGAGCACAAATTCCTGCAACACCGTCCTTCTCCGCATTCTCCCATTCCGCGTCGGCCCATCGAATCCGGTAGTAAACGTTGGGAGCACAGTTCAGCTTGATGCTATTCAGGGTGGGTCTCTTCTCGCACCTCAATGGTCGGTGCAGGCTGGGGGTGGGAACATTACATCGGGAGGACTTTTTACGGCTCCAACGACCGCTGCGCAGGCCGGTCCTGTGCCCATCGCGGCGACTGCGGGTGCGACAACGGAACAGACATCCGTCGCCGTTTCCGGGGCCTTCCCAGGAATGGTCAACCGAGTGTATGACTACGCCGACTTCACTAAGTACACACCTCCTGAGGCGACCTTCGTCAAGTCTGTGGCGGTCAGCGGGAATACCGCTTACGCTCTGAGCACTGGAGCCTACTATCAGCCCGGCGCGCCTCCGTATATGGCGATCGACGTATACGATGTGAGCAACCCGGACGAGCCTGTCTGGATTAATGCCGTCGAGGCCGCGAACAATTCCCCTGCGAACCTGTTCGTGTATGGGAACAGGCTGATTAGCCTCGACTTAAACTATCTCATCGTGTACAGCCTGACATCTCAAGTACCGTCCGTGACCGCAATTGCTCCTATTCCAGAGCCATTCCAATGGACGATGAACAACGGAGTATTGTATGTCCTTCCAACTCTCAACCCGAATGATGTGCTCCCGACGAATCCGATTGATGTCTACGATGTGAGCACGGGAACGCTGGTCCATACTCATTACGACTTGGCGAATCCTTCGAGTGGTCCTGTGGGCCAACTGTGGGGCATCTCAGGAAATGGGAACATCGTCTACGTTGTAGGAAATGTTGACATCAATAACACCCCAACGTTCACCATCGCGACCTATGACATTTCCCAGTCGCCGCCGAATCTGCGGTCAACGGTGGTCAGCACGAGCAGCCAGGAATATCATCTTAGCGTTGTGGGCAGTCTGCTGTTCGCCGATTCTCAGGTTTACGACATCTCGAATGTCACCCCCGCTCTTGTCACGACTCTGCCTTTGCCTATCGAGTCCGTTTGGGGAGTGCAGGGGAACAACGTTTTGGCGACTGTAGGCTCGGTACTGAATGGCCCTCCGGGCTATGCCGTCGTAGACATCAGTTCACCGACCAATCCAGTGGTACACGCGAATGTCACGGACCTTCTAAGTTGGGATATTTTTAACCCCGACACGGCAACATGGGCCACCAATGGCCGATTTTATGTGGCAGATGGCACGGGTGGCTTTGGTGTCTACAACGCATCACCCAGCGGTGGTCCGGCTACGATGACCGCGGAGTCGAGCTTCGTTTATATCTACGATCAGGTCATCGAGCAGCCGACGCTTTACGCGGCAGCCGTTTACGGATCGGGGGCGGGAGGATTGGCCTGCTTCGATGTCAGCAGTGGTACGCCGAATCTTCTCGGCACTCTGATGTATCCGAACGATTCGAGCTTTGCTGTGCAAGTCTCGGGGACGACTGCCTTCCTGGGACTCGCGGATAGCCTGAAGATTGTGAATGCGTCTAATCCACAATCCCCGGTCGAAATTGGCAGCGTTGCGATTCCGGTGAACGCATTGGCGCTGTCAGGCAATACGCTCTTCGTGGGCACTGGGGATGGACGGTTGGTCGTTTTCGACGTTTCAACTCCCGCATCCCCTAAGCAAATTGCCAGTGTGACGATGCCGTTGCCGTCTACCATGCGGCTCTCCGGAACCCTGTTGCTCGTGGCTGCAGCGCAAAGCGGGCTGCTGGTATTTGACGTATCGAACCCGAGCGCGCCTGCGATGCTATCCCAGTTTTCTCCCAGCGTAAGCGCGCCGGTGTGGGATGTGGCGTCCATAGGAGGATCGGCTGTCATGCTGGCTGCGGATAGTTCAGGTATCGTGACCGTTGACATCTCGAATCCGTCGAGTCCCAAACAGCTCTATCAACAACCACTTCCGTATCTCACCGCGTTCCCTCCCGGTAATGAAGCCGAAACAGGAATCTTGCCTGCTTTCAGCTTGGCAACGCAGAATGGTCTCACTTATGTGGGGACTACAGCCGCAGTCACGTTTGCATTTGATGCCACGGTGCCAGGCGTCCCCAGGCTGATGGCTCTCAACGTGGTGGGCAACGTTGACAACACAGTTTCGGTGATTACCCCTAGCGCTGGTAGCCTATTCTTGGCGGTTGAGGGCACGCTGGTGCAGATGGACAATTCAGTGCCACAAAACTCGATCGAACTGTATTATCCCCCTGCTGCGTTATCGTTAGCTTACCCGAACGATGATGCGGCTAAACATGGCGGGAGAAATGGAAATCCAAAGCTGGAGTGGATGTCGCGCCGGTCTGCTACGAGTGCAAAGAATCCGAACCGTTTCGGTGTTGTGCGACATGGGACGCGGGCAGGTGAAAATGGCAAGAGCCAGACAAATCACCTTCAAATCAGATAGCTGGTTCTTCATGTACTTGCATGTATCAAGTTTGCTGTCCGTGCGCGGCTAAGTCCTTTGTTTGACGGTTTCAGGCGGATTCGAATCCCTCCCTCTCCGCCATATCCTTCCGATTCTTGCGCTTGCAGACCGTTACTTTAGCGTGTTGCTGCCTGTTTTGACGCGCTCCCGTGCACGATAAAACACATTAGCATTTTTGCATGACACGGAATCGGATTCAGAAGGGCTCACTCACTCTCAGGTCCGGCAACTGGTACGTCAGATATTGGACGGGCCCGAAGTCGGACAGGAAAATGGCCGCGCACAAATTGGGGAAGAAGGACGACGTCCTCCATGGCAGGAGCTCGGGCCAGCTACGGAAGCTGGCCGAAGAGCACATGGCCAAGGTGAACGCCGAGGCAGAGGCGTTCGTCGAAGAAGATCAAACCGTCGTGGAGTTCTACGAGCGGACCTACCTGCCCTGGGTCGAGGCGAACAAGAAACCGTCCACCGTCCACAGCTACAAGCAGATTTGGTCGCAGCACTTGGAGAAGCACTTCGGCCAGCGGACGCTCGTCCCAATTTGGCTCGGAGTCGTCGAAGCAGGAAATGGTATCGAGGCGCGGAGTATCGGCACCGCCGCCGTCGATAACGGTACCGGCCATGCAGACTATCGACGAGGAGTCCCTGCCACCGCTGAGTTCGGCGAGGACTGGTTTGTCGGAACGGAGTTTGCGCTGTACGGCCTTCGCAAAAACAGTACGGAAGTGTTCTTCGTACTCTGCGTCGGTGCGATAACGGACTTTCTTATAGGGGTCGAAATCCCAATACTTCCTTACGGTGCAGCTTTCAGGTCGAAGAAGCGCGAACGAGGACGGTGGTACGGAATGAATACCGACGCATGGTGTTAGGTGAGCGGCCGGAAACATAGAGAGCCAACCAGCGATGTACTCTTCGTCGAGAGCGAAGGTTTTACCTGCAACCCGGACGAGCGGGTCGAGAATCGTGCTCCAAGTAACCTGATTGTTGTCGAACGAGTAGTAGAGATGGCGCGTACCGATTGGGTCCTTGGCCAGGACCAGCGAGCGATTATCCGGGTTCCAGATCGAGAGCGCCCAATCTCCGATGAGCTTTGCAAAGCAGTCCGCGCCCCATCTCTCTTGGGCCGCTGCGACGATGGCAACGTCAGTGGAATCGAAGGCCACAACATCTCTTAGCTCGTTGATGAGATCTGCGCGATTGTCCAGGCAGCCATCCCAGGTAATCACCGCGCCGGAGGAGGAAATATGCGGCTGCGTCTCGCGACGTGATTCCTTGGTGGTGTGGAAGGCACGGTACAGAATCCGTAGGCCCCTATTCGAATACGATTCGTCACTGTCGGGGCCGTAGGGAGCGAGCGTTGCGCTGACTTTCTCGATATATTCCGGACTAGGCGAGAGGCCTTCGAGATTCCACCTTCCAAACTGAACGCTCATAAAGTCGCCTTATGGCCAGAGTGTTCGACCCCTCATTTGTTAAAACCGATCTAAGACTGCGTACATTTCGGGTACATACGCTTTGTCGTTGACCACGCGACCATCCACCTCGACCCAGGCATGCGCCTTGAATGGCAACTGTTGTGCCCCGATTACCATTTGGGCGGATATTCCGTGGCTCTTGAGGAGACAACTCGTTGCTGCCGAGCGCTGCAAACAAAGCGCCTCTTTCCAGTACCAGATACATGCCATATCGACTGCCGAACAAATGCGTTTCCCTGCATCGGGAGGAGGCGTCGTCTTTTCCACCGGATAGTTGCGAACCTTGTCGTATAGCGCCGCGAAATTACCTCGCGCCAAGAAGAGATCGAAGTAAATCAGCTTCAAGTACGCTCTCAAAACAAGAAACGACATGGTGCACACCTCATTCATACCGTCAGCCGCAGCTGGCTCAGAGGTTCCAGCTCAAACAGCCACACCTGGTTCGTGTTCTTCGACGAGGTGAGACTGCTTCATGCTGTGTAGAAATTCCCGCACATCGTTCTGCGCAAGGTCCCGGCTGACGCTGAACTCGTTGCTGACCTGGTCGACGATCTCTGATTCGGTAGACCCAGTTTTGAGAAGTTCGAGGATTCGCGACCCGACAAAGTTGACGTTGAACATCTGACCGTGCCGAATATCCAGAACAATTGCGCCGTCCTGGTTGTGCGTGCTTCGCACTGTGTTGGAAAGCCTGTACATCGGAGGGCCCTCTTACTTGGTTGGCAGTTGGAATGTCTTGAGTGCACTCTGACACTCTTGCTCTGTTGAAAGCGAGTAAAAGGTGAAAAGTTTCGGTAAAGCAAAGATAGATGGCCGCATCTTGCGATGGGTCAACAACATGCCTTTACAATTTCTCGCGTCGGAGAAGTTAACGTGTCCGCTCTGAGGTCCTAATAACCCTCGTTGGGTGCATTTCGCGGCGCTAATCAGGAGGCGACTTGATTCGCATCGCTTGCCCGAATGTTTCATCTAACCAACCATGCGTAAAGAGCTAGCAGTTTCGGTACTGGATCTTGTGGGGATGCGAGCAGGAGAGTCCGCAGGCAGCGCGATCGGCCGATCGGTGGACCTGGCGCAGCGCGTGGAGAAGTTGGGATACAAGCGCTACTGGTTGGCAGAGCACCACTCCATTTCTGGACTGGCTTGCTCGGCCACACCGCTGCTGATTGGGCACGTTGCGGCAGCGACCAAGACGATTCGGGTGGGCAGCGGTGGAGTAATGCTGCCGAACCATGCGCCGCTAGTAGTTGCGGAACAGTTTGGGACGCTCGAAGCCCTGTATCCAGGACGAATTGATCTAGGCCTGGGACGTGCTCCCGGCGGCGACTCTCACACCATGCGGGCTCTGCGACGGGAGTTGCAGCAGACCGGAGATGATTTTCCTGCGCTTTTGGAAGAGCTGCAGACATACCTGGGGCCGGAAAAACCCGGGCAAACAGTGAAAGCGATTCCGGGGCAGGGAAGCAACGTGCCGATCACACTGCTTGGATCGAGCGGCTTCAGCGCACAACTGGCAGGAATGCTTGGGTTGCCATTTGCGTTCGCGGCGCACTTTGCACCAGAGTATTTGTATGCCGCAGCGCAGCTGTACCGCGAGGACTTCCGGCCGAGCGAGATCCTCGGGAAGCCGTACTTGATGGTGGCGGTGCAAGTGATTGCAGCGGAGACGGATGCGGCCGCCCGGTGGTTATTTACGACACCGCAGCAACGCTTCCTGCGGCTGATCCGAAACCAGCCGGTGGAGTTGCTCCCGCCTGTGGATTCGATGGAACCGCTATGGCAGGACGGGGAGCGCGCGGCAGTCGCGAACAGGCTGCGGGCAGCGGTTGTTGGATCGGATGCAACTGTGAAGGCGGGGCTGGAGAAGTTGGTGGGTGACACTGGCGCTGACGAGCTGATTGTGGTGACCGATACCTATGAGCATGCGGACCGGCTGCAGTCGTATCAGCGCGTTGCCGGAATTGCCGCCAGGATCGAAGTGAAGCCGATCGTGGCGGTGGGAGTCTAAAAGGGGTTTCGTGGGTTGAGTGCATCGTGTTCAAATTACGCACGATCAATTCGTAACCTTCGAGAACTCTATCACCAGATGCGACAGCGGTTTTCTTTCACCACAGGCTGGCCTGGCTTGCATGCGAATGCTTTCTCGAACTCGGGCAGGTTCACGACCAGGCCGTTAACGCGATACTTGCCCGGCGAATGCGGATCTGTGATGGCGTTCAGGCGCAGGTTCTCTGGCCGGTTGTTCTCACACGCCCACTGCGCGTTTCCGACAAAGAACCGTTGCTCAGGCGTGAGGCCGTCGCGGTTTTCCAGATGCGTGTTCTTTGTCTGGTCTTTCCATGCCATCCATGCCAGAATCAACCCTCCAAGATCGGCGATATCCTCCCCTTCGGTGAGTTTGCTGTTGATTTTTATTTCGTCTACAACTACGTATTGCGCATACTGGTCCACCACGCACTGCGCGCGGGCTTCGAAGTTTTGGTTATCCTGCGCCGTCCACCAGTCCTTCAAGTTGCCCTGGGCGTCGAACTTGCGGCCCTGATCGTCGAAGCCGTGGGTCAACTCATGACCGATGGTTCCGCCGGTGTTGCCGTAGTTAGGCGCGTCGTCCATCTTCGGGTCGTAAAGAGGGGGCTGCAATACGCCTGCGGGAAAATTGATGTCATTCATGCGCGAACTGTAATAAGCGTTGACGGTAGGCGGTGTCATCGACCATTCACTGCGATCGACCGGCTTGCCAATTTTATTCAGTCTGCGCTTGGACTCGAACACCGCAGCTCGTTCGACGTTACCCGAAAAATCGTCGCGCGAGATCACGACGGAAGTGTAATCACGCCACTTGTCGGGATAGCCGATCTTGTTCACGACGGCGTGAAGCTTGGTCAATGCATTCTGTTTGGTCTCGGGCCCCATCCAAGTGAGCTGCCCGATATCGGTGGCCATGGCCTGCTCGATTTGGCCGGTCATAGTTAGCGTCTTTTGCTTCATTTCCGGAGTGAATGTCCGGCTGACGAACTCCTGGCCGAGAGCTTCGCCGAGTTGCCGATCAACCAGTCCGACGCAACGTTTCCAGCGAGGGCGGAGTTGAGGGACTCCGCGCAGCGTCTTGCTGAAGAAATCGAAGTCCTCGTTCACAAAGGCGGACGACAGAAAAGAGGCGGCAGAATGAACCGTGTGCCAGCGCAAATAGTTCTTAATGTCATGGAGACTGGCGGTCTGGAGCTGGCTGTCGAGTTCCTTATAGAACGCTGGTTCAGTTACATTGAATGTATTTTCCCCATCCAGCCCGGCTTCCTTAAGGTATACGGTCCAGTCGAAACCAGGCGACAGCGCCTGCATCTGTGTCAAGTCAACTTTGTGGTAAAGGTTGTGTGGCTCGCGGCGCTCGACACGGGTTAGGGAAGCCTTGGCCAGCGCCGTCTCCATGGCCATGATCGAGACCGCTTCGCGTTGTGCCGCGTCCGGTGCATCACCCAACAGTTCGAGCATTCGCTGTACGTGAGAGAGGTATTTCTGGCGCAGTTCCGCCGATTTCGCATCGGTCTTCGTGTAATAATCGCGGTCGGGGAGGCCGAGTCCGCCGGCGGTGGCAAAAGCAATCACCTGGGTCGAGTCGCCGTAGTCCTGGTTCGACCCGAATCCGAAGAACATGCCGTTGCCTTCGGACCGCAGATGAATCTGCGCCAAAAGAGCCGGCAGTTGGCTCTTCGACGTAAGGCCATTGATCTGTTCAAGGTAGAGTTTCAGCGGATTGGCGCCAAGCTTCTCGACTGCGGCCTCGTCCATACAGGCGGCGAAGTAGTCCCCGATCTTCTGCTGGTTAGGGTTTCGGCCCGAAGTGTTCCTGGCCAGATCGTCCAGAATGCCCCACAGGAATCGTTGATTATCCTGAGCGAGCTTGCCGTAAACGCCCCAGCCGGGCTGGTCGGCGGGAATCGGATTTTTCTTCATCCACCCGCCGCAACTGTATTGGTAGAAATCAACGCAGGGGTCGGCGCTCTTATCCATGAATTCAGTGTCGAGTCCTGGAGTGTAGGGCATCGACGTAATCGGACTGTCGGCCGCCGGGGCGGAATTCGCGGCTGCTTGATCGCTGGGCTGCGATTTTGCGTCGGAGACTGTCCGGTTCGCCGGTGCAGCCTGGCCCAAGGTCGCAGCTGTAAAGGCGACTAAGACTAATAAGACTTTCGTAAAGCGCATGCGCATTTTTCGCTCCCATCGCGAAGCCGGGCGAGTGTAATACGGGGGAGCGCGTGAGATCAACTCCCCACCCGCGTGTTCTCGTAGCATTCGGCTGCAGGCGTGTCGAGGTGCCGCAGCAGGCTCGCTCGTAATGTGAGACCGATTTCTTGGGACACGGTCAACATCAAGTAGTTGCCCACGCTGGTGAGGGCCATCCTCCCCTCATAGCCCAGGAACATCAGCCCGACCGCCAGCAAAAGCAAGTCTTCGAGTACCGTGAAAACCGCGCAACCGATCTTGGGCAAAAGAGCGTTTCCCTCGCCAAGTCGCCCGGGCTTGCGACAAAGGGTATCTGCATCCGTGCTTCTGCCACCGCTCTAGGTCGAGCCGCTACGGCTTGATCGGTCATGATCGACTCGATCAAACTGGGTGTCCGACAACGTTGAGCGATGAAAGCGACCTCCACCAAATACTGTGGCAGTTTGTATGCGGAAACCCCACTAGTTATGAATTTCCGTAAAAGCCCTCAACATTCCGTGTCGGAGTCAATTCCGAGACGCGAGAGTTTCTGTGAACCAAGCCTGGTTTCTGCAGTGTTGGTAACAGAATCCCCAACGCTCGTCCCTTAGCAAGCACTGCGGGTTGATGTTGGACCTATGTGTGCAGTCTTATCGACGAAGAACGGGGTTCTCGAATCAACGCAGCGATGCAAGAGTCTCAGAGCGGTACCTCTTACCCCGAACCGGCTTCGAGCCGTTTTACTCTTGGCGGCAGCCCGGCGCTTCGTCGCCTGAACAAATGTCGGTGGCGCCGCCTGTTCGATGGTTTGTTTGGATAGGAGAGCATGATGAAATCCGCTGATCGCCCGAGCTTGAGTGAAAGCCCCCTTGTGTCGCCCCTGATTGCTAAGTTAAGAAGATTGTCCGGGCTTGGCCTGATGGTTCTCTTTTCTGCCGTCGTGGCATACGCTCAGAGGGGGACGATCGCCGGAACGGTTTCAGACGCCAGTTCGGCCGTGGTGCAGGGAGCGGAAATCACGGTTCGGAACACGGCGACGAACGAGTCACACAAGACAACGAGTGGGACCACTGGCTCTTATGCTGTGCCCGATCTCCCGGTTGGCCCCTACGAAGTCACCGTAAGAAAGGAAGGCTTCAAGCTGTTCCGCCAGCCCGGCATTGAGGTGACAGTGGCGCAATCGTTCATCGTCGATCCAAAGCTGACTCCAGGTGCGGCGAGTGAAGAAGTTACGGTTCATGCGGACGCCATGCAGGATGTGGATCTGGAGACTTCACAGATCAGTAACCTGGTGGATCAGAGAGAGATGGAGAGTTTGCCGCTGATCACGCGCGACCCGTACCAGTTGGTGTTGCTGTCGCCTGGAACATCGCAGACCGATAGCACACACGGCGGTTTTTCCGTCAACGGGGCCCGCGACCGCAACAACAACTTCCTCTTGGACGGCGTTGACAACAACGATACCTCCGTGCCGGGCGCTCCGAGCGGACTGTTGAGTGCCAATCCGGAGTCGGCAGAGGAATTCCGCGTCATAACCGACACCTTCAACGCCGAGTACGGCCGCAACACCGGCGCTATCATCGACGTGGTGACCAAGAGCGGCACCAATGCACTGCATGGGAACGTCTATTACTTCGGGCGCTGGAATGGTTTCGGAGGGGCGCGCGACTGGTTCAACCCAGCCGAAGGAATAAACGCACGTCCGATGAACCCCTACATTCGTCACCAGTTCGGGTTTTCGGTGGGGGGGCCTATCATCAAGAACAAGACGTTCTTTTTCTTCAACGACGAGATGGACCGCTTCCACACCGCTCTTACCGACCAAGCGACCGTGCCTACAACGGCATTCCTGACCGGGAAGTTCAACTACACCTACACCGACACGTCCGGCGCATCGCACACCGTTCCGATTGACTTAACCCAAGGGGGAGCAAACAATGCCGCCAACCTCCCTTTAGATCCAACCATGCAGAAGGTTTTCGCGCTTTACCCCACGGCGATTCAGTCGGTCAACGGCATCTCAGGCAGCATATTCTTCCCCACCACATCGAAAACCAGCACTTACAATCCAACCATCAAACTCGACCACCACTTTACCGACCGTGAGTCACTAAGTCTGCGTTACGCCTACGACCATTTCTACGATCCTAACCCGGCATTTTCCGACATCCTGCCGGGATTCGGAGCGTATGCGGAGAAGAGTATCAACGAGGGTTTAGCGGCGCAGCTCACATCGACCCTCAGCAACACCTTGGTCAACAATTTTCAATTTGGCTGGAATCACATCTACGGGTCATTCTACCTTGGGAAAACGACCACCAATGTGTTGGATGCTCCCGGAGGAGTGGACGGTTTTGGAAACGGCTGGGACTACGCACTGGATCCATTCACCAGCTTCGGGAGTGTTCTGGGAGGGTCGGACGGTCAAGCGCGCAAGACCGGTACGATCAGCTACACGGATAATCTGAGCTGGGTCCGCGGAAACCACACCTTCAAATTTGGTTTCGACTTCCGCGACGTGGGGGAGAGCGGGTACGATAACTTCTTCTCCCGGCGGCAGCTGACTTTGGATCCGGAGGCGGCATTTGAAGGCTTCGATCCAGGGATTGTGGCCAATGAGCCCCCGAACAATCCTGACCGGTCATTAGTTGACTCGGCAGACGCGCTTTACGGCTTTGTGATTGAGGACGTCCAGGACCAGTTCTTCAACAAAACCGCCGCTCGCCGCGCTTCGGACAACAAGTTTTTCAAGCAGCACGAATTCGACTGGTACGGGCAGGACACCTGGAAGATTCGACCGAACCTCACGTTGAACGTGGGCCTGCGTTACCAACTCAACGGCGTCCCCTACGAGACCAGCGGGAACTTTTCCAACTTGCTGCAGGATCCAGGTTCAGTTGCGACCGGTGCTCCGGTGATATTTAGCATCGTAGGTCCTGGCTCGGGCCACCAACTGTACCAGCCCGACTACAAAGATATCGAGCCGCGCATCGGGCTCAGTTGGGATCCGTGGAAAAGCGGCAAGACCGCGGTCCGGGCTGGGTTCGGCATCTTCCACGACCGCACCTTCGGGAACGCCTTCGGAAATGCCCGTGCCGATCCGCCATTTCAAGGGCAATTCAACGACTTCGATTTCGAGACAATTAATAACGCCTTGGGCTCGGGAGCGTTTCTCTCCCAGATCCCAACCCTGAATCCGCCACCCTCGGTATCCATCCCCGATGGCACGTTCGCGCAGGGAATCGTGGTTTTCGACACACACTTTCCCAATGCCGCGAGCAACAACTGGAATTTCGATATTCAGCGGCAACTGCCGGGAAATAACGTGATCGACGTTGCCTACGTCGGAGCGATGGGAGTTCATGTATACGGACAGCGGGATGGCAATCCGCCCGATCCGGCCCTGGTGCAGCAATTGCTTGCGTTCTGCGTACCGGGCAATCCAAACAACACCGGTTTTGCCACGCCGACCGGGCAATGCGACCCGACCAACGTCAGTGGTACGAGCCTGTATATTGGAGCCACGCCAGCGGCGGGCATCGACGATTTACCGTTCAACGCCGTCAAGAACAATGCCCTGCTCCAACCCGACTACCAGATCGACGAATTCAACTCCATCTATCACGGGTTGCAGACGAAATTCACCCATCGCATGAGCCACGGCCTGCAGTTCCAGGGGGCTTACACCTGGTCGCACGCTATCGACAACTCGGTGGATCCTCTCGGGCCCGCCATCGGCGCGCACACGTTCCCGCGAAACTCTCGCGATCTCGCGCAAAACTACGGCAATTCCGACAACGACACCCGGCACGTTGCAGTGATCAATTACATTTGGGAACTGCCATTGGGTCGCGGCAAGGGCTACCTCAGCAATGGAGTCATGGGGAAGATCATGGAGGGTTTCGAGCTGGGCGGCATCTTTACGGCACAGACCGGACACCCCTTCCAGGTTCGCGGAACTTTGGACACGCAGAGAACAGGTATCGCCGCCTGGGGCTACCAGGTCGGCGATCCGTTCGGTTCGGGGACCACCTGCGGGCTTACCCCAGCGCCCGGTTCTGGCCATGCATACTTCAGCAACGAGTGCGCGTTCACCAATCCCCCCTACGGACTCCCTTCCAACAATGAGCGCAACCGGTGGTATGGGCCGGGATTCTGGGATTGGGATGCGACCCTGGCCAAGAGGATGAGTTTGAATGAACGGGTTAAGGCTGAACTGCGCTTTGAAGGCTACAATATCCTCAATCACCCCCACTTCCTCAATCCGGGAACGGATAGCGCGGGCATAGGCAATTTGATCGGGCAAGGGCAATTTGGCGTCATTACCGCCACCTCTACCCAGCCCGACGGGACAACTTCGGCTCGCCAGATTCAGGTAGCGTTAAAAATCGTCTTCTAGCACTTTAATCCTCGATAAACGTGAGGCTGGACCCGACGGAAGAATCTCATGGTTGAGATGTGTGTTCATGATCTGCTGTAGGTGCGGATTCTTCTTCTGGTTTCCCGTCGGCTGCCGTCGCATTCCAGGCGCATGCGCCGTCTTTGGTACGCAGCGTCTGCGCCTCGCCATAGGCTACAAGCCGTCCCAATATCACTCTCAGCGAATTTTCTGGATGTCTATGACCGGCCAGCTGGACCGGAGATTTTATTTGGAGCCGTCTCATGATCTCGCCCAGGGTCAGAGGTTCGGACGTTTCCCTCAAGAGCTGGCGGCAAAGAGCAGTAAGTCCGGGACGGGTGCGGGCACGGGGGCCAGAATGAAGCGGCAGCAGGCCCTGCAGCTCTCCCTTGATCACTTCCGAGCCGCAAAGATCGGCAAGGCCAACAATAGTCTTCTTGATTATTCCAATGCGCTTCACAATGGCGGCTCGCTCGAGCTTGAGAACTTGCAACCGGCTTTGCAGCTGACCGATAACCGGCTCCAGCTCCTCATGCTTGGACGGCTGGACGGAAAGCGGCTCACTGCCGGATCCCTGGCGTTCTGTAGGATGGTTCATCAAAATCATCTGTGTGTGCTACGAGTTGTTCGCGCGTTCGCACATCGATTGTTTCTCACTTTCCAGCTTCCACATCTTGGTTTGGGATGAACACATGACATATTTCAACAAGTAGACACCGTCTCGGGACAACAATCAGTTGACTATCCATCCGCGGAATACACGCTGTCGGCTTTATGGGATTACGTTCCCCGGACGCTGTTTTAGAAAAACATCTCCCGCACTACGAGGCGGTTCGCCGCCAAGTCCCTCAAGATCCGATGCGGATCAAACCGCGAGTAAGAAGACGGATGCGATTACAAGGGGAGGAAGCGGTGAGCGTGCCAGCGTGAGCCCGCGAAGTGAGTTTGCGGGGCGTGGGCTCTCTGCACGGTCGCAAACGGGGTACTAATCCCCAATTGCTTGCGGCTGGTCACACCAGAGCCCGGTGACTATTCGTCCTGAAATATAGTATCGGCTTGAAAAGGAGGCGCATATTAGACACGCGACACAGAGGCGCATCTTGCTACTTCTATTGCTGGCCTCGGCGATCTTCCCCGCCTTGTCTGGCTCTGTTTCGAGCCCAGCCGCTGTCACCGCCGCTTTTGCACAACTACGCTCGCTCGCTGGTGATTGGGAAGGAAAGGACGGCGACGGGAATGCCGTACGAACCAGTTTCAAGCAGGTCGTTTCCAATACCGCTGTCCTCGAGACTCTTTCCATGTCTGACGCGGAGGAGATGATGACGCTTTACAGCATTGACACCGACGGAATCGCCTTGGTGCATTACTGTCCTATGAACAATCAGCCTCGCATGCGCGCGATACCTCCGGATGGAGAGATTAAAGAACTTGTATTCCTGTTTCAGAGCGCTGCCAACCTACCCGATCCTGCAGTCGGCCATGAGCAGAAGTTAGTAATTCAATTCGCCGACAAAGATCACATCACAGAACTGTGGACCTGGCGTATGAGTGGAAAGGATACGAGAATGGTATATCGGTTCGTCCGTAAGGGCGGCGCCTGACCTTCCAGTTCGCGCATGGGAACGAACGATCACCGGACGAGCGGGATAAGCTAGTCCACAAACGTGACTGCACACCCCACTGCGCCACCACCAGCCGACTGAACACAGGCCGATGACGAACCTCTTCTCTGCTAATTAAGCGTTCCGACCCCAAGACTGACCTACCAGTACAAACTCTTGCAAGCATGGTGATGAAGGACCGCGTGATTGGCATCCTGAGGAATCTTCATGTTCGTATCTTCGCGACGGGAGATCAACTGGAATCGATCGCCCGTCAATCAGTCTGCCCCTTTCTTCTGCTATTGAAGTTGGTATCCCGCAGTCCGTTTTCTACAACTTCTTGTAGGAAGACCAGAAATCGTCGTCCACGCGCGGCAGAACGCCTGAAACAAAACAGGGGACACGACGGTCGCTTCACACCGCCCGTCACGGAAAACAGGTTACCTGTCCCAAGCCAAGTCATTCACCAGCAAGTGGCATCTCGGATGTTGCGTGCTCGCTAGCTGCTGGGTGACCGACTGCAGCTCGTGTTACGGCCGCTCTCGTTTTGCAATGTCACACAAAATCCCGCGAATCTCGATTAGGAGGCAGCAATGCACACGCTCAGAATGAACTTGGTCCTGTTTCTCCTCTTCTTGGTAGGTGTGAGCAGTGCACTGCCCGCATGGGGGCAATCAACTTCGACCGGTACTGTTAGCGGCTCGGTCACTGACCAGTCGGGTGCGGTAGTGGCAGGCGCCACGGTTGCGCTGACCGATAGTTCCACCAATTCCGCGAGAACCGCCACTACCAACGCGACCGGGCGCTATCTCTATGTGGACGTTAACCCGGGCATCTATAGCATCACTGTCAGTAAGCCGGGGTTTGAAACCACGAAGACTGCAAACCAGGAGGTCAAAGTCGGAGCCACTCTCAACGTTGATTTGTCTCTACAAGTTGGTGGCGCGAATGTAGTCGTGGAGGTGTCAGCCGTCAGCAATGAATTGCAGACCATGAATGCCACCGTCGGCAACACGATCACCAACCTCACCATAGACAGCCTGCCGAGCCTTGGTCGCGATGTCAGCACGTTTATCGCGTTGCAGCCAGGGGTGAGCCCCGATGGCTCCGTTGCGGGAGCAGTTGTGGATCAAAGCTATTTCACCCTCGACGGCGGAAATAACACCAATGACATGGACGGCAGCATGAACGTCTACACCAAAAGCTTCGCCGGCGACCCAACCGGAGGGGTTGCCAACCAAAACAGCGTAGGGCCAGCGGTGGGCGGCACCGGCGTGGGTGGTGCCACTGGAGTCCTGCCAACGCCGCAGGATAGCGTCGAGGAATTTAAGGTAACTACGGCCGGCCAGACCGCCGATTTCAATAGTTCCGCTGGCGCGGAAGTCAGGATTGTCACCAAGCGCGGAACCGATGCCTGGCATGGTACCGGCTACGAATATTACAAAGACAACAACTGGTCGTCGAATAGCTGGCAGAATAACCACCATGCTGGCACTCCAGCGGATCCGATAACCCCGATACCCAGCTTCCATTACAGCCGTTATGGCGGGGCGATTGGCGGCCCGCTAATCCCCAAGACAGTTCTGGGCGGTAAGACTTACTTCTTTTTCAATTATGAGGGTTTCAGTTTCCCCAACTCCGAGACCATCGTTAGAAACGTCCCATCGCCATCGTTACGGCTGGGGCTATTGGCGGACGACACGACGGGCACCCTTTACAACTTGAATCCAACTTCCGTCACCTACAATGGCATCACCTACCCGGGAACGACCAATGACCCGCGTGGTATCGGGATCAACCCCCTGGTTCAACAGATATGGAATAAGTATGAACCGCAGTCAAATAGTTCTTCTTGCACTCAGAGCCTGTGCGATCACCCCGCCATCGGAGCCAACTCGAACATTCAGGGATTCTCGGCCAACCTTGCCCAGCCAACGACGAGCAGGTTCGCAGTGGGGCGCGTGGATCACGATTTTTCGTCCAAATGGCACTTCAATTCCAGCTACCGGTGGTTTCGGCTCAAGTCGGCTGCCGACGCTCAGGTTGATATTGGCGGCTTCTTTTCCGGCGACACCCTAGGTACTCCGGCCGCTCAGTCCAGTCTTCCGCAGCAAGCATATTTGTGGACAGCCGGGCTCACCACAAACATCGGTTCCAACCTTACCAACGATTTCCATTACAGCTTTCTGCGTAACTACTGGCAGTGGAACCGAACCGGAGATATCCCGCAGACGTCCACGCTCGGGGGAGCCCTCGAGATCTTTAGCGGCCAGTCGGCCGGACAGACTCAGGACCTGGGACCATACAACGTGAACACGCAGCAAACCCGCAACCGTTTCTGGGATGGACATGATCAGATGTTTCGCGACGATATCTCCATATTGAAAGGCAACCACCTATTCACCTTTGGAAGCGCCTACGAACACAATTGGGACTACCATCAACGCACCGACAACGGAGGAGGCATAAACAACCAGGTAGTCTATGAGCTTGGCAACGGAACGAGCGGATCGGGACTGGCGGCGGACATCCCACTGTGCTCGCAAACCGGCGTTACCATTAGTAATTGCAGTTCGCTCACCGCGGCGGCACTGGGCATCACTTCAATCTCGCAGGTCGCCTATACCCGATCCGGTCCGACTCTGACCTTGAATCCTCTCGGCTCCCCCGCTTTCGACAAGAGCACGATCCCTTTCTACAACGTCTACTTCACAGACACCTGGCACATGAAGCCGACGTTCACCCTGACTTACGGATTAGGTTGGACGCTGGAGATGCCGCCGGTGGAACTGGCCGGCAAGCAAGTGGAATTGGTGGACTCAGCAGATCAGCCAATTTCTGGTGCAGCCTACCTGAAGGCTCGCGAGCGCGAGGCGCTGCTGGGACAAAACTACAATCCCGAAATTGGTTTTGCTCTGGTAGGCAATACCGGCAATGGACTGAAATATCCCTACAACCCGTTCTATGGTGAATTCAGCCCACGTATCGCCGCCGCCTGGAATCCGCGCTTCGACAAGAATTCCTTTGCCGGCAAAGTCTTTGGCCACGAAGATACCGTCGTCCGCGCCGGTTATGGCCGAATTTTCGGCCGCCTGAATGGTGTGGATTTAGTGCTGGTGCCGTTGCTGGGACCGGGCCTCCTCCAGCCTGTTCAGTGCCGCACCGGCCTCATGGACGGTACCTGCGGCGCCACAGGAGCCAATACGGCGGCCAATGCCTTCCGTATCGGGGTGGATGGGCTAACCGCTCCACTCCAGCAGGCATCGGCGACGTTGCCCCAACCGTACTTTCCCGGAGTCAACGGTATTTCATCGGCGACCGCTTCGGTTTTGGATCCAAATTTCCGGCCCAACCAGGTGGATTCGTTCAACCTTACGATTCAGCGTCAGCTGTCCCGGAAAGTCATATTGGAGCTTGGCTACATTGGACGCCGGATCACCAACGAGTATCAGCCCATCAACCTTAACGCCGTGCCTTACATGATGACGCAGGGCGGCCAGAGGTTCGATAAAGCCTATGCCAATGTGGTACTGCAATACTGCGGAGGCATCGCAGGGCTGGCCGGCGGGAATTGCAATAAGAATGCAGCCGCAGTCACCCCGCAGCCGTTCTTCGAGTCCGCGCTGAAGCCGAGTTACTGCGCCGGAGCTACAAGCTGCACCGCCGCCGTTGTTGCGAATGAAGGTGGAAATTTGGCTACGGCACAAGTCTGGTCGATGTGGAGCGATTTGGACGGTGGCGTCTCTCCTAATTGCACTACGGGCACACCATGCGCCGGCCAGGGTTTCAACTTCGGGACAACCATGATGAACAACGCCAACCCGGCCATAGGAGCTACCTCGCCCCAGATGACGTCGGGGCCTGCCGTGAATGGCAGTTACGGCTACGGAAACTACAATGGCGGGTTCGTTTCACTCAAGATGGCTGACTGGAGAGGACTGACGATGCAGTCCAACTTCACTTATTCCAAGGCATTGGGGACGGGAGCGTTAGTCCAGGCAAGCAGCTCTTACACTCCAGACGATCCCTTCAATCTGAAAACAACCTACGGCTATCAGACCTTTAACCGCAAGTTCGTATACAACTTCTTCTTCGTATATCAGCCACCCTTCTATAGCGGGCAGTCAGGACTCCTGGGCCGCGTGCTCGGTGGATGGACGTTCTCGTCAGTATTCTCAGCCGGCAGCGGTGCGCCCTACGAGATTTACACGAGCACCGGAGATGGCCAGGAGTTTGGCGCGGGGGATAACAGCAACTACTTTGGCAACGAAAACGCCATCGCCATTGCGCCTGTCAAGAGCGGTCATGTCTATTCCCAGGGAGGCAATTTCCCCAATATTTTCGCGGCCGGGCCCAGCGCGATTAATGACTTCCGCAACCCGATTCTGGGATTAGATACGAGGGACTGCGGTATCGGCTGCATCCCCGGCCTGCCTTACTGGAACGTTGACTTGAGTATCAGAAAGAACGTTAGAGTCGCGGAGAGCATTAGCCTCGAATTTCAAGGCGTCATCGCTGACGTTTTCAACCATAATCAGTTCCTGGATCCGAACGGCTTTTTCTTATCGGGACTCTTCAGCGGGTCAGGGCCGGGTGGCTTCGGTACCCTGAGTGGGGGCTCGGCGCAGGAAGAACCGGGAGGCAACCGGCAGATCGAAGTAGGTGTTCGCGTTCGCTTCTGACTCACAGGTATTCGAGGCGCAGCGGAGTGGCACGTTCTTGCTCGACCGAATCGAGGGACCTGAATCAGGATTCGGAAAGTGCGAGTCGACCGAGCTGCTGCCAGGCAGAACGCAAACGTGCGTCTGGGAGGGCGGTGAATGTGAAAGTCGTCACCGCGACGAAAAGGGCCGCGCGTAAACGTCGCGCGCTCAAGCGTCAGGTTTTAGGCTAACGTGTTGAAAAACGCTACCGTCTCTGAAGCACTTTCAATATCGCCTTCTGCGCCCCCATCCCCGCGGGATCCGATGCATTCGCGCTAAGGTATGCCGCGAGTCCCCGCAGCATGTAGGTGTCATTCTCGAAGGTTTGCAGCAATTCGAGATGCGGCGGAGTATCTTTCCAAACTTTTTGGTCGGCGGCGTCCAGGGCACTGAGCCAGCTGTAAAATGCTGGCGCATCAAAATCCTTTCGCACTACGATCGTTGCCGCGAGCTCCGATAGCCGGTCTTGTTCTCCGTACGTGAAAATCTCGTGGGCGGAAGATAGACGGCGCGCGATCGCATCCAGCAAACGTCCCTGATCTTCATTCTTTAGCAAGGGATTAGCGGCCAATGCCGCCAGCAGATCGGCGCTATGGGCGGTCGCATGAATCCACCCCAGTGTTGGATCAAATCCGCGCAAATCGCGTTCATCCCTCAGATAGGCGAGCGCACTCGCCAGGAGTGTACAGTACCTCTCTTCGCCAAGGAACGGCATCTTCAAGTCTCGCTCCGCCAGCGCCACCAAAGACAGGGCTGAAAACGAACGTTTGAGGACGCCATCATTCCCAGTTTCACCGATCCCGGTCCGCAAGTTGGCCTGCCAGTCATTTAGCAGCGAGTATAGTTCGTCGGTCGAAATTTGCTTTTGACGCTTGATCCAGACGGTTGTGATGGAGTACGCGAGGTCGTCGCGAAGTTCGGGGTCCCGCGAACCGAGGTATCCACTTAACTCACGCAGCAAGGGAAAGACTGGCTGCCCGTCCGGGACCTCATACCGGTTTTTCGCGATGCCTCGCCAGAATTCGCGGTCGTGCAATGGCTTTTCTTGCGCGCCATCGGGGGATGCCTGAGACTGCGCTGGCATTGAGAAAGACATCAACAGTGCCAGAAACATCACCGTCCATTTCACTATTGGTCTCCTGACAGGTAATTGCGCTATATCTGATTCACCGACACTAGAAAGTTCAGATGAGACGCTGATGACGGCTGGTCGTTAGCACTGTTCTAGACTCAAACAGGATCGTCTAGGAACACTACCACCGCTGCAACAATGAGAATACGGAACGAATGAACCTTGTGATTACATTGACTCGGTCTCTAAGCTGAGAGGCCGAGAGATGAGAGAGTCAGAGCTCCGTGCTTACTTCCAATCCTGTACGAAACGGAATACTCACCCGTGCGACCGCCCCACCTTCCCGCAAGGTCAGCAACTCCACACTATGGCGCTGGCCATAGATCGTCTCAAGCCGCTCGCGTGTGATTCTCAGTCCTACCCCGCTTGCCCGGAAGTGGCTCGGCTCGCGAAGTCCAGGCCCGTTATCCCTCACTTCCAAGTTGAGGTCGCCATCATTGATGGTGGCTGAGATTCGAATCTCACCTCCAGCTACTAGCCTTGAAATTCCGTGCTTGATCGCGTTGTCCACTAAAGGCTGCAGCAGCAAGTGCGGAACGCTTGCGTCGAGAGTCTCTGGGGCGACATCGATACTCACATTAAGCCTTTCTTCGAATCGCACCTTCTCGATCTCGAGATAACAATTTACGAACTCAAGTTCGCGGCCCAGTGTTGTCATTTGGGTCCCTGCGGTTTCGAGACTGATTCGGAGCAGGTCGCCAAGACGCGTGATCATTCGATCGGCAGCTTCGACGTCCGTTAACATCAGCGCGGAAATGGAGTTCAGAGTGTTAAACAAAAAATGCGGCTGCAGTTGGCTCTTTAACGCTTGCAGGCGCGTCTTCTCCAGTTGTGCCTGCAGTTGCGAACTGCGCAATTCCCGCTCCCGAAAGCGCTGGTAGTACGACGCCACGTGTGCGATCAGGACGATTGGCAAATACGTAGTGACTACGTCGTCGACGACGTTTGAAAGGAAAAGACTCCTATACATATACCAATGGATTCGGACTCCGTGGGTTTGAGAATCCCACACGGCCGAGACCCAGTGCCGCACTCGAGGATCCCAAAACGCGTATGGAGTCAGACCTCTCAGGGCTACCTGTGCCACCGTAAACACCAAACCACCCGCAAGCAGCACGAGCGATCGCTGCGCCCACTTGCTTCGTTGCACCTGGTAGCGATTCGCGAACGCGAAAACGAAGGGAGTAAGCGGGGCATACGTGAGGACTTGGCTCGATTGCAGGCCTAGAACACTCAGGAAGCTCATGGACCCGCCGGTCGAACGATATAATTGGTAGATCGTTAGGGCATAGGCGAGCGCAACAAACGTCCACACGCCAAAGCTCAAAGCCCAAACTACTGCGGGACGAAAGGTCCCGGCGACATCGGTATTTGTTTTCTCCTTCGCTTTCACCGATACAGCCCGCCGCGGCCGCCGAACTAACTCGCCGCCGCAATGGGAGCAAATGTGATGCATGTTCGAGGAACAGACCGGACAGAAGGTACACTCGAAAGAGCACACGTATGCCACGCTGTCTCCTGGCAGAGCGAGCCCACAATCTTCGCAATTGATCTTCATGGCAGAAGCACCTTCAGCGGGCAACACTTCGCAGATACCGGAGAGCCGGCGTGGCAAGCTTGTTGGTCCGCGCGATGCCGCACGCGGCTTACATCATGAGCTAACTGAGCGGGCCGAGCAATCATTGGAGGTGGCGGCTGATGACAAGAGCCTCACGTCCCTCAAAATCTGCATTTCGTCCCGCGATAGTCAGCGAACCTATTCAAATTGAACACAGACTCCAAGAGCTTTCATGGGCACACTCATGCTATTCGCGGCTGGGCGCACTTTGATATGTACCTACGATTCGGGGGACAGGCGCTCTCAAACAGCTTACCAGTGCATAGAGGCTGGGGATCAAATGCCACGATCTAGGGATAGGCCGCGGGCTCAGAGCCCCCGTGCAGACAACCATTTGCATGCTCTTACGTCTATTCAACTGTCACACCCCTGTGAGGCGGCCAGTGATCCCTGATTCTGTTGGTTTGCCAGGCCAAGAACCACCGGTAGTGCGGACCGTTGTTGCCGATGACGAACGGCTGGCACGCCAAAAACTGCTCATCCTGCTGAAGTCCGAACCTCGCGTGAAAGTGGTGGCTGAGTGCCAGGATGGAAAGCAAGCTGTGGCTGCGATCCGCAATTTCCGCCCGGACATGCTGCTGCTCGACATCCAGATGCCGGAGTTGGATGGCTTCCAGGTGCTGGGCGAGATCCCTCCGGAGGAAATGCCGGTGGTCATCTTCACTTCCGCCTATGATCAGTATGCGATTCGCGCCTTTGAGGCAAATGCCCTCGATTACCTTCTAAAGCCGTTTGACCAGGAACGGCTGCACCACGCTGTTGAAAGGGCCCGATCCGAATTACTCAAGTCGCGCGACAGCGAGGTCACGCACCGCATTCTGAGTCTGTTATCGCAGGTCAGGTCAGCGACTCTTCCCGCATCGGAGCGAGATGACCGTTTGGTGATTAAGGTCAATGGAAGGGTCGTGTTCCTGGACTTGGACACTATTGATTGGGTAGAAGCTGCCGCCAATTATGTGCGCTTAAACGTCGGGAAGGAGTCCTACCTCCTACGTGAAACGATCGGCGGGATTTCCGAACGACTGGACGCGAACCACTTCGTCCGCATCCATCGTTCGACGATCGTAAACGTCCGCAAGATCAAGGAACTGATACCAGTCAACAGCGGAGAGTATGTGGTGGTGCTGAAGAACGGGAAAGAACTGTCCTGCAGCCGCGGCTACCGGGCAGGCCTGCAAGGGATTGTGGAGCGGAGTCCGTGAGCCCGGCCTCGGAGGAACGACCGTCGACAATTTCTACATCATCAATACAGACGTAAATCCAGAAGTGCAAAATTCAAGCGCTTGAAAAGATTGGTCGGCCCTAGGAGACGATTTTCGAACGTTTCTGTTTTGTCCGGTTCCGTGCTGCCACTCACCGCGACGGAATCGCCAAAGTTGTCACCCGCCACGCCGTCGGACGCCTTCAACTCCGCTTGCTGACTCCACGCTCCGCCATTTTCGACAAACACGTACGCCGCTCCGAGACCGTTCCCTGCCAGCGAAAACGGGTGATGAGGAGCCCCCACCACGATGGTGCTGCCGCTGACCGCGACGGAGTGGCCGAACTGGTCAAGTGCCGCCCCGTCGGATGCAGTCAGCTTCGCCTGCTGACTCCACGTTCCGCCGCTTTCGACGAACACGTACCCCGCTCCCTGGAGCGAATTCGGTCCGTTGGTCCGGGCCCCGACCACTGCAGTGCCGCCGTCCACCGCGACGGAAATACCGAATTCGCTCCCTGGCGACCCGTCGGACGCGGACAGCTCCGCCTGCTGAATCCAGGCTGGGTTGTCCGCTTCGAGCGCCGCCCGGATGGCGCGCCGAGCATCATGCCGCAGACTTGACCAGCCGGCCTCAGGATTTCCCTTGCTCGCGCGAACGTGTGCCACGGATTGCGGAATCGCGACCGAAGTTAGAACTAACAGAGTGGCCACTAAGTGCCAGAAACGCATGACGAGCTCCATTGAAGCAAGGAGATACTCGCGCGAACAGGCACGGGAGGTATGCCCCTGACGAGCCCGGTAAGTGTAGCCCTGGGAGAGTAGGGGTGGCAATGACGAAGATCAGAGATTGACGTAATATCCCCTATTACACTCATCTTTCGATTCCTGACGGATGGATCGGATACGACCTGAACCGCAAGCAGTCGAAATTTGAGCGCTATGGCCTGTGGGTGTTGAAAAAGTCCCCCCACAGGGCGGCTTTTCATCTGCGAGCGTGCCGTCGTCGAGTTTCTTGTTTCCGTTCGACTAAGGGGTGACCGGCAGAATCGGTATTGTCGGCTGACTGAGGAAGCGCACCAGTCGCTTGATGTTCTGAGCTACCGCTGCCAGGAAGAACTGCTCGCGCACGAACCTGAGTCTCCTCAGACGCAAGCGCCGCAATCCGATCTGATTCTTCAGTTCCGCGAACAAGGCTTCCACCTTCTTTCTTTGCCGCTGTGCTTTGGCGAACTCTGGCGTGTTGATCAACTCCCGCGCGCGTTGGCGGGCGGGTTCGTTCTGGTGGATGATAAGACCCCGGAAGGCAGCACTTGTGCATTGAGGCCGGAGCGAGCACGGGCCACACTTTTTGCGTGTCCCGATGTAGTTGAAGGCTCGATTGCGATAAACTCGGCCACCGTAGTTGAGGAACTGGCCGGCGGGGCAGACGTAGCGATTGTGTTCTGGTTCGTAGGTGAAACGCTCGGGGCCAAAGAATGGGCTCCTCTTTCGGTGGATACTGTCACGGGTCCGCATGTAGGGAGTGATGCTCCGATCAGCTAGCCATTGCAAGAACTCGCCGTTCCCGTAGGTTGTATCGGCCGCCACCGATTCCGGCTCTCGTCCTTGCCATTGAGCGAAACGGGCGACCCTTGTTCCGCTGCCAGAATGAGTGAAGAGATCGCCGATCCCACGTCTGTCTCCCTTGGCCGCGGCCACCGCCACCGCGTGACAGCCCCCAAGTGGCGACAGCTTCTCGCAGATCACTAGGATAGTCAAGCCTCGCTCCTCTTTCACAGGTGTGCGATCAGTCTTGGTAAAAAGGTGTTTGCGCCCAGAACTCCCGAGGGTTGGACTGTCGGCAAAGGCGTAGACCAGTGAACCTTGAGCTTTGTCATCGCTGCAAGAAGTGCCCTGCCGCCAGCGGGTAAAAGATTAAATGCGTGCGAAGCCAGTGCGAAATGGCCTGAAAGTGACGCTTCCGGTACGCGGGTGCCATTTGGTGTTGCTGCGAAAAAGGGGGCCGCGCTAAGAAAGGCGACCCCCCTTTAGGTCATTACACGGATTGTGTTTTTGCCTGTCACGAGTTTCTCACTTCCCCCCGATGCCTGTGACGGATGACCCAATACCCTGGGGAAATCCTTGGGCCGTCATAGGTTTTCCCAGTTTGGCACAGCAATGGTTTCGGCGGATCGTTTCCGCTTCTCGCGGCCCATGATCAAATGTATTGTGTTCCCAGAGGAAATGGTATGGCACCAACGAATGTGCTGAAGAATGCGCCAAAACTCTGGGCAAAAGCGCAATGTCCGAGCTGCAAGATGGAATTTGCGCTGCCGCGCCTCAGCGCCGAGTTCGGCGGCAATGTGGTAAAGGCTCTCCGGGAAGAAGTTGAGAGGCACGTCCTGCAAAACCATGTAGACCTTCCAAGTTGCTCTCCGTACTGACGTTGGGACGCCCAGAGGAATTTTCTGCCCAGCACTCACCGATGATTTTGCGGAGCGTCTACGTCCTTGTCACCCTTGCCCTTGGAAAACACTGGGCTATCGATCGTGCCGCCGATCCGAAAGGGAAACTGCAACTTACCATCTTTTAACGTAGCCCCGGATAGCCGGGCAACGCTGTTAGTGAAGAAACTCTCCTTGGTTGTGATCTCCGCCAACCCGCGATAGTTCAACTCGTCAGAGCCTGACACGCTGACACTGCCCGAACCGTCCACATCGACTCCGTAGCCATCGATGTCGATGAGCCTGCTCGAAATCCTCTCATCGGCCAGCTCCAGATCGGTGGTTATCAAGTTAAACGAGGAAGGATCGTTCTTGGCGGGGCCAAGATCGTTGAAGTGGGCCAGTTTCATCAAATTCGCGTTCAGCTTGAGGCTAGGCACCTGACCGTTGCGCACTGTCAGGAATCCGGTTCCACGGATTCCCGCCAGCGGCCGGAGCGAATGTGCGATTTCTCCCCCGAGCCTCACGTCTCCTTCCATTTTCCCGCTCATCTTTCCGCCGCCTTTTGGGAAGGCCGCCAGAAGCTGGGCCAGATTAATTCCGCTCAATCGCGCATTTGTCTTAAAGCTTACGTTTTTCTCCGACAAGTCGAAGGAAAGGCCACCCACAGCACTCCCGCCATAGACTTCCGCCTTGATATCCGTGAAAAAGACCTGCCTCGACTCCAACCGCAGTCTGGAATTTAGGTTTCTTGCCTCGACAGCGCCGAAGCGCAGAAGACCCGCCTTCAGGCTTCCCTGGCCGTCCATCGAGGAAGAAGAAGGATTGATAATTCCGACCAAGTTCACCTGCTCCAGCTCACAGTAGATCTCGTGAGCTTCGAAAAAAATGGGACCTGCCTTGTCGGACGGCAACAGGTTCGACGCTACTACTAGCCCTCGTCTAATTTTCACGCTCAAAATGGGACCTAGCGGAAGAGCATTCGCCGAGATCTTTGATTGCGGGTTCTCAAAGTTCCACGGGCCGTCGGGGTCTGAAGTCAGATTCAAGACCGGGTCCTGAAGAACGAGGGACTTGATGACCACCTGCCGGTGCAGGAGCGCTCCGACACTAAGTTCAGCATCGATCCGCGCCACCTGGATCACATAACCGGCGGGAAATATCGGAGGATTTTTCACTCCGATGCGATCAATGTGAATCGTTACGGGAAAAAATGTGAGTGCCAGCCGTCCGATTTCAATCTGCTTTCCAGTGGTTTCTTGGAGATAGGAGATCACCTGGGGCCGGTAGCGATCCACCTTGAGGAGAGGGGGTACAAGGAGGAACGCGAGCACGAGCATCGCAGCGATTCCCGCAACCATTAGAGCTGTCCCGTGGCTGATCCCGCGGCGGATGGTCATAGCGATACGAGCGGGCGGTGGAGCGACAGGCATCCACTTAGCCTGCCATAAGACCCGTCGCTAAACAGTTCAATTGTGACCAAGTTTGGCGACATCTTGGCGAGTGTGCCGGATGAAGCAAACCTGAAATAATTACCACGAAACGCCGGGCGAGGAGCCGCGTCTGGGTAGTTTACGAAACCAGGGTTACACTCAAATTTCGATTGCTTTCGGTTCGGGCCCATCGGGTGCATCCGTAATCGAAAGACGAGTGCTATGGGGATTTTGCAAAACTTAATGATGAGTCCCCGACGGCGATAAAAATATTTCGACACTGTGCAATTTTGAACAGACGGAGGCTGGCCTGTGTCGGCATGCTACTGGCGAGCAAACTCCGGGGTAGGGCCGTTCAAACTTACGTCCCAGAACTCTTCTGATTCCGGGACGTTTTTCTTACTCCGGAATCAGAGCCGACGAGTTTCGGTGCATCTTCCATTTTAAAATATGAGAGCGAGTTGCTCATTCCCAGAAAGTAGACCTTCGGCCGGTGACGTCCGAGTCCGCCCTGACTATCACATCCACGTGGATAACGTGAGTGCGTCAGAGTGGTCGACCTTGTTGGATGCATTCACCGACGCCAATATCTACCAGACTTGGGCGTATGGAGCAGTCCAATGGCAGGAGAAGAGCCTCAGTCACCTGATTCTCAAGCGTGGAGATGAAGTCGTTGCAATAGCGCAGCTGCGAATCGTCCGCCTGGGGAATCTTCCATTAGGGATCGCCTACCTTCGGTGGGGACCGCTGTGTCACCGGAAAGGAGCAGAACTCGATGCTAAGGCCGTCCATAGCATGGCGAACGGACTGCGAGAGGAATATGTCGTAAGGCGCAGATTGCACCTGGAGATCATACCTAACGCTTTCTTGGGTTCGTTTCGCGCTGGCTTACTTGAAGATGGATTTAGAGGATTCCAGCGAGTAACTGGAATCAACACAGAGAAGTATCGTACGTTTGTTCTGGATCTTTCAAGCTCTATTGAGGATCTACGCAAACAATTTGACCCCAAGTGGCGCAACAAATTAAATGGGGCCGAAAGGAACGGGCTCCGAATCGCGCAAGACACTCCTGAGGCATTCAGCGTTTTCCGCAAAATGTACGACGAGATGCAGAAGCGCAAGAGGTTCCGCGCCAATGTGAGCATCGAAGATTTCGGCAGGATCCAGGCGAAGCTGCCTAGCAACCAGCGCATGAAAGTTTCGATTTGCTTTAAGGGTGATGAACCTATGGCTGGAATTGTCTGCTCGGCGCTGGGGGACTCGGCGATATACCTGCTCGGCGCGACCAGCGATGCCGGCCTGAAAATGAAGGGTGCCTATCTACTTCACTGGGAAATGATCCAGACACTTCGGGAAAAAGGCGTACGCTACTACGATCTAGGCGGCATAGATCCCATCAAAAACCTGGGTGTATTCAGTTTTAAGCGCGGCCTTTCTGGATCTGACGTGCGTCAGATTGATTCTTTCGTGGCTTGCGAGAACGGGCTTGGGGCAGCCCTAGTGAAGGCCCGTCAGTTTGTACGCTATCGCGCTTCAACCTATCTAACGGCTAAGAGGCCTCAAATTTGACCTGTTTCTGCAAGAATTAACCTTCGACCGAGGCCTCAACTATTACTATGCAACGTGCCAAAGCGGCGTGAGACAGCCAAGGCGGTCGTTCTGCCCCTCAGGATGGAGCTTTTATACCTCGCCATTTATGCAAGGCTCAACATAACTGTTGTAACCAGGCCATTTCACTCAAAATCCCTCATCGCAACGTGTCTGCAATCACGCGGTAATATCGTTTGTCCGCAGCACGAAAACGGAGGGCGATCGCCTTGACCACGGCCACAACCGTCGAAATTGGTAGGAACGCGACCACACCCATCCAAATCTCACCGAAAAGCAACTGACGACGGAATGGAAGAGATGTGTAGAAAGGTGTTGCCACCAGAACGACCGTAGCCACCAAAACGACAAAAGTCGGTAGGCACCAGAAGATCACTAGCCGTACAGTTCGTGTTTGCATCGACGGAAGGGTATTCCAAAACAGCGTAGTTGTTGAAACCATGTCATAGCGCTAAAAATCCTCTTTTGCACAGTGCCCTCGATGGCTGAGCTCTTTTTTCAGAATTGTATTGCGTTCGCGCAATCTCCTCCGTATAGCCGCGGCTAGCTCAATAGCCACCGACGGATCTTCCCCCAGGTCCGGTCACGCAGGGATCCACTTAAATCCCAACCTCAGTTTGCTGCTCCCATTGGCACGGTTTTTGCGGTGTGAACATATTCCTGCCTTACGTTACCGATTAAGTTCGGCGCGCGCTGGGGATGCTTCTTCGTATGACCCCGATACACGCTAATGTTGCATTGGTTTAATTTTCGACTCAAAGGAGCCCTATGCGCAACGATTTCCGATCTCTGCTGAAACGCTAGCAGGAGTTCAACGAGATCTAGCCTGTTCTCTGATTTTTCTGCTAAGTGCCAGCGGTATCGGATGCAATATCGGACAAAAGACCACAGTGTTGGCGCTCCAACCCGTCCCGTCGTCGATTCCCGCGGGGACGCAGGCTGTCTTTACCGCGTTCATCAGCCATAATAACGGTAACTTCGCGGGCGCGAACTGGGCCTGACCAGCGGCGGGACCGCCTGCTCGCCGGGATGCGGAACGCTGGGCAATCCGACAAACAGTGGAAGCGCAGGAAATGGCGACACCGCAACCATTACTTACACCGCGCCGAACACGGCTCCAAATCCCAATTCAATCACGATCACCGCCACTTCCGTCGAGAACCCAAACTCCTCCGGGGCAAGCACCTTCACGATTGACTGACCTGATGCCTTGGAATGTCGATTCAGGGATGCTGCCCTCGGGATGTTCCATCTCTAGGGCAGTCAACTTCCCCGGAACCAGGGTGCCGGACAACTGTCGAAACCAGGCGATCTCGCTCAAAACCCCAGCGGCGGCACGATGAGTGAAATGGGGAGTTACGTCAACCATCAATGAGCAACTGGGGCCTTGGCGATAGTGGTCAATTGCTTGTGAAGAGCACCCGTCTTGAAGAAGTTGATGAATGCGAATTGCCCAATCATTAGTCTCACGACGGATAGAAAAACTCGCCCCCCTCGATAATCTAGGCGAATGACCCGGCCAAGGCCGTGGAGTCGGAACAATTCGGCCTCCAATATGTCATTGGTGGGAATCGTGAATCCGTCGGGACCTTCGATATGAAGACCTGCGCGATCCATCCACGCTTGGCCCTTCTCAACGCGCGTTTTAAGTCCTAGTTCGGTTCCCCTGTGGAAGAAAACTTTGTATTTCATCGGCGCTCCATTCTGCCTGAGCCACCGTGCTTCCGCAAAACCCCTCCCCAAAGTAAATGAGTAGAATGGGGATGTTTCGCCAACGTTCATTCACCTGAGGCCGGGCGCAGCAACACCGGCTTATCCGGCTCTGGTGGCGGAGACGGAAGATTTTGAAGCTGTTCCTGAAATGCCTCGAACTCCGACGTTGACGCAGGTATTTGTCTACGCTGAGGCAGGATCTCGGTGATTTCCTTGCGCAGTGCCTTCAAGCGTTCAGCCGTCGGAGGGAATCGGCGAAACGCAACGTTCTTTGATCCGGGTCCTGAAGGCCAAATCCATTCGACGAAGTGAAGATAGTACTGAGGGTCGTAGCCAGATTGATAGAGATACTGCACAGCGAAGTAATCTGCATCAAATTCATCGGAGGGTAAGGCACCGCTGGCCAGAGGGGATGAGGATAAGGAAGTGCAAGTGAACACGGACACTGTTGAAAGAACTGTGGGCGCAGCAAGGCTGAGCAAGCTCTGCCTCAACTGCTGTCTCATAGGTAAACGCAATGCTGCTTCAGCGATTCCATGCGCCAGTACAGCCGCTAATTCGCCCTCGCTCTTGGCATGGGCGAGAAGTCCTCGTGCGATGTACTGATACCCACCGGGAGATGTGCATGCGTTCACCGTATTGTTGTCTACAACAATCACGGTAACGGGCATCGTCGAGTCCGAATTACGTCCGATCTTTTGCGCCAGATCTAACAAGTACTTGTTGATTTCGGAATCGGTTATCAATTTAGCGGAACGCTGAAATGCAGAGAAAAACTGTGCTCCAAGCTGTTTTTCTTTCTGTGGAGCACTGATGAATTTGCGGTCGTCGCCATGGGCGATGTTGCGGCGTCCGATAGCACTGATGTCGCGGTCAGATTTCGACCTTCTCGCGGCAGTTGCTTGCGAACAGAAGAGAGGAATAGACGTCAGAACAGCAGCGAATAACGCTAACCATCTCCGTGGCGTACCGCTATGCATTTGCACGGTGAAACTCCTGAGACGGCAGGACAAGTGGATGCCTTCACAGATTATAAGACCCGAATCGCGGTAACTGTTTCAAAGACCTTTACACTCAGAACCCTTGAAAGGCGGCTGCAATTTGGATTGCTCCGACAAAACTCGGTTCAAATGAGACCTTGGCGGGTTCTCCTAAGAAAATCCTCGGCGTCGGCACGCGCCTTCTCCATGGCCCTCGAATTGTTGCCCTGTTCGAACTCCATTTCATGAAGAACCAGTTCCACAGCAACCTTCGGTGCGTATCCTCGCTTTATGAGCATCCGCGCACGGTCTGCGAAGGCGGTATCAGCGGCCCGTTGTGTCGCCTGTTCCTGGGCTGATAGTCTCGTCTCCCCCTCGCGTTGGTGCTCGCGAAACTTCGCTTTGGTGGTGCGGTCGTAGGCGCCCGTCTCTGGGTGATCTCGTACTGCGAATCGGATGTTCTCCCGCTGGTCGGGGCTCAAGGCGGTGAACTGAAAACCGTATTGTGTCCCTAGGCATCTGGCGACCTTCGCGGGAATGCTGTGCCAGTCTAACGAAGCCAGAGGGATCTCTAAGGTTACAAGTTCCCCAACGATTAGGGCTTGCGCAACAAAGGCGCTGATGCCAGTTTCGCTTAAATCTCTAGTCCACCCCTCCATCGCCAGATTCTGGGAAGGTCGCTGGACGAGTATTCGGATACGTGCCTCAAAGACGTAACGGGGCGTGATGCGCTCCACTGATCCCCCTAGTTCTCAGATGAGCTGGGCTCGATGTTTTGAGTCATTGTGGCACACGACGGCGAGACAATCGAAACTGTCACAAGGGGGGGCCATGTCGAACTGCAAAGCTGTGGTCTGCGCGAGCCCGGCTTTCCAATCTGGCGCGCGCGGACGGTTTCTGGCTTTATACGCGATAGCTGTCCGAAATCAGGCCATAGCGTAAATTGACAAAAGGTCACCCTGTTGGAAGAGGATGAAAAAGGCCATTGAGCTTTCGACAACTCGGCGTGACACGGAGTATATTGCACGGGTGAAGAGGAAGCCGCGATTTGGCAAGAGGAAGAAGCTCGCCGGTTGGTGGGTTGACAGGGAGTTTCGGCCTGGCTTTCGAGGCTACCCAATCGCGACGATAGCGTTCTATGGGCCCGACGACAAACTGGCTACCAAGGTCGTGGTGACTGTGTTCCTCAGGGAACACAGCGAGCCAGATTTTCTCGAACGCTGGTCCTCCAAGGGCGACATAGACGTACGCGAAGATCTCGACATTGGCGAACAAATTCTAGCCTTCCTCAAGCCGCACGCACCTCGCTCCAGTGTCATAACTGCGGGGATTATCGGATGCCCACACGAAGAAGGTGTGGACTACCCAGTCGGTGCATCTTGCCCGCAGTGTCCCTTTTGGGCCGGACGCGATCGCTTTACCCATGAGCGTATTCAGTGAATGGGCGAGCCAGAGGCGACATGGTCCAAACTTCTGATTTTCGCGGACGAGAGGTTTTCAAGTGAAATGGGGATGTTGCAACAGTTGGCAGCGGCTTACCCTTCGACCTAGATGGTTTCGGCTAGAGGGTTTTGGCTGGACGCCATCCACTTTCCAACGGTCAATTCTGAACAGTTTTCCGATGTCTGAGGCCTGATACTGTGATCGCCAGAATGTTGGAGGCAGGGACCACGGTGAAAACACTCATGTTGGTTGCGCTGTTGGCTTGCGTCAGGACATCGGCAAGCTTCGCTCCGGCGGATGCCGATTCCGACGCGGAAGCAAAGGTTGTTGCGATGCAGCATATGTGGGGACAAGCCTACGTGAGCAAAGACCCAAAGGCCCTGGAGAGGATCCTTGACGACGCCTTTGTCAATGTCGACTCGGACGGCATGTTGCAGACCAAGGCTGAGGTGGTGGCCGAGGTGAACACATCCACCACAGCGCAGTTCCTGACGGAGTCGATGGCGGTGCATTTGCACGGCGGCACGGCGATCGTTACCGGCGTTTTTGAGATCAAGGGAGTGAGTCGGGGAAAGCCGTATGCGCAGCGAGAACGTTTTGTGGACACTTGGCTTTACAAGAATGGGCAGTGGATCTCGATTGCGGGCCTGGTAACGCGGCTCGGGCAGTGAGGACCGGGCGAGTCTCTCCGACTTGCAACCGCGGACTGTGGCGGGCGGGTAAGCCCTATGAAAACAACCTTATGAGGACAATAGGATGTTTGTTGGTTCTGGTCTGCGCGACGTCACTGTCGGGCTCCGCCCAGGAGGCTGGCGAAGGCGACGCGGCCAAGGCCGTTCGCGTTCTTGAGGACGAGCGGGTCAAGGCGCAATCGCGCAATGACAACCATGCGCTGGACCTGATTTTCGACAATGCTCTGGTGTACATCGAATCGGGCAAATTGGTTACGAAGGGCGATTATCTGTCGCGGATAAAATCTGCGAATCCGCAACTGCAGCAAATCGTGCCCGAAGCCATGACGGTGCGCACGGTGGAAAACACCGCCATCGTGGTTGGGACCTACCGCGAAACCTATGTAAAGGACGGAAAGTCCTCATCGAAGCGCTGGCGCTTTGTCGATACCTGGGTGAAAAAGCAAGGGAGTTGGATGCTGGTCGCAGCGGCGGCCGTACCCCTATCGAAGTAAGCGTGGGAAGTGCGAGCATGGTGATTGCAGGGGTCACTGCGTGCTAACGGAATTTTACGTCGACCGATTAACCATCTCATCCGTCATTTCGTTTTGTCTACCACCTTGGACACGTTCCGTCGCAGCAATTGCTCGAACGCCTGCCGCTGTGACGGGCTTTGAAAAACGTGCTTGGGGATAACCGTAAATTGCTGCGGGCTGTAGTAGAGAATGAACGAGTACGGATCAACCAATGCCCACGTGTAAATGCCCCATTTGAGGTCCGAGTCGATATGTATCGTCCGAAAGTGGATTCCTTCCGACGAAAAGCTCAACGAGTATTCATCGCGGAACTTTGGTTGCCTGCGGAAGGCAACACTCGGAATGATGGCGAAGGCGGCGACGAGGATTAAGGCGAGAAAGCCGGTCAAGCAAAGCGAGATGATCCCGAATCCATGCGAGCCTGACCGCCATTCGTAGGCACCAATAAGAGCGACCCCCACGATGACGGCTATATCAAGCTGCAATCTAAGGCGTCCCGCATAGTGGGCACGAAGGGCTCGGACGTAGTCCTGTTCAGCATCGCGAAACGAAAGATTCACGGTTTCCATGCGCAACCATCATAGCTGCTGAAATCAGGCCATTTCGCTCAGTGAGGGGTTTTGAGCGTAATGGGGATGTGACATCAACTGACTTTCCAGTTTGACAATCAGACTAGCAAAGGCATATATGTCATAAACATATATGTCATCAACAAGTGCGAACTTCGACCGGGAATTGAAAAAGGGAAGTGCCGAACTGCTAATCCTTTCGTTACTGGAGGGCCGAGCGCGCCATGGTTACGAAATCAGCCAACTTATCGAGCAGCGTTCGGCCTGTACGCTCAAGTTCAATGTGGCCTCTCTCTATCCCCTGCTGTACCGGCTGGAGAAGCGGGGGTGGATCCAAGGTCAGTGGGTCGAGAAGCCTGGTCAGCGCCGGAGGCGCTATTACCGGCTAATCCCAGCCGGGAAGGCGATGCTAAAGCAACAGCGGCGGACTTGGGCTGAATTCGTGACGGCGATGCAGCGGATTACTGGAGTAAGCCATGCCTGATTTTAAAAAGATGGTGCGCGATCGCCTCCGCGACTGCGGACTTTCGCCGATGCGTGAGTGCGAGATCGTCGATGAGATCTCGCAGCATCTGCGCGACCGGTACGAGGCACAGCTGTCGAACGGCGCCAATGAAGAGGCAGCAGAGCGTGAAATCATTGCAGAACTGGAGGGACGCGATCTGGCGGGCGATCTGCGAAAAATCGAGGAGCGCTGGATAGACCCGGTAGATCTGGGGACGGGTGAGGGCAGCGATGTCTGGTCAGGCCTATGGCAGGACCTGCGATACGCCACGCGCATATTGCGATTGAACCCGGGATTCACGACAGCATGCGTACTTTCACTAGCGCTAGGCATCGGGGCAAATACGGCTATCTTCCAGCTCATCGACGCGGTGAGGATGAGGGTTCTTCCAGTGGCGCATCCGGAAGAATTAGCCGTGATCCGGCCGACAGATTTCCATGTCACAGGCCGGCACCACGGTCGCTACGGATACGTGACCAATCAGATGTGGGAGCAGATTCGTGCGCAGCAGCAAGGGTTCAGCGAGGTATTTGCATTTGGCAATGAGGATTTCAATCTGGCGACGCGCGGGCAAGTGCGCTACACACAGGGCCTATGGGTCAGTGGTGAATTTTTCGATGTGCTCGGGATTCAGCCAATACTCGGGCAGCTATTTCACCGGCCGGATGATCGCGTGGGTTGTGGTACGCCCGGCACAGTAATTAGCTATGAGTTTTGGCAGAGCGAATTTGGCGGACAGGCCAGTGCGATCGGTAAGACACTCGAATTGGAAGGCCACCCGTTTGCGGTGCTCGGTGTAACGCCAGCGAACTTTCATGGGGTAGATGTCGGCCACAGCTTCGATGTTGCGGTGCTCATCTGCTCTGAACCAACGATCGCAGGTGAGAGCAGCCTTTACGTGTTGCCACACGGATGGTGGTTGGTGGCCATGGGCCGATTGAAGCCCAGATGGACGCTAGACAAGGCATCTGCGCAACTCGATGCAATCTCTCCAGGACTCATGCAGGAAACCTTGCCGCCCGTCTACCAGGCGGAAGCCCGAAAACAATACCTGCAGAAGAAGCTCGCAGCTTATCCGGGAAGCACAGGGGTGTCCAATCTTCGGCAGCAGTATGAGTCGCCTCTGTGGCTGCTGCTGGCGATCACGGGACTTGTATTGCTGATCGCGTGCGCAAACCTCGCGAACCTGTTGCTGGCTCGCGCCAGCGCGCGGGAAAAGGAAATTGCCGTACGCATCGCGCTGGGCGCGGCAAGAGGACGCATCGTCCGCCAGCTGCTTACCGAGAGCCTGCTTCTCGCGCTGCTGGGCGCTGCATTGGGTATGGTGTTGGCCCGCCTCTTGAGTTCCTTCCTGGTCCGATATCTCAGCGGGGAAGGCGATGTGCGCCACATCTTCGTGGGTCTGGCAACGGACTGGCGAGTACTTGGATTTACGGCCGGCCTCGCCGTGCTCACCTGTGTGCTGGTCGGGCTGGCGCCTGCGATCAAATCGACCGGGATGGCGCCGGCACTGGTGATGAGCTTGGCCGGGCGCGGTCTGACTACAACGCGCGAGCGATTCAGTCTCAGCCGGGCACTGGTCGTGGCTCAGGTCGCAATGTCCCTCGTGCTGGTGGTCAGCGCGTTGCTGTTCGGCGAAAGCCTGCGGAAAATTCTGACTCTGGATGCGGGATTCCAGCGCGACGGCGTGCTGGTGATGGATATCGACTACACGCGCCTCAATCTCCCCTACGATCAGCGAGGTCCGTTCCGGGAGCGTATCGTCGAGCGCGTGCGCTCACTGCCCGGAGTGCGATCGGCCGCGGAGACGAACGAGGTGCCTTTAGGCGGGAGTTATTGGAATGATGAAGTCGTGGTCAATGGCGAGGTTAAGAAGGGCTGGGTCGACATGGGCAACATCACGCCGGGGTACTTCCAGACGATCGGGACGCCTTTGTTAGCCGGACGCAATTTCACTGAGCGCGATACAGCGAGTTCGCCAAAGGTGGCGATCGTCAATCAGGAGTTTGCCCGGAAGATCATGGGAACTGAAAATCCTGTCGGCCGGGCCTTCAAAATCAACGTGTATCGGGGCCAGCCGCAGTACGAGTATGAGATCGTCGGGCTGATGGCAAATGCGAAATACGATGACTTGCGAAAAGAGTTCGATCCAATCGCATTTTATCCTCAGTTGCAGGATGACCGGCCCGACACCAATGGGGAAATTATCGTCCGCTCAAGCGGATTGCTCGAACCGATTGTGGGGGAGTTACGACAAGCTATGGCTGACGTGAATCCGGAGATCGCAATCGATTTTCATTCACTCGCCGCCCAAATCAGCGATGGATTGCTGAAAGAGCGTCTCTTGGCAATTTTGAGCGGATTCTTTGGCTTGCTGGCCGCAATTCTGGCAACCGTCGGACTCTATGGAGTGATGGCATACATGGTGGCAAAAAGGACAAACGAGATCGGGATCAGGATGGCATTGGGGGCAGCGCCGATACGAATGCTCGAACTGGTTCTGAGCGAGGCAGGAAAGCTGTGCGGAGTCGGAGTTGCAATCGGGGTTGTGGTGACGCTGGTGGTCGGGAGGTGGGCGGCGTCTCTCATATTTGGATTGAAGCCCTACAATCCCGCAGTACTGGCGACCGCGTGTCTGGGACTGGCTGTGGTGGCGGTGCTCGCCAGTATGATCCCGGCGAGAAGGGCGGCTAGGCTGGAGCCGATGGTGGCGTTGAGAGAAAATTAGTCGGGTCGTAATCACTTAAGCCCGGTGCTACAAGTCGGGCAACAACATCCTTCCCAGAGCAGAAGAACCCTGCAACTGTCGAAAACAGGCGATTTCACTCAAGTGCCCAGCGCAAGGCCCATGATGAGTGTAATGGGGATGTTACGCCAGATAGTCAAAGGCAAAGCGTAGAATAAGGCCGAAACCTGCAGCCCCCGTGACCGAAGGCTCAACCGACGCCAGAGGGGGGTAGTCTGAAGCCGCCCGTTCGAGAGCATGATCTTCGTCAAAGAAGACGGGTGAAGATTCGAGCAAACTACGCCTGTCGGGTGCGTAATCGCTTTGAAGCGATTCGTGGAGGAGTCGAACAGGAGCGGTACGGTTGTGACTTGGGGCGTCACAACCCGCAGCCGACCCGATTGGCTCCGCGATGGAACTCTAAACCATTCGCCTTTTACACAATCAACGTTACGTCACGGTCTCCCAGAAGAGTTCCGCGCGCCCGGCCCAGCGTCCCCCATTAAGTAGTCTCCCTTCTCAGGGTGGTCGTCTTGCAATAGAACCTCCCAACTTTCGTCCCTGCGATTGCGCAATTGCTGCATCGCCCAGACCCATGGCAGCCCGTCCACGTCCGAGAAACTAGGGCCCATTCCCATGATATCGTCGGCCAAAGAAGTGTTCCAATGCCACTGACCGTAGCAAACATCCGCGTTTGCCCCTCCAATCAGAGGCATGTCCGATCCCCCTATCGACCAATTTAGAGCTCGCGCCATCGCGCAAAGGGGTACTTTCTTTAACACTCCTATGTGGTCCAAACCTAGTGCATGCCCTACTTCGTGAGTTATCGTCAATGTCCTCGTGCCGTGCAAGTTTTTATTTGCGTCCTCAAACATGGCAAGTGCCGGTATGTCATCTAGCGAGTCCCATACCGCCGCGCAGGATCGGAACGTTCCCCCATCGGCCCTGTCGAATGGCGGCCCCATTTTCCCTAGGGATGTTCGCTTTTGCTTGCTATCCTCAAGCGCCGCGTTGAGATGGACTACCTCAATCGTTCTATGCGGGTTAGGGGCATTAAACTGAACGACACACTGACAGTTGATATACGGACGCCAGACTACATCGCCTCCCAGCGGAACATCGCCGTCGATAAACGAGTCTGGCGGCTTGAGCCAGAACTTCTCGTTCCACCAATCCGCGTAGCGTTTCGCTAGGTCCAAAAACTCGGACCACTCGTCCGGCGGCCACGGGTCACTATAGAAAACTTTACCTGCTGAGTCCTGCGCATAAGGCCACGGGTTTGGATTCCGCTGGCGCAAAGCGATGCGCAGGTTAATTAGCAACTGCCAAGGAAGACCCACGGCATTACCGTTCGGTTTTGCGAGGATGGCGTCGAAAGTCGAGGCGATTGATCCTGCCTGATTTCCAGTCTTCACCGTGATGGTATTGATCCTGTCATACATCGAGGTATCCCTCCTACTCTGGATTTTGATTGCAACCAGCCAGGAAAAAAGGGGCGATCTAAGCAACTAGGTCCCAATATCTCAGAGACTCGAACTCTCCGGTTTTGCCCCTCTATTTAGGAAATCGGAAACGGCGGGCAAAAGACGACAGGAGGTCAAGAAATTCGACGAAGGGTAGGCTCAGCAAGTGACGGAGGCACGGGAAGGCTAATGATCACGAGCCAAATTTTTCTAATGCCAGGCCTCGCGGTCAACTGTCGTTAACAGGCCTTAACACTCAAGTTCCGATTGCTTTCGATTCAGTTCGCATTAGTCCGTCCGGATGATGAGTTAACCGAGATTTCACGCCAGCTACGCCTTGGCGAATAGGTATTCTGCTTCCGGCAAGGCGATTTACGCAGCAACTTCGCCGCCTTTTACGCCGTAGAACACAACCCAGACAGACAAATCCCCGCTGCAGTTTTCGAACTGGTGCTCCGTTCCTGCGGCGACAAACAGCAGGTCGCCTGCTACGAATGAATCGCGCTTGCCGTCGTGGAACAGTACTCCATGGCCGCGGACAATGATGTACAGCTCATCCTGCGTTTGAGGCGTCTGCACGGTCGGACGCACAGGAAGGGAAAGTTTTATCTTCACGGTGCCGCGTTCAAGGAGGGTCACGGCATGGTCGCTCTCAGCGCTAGGGATACACTTTTGAGCTTCCACAAAAGGGATCACGCCGCTGCGTCGATTTAGGTTGTTCAAACGATGCCTCTGGCACTGTTCACGGTAGTATCAGGACGCGAAGGCGAGCAATGGAACCACGCTGGCCGTAAAATTTCAGATTTATAGAGAACAGGGCAAGCGCTCATTGAGGGGTTTTGCGTGCAATGGGGATTAATGAGATGGTCCGCCGCCGAGTAGGATTACGGCTCGGCAGTTTACGTGAGGAGGATCATCACATGCACATCGCATCCATCGGCATCGATTTGGGCAAGACCACCTTTCACCTGGTTGCATGGGGAGAACGTAACAAGGTTCTGCTGCGTAAGAAGTTCTCTCGCCCGCAACTGCTGGCCTACACTGCGAACCTACCGGCCGCGCTCATTGGTCTCGAGGCAGGTGCCGGAGCACACTTTGTGGGAACCGCGCTCCGCGAACAAGGGCAGCAGGTGCGGTTGATCCCGGCCCAGTTTGTCAAACCGTATCGGAAGTCGAACAAGAACGACTTCATCGATGCGGACCAATCGTCTCTCCCTAAAGTATCAACGTGCCGATGTCGAGCGTGCCAAGCCTTTCTGTTTAGTTTGTCGGGAGTTTTGCCGGTTGGACTCAAGGAATACGCCAACACTCTTCGCCGGCATGGGTTTCGCAAACAAGTATCCCTGGACTAACCCACAACCGGCCGCCGCCAACCGTTGGCGTTGATGAGTTGTTTCCACTCCTTCAGCTACCACTTTAAGATCTAGACTGCGCGCCAGTCCGACGATCGTCTTAACGATGGCATAGTTTTCGGCATCCATCGTCTTGACGAACGATTGATCGATTTTAAGGCTGTCGACTGAAAAGCGACGGAGATAGCTCAGAGAGGAATATCCGGTGCCAAAATCGTCGATACTCAGCTTCACTCCTAGAGTCCGTAGCTGCGACATCGTTTGCAAGGTCGCCGCAACGTCGTTCATGGCCAAGCTCTCGGTGAACTCGATCGTTATGCACTGCGGATCAACCGCACTCTCTTCGAGTGCATCTTTGACGTGCCCGATGAAACCGGCGTGAGAAAAGTGCTTTGAACTGATGTTGATGCCGACATATAACGGCGGCTCAGCAGGATAGCGCTGTAGCCAACTCGCCGCCTCTAAACATGCTTTCTTTAAAACCCAAACGCTAATGGGAACAATCAGGCCACACTGTTCTGCGATCGGGACAAAAGTGCTTGGCGGTATTGAATTCGATCCCGAGGGCTGCCACCGCAAGAGTGCCTCGAATCCCTGTACCACCCCTGTATCTACTGTAACGATTGGTTGATAGTGAAGTGTCAGTTCTTCGTTCTCGATCGCATATCTCAGCTTGGCTTCGAGCAGAAGTCGACTCATCACTTGCTCGTGCATCACGCGGTCAAAGAGCTCACAGCAGGCCTTGCCTTGGCTTTTCGCACGATACATGGCGATATCGGCATTCTGAAGCACCGTCTCCGCGGGCGTCTCCGGTGATGTCAGAGCGATGCCAATGGACGTGCTCTTGACGACCTCAAGTCCCTCCAGCAGGAACGGCTGTGAAAATGAAGACTGGATTCTCTCGGCTATACGGATAGCATCGCTCGGGTCCGTAACGTCTTCCACGAGAACCGTAAACTCATCTCCACCCATCCTGGCTATTATGCCGTCGTTGCGCATGCAGGCTCGTAGTCTATTGCTCACTTCTTTGAGTAGAGTATCCCCAGTTGCGTGGCCATAGCAGTCATTGACGACCTTGAAGTCGTCGATATCAATGAAGAGGACGGCAGCGGCCTGTTGTGGATGCCTTTTTATCCGACCCACGACGCTTTGCAAACGTCCCAAGAACAAGGCGCGGTTCGGAAGGCCGGTGAGCACATCGTGGGTAGCGTTAAAACGCAATTTTTCCTGGTCACGTTTCCGTTCGGTTATATCTCGAGCGTTGTAGACGATGCCGCCGATATTCTGGTGCCGAATCAAGTTTCTAACCACACATTCGAAATCGAGCCACATTCCGTCTGCACGTCGCAACCGGAACTCAACGATCGGATTCTCCCCATGCTCCACTGATCGCGATCCCGTGCTCATGGCCTTGGCGAAATCGTCCGGATGGAGCAGGTCGATCATGTTCGTTCCCACAAGGCGATCTCCATGCACCGCTAGAACTACATGAACGGAAGGACTAGCGTACTTGATTTGGCCAGAGGGGTCGGCGATCAGAATGATGTCGGTTGACTGCTCGGTGAGAGCGCGAAAGCGCTCTTCGCTCTCCCGGAGGGCGTTGCGTTCTGTTTCTTGCAACTGGCCGACATGCTCCTGTTTCTGGAGCCGGAGAAAGAGTATCAGGATGGTCGTCGCTGCCAATATGGCCGCGGCTAGAAATTCGTTTCTGGCTCTCAGCGCAAGACCTTGGGCCCATTTGTCCTCGCCCTCAATGGCAATCTGCACTTGGTGCTGCATCAGGTCGAACTGGGGGCTGACCTCCTGGATATCGACCTGCTTTGCCTCGTCAAAGTCGCCAAGTTGGATCATGAACCATTGCCGGCCGGCCGACGCGATGTAGCTGTCCAACGCTGGCCAGACCCTCTCTGGGGCAGCGGTGTGATAAACATGAAGGTGTGCCGCTAGTACTGCTTCGGGCAATGCGTGTCTTGCCTTCATCATCCCTGCTTCCGCTTCGGGGCTCAGGTTCTGCTTTTGCAAGGCTGCCAAGGAAAGATTATTGAAATCTCGCGTAAGAACTGCAATTTGATTGAGAATGACTTGGGCAGTGAGGGCGTCGTCGACCTGATTCCGATGGAACCACGAGAGAGAGGCCAAGACGGCGGTGACCGTCGCGAGAAAACCAAGGACAAAGGCCAATTTCGGACGAGCTACTAGACTCCCGCATCGCAGGTTGATGGTGCTCTGCGCAGCGCGGAACATTTTGACCATGAGAAAACCGATCAGAATCCCTTCGCAAACGCATGTGTGCAGAATGGTTGTGGGGAGGAGCTGCCTTGATCCGCCGAGCAGTAAGCGCCAGATACTGCGCTCAAGATCACGTCCGATTTTGGCACGTCCAGATGAGCATGCCAAATTACGAAAGCAGGTTACGAAAGTGTTGCTCTGAGACTGAGCTCTTACGGTTGTCGATGGCGCGGCTGAGCGTTTTACCAGGACGTGCGGTATCGCACATCCCGTGTGCCCGATTCTCTCTTAGGGGGATCTGAAGCATCTCGCACGTGGTACAAGAGATTCTTCCGGATAACCATTCCGTCTTACATCGCCATTGCGCTTCCGCTTTCTTGGGTTGCCGCGACATCCATTCGCATGACTTTCGGTCTGCCGATTTCCACTTGGGGCTTCTTCGCACTTATGGTCTCGCCGTTCCCATGGGGGTACTTCACATGATTTCTGGGAACCTGGCTCGTAGTTGACGCAAAATCCCATAGCGCTCAAACCCTGGTGTTCGCTGATTCGCACCCCGGCGATCCGCGATTGCATGTTGATATTTGCAGCGAGACATTGGACACCTCGTCAATGGCGATGGTGGAAGAGGTGGTCAGTTCGATACGACTAACGTGCACCGTCTTGAACCACTTTGCAAATGCCCCTGAATATATCCCTCCTTCCCATTCAACTTCCTAATAGACCGGCGATTCTCGTCACGCTCTATCCGCAGCGGATACACCGAGGGCACCCGAGGTTCGGTTGCTCCCTCGTCACGCTCGACTCTTAGTTCGTACCGTGAGGACGGGACAATTCGCCCCGGAAACGATCTCATAGACTTTGTCGCCGGTGGAGGATTGCTGAACACTCCCAGCGCCAGGTAGTTGGGAAGTTTACGAAGACGGTCAAAATCCTGAGCAAACTTCAAATAGCTCTCCGGAGTGCGATCCGAGCGGCGCGGTCGTGCCGATGTCGAGATCAAAGACAACACCAAAGGCACACACCAATCAACGAAAACCGATCGAGACGGTGTGTACCGCTTCTTCTTCCTGGCTCCCGGGAGATACACGTTGACTGTATCGCTCGGGAGTCAGCGTTGGCGTGAAGAACATAAGCGGGAAGGAGTTTGTCGGAGAAGGACAGGAAGACGGGCTGAGAGATCGTGTGTCCCCGCTATGTCCCGCGGAAAAATGGGGTTTTCCAGCAAGTCTTTTATTTTGTTGGCGTCCCTGTCGGAGTGATTTTGAACGACTCTCAGGAACGATAAGGATCCCTTAGTTCCATCGCCAGTTCCCAGATTCCGCGCGCCCGCTGGTACATCAGGGCGCGAAACTTCTGGGGATCCTCAAGCCTCCAAGCCTCTGGCGTACTGAACCAATAGGCGGTCTGCTCGTTCGCCCAAGTCTGATAGTACAACCCCCATCCAAGCAGCAAGGCGTCAGCTTGCAAGGATCCGTCTTGAATGCGCTTTCCCCAGTGGTACAGGTTTGCGGCGGCGCAATAGCTGACTCCTGTCCAGACCTCAAATTGATGTGCATACTCGCTGTCGCCGACGCCGGGGGTCGAGTCGGGGTGAAGCGCATTTGCCACACCCACGTCGCCAATCCCATCGCCGTTGAAATCCCTCAGCGGCAACACAGCGCGCTTGAACAGTTGACGGTAATGCGACGTGAGGCGGTCAGCAGTCACCACCGGCGGGAGACCGGTCACATCTACGTAACGCTCGCCCACTGTGGCGTCGGCCATGATGTCAGAGTTATGGGCGTTGTACTGATAGTAGCCAAGCTCCTGGTTCCAGAACTGCTCTTCTGTGCTGGCTTGAGCCTTCTTCCGTTCTGCAGTGAACTCCTCAAGCAGGGCTTTATCCATCTTGTGTTCAGCTAGCGCTTCGAGCGCTTCCAGGGCGCCGAGCCAGAGAATGGCGTTGAACAGCTTGTTGTCCTTATATTCAGAGCTCTTCATTTCGCTCAAGCCGTCGCCGTCGACGTCAGTCGTCTTTTGGTAGCGGTAGGTTCGCACGAGCGCCGGCCAGACATCGTCGAGAAACTTGCTGTCCTTGGTCTTGTGCCAATAGGCATGGCACTGCTGGATGAACTTGGGCGAGAATTCGGACCAGGGAGTGGTAATCCGGCCTTTAATTCCCATGGGAGAAGTGTTGTACCAACGGCCGTAGCCATCGTATTCAAAAAACGGGTCCCCGGAGATGGAGCCTGCGTCATGGGGACAACTCCCGTCGGGAGAATCCCGGATGAAATCGGAGAAAACCAGCAGGATGTCGCGCTCGATCTGCGGCCAGAGATCCCTGTTGCTGCGGGAAGCGTGATGGCGAACGTCGAAGGTCTCCGCAAAGGCGTACTCCTGGCACTCCATCACTGACGCGAGGTGTTGACCGGGACGATTGCCAAATTTCTTGGGTTTGGTGATACAGCCATTTTCCCAAAAGGAGCCGCCAAACGTAGCGTAGTACAGCTCATTCAGAGCGCTTTGCTTGAGCCAGTCGGGGTAAGCTGGATTCTGGACGATAGGGGTTTGCCAAGTCTCGACGGCGTTTAGCCACTCCCCCGTTTTGAGCAAGGCTTCCTTAGCGATTTCGAACGCTTGCCCGCGCTTGGGCGGATAGTACTCAGTGTAGCGGCGCCACCAGCGGGTACCGTTTCCAAATTCAATTTGCGGGAAATACCAGGTGAGTGCGAACGGGACAGTCACTTCCGATCCCGGAGCAATCCTAACCTTAACGCACAGCGCTCCCGATGGGAGTTTGCTGTCCGCGCCCAGGGGCCTATCAGCCAGTTCCCCGTCCGCTGCGAGATCTTGCCAAATCTCGGCTCCGTCACCTCCGCCATCCCAACTGGTAGTGTGAGATGCCGGGGCATTCGTGGCGATGCACCACTCGGAGTTTTCCGTTTCCGGCGGATTAGTCGGATGGTGAGCCTTCATCAGAATCGCAGTGATCCCGAGATGCTCATCGCGGGCCAATTCGTTTGTAAGTCCCCTGCGCTCCCTCGCTGTTTCATCGACGGCCCCTGTTGGCTTCCCCATCGGCGTGTTCTGAGGTCCGGTGTAGGGCGCATTCGGAAAAGTGAACATCACTGAAACTTCGACGGGCGACGACGACGGGTTATGAATCCTGAACTGGAAAAGCGCCGCGGGGAGAGACGTTTCCCGGTAGTTGTCTTTAATGACCGGGCTGAAAAGCTCCAAGGCGATGTTGGTCTCGAAGGGGTTGTAAGTGCACCAACCGCGCGGGAACAGAGCGTAGTATTCGCCTTCGCCCGGTTGGAGTCGTGTCCACGCAGGCAGTATGTCATCGGTTGCAAGAGTCCGCGCTGTCGCGCGTTTTCCTTTTACCTGTTCTCTGATATGAAACGCGGCTTGAGGGAGAAATCGTTCCTCGTACCTTCCCACTTTCATCTGCCATGGCCCGAATGTGCCGCAGATGTTGTACATGAAATTTCCGGCGCCAATTCCACCCAGCGGAATTCCTTTCTTGACCCGAGTCAGCGTATTCAGTCCGGCCCGATCCTCCGGTCGTGCGTGGCTGTCGTCCATTAGTGCGATCTTGGGCAAATCGCCGAGGGTTCGTTTCCAGGCGCAGAACGGATATATAGCCTGCGCCGGCACAGTTGGTGCTTGTGATCGCTCCCCTGACTTGGTCTGCGTTCCAGCTGCATCCGGAGAGGGCGTGGCCGCGAGAGAGCCCCCCGCCAGCATCAGGCCCGCCGCGCCTGATGAATGCAATATGAACTTGCGCCGTGAGATTGGCCGCTTCGCCATTGTGCTGTCTCCTTTCCTGGAGAGCCGTCCAGACTTCGCTTGGCAATTTCTTGTGGACCATAGTGATCGAGTAGGCAGTAGGTGTACCAAGCCCGTTGTTCGCAAGGGCGTGGCCTTGCCTCATCGCGATCACCCATTCCATGGCCAACGGTTCAAGACTTGAATCGATCACTTCGCGGATCCTCCCGCGGTGACCGGTGCAACATCAGACCTTAGCCCGAGCGCCTTCAGATATCCAGCATTCACAAGACATTTTTGCAGGCGCATGTTTTCCAGAAACTGGTCGAAAGCGCGGATGATGGTTTCCTGGTCCGGGCGAGCCTTGAGTCGTTCTTCTACCTGGCCCGTGCCGCGCGGGAGCTTGGCGAACTCCACGATCTTTGCCCAGTCCGCGGGCGGGAGGATGCTGACAACCGCCGAGGACTTTCCCATCTTCTTGTAAGGCCAGAAAGCCCATCCGATGTTGTTCTTTTCCAGGGTTTTCACGAATTGGGCGATCCAGTCATCGTTATTCTCGCCGGACTCGCCCATCCAGATGGGGACATCAAAACGGTCGCGAAAATCCATGTAATCGCGAATGACGCTTTCATCGGGTGCGGTCCAGTACTTGTGGAAGGTATAAGCGACGTTCGAGTCGAAGGGTTTGCCGAAGACGGAGAAGTTACTGTCCCACTGGGCGCCACCGAGGAAGAAAACATGGTGAGTGTCGATCTTGCGGATCTCAACCGACAATTTCTTGTAGAGAGGTTCCAGCAGAGGGTTCAAAGGCGCGAGCTTGGGAAATTGCGGGATGGGCTCGTTCAGTAGATCGTAACCAAGCACGATGGGCTCATCGCGATAGTGCGTGGCCAGGCGCCGCCAGACGGCGCTCAGGTGCTCCTGCTCGTGGGGACTGTTGTAGAGCCAAGGATATCCAGCGCTGTCGTCGATGTTGGCTCCGGTCTGTCCGCCGGGTGCGGCATGCAGATCGAGGATCAGATAGAGTCCTTCGGCGCGGCTCCAGGTGACTAGACGGTCCACGAGCTTGAACCCTTCCGCGTCGTCGCTCTCAAACAGGCTGTAATGAAGAGGAACCCGGAGGGTATTGAAACCGGCGCGATGCAGGAGCGTGATGTCTTCGCGGGTGACGTACTGGTCGCGGTACTTCTGCCAGAATGCGGCGGAGCCTTCGGGGCCGAGTAGTTCTAAAACCAGGCCGCGGATCTCAGCAGCGGATTGCGGACCGCCTTCGAAGAGCCACATGTAGCCTTCGGGCACCAGCCAGTTGCCTAAATTTGTAGCGCGAACCAAGAGCGGCTTGCCGGCTCCGTCGACGATTTGTTTGTGGTCGGTGTGAACGAATTGCGCGCTGGCGTCGCAAATCAATGCTAGAAGAAGAGGTAGGTATAGGAGTCTGAATTTGAACATGATTGCCTCCGGAGGAAGCGTATACCAAGGCAGACCGGCATGAACGTTTCGGGCCCTCGATCGGTCGCCTGCATCTGGAGTTTCCAACCGCTTCATCAACGGTGCTCTTAAAGGAACAGCAATTCAGGCTCGCTGCCTCCTAAGGTTTCCAGTCCAAGGAATATGCTGAGAAAGAGGTCGGGCGCAGAATATCAAACTGGACATGAGACGGTACTTCGGATTGAGCGAACGCAATTTCCAGTTTCGTCTCACTACCAGGTTGAGCGTCTGGCAACTCCACCTCCTGGCGTTCGACGGGAATATTACCTTGCCCGAAGAACAAACCGCGCAGTATGTAGCCCCGGAGGGTGTACCTCGGAAGGTCGTACCGCACTCGGATCAGCAGCTGGAATTTGTTCAGCCGGCGCTCCACAGTAAACGAGTCGATGGGGCTGGACTCGCGGCGGAGAACCTCATACGATGGCTTGCGCGCGCCATAAAGGTCCACCACTCCGTGGATCCGCTGTTGCAACGAGCCCACGCCGCGATCGCCGACATCCGTGCGATAGTCGTTGTAACAGAAAAAAATCGCCCCGGCGACAAAATCTCTCGAGCGAATTGTTGCGTCGTGCGAGCGCAAAATATCGATTCTTGGCTCATCGCCTTCGGGCCGGTCCAGTGTACAGGCACAGTATCCATATTCGGAAACTACAATCGGCTTGCCGGGAAACGCGACATGAATTTGATCGAGATAGCGCCCCGCGTCCGCCGCCGTTCCGGGGGCCCAGGTTCCGTAATATTCGTTGGCTTCGATAAAATCCATTAGCCCCGCAACGTCCCGCTGGGGCGTATTGTCCAGCGAGTTCGAGGCGTAGGAGCAGAGACGGCCCGGATCGAGCCGCTTAGCTTCCTCCAGCAATCGCCGGGCAAATTGATACGCGGGCGGATTCTGCCCATCAATCTCGTTGCACAGGCCCCAAACCACAACCGACGGATGGTTGAAGTCGCGAGCAATCATCTCGCGAAGTTGCTCCAATCCATTTTCCGTGATGTCCGCATCGGGCCGGGCAGTCATCCCGGCAAATGTGTCTGGTCCCCAGGCAGGAACCTCGGTCTGCATAAGAATGCCGTGGCGGTCGCAGTAGTCGAGAACGCGCTTGTCCTGGGGCCAATGGACGCGCGTGAAGACGCAGTTCAGATGCTTCATGTCCGAATAGTCCTGAGCGATCCACTGAGTTGGCTCCGCCATTCCGAACTCCGGGTTGCTGCCAGCCATTCGTTCCACGCCCATCAGTCGCACGCGCTCGCCGTTCAAGTGGAAATCGCCATCTTGAATCTCAAGTTTGCGGACACCGAAACTGGTGGCGAAACGATGTTCGCGGCTTCCATCCCAGATGGAAAATTCGAGGCGATACAGATGGGGATGGTCAAAGTGCCACAACTTGGCCTTGGGCAGAGTCGCCTGGATGCTGAGCGTTTCCACCGCTCCTGTATTGACGGAGAGACCTTTGCCCGGCGAGCCACTCAAAACTGTCAGCGGTTCTTCTTCTTCCGCAACGAAGAAGGTAGCCTTGCCACGCCAGGGCTTTCCGCTGGCGTTTCGGATGTGGGCCGTAATCGCCAGTTTGCCGTCCCCGCTGGCGAGATCAGGCATCGCGTTAACATCGACGCGTTCGATAAATGTCTTCGGCGTAACCAGCAACTGCACTGGGCGGAAAATGCCTCCATCATTCGCCCAGTCGCTCGATCGGCCCCGAGGCACCATGTGCTGGTTGAAAGCATTGTTCACACGAACCGCGATGCTGTTGGTTCGGCCCCACTGAAGCAGGTCGGTGATGTCAAGAGTGAAAGCGGTGTAACCCTTACGGGCGTGTTCTCCGGCGGACCTGCCATTGACCCAGACCGCGGCAGTGTGGAATACGGCTTCAAATTCCACGCGCACTGCGCAGTCCTGCCAACTCGCAGGCGTATCCGTTGCAGGTAGCTCAAAGCTCCGCCAGTACCATGCAGTTCCGCGATAGTTGGTCAGCTGCGCCTCGACCTGCCAGGTGTGAGGCACAGTGATGGGTCGCCAACCTTCAGCGGGAGGGTTTATGCCATACCACTCGTTCATTGTTCCCTGGTCGTCCGGGTCAATGCGGAATAACCATTCACCGCACAGGCTGGCGGTTCTGGTGAGGCAGGACGGAACATTCTTTTCAGCTGCCCAGGAGGTTGACGTGGCGAGTGCTCCGACGACTGCGCCGGCGGAGCCGGTGAGAAATTTCCTGCGGGAAGACATCGGTGGGCTCAGTATAGCTTTCCCGCCATGCAGTTAAACAGCCTGCCTGTCCACTGTCAAACAGAAGCTCAGTTGCACACGTGAGTTATGCTGTCTTGCGAGGTCGAGAGGAATGAATATGACCCGAACCACGATGAATAGCCGGGGACTGGTTGCAGTCGTTCTCCTGTTGCTTGCGCAGTTTGGCATGGCACAGGCCGCACCATCGAAACTCGATGTAGAGAAGCGTGTCGATTCGATTCTCAGCCAGATGACTCTCGATGAAAAGATCGAGATGATCGGCGGCATCAACGATCTCTACACGCGCCCGATCCCTCGACTCGGGATCCCGTCGCTGCGGATGTCGGACGGTCCCATGGGCGTTCACGATTACGGGCTGACGACTGCATATCCGGCGGGTATCGCGCTGGCTGCGTCCTGGGATGTTGATCTCGCGCAGCGTTTCGGCACCGCCATGGGCAGGGATGCCCGTGCGCGTGGCGTGCATTTCATCCTCGGCCCCGGAATGAATATTTATCGCGCGCCGATGAATGGCCGCAATTTCGAGTACTTCGGCGAAGATCCGTTCCTTGCGTCGAGAATGGCCGTCTCGGCGATCAGCGGAATTCAGGGACAGCACGTCATCGCAACTGCCAAGCACTTTGCCGGGAATAATTCGGAATTCGCGCGCATGACTCTCAGCTCCGACATTGACGAGAGAACGTTGCGCGAGATCTATCTGCCAGCATTCGAAGCCTCGGTGAAAGAGGCGCACGTGGGCGCGGTCATGGATGCCTATAATCTGGTCAATGGCATCTACATGACGCAAAACATCCATCTGAACAACGAAATCCTGAAGAAGGAGTGGGGATTCGACGGCATTCTCATGTCGGATTGGGGCGCCACGCACGACGGTGTTGCCGCCGCCAACGATGGCCTCGACCTTGAAATGCCGTCCCCCACCTTTATGAATCGAGATGCTCTGCTCCCCGCGCTCAAGGAAGGGAACATCTCGGATGCAACCATCGAAGACAAGATCAGAAGAATTCTGCGCAAGGCGATCGAGTTCGGGTTCCTCGATCAACCCCAGACCGATATTGCCATACCCACCTACAGTCAAGAAGGACGTCAGGTAGCCCTGGAAATCGCCCGGGGCAGCATGGTTCTGCTGAAGAACGCAGGCAATTTGCTTCCGCTCGACGAAAACAAAGTGAAGACCATGGCCGTAATTGGCCCGGATGCCTATCCAGCAGTGATTAGCGGAGGTGGCAGTGCAGAAACCAAGCCCTTCAACAGCGTCAGCTATCTGGAAGGCATCAGCAGCCGTCTGGGAACCAAAACCAAGGTTTTGTATGCCGTCGATCTTCCCCCTCTCGACGAAGTTTTCGAAAGCTCCGAATTCGTTACGACTCCCGGCGGCGAGAGCGGCCTCAAGGGAGAATATTTCAGCAATGAAGGATTGAAAGGCACGCCTGCGCTGGTTCGCATCGACAAGCACGTTCATTTCGACTGGGGAGAAGGCAGCTTCGCCGCAGGCGAACCTGTCGATCATTTCGCGATCCGCTGGACTGGCTACTTCGTGCCCAAGGAATCCGGCGACTATAAGTTCTATACCTCGGCGGACGACGGAGTTCGGCTCTACGTCGGCGACGAAATGGCAATCGATGACTGGCTACCGCATTCCCAGACACTGGATATCGCTGCGCGCCATCTGGAGGCGGGTCAGGCATACAAGATCCGTCTGGAATACTTCGAATCCGTGGGCAGCGCCATCGTTGGTTTTGGAGTGACGCGGGCCGAGACGTTCGTCGGCCGCGAAACCAAGCCTCTGGCAGCCAAGGCTGATGCTGTTATCGTTTGCGTGGGATTCGATCCCAAGACCGAGGGCGAGGGCTTCGACCGGCCCTTCCACCTTCCCGGCGGGCAGGACGAACTCATTCGCCAAATCAGCTCCGTGAACAAGAACGTTATCGTTGTGCTCACCGCCGGGGGCAACGCGGATATGGCGCGATGGATTGAGACTGTCCCAGTTGTTCTGCACGCGTGGTATCCCGGCCAGGAGGGCGGGACCGCTCTGGCGCAAATTCTCTTTGGCGATTACAGCCCGTCGGCCAAGCTGCCTGTCTCCTTCGAGCGCCGCTGGGAAGATAATCCCACCTTCCACAGCTACTACCCCGAGACGAGCGGCAACCGGGTGCAGTATTCGGAAGGAGTTTTCGTGGGATACCGGCATTTTGATCGTTCCGAAACCAAGCCGCTGTTCGCTTTCGGTTACGGTCTCTCGTACACGACGTTTGCATACAGCAAGTTGTCGGTGACGCCGCAGGGTGGAAACCTGAATCAGCCGGTCTCGGTTTCGTTCGACGTAAGCAACACGGGTCATCGCGAAGCAGCGGAAGTCGCAGAATTGTACGTCGGTGATGCCCACGCCAGCGTTCCACGGCCAGTCAAGGAATTGAAGGGATTCGTCAAAGTGAACCTGAAACCGGGAGAAACCAAGCGGATCACGTTCATGCTGGATCGCCGGGCGTTTTCCTTTTATGACATGACGAAAAAGGATTGGAGCGCAGAGCCGGGTGATTTCACGATCCTAGTCGGCGGCTCTTCTGACAGCATACAACTGACGGGGAAGTTCACTCTGACGCACTAGACGGAACGCAGATTACTTCCAGGTAAAGGTGGCGACGGCTTCCGCCGGAAGCGTGTAATTAAATGACTGGCCCTTGAAACTTACACCGAAGTTTCCGGCGTTGCTGGCGGAATTCAACACCAGCAGGACGATCGACCCATCGGGATTCTGAAAAGCAACATCCTCTATGCTGCCAGCACCGAATGTATTGGAATCGATCCGGTGTGCGCCGGGGACGACGAACTTTCCCAGTTGTCCGAGAACGTAGTACTCCACGTTAAAGGTGACATTGGCCGGCGAAACACTGTCGTCGATCGTCACGATTCCTCGGCAGTTGGAGCAGGTGCCATTCTCCGGACCGGAGTTCTGATCGAGGGCCAGATTCCACAGGGACACGCTACGGGCCCAGTTGCGTGTGGCGCCGATCAGCAGGTGCTCGGAGTTCCATACCAGGTCGCCCGCAAAGCTCGATCCGACCGTTCCTGAGCACTCCGTGAACCAGATGTCCTTGGCTGGAAAAGCTGTTTCCACGATTGATTGGGCGCTCGGATCGCCCGCATAGCAGTGAAACGAACTCCCTGCGACATACTGCGCGGCGGAACTGCCGAGCACGGACTCAGGATAAGCCGTGTTATTCCAATTGTGTTCATAGGCGAAGATCTTCACACTCCCGAGCCCGGCAGTGCCCAGGGCAGGCCCGAGATTACTTGCGATGAAAGTTGATTCGTCGGTCGCGGCAAGAAATTCGGACGGGTATCCCGTCGTGGAGTTGAGAGGCTCGTTCTGCACGGATAGGGCATAGATGGCGACGCCCTGCTGCCGGTACGCCTGCACAAAATCGACGAAATACTGCGCCAGGCTGGGAAAGTAAGCCGTGCTCATGTTCCCGCCATTCATCGTTCCAGTCGATTTCATCCAGGCGGGCGGACTCCAGGGCAGGGCGACCACCTTGAGGTTGGGATTCATGGAAAGAGCCTGCTTCAACAAAGGAAGAATGTAAGCGGTATCGTGTGTTACTGAGAAGTTAGTGAGATTGGGATCAGTCTGCCCCGGGGGCATGTCGTCGTAACTATAGTTGCCGCTGGCTGAGAAGTCCGATGCTCCCATGGGCTGGCGCAGAAAACTGATACCAATGCCGGCACTCGGGCTGAAGAGTTCTTGCATCAATGTGGTCTGTTGCGAAGCACTGAGCTTGTTCCAAATCAGCCATGCCGAAGAATCGGTTAGAGAACCACCAACGCCATCCATCTGCTGATACTGGGTGGCGGCATCGACGGTGATGATGAGACCATTGGTGCCTCCGCTCGTTGCGAAGGCGACGCTCGGCTGCGCTTGGAGCAGCATCGTTTGGTCCCCAGTAGTTTCGACGATCTGTACACTGGGGCCGCCAGATGCAGTTGGTGGGTTGGTGGTTGATCCGGGGCAGCCACTCAGAAGAAGGCAGGTAATACATGTCACCGAGGACGGGACAAGTTTGGCAAGCTTGCGCTGCCCGTTTCCAAACTGAATTCGAATATTGGAAGCAATCATCGACCCCTGTTCCAAAATCCTCGCCTCTCGCTGCACTTTGACTTTCGCAAAAGATATTGCCGAAAGAATCTCATACGTGTCAAACCGAGGCATCGTTTCTTTCGTCGACCAAGCTCAGACTTCTGTTCTCCGCGTAATTTACAGTGGATGAAGACTCAGAGCTTGACTTCCCCCCAGCCGCTGCTTTGGGCTACCCTAATGCAAGCGCGAGATTGGCGGCGTTCTGCGAAGGCTTCAGTTTGACCTCTGATTTCATATCCACGCCGAAGCGAGCTATGCAATCAGGTTGCGCTGGTGCGCCATTCGTCCAAGGGGTGAGGCTGGTCGCACTGTTGGTCTTGGCGTTGGGTGCGCTCGGCGTCAGCTCTTGGGCGCAGCTTACGCTTCCCGCGAAGTCACTTCCCACTCTTACCAACGCTGCTCAAATACGCCGGCTGAGCCCGGAACAGGCTTCACTGGGGTATCCGGTGCTGGTTCGGGGCGTGATCACGATGGATGCGCCCTCGCCGCACTTTATCGTTCAGGATGCGACTGCCGGCATTTATGTGGAGGGCAGCGTCTCCCCGAAGTTTCCCCACGTGCTTAGCCAGTTCGTCGAAATTGAAGGAGTAACGGGTCCCGGCAAGTTTGCACCCGTGATTCGTGAAACAAAGTTGCGCGTATTGGGCAGAGGAGAGCTGCCCAAGCCCCAACTTTTTTCTTTCTCCGCGTTGGAGAATGGGCAACAAGACAGTCAGTGGGCCGAAGTCCGAGGCATTGTGCGGTCTGCCGCCGTCGACCGAAGCTCATGGCGGGAGCCCACGCTGGCCATGAGGGTCGCATCGGAAGGGAGAGAGTTCAACGTTCGCGTGCCGATCGCCCACGAGCAGGACTTTTCTTCATGGGTCGACAGCGAAGTCCTGATTGAAGGCGTGTGCGGCAGCCTGTATAACACCAATCGGCAGCTCACGGGCATCATGTTCTACGTTCCTCGCCTAAGCTTCATAAGGGTGGAAGCGCCGGCCAGAGAAGTACCACTGTCGGAATTGCTGCAGTTTGCGCCGGCAGAGGGAACACGACACCGGGTGCGAGTACGGGGCATCGTTGGCTATCAGCAGCAGGGCAACGCTCTGTTTCTCCAGAGTCAAGGCAAGGGGCTACGCGTGCTTACGAAGCAGGGTACGCCTCTCGACATTGGGGATCTTGTGGACGTACTGGGTTTTCCAGCAATGGGCGACTCGGCGCCCATTCTGGAAGACGCCTTATTTCATCGTTTAGGCCACGAGAAAGCGCCGGAACCGCTGCAACTGGACCTCGATATACCTTGGGAGCAATTCGACGGCGCTGTCGTGACCACCGACGCGAAGTTGCTGAACCGCCAGGCGCAACCGGATGGCCTGCTGCTTATGCTTCAGCACGGCGACGTGTTCTTCGATGCCACGCTTCCGGCGGGCGCTTCCGGGGAGCGCCTGCTTTCGATCCCGCTGAATAGCGAAGTGCAAGTCACCGGTATTTGTTTGGTTCGTAGCGGTGGTTTGTGGCAGATTCCACAGTCGTTTCGCCTGCTGCTGCGTTTACCACAGGATGTCGTCATGCTTACAACTCCCTCGTGGTGGAATCTGCGTCACACTTTGTGGGTGCTGGGCATCACCGGCGGCGTTCTTATGGCTGTGATGGTTTGGGTGGTAGTGCTGGGGCGACGACTGAGAGAGCAGATGGCCCTGATTCGCCAGAAGTTGAGAAGCAGCGCGGTGCTCGAGGAGCGCAATCGGATCGCCCGCGAGCTTCACGACACACTGGAGCAGGAACTGGCCGGGATCACGATGCAACTGGATCTGGCGGTCGATTGTTTTCAGCAGGCGCCGGGTGTAGCCCAGCACGCTCTGGAAGCGGCGCGCGACATGAGCCGTCACAGTATGGTGGAAGCCCGACGTTCGGTCTGGGATCTGCGCTGTCAGTTGTTGGAGGATGGCGATCTAGTCTCGGCGTTAGCGCAAATTGTCGAGCCGCTCGTCCCGCGCGAGCAAACGAAGGTCGACTTCACGATACAGGGTAGCCCGGTGCGCCTCCCCAGGCCAGTAGAGATCAATCTGCTCCGCATAGGTCAAGAAGCCGTTGCCAACGCGGTGAAACATGGTCGCGCCCGGAAGGTCTCCGTTGAGCTGCAGTATGCGACTGCATCTGTGGGCCTGACCGTGAGTGATGATGGCCAGGGCTTCGCTGCCGGGCAAGCGTCGCCCGCAGGGCATTTCGGACTTCTCGACATGCGGGAGCGCGCGCAATCGATGGGCAGCCATTTGAGGGTCGAGAGTGAGCCCGGACGGGGAACTCGCATCGCGGTGGAGGTTCCCATCCATCCTCCCGAAGGGATCGATGAAGAGCTCAAAACCAATACGTATTCTGGTGGTTGACGATCACTTCATGGTTCGCATGGGCCTGTCCGCGTCCTTGAATGTGGAACCGGATATGGAGGTCGTCGCCGAGGCAGGCAACGGCTCCGCCGCCCTTGAGGCTTACCGCCAACATCGTCCCAACCTGGTGATGATGGACCTGCGGCTGCCGGGGATGAGCGGTACAGACTGTACGGCCGCGATCCTTCATGAATTCCCGGATGCTTGCATCCTCATGCTGTCTACGCACTCCGGAGAAGAAGAGATTTATCGCGCCCTGCAGGCCGGCGCAAGGGGATACATCGTCAAGAGCATCATCCGTGAGGAACTGCTGCGCGCCGTACGGGAAGTGCATCAAGGGCGGCAGTATGTCGATCCAATTGTGGCCTCCCACCTGGCCGAGCGCCGCCTGCATCGCCCGCTGACCATCCGCGAAGTCGAGGTGTTGCGTATGGTGGCTCAGGGCCTGGGCAACAAAGAGATTGCGGGTTCGCTCAATATCGCAGAAGTGACCGTGAAACTACACGTAAGCCACGTGCTGGAGAAGCTGCATGTGAAGGATCGCACTCAGGCTGCGACCGTAGCGCTCCAGCGAGGCATCATCGCGCTCGAGTGAACGGCCATCAACAAGCCGCACGTGAGTCCACATCGGCTGGTCTACTGTACGAAAGTATAGCTTGATTCTTGTGATGTAGTTGTTTTCTACTAGCCCGCGTTCGCAATTGCAAAAAAAAGATCCGTGCGAGAAGTTTTTTCGATCAGTCTGGCGAACACTGTTCGTTGCTCTTTTGAACTTCGATCTTTTGAGCTTCCGGGGGCGATATGACTCGTAATTGGCTTGTTGGACTGAGCGTTACAACTCTGTTGCTAGTGATGGTCGGCAGTACGGCGGCCCAGTCCGACCGTGGTGCGATCGCAGGCACGGTGCTCGATTCCAGCGGCGCCGCCGTCACCGGAGCCTCGGTGACCCTGAAAGGCGTAGACACCGGCAGTGTCTATAAAACTGTTTCGTCCTCCTCGGGCGGGTACCGCGTGAATGACATAGCCATCGGCCGCTACGACGTCACAGTGGAAGCCCCCGGCTTCAAGACGTCATTGCAAAAAGGAGTTGAGATTCAGATCAACACCGTAGCTTCCCTAAGCGTCACGCTGCAGCCCGGCGACGTGAAAGAAGAAGTAACGGTCCTGGCCGACTCTCCCACCGTGCAGACCGATAGCTCCGATGTCGGAACGGTGGTCGGGGACAGACAAATTCATGACCTTCCTTTGGCGCTGAATGCCAGCGGCCAGAGTTTTGTGCGGTCACCTGAGGCGTTCATCTTCCTCACGCCCGGAGCGATTGGACAAGGTACGGTTGGAGACCACGGATCGGGAGGGGTCTATGAGACCAAAATCTCTGGCGGACAGAATTTCGGATCGGAAATTCTGCTGGACGGGGCCAGTGTGCAACGTTCCGATTCTGGCACAGCCTTCGATCAGACGGCACCCTCTGTTGAAGCGTTGACCGAATTCAAGGTCACAACTGCCACGCCTTCCGCGGAGTTCGGTCACACTTCGGGCGGCGTGGAAAGCTTCACGACCAAGTCCGGAACCAACCGGTATCACGGCAACCTCTTTGAGATATTCCACAATGAGGCCATGAATTCCAATTTCTTCAATAATGACGTGGCGAATGCATTCACACCCGGATCGAGCCCCAAGCCTCGCGACCGCCAGAATGATTTCGGCGGCACACTCGGGGGTCCGGTGCGAATTCCCCACCTCTACGACGGCCACGACAAAACATTTTTCTTTTTTGCCTGGGAGCAATACAGGAACCGGCGTGGCCTGCACAACGACACGTTAACTTTGCCTACCGCAGCGGAAAGGGGCGGAGATTTCTCAGCTTTGCTGGGCCCTGGCCTTGTCACCTCGGGAAGTAACCCCCAGCCGATCATCAACCCATGCAACGGGCAACAGGTACTCCAAGGCCAGATTTTCGATCCTTCCACGACACAGGTGGTGGGAGGCCAGACGTGCCGGCTTCCTTTCGTCGGCAATAAGATCACGAACATCAGCCCTGTAGCACAGCAGGTTCTGTCCTACTTGCCTCCGACCAATCTGCCGGGCCAAACCACTAATGGCGTAGCTGGCCTCCAGCAGAACTTCATCAATCCGGGCTTGCTCGACCATGTAATCACAACACAGATGAGCTTTCGCATTGACGAGAACGTGACGCAGAAGACCAAGCTGTTCTTCTCCTACAGCAGCCGCGAACAGAACTCGCTGAACGGAGTCAACTTTGATCTTCCAGCTCCACTTACACCAGGCGATTACTACAACTACTACTTCACGCACTATCTGCGCTTCGGCTGGGATTACGTCGCCACACCCACTGTGCTCAACCACCTGACGGTTGGCTTTAACCGCGTGTACACCGCCAGCCTGGCACCGAGCGTCAACGGTTCCGATTGGGAAAAGGTGCTTAATATTCCGGGCGCGAGCGGTACAACCTTCCCCCAAATCCAGTTCAGCGGCGGACAATACGGCATCTCATACAGCAGCTTCAGCGACAACAACTATTCCACACAGGTCCCCAACGCGCTGGTCGTGGCCGATAGCGTGTCATTGACCAAAGGACGACACTCGTTGCGTTTCGGGTTTGACTGGAGGTCTTATCAGTATTCGCTGGAATCTCTGGGCCAGACCTCGCCGCAATACAACTTCTACAACTACCAGACCGCATTCGCGCCAACGGCGCAGAATGGCGGAGCGGTGGATACAGGCGACCCATTTGCCAGCTTCCTTCTCGGTCTGCCAAATCAGGAACAACTCACGGTGACGTCCCATTATCCGCGCTGGCAGCAAAACTACTACGGAATCTTCGTGCAGGACGATGTCAAAGCGAGCAGAAACCTTACGTTGAACCTGGGCCTGCGCTGGGACATCGAAACACCACGCCATGAAGCGACTGGAGCGCAGTCGGTGCTGTCGCTGGCTTCCAGCAATGCCCTTTCTCCGGGCCAGCCGGGCGCTCTGGTTTACGGCAAGGGTGCCACCGGTGCCAAAACATACTTCAAGGATTTTGGCCCACGCATTGGCTTCGCCTATTCTCCAGAGATGTGGCATGACACAACCGTGATCCGGGGCGCATACAGCATTTACTATGCACCACTGACCTATTCAGATTTCGGGGGCAGTCTGACCAGCGGCACAACCGCAACCCCGAATTTTGTAAGCTCCGATAACTTCACCCCGCAGTCATCGCTCGATGTAGGTTTCCCGTCTTACACACCGCCCAGCAACACACAGGACCCTACCCTGGGTACGTTTACCCAAAACCAAGTCACCTATGTAGCGCCCAGTTACGCACGGTCGGGCATGGTGCAGAATTGGGACTTTGAGGTTCAGCACCAGATAGCGACTGATTTGATATTAAGCATTGGGTATATCGGACAGCACGCCACCCGCCTGCGGTCCAATTTGGCGCAAATCAATACACCCAACCCCGCGTACAACTCTTTGGGCAACGCGTTAAACTATGCCGTCGATGGCTCTGACGGAAACAACGGCCCGGCAATTCTTAGCGGGCTGGGAGTCTCCGTTCCTTCCTGGTTTGTAGCCGGATGGGGAGAACCGCAGAACAACGGTCACGCAAGCGTTGGCCAACTTCTCCGGCCCCTCCCGCAGTATTGGAATATCACTACCAATTGCTGCCTGGAGAACTTGGGGCAGTCCACCTACAACGCGTTGCAGTCGAAGCTGGAACGGCGTTTTAGGAACGGATTGAATCTCCTCGCTTCGTATACCTATTCCAAGACGATCACTGATGCTGACTCCTCGTTCTCCACCGAATCCGGCTTTAACTCCAACGTGTTCGGGGCCCAGAACCCCTACAACCTGCGCGGCGAAAAGGCAGTCAGCTATCAGGATATCCCGCATGCCTTTGTTCTCAGTTACCTCTACGAATTGCCGGCGGGCCCTGGTAAGAAGTACTTGAACCATGGTGTCGGCAGCAAGGTGCTGGGCGGCTGGCAGATCAGCGGCGTCCACCGCTACCAGAGCGGATCGCCGGCGGTTATCAATGAGTACGCCACTGCCAACCCCTATAGCACGGGGAATTACCGCTATAGCTTGATTCCCGGACAATCGGTGTTCGGGTCGCATCCTGCAGGGTGGTCTCCTGCGCTCAGCACCACCTGGAATAGCGGTTGCACCCCGACAAATGGAATCTTTGCTCCGAATGCTCCGGGCAGCCCAAGCCCAGTGAGCTGTGCCGCGTTTGAAGACCCAAGCGCCGCTTCCCTTGCCGCCGGCGGAGGATTTGTTTTCGGCAACATCCCAACTGCTGTTTCCTGGTGGCGAAGTCCCGGGTACCACAACGAGGACTTTTCCTTGATCAAGCGGACGAGCATCCGCGAGGGGCAAGACATCCTCTTCAAGATGGACTTTAGCAACGCATTCAACCGTCACACGTTTGGAGGAATAGACGGCAACCCAGGTGACAGTTACTTCGGCGTGCCCGGAGGCAGCGGCCATAGCACAATCAATGGGAGCAACGTCGCCCAAAGAACTCTCCAGGCCTCGCTGCGCTACGAATTCTGAGGCTTACCTCGAGTGGCTCAGAAAACCTCAACAGGCTGGGCGAGAGTCCAGCCTGTTGTCGTTCCCGCGGACGGGAAGAATTAGAATCTTTGCAATCATGAACAAGCTCTTGGCCCGCTTATTGGTCCTGGGATCGGCCTTTCTGGTGGTGTCTGGCCCTGTTTGGGCGCAATCGGATACGACCAAGCAGCAGTTTGAGCATGCCTCCGAAGCCATGCGGGCGGGAAATCTGGACGCGGCGGCGACGGGTTTCACGGCTGTCGTCCGGCAGACCCCGGCTTTTGCCGAAGCTCACTTCAATTTGGGTCTAGTCAACCAGGAGCGTGGCAGGTACGAGGAAGCGATCGGCAGCTTTCAGAAGGCACTCGCTCTGAAGCCGCGACTGCACGGTGCCAATCTCTTTCTCGGAATCACCGAGTTTCGCTTGAATCACCTGGACAAGGCGCGTGCTGCAGTTGCCAAAGAAACAGTCAATTTTCCGCGGGACGCAGCCGCCTGGATGTGGCTGGGCGTAGTTTGCCTGGCGCAGGACAAGCCGGAAGAAGCGGCTGAGGCATTGGACAAGGCCGTCCGGCTCAAACCGGACGACGAAGACATTTTGTACCATCGCGGCCGCGCCCATCTGCTGGTTTCCAAGAACAGCTATGCGCATATGTTCAAGGTCGATCCTGGGTCATGGCGCGTCCACCGTGTGCTGGGTCAGGCCCTCGCTGAAGCCGATCGCCATCTGGATGCCATCACGGAGTATGAGGCGGCAATCAAGCTCGCTCCGACGCAGCCCGGCCTCCACGAAGAACTGGGTTCGGAATATCGCAACGCTAATAAGATTCCGGAAGCGGAGCAGGCTCTTCAGCGCGAACTTGAAATTGATCCCTACAACGTGCTGGCGAAGTACAAACTGGGCGCCATCGCCCTGGAGCAAGGCAACGGCGCAAAAGGAAAAGAACTGATCGAGGCAGCACTGAAGGAGAAGCCGGGACTGATCCACGCGGACTACAACCTGGGCCGGGCTGAGATGATGTTGGGCGAGGACGAAGCAGCGGCAGTGCATTTGCAGAAGGCCGCAACCGAGGATTCCGATCAAGACGTCGTGGAACAGGCCTGGTATCAGTTGGGGACCATCTACCGTCGTTTACATCGCATAGATGAGGCCCGCAGCGCTATGGCGATGTTCCAGAGGCTAAAGGACGAAGGCGCAGAGAAATCTCAGAAGCGGCTGGACAAATACCGCGTGGAGCATCCCGAGGCGGCAGAGGCGCCAGCGACGCCACGTAGCCCGCAGTAGAGTCGGAGGAAGCTCCCCGGTTCTAATGATTGGTTGAAGCAGCTTTTGGGCTTGCCGATTGCGCGTCCAGGTCGGCCGTTTTCTTGAATTCGGCTTGGGCGCGATCCAGATCATGCGTCTCCTTATACAGGCGGCCGAGCTGATAGTGGGCACGGGCATTGCTGGGTTCGAGTTGCGTGGCCTTCTCCAATTCATGTTGCGCTGGTTCTCGCCTGCCTAGCTCCCGGTAAGCCATTCCCAAAGTCAGATGGCAATAGGCGTTGTTGGGTGCCAGAGTGGCAGCGGTTTCGAGCAGAGCAAGGGCCTCTTTGGTCTGTCCTTGCTCCATCAGCAGGTTACCCAGATTGACGTAAGGCTGTTCGCTGGGCTGAAGACTGTGTTCCTGCCAAAGGAGGGCGGTTCGGTATGCGTCAATGGCGGCTTCGGTCTGTCCGTCTGTTTCCAAAATCAGCCCTAGATTGTTCTTGGCTTTGACGTTATGGGGATCCAAATTGAGGATCGTTACAAAGGCCTTCCAGGCTTGGTCCCGGCGCCCGGTCGTATAGCAGGACCGGCCAAGGTAGTACCAGGCATCCACATTCGTGGCATCGCGCTCGACTGCTTTTTCCAGCCAATGGATTGCGTCGGTGTAGTCATCGAGCAGGACATAATCTAGACCGACGATTTTTAGATCATCGCCCCTGGGCGAGGCAATCGCTGCCGCTTTGGTATAAACGTTGAGTGACTCAGCCGGACGGTTTTGCCGGTTCAGCACAAAGCCGAGCAGATAAAGCGCGTCCGAAGAATCGGGATAAAACACGAGGTAGCTGCGGAGTGCCTCTTCCGCGCCGGGGAAGTTCTGCAGGTGGACCAGGCACTTTGCCTCATAGAGCAAAGCGGAGGTCTTGCCCGAAGCGGCGCGCTCTGCGCGCGCAAACAACGCGGCCGCTGCGGCATAGTTGCCGGCGCGAAACTCGGTGGCGCCCTGGTCGAAGTCTGTCCCGGTCTGGGCACGAGCCCATAAGGCGCAGAGAAGGCTGAGTGCGGTGCAGCAGAACAGAAGACGCGTCCTGGCCACTCCTGGGATCATGGTTTTTTCGGCAACGGAGTGCCCGCGGGTTCGTCAATTTGCAGAATCTGGTCGGCGCGAACCTCTTTGAGGGTCTGCCTGATTCCGCTCGGCCAGCGAATTTCGATTCGTTGCGCTCTGGTCTCCGCGCCCAAGCCGAAGTGCACTCGCTTATCGCTGGCCGAAAGATAACTGCTGGCCGTCGAGACGGTCGCATATTGCGCTCCTGCAGCGGTGTCCAGCGTGACCTCTGCGCCAATCGCATCCCGATTACTGGTGTGTCCCACCAACTTCAGCAACAGCCAATGATTGGACGCTGGCGTTTCGTTATGAAGCACGTGCACGGGGCCGTCATTGGTGGTGATGACGGCATCCACGCGCCCGTCGTTATCCAGATCTCCAATCGCCATTCCCCGTGCGACCCACGCCTGGCGGAACACGCCGCCCAGGTGCGCCGATGCGTCCTCAAAACCTTTTCCTGTGTTTCTTGCTAAGAGAATGGGTTCGCGGTAGCGCAGGTTAGGATAGTTGAGTTCGATGGTATCCAGATCGTGGCCTTGAGCGATCAGCAGATCCTTCCACCCGTCGTTGTCGTAATCCACAAAGCGAACACCCCAGCCGGAGTGCGTGAGAGTAATTTGTCCCAATCCGGCGGCTTGACTGACATAGTTGAACGTTCCGTCACCGCTGTTGAGGTAGAGAGCGTAGCGCTGGTTGGCCAGATCAGTAACGACCAGGTCGGGCCAGCCATCGTTGTTGTAGTCGGCAAAATCGCATCCCATGCCGGCATAGGTGCGGCCATCCATGTCCACGGCTACTTGCGAGACTAGGGCCACATCTTCGAATGTCCCGTTTCCTTTGTTGTGGTAAAGGAATTCCACCATGGAATCGTTGGCGACAAAGAAATCGATGTGACCATCCCGATCATAGTCGGCGATCGCCATTCCCAGCCCCTTGCCCGGTTTAGCCAGACCGAGCTTCTGCGCGACTTCGGTGAAGGTGCCGTCGTGATTGTTGTGATAGACCAACGGTGCGATCGGTTTGAAGAAATCGGGATGACAATACGCGCGATATCCGTCTTTATGCTCGCCGCACCACACATCGTCAAAATCCCAGTCCAGATAGCGCAGGACCACAAGATCGAGAAACCCGTCTTCATCCAGATCCACCCAGACCGCACTAGTAGACCACCCGCCGCCCGCGACTCCCGCCTTTTGCGTCACGTCGGTGAACGTCCCATCACCGTTGTTGTGGTAAAGCTTGTTGCCCCCGTAAGCGGTAACGTAAAGGTCCTCGAAGCCGTCATTGTCGTAGTCGCCGACGGCAACTCCCATCCCGTATCCCTCTCCTGTCAGACCAGCCTTTTCGGTGACATCCTCAAAGGTTCCGTCGGCTTTCTGACGGTAAAGACGGTTCCAGTATTGCGGTCCGGTCTTGCGAGGAATAGTTCCTTTGGGAGTTGGATCGCTGAGTGACGCTCCATTCACCAAGAAGATGTCCAAGCGGCCATCATTGTCGTAATCGAAGAGCGCGACTCCCGGGCCCATCGTCTCGAGCAGATACTTCCGCGAAGTGTGGGAAGACTGGTACTGAAAGTTGATCCCGAGGTGCTGCGTAACGTCGACAAACGGCTCCCGCTGCGGGTTCTCCGCCGCTTCGCTAGCGCGCTGCGCGGAGCAGCGCGCGGCCATGACGAAGGCCAGACTGACCGCCACGGCAAGAACCCGAACTGTCTTCGCGCAGGTCGTTTCGCGGCAGATCGTTTTCCGGAAGATCATCTTACGGAAGATCATGGCTCGACGATTCCCTTGCCTTCGACCACGGTAAAGATCCTATCTACGGCGGGAAGATGGATCTCTTCCTTCGCCCCGCTTGGCCAAAAGATTTCTACCTTGTCTGTTTTGTCAGCCGCGCCCAGGCCAAAGTGCAGGCGCGGATCGGAAGTAGAGGCATAACTTCCGCCGCTGAAGACATCCTCTCGCTGACGCGCGCCTCCCGCGATGACGAACACTTTTGCGCCAATGGCATCCCGTGGACTCTTCGCTCCTCCGACTAGTTTCAGCGTCACCCAGTGATTAGAGTTCTTGACCACGTTACGCAAGAGGACCGGAGTGGACTCCATGACGTTCATCACAACGTCAATGTGCCCGTCGTTAAACAAATCGCCAAATGCTGCGCCGCGAGCTGGGACCAGCACCGCTAATCCGCTATCGGGGTTGGCCGGGACCTCCTGGAACTTGCTTCCGTTCAGGTTGCGGAACAGTAGCGGCCGCTGAGCATAGGTCGTACCCCAGTCTTGCTTGTCCACTGCAGGGTAAACGTGTCCGTTGGCCACAAAAATGTCGAGCCATCCGTCATTGTCATAATCAAGGAAGCCCGTACCCCACCCGAGAAACGGGATCGTCACCTGAGCCAAGCCCGCAGCAAAGCTCACGTCGGAAAAACTGGCCTCACCGTCATTGCGATACAGGGTGTTGTAGTCGTCGGAGAAGTTCGTGATGTGGAAATCCACCCTCCCGTCGCGGTTGTAGTCGCCGACGGCTATGCCCATGGCGGCCTGCTCGCGCCCTTCGTCATTCAATGCAAACCCCGAGAGATAGCTGATGTCCTCGAAAGTGCCGTCATGTTTGTTGCGATACAGATACTTAGGAACGGAATCGTTGGCGACCAGCAGATCGAGCCAGCCATCATCGTCAACATCCACGAACACTGAAGCCAGTCCGTAGTATCCTCGCGGGTCGGAGACACCTGCCTTGACACTGACATCAGTGAAAGTGCCGTCGCCGTTATTGTGAAACAGGTGATCGCTTTCGCCAGGCAAGCCCCGGGGACCGCACATGACGTCGACGCCGCGAAACTGACAATATCCCGGCGGGAGTCCGCCTTTGCCTGCGATAGGCGGATTGTCCACATCGAATTTCACATAACCGGGAACGAATAGATCGAGCCGTCCATCGTGGTCGTAGTCTCCCCACGTTGCGCCGGTGGACCAGCCTCCCAGCCTGACGCCCGCTTTTTCTGCCACGTCGGTGAACGTGCCATCGTGATTGTTATGGTAGAGGCGATTCTCGCCGAAGTTCGAAACGTAGATGTCGGGCCAGCCATCGTTATCGTAATCGGCAACGGCAACGCCAAATCCCCAGCGCTCGTTGGCTACGCCGGCCTTCTCCGTCACATCGGTAAAGGTGCCGTCGCGGTTGTTGTGCAGCAGCATGGCCCGTGGCGGCGCTTCCTTGCCTTTCAGCGCCGGGACGGTCGATCCATTCACGAGATAAATATCAAGCCAGCCATCGTTGTCATAATCGAGCAATGCAACGCCGGAACCCGGCGTCTCAAGGATCGTGTGCTTCTCGGGAGTACCGGATTTGTGATGGAACTTGTCGAGACCGGCGGCGTGCGTGATGTCGATAAAAACTACGGGCGCGCCATCCACGAACCCTCCGGCCGTAATCGGGCGGGAGAGTGCGTCCTTGACCGCAGCATGGGCCATTCCCGTGCTCATTCCGCCCTGTTGTTGCCTGACCTCGCCTTGGGGTGAATTCTGAGCCAAGGTATTGCCCGAAACCGCGAGGAGACAGGCGGCGAGGACAGCGCCGGCATAACGATAGTTGCGCAAGTCGCCGGCCGTTGAACAAGAAGCGAAAAGAAACATGGAGGACGGTATCGCCGCAGTGCGGTATGAATCTTCTCACAATATAGAGAGGCTGAGCCACCCTGCTAAGGTCACGGTGGTGGCTGACTTTAGCCATACCAACGGCACTGGTAGAGTCCTACGGATAAGCTGCGTCCGGCGCGCAACTTGGTTGAGTTTGGCCGGAACTGTGGCAATATCAAGCGCAAGCACTAGCTTTCTTCGCGCGACAAAAGCATTGAACCGCTAGCGTTGCAATGGTCCGGTCGTCATCGTCGGCTCATAGACGCGCACGTAATCCACCAACATCTCTTGCGGGAAGCGGGTGGACGAATCCGGCGCCCCCGGCCAGTCCCCGCCCACGGCGAGATTGAGAATCAGAAAGAACGGCTTGTCAAAAACCCATTTCCAACCCGGTCGAAGGTCGGCGCGCGTGCGCTTCACGTACATCGTCTGGTCCACAAAGAAGGCGATGGAGTCGGGACTCCACTCCACCGCAAAGACCTGAAAGTCGTCGGCAAAGCGCTTTCCGCCGGGCAACGTGTACGGCGCCTCAATGCCGACGTTTCCGGTGTAGCCGGGCCCATGGATCGAGCCGTGAATCATGGAAGGTTCCTTGCCAACGTTCTCCATGATGTCAATCTCGCCGCAGCCTGGCCAATCTGCTTTCTCGATATCGTCACCCAGCATCCAAAATGCCGGCCACATGCCCTGCCCGAAAGGCAATTTGATGCGGGCCTCGAAACGGCCGTAGGTCCGGCTGAATTTTCCCAACGTCTTCAGCCGCCCAGACGTGTACTTTCGACCTTTTGGATCCGATTCCGGATAGTTCTCACTCAGGGCGCGGATGACGAGATTACCGTCTCGCAGAAAGACGTTGGCAGCGCGGTCGGTATAGTACTCGAGCTCGTTGTTGCCCCAGCCCTCGCTGCCGGTCTCAAGAACCCACTTAGAACGGTCCACTGAAGACCCATCCGGCCCATTGAACTCATCGCTCCAGACCAGCTTCCAACCCTCGGCTCGTGGGATGGGAGAGGGATTTTGCGCACCGCACACCAGTGCAGCCCCCGCGAGCAGCGCAGGCAGAACCAGTAGCCTTTTTGGCGTTCTGCGCACAGACGACAAGACAATCGAGTGCATTCCAGCATTCTCGCTGGTACGAATGCCGTCGTTCAATTTCCGCCGCACGGGAGGGCGATTCATCGCTCAACCGACGGGGGTGGGGGAACCGTCACAGCGTTTCATCGCCCGGAGGAAATCGAGCACGACGCCAGGGGAACGCTTTCTCAGGTGCAGTCACTTTGCTGGCGTAATCGTGATATTCCGAAAGGCGACGTGTCCGGCCTCAGTACCCTGCAGATAGATCGGTCCGGGGAGTGCTTCCTGACTATCCAAAGCACCGCCGGTGATGCCCGGAATTTCCTGCTGATCAATGATGGTCTGGCCATTTTGCACAACGGTGACCACTCGCCCGACGAGCGTGATTTCGTAGCTCTGCCATTCTCCGGGCCTGCGCGGTTGTGCCGGCGAGGGGGCCAAAAAACCGTACACGCCTCCGGTGCGCATCGTCGGTCCTTCTGGTTCCGGATCGTCTTCGATCTGAAGTTCGTATCGGCCGCGCAGGTAGACGCCGCTGTTCGATCCCGGCGCGCAATTGAACTCGATATGTAGCTTGAAATCTTGAAACTTGGTTTCAGTGATCAGTTCCGCGCCATGACCGGGACTCACCAGCGTACCGCTTTCAACTTTCCAAGGTGCGCTTGCGCCCGGATCACTCGTGGTCCAGCCGCTCAGATCCTTCCCGTTGAACAATGGCGTTGGTGTCCCCCACTTCGGGGCAGTCTTTCTTTTCAGCGACGGGGCCCGCACGCCCGTCCATTGCCACGTAGTCCCATCGGGACCGGTCGTGGTCCCCACCAGCCTATTCCCGGACAACCTGCCCTCAAAGACCATATCGTCTTTTCGGTCTTCCTCCTCCTTAGGAGAAACGAACGTGATGCGGCCATTCGAAAGCTCAACTTTCGGGAGCGGGCGCGCGTGTCCCCAGCGGCTCACCATGCGGATTCTGAGCTGCCCATCTTCCTGAGTTATCTCCAACCACGAGGGAGCGGGGTGAAGCGGAGTCTTCAGGGTCAAGTCCCACCGTCCCAGAAAGGACTGAGCCGACGAAGTTGTGTCCGCAGAGTTCTTGTCTTCGGAATACATCTGTACAGAACACAGCAGGATTAACACTGGCAGCGCGCAAGTTGCGCGCCGAAGATTCACCTTGGCAGGACTGCGTTTCGGCTGACTTGCCAGATTTGTTCTCCTTACAGTCAACTCCAGCCTTCTGGAAATTAAATTTGTCATGAATTGCTCCTCAGCACCGGATTGTACCTGCGATGTCGTTGTGCGGAGCCACAAAGATTGGGCCTCCTCAATCTGCGTGCACCCGAAAATATTCGATATGAGAGCGCGACAAACGCAATTGCTCAATTGTTTTGGGGTGGACACAACACTGATGCTCTGCCGATTAATCGGTGGAAGGAATCGGCTTCAATCTTGGGCGTTGTGAATGCGTACTTTGACGCGGAGCGTAAGCGTTTGCGAACTGATCTCGAATATAGAGACAAGAGGCCATCGGAAGAATTTGAGGAAGCGGTTGTGTGGCTCCTAAATATTCTTGGTATTCCTACCATTTGGTATGGAAAGACCGTGATGACCGAGCGGATGCGCTGGGTATTGCTCAGTCTGACAAAACGACATTGGCGTTGATCGAGTGCACGCGAGAAAAACCAATCGAGAAGTTCTCGACGCTGGTCGAGCGAGCCAATCACCTCAGGAAGTCCCTCCCGATTAGGGCGGAGGTTCTGCCCGTGGTTTTCACGGCAGCACGCATAGTCGAGTCCGAGGCCGCAGCAGCCGTGGAATATGGTTTGGGGCTGATCGGGGCCGAGGAGGTTCAGCACCTTCTAGCCCTGATTTCGACACCGGGAAACAACTACAGCAAGTATCATTGACTACATCAAACCGCGTGAAACCGTCGCTGATCAAATCCTAAGAACGGTTGGCGAACTGCCTCCTCAAGAGGTAGTCCCGTTCCGTTTTAGTGGCTTGAGCGGAAGGGCGAGCCAGGATGTAGAATGAGCCCCGGCAGACTGACCGCCAGAACGCGCTTAAGCAGCCTCTGCGAGTGCGTATTTTAGGAGGATCACATGGCACAGAAAAATCTTGAGCTCATGCGGACACTCGACGATTCGTGGAATGCACAGGACTGGGATACGTTTGAAAAGCGGCATTCCAAGGACACCACCGTCTTTTGGCCCGGTCAGGCCGAGCCAACAAGAGGACGCGGCAATCACAAGGCGGAGTCGATCAAATTTTTCACGACGTTCCCCGACAATCATCTGATTAATCATCCTTATAAAGTGGAGATTGCTCAGGGCGAATGGACGTGCACTGTGGCGGATTTCAGGGGAACGATGACAGGTCCGATGACGATGCCGGGCGGAACGGTGATCCAGCCCACGAACAAGAGTTTCCACGTGGATTTCTGTACCGTGGCGCGCTGGAACAAACAGGGCCAGATCGTGGAAGAGAATCTTTTTTACGATCTCATGGGCATGCTGAAGCAAATAGGCCTGGTGCCGACCCAAGAGCAAAAGGCGGCGTAACGACGAGCGATCCAACAATGGCCGAACGGATGCCAGCGTTGTTCATTGGGCACGGGAATCCGATGAATGCGCTGCTGCTGAACCCTTATACGCAGCGGTGGGCATCGATCGGCGCGACCCTGCCGAAGCCGAAGGCAATACTTTCGGTGTCGGCCCACTGGTACATCGAAGACGCAGCCGTCACCGTGAGCACCGCGCCGAGGACGATCCACGATTTCGGCGGCTTTCCGCGCGAGCTATTTCAGGTGCAATATCCCGCGCCGGGTGATCCCGACCTCGCTGCGCGCGTCCAGAAATTGCTTGCCCATGTGCCGGTGCGTCGCGACGACCGCTGGGGTCTCGACCACGGTACTTGGTCGGTTCTGCGCCACGTCTATCCACAAGCCAATATTCCAGTGGTTCAACTCAGCATTGACGAAACGCAACCGCCCTCGTTCCATTACGAAGTCGGCAAGCGCCTGGCACTCTTACGAGAAGAAGGCATTCTCATCCTCGGTAGCGGCAACATCGTGCACAACCTGCATGCCTATGCTTGGGGACGGCACGCACCGGAGCCGTACGATTGGGCGATCTCGTTTGAAACTCGAGTCCGCGAGCTGCTCCTCGCGGGAGAGTACAAGCCGCTCGTGAATTACGAGGATCAGCTCGGCAGTGAAGCGGAACTAGCAGTGCCCACGCCGGAC
>Ga0210393_10000054_pt1 | contig 146624 bp, 119 predicted proteins | sample IncBWC27OmetaG_FD_160068 | JGI IMG/M metagenome (GOLD analysis project Ga0210393, IMG submission 160068) | Forest soil microbial communities from Barre Woods Harvard Forest LTER site, Petersham, Massachusetts, United States - Inc-BW-C-27-O ... | reverse complement strand
TGCCCTGGGGCAACCGAGCAGCCCAGTTCCGAGATCCGGAAGGCAGCCTCGTGAGCATGTATACCCCCGTGACAGACGCAGCAAAAAAACGGTTCGGCGGCCGGTGAGTTGCCGCCGGCGCGGTCACCACGGGAAGTTGGCCCAAGTCCGCCCATCTGCGCCCGCAGCCTCGACTTGCGCTCTGACAGCTACCAAATCGCCAAATAGTTTTTGTCCATCGTGCTTCCCTCCAAGTAATGAATGTGACTTTCCCGGTTATTGCCTGACGGTGACGAGCATGAGTTTCCGCTCGACGCCGGCAATCAATCCAAAATCTCGATCACGATGCAGAAGCGGCATGCTTGCATGAATTGCGTGCGTCGCTATCAGGCAGTCATTCGCGGATCGTGGAGTTACGCCCGCCCACCGACATCGCGCGTACAAACGCGCTGCGCTGCGCGCTGCTTCCCGAGGGTCAGGCGCAATCACCATTGGCAACTCGCCGAGTACCCGATCCCAGCGCGTGAATCGGTCGGGGCTATCTGCGCCTTGGAGAACTTCCTGCAGGATGGGCGGCGCGAGCCAGACCGGCTCCCCCCGTTCCAGGCCTTCGGAAAGAAGAGCAACTTCGACCAGATTGTCACCGCGTAGGTACGCGATCCACACCGAAGAGTCTACGAGCATGTTACGTCACCGAGGCGGCGGGCTTACTGCCTTGGGATCGTAGCCTTCTAAAACGCCGCCCGTGCCGCGAAGCGCAAGAATTCCCGAGTAGTCGCGACTACGCACATAGTGCTCGAGCGCGACATGGACTGCATCGCGAGTCGTTTTGACATTGGCGAGCCGCTTGACCCGGTCGACTAGTTTTGAGTCGAGTACAATATTCGTGCGTTCAGCACTCGGTTTGCGCGTTTGTCTCACAAGATCTCCTATACACATTGTATGTGTATAGGAGTCTACGACCGATCACCGGCCAGCGCAACGGAGGCGAACGGCTTGGAGCGGTGGTCAAAGAGAATCTCATGGAGATTCCTATGGTTATAATTCCGAATCACGCCCTTGCTACCCGACACCAATCCGGCATGCCGGACAGCATTTCGCTCCACCAGCGAAACCGTCGGCCATCAGATCGGAACACTGTTCGGCATGGCACGGAACGCGCACAATACCCCGGGAGATCTGCAAGGCTAAGGGGATTGGAGGGTCCTCGGATGCGGTTTCAGAAGTCAAACCAAGTGTTGCAAACGAACAACATGCTTATTTAGGGAGACGAACACGTGAAACATAAAAACATTCTGGCGGCCTCGATCGCACTGGCCGTCGCGGGTAGCGCCTGGGCGGAGGTGGATCCGAACACGGAATTGCCAGAGATTGTGATCACTGCTACCAAGCGCGAATCGACCGTGCAGGACACCCCCATCAGCGTCACGGCAATCTCGGCGGCCGATATTGCCAACAAGGGATTGACGGATTTCAACAGTCTGGCGCAAACCGTGCCCGGCATCGCCATGCGCACCGCAGGACCCGGCCAAACGGAATTTGAGATGAGGGGCCTGAACTCCGCGGGTGGCAACACTTCCGTGGTGGGTTTTTACTTCGACGAGACCGCGCTGTCATCGCCGGCCGCGGCGCAGCTGGGCAAGATTGTCATCGACCCCAATCTGTATGATCTGAATCGCGTGGAAATCCTGCGCGGCCCCCAGGGAACGCTGTACGGAGCCAGCTCCGAGGGTGGTACCGTCAAGTTGGTGCCCAATGCTCCGCAGCTGGGGCAGTTCCTCGCCAGCGGCGAAACGGTGGTGTCGGAAACCGGCACGGGTGGAGGCACCAACTTCACGCAGAACGGTATGGTGAACCTACCGCTGGGTGAGAATGTGGCGCTGCGCATTGTGGGTTCGACGGACTCGCAAAGCGGTTGGCTCAACCGTTATGTGTTCGCCGATGGCGCGGTGCTAACGGATGGGGCGACCGGCGCCCGGCCGGCCGGGTTTTATACCGCGCCGCTGGCGGAAACCGTGAGTCAGGCCAATGCCTCATCGCTCGACTCCTTCCGCGCCTCCCTGCTGTGGCGCGTCTCCGACGAAGTTTCCATTACCCCGGCGTTGATGTGGCAGCACACGCACCAGGATGGCCCGAATGCCGTGGACGTCGACGGCTCGCCCAGCCACCCGCAGGTGCCTGCGGCCAGCGGACACTTTGAAATCTACGACACCCCCGAGCCGCAGGACGATGAGTTCACCTTGGGCAGCCTCAAAATCGAATGGCAGACCGAGCACTTTCTGGTCACTTCGGCGACGGCGGACTGGAAGCGCAAAACCCTGGTCTCCCAGGACGGTACCGAGGAGAACGATGGGCCCTCAGGACTAGGGAGTCTCGGAACAGCGTCTCCCTACGACACGTCGGCGGGCGGTCTCGGCCCGACCGGCCCCGGACCGACCGGACCGGGCGTGCAGGAACGCGACAACACGCAACAACTCAGCGAGGAGTTGCGCCTGACCTCGACCGACAAGGGGGCCTTTCAGTGGCAGGTGGGCTATTACTACCAGCGCCTCAAATCCGAATGGGCTATGTGGTCCATCAACCCCCAGATTCTTGCGGCAGGCATCGGCAACATCTACGTCGACGACATGCCCCAGACCATTACCCAGAACGCGCTGTTTGGCGAGACATCGCTCGCGTTTGCCGAAGGCTGGAAGGCGACTCTGGGGCTGCGGGGTTATAATTATAAGTACACCCAGAACAACACCGAGTACGGTGATTTCACGCCCTTTGGATTTGCCAACCTCTTTAATCCGACCGGTCCGACACTCGCCGGCAACACCTCCCCGTTTAATACCACGGCCACGGGCAAAGCGAGTGGCGTCAATCCGAAGTTCGATCTGTCCTGGAAGATGAATCCGGAACTGCTCCTGTACGCCACGGCGGCCCGCGGTTTTCGCATGGGCGGCACCGACCAGCCCTTCACTGGCTATCTCACCAACGTGACGCCGGCTAACTGCGCGGGCCTGACGACTCCGACTCTGGCAATCCTCCTGCAGTGCGGCTTGCAGACCAAGCTGTCGGCGACGTCCACCAACCCCGGAGGCTACTTCGCTCCCAACGTGCAGTTCCCCAATGCCAACGCGCAGGGTGTGCCGGCGTTCAACTCCGATTCGGTGTGGAACTACGAGATCGGCGAGAAGGGCGAATTCTTCGACCGCCAGCTGATGCTCAACGTGGATGCGTACTTCGAACGCTGGAGCAGCCCGCAGATTGCGACCAACATCGGCGGCTTCGGGTACACCGTCAACGGAGCAGACGCCAGCATCCTCGGGGCAGAAGTTGAGATGTGGCTCAAGCTGCCGGCGGGTTTCTCGTTCTCTGGAAATCTGGGCTATGCAGACAGCAAGTTCCTCTCCGACAGCGCTATTACGGGCTACCTGAAGGGAACGGCAATACCGGATACGCCGAAGATCACCTCGTCCGTGACATTGCACAATGTACAGACGCTCACCGGAGCGCTGCAGCTGACCAGTTCGCTGTCCTACAATTATATTGGCGAGCGTACCAATGCTCCTTATGGAGAGACCATCACACTCAACAATATGAACCAGCTGCTGGTGCACCTGCCTTCCTACGGGCTGGCGAACCTGCGCGTGGGTATCAAGTCCGAGCTTTGGACGGCTAGTCTGTTTGCGGACAATCTGTTCAACAAAGAGACGTTGCTCGACACGCAGCCGCAGATCAATCTTCAGACTGCGGCCTTTACCCGCTATATCGTCAATCAGCCACGCACGTTCGGTTTGGATCTGAGTTACAAGTTCGGGCACTGAAGGGCCCGGTAGCGCGTGCTTTGGGCGGAACGGGTCGCGCGAATGCGACCCGTTCCGGGTGCCCGAGCGCAGTGCAGATACCGGCAGCTCCGGAGCAGATTGCCGCAACGGCGACTCATGCGTTGTCAGGCGCGGCGTCGCAGATCGGGGAAGAAAAGCGAGCCCCGAGAGCTGAGCCGCTAAGATTCCATCTTGCGCGGCAATGACACTCGAAGAACTTCAAGACCCCCGAACACTATCGAACGGTCAAACCGGGAGTATCTGCAAATTCTTTGATTAGGTCATCGCACCACTGACGCACGCGATACGTCTGTGTTTTCGAGGGAAATACCGCGTGCACGTCCCACTTGGGAAGCTGCCATTCCGGCAGCAATCGTGTCAGACGCCCGTTTTGCATATCCGCTTCAACCGCGTAGCGATGAATCAGTCCCGCGCCCCCGGCTGCCAGAAGCGCCTCTCGATAGCCGGTTATCTCGCTGATCATCAGATGCGGCTTGATCTGAATGGATTGCTTGCGCACTCCGCGTTTTAGTCGGATCACGCCGGGCTCCGCAAGTCCGGTGAAGGCGATCCACGGGAGCGAGCGTAACTGCGTTGGTCGAGTGATCGGCAAGCGCACGTGATTCGGATGGCTGACAATGACCTCCTCGAGGGTTGCCAACGTTCGCGCATAGAGAGAGGAATCGCGCAAACGGCCTATGCGGATCGAGACATCGATACCTTCACTGACCAGATCCGCGGGACTATCGGACAAGTAGAGTTCAATCTCGAGGCCCGGATGTCGCCCTACGAATCGAGCGCAAAACGGCGCCAATAGCCAGGATCCGAATCCTGACGGCCCGCCCACCCGAATGCGCCCCTCGACCAGCGCCTGCTGTCGCGCCAAGCGTTCGCGTAGAAACTCATCCGCCATGGTCGTGTGTTTTGCCATTTCATAAACCAATCGCCCGGCGTCGGTAACATGGAACGCGCGCGTGGTTCGCACGATGAGTTTCGTCTGATAAGCGGCCTCGATCTCCCTCAGGCGCCGCGAAATAGTGGGCTGCGTCGTGCAGAGATCTTGTGCTGCAGCCGAAAGGCTGCCGCGGTCCACGATACGCAGGAATGTACGAAGCTGCAGCAAGGACAGATCGGTTTTCATGCTGGGTTATTCATACCAAAGGCGTATATAAAATATATAACCTCTGCGCATTTTAAAATAGTCAGCCACCCGATAGGATCCTGCCGGTCGGCCTCGAGCCGGCGTCGACGAGGCGAAATCGCATTCTTGAAAGGAGCACTGGCGATGATCGGAAAAAACATATTTTCGTACGCGGTGGCGTTCGTAGTTCTTTCGATGACGGCTTGGTCGTCTGCAGCGCTTGCCGCGGGCGGCCACACGGAATTGACCTGGTACGGCCAATCGGCCTTCAAGTTGGTCACGCCGACGGGCCGAGTCATATTGTTCGATCCTTGGTTCGCCAACCCCATGAACAAAGAGGGGAAAACGACCGGCGACAGGCTGAAGACCGTCGACCTGATTTTAGTCAGCCACGGTCATTTTGATCACGTCGGCGAGGCGGCCGATATCTCGCGCCGCACCGGCGCCAAATTGATCGCTACCCTCGATCTTGGTGAGGCAATGGCGCGCTATGGCGGTTTTCCGCGAGAGAACATGAGTTACCAAACGCTCGGAAACGCGGGTGGGATTTTGACGTTCTTCGACGGAGAAGTACGCATTCTGCTGGTGCCGGCGGTGCACAGTTCGCACATCAGCGGCAAGGATCTTGGCGTGAATACCGACGATGAAACGCATTGGGGCGGAAATCCCGGGGGATTCGTCGTGGCCATAAAAAATGGGCCGACGATCTATCACACAGGGGACACCGATGTATTTTCAGATATGGTGCGGGTCAATCAATTCGGACGGATCGATGTCATGCTGACATGTATCGGCGATCATTTTACGATGGGACCCGAGCGTGCGGCGGAGGCGGTGGCACTGGTTAAACCACTCAAAGCGGTCCCGATGCACTATGGTACGTTTTTGCCGATGATGACCGGCACGCCTGTAATGTTCCAAAATGCCCTTACAATGCGCGGCCTCGGGGCCACATATACCCCGATGCAAGTCGGTCAGGCCGTGAGTTACTAAGAGGCGACCCATGACCCTCTTGCGTCGCTTGGTCCTTATCCTGATGGCTCTATCGGTCATGCGTACGTCGGCCGGAGCGACTGAGGAGCGGGTTTTGAGGCTGGGCGTGATAGACGAAAGTTTTTATGAGGTTGTCGGAAACGTCGTGGCGCAAACGCTTGAAAGGCAGGGTTACAAGGTCAATTTGTTTCGCGGGTCACACACCGACGTCTACGGCGCAATCGGTCGAGGCGACATCGACCTGTGTGTTGCCTTTTGGCTCCCAGATGGGCACGCACGTCAATGGAAAGCCTTGAGGGAGAAGGTGGCGGAAGTGATGACGCTATATGAGGGTGCCCACTTCTTTTGGGGTGTCCCGAGTTACGTGCCGGCCGGCGAAGTGTCGAGTATTTCCGATCTGCGCAAGCCGGCGGTCGCAGCTCGAATGGACCATACGATTCACGGGCTCGCTCCGGATGCAACGATTACATTCCAATCGATGGCGGCAATCGGCAAATACCACTTGCGAGAAGCCGGGTACCAGGTGGTACCCGGTTCATTTGCAGTTTGGACATCGAGCTTGCAGAAGGCGGTGGCCGCGGGAAACTGGGTGGTCGTGCCAACCTGGACGCCATATTGGTTTGTTCGCGAGTATGGACTCCGGCCTATTGCCGATCCGCAAAATTTGCTTGGTGGAATGAACCGGGTTGTCCTGGCCGCGCACAATCCTCCGGGCACTGCCGTGCTGAAAGAGGCGGATCTGACGGCTATTCGTTCACTTAGAATTTCCTTGGAAGATGTAATTGATATGGACGTCGCCATCAATAAAAACGGCTCATCGCCAGAAAACGCTGCTCGCCGTTGGCTTGAAACTCGTGGTATCCATTGATACAGCAGGGGCGGCCTTGCGGGCGCCGGCAATGATTTCAATGTTCGGTTGGATGCTTTCTCGGCGTTCGGTACCTCGGCGTCGCATTTAATGATAGCGTCTCCGTGATGTCCGACCTTCCCCTGCTCGTATTCGATGTCAATGAAACCTTGCTGGATCTTGAGGCGCTCGCGCCCCAATTCCGACGTATTTATGGGAATGCCGGCGTGTTGCGCGAATGGTTCGCACAGCTGATTCTGTATTCTGAGGCGATCACGCTGACCGGCAACTATGTTCCCTTCGGCGAACTTGCCGGCGCTGTCGCGCGCATGGTTGCTGAGGTACGTGGCGTGCAGATCGATGAGGGCGACATCGATCGATTGCAACAGGCGTTTGCAGGTCTGCCGCCACATCCGGAAGTGGCGTCCGCGTTGGAGAGGTTGCATGACGCCGGCTTTCGGTTATTCACCTTGACCAACAACCCGCAGTCTACCTGCAAGAAGCAGCTCGATCACGCGGGACTTAGCCGATGGTTCGAACGCGGGTTCAGTGTCGATGACGGCGTAAGCCACTACAAACCGGCACCACAGGTGTATCGCGCCGTGCGGGAATCGCTGGGCGTCGCGCCCGCCCGGCTATGGCTGATCGCCTGCCACACATGGGACATATTGGGTGCATCGGCCGCAGGCTGGAAAACCGCATTGATTCTGCGCACGGGAAATGCACCCCTGGCTGTGGGTGGTCAACCGGATATCTCGGGAAGTAATCTCAATGACATCGCGGAAAAACTGTGTCAGATTCACATCTAACGCCGACACTTCTGCCGAACGTTCCGGGATATGGACAGGTCTACTGTCCCGCACGACGCTCCCACTTAGGCGATAGAGCGCTCCCCTTTCCCGATGACACCGGTCTCCGCGTTGAGCGCCGGATCGCGAGCAAACGCCGCTGCAATAAAGTCCATGAACACACGCGCTCGCCGCGGCAGCAGCCGGTTTGCTGCATACACGAAGTGGATGGGCACGGGAGGTCCGTGATGTTCAGTCAACAACGAACGTACGCGCTGATCGGCGAGCGCGTCTTCGAATAACCAGGCCGGAGCGTAAGCGATACCCATTCCATCGAGCACCGCACTGCGCACGCCATCCGGAGTATTCACGCGAAAGCGTCCACGAACCACCACGTCGACGTCTCGGAATGTCCAGGTGCTGCCGGCCGAGGAGAGCGTGTAGAGGATACAATTGTGATTTCGCAGATCGTTGGGGTGGGTCGGCGCCGAATGTTCAGCCAGATACTCGTTGCTTGCCACACAGAGTCGCTCGGCGGCGCCGATGCGCCGCGCCTTGAGCGCGCTGTCTTTGAGTGTCCCGATCCGGATGGCCAGATCAATCCCTTCCTCGACGAGATCGATGTAGCGATCGCCGATCTGCAAATCGATCTCCATTTCCGGGAACTGCGCCAAGATGCCTTTCACTTGGGGCAGGATATGGGAACGGCCAAGCACGGTGGGGCACGCGACGCGCAATAGGCCCTGTGGGGCATCTTCACCGCGAGCATTCGACTCTGCCTCCGTGATGGCATCGATGACACGCCTCGTCTCGCTGTAGTAGCGCTCTCCCTCCGGGGTCAGGGTGAGCTTGCGGGTCGAGCGGTGGAGCAGCCGCGTCCCCAAATGTCTCTCGAGCGCGGCGATGTGCCGACTGACATTCGGTTGTCCCGTCCCCAATTCCCGGGCGACGGCGGAGAAGCTTCCGGTCTCGACCACCCGGGCAAAGCTGTGCATGAGAAGAAATCGATCCATAGGCAAGCCTCGAGCCGAGTATTTATCCAGTTTTTGCATGAATGTTATTCCAATTTGACCGACTTATCTAATATGACGGGGTGGAGGACACTATCCACCAAGAGATAGGACGTTTAGCACCGGCGGACAGGGTCGGGCACCCGTCCCCCATATGGCACATTGATAGGAGCAGCGATGAAGAAGCTCGATAATAAAGTGGCCGTGATTACCGGCGGCACTTCCGGCATGGGATTGGCCACGGCGAAACGATTCGTGGCCGAAGGCGCGCATGTATTCATCATGGGTCGTCGCCAGCGCGAGCTCGACGCCGCCATCAAGGATATTGGCAGCCATGTCACGGGCGTGCAGGGCGACATCGCCAAATTGGCGGACCTCGATCGGCTCTATGAGATTGTCAAGGCGCAGAAGGGTCGCGTCGACATCGTCTTCGCCAATGCGGGGGTTGGCGAATTCGTGGCCCCAGATGCCATGACCGAGGCTCACTTCGACAAGACGTTCGACGTCAATGTCAAAGGCACGTTGTTCACCGTGCAAAAGGCGCTGCCGCTCTTCAATGACGGCGGTTCCATCATCGTCACCGGTTCAATCGCCTCGGTCAAAGGCATTCCTGCGTTCGGCGTCTACTGCGCCAGCAAAGCCGCCGTTCGCTCCTTTGTCCGCACCTGGACGCTGGAGCTCAAGGATCGCAAGATCCGCGCCAACGTCATCAGTCCCGGCACGATCGATACGCCGATCCTGGCACCGCTTCCGCAGCAGGCCATTGCTCAGATCGTCGCCGGCATTCCGATGGGGCGCATGGGTAGCGCGGATGAGATTGCCAAAGTGGCGCTCTTTCTGGCCTCGGACGATTCGAGTTTTGTCACCGGCATCGAATTGTTCGTGGATGGCGGTTCGGCGCAGGTCTGACGGAGGTCGCGGGCGGTAGCGGTCGGATGATCGCCCGCCTGAGTTTCGCCTTCGCTTCGTCGAAGTGGTGTGCTTTTGTTGGTAGAGTGGTCGCAACGTACGCGCTCTAACGCCAGGGAGAACAACCAATGACCTTGCCTTACGGGTATCAGGGCACGAAGATTCGCGGCGCACTGATTGCATGCCTCGCTGCGCTTACCCAAACCACAAGGAGTGGGTCATGAAAGCGAGGGGGGTTTTTGCATCGAGTATGTTGGTCATGAGCTTCGTGTTGCAGACGAGGGGGGCGGATTCCACTTCGGCGGCTCCCAGCCCGCCGCCTCCGCTGCCAGGATCAATCGAGGCTCATCCCGCGTGGCCAGCCCCGAAGAACAAGGACGAAGTGGATACCATCGAGCACCTGGTATCGGCCCTCTATGATGTCATCTCGGGACCGGCCGGCAAACCCCGAGACTGGGACCGGTTCCGTTCGCTGTTTTTGCCGGACGGCCGGCTGGCTGTAATTCGCACTGATGCGCCTGCACAAGAAAACCAGGCCGCGCCCAAGAGCGACGCGGTGTTTCGGACTCCAGACCTGTATGCCGAGCGCAACGATCCGTATTTCAAAACGCACGGCTTTTTCGAGCGCAGTATCGCGAATCGGGTCGAGGACTTCGGCAACTTGGCGCATGTTTGGAGCACGTATGAGAGCCGCCACGCGGTGACGGATCCGGCGCCATTCGCTCGGGGCATCAACTCAATTCAGATTGTGCACGCGCAGGGACGGTTTTGGATCGCAAGCATTATTTGGGACGATGAACGCCCGGGACTGTCGTTGCCTGAAAAATACCTGCACCGATGAGGGATCCGTCCGGGTGCGAGGGGCCGACGGTCGCCGTGGCGCCAGCCGCACCTGAGAGCGAGCAGTCGTCGGCCTTGCCCGGCTCGGCACGCGCTTGCATGAGGTGACAGTCAGGGCCGGTTTGATGGAATAAGAAACATTTGCCATGAGTCTGTATCTGAACGCACCCGGAAATGGTGTCAGTAGGAAGCCGCAGATGAAACCAAGTACAGTGCCATCGACTTCTAGGCGATCGCGGCAGAACCGGCGGATTCACGTCGCCGACCTCTGAGAGCTTGTAGATCCTTCCGAACGACACATTTCTAATGAATGGGTTCACCCATCCACTAAGCGGAATACGCGAAGATATTTGTCGCGTTGCCGCGGAGAAAGCTCTGGTTTTGATAAGAAAAGTAAGCCCGCGTAGACTCAACTCAGAGAGGCGCTTTTTGGGCATGCGCCTCAGGAGGCAACTATGAAGCATCTCAAGGTCGCCGCCTCGGTCGTCAATCTGGCCATCTTCGTTTCGTGTGGCATTTCTTGCAGCAGTATCCCGCCCCCTCCCGTTGGGCCGGTCGGACGCGCAATGCTGGCCCCGCATCTGCCCCGCGCGGTGGCCAACGGCCAGGCTGCAATGACCGGTGCACTCAGCCCTCAGCAGCGTCTCAAACTTGCGATTCATCTGCCGCTGCGCAATCAGGCCGAACTGACTCAATTATTGCGCGACCTTTATGACCCTAAGAGTTCAAATTTTCACAAATACCTGAGCGTGTCCGAGTTCACCGAGCGCTTTGCCGTGACGGCCCGGGACTACAGCACGGTGGTTGCATGGGCGAAAGCGAACGGCCTCAACGTGACTGCCAAGACGCCGAACCGGCGGTTGCTCGCCGTCGAGGGCTCGGTGGCTACGGTCGACCGGGCGTTCCACGTAAAGGTAAACTATTACCGGCGACCGGCCGACGCGCGAACCTTTTATTCACCGGATCGCGAGCCCACCGTCGTCGGACTGAGTGTGCCGCTGCTACAGATCACCGGCATGAACAACTACGTTCTGCCCCAATCGATGCTGCGGCACAGGGCGGCGACGAGCGTCGCCGGTTCGGTGAACGCCACCGGCTCCGGACCCGCCGGCGAGTATCTGCCGAGTGACATGCGTACGGCCTATTACGGCAACGGGCCGCTCACCGGTGCGGGACAAACGATCGGCATCTTTTCGTTTGACGGATATCTCGCAAGCGACGTGCAGCTGTACTACTCGAAGACAGGCATGTCTTCGAACGTCCCGATCAAGAATGTATTGGTCGGCGGATTCAGCGGTGCCTGCACCGCGGTGAGCTCGCCCACGAGTTCCACCTGTGATGACGGTGAGCAGGTGCTCGATATCGTGAATGCGATCGGCATGGCCCCGGGGATCAAGCAGATTCTTTTCTATGAAGGCTCGAGCAACACCGAGATCCTGAATCAAATGGCGACAGACAATGTCGCCAAGGTGCTCAGTTCCTCCTGGGGCTGGAATCCGGCCGATGCAGCGAGTGACGACCCGATATTTCAGGAGTTTGCAGCACAGGGCCAGTCTTTCGTCAGTGCAAGCGGCGACGATGGCGAATTCAATGGCTCGACCTATTCTTTCCCCGGAGTGGATCCGTACATCACCCAGGTCGGCGGCACGGTGTTGACGACGGGGCGGGGCGGCGCGTGGTCGGCGGAGACCGCGTGGGCGCAAAGCGGAGGTGGCTACGACAGCGGCACGCCGATTCCCAGTTGGCAGCAGCTTCCCGGCGTGGTCAATTCGTCGAATCTGGGTTCGCCCACCTTGCGCAATTCTCCCGATGTGGCGGCAGAAGCGAATTTCGACAATCCCACAGTGGTCAACGGCAGCTTCGTGACCGGCTACGGCGGCACGAGCTTTGCTACGCCGCGCTGGGCGGGTTTCTTGGCCCTGGTCAATCAGCAGTCCGTGGCGAACGGAAAGGGCACGGTTGGGTTCATCAATCCCGCGCTCTACAACCTCGGCATCAGCTCGAGTTACTCCGGCTCATTCCACGACATCACCAGTGGCAGCAACCCACCCACGGCGGGTGACGGCAGCGGCTTCAACGCTGTCCGTGGCTACGATCTGGTGACCGGCTGGGGCAGCCCTGCCGGAGTGAGTTTGATCAATCAGCTTGCCGGTACCCGTGCGAGCCAGCGAGCGCCGGCAACCCACTGACAGAAGGCACTATGCGCCGCAGATATGGACTGCTCGCCGCACTCGTCGCCGCCTCTTTGAACGGTGCTGCTGCCACGCGTGCGGCGCCCCCATCGCTCGATGTGGCTGCTGCGGACAACGCGTTCGGCTTCCGCTTACTCAACGCAGTCCAGAAGACCATCCCCGGCGGCAATGTCGTTCTCTCACCGGTCAGCGCGGCTCTGAATCTAACGATGGTTCTCAACGGCGCAGGCGGTGAAACAAGACAGGAGATGCTGTCCGCGCTATCGCTCGGTGGGGCGGAGCTCGGCGCAATCAACGAAGCCAACGCGCAGCTGATCAAAGTCATCCGCACACCGGCCCAGACCATCACCTTGTCAATGGCGGATTCGTTGTGGGTCGACAGTCGTCACGTGACACTTCGCCCCGATTACGTGAAGCAGATGCGGGCGTGGTACGACGCCGAAACGGCCGATCTTGAGTTTTCCAACCCAAGTGCGGCGGCCCGGATCAACAGCTGGGCGTCCAAAGAAACAAACGGCAGGATTTCAAAGGTCATCGAGCGGATCGACCCGAGCGATCTCTTGCTGCTCCTCAACGCAGTGTATTTCAAAGGGCAGTGGACACAAAAGTTCGACAAGGCGCAGACGCAGCAGCGCGACTTTACGATCGCCGAAGGCTCCGTCAAACAAGTGCCGCGCATGGCGCAATCGGGGCGTTTCGACTACTTCGAAACGCCGCAGCTGCAGGCGATCCGCCTGTCGTTCGGCGACGGGGCGCTCGCTATGGAGGTCTTCTTGCCTGCGAAAGCATCGAGCTTGGGCGCGTTGGAAGCGGAGCTCACGGCCGAGCATTGGACGAGCTGGCAAGCGCAATATGCGCCGCGCCCCGGGACGATTGAGCTGCCGCGCTTCGAGCTGAAATCCAATTATCGCCTGGAGCAACCGTTGCGAGCCCTCGGTATGACACGCGCTTTCCAGCCGGATGGTGCGCAATTGGTCGACATGTTTTCGTCGGCGCCGGGGCAACTCCGCACCGGGCGCTTCTTCATTTCGTCAGTGCTTCAATCGACCTACTGGAAAGTGGACGAGGAAGGTTCAGAGGCCGCGGCCGTAACGACGACCGGTATCAGGACCTCCGCCGTCGTGCGCCCGCTGCAACCGTTTCGAATGATCGTCGACCGGCCGTTTTTTTGTGCGATCGAAGACCGGCGCAGCGGCGCGCTGCTGTTCGTCGGGGCCATCTACGATCCAGCGGCTTGACGGCGGATCGCATGCCGGCGGTTCGACGCGCGCCGTACCTCAACGCAGCACAATAGTCACTCGAGCCTTCAAGCCAATCGACAGCAGCCGATCACCTCGCTATCGATAAGAAATAATATCGTTAATAATCATAATGATAAGTCGATGATCTCGATTCATTCGAGGGATGTTCGCCTCCGGAAACCTGCCGCTCCTCGAATTGCGCCTGCCCATCCGTTAATCTGATTCCATCAACTGCAACGCGCGCCATCCAACTTGCGTGTCGGCAAGATATGCCTGTCGGTGTCGAATATTGCTGTTCTCGCTCGTCGGTACCATTGGCTGGAACGGTTGGATGGGAAGCACAAAATGAGCAGATCTTATTATCGTTGGGTGATAGTTGCGGCCGGCGGGCTCTTGGGCTGCGTCGCCATAGGCGCCATGTTTTCACTGCCTGTTTTTCTTCGACCCATCTCACGCGATACCGGATGGTCCATCACCGGCGTATCCAGCGCCATGACTTTCGGTTTTCTCGCCATGGCATTGGGAAGCATCGTTTGGGGAAACCTGTCAGACCGCTTCGGTCCGCGCCTGATAGTGCTGATAGGGTCCAGTATCCTGGCCACAGCGCTGGCGCTGGCGAGCCGGGCGACATCGCTGATTGAGTTTCAGCTGATCTTCGGCGTGGTGGTCGGCGGTGCGACAGCGGCCATCTTCGCGCCCATGATGGCTTGCGTGACAGGCTGGTTCGACACACATCGCAGCCTGGCGGTGTCTCTCGTTTCCGCCGGCATGGGAATGGCGCCCATGACCATGTCTCCATTGGCGGCGCGGCTCATCTCCAGCCACGATTGGAGAACCTCCCTCCAAATCCTCGCCGTACTCGTGGCAGTCGTCATGATTCCAGTGGCGCTGCTGGTGCGTCGCCCGCCGGCGTTCAAGTCCGAAACTGTCCTCGCTGCCGCACGCGAAGAGCCGCAATCAGGCATCACTCTGGGGCAGGCTGTCAGATCGCCGCAATTCATTACGCTGCTGCTGACGAATTTTTTTTGTTGCGCCACGCACTCAGGTCCAATTTTCCATACGGTGAGCTATGCAATAAGTTGCGGGATCCCGCTGGTTGCTGCTGTTTCGATCTACAGCCTGGAAGGGCTGGCGGGCCTCGGCGGTCGTGTCGCGTTCGGTTTTCTCGGCGACCGCTTTGGAGCAAAACGCATTCTGGTCTCCGGTCTGCTGCTGCAGGCGTTCGGCGCACTGGCCTATTTCTTCGTTCGTGAGTTGAGCGCGTTTTATGCCGTGGCGGCCGTGTTTGGTTTTGTCTACGCCGGTGTAATGCCTCTTTATGCAGTACTCGCGCGCGAGAATTTCCCGCTGCGGATGATGGGGACGATCATCGGCGGAACGACAATGGCTGGTAGTCTGGGCATGGCGACCGGCCCGGTGGCCGGAGGTTTGATCTACGACACGTTCGCCAGCTACGGATGGCTCTATATCGGGGCGTCGGGTATGGGTATTGGCGCCTTCTTGATCGCACTGACCTTTAGACCCTACGCAGCCAAGCCAACGCCAGAACCGGCCCGCACCGCGGGTTAACTTGGAATTAGCTCGCGGGCGACCATCCAGCTCACCCTGCCTTTGCATCACGGGGTAGCATCTCGCTAACACCCGTATCGTGCGGTTCGGGGAAGCGTACTCTATCCTCCTCGACGCTGAGGTAATCCGGAGGTCGCGTGATGTCGCGTTGGCTGTGGATATCGTGGGCCGTGGCCCTTTGCATGATGTCGGCGCGTGTGGCGTGCGCCGCTGAGACGCCACCGGTCGCCGATCACCCGGTGTCCGCTGGAATGGTGGGGCAGCTGGCGCTGGATGGTCCGATCGGCCCCGCGGCGGCTGAATATTTCGACGACGCCTCGAAAGATGCCGTGGCCGACGGCGCGGTGGCGATCGTGCTGCGCCTGGATACCCCGGGCGGGCTGTCCGATTCGATGCGGCAAATCATCACCGGGATGCTGGCCTGCAAGGTTCCAGTGCTGGTCTATGTGTCGCCCGGTGGTGCGCGGGCCGCTTCCGCCGGTACCTACATCCTGTACGCTGGGCAGATTGCCGCGATGGCGCCGGCCACGCATGTGGGCGCGGCCACGCCGGTGAGCCTGAGCGGCAGCGCGCCGATGCCGTTCCCGAAAATCGGGGACCAGCCGACGACCGCAGAAAAGTCTCCAGCGCAGGCACCATCGGACGAGAACGGCGATACCGAATCGCATAAGGTATTGAACGATTCGATCGCCTACATCCGTTCTCTGGCGCAACTACGCGAGCGCAATGTCGAGTGGGCCGAACAGGCGGTGCGCGGAGCGGCCACGCTAACCGCCCGCGAAGCGGCGGAACAACACGTGATCGACTTCGTGGCGACCGACGTGTCTGACCTGCTGGCCCGCGCGAATGGCCGCAAAGTACAACTGGGCGATCGCACGGTGAGCCTGCAGCTCGAGGGAGTGTCAGTGCGCGATTACCCGCCGAATGCACGTTCACGTTTCCTGGCGATCATCACCAACCCGACCATCGCCTATCTGCTGTTGTTGGCCGGCGTTGTCGGACTGTTCCTGGAGGCGACACATCCTGGTGTGCTGTTGCCGGGCATCGCCGGCGGCATCTGTCTGCTGGTCGGTCTGTATGCGCTGCAACTGCTGCCGGTGAACTACGCCGGGCTGGCGCTGATGGCGCTGGGCATCGGCATGCTGGCGGCCGAGGCCGTCACGTCGTCGGGTGCGCTCGGCATCGGCGGAGTGATCGCGTTCGTAGTGGGCTCGGTGATGCTGATGAATACCGGGGTGCCGGGCTACGGCGTCAATCTGGGCGTCATCGCCGGCATCGCCGTGTGCGCTGCCGGGTTGCTGGCGTTGATCGTGCGGCTGGTGTTGCGCGCGCGCCATGCGCGCCCGTTCATCGGTGACGACGCGCTGCTGAATGAAGCGGCGGAGCTGCTGGAGCCGATCGCGGCCGGTGGCGAAGGCTGGGCGAGTGTGCATGGCGAACGTTGGCGGGTACGCTGCGAGAGCGCGCTGCCGGTCGGCGCACGTGCACGAATCGTGCGTCGGCAGGGCCTGCTTCTTTGGGTTGCGCCGGTGTGAAGCCGCGGCCGGCGAATCCGCTCCCACGGACGCGAAGCAAGGCGACCTCGACAGCTTCATAGGCGATACACAGGAGAGATTGTCATGTTCACATTTGTCGGAGTGTTGGTGGTACTGGGCGCAATGCTGCTCTTTGCCTCGGTCAAGGTCTTGCCGGAATATCAACGCGGTGTGGTGTTGACGGTAGGCCGCTACACCGGCACTAAAGGTCCGGGGCTGGTGCTGCTGATTCCGGTGGTGCAGCGGATGATCCGGGTGGATCTGCGGATCACCGTGATGGACGTGCCGCCGCAGGATGTCATCTCGCGCGACAACGTGTCGGTGCGGGTCAACGCGGTAGTGTATTTCCGCGTCGTGCAACCGGACAAATCGGTGCTGCAGGTGGTTAATTTCTTACAGGCGACCAGCCAGCTCGCGCAGACGCGGCTGCGCTCGGTGCTCGGGCAGCATGAGCTGGATGAGATCCTGTCGCAGCGCGAATCGATCAACCGCACGCTGCAGACGATCCTGGACGAGGCAACCGATCCATGGGGCATCAAGGTCGCCAACGTGGAGATCAAGGATGTGGACCTCAATGAAACCATGGTCCGGGCGATCGCACGGCAGGCCGAGGCCGAGCGTGAACGCCGTGCCAAGGTGATCCATGCGGAAGGCGAGATGCAGGCCGCCGAGAAGCTGCGCGATGCGGCCGCGATGTTGTCGCAGCAGCCGCAGGCGCTGCAGCTGCGCTACCTGCAGACGATGGCCGACATGTCCAGCAACGGCAAGTCCTCAATCATCGTGTTTCCGCTGCCGCTGGATCTCATCAAGCCGCTGATGGACGCGTTTCCATCGAAGTTGGGCTGATCAAGGTTTACATCCGTCGGCAATGTAACGCAAGCAGAACTGATAGGCCCGTTGGGATTCGCCGCCGTCAAGATGCGTGACAGCCTGGCGCGTGGCCCGGAGAGATCGGGCCAACTCAGCTCGCGCTCCGAGAGAACAGAGGACGATGACGACGACGGTGATGGCAAAGCCCCCGATTGGTAGGGAATAAAGGCGCATGTTTCATCTCGCTTGCCTGGATTGATGTTCGGCTGCTAGATGAATCGTAAAATCGATGGGAAAGATGACAACACCCTGACCCGGGCCCGAATCCGGCTGTTTTGCGAAGCTTCGTATGGCGGGCGTTGGCTGCCTACTGTGCCGTGGCCTCAATTTTATCATTCCACCATCCCCCACCCAGCGCGGTCAGGAGATTTGCGCTGTCGGTGAACTGCTGAACTCGGGCGCCGGCATAGCCGAGTCGCGCCTGTGCGTAGATCCGTTCCGCCGCGATCAAATTCAACACGGTGGTTGTACCCACCGAGTAGCTTTGTTGTTGCAACTTCAGGGCCTCGAGTGCAACGTCCATCGAGTGTCGATCGACGCTCAGGATCTGTGCATCGTACTGCAATGCCCACAGGTCGTCGGTGACCTGCCCCAGCGCTTCGAGCACCACTGCTTGATAGGCGGCGGTCTCAGCCTTGAAGGCATCGCGCGCGGCACGCACCTGCGCGCGCAACGCACCGCCCTTGAATATCGGCTGCGTCAAAGAACCGCCGGCCGCCCAGAGCGTATCGAACTGATGAAACAGATCGGCCGCGCGCAGCGCCTCGCGAGTGATGGAGGCCGACAAGCTGATGTCGGGAAACTGCTGCGCGACCGCCACGCCGATCGCCGCGCTCGCCGCATGCAATTGCATTTCGGCGGCAAGGATGTCCGGACGCTGCCGCACCAGCCGAGCTGGTAAGCTCAGCGGGATGTCCCGTGGCAGCGTGAATTGGTCGATGTCGAATGGCTGCACCTGCCACTCGGAGGGTGCGCGTCCCGCAAGCACCGCCAGCGCGTCATAGGCCTGATCGAGTTGCTTGTGCAGGGATGGCAACTGGGTCAGATCCGCGGCCAGCTGGCTGTCGGCCGTGAGCACATCGCTGCGCGGCACTACACCTACCTCGAATGCGCGTTGCGTCAGCGCAAGGTTCTTGCGATCGCTCGCGATCAGCTCCTCGGTGGTCGTGATTTGGAGTCGAGCAGAAGCAATTGTCAGCACTTCATTCACGACGCTGCCGGTAAGAGTCAGGTACGCTGCCGCGAGTTCACTGCGCTGGAATTCCGCGAGCGCCTGCTGCTGCTCTACGGCGCGGCGGGTGCCGCCGAAAATATCCAGGTTGTAGCTCGTGGAAAGACCGATGCTGTAGAGATTCGCGGTGGCGCCGGTGCCCGGTGCTCGAACCGCACCCGTGCCCGCTCGTTGTGCGCCGGCGGTGGCATTGACGCTGGGTAGAAGCGCGCCGCGCGCCACGGTCACCTCTTCGCGCGCCTCCGCCAGGGTCGCGTTGGCCGCCGCCAGCGTGGGGCTTGCGGCAATCGCGGTACGGACCAGCTCGTCCAGCTGTGCAGAGTGAAACAGTTGCCACCACTCACCGGCGAGTTCGGCGCCCGGCGAGAGGTTCTGAACGTCCTGCTCCTGAGGCTGCACCGGCGCGGTATCCGAGCTCGGGTGCAGGTAGCCTGACGCGTCCGGAGGCTTCGGTTGATGAAAGTTGGGACCGACGGCACAGCTCGCGAGCGCCGAGGCGGCCGCGACGCCGATCATCCGCCGCTTCAGCGATGGCATGCACATCCCGCGCTTACTCGTAACGCAGCGCATCGATTGGGTTCAGGCGCGAGGCCTGTCGGGCAGGATAGAAGCCAAAGAACACGCCGACCGCCCCCGAGAATGCAAACGCCAGGATCATCACGTCGGCTTCCAGCAGTATCGGCCAGCCCGCGAGGTGTGAGATCAGCAGCGAGGCGACCACTCCGGCCGCGATACCGGCAACACCGCCCATCATCGCCAGCAGCATCGCCTCGACCAGAAACTGCGCCAGTACGTGCAGCCGCCGTGCGCCGGTGGCCATACGGATGCCGATCTCGCGCGTCCGTTCGGTCACGGAGACCAGCAAGATATTCATGATGCCGATGCCGCCGACGACCAGGGAGATCGAGGCGATCGCGGCCAGCAGTAGTTCCATGGCTTTGGAACTCTGTTCCGCCACTTCGGCGATCTCAGTCAGGTCGCGCACCACGAAATCATCAGGTTTACCCGGGAGAATCCGATGCGTCTTCTGGAGAGTCTTGGTCACTTGATCAAGCGCAGTCTTCACCAGCGCCGGGCTGCGTGCCTGGACGAAAATGGTGTTGACGAAGCCTTCCAGCTTTGGCACGACCCCAAAGGGATTGGGAGGCGGCCCAATGGTTGCGAACACATTGTTCGACAGTGTCTGAGCGGAGGAGGGCGTCGCGACACCCAGAATGCGTTCTTGCGAGGTGGTGAACGGGATGAATATCACGTCGTCCTGATCCTGGCCGCTGGCGGAATGGCCCTTCGCACTCAAGACCCCAACCACCGTCATCGGGACATTCTTCACCAACACCGTGGCACCGAGCGGGTCGGCGAATTCGCCAAATAGGTTGGCCAGCACGGTCTGACCCAGGAGGCACACGACAGCGCCGTCGTGATCATCCTGATCGGTGAGCGTGCGGCCCAATACCACCGGCCAGCGACGAATTGACAGATAGCTCGGCGAGATGCCTTGAACGCTGGTGCTCCAGTTCTGATTGCCGTTGACCGCCTGCGTGTTCTGGCGATTGACATAGCTGACATCGGCTACCGCACCGTCCTCTTCGAGAATTTCGCCGACGTCCTTGACCCGCAAACTCGCGGCGCTGCCGTTACCGGCACGCACACCGTTCACCCGCGTGGTGCCGGGCAGCACCACCAGCAGATCGGTGCCGAGGCTCTGAACCTGGGCTTCGACCGCGGCGCGCGCGCCCTCGCCAACCGCGACCATCGCGATCAGCGCGGCGACCCCGATGAACATGCCCAGCATCGTCAGTCCGGCGCGCAGTTTGTTTCTGCCGATTGCCCGCAGCGCCGCGAGCAGTGCTATCCAGCCGATCGAGCCGGCTTCGCGAAGCAGGCTGTCGAACCGGCTGACGAACCGGCGCTCACGATACGGCTGCACGGCAGGCAGCGTGCGCGTTGCGCCGCGCCCGGTGCTGTGAGCGGTCGGCGAATCGGAAATGATCCGACCATCGCGCAGCGTGATGATTCGATCCGCAAGTTCCGCCAGGTCGCGCTCGTGCGTCACCAGCACCACGGTCACGCCGCGCTCCAGATTCAAGGCACGAATGGTCGCCATGATGTCGAGCGCATTCTGGGAATCAAGATTCCCGGTGGGTTCGTCCGCCAGCACGATGGCCGGATCGTTGACCAACGCACGAGCGATGGCGACGCGCTGCTGTTGTCCGCCCGAGAGCTGATTGGGCTGATTGCGCTCGCGATCCGCGAGTCCCAGCATGTGCAGCATGTCGCGCGCGCGTGCGATGTTGCCTTCAATCTGCGCCGCATAGAACAAAGGCAATTCAACATTTTCAATCGCACTGGTGCGGGGCAAGAGATTGAAAGTCTGGAATACGAAGCCGATGCGCCGCCCGCGGATGCGGGCCAGTGCCGGTTCATCGAGCTGCGCAACGTCGATTCCTTCCAGCAGGTACTCGCCGCTGCTTGGGCGGTCGAGGCACCCTAGAATGTTCATCAGCGTGGACTTGCCGGACCCCGAGGCGCCCATGATCGCGACGAACTCGCCACGGTTGATCGTAAGCGTGACGCCGCGCAATGCGTGCACCTCCGTGTCGCCCAAGTGATAAATCTTGGTCGCATCGCGCACGCAAAGAATCGGTTCGCCCGCCTTAGGATCGCTCACATTCTGAAGCCTCCGCGGACATTGGCGTTCGTGCCGGGCGGCCGGTTTTCACCGGACACTTCGGCGGGCGGCGCATTGGGTCGCACCGCATTGACGACGACGACATCGCCTACCTTCAGATCTTCGCCGGCGACCTCGATCAATGTCCCATCGTCGAGACCGGTGTGAACCCGCACCGAAACGAGCTTGCCGTCACGAAGCTGCCATATTTGTGCGCGTCCGCCGGATGCGCCCGGTCGGCCGCCGCCTCCACGGGTTCCGGCCGCGCTTCCTTCACGGCCTTGTCCGCTCCCCCGCCCTTGAAAGTCTTCGCGGCCCTGACCGCCTGCTCGCGGCGTACGGCTGACTCCCTCCGGATTGAATCGAATCGCGGGAAGGGGAACTCGCAGCACGTTGCTGCGCTCGGCCGTGATGATGTGTGCGTCGGCGGTCATGCCCGGAAAAAGCGCCAGATCGTCATTTTTGACGTCGATCACCACATCATAGGTGACGACGTTTTGCACGGTGATGGGGCCCTCGCGAACCTGGCGGACTGAGCCCCAGAACGTGCGATTCGGATAGCTCTGAACCGTGAAGTAGGTGCGCTGCCCGGGCTTCACTCCGCCGACGTCCGCTTCGCTTACATTGGTGTCAACCTGCATGGAGTGCATGTCTTTGCCGATCAGAAACAGCGGTGATGCCGACAGGCTCGAAACCACCGTCTGGCCGACGTCGATGTAGCGCGTGATCACCATGCCGTTGACGGGCGAGGGGATCTTTGTATAGCCGAGATTGACTTGCGCGCCGTGCAGCAAGGCTCGTTGCTGGGCGATGTTGGCCGTGTCGAGTTTTACCTGCGCCTGATCCTGATCCAACGTAGCTTTGTCGGCGTTGATGGTCTCCTGCGAAACGATTCCCTGGTCGATGAGCTTCCGGTCATAGGCATAGATCACAGCCTGATTGGCGGCGGCCACCCGATCCTTCGCCAGTTGAGCCATCGCGGAATGCAAGGAAGCGGTGTCCTGATCGACGATGACCTGAAACGGCAGCGGGTCGATGAGCGCGCAGATCTGGCCCGCCGTGACCACCGTATTGTAGTCACACGACCAAGACTTGATGTTTCCGGAGACGAAGGATTCGACCTGCGCGGTCACGACCGGATTGAGTGCGCCGGTCATGTTGACTGCGCGCTGGATGTCGCCCTGAGTGATACGTGCGGTGATGTAGTGCAACGGCGGATTGCGGCCACGCCACCACCACACGGTAACTGCGGCAAGTACGATGAGCAGCGCAAACGCGCTCCATAGCAGGAGCGCGCGTCGTGGCCACGTGCGTGGCGTGAAGTTCACGAAGCAGCGGGTGCGGTGCTCTTCGCGGCGTTGATGCAGTTCTTCATGAATTCTTTGTGCGCATCGCCGGGCGCAATCTTCTGATCATCTGCCTGCTTCTTGCACGCGGCCCATGCTGGGTTGTGATGCCGGCCGTTCGGGCCTGGCGGCACAGAATTCGCCGGCGGCGCGTCGTCGGCAACGGCGACATTCACGCCCAACGTCCCAAACGTCAGGGACGAAATGGCGAGGGCGGGGATCATGGCGGCCAGTTTCTTCACGCAAATCATCAGGACACCTCTCGATGGAAGACCACAATTCAAGGTGATGTTACTGACCTATCCGCGTGATTGAAGCCATGGCGATGCAAAGCTTTGTCAAGATCTGTCGTATCGGCCGCCCTTCTCCGGCTCGATTTCGCCTCTGCGTCGCGCCTTCAGAATGTGGCTTCTTTGGCGTCGGACACCTCGACCCACTTCGGATTGGGCGAGGCCTCGGCGTCGTAGTTGTCGTGCCAGTTCCACCACTTGTACGGCGGAGTCTGGGGGTAGCCCTCCGGCGAGTCCTCCCATGTCTCCTGACGGCCAAGCGCCGTGATATCGAGGTAGCTCCAGGTGGTCCCGATCGCCTCGTCGCCGCGTTCGGTGATGAGGTATGTGCGGTACACCTTGTCGCCTTGGCGGATGAATGCATTGTGGCCGTGCCACTCGTTCACGCCGAAGTCGGTGTCGAAGCTGTCGGTGATGGTGTACCAGGGCATCTCCCAGCCCATCCGCGCCTTCAGGCGCGCGATGTCTGCCTGCGGCGCGCGCGAGGCGTAGGCGAGGGTGGTGGCGCGGGCGTTCAAATGAGCCAGGTGGGCGACCTGATCGGCGCCCAGTGAGCAGCCGCGGCAGGCGTGCTCTGGCCAGCCGAACACTCCGGGCTCGAAGAAGGCGCGATAGACGATCAACTGACGGCGGCCCTCGAACAAATCGAGCAGGCTTACCTTGCCCTTGGGTCCGTCGAACTCGTACTGCTTGTCCACGGCCAGCCAAGGCATCCGCCGGCGTTCGGCGGCCAGCGCGTCGCGGGAGCGGGTCAGGGCCTTCTCCTTCACGAGGAGCTGTTGGCGTGCAGCCTCCCACTCCGGCTGCGACACGATCGGGGGTGTGTTCATCGCGAGATGCCCATTCCTGTGTTTCTTGTCGCTCTCTTTGCTCGTTGCCATCCTATTTCTCCTGTGTTTGCTGAATCAGGCCGATGCGATTCGATCTGAAAAAGGTTTTTAACTTGCGGATGCAGACCGCCAGAAATCCTCCCGTGGAACCGGCTCCGGCGGCCATTAGTGCTGTGGTTGCGATGCATGCTGGACACATTTGCCGCTCCTGTGAACTTCCGATTCGTTGCGTTCTCGATAGGACCAACTGCATGGTCGCCATGTACGAATACTGATACAGGTATCGATGGGCCGGGGAGTAACAAGTGTGGCGGGATTCCGATGGATTGGCTGCTGTCTGCCGGCGCTTCGGTGGCGGATGTTCGGCCCCGCAGCAAACGAGTCCAACTTCATTGCAGGAGTGTTTATAATTGCGAATCAAGCTGCCGCATCCGAGAAATTCATTTATTTCAGCAATTTCTCTGCGCCCCGCAAATGGTAGATATGAAACATGAGCAGACTGTCCAATAGAGTTGCAGCAATGACTGGCGCGTCCAAAGGCATCGGCAGTGGGATTGCAGCGGCCTTGGGCGCTGCGGGCGTGCGCGTGGATATCATCCCGCCGACGCTGTTCCTGGCGTCAGACGAATCAGCCTGGATCACCGGGGAGGTCATTCGTGCCGCCGGCGGTCTCGTTGTGGCCACCTGACCTCATCCGCGCACATCGCGGTTTGGTGTATTGCCGCGCTCGCCGTTCTGGGCGTGATTACGCGCCCTCGGAATTTGCCCGAGGCGCTCTGGGCCGTGCTGGCGGCGCTCGCATTGATGTTGTTTGGCCTGATTTCCGTGGCCGACGTGGGGAAAGCAGTACTCAGGGGAGTCGACGTCTACTTGTTCTTGATCGGCATGATGGTGCTGGCGGAGCTTGCCCGGCACCAAGGCCTCTTCGACTGGCTCGCCGCGTTCGCCGTCAGGCAATCGAAGGGTTCCCCCCGTCGGCTGTTCGGGCTGGTCTACCTGGTCGGGATGATCGTGACGATTTTTCTCTCAAACGATGCGACCGCGGTCGTTCTGACCCCCGCCGTGTACGCCGCCACTCAACGGGCCAAGGCCAATCCGCTCCCCTTTTTGTTCATCTGCGCATTCATTTCGAATGCCGCAAGTTTTGTGCTGCCGATTTCAAACCCTGCGAATTTGGTCGTGTATGGCGCTCACCTGCCGTCCCTTTGGATTTGGTTGGCCGAATTCGGCTTGGCTTCGATGTTGTCGATTCTCGTTACGTTCATCGTGTTGCGCTGGACGCAGCGCGCCGATCTCAAGGGGGAGATCGCGCACGACATTGAATTACCTGCCCTGTCTCGAGGCGGTCGCGTGGCGGCCGGCGGCATCGCCTTGACAGCGATCGTGCTGCTCGTCGCCTCGAGTCTCGATCGGCCATTGGGGCTGCCGACGTTTTTTGCAGGCTGCGCAACGGCGGCAGTGATCCTGATCTTGAATCGACTCTCACCCTGGGTGATCGGGAAACACATTTCATGGAGCGTGCTGGCGTTGGTCGCGGGGTTATTCGTGCTGGTCGAGGCGGTGGAGGAGACCGGACTCTTGAGACCGCTGGTCGCGTTCTTACCATCGAGCGCGGCATCGGCGCCAAATGCGACGGGTTTCATTGCGGGGTCGCTCGTCGCGGTTCTTTGTAACGTGGTCAACAATCTACCGCTGGGTTTGATTGCGGGCACGGTGGCGACCGGCGCGCACCTGTCGCCCCATGTGACAGGCGCGTTGCTGATCGGAGTCGATCTCGGGCCCAACTTATCGGTGACCGGATCGCTCGCCACAATTTTGTGGCTGGTGGCATTGCGCCGTGAAGGCCAGGCGGTGAGCGCCTGGAAATTTCTCGGACTCGGCTGCCTCATCATGCCGCCGGCGCTCCTCGCATCGCTCGTGACTTTCGTCTGGTTCAAGATGACTTAGAAGGGAAGCTGCCAGGGTTCACGTGTGTTCTCTCTGGAGTAGGGTGGCAATGGCCTGGTCGATGCTGATCGAGCCCTTGCGGGCGCGGGCGCCACGATCCGGGAAGTCGATCCAACCCGCGTTGAAACCATCAATCATCTGCATGCGGGGCGTTGGATTCTTCATGCCCTGAGCGCGAAAGATCGATTCCCATTGACTGCGCGGCACGACCTCGGCACGCACCGCCGTCCCCAGCACCTTGGTGAACGCCGCGGCCAACCCATTCGGCGACACGCGCTCGCCCTGCAGTTCGACTACACGCTTTCCCTCCCAGCGCTCTTGCAGGAGTTCGGCGGCCGCACGGCCCACGTCGTCCGTCGAGATCATCGGTACCGCGCGATCGAGGGGCTGCAGGTAGCTCTGGATCAGGCCGTTCTTCGCCGAGGCAATGTCCCAGGCGGCGTTCTCCATGAACCAGGCAGCGCGCAGAAATGCGACCGGCATGGGAAGGGTTCCGAGGGCTTCTTCCATTCGGCCCAGCACATTCAACAGATTCGGTTGCGGCGCGTCCGCACCGACAGTCGACAACGCCACCACTTTTGCGGGTTTGGCGCGCGCCAGAGCCGTGCGCAGTGAATTGATGAAAGCGGCGGCCTCGGTAAAGCCGGGCGACGGGTCGAACACCGGAGGCAACATCGCGAATACCCCGGCCGCCCCCTCGAATGCCGATGTGAGTGCCTCCGCGTCGGACAGATCAGCGACGGCGATCTCGCAACCCAGCCGGGCCCACGGCTCACCCTTGGAGCGATCTCTGACCACAGCCCGAACGGACTGATCGGCGGAAAGCAGGCCGCGGGCGACGGCTGCGCCAACTTGTCCGGTGATGCCGGTTACTACGAACATAAAGTGCTCCTTATTTCAGTGAATCGCCGTCGGCGACTTGGGGTGTACTATCCCACCGGGGCATTCATGCTTAAATAGCCTTTATGTAAATGATGTCATGACAAAAAGGCAGGAATAAATATGGCTTTCGACGGCAAGCTTCTCTCGGGAGTGACCGTGCTCATCGCAGTGGTGGAGGCGGGCACCATCGCGAGGGCAGCCGAAGCGCTTGGGTTATCCCCTTCGGGAGTAAGCCGGGCCCTCTCGCGTCTGGAACGACGAGTCGGTGCTCGCCTGCTGGCGCGGACCACTCGCTCGCTCTCGTTGACGGATGAAGGGCGGCGCTTCTACGAGCAGGTCGGCCCGCACCTGGCCGGCATCGAAGAGGCCGCCATCGAGGCGGCGGGTTCCGCCAGCAAGGTGCGGGGGCGACTGCGCGTCAATATCGATCCGTTCTTCTCCCGCATTGTGCTGTCGCGGCATCTCGCAGCCTTCCTGGCCCGCTACGCGGATCTTGCCGTCGAGCTGATCATGCGCGACTCCGTCGGCGATCTGGTGGCGGATGGATTCGATCTGGCCTTGCGTTTCGGCGAGCCGCCGCAGGGGTCGTTCGTGGCCCGAAAGCTGATCGAGACGCGGGTGCTGACCGTGGCTTCACCTTCCTATATCAAAGCCCATGGAAGGCCGCGGAATCCGCAGGAGATCGAAGGACGCGCCTGCATCGACTTCTACGACGCGGCTAACGCTCGGCCCTACGGCTGGGAGATGAGACGAAAAAAAGAGGTATTGCCGCTGCAGATCAAGGCACGCCTGCTGGTGTCGGACTCGGGCACCTTGATCGGCGCGTGCGAGGCCGGTGCCGGCATCGGTCAGATCCTCGAAATCGGCTGCGCACAACTCCTGCGTACGGGTCGCTTGGTCGAACTGTTCCCGGAATGGTCGGACGAACGTTTTCCCCTGTACGCGATTTATCCCTCGCGGCTGCACCGCGCGGCCAAGGTGCGCGCATTCATTGAGTTCTGTCTCGAAATCATGGGTACGAATCAGCCCAAGGTCCGTGGGCGCGTTCAGGGTTGACAGTCGTTTTCGCCGGCGCGCTTCAGCAGCATCCGAGTCGCAGCCTCCAGCACGTCATTGATCGCGCGACGGCGGTAATCCCACATCGCATCTGGACCGGGAGGGAACACCACCATGGTCGCGTTCGCTTCGAAAACGAGAATCGAGCCATCTCCGGCAACGGCGAAATCGATGCCGGCGTATTGGAGGCCCAACGCCGTACAGATCTGTTGCAATGCCTGCATCGCCGTTGCGCCGAGTGTGTGCGGCATGTCCTCGAGAAAGCGCCGTTCTTCCTCGCGAAGTTGTGGGTCTTGCGCCATCTTGGATGAGAAGTAATGCACCTTCCAATCGGGCGACGCTGCCAGATGCAAAGGGTAAATGACGCCATCGACGAACATGACGCGATACTTGCGCGACATACCATCGGCGCCGCGCGCATCCAGATATGAAATCAACAGCAATTCTTCGGCGCAAAGCGAGTCGATCGCCTCTGACAGCCCCCCACGGTTCGCGACGTAGACGAAATGTTCGCCGGTGTGAAAACCGGGTCTTCGTAGCAGCAACGGAAATTCGAGGTTGTCCGCCTCGAGAATGGCCGTGGGATGCAATGATTCGATCTTCGGCGCAATGACCCCGGGAATCGCGTCAAGGCGGCGAGCGATTTCTGCGCGCCCGGTGGCCAGCACTCGCGTTGGCTGATTGATTACGGGCGCGCAACTGCCGGCCAGCACCTCTTCGCAACGAGACAAGGCAATGGCGCAAAGATCGGCATCGCCGATCGCGTTGAATACCAGGGCGTGATGCGGCAGAGCGACCTGAGGATCGTAGAACTCCGTGTAGAGCGCATGGATGGTGAAGCGCCGATCATTGATCCAAAGATCGGTCGGAACATTCCCGCCGCGCGCGGAAACAAGCAACAAGAGCGGTATCCCCGTGGCCTTACCGCGATAAGGTATCGTGACGAGTGAACGGCCCGAAAACCCCAGTTGCAGATGCCTTTCGGCGGCGTCGCGGTCGATGTCCTTGAGCACCCACGCCATTCCCTGATGAGCCTGGTGCATGCGCGAATCTATGGCCAACGCGGCCTCATAATGCAACCTCGCTCCCCCGATATCATTGTCGCCGCGTAGCACATTGGCAAGGTTGACCCGCGCGACAGGATTTCCGGGATGACATCTGACCGCTTCCGCGTACGCAGTCCGAGCGGCAGAACGAAAGCCGCCCGCCAAGGCCAAATTGCCGAGTTCATTCAGCGCGTGAAAACTGGTCGGATCACTGCGCAAGACCTGGATGTATGCCAGTTTCGCAGCTTCGTCGTCCGCTGCCTGGGCCAGCGCCCGGGCTCGCTCCAGCAGGTCGTCAGCTTCCATGCAGGCCGGCGCCGGCAACGCTCGGGAACAAAATGCTGCTCGGTCGATTGCGAGCTGTTGATCCCCGGCGCTGCAAAACTGTGTGAAGTTCTGTGAACAGTTGAAACCGTATGGGCGATGCGGCTGTGATCGAGGTTACCACATGGCGCAACCGCGGGCTCGGGCCGCCTTGCAGATGATCGGACCGGCGATCCAAGACAGCAAGACCATTACGCACTTGCAATATGCCGCGCTGCTCGGGTTGGACCGGTTGCGCGATGGCTGATGACAGGTGCCGGTCCAGGATCTCAGTTTACAATTGCCGGCAGCGAATATTGAGTATGCTGTATTTGCCAATCAACCACGGAATAAGGATCAACATGGAACACGCACAGCTCATTCAGGCCGCGGCCAGCATCGCCGGTGGAATGGCAGCGGCTCACTACGATAAGTTCAGCGGGCTGGTGGCAACCCGCATCACGGACATTGCTGAAACTGCCGTGAAGATCGCGAGGGCAATCGAAGTCGAAGCCCGCAAGCAACCCTAGGCGCGCGGCTATTGAATCAGAGAAGCGACCATTGCGATCGTCAGCAATGCCATGGTGGTAATCAAAACGTTGTGGCCCCAGCGGGCAATCGGTCCAAGCATGATCAATCTCCCGTAAACCTGAAAAAAAGGCCGTAGCCGGGGAGTGGCTACAGTTCCGAGCTGACGATATGGGAGCAAATGTCGGCAGTTCAACCCCGGGATGGGCGCCCGATTGGGTGTGAACCAGCCGAGAATTCGCTGGAAATTAGCCGCTTTCGGCGTCAAACGAATTATTCTCAGCGGCGGGTTAGATTATCTCGTGTCGGGGGCAAGCCGCTGTACCTCATGAACCGCTCAGTTCAGCAGCCCGGGCAGGCGCTTCGCCGCCCAACGGGTCGCCCTGTCATAGCCGTGCGCCAACTGCAGGCAGGCGAGTTCTGCGTGAAGCGGTGCCACGATTTGGATGCCGATGGGCAGCCCACTGGGACTGAATCCGGCAGGCGCTGCGAGCGCGGGGCAACCGCTCATGGTGATGGGGAGGACGACTTTCATCCATTCATGATAGGTCTGCATCTTTCTGCCCGCGATTTCTTGCGGCCAAGGAAGATTGATATCGAAGGGGAATAACTGCGCGGTGGGCGCGATCCAATAGTCATATTTTTCGAAGAACCGCCGCACCGCTTGGTACCACGCCGTGCGCACCGAAGAGGCGTCGGAAATGTCGAACGCCGTAAGTTTCAATCCGCGCTCAACTTCGAAGATGGCTTCGGGTTTGAGCAGCGCGCGCCTGACCGGGTCGTTGTAGTAGGGCAGAAGGCCCGCGCCGGATTGCCATGCGCGCAACGTCAACCAGGCTTGCCATACCGATTCTATCGGATGGTCAGGTTGGGCTTCCTCGACGATGCAGCCCAGCGACTCGAATACCTTCAGGGCGCGCGTACAGACGTCCAGCACGCCCGCTTCAAACGGCAGATACCCCTGGAAGTCTCCTGACCACGCAATGCGCCTGCCTTTCAGATCGCAGTCCAGAGGACGTTGGAATGCACCCCCGTCACCGATCGCGGACAGCGGCGCCCGCGCGTCGTAACCGGCCTGCACCGACAGCAGCATTGCCAGATCCGGTACGTTTCGCGCCATGGGACCGACGACACCCATGGAAGGAAACCAACCGTCTTCGGCGCTGGCCGGCACCAATCCGGGGCTGGTACGGAAGCCGAACACATTATTCCAGCCGGCCGGGTTGCGAAGGCTCCCTCCAAAATCGCTGCCATCCGCCACGGGGAGCATGCGCAGCGCCAGAGATACGGCGGCACCGCCGCTGCTGCCGCCGGCCGAGCGAGAGGTATCGTAGGCGTTGCGCGTGGGTCCGTAAACCGAGTTATACGTGTGCGAGCCCAAGCCGAACTCCGGTGTATTCGTCTTGCCGATGATGATGCCGCCGGCCTTGCGCAATCGTTCCACCATGATGCCGTCCGCGCTCGGTACGAAGTCTCTGTAAATCGGCGAGCCCATGGTCATGCGGATGCCTTTGACGGGCATCAGGTCTTTTACCGCCAGGGGAAACCCGTGTAGCGGCCCCATCCATTCGCCCCGTGCGAGAAGCCGGTCCCGTTCCGCGGATTGAGCGAGCAACGTCGCGCGATCTTGCAGCGCGACGATGGCGTTGACCCGCGGGTTGATCTTCTCGATGTGGTCGAGATAGGCGCACATGACTTCGACGCAGGAGACCTGCCGAGCCCGAATGATGTCGGCAAGTTCCAACGCGTCCAGCATCGCGATATGCGGCGTGCTCACCCGTGCCTTACTTGATCGTGGCGGCTCCCGCCTTGCACACCACCTCGTCCTGCGACCCGGTGCCGCCCGAGCAGCCGATCGCACCGATGATCCTTCCCCCTTCGATGAGGGGAATCCCGCCGCGCGAGGCGATGATGCCGTCGAGCGTGAGCGCGTAGTAACTCTGCTTCAACTGGATGGCATCCTCAAAGGCCTTCGTCTCGCGCCGAAAGCTGGCCGCCGTGCGCGCTTTGTGTTCCGACACAGCGATCGATGCGAGCTGGGCGCCGTCCATACGCTGAAAGGCCACCAGATTGGCGCCGGAGTCGACGACTGCGATGTTCATTTTCCAGTGGTGTTTCTTCGCCTCGGCGACTGCAGCGGCAATGGCGCTGTCCGCCCGGTCGAGCGAAATCGGTGTCCCATATGGGACATCGAAGGGCATGCTATCCGGTACGGCATCCAGCGGATTTTCCGGCGCGGGCGTCTGTGCCTCGCCGGACAGGCTGGTGCAAAAGCCGGCGGCGGCCAGCGTAAGGGTCAGAATCTGAAAACGCATTGATGTTCCCCTCTACTTAGAAAAGCTACAAAGAATTGCCGCCTGCGATTCTAAACCGCGCGGGGCGCAGTCAGTTAGCGCTTCTAGTAGGCCTTTCCATCCTTGTGCGCGAAACCCGCCGGGCCAAAGCGCAAGTCGATATCCGAATACTCTCCCTCGTCCGCGGTTTTCCGTGCTCCGATTTCGAGAATCACGGCGTCATGCTGAGATCGATTCTGTAGATGAGGGCCGTCCTTGATGCCCGCTTTGAAGCCCGCGCTGTCGCCCACTTTGAGGATTTCCTCACCGGAATCGGTCACCAGGACGACCTCGCCTTCGATGATCAGCACGAACTCGTCTTCGGCCGTGTGCCAATGCCGTTGACTGGACCAACTGCCGGGGGGCAGACGCAACAGATTCACACCGAAGTCGGTAAGGCCGGCCGCATCTCCCAGGCGCCGGCGCACTCGCGCGGCACAGGGCCGGTCGAACGGCGCGGGATATTTCGAACCGGTGAACCCCGGCAAAGCCTTCGAATCAATTCGTTTGGGCATGCTGCTATGTGCGGGCCGCCGGGTTGCCGATCTTGCACGTACCGCTGTACAGGACTTGGTCCTTGATCCTGATGGTGCCGAATCCGGAGGGTCTATCAATCTCGTACAGGAATATCGAGCCGCCGCGGTTGATGGCGAAGGAGATCTTTGTACCGGAGATGGTGGCGGGCAGTGATTCGTCGCCGCCAAGCGATACTCTTTGCATCTGCTGATCAACCATGATGTCAAAGGACCGCGTCTCGTGACCCGTTCCGTGGGACTGCCAAACGCAGGAGAGCATGACTTCGGCCGATTGCAGGGACTGAGCGAGCACAACAGCGGGATTCGCCACAACAACAGCACTCGCCACAACAGCAGCACTGGCCACGAAGAAGAATGCGCCGAACCTTGGCATCGTAGTTTCTTTTGTGTTCCAGGGGTACTAAAGCTGCTGCTCAGCGCGCCACGGTGGCGCCGGCCAGCCTGCCGACGGCTCCCAGCGTGGTTTGCGCGGCGTTCAAGCCGAGACGAAAGTCAGCGTCGTGGTAAGTGGCGTAGATATCCGTCGGCTGATGCCATTGCGGATCCCATCCGGCGCCAATCTCGCGTCCGCGCTCGTTCTCGCGCAGGCTGATGGCCGGCACCAGATCCATGAAAGGCGTGCTGTCCGTGTTGGTCATGTGCGGGCCCACCGCGGCCGGATAATCCGTGGCATAGGCTTCATTGGCGGCGTAGAAAGCCCATGCCAGCTTCTGCGCACCGTCTGCCGCCTTGGCGAGCGACTGGAATTCGATGTTCACATCCGCTTCCGGTCGCTGCTCCGGAGGGATGCTGCCATCGGCGCGCGGCATGCCGTGATCGAACAGCATCATGTCGTGCTGAATCATGCCCAGCCATCGCGGTTCGGGGTAGCGCCCCGAGCCGGGAGGCTCTTCTTTGCCTTGGAGCGACGCGCGCTGATCCACATAAGCCCGAGCACCGTTGAGTCCGGTTTCCTCGTTGTTCCAAAGCGCGAATCGGATTGACCTCTCGGTCTTGACGTCGGGCGCCGACAGGATGCGCGCCAGTTCCATGACCAGAGCGGTCCCCGAGCCATCATCGTTGGCCGCCTCTCCCCATCCATGCCCATCCATGTGCGCGCCGACGATGTACATTTCATCCGGGTGCGCGGTGCCGATTTTCGTGCAGTACACCTCTTCTCGTGCGCCGGGTTCGGTGGGTTGGGAGTTCAGTGCACGCAGCTTCGGGTCCGGCTGCAGCATCGGATCGACATTTACGCCGGTATGCGTCCGCATGCCGCGGTAGCGGCCGCCGCCGACGGCGGCATCGGCGTTTTGTGCAATGGGCGGACCGCTCGGACGCATCGCCTGCGTGGGAAAGTAGGTGTACTTGATGCGGGAGATGTTCGAACAGCCATAGCGCTTGAGCTGCGCCTCGATCCAATCCACGGCAGCGCGATTGCGATCCGTTCCCTGACGGCGATCCCCGAATTGCGTCAGACCCTTGATGGTCGCCTTGTAACGCTCCAGATCGAGACGCTCGACAAGGGTCTTGATGGGATCTGCGGGCTTCGCCTCGGTATCTCCGGCTGCCGGCACCCATGCCGGCATGGCCGCCAATACGATGACAAGCGCTATCGCCGCGGTAGGTCGGAACATGCTCCCTCCTTTTTAGGTGTGGCATAGTTTACATGCCGGCATCGCCGCCATCCCGATTTGCGCACCTCGCACGAGCAAACCACGTCTCGCGCCCAAGGAGTCATGGACGCGCCTTGGGCGGGGCGGGCACAATGTACCGAAACGCATGAATGAATAACTTTAAGTATAATCGTTAATATGTTGTTATATATTGTATTAATCTCGCTATGACGACGCTGACTGAGCGGCTTCTCTCGATTTATTCGGGCCGTGGGGCAGGCGCGTATTTTGGCGAGTCAGTGACCACGCTGGAACATAGCCTGCAGGCCGCGCATTTTGCGGTGGCGGCGAACGCACCGGATGCGCTGGTGATCGCAGCGCTGCTGCATGACATCGGCCACTTGATTGAACCGGCGGCGGAAGACTTCGCGGATTGGCAAACGGACCGGCGCCACGAAGTCAGCGGCAGCCGATGGCTGGGAACCTGCTTCGGTCCTGCGGTCTGTGAGCCGGTGCGCTTGCATGTCCCGGCCAAGCGCTATCTATGCGCCACCGATTCGACCTTCATGGCTCGGCTCAGCTCGGCCTCCATCCGGACACTCGAGCTGCAGGGCGGGCCGATGAGCGACGCCGAGATCGACGCGTTCCAGGCCGAACCCTTCCATCTCGACGCCGTGCGACTTCGGCGCTGGGATGATGAAGGCAAAATGGCGGGCCTTCGCACGTCCGATTTCCTGCACTACCGGGAGCTGATCGAGCGGCTTTCGGCGCGCGGCGGCAGCGGCGGCCGTAGGGCTGCTCCGGTGCCTTGACACGGCCGACCCGGCCACACACGATGTTACGAACACATGCTGTACCTGGAGCGGGCGTACATAGTACCCGACGCACCCAGAACACAATAACGGGGGCAGGGCGCGATGGCGTTGGCAGAGGATGTGATCCTCGAGACACAGGGTCTGGTCAAGGAGTTCAACGGGTTCGTTGCGGTCGACGGCGTTTCTGTGCGCGTTCGGCAGCGCGAAATCCATGCGCTGATCGGCCCCAATGGCGCCGGTAAGACGACGTTTTTCAACTTGTTGACCAAGTTCCTGCAGCCGACCTCGGGCGCCATCTTTTATCGCGGCAGGAACATCACCGGGGATCAGCCGGCGGATATCGCGCGTCGCGGCATCGTTCGATCATTTCAGATCTGCGCGGTGTTCCCGCACCTGACGGTATTGGAGAACGTCCGGGTGGCTCTGCAGCGCAAGCTCGGCACCTCATTCTACTTTTGGCGGTCCGAGAAGAGCCTCAAAAACCTCGATGGCCGGGCGATGCAGCTGCTCGCGGAGGTTCATCTTGAATCTTGGGCGCGCACCCAGGCGGCCGACCTGCCCTACGGCCGCAAGCGTGCTCTGGAGCTGGCCACCACGCTGGCACTCGAGCCGGAATTGATGCTCCTCGATGAACCCACTCAGGGCATGGGTCACGAGGACGTATCGCACGTTACGCAGCTGATCAAACAGGTCTCGGCCAACCGCACGGTGCTCATGGTCGAACACAACATGAGCGTCGTCGCATCGATCGCCGACACCATTTCCGTTCTGCAGCGGGGCCGCGTCATCGCCGCGGGTCCGTATTCGGAGGTTTCCAAGAATCCGCAAGTGATCGAGGCGTACATGGGTACTCCGGGCGATGGCCTCTCGGGAGCTGCCTGATGGCCCGCGAGATGTTGAAGCTTACCAACCTCGAAGCCTGGTACGGCGAATCGCACATCCTGCACGGCGTGGAATTCGCAGTGCACGAGGGCGAGGTCGTGACCCTCCTGGGCCGCAACGGTGCCGGACGAACCACCACGCTGCGTGCCATCCTGGGGCTGGTCGGATCCCGCAGCGGCTCGGTGCTGATCAATGGGGTCGAGGCGGTGGGGCTGGCGCCGCACAAGATCGCACGCTTGGGTTTAGGCTATTGCCCGGAGGAAAGGGGCATTTTCGCGGCATTGTCGACCGAGGAAAACCTCCTGCTGCCGCCGCGCCTCAAGGGCGCCATGGGGATGCAGCTCGAGGAGATTTACGATATTTTCCCCAATCTGTTGGAGCGCGCCGCGAGTCCCGGTACCCGTCTTTCCGGCGGCGAGCAGCAGATGCTGGCGGTGGCGCGCATCCTGCGCACCGGTGCACGGCTGCTGCTGCTGGACGAGATTTCCGAAGGCCTGGCGCCGGTGATCGTGCAAAAACTCGGTGAGGTAATCCGCACCTTGAGGCAGAAAGGCTTTACCGTGGTGCTGGTCGAACAGAACTTCCGATTCGCCGCGCCGCTGGCGGATCGGTTCTATGTGATGGAGCATGGCAAGATCGTAAAACAATTTGCCAAGTCCGAACTGGCTTCGCAGACCGGATTGCTGCAGGAATTCTTAGGCGTTTGAATCAACATTGAACGAGGGATGACGACATGACGCGCAAATCAAAATTCGTGGCACTCGGTGCGCTGCTTGGCCTGTATGTATCCTCTCGAGCAGGCGCCGCCGCGGATCAAGTGGTGATCGGCGACATCGACGACATGTCGGGCGTGTATGCGGACGTCCTCGGTCAGGCCGGCATCGAAGTCATCAATATGGCCATCAGCGATTTCGGCGGCACCGTGCTCGGCAAGAAAATCACCGTGCTGAGCGTCGATCACCAGAACAAGCCGGATATCGGGGCCTCGAAGTTCCGCGAGTGGGCGGACCAGAGCGGCTTGACCATGGTGCTCGGCGGCTCCAACACGGGCGTCAGTATTGCCATGTCCAAGGTGGCCGCCGCCAAAAAGGTGCCCTTCATCGCGATTGGCGCCGGCGGCGCCTCCTTGACCGGCGCTGACTGTACGCCCTACACCGTGCACTACGCCTATGACACCACGGCGTTGGGCAATGGCACGGCGAGCGCCATCATCAAAGAGGGCGGCAAGACCTGGTTCTTCATTACCGCCGACTACGCCTTCGGTACACAGCTGCAAGACGCGGCGACCAAGGTGGTGCTGGCCAACGGCGGCAAGGTGCTGGGCGCCGTGCGTGCGCCGCTGGGCACGACCGATTACTCCTCGTTCCTATTGCAGGCTCAAGCCTCGGGCGCGCAGGTGTTGGGGCTCGCGAACGCCGGCACTGATTTTTCAAATTCGCTCAAGGCGGCCAATGAGTTCGGCATTACCAAGACCATGAAGCCCGCGGCGCTGCTGGCTTTCCTCACCGATATCCATGCCGCGACGCTGCAGACCGCGCAGGGCTTGTACCTGACCACCGCGTTCTATTGGGACCTCAACGATCAGACGCGCGCATTCGCCAAACGCTTCTTCGCCAAGGTCAATCGCATGCCGACCATGGATCAAGCCGCTTTCTATTCCGCCACCATCCAGTACCTGAACGCGGTCAAGGCGGTGGGTTCAACCGATTCGGACAAGGTGATGGCGCAGCTCAAGAAGACCAGGATCAACGACTTCTTTGCCAAAGACGGCTACATTCGCGAAGACGGTCTGATGATTCACACCATGTACGTCATGAAGGTCAAGACACCCGCCGAATCCAAGTATCCTTGGGACTACTACAAGGTGGTCAAGGTCATGACGGGCGAGGAGGCCGACGGCACGCAGCCCGACCCGTCCTGTCCCATGGTCAAGAAGTAGCCTTGGGAAGTTGCGCCCGGATACGCCGTGTTCGCGAATGATGGTCTTTGATCTGTGACCACCGTCTTCGGTGTGCCCGTGCCCGCGATCCTGGGCCAGCTCATGCTCGGGCTGGTCAATGGCTCGTTCTACGCACTCTTGAGTCTGGGGCTGGCGGTGATCTTCGGCCTGCTGGGAGTCGTCAATTTCGCGCATGGAGCCTTCTACATGCTCGGCGCGTTTGCGGCCTACATCGGTTTGCAAGTGCTGGGCATCAACTATTGGTGGGCGCTGCTGCTGGCACCCCTGACGGTAGGGCTTTTGGGCGTGCTCATCGAGCGGCTGTTCCTGCGCCACCTGTATCAGGTCGAGCCGGTGTACGGCTTGCTCTTGACGTTCGGCATCGCGCTGATTGCCGAGGGCGTCATGCGCAGCCTGTTCGGCGCCTCGGGCAAGTCCTATCCGGTGCCCTCACTGCTGCAGGGTGGCTTCAATCTCGGTTTCATGATGTTGCCGATCTATCGCGCCTGGGTGGTGTTGGCGTCGGTGACGGTGTGCGGGCTGACCTGGTTCTTGATCGAGCGCACACGCCTTGGCGCCCGGCTTCGAGCGGCGACTGAGAATGCGCGGCTGGTGCAGGCCTTCGGCATCAACGTGCCCGTGATGGTGATGTGTACCTACGGGGCGGGCGTTGCGCTCGCGGCACTCGCCGGCGTGCTGGCGGCGCCGGTGATTCAGGTCAGCCCGCTGATGGGTTCATCGCTGGTGATCGTGGTGTTCGCGGTGGTGGTTATCGGCGGCATGGGGTCGATCGTCGGCGCCATCGTCAGCGGCCTGCTGCTGGGACTCATCGAGGGGCTGACCAAGGTTGTCTATCCGGAGGCCTCGAACATCGTCGTGTTCATCATCATGGCGGTGGTGCTGATCTGGCGGCCTGCCGGCCTGTTCGGCAAAGAGCCATAAATGCGCGCCGAAATTGCGGTCTACGTCGTCCTGGCAGTTCTGGCATTGATCGCGCCCTTCCTCGGGCTCTATCCGGTGTTTTTGATGAAGCTGCTGTGTTTTGCGATGTTCGCCTGTGCGTTCAATTTACTGCTGGGCTTCACCAAGATGCTCTCCTTCGGGCACGCCGCGTATTTCGGCGCTTCTGCCTACATCACGGGATGGCTCGTGACGGCCCACGGATGGGGGACCCTCGAGGGGATTCTCGGCGGCGTCGCGGTGTCGATGCTCTTGGGTGGCGTGATCGGCGCGATTGCGGTGCGCCGACAGGGCATTTATTTTGCGATGATCACACTGGCTCTGGCCCAGGTGGTGTACTTCGTCTGTCTGCAAGCGCAGTTCACGGGCGGCGAGAACGGCCTGCAGGGCATTCCCCGGGGCAGCCTTTTGGGGCTGCTCAGCCTCGGCAACGATCGGACCATGTATTACTTCGTGCTCGCCGTGTTCGTAGCGGTGTTCTTTTTCATTCGCCGCATCGTTCACTCGCCCTTCGGGCAGGTGCTCAAGGCCATCCGCGCGAATGAGCCGCGCGCCGTTTCTCTGGGATACAAGGTGGACCGCTACAAACTCACCGCCTTCGTGCTGTCGGCGAGTCTTGCCGGATTGGCCGGATCTCTCAAAGCATTGGTGCTGGGTTTCACGACGCTGTCGGATGTGAGCCAGGGAAATTCCGGAGAGGTCATTCTGATGACGTTGCTCGGGGGCAGCGGCACTTTCTTGGGGCCGGTCGTGGGCGCCAATGTCGTGGTTACACTGCAAGAGTACCTCTCCGACCTGGTGGGTTCCTGGGTGTCGGTGATCATCGGCGCGATTTTCGTGGTGTGCGTACTGATCTTCCGGCGCGGCGTCGTCGGGGAAATCCAGCGCCGCTTCGGGCAGCGCCCCGGCCAGGGGTGAAGTCTCAACAGGAGCCTGTCGCGAGTCCGCCGGACCCGCGGTCGCTGCATCAGGTACGCGCGGCCTCCAAACCATGCCCCTTGGGCCCCGCTTCGCGGCGCCACAGCAGCACGGCCGAGAGCAGGGCCGCGAGACTCAGCAAGAAGAAGAACCACAGCATCACCGAATAGCCGGACGGGTTTTCCGATCCCGCGCCCGCCCAATCCGCGAGCCAGCCGGCGGCGAGATTGGACGCCGCCATGGCAAGTGCCTGAATCAGCGTGATCAGGCCGAGCGCCGTTCCCAATCGGCGCGGCTCGACAATGAGGGTGGTGGCGGGCCAGATCACCGCCGGGACCAGTGAGAAGCTGATTCCCATCAGCGCCGTCGACACCCAAAGATTCAGATCCGTGAGTCCCAGTACCACAAACGTGAGCGGCATCAGCAGGGTGCCGAACGTCAGCATCAGCGCGCGAGATCCGAGTTTGTCGGCGAGCAAACCGAAAAAGGGCGTGGCGAAGATGGCCGCGAAGAACACCCAACTGTTGGCAACGCCTGCCTGCTGCAGCGTGAGCCCCTTGGCATGCTGGAAATATTCGATGGCATACGTCGTTCGAAACGGGAAGAACACCGCGGCGTACAGCACATGCAGCGCGAGGATGTACCAGTAGGACAGGTCGAAGTTCAGCAGCTGCCGCCACTTGATCGGCCCGGCGAGTGCGGCCGCAGGCGGCGCAGGGCGCCGGCGGTCGAGCCAGTAAAATGCGGCCGCCGCCATCAGCCCGGCGCAAGTGATGCCGGTACCCAACCACAGCGGCGGCTGCCAGCCACGTTCATACAGGGGACGTGCCCAGGCGGTCGACGTATCGACGGCGTAGGAGCCGAGGCGGGCAAGACTGAGGAAGAGGGCGGCGGCCAGCGCGATGCCGTTGCGAGGAAACCATTGCGCCAGCGCCGCCATGAGCGCAATGAAAATCGCACCCTCGCTGATGCCGAAAATCAAACGGCCGGCCACCATGAGCGTGTACGGTACGCCCAAGGCGGTCAAGGCCGAACCGAGCACGCCGATGGCCGCCGCCCAGAACGCCACGCGGGCGGCTCCGCAACGGTCGATCAGAAGCCCGCTGATGAGCGCGAGCGCCACATTGGGGATGCTGATGACGCCGTTCAGCATGCCGAGCTGCGACTGGCTGAAGTCCCGTTGCCGGTGCAGCAGGTCGGCGATCGGGCCGATCACGTCGTCTTCGTAGTAGCTGCTCGACACGGCGATGGCTGCGAGCGCCAATACCCACCAGCGCATCGGCAGGGAACCGCGGCCGGAGTTCACCGGAATCGTGCGCCTTGACGGGCAAGTTCCTGGTGAAGCGCGCCGATGTTCAATCGATCGAGCGGTTCATCGCGTTGGATGGAGATCGCCGCCGCCACCCCTGCGCCCTGGCCGCCGACCGCGCAGCACATCATGTTGCGCGCGGAGGCATGCGATATCTTGTCGCCGCCAATGCAGCGTCCGGCCACCAGAAGATTGCCGACGCGCTTAGGTAAGAGCGCGCGATACGGAACCTGCCAGTAGCGGCCCGTGGTGGGTAGGATCAGAACGCCGTAGCCGTCGATGAACTCGGGAAAGATGCCGATGGCGTCGTCGAAGCGGCCCTGCTCGCGCACATCGTTGCCCGTGAGATTGTAGAGCGCGTCGATCTTGCGCGTGTCACGGATGCCGAGCGTCATCCCGAAATTTCGCAGTTTGGCCCGCTCGCACCCCGGCATGAAGCCGCGCAGAGCCTCCAGGGCATAGATCGCTTCGCGCCTGCCGCGCATTTCACCGACGGTCAGATCAGAAGGATCGGTGCCGTCGATTTCCGGCAGGTGCACGAGGTTCAGATAGGTCAGATCGCCCTGATCGCTGACCGACCCCCAGGTGCCCGCGATGGTGTGCAGATTCGGTGGGATGATGCCGGCGGCGAGCGCCTGCTGAAACGGCTTGCGCAGGAACGGCGAGAACAGCTTGTCTTCCTTGCCCGTGGTTTCATAGTCCCATTCCCCGTTGCCGGACCAATCCGCGTAGGTCTGCGGGTCGGCCTTGATCGCATCGATGAAGCGCCGCTTGTCGACGCCGCTCATTGAAAACATCACCGAGGCGGACATCATCTCGTTCTTGGGCAGCTTGTGCACCGGTGCGCCGGCGCGAAACGCGATATCGGCATCGCCGGTGGCATCGACCACGCGTTTTGCCAGGATGGCCTCGCGGCCTGCCTTGCTTTCGGTGATGACGCCGCAAATCGCGCCATTCTCCATGATCGGCGCCACGCACAGGCGATGCAGCAAGGGTGTGATGCCGGCTTGCTGCACCAGCACATCCGCCACCCACTTGAACATTTCGGCATCGAGCGCGTGACTCAAGGATTGCGGCTCCGGCATCGCAGCGCCCATGGCCGCCGCGCGCTGTTCCAATTCGATGCCGATGCCTTCACAATCGACGGTGTGTTCGTGGCGATACCAGGCAAAGCCCTCCACACCCACCTGCGTGATGTTTCCCCCAAAGCAGCCATTGCGATCGATCAGGGCGGTGCGCGCGCCGGCGCGCGCGGCGGCGAGCGCGGCGGCCAGGCCTCCCGGACCGCTCCCGACGATGAGCACCTCGGTCTCGAGAATGACGTCAACCTGCCGGGCCGCTTCATTGATTCTCTTCATGGCCGCCGATCATCGCTTCCATGGACGCGCGCTGGCAACCACTTTGTCGTCTCACGTATGCTTTAATGGCGAAGTTGTAATCAGATTGCAACCTAGTGTGCGTAAAAAGCCCACTCGCGGTGAAAAGCACGCTGCACAGGGATGTCGACGTCTTTTGAGTCGCATGGGATTTCTTTGGCCTGTAATGCGGCCGCTGGAAAACGTCATTCATTTTTTCGTGGCGCCGGCCACGAAGCCTTTTTTTGGGAGACTCTCTTGCAGAACAACCACAAGCTCGCCTGCGCTATCGCGGCGGTGCTCAGCACCTGTGCCGCCGCAGCTCATGCGGATACCGCAGTCGATGCAGCCGCCTCGTCCGGATTGATGGATGAGGTGGTGGTGACGGCGACGCGCCGAAACGAGTCGCTTCAGGATGTCCCGCTGACAATTCAAGCGTTTACCGGCGATCAGCTCAAGCAGCTGAATGTGTCGACCTTCGACGATGCGATCAAGCTGCTGCCGAACGTGACGTTCGCCAGCAACGGCCCCGGCACGGGCAATATCTTCATGCGCGGCTTGAGCGCCGGATTTGCCGGCGGACAGTCGAGCGCCTCCATCGCACCGTTTCCGAACGTCGCGACCTATCTTGATGACCAATCCCTGACGTTTCCCTCTCGCAACGTCGATGTCTACGTGGTCGACATGGAGCGCATCGAAGTCCTCGAAGGTCCCCAGGGAACACTCTTCGGCGGCGGCGCGGAGGCAGGAGCCCTGCGCTACATCACCAACAAGCCCAAGATCAACGTCACCGAAGGCAATACCAATGCCACCTACGGCCTCACGGCAGGTGGTGACCCCAATACGGCCGTAAATGCAACGATCAATTTGCCGCTGATTCAGGACACGCTCGCCGTGCGCGCGGTCATCTATAACGACCGTCGCGGCGGCTTCATCGACAACGTGGGCAGCGATTTCACCCGGCAGAACACCGACCTGGGCGCGTTTTACACCGGCATCAAGCCGGTGAACGGCATTTGCCCCAATGGGCTCCCGGCAGGAGGAGGACATTGCATTCCGGCGAATAGTCCGGTCGCCAACAACCTGGCGCTGGCGCAGAACAACCAGAACCCGGTGACGTACAACGGCATTCGCGTCTCCGCCCTGTACGACATCAGTCCGGATTGGAGCTTGCTGATCGCACAGAGCTACCAGAATATGGAAGCGGACGGCACGTACGCCCAGTTCCCGCTCGGGTCGAACTTTCAGCCGCTGCAAGCCGATCAAGTCACGGCGTTTTCTCCTGCCTGGGATAAGGACAAGTTCGAGAACACCGCCTGGACGCTCAATGGCAAGGTTGGCCCGCTCAACCTGGTGTACACCGGCGCTTACCTTGACCGCCATATCGATCAGCAGGCCGACTACACGAACTATTCGCGCGCGGCGGGCGGCTTCTACTACGCCTGTACGGGCGGCACGAGCTTGGGCGCCGGGACCACCCCAACCTGCTACTCGCCGGTCAGTTCCTGGCGCGACCTGGTGGCGAATACCCACCAGAGTCACGAGGTGCGCCTGAGCACCCAGGATGACTGGCGCACGCGCGGCATCCTCGGTGTGTATTGGGAGGATTTCGAGATCAAGGACGACATGAACTTCAATTACAAGACGATCCCGTCATGCACGCCCGCGAATCTAACCGCGGCGCTCGCGCCGGGCGGTCTGCCGTGCGTGGCCAACATCGGACCTGCGCCCGGATCGACCGCAAGCGACCCGTCGGCCCGCGGCGATACCACCGCGTTCGGCGAGGACTTGCAGCGTGGCTACAAGCAGACCGCGGTGTTCGGCTCGGTCGACTATGACATCATTCCCAAGGTGCTGACCGTCACTGCCGGTACGCGCTGGTACCGCTACAGTGAATTCCAAACCGGTTCGCAATATGGGACCAACAGCGGTTGCGTCGATATTGCCAACACGCCGCTGGGCTGCACGGCCGACACCCACAACATCAATGCGGCCAATTTGAACGCCGTGTACACCGGCTTTCGCAGCCGCGGCAACATCACCTGGCATATCAACCCGGACACCATGGTGTACTACACCTTCTCGCAGGGCTTCAGGCCCGGTGCTTTCAATCGTACGGTCAGCGGTGTGGCGGTCGGACCGGACGGCAAGGCGAATTTCGAAAAGCCGACAGGATATGCGCCGGATTCCCTCACCAACAACGAAGTCGGCTTGAAGTCGGAATTCTTCGATCATCGTGTCCAGTTGAACCTGTCCATCTACCACATGAACTGGGACAACGTGCAGGTGCTGTTCTTCAATCCCACGGAGCTGGGCAACACCACGTTCGGCACCAACGGGCCGAATTACACCGTCAATGGCCTGGAGCTGCAGCTGGCGCTGCGGGTCACTGACGGGCTCACTGTGCAGGGATCGAGTTCCTGGAACCGAACCAAGCAGACCAACTCACCGTGCTTGATCGGCAACATTCCGGGCACGACCTACGATGGACAGTGCATCACTCAGGTCGTCCAATCCGGACTCGGCCTGCAGCCGTTCAACAACCCCTTCGGCGCCGAAGGGGGCGCTCCGGCCTTTTCGCCGTCCAATGAGTTCAATCTGCGCGCGCGCTACGATTGGGTGATCACCGACTACAAGCCCTTCGTGATGGTGGGCGCCAATCACATCGGTACCATGTACAACCAGACCGACACCGCGATCGACGGCAATACCCAGGTCATTCCGACCACGACGTTGCTGCGCTATCGCCAGCCGGGCTACACGACGTACGACGCCTCGGGGGGCGTGGCGAAGGACAACTGGACCGTACAGCTCTACGGGACCAACCTGTCGAACTCCAACGCCAGTACGTTCACATCCTCGGCGCAGTTCATCAAGTCGGAAGTGCCCATTCGTCCACGGGTTATCGGCCTGACGGTGGGTTATAAGTTCTAGATCTCGTAGGCTGCGGTAAAATAGAAGGCGGGCATTTGCCCGCCTTCTGCTTGGACCGTATGGACTCGACTGCACCCCATTCCGCACCTTCACCGGTGGAGCAGCAGATTCGCCGCGCGTGGGAGCTTTTCAATCAGCGCCGCTACGCACAAGCGCTGGAGGCCGGCGAGGCGTTGGCGCTCGAGGTGCCGGAAAATCGGGATGTGCTGCATCTCATTGCGCTGAGCCAACGCTACGCGAACAAGATTCCCGAAGCGCTGGCCACGCTCGAACGCCTGGAGCGGCATCACCCGGCGTTCAGCCGCCTCTATCAGGAGCGGGGCCATTGCCACGTCGTGCAAAAGGACGCCCCGCGGGCGATCGATGCCTTTCTGCGGGCGGTCAACATCAACCCGGCGCTGCCCGCGAGCTGGAACATGCTCGAGGGCCTGTATCGCATGACCGGCAACCTCGAGAATGCCCGTATGGCCGCCGCGCATGTCGCCACGCTCAAACAGCTGCCGCCGGAAGTGGTGCAGGCCACAGGACTGTTTTCAGACGGCGATTGGGTTCCCGCGGAAATCATCATCCGCGCCTATCTCAACAAACACGGCAACAACGTCGAGGCCATGCGCCTATTGGCCAGAATCGCCTTCAAGCGCGACGTGCTGGACGACGCCGAACTGCTGCTGCAGGCCGTGCTGGAACTTGCGCCCGACTACCAGGCCGCGCGCCACGACTACGCCTCGGTATTGCTTGAACGCCACCGCTACCTGCAGGCGCGCCAACAGCTCGAGATGCTTTTGGCGATCGAGCCGATGAACCGGCAATACCGCACGCTCTATGCCACCACCTGCGTGGGACTCGGCGAACATGAGCGGGCGATCACGCTCTACCGAGAACTCCTGGCCGACGCGCCCGGTGCCGCGGATTTGCATCTATCGGTGGCGCATTCGCTGAAAACCCTGGGGCAGCAGCAGGCGTCCATCGAGGCGTATCGCGCCGCCGCGGCCGCGCGACCCAATTTCGGCGATGCTTACTGGAGTCTCGCCAACCTGAAAACCTATCGGTTCACGGACGATGAGATCGCGCGCATGCAGGCCGAGGAGTCTGCACCCGCCGTCGCACTGGTTGACCGCTATCATTTGTGCTTTGCGCTCGGCAAGGCTTTCGAGGACCGGTGTGACTACGAGCCGTCATATCGCCGCTACGAGCAGGGGAACGCGCTCAAGAGGTCGGAAAGCCGCTATCGGCCCGAGTTCCTCGAGACCAATACCGCCAAGCAGCGCGAGGTGTGCACGCGGGAGTTCTTCGCACAGCGCTCAGGATACGGGGTCAAAAACCCCGATCCGATATTCATCGTGGGCCTGCCGCGCGCCGGATCCACGCTGCTGGAGCAGATCCTGGCCTCGCATTCGCGAGTCGAGGGGACGCAGGAGCTTGCCGAGGTGCCGCGCATCGTGAACGAGCTGCAAGGCCGCGATCCCGATATGGCCAACCCGCGCTATCCCGGCGTCCTGGCGGATTTGAGCGCCGAGGATTTCTTTCGGCTGGGCGAAAAATACCTGGCTGAGACGCGCGTGTTCCGCACCGACAAGCCTTTCTTCATCGACAAAATGCCGAACAATTTCAGGCATATCGGCCTGATCCACCTGATGTTGCCGAATGCCAGGATCATCGACGCGCGGCGCGAACCGATGGCCTGCTGCTTCAGCAATCTGAAACAGCTGTTCGCCAATGGGCAGGAGTTTACCTACAGCATCGAGGATATCGCGCGTTACTACCGCACGTACCTCGATTTGATGGCGCATTGGGATGAGGCGCTGCCGGGACGCGTACTGCGGGTCTGGCATGAGGATGTCGTCGATGACCTCGAAGGCAACGTCCGGCGGATGCTGGATTTCTGCGGACTCGAATTCGAGGCGGCGTGCGTCGATTTCCACAAGACGGAACGCAGCGTCCGCACCGCCAGCTCAGAGCAAGTGCGCCAGCCGATCTTCCGCGAGGGGCTCGATCAGTGGAAGCATTATGAGCCCTGGCTCCAGCCCCTCAAAGACGCGCTGGGTGATGCGCCGGTTCGATACCGACCGGTTTGACCGGCGCGGCTTTGCGCAGAAAATAAATCGCCGACAAGCCCATCAATATCATGCCCATGATGCTGGCGCCGTATGCGCTGGCCGTGAAGACCTGAAGCCAGTCGAGCTGCACCAGGCCGAAGTTGCGCCACACCAGGAGCGCGCAGCTTCCCAAGTATCCCGAGGCATCGGCAACATAGATCAGGAATCCTGCGGTCCCGGCCGTGCCGCTCGCGGCGATCAAGCGATCGAAGAGCATGGCATTGAAGGGCACGTAAGCCATGTACAGTCCGGCACCGCTCAAGATCATCCAAGCCAGGGGCGACAGCAGTCCGGCCTGAAAGGCGAAGGTCGACAGGCCGAGCAGCAACAGGCCGGCAAAGACCACGCCGTGAATGACCAGCAGCGCCTTCACGTTGTCGCGTACCACGATGATGACGCCCAGCACGGTCAAGGAAAGCACCGCGACCGGCAGTTCGCTGGCGGTAAATACAGCCGCCGCATGTCCAAACCCGAGCGCGGTCCAGATTTCCGCCGCAAAGTTATCGCGAAAATCCCGGATGGCCGTGATCAGCACATAGGCGAGGACCAGCAGCGCAATCCCCAAGCCGTAACGGCCGAGGAAGCGTGCACGCGCGGCGCCATCCATGGGCTCACGGCGAACCCGCTCCGCCTCATCGCGAGAGCTTGGCGGCGGCAATTGAGAAAGCGCCCACACCGACAAGCCGAGCAACGGGAAGAACAGGGCGCCGGCCGCCGCGGGCATCCAGAACGGACTGATATGCCATCCATCCATCAGCAGTTTGCCGACGGACTTCACGGCGCCTGACGAGACGATGAAGCTGGCGCACAGAATGGCGCCGAGCACTTCCGAGGTTCGCCGGCCCTCCATGAAGCCGAAGACCAGTCCCCAGATCAGTCCCAAAGGCAGGCCGTTCAAGAACATGGCTGCTACATTCCATGGCGCCGGCACCACCGCAAATGCAATGAGCGCGAGCCAGGACAGAGAGATCAGGACGATGATGGCGGCGGCACGCTTGGTGGGCGCGATTTCGGCAATGAGCTTGACGCCGATCATTTTCGACACGGCATAGCCGAGCACCTGCGCGAGCACCAGTGCTATCTTGTAGTCGAGCGCGAAGTGCCACCCCGGTACGGAGCTGAAGATCGCCGCTGAAAACGGCTTGCGGAAGGCGTACATCGAAAAGTACGCGGCAAAACCTGCCAGCCCCGCAAAAGCGCTGAACAGAACCGGGTTGGCCCTTTCGAGCGCTTGGTGGAACCTGCTTTTCACGGGACGAGTTTATCCTGATTGCGCCTCGATATTTCCCGGCTCTGCGTTGCCATACAGTTGTCATGTTCTTGTAATTAACTAGCGGGCTGTTTGGGTTCGCTCCTGGGTACATCATAAATTCTTCATCTGCCGTCTCCGGCGCATTTGACCTCGCGGTTGTCGGTGCGGGAATCCTCGGGCTGTCGTGCGCACGCGCCGCGGCGCTCAAAGGACTGCGCGTGGTCGTCATCGACCGCGACTCGCAGTCCAGCGGCGCTTCGGTCCGAAACTTTGGGTTCATCACCGTGACGGGCCAGGAACGCGGCGCGGCGTGGGCCCGCGCCCGGCGCACGTGTGCGATCTGGGAAGAGGTGGCTCAGCTGGCGGGCATTCCCATTCTGCAGCGCGGCCTGTGGATGACGGCGCGCCGGCCGGAGTCCGTGGCCGTGCTGGAGGCGTTTCTCGAGACGGAAATGGGCGAGGGATGCAAGCTCTTGAGCCGCGCCGCCGCGCGTGCCTCGAGCCCCGATCTTGCGCATGAGCAGGTGCAGGCGGTGCTCGCAAGCTCGGTCGATCTGCGCGTCGAATCCCGGGAGGCGATTCCAAAAATCGCGGCCTGGCTGGCGCAGCGGTGGGGTGTCGAGTTTCTGCGCCAAACCGCGGTGCTGTCGATCGACCCGCCGCGGGTCGAGACCTCGCGGGGAGTGGTGCAAGCCGGCGCGGTCGTGGTATGCCCGGGAGATGACACTTCCTCGCTCTACCCGGAGCGGATTGCCAGGTACGCTGTGACCCGCTGCAAGCTGCAAATGCTGCGCCTGGAGGATCCTGGCTTCCGATTGCCTGGCGCGCTGATGTCGGATCTGGGCCTGGTGCGGTATGCGGGCTATTCTGCGCTGCCGGAGTCCGCGCCGCTGCGGGCGCGGCTCGAGGCGGAACAGGGCGAGCATCTGAAGCATGGTATTCACCTCATCGTGGTGCAAAGCGCCGACGGCAGTCTCATCGTGGGAGACAGCCATCACTACGCCGCGACGCCGGATTGTTTTGCGGATGAGCGAATCGATCGGCTCATTCTCGAAGAATTCGCCGCGGCGACCGGGCGCCCGCCTCCGGCTGTTCGCGAGCGCTGGATAGGCACCTATGCCGCGGCGCCGGACCGCACGATGTTCATCGATGCCCCCGCGTCCGGGGTGCGCATCGTGATGATCACCAGCGGTTCGGGCGCATCCACGGGATTCGCGATTGGCGAGCAGGTCGTGGCGGAACTTTTTGGGAGTGCAGGTTAATGGCTATACGGGATCGCTTCGACCTGGTCATCTTTGATTGGGCCGGGACCATGGTGGACTTCGGCTGTCACGCACCGGTCATCGCGCTGCGCGAGGCGTTTGCGGTTCGAGGAGTGGACATCAGTGATGCGCAGGCACGCCGCGACATGGGCAAATCCAAGGCCGATCATGTGCGTGCGCTGCTGCGGGACCCGGACATCAACGAGACCTGGACGAGGGCCCGCGGCAGCCTCTCGGAGGAAGAAGATGTCCGGGAATTGATGGCGGACTTGGGGCCTTTGATGCGCCATCAGGCGGCAAACGCCGCGCGCCTCATCGAAGGTGCCGCTGCGGTGGTCGAAGCGCTGCGGGCGGAAGGCATCAAGATCGGTTCTTCGACCGGCTATACGCGCGAGATGATGGCGCCGGTGTTGCGCGAAGCGGCCGCGCAAGGCTATGTCCCGGATCATCTCGTTTGTTCCGGGGAGACGCCCGCCGGGCGGCCGACGCCGCTCATGATCTACAAGGCGTGCGCCGAGCTCGGGGTGTGGCCTCTGACGCGGGTCGTGAAGGTCGATGATACCGATGCCGGCGTCGCGGAAGGCCGGGCGGCGGGCTGCTTCACCGTCGGTCTTGCGGCATCCGGCAACGGCGTCGGCCTGTCTCAGAAGGCTTTGTCTGCGCTGCCTGCTGCGGAGCGCGCGGCGCGCATCGGAGCGGCGGGAAAATCCTTGCTCGCCGCCGGCGCCGACGTGGTCATCGACACGGTCGCCGAGCTGATGGCCGTGCTTCGTTCAGCAGCCTAGCGCGGCATGCAGCGAGCCGAGCTGGTGCTCTGCATGGCGCAGCACTTGCGCGCAATCCTGCGAACTTATGTGCAACCGGGAAAAGGAGTTGATGCCGTCCATCTCGACGGACCGAGGCCCCGGCCTTCGCAACACGCGGGCCAGCACCACGCTCACCACGAGCACGTCGGTTAGATCAGGCTCGCTTCTGCCGCACCGCTGATGGTCGTCTTGATCGCCGAGCGCCTGGCACATGGCCTCATCGAAGCCCCAGTTCTCGAGCACCGCTTTGCCGATGGCCGGATGCCAGCCGGCGATCATGTCCAGAAAGGCCGGTCCCTGGAATTGCAGCTCCGATTTTCCCGCCGAGCGCACCATGATGTACAAGCGGCCGATGCCATGCAGAAGGCCGGTGAGAAATGCCTCCTCCGGGCTCACCTTCGTACGCCGTGCGATGACCTGACTGATGGCGGCGACCGAAATGCTTTGCTCCCACAGCATGTTCAACGGCTTGGAAATCGAGCGCAGCGCCGGGGCCAAGCGCAATTGTTTGACGGCAAAGGCCATGACGGCACTTTGCACCGGACGGTGGCCCAGGCGCGTAATCGCCGTGCGCAGGTCGATCAAGTGCTTCCCCGCCGGATTGAATGCCGCCGAATTCGCCACTTGCAGCAGCCGTGCGGCCAGTCGCGGTTCAGTGCCGACGATGTTTACAATTTCCGCCAGCCGCACGTTGGGTTCCGCCAGCGCCTTGCGGATGCGCATGACGACATCGGGAAAGGAAGGAAGATTGACGGTTCCTTTCGAGACCTCAGCCGCCAGACCGCCGAGGAATGCGAGCGCCGAGGCGCGGTCTTGCTCGCTCGCGACAGCATTTTTCGCCGAAGCCGGTGCGCTCCGCTTCACGGTGGATACTGATGCGACATTCGCCATAGGCATTGTTGTCCAGGAATTGCGCGCCGCCGGGCGGTCTCACTCAGGATTTCGGCTGCCTGCGCCAAATCTTGACAGAATATTTCAGGGTATCCCTGACGGCAGCGAGGACCAGTGGTTTACTGCGTTGCACCAAATTTGCGATTTCATCGGCGGTCCGCCACCATCGACGGGATGTTGCATCGCGACCCGTCCGGAAGACTTGCCTGCGCCCCGGCCGTGCTGAGCGCCGCCCTGATCGGCGCGGCACAACTCGGCAGCGCAGCCGTGCACGCCGCGTCGACCTACCAGGTCTACGTCAGCAACGAAAGATCCGGAGACGTGACCGTCATCAACGGCGGGGATTTCAGCGTCATCGCGACCATTCCGGTGGGCAAACGGCCGCGCGGCATCCATGTGAGTCCTGACGGCAAGACCGTCTATGTGGCCTTGAGCGGCACGCCGATCGAGGCGCCGCCCCAGATCGACGCCCACGGCAATCCGGTATTCGAGAGAAAAAAGGGCAGCGACGACGACGACGATGCGAACGCCGACAAAGCTGCGGATGGCATCGGCGTCGTCAACGTCGCCACCCAAAAACTGACAGCCAAGCTCAATGCGGGATCGGATCCTGAAGAATTTGCTCTCAGCAAGGATGGACGCCGCATCTATATTTCCAACGAAGATACCAAGACGGCCAGTGTGATCAACATTGCGGCGGGGAAGCTCGAGCACATCGTTCCGGTCGGCCAGGAGCCGGAAGGCGTGACCACCTCGCCCGACGGCAGGCAGTTTTACGTCACCTGCGAAGCCGGCGGCGACATCTATGTGATCGACACCGTTTCTTATTCGGCGGCGGCGCATTTCAAAGTGAACGGGCGGCCCCGCAGCGTGGCGTTTCTGTCCTCGGGCGCCATAGGATTCATTCCCTCGGAATCGGCGGGCGAGCTCAATGTCATTGATGCCGTCAATGCGAAAGTGCTGAGGACCATTGCACTGCCTGCAGGCTCCCGCCCCATGCGGGTGAAATTATCACCGGATGAAAAACGCCTGTATGTGAGCAATGGGCGCGCCGGCACGATTTCCGTATTCGACGCGCACAGCTATGAATTGCTGGACACGATCAAGGTAGGAACGCGACCCTGGGGAATCGGGGTGTCGCCCGACGGGAAGTTTCTGTTCACCGCCAATGGGCCTTCCAACGATGTATCCGTCGTCGATCTGCAGACGAACAAGGAAGTGAGCCGCATCAAGGCGGGGGCCGGTCCTTGGGGCATCGCCATCACTTCCCGATGATGAAAACTTCCTGCTCGGTGATGCTGCGCGTGAATCCGTCCTTGAAAGCCCGCGCGCGGAGCACCGCCGGCGCGCTGAGCTTTATCGGCTTTTCATAGCGCGCGTCCGATGCGCTCGGGACGGTGCCGTCCAGGGTATAGCGTATGTCGGACCCCGGTTCGCTTGACGTCAATGAAATCTCCACCGGCTTCATGAAAGTTCCCCCGGGCGGCGAAATCATCGGAGGCGGCAGCACGGGCCGCCCGGGCATGCCGTTGATCCATTCATTCAGCAGGTTGACGCCCTTTTGATCGATGGTCTCGCGCGCCAGCGGCGGCATCTTGATGTCACCGACGGTATTGACGCGCATGTAGGCAATCGAACGCCAGATGTCATGCGGGGCGATGACTCTGGGGTGGTCGATCCCTTGATCGATCAAGACGGGGCCGTCGATCAGGGCTTGGCCGGCGAGAGGCGTGTCGTAGCGCGCATCGAAATTCGCCACGGTGCCGCCCGGCCGGTGACACTGCGAGCAATTGGCGTCGAGATAGGAGCGAGCCCTGTCTTGCAGAGTACGCGAGCCGTCATCAGCGCCGGCGAGGCCGGCGAACGAGGGCAAGTCCTGGTCCTTGAAGGCCGGCGCAAACAGACCCAGATGATTCCAGGTGCGCAGCTGATTGTCGGCAACCCCCGAAGGGTAGGTGAAGCTCCGGTTCATCTGCCGAGTTTTCACGCCGAGCACGCCGCCGGCATTGGCCGTATGACAGGTCAGGCAATCTTGCCGGCTCGGGTAGTACCAAGTCTGCAGATGAACCTCTCCATGCTCCGCCCTCATCGGGATGTCTTCGGTCTGACCGCCCGTGAGCAAGTCGGCATCGCTGCCGTCCGCCCGCCACTTGTACACCACGCCGTAAACGCCGCCGGCGGAATCGCAGACCAGCAGCCGCGTTTCGAGCCTGCGTTTGGTCTTGGGATCAGCGGCGTCTACGCTCAAATCAAAATTCTTCACGAACACGGTGCCCGGGGGAAAGCGCCACTCACCGGTGGGTGAGAAAGCTATTTTTCCGCTCGGCAGGGCAATCCAGCGCGACTTTTCGGCTCCGTCGGACCAGAAGGCGACGATCAGATCGTAGGGAATCAGCCCAGGATTCGGGATCCGCCTCGCGGTATCGCCGAAGACCCCGGTTTGGGACAGGAGCGCGGGGATCTTGCCGTCCGCCAACGGTGGCATCTCGAGGTAGGGCTTCGTCGGAACGCGAGAGGAAAGACCATACGGCGCCGGCGGCGTGCAGCCGATGATGAGGGCCAGCAGGCATGGCGCGAGACTTGTTCTTGCCGCAGGCTTCAATCGGTACGTGCTCATGACCCAATATAGTAACGAATCAGCCCCTTGTCGTGAGGTGCCCATGAAAGCGAAGCAATCCTCTTGAGCGGTATTCTTTCACAAACGCTCAAGCGTGCGATTCGCTAGTATAATGTCCGCATAACAATGACGACCGAACAACAAACGAACGGGGGCATGATGAAATCGATATTCGTGATGGCTGCGATTCTTTCCTTCGGTGTTGCGGCGCTGAATCCCAGCCGCGCCGCAGAGACGCCCGCGGCGCCGGCCGCCGCCGATTACGCCGATACGTCCGTGTGGCTGTGCAGGCCCGGCCGCCAAGATGCCTGCACGGCTTCTCAGGATGCGACGATCGTCGCCGTGGACGGTTCCTTGACGCGCGAGACTTTTCACCCGGCGAAGAATCCCCCCATCGATTGCTTTTACGTCTATCCCACGGTGTCCAACCAACCGGGCGGGAATTCCGACCTGACGATCACGGGCGCGGAAAAATTGGTGGTGGATGCGCAATTTGCGCGCTTTGCATCCAAGTGCCGTCTGTTCGCGCCTATGTATCGTAGTGTTACGTTGACGGCACTGCGCGCGCTGATCGCCGGCAAGCCCCTGCCGATGGATCGCGACTTGGCGTACCACGATGTCCTCGCGGCGTGGAACTACTATCTCGCGCACGACAATATGGGCCGCGGCGTCGTGCTCGTCGGACATAGCCAGGGATCGGGCGTCCTGACGCGGTTGATCAAGGAGGAAATCGACGGCAAGCCCGTGCAGGGCAAATTGATTTCCGCCATTTTGATGGGAACCAGCCTGCCGGTGCCGACCGGCACCGACGTGGGGGGTGCATTCCAGCATGTTCCCGTCTGCCGTTCGAATACCCAGACCGGCTGTGTCATTGCGTTCGCGGACTTCCGCGCCAATGTGCCGCCGCCGGCCAACACGCGGTTTGGCAAAGCCCCCGAGGGCATGCAGGCGGTTTGCGCCAATCCGGCTGCCCTTCGCGGCGGTTCCGGGATGCTCGATGCCTATCTGTCCGTGGGCCGGATTTCCACCGGTTCCGACGGTCCTCGAGAACCGTTCGACTGGACTCATCCCGCCAAGCCTATCGACACTTCGTTCGTCAAGGTACCCGGCTTGTTGAGCGCTGCCTGCGTCACGGATGAACACGGATCCTATCTCGCCGTGACGGTTCATCCGACCGCGAATGGTGCGCGCACCAATGACATTTCCGGTGACGTGGTCGTGAACGGACAAGTTCTGCAAGACTGGGGCCTGCATCTGATCGATGCCAACCTCACGATGGGCAACCTGATTGCCATCGTCGGCGATGAGACCAAGGCCTACCTGAAGGCGAAGAAATGATGCGGCTGCCGCGCGCCGCCGGGCTCGGGTTCATGCTGGCTGCGTGCGCCTTGGTATTGATGGGGGCCGGCGCGCCGCCCAACTATTCGATCGAAGCCATACGCTACGGTGTTTCTCCCGGAATTCCCGTCGGCGCCTTGGTGGTGGGTGGTCCGAAAGACGAAAAAGTCGACGTCAACTTCGTCGTCTGGCTCATTCGCGGCGGCGGCCGCAACATCCTTTTTGACAGCGGCTTTCACCGCGAGCGCTGGTTCAAGCAATGGACCGTCACGGATTACCTGCGGCCCGACGAGGCGGTGCGCCAAGCCGGCGTGAAACCGGAAGACGTCACCGATGTCGTCATCAGTCATGCCCACTGGGACCACATGGGCGGCATCGACCTGTTTCCCAAGGCGACGGTGTGGATTCAAAAGGATGAGTTTCGCTACTACACCGGAGATGCCTGGCAGGCGGGCGGCCAACACGGCGGCATCGATCCCGATGATGTGCAGCAGCTGGTCAAGCTCAACACCGAAGGACGGCTGCGCTTGGTGGATGGCGATAATGTGGAGATCATCCCGGGAATTCGCGCCTACGTCGGGTCGCGGCACACGTTTGCGTCCCAATATCTGCGTGTCGATGGCAAACTGCCCTATGTGCTGGCGTCAGACAACGTATATTTCTACCGCAACTTGAGTGAGCACAAGGCGAGCGCGACGTTCAGCGATGCGGACCACCCGGCGAATATCAAGGCTCAGGAGCGCATGATTGAACTCGCGGGCTCCGTCGAGCGCGTCGTTCCCGGGCACGATTCGCTGCAATTTCAAAAATTTCCGACCCAAGGACGCGTCGCGAAGATCGAGTAGACGAAGAATCCGATGCACGTGCCATCGACGGTCCGAGCCGTCCCGGCGATGGCCATTATGAGAGGGTTGTTCTGGATCCGGACGGCAACCGCATCGAAATATTGAGTTGATCGAGCGCCGCTGCAAAGGTCGGCACGAGTTCCGCTCCCGTAAACCGCGGCCATTGCTTGGCGAGCAGCGCGGACGGCTGTTCGCGAAGATCGCAGAGAATGAGTTTCGTGCCCTCACCGTGGGCCTGGCGGACAAAGGCTTCCAGGGCGCCCGCGCCGCTGGAATCAATATAGGGCACCAACTCCATCCGCAGAATGATGGTATTGGGTGAACGGCCGGTTCGGCGCAGCGCGTCCAGCATTTCACGGGCGACGCCGAAGAACATCGGGCCGGCAAAGCGAAACACCTCCACCCCCTTGGGCAACGAGGCCCGCTGCGTGGGATCATCCAGGCTCAGTTCATCGGGAAGCATTCCGGCGGTATCGCTCATCCGTGCCATGAAAAGGAGCGAGGCGAGGGTGACGCCCACACCAATGGCGACGGTGAGATCCACCAGCACGGTCAGCCCGAAGGTCAGCAACAACAAGGCGCGGTCCCCCGCCTCCATCTGCAGCAAGGTCTTGAAGCGTTCCACCTCGCTCATGCCCCATGCGACCACGAGCAGGATGGCCGCCAGTGCCGCCATGGGTACGTGGGAAATCAACTTGCCGGCCACCAGCAAGAAGATCAGCAGAAATACGGCGTGGAAAATACCGGCCAGCGGTGTGCGTCCGCCCGCGCGAATATTGGTGGCCGTTCTGGCGATGGCGCCGGTGGCCGGCAGACCGCCGAACAGGGCGGAGGCAATGTTCGCCACACCTTGTGCGACGAGTTCCTGGCCGGAGCGATGGCTGTAGCCGGTCATGCCGTCGGCCACCGTCGCCGACAACAATGCCTCCATACCGGCCAAAAAGGCGATGGTGAACGCCGCCGGGAGCAGGTGCTGCACCAGTGCGAACGACATGCCCGGCAGGTGCGGTGCCGGCATCCCCGTAGGCATTGCCGGAAAGCGATCGCCCACCGTGGCGACGGGCAGATGCAGCAGCGCGACCGCGAGAGAAGCCGTGAACAGTGCGATGAGGAAGGCCGGCAGTTGCGGCGCGAATCGCCTGAGGAGCAGGATCATGGCAAGCGTTGCGCCGCCGATGCCGAACGCATAGAAGCTGATCGAATGGAGCGCGCTCGAGTAAGCGGCCCACTTCGGTATGAACTCCGCGGGCAACTTGCCGGTGGTGAGACCGAGGAAATCTCCCACCTGGCTCGAGGCAATGATGACCGCGATACCCGCCGTGAACCCGGTGACCACCGGCATCGGAATGAAGCGAATCAGCCGGCCGACGCCCGCGTAGCCGGCTGCGATGAGGATGAATCCAGCCAGCAGGGTCGCCAACACCAATCCGGCATAGCCGTGCGCCGCGATGATACCGGCGACAATGACGACAAACGCACCCGTCGGGCCGCCGATCTGGACGCGCGAACCACCGAGCAGGGAGATCAGGAATCCGGCGATGACGGCAGTGACCAAGCCTTGGTTGGGCGATGCACCGCTGGCAATCCCCAACGCCATCGCGAGGGGCAGCGCCACGATGGCAACGGTCAATCCAGCCAGGGCATCCTGGCGCCAGTATTTCTTGATCGCGCCTTCGCGCCAGACGATGAGGAGCTTCGGTGTAAAGGCCTGCCAGTAGTGACGTGGTGGGCGTTGCGCCACTGCTAGATTGCCACTAGATTGCCATTGCTAGAGCGACGTCAGCGCGCGCGCCTGCTCGACCGCCCACGCGCTGAATCCGGCGCTGAGGACGCCGATCGCGAAAAACATCGCGGCGAACAGTTTCTCGCGCCTCACCAGATGGTTCGAGTCCATCGGGGCGATCAGGAAGGGTTCGCCATGCGTCGTTTCGCCTATACAGCTGGTGCGGACGATGGATGATTGCAACGCGTGCGTTTGGGACTCGGCCGCGGCCGCGCGGCGCGCTGCCTCCCACTCCGCGGCATCGATCTTGCCGTCGTGATTCTGGTCGAAACGCGCCAGCAGCGCCGGCTGATCCAGTTTCCACTGACGCAACAGCGCAGCGGCCGCGGCATCGCCGGTCTCGATGTCTGAATGGGAGCGCAGTTCGCCGGCCACAGACAGTTGATCACCGACGCAGAGCATCCGCTCGGTGTATCGATAGGCATGACTCTCCATGAAACCATGGGGCTCGTTCGGCGGTCCGGAAGGCGAGGGGGAGTCACCGTACCAGACATCGTGCTTGGTCGGCGTGATTTCGGCATTGACCGGTCCCACCAGGCACTCGCCGTCGGCATCCGCCAGGACAAATGGAACGATGCTCCTGGCGCTGTCAATCGAGCGCCACGACGTCTCTCCCTTGGCGTTGCGTTGCTTCTCCTCGACGCTGTAGCTCCACCAGACGCAGGGCCGCGAACTCAAGGGTGCCACCGTGGCATCGCCCGGGGGCGCCTTGGCGCGCCCGAAGACCTTGACGTAGCCTTGAGCCGCCGAGCGGATCTTGACCAACGGGGTGTCTTCGAGGTACCGATCGCGGCGGATGCTGGCCGCGAACTTATACAGCGCCCAGCACGCGACCGCGGCGAGCACCCCGGCCGCGAGCCAGTAGTGTTGTATCGTTGAATTCACCATGCTGTGCGAGGTCCATCAGCGGGCGGCGAACAGTGCCTTGACGTCCACGTCCGATTTCTCTTCGCTCAGAAATTGCAGCAGTTTGGCGGGATGAAAATCTCCGAAGCTCGCCACCAGTGCATCGGGAAAGGTTTGCAGCCGGACGTTGTTGGCGTTCACCGAATCATTGTAGACCTCGCGCCGATCGGCAATGGCCGTCTCCAGCCCGCTGATTCGAGCCTGCAGCTGGCGAAACGCCTCGTTCGCTTTGAGGTCGGGATAGCGCTCGGCAACCGCGTACAGTCCGCCGAGGCCTGCGCGCAGTTCCTGTTCCGCCGCGCCCACCGAGTTCACATTGCCGGAACTGCGCGCCGCATCGACGGCGTTGCGCGCTTTGGTCACACGCTCCAAAGTATCGCGCTCGTACTCCATGTATTGGCGGCATACCTCCACCAACTTGGGCAATTCATCGTGGCGCTGAACGAGCAGCACGTCGATGTTCGACCATGCCAGCTTGACGGAGGCGCCGACGCGCACCAGCCCGTTATAGACGCCGACCAGATAGGCCAGCAGGGCGAGGACCAAAAAGGCCAGCACGATGAGGGCAACCATGATTCGCTCCCTAAGTTCCGGCGGATATTAGCCGTACGGCGCGTCAATACACAGCGCTGCCCGGTGAGACTGTGAGGTTCGTCTCGCCTGGGAGCCTGTCTGAGTACTCAGACAGGATCCTAGCCGCCTTTTTTGTGCTCAGCCTGCCAGCTCGCGATGGCCGCCATGGTGTTCTCGACGTGCTTATCCGGGTTCAGCGCCGTGTACTCGTAAATGATCGCTCCGTTGGGGGCAATCACGTACGACGTGCGGCTCGAGTACGACGTGAAAAACAGCGTCGCGTCATAGGCCTGGGAAATTTTCTTATCTGCATCCGAGGCCACCGCGAATTTGTTGCGGCACTCGCTCACGGAGAATTTGTTCAGCACATCGATGGTGTCATGCGACACGCCGATCACCGTGGCTCCCATGGCCTTGAATTTGTCGGTGGCTTCGGCAAATTCATGCGCCTCGACGGTGCACCCCTTGGTAAACGCCGCCGGATAGAAATACAGGACCACCGGCCCGCTCTTGAGCGCATCGGCCAGGGAGAACGTGAACGGCTTCCCGGCGAGCGTCGCCTGTGTGGTGAAGTCGGGCGCCTGAGCGCCGGGCTTGAGGGCCGCATACAGCGGCGAAACGAGCGCGAAACAACCCAGACCGACAGTCAAAGAACGCCACATGTGTCACCCCCCGTGGTTAATGTAATATCGATGCGATGTCACCGCCGCTTCCCATCACCCGCATGTTGCCACTTTCGATCATGCGGCACCACCTCCCATGAGCCGGGACGACGAAGATCGCATCCTGCACGGCTTGTACTATTACCGCGAGAACATCGACGAGGATGTGCAGGTATCCGGCGAACAACTGTTGTGGCTGGCGATGCATCCTTTGCGCGAGGGCGAGGCCTGGCACAAGGACGGCAAGCTTCAGAGCCTCGATGCATCCGAGTTTCCTGAGGAGATTCGCGCCAAGCTGATCACGGCGAAGCTCGATTTGCCGCTTCGCTACCTGCAATACCGGCGCCTCATTACTTACGCGCGGCGCAGCGATGGAATGTTCTACGCGGCCGTCACCTTCGCGGGCGCAGATCGCGCCATACGCCTGCACACACGGCGCGGGCGCATGGATTTGTGGTACCGGGAACACCGAGACGGGGTGATTGGCATGGGCATCACCGTGCTCATTTCCCTCGTCACCGCGCTGATCACGGTGATCGTAACCAACAAGATATTGAGGCCCTGAGGGGGCTGCTCGGTATTGCTCGTGGCCGCGAGCGCGGCGGACATGTCACAAATCGGACACGCGTGAATGGTAGACCGTCACCCGAAACAACAGCTATTCGAGGGGCGGCATTTTGATGCAGACGTGCGAATGGGTGCTGTACCTTGTGCGGCAATTGACGCGATGCGCCACCATGTGGTCATTGCTGCTGCTGCTGGGAGTGTGGTCCGCTGCCCAGCCCTTTCCGTTGGCCGACGATAAGTCGGGCCTGCCTTCGGGATCCGAACTCGACGAAGACGCAATAAGCAATCCGCGCGAGGTATTTCATTCCGAAGCCATCCGCGGCCATCGTTCCTACATGTCCAGTCTTGGCAATTTGGCCTTCAATTCCCCCTACGTCCTCGGCGAGGTGGCCCAGAAGGCCCAGATCAGCTGCGGAAGCTGTCACGTGAACGGCGCCTCGAATCCCCGGCTCTTCATCCCTGGGCTTTCCACCCATCCCGGTAATTTCGACACCACGAGTTCATTGTTCAATCCAAGGACCGATGACGGCGTACTGGACCCGCTCACCATCCCGAGCCTGCGCGGCGCAAGATTCCTTGCGCCGTATGGGCACGATGGACGGACCTCATCCCTGCGTGATTTTGTCCGCAACGTCGTGGTCAATGAGTTCGCAGGCGCCGAACCATCAGCGCAAATTCTCGATGCCATGGTGGTCTACATTGAAGATATCGATTTTCTTCCGAATCCCAATCTGGGTGCCGCCGGCCGCCTGCGGCAAGACTCCGGCATCTCCCAGCGCCGAGGGGAGGCATTGTTCAACAAACCATTCGCGCATGATCCCGGCATGAGTTGCGCGGGTTGCCACATACCGACGGCGGCCTTCGTAGACCATCTGCAGCACGATATCGGTTCGGGCGGGCAGTTCAAGACGCCGACCCTGATGAACGCCGACTTCAATGCCCCGTACTTTCATGACGGCCGCTTCAGCAACTACGGACAGGTGATCGATCACTTCGACAAGACCTTCGACCTCGGTCTCACGGTTCAGGACAAGGCCGATCTCTCGAGCTATCTCCAGGCGGTCGGTGATGGCGTTCGGCCCGAATACCATCTGACGGGAACCAATGTACTGTCGGACATCAACGGGTTTGCCGGCGTCCTGGACATCGCCATCTCGCGGCGCGACGCCGCCGTGATCGCCCTGGTGGTCGAAAGCGTCGACGATCTGTTGCATGACCTGGCAGAACACTATCCGGATCCCGCCGCCGGCGAGATCTCAGGCGGAGTCACAGAGCGCCTGCTGGCACGCGCCGCGATTGCCGGCCTTGTAGAAATTACACGGCGAGTGGGCGCCGCGGCGGCTGAAGGCCATTTTGACGAAGCCGCTGCGCGCTACCTCGACTATCGGAGGATGGTGGCGGCCACGGTGCCGCTTGCGTTGCAATCGGCGGAGCCGTGGTCGCTGTTCGATCCGACGCTGCACGCGGCACATCAGTCACTGCTGCGCCGAGCAGCGGCAACCAGCGCAGCGTCGCGTTGATGGGTGTAATTTATTCCATGCGTCGGCGGCGTGACTGACATCTTAGCTTCACCGTATTGAGATATTTGCTCGCTACCTTTGGCAGGCGTTGTAACCAACCAAACACAAGGGGAAGCAAATATGCGAAATACCGATCGAAAGCACAGCAGGTGGGGGCTGGGCGCCGCCTTGACGAGCGCGACGTTGTCGTTCTCACTGGCGGCGACCGTAGGCGTGGCCGCTGACGGAAGCAATAACGATCCCGTGCGTGCGCTCAAGACGGAATCGCCCATCAAGCACGTCATCATCCTCATCGGCGAGAATCGCGGCACCGATCATACCTTCGGCGTCTACAAACCCAAGGGTAAAGGCCAGACGATCTCGAACATTCTGTCCAACGGCATCGTCAAGGAAGACGGATCGCCGGGCGCGAATTTCGCAAAGGCCCGGCAGTTCATGGTCACTCCGCAACCGCTTTACTATGTGGGTGCGCCCGACAAGGCCAAGACGGCGTACGCCAAAGGCGGTCAACCGCAGCCGAACACGAATGGTGCGCCGCCTGCGCAAAGTATGTCAGGCGCTCCGTTTCCGCCGGACTTCCTCGCCGAACTGGCCGTGCTCGATCCCAGCCCCGATTTCAACGCCAATACCGACACCATTCTCACCACCGGCACGACCATGCTGCCGCCGAACTCGCTCGATACGCGCGTTCCCGGTGCCGGGATGCTGCCGAACGGCCCCTTCGTTCTTCAGGGAGCCAATTTGAGCGATGATGACTACACCGGCGACATGACCCATCGGTTCTACCAAGCCTGGCAACAATCCGATTGCAGCCTCGCGAACGCCACCAAGGCAAATCCCACCGGATGTCTCAACGATCTGTTCCCATTTGTGATGGCGACCTATGACCTGAACGACGCCAAGACCCCGGCCGTCCAAGGCAACTTCAGCGAAGGCAACGAAATGGGATTCTACGACGCGGAGCAGGAACAAGCTTCCACGCTAAAGACGCTGGCCGACCGCTTCAGTCTCAGCGACAACTTCCATCAATCCTTCCAGGGCGGCACAGGGGCCAACCACTTCATGCTGGGCACGGGCGACGCGGGATTCTGGAGCGATGGCAACGGCAATCCGATCGTGCCGCCGGCCGGCCAAATCGCGAATCCGAATCCCGTCGCGGGCACGACCAACAAGTACACGGCCGACAACAATTTCACCAATTGTTCGGACTTCACGCAGCCGGGTATCGCCCCGATCGTCAGCTACCTCGAAGCGCTTCCCTATAGGCCCGAACCGAATTGCGCCGAAGGCCACTACTACATGGTCGACAACACCAATCCTGGCTTCCTGCCCAACGGCTTCCGCGCACCATCGCCGGCCACGCAGAACATGATACCCCCGTCTCCGGTTCGGACGATCGGCGATGCACTCAACGAAAAGAATATTTCGTGGGCATACTTCGGCGGCTCCTATAACGACGCCGTGGTGCTGTCGAATGCGGCCGTTGCCGCGGGCACCGCCGCCACGCTGAACTCGTCGACGGCACTGGGTGAAGCCGCGCTGGCGGACCCTGCGCATTCGCTCGGTGTCGCGTACTGCCAGATCTGCAATCCGTTTCAGTATGCGACCTCGATCATGGGCAACCCGGCGCAACGGGCCGCGCATATCAAAGACACGGTCGATCTGCTGGCGGACATCAAGGCGAACACGCTCCCGGCGGTCTCGTTCGGCAAGCCCGACGGGCTTCTGGACGGCCACCCTTCATCATCCAAGATCGATCTCTTCGAAGCCTACGTGCAGCAGGTTCTGGACGCACTCGAAGCCAACCCGAAGCTCAAGGCCGATACCGCGGTTTTTGTCACCTGGGATGAAGCCGGCGGCTACTGGGATTCCGGATTCATCCAGCCGGTCGACTTCTTCGGCGACGGCCCGCGCATCCCTTTGCTGGTGCTCTCAGCGTACTCCACGGGCGGGAAAGTCAATCACTCGTACGGTGATCATGTCTCGCTCCTGAAGTTCATCGAGCGCAACTGGAAGCTGAGCCCGCTCACCGATCGCAGCCGCGACAATCTGCCGAACCCCAAGATGCGCGGCGATCAGCCCTACGTTCCCGGCAACATGCCGGCGCTCTCGGATCTGTTCGACATGTTCGATTTCGATCACGCGGTAACGCAGCCCTTTCTCGAGTAGGGATTGAACTGCGAACCGGCGAAGCAACGCCGGCGGCGCCGATCCGGATGCAAGGTCCGGATCGGCGTCTTTTTTTCGGAGGCGCGTGCCGCATGCTGACAGGACGTTCAACACTGCTCTGTCTCGTTCTGATGGCCATTGGAGCCGCCGCCGCCGCAGCCGAGGAAGCGCAATACTCCGCTGACATCGTATTTCGCGACCCCAGCGGCGTGGAGACGCAACCCCATGCGACACTTCATGCCGCCCACGGCAAAATACGCATCGAGACCGCCGAAGCCGCCGATGGGTATTTCTTGATCGACGGCGAAGTGAGCAGCGCGATTTTCGTGCGGCCGTCCCTGCGAAGTGTCATGGATGCGAAGCAATCGAGCCGCCTGACCCGAGTTTTCGTGTCAACCGGTGCCGCCGATGCGTGCCGGCGCTGGCAATCCGCGGAAGTGAACGCCGGTTTGCCCGCAGGCGCCGCCCAGTGGCGCTGCGAGCAGCTTGAAAGCCTGCCCACCCAGGATGTCGGTACGATCGAATATCGGGTGCAGTCAGCGGGCCAGTTGCCGAGTGAGCGCTGGGTTTCCCGGGACTTGAATGTGCCGGTGAAGATTCAATCGTCCGATGGCACAACCATCTCGCTCGAGAGAATTCGCCTGGAAGCACAGCCGCCGGAGCTCTTTATCGTGCCGCCGGATTATCGCAAGCTCGATCCCCGGGCCGTGCTCGAGCGCATCAAACACAGTGACGTGTGGGCCGAACACTAGTCGACTGTTGCTCACTCGCATCTTCATTATGTTGTGCGCCACCGCCGTCATATCACGAATCGCGGCGGCGTCATTTGACCCGGTGTTTACATATGAGGCGCGGACTTGATAATTGAGACATGCGTCACGGGTGTTATGACCAGTGTCGCTATTTTTAGACGCTGCGAATGGTGAGAATGCCGTGTACCAAAAATACTGCTTTAGCCACTGGAAATACTCAACATGTCGCAAACGAACCGCCGCCCGTACTGGTTGCTCACGGCAAGCGTGCTCACCGTCACGCTGGCTCTGACGGCGTCGATCTACCATCGTGCTGCCCCCGTGAATGCTCCCGCAAGACAAGCGGCGCTCGCGGTGCCGCATTTGGCGTCGCTGCCCGCGCATTCGGGCACTGCGATGAATTACCGGCGGCATCGCTACATTGTCCAATCGCAGAGCGCCGAGGCGGCGCGCGATGCGGTACGGCACGCGGGCGGCCTGGTGACCGGCGATTTGAGCGTCATCCGCGCAGTCGCCGCGTCGCTCGATGAAAATGAGATGGCTGCGCTGCGTTCCCAGCCGGTTTCGCAGCTCCGCATCTACAACGATACGGCAGTCGTTGCGAGTTCTCTGGGTGCGTTGCCCGAGACGTATTATCCGAGCGAAGTGGACGCCGCCAATTTGCACGTCGGCGGCATGACCGGCCGCGGCGTGACCGTGGCTGTCCTTGATTCCGGGTTATGGAATCAAGAGGGCCCGCTGCAGAGCGCGCCGGGCGAGAGCCGCAGCCGTGTGCTGGCCCAGTACGACGTCATTCTTGCGCGCCAGAATCCGCAATACTACTTGCCGCCGATGTTGGAGTCTTACAGCCGTGACATCAACGATCCTTACGGCCACGGCACACATGTCTCATCGATCATCGCCAGCAGCGGCGTGGCGACCACGGGTAGATACCAGGGCGTTGCGCCCGGCGTCAACCTGGTGTCGGTGCGGGCATTGGATAGCAACGGCCAGGGCCTCTATTCCGATGTCATCAGCGGCGTTCAATGGGTCATCAATCAGCGGCTGCGCTACGGCATTCGCGTGCTCAATCTGTCCTTGGGTGCGCCTCCCTCCGGGCCCTACTGGCAGGATCCGCTCAATCAGGCGGTGATGGCTGCGTGGGCATCGGGAATCGTGGTCGTCGCCGCTGCCGGCAACCGCGGGCCGGATCCCTTGACGATCAACGCGCCCGGCAATGTTCCTTACGTCGTCACGGTCGGTGCTGTGACTGACAACTACTATCCGATGCAGCCGATTCAGTACCGGTTGTCCTCGTTCTCCTCCGCCGGCCCGACATTCGAAGGTTTCGTGAAGCCCGATGTGGTCGGGATGGGCGGCCACATCATGGCTTACGCGCCCAACAACGGCACACTGGCCACGGAATTTCCGAGTTGGATCACGGAACCCTACAGCGACATGACCATGTCCGGCACGTCGCAGGCATCCGCGGTAGTCAGCGGTGTGGTAGCGCTGATGCTGCAGGTAAATCCGTCGCTGACTCCCGATCAAGTCAAGTGCCGTCTCATGTCCGGCGCGCATCCAGCCGTCAACTCCGCGGGCAATCTGGCTTACACCATATTCCAACAGGGTGCGGGCTTGGTGGACGCGCATGAGGCCGCCTATAGCAACGCATCGGGATGCGCGAATCAGGGCCTCAATGTCCGCCTCGATCTCGCGGGCCTGCAACACTACGGCGGCCGCGCGAACGAAGATTCCAACGGCAATTTCTACATCATGCAGGTGTCCGCCTCGAATGCATCGCCGCTGCAATCATTGCTGGGCGGCGTCGGCGGCCTGGTGTCGAACCTGCCGCTGGTCGGGGGCTTGTTGAAAGGCGTGCCATTGCTGGGTGACGGTTTGCTCTGGAACGGCACTTATACCGCGAGCAGCGGCTACACCTGGAGCGACGGTTACACCTGGAGTGATGGTTACACCTGGAGCGATGGTTACACCTGGAGCGACGGCTACACCTGGAGCGACGGCTACACCTGGAGCGACGGCTACACGGGTATCGATGCACCGCCGCAAGAGTAGCGACGAACTTCAATGCAAACATGCAGGTGCATACTCGTCCTCGCGGCCTGCATAGGGGCGGTGGCGTCTGGTATTACCGCGCAAGCGTCGGCGCCGGTGCCGGCCATTCGACCGATGTCGTTCGAGCACCTGACGACGCGCGACGGTCTCTCGCAGAGTACCGTCATGAGCATGCTGCAGGATTCCCAGGGATATCTCTGGCTCGCCACCGAGAGCGGTCTGGACCGTTATGACGGCAACTCGATTCGCGAATACCGCCGCGAGCGCGGCAATGAGCATGGACTTCCCAGCGATTACATTTGGTCCATCGCGGAGGATTCGCGCGGCGACATCTGGCTCGCAACGGACGGCGGCGGAGTGGCGCGATGGGAGCGGCGGACGGAGCAATTCCAGCAGTTCAGGCACGATCCGCACGATCCCAATACGCTTGCCAGCGATGCCATTCGAACGCTGCTGATCGACGATCAAGGCCGAATCTGGGTCGGGACCTTCGACCGGGGCGTGGATGTGCTGGATCCGGGTACAGGCGTTGCCCGCCATTTCCGGCATCGCGAAGGCGATCCTCGTTCGCTGGCCGCAGACGCCGTGTGCGCCCTGTATGCTGATCGCAGCGGTCGAATCTGGATCGGGACCAACGGCGGCCTCAGCCGATACGAGCCGTTGACGGACAGCTTTGTCAATCTCGGAACGGCTGCAAGCGGCACGAGTTTCAGCGATCTACGGGTGCGCGCCATACGCGAGGATCATACCGGGGCCCTCTGGATCGGTACCAATCGGGGTGGACTGAATCGACTGGAGCCCAATACGGGCCGCGTGACGATATTTCGCCACGATTCAAATAATTCACATTCCCTGAGCCAGGATCGCGTACTTGCCGTGTTGGAGGACAATTCGCAGCGATTGTGGGTGGCCACCTCAGACGGTCTCAACCTGTTCGATCGCGAGACGGAATCGTTTGTCCGTTACGGGCACGATGCGGACAATCCATCGAGTCTGAGCGACAGCGACGTGATGTCACTGTATCAAGATCGCGGCGGCGTGCTCTGGGTGGGTACCCGCAAGGGCGGGGCCAGCCACTGGAATCCGCGCAGCTGGTTGCTTGGCCACTATTTCAGCGACGCATTCCGGGCCACGCAGGTGAGCTCCTTCGCCGATGACAGCGCGGGGAAGGTTTGGGTGGGAACCATCGGTTCCGGATTGGTGGAAATCGACAATCGCACCGGACGCGAACGGCATTACGGTGCCGCAGGGCGCAGCAATGACGGTGAGCATCTCACCGACGATCGAGTCATGGCGCTGCTTCACGATCATCAGGGGAGCTTGTGGATAGGCACCATGTCCGGCGGCCTCGACCGGCTCGATCTTGCCAGCGGAAAAATCGCCGCGTTTCGCTCTGTCGCGCAGGATGCGGACACGCTGCCGGCTGACGGTGTGATGACGCTGTACGAGGATCGGCTCGGTACGCTGTGGGTGGGTACCTTCGGCGGCGGTATTGCCAGCGTGGATAGAAGCAGCGGCCGCGTGACGCGCTATTCCTACGGCAGCACAAACGCCTCTTCGCTGAGCAGTTCACGCGCCAGCGCGATCGTCGAGGACCGCCTTGGCAACCTCTGGATCGGCACAGATGGCGGCGGTCTGAATCTCCTGGATCGCAAGACCGGCCACTTCCATAGCTACCGGCGTGATGACCGTGATCCCAAGAGCCTCAGTGACGACACCATCTACGCGCTGCACATCGATCCGCGCGGCGATCTATGGGTCGGTACGGCCGGGGGCGGTCTGGAGCGTGTGGTCGGCACGTCGGCGCAGCCGGATGCCGTTCACTTCGAGACTCAGGCACATCTTGCCGGCATGTCCAGCCAGGTGGTGTATGGCATCGAATCGGATCGCGACGGCCGCTTGTGGCTGAGCACCAACAACGGCCTCGCTCGCCTCGATGCGCATGCGCATACGATCAAGATGTTTCATCAGGTGCATGGGCTGCAGGACGAAGAGTTCAATTTCAATGCGCACTATGCCGGCGCCGACGGCACGCTGTTCTTCGGCGGCAACAACGGCTTCAACGCATTTTCGCCCGATCTGACCGCCATGGATGCACCGGCGCCGCGCGTCGTTCTAACCACGGCCGCCAAGCTCAATCGACCGATAGCGGCACAGGAACTGCCCGGCGCAACCCGGCCGCTGCAACTGGCCTACGACGATAAGCTCGTGACGTTGGATTTCGCCGCCCTCGATTTCACCTCGCCCGCGAACAATCAGTACTCCTACCAGCTGGAGGGCTTCGACAGCACCTGGATCGAGGCGGGAGCGACGCATCGGGCGACCTATACCAACCTCGCAGCCGGGGATTACATCTTCAAGGTCCGCGCCGCGAATGCCGACGGCATCTGGAGCCCCGAAGGATTGAGCATTCCTGTGCACGTGGCGCCGGCGCCATGGAATACCCTTGCGGCGCGAATATTGTACGTCATGGCCGCCGCGGCAATACTCGCCTATCTGTGGCGTTTCCAACGTCAGCGCCATGAGCGGGAACTGCGCTACAGCCGCGAGCTCGAGCACACGGTACGTCTGAGGACGCATGAGCTCGAGGAGCGCAATCAACAGCTGCAGGTCTTGAGCCGTGCCAAGAGCGACTTCGTGGCCCGCATGAGCCATGAATTGCGAACGCCCATGAACGGCGTTCTCGGCATGACGAGTTTGCTGCTCGATACACCGATCGATCAGTCGCAGAGGCGGTTTGCGGAAGCCATACATCGCTCGGCGGATTCGCTGCTGGCCATCGTCGATGACGTGCTTGACTTCTCGAAGATCGAGGCCGGAAGACTGCAGCTGGATCCGGTCGACTGCGATCTGATCGAGCTGGTCGAACAGACCGTCGAGATGCTGGCTGCGCGCGCCGCGACCAAGGGTATTGAGCTGCTCTGCGATTCACCGGCAGCCGCGCTGCCGCGAGTGACGCTGGACGCCGTGCGGCTGCGCCAGGTGCTGGTCAATCTCGGCGGCAATGCGCTGAAATTCACGGAGCACGGCGAAGTCATCGTGCGCTTGGAACTGCTCGGCTCGGAGGACGGTCACCTCAGGGTGCGTATCGAGGTGGCGGATACCGGGATTGGCATCGCACCGGAAAATCAGGAAAAAATATTCGACAAATTCGCGCAGGAAGATGCATCGACGACGCGGCGCTTTGGCGGCACCGGGCTTGGCCTCGCCATTTCGCGGCAGCTGGTCGAATTGATGGGCGGCCTGCTCGCGGTGAACAGTGTGCCGGGCCGGGGCTCCACATTCTCGTTTGAACTATCCGTTCCGCTTGCCGATTCGTCCGCCCAGCCACCGGCTCTGCCCCGCAATTTGGATGGCTTGCGCGTGCTCGTGGTGCATGACAATGCGGCAGCCCGCATGCTGATCGGCCGGGCATTGAAGGCGTGGTCGGCCCATCCCACGGAAGTCGCATCGCTGGCAGAGGCCGTGAGCGCGTCAGCCGGTGCGTCCTATGACGCCGTGGTCATCAATGATGAGTCGATCGCCGGGGCAACCAGCCTCTGGAAGGAAATGCGCGGACGCCAAGGGGAGGCTCTGCGCACGGTTCGGCTGCAGAGTTTCGTCAGTCTCAGCTCGGAGGCCGCGATGGGCTCGCTGTTTGATATGGAACTCACCAAGCCCTTGCGGCTCGAGGAGTTGTATCGCGCGCTCGGCGGCCGCGGGAATGCGGGAACGCCCGCCGCTGAGCGCACCATCGTTCCGAAGAAGCCCGCCGGGATGCTGCCGCCGCTGACGGGCCGTATTTTGGTGGTTGAAGATCAGCCTCTGAATCGTGAAGTGGCGATCGGCATGCTGACCGCACTGGGCCTGGAAGTGCAGACGGCGCACCACGGTCGGCACGCCCTGGAGTTCCTGGAAACGCGGTCATTCGATGCCATCTTGATGGACTGTGAGATGCCCGTGATGGACGGATTCACGGCGACCGCGGCGGTGCGCAGCCGCGAATCTCCGGGGACGCACATCCCGATCATCGCCCTCACCGCGGACGTGACGAGTGCGGGCCGCGCCGCCTGTCTCGCGGCCGGAATGGATGATCATTTGGCCAAGCCCTTCAGGCGCGAAGCCTTGCACAATGTGCTCTCCCGATGGCTTGGAAGCCATCCGCTGCGCCCGCCGGTATCGTCCCCGCCTCCTTATGAGCCCGTACTCGACTGCGCGACCCTGGATGCGCTGCGAGCACTGCCTAAGCGCGGTCCGAAGGACATGCTCACGCACATCGGCGAGCTATACCTGTTGGACTCACGCGGGCTCATTGCCGCGATCGACAAATCACTGGATGCCGGCAGCGCTGCCGAGCTGGCGCGTGCAGCTCACGCCTGGCGCTCTTATAACGGGAATGTCGGCGCGCATGGTCTGGCCAAATTGTGCCGCGAATTGGAGGACGCTGCGCGCGCGAATGATTTTACCGCGGCGCGCCAGATCTACACGCGGATACAGGCGCTGCACGCCCAGGTGCGCGACGAGTTGGAGCTGGAAATGCGCAAATCCGCATGAACAAGCCGGCCATACCCGTGCGCGTGCTGCTTGCCGATGACGACGCGATCTTGCGTGAGATTGCCAGCGTCATGCTGAAAGAGGCCGGGTTCACCGTGCAAATCGTCGGCGGCGGCGATGCCGCGGTGGCCGCTTGCGCCTTGCGCATGCCCGATATTGCGCTGCTCGACGTGGAGATGGCGGAGGGCGATGGCTACCAAGCATGCGCCAACATTCGGTCCCTGCCGGGCGGCGCAGACCTGCCCATCGTGATGGTGACCGGATGCGACGACACCTTGTCGATCAATTGTGCCTACGAGGCCGGTGCCACCGATTTCGTGGTAAAGCCCATCAATTGGGCCCTCCTGACGCACCGCATTCGCTACGTGATGCGCGGCGCACGTGCCATCGAGGCGCTGCGGTTCAGCGAGCAAAAAAATGCAGCCCTGCTGAAAGCGATACCCGACGGGATCCTGCTGATCAACAGTGCCGGCACGATCGGACATTGCTTCAGCCCCATCGCCGGACTGCGGCGAACGCCCCCGGCGACCGGCCCAAAGTCGATCTTCGATCTCATTCCCGAAGTCACCCACGGCCACGCAATGGATTGCCTGAGCTCGGCGCTACGGGGCGAACCGGCCGTGTTCGAATTCGCGTTGGAAGGCGAGGTGCGGTCGCTGCGGCACTTTGAATGCCGGTACCTGCCGAATTCCGCCGGCCAGGTGCTGGCCATCATCCGGGATGTGACCGCGCGCAAGGAAGCGGACGCTCGAATACATCGCTTGGCGTACTACGACGCCCTGACCGGGCTTCCCAATCGGGAATGGATCCGTGATTACCTGGCACAGTCGCTCGCCGAGGCTCGCCGCCGCCATCGGCGCCTGGCATTGCTCCATTTGGATCTCGATCAATTCAAGCGCATCAATGACACATTGGGTCACGCGACCGGCGATGCGCTCCTGCGCCAGGTTGCCGAGAGACTGCAAGTTTCATTCGACCAGGACGGCTTTGACGGCGTGCAGGCCCAGCTCGCGCGCGCGGGCGGCGATGAGTTCATCGTGGTCCTGACGGGGATTGCAGATGCAACGCAGCCGACGCTGGTGGCGCAAAAGATATTGGCGGCGCACGCGACTGCATTCCTGCAAGCCGACTACGAACTCGTGGTGACGCCCAGCATCGGGATCGCGACCTTTCCGGAGCACGGCGATGATGTGCAAAGCCTGCTGAAGAACGCCGAGGGAGCGATGTACGAGGCCAAGTCGAGCGGCCGAAATCAACTTCGTGTTTACGACAGCGTCGTGAATGCGCGCGCGCTGAAGCGATTGTCGCTGGAAATGGAGCTGAGGAGGGCGGTGGAGGATTCGAGTCTCGAGGTGTACTACCAGCCAAAGTACGAGGCGCGAACGCTAAAATTGCTCGGAGGAGAGGCGCTGCTGCGTTGGTTCCACCCCGACCGGGGCCAGATTCCGACCGCCGATTTCATCGCAGTGGCCGAGGAGACGGGACTCATCGGCGACATCGGCAACTGGGCGCTGCAGCGCGTATGCCGCGATCTTGCCCATTGGCGGGGCGAGGGATTGGCGATGCCGCATGTTGCCGTGAATGTCTCGGGCCGCGACTTCATGCATCCGGAGGCCTTGTTGCGGCTGAGCGATACCGTCATCCGGGCGAATCTGTCGCCGTCGCTTTTTGAGCTGGAACTCACCGAAGGGGTTTTGATGCGGGATGCGGAAGCCGGTCGCCGCTCGCTGCTCGCGCTCAAGGAGTTCGGATTCGCTCTTGCCGTCGATGATTTCGGCACGGGCTATTGCTCGCTCAATTACTTGAAGCGCTTTCCGCTCGATACCCTGAAGATCGACCGCTCCTTCGTGGCCGACATCAGCGAAGATCCGGACGATGCCGCGATCGTGCGGGCAATCATCGCGCTTGGCCACAGTCTCGATCTTAAAATCGTCGCCGAAGGCGTCACGACGCTTGCACAGCTGAAATTTCTGCAGGCGGAAACCTGCGATGCCATCCAAGGCTTTCTGATGAGCGCTGCGGTTCCTGCGGCCGCGTTCGCGGATCTTCTGCGGCTGCCGCAGCCCTCCGCCTCGCCCGACACGCTGCCTATACGTTACCTTGCTTGAGGCGCCGGCGCGCCTCGGTGCATGAAATGAACGCCGCGTAGCTCCATGCCAGCTGCTGCGCAGATCGTTGAACGCCGGTGCGCTGATCGAACTGTTCGGACAATTCGCCGCCGGCGGGCGTATAAGCGCGGACCGTGGCGAGAAACGCATCTCCGCGCGCCGCCAGCGAGTCATTCGCGGTTGATGTGAGGGCGGCGCGGAAGCAGAACTCCGCGGCCGCCAGGGTCGAGAAGTAATAGGCGCCGCCCGAATAATAAGCATCGCCCGCGTAACGGCCCATGGCCGGCGCCCGGTTGCCACGGTCTCGATTGATGGCATATTCCGCATCGAACAACGCTTCGAGCTTGGCCAGGGTGGCGTGCATGCGCGGGTCCCGGACAGAATGACGCGTGCCACCGCCGGCGGCATGCACCGCGGCGAAGATGACCGCGATGTCCAGCTCCTTGACCGAGGGTGCGTTGGCTTCCAGCACGCGCGAGCGGTAGAAGCCCAGGTCCTCCCGCCAATACCCGTCGAGCCTATCCAGGATCTCGGCCGCATCGGAGCGGCAGGCGTCGGCTTGGGCGGCTTCTCCCCGTTCCTCGAACCAGCCGGCGCCGGCCTCGAGTGCCGCGGCGGCCAGACGCAGCGTGTAGTAGTGGAAGCCTTTCTCCTCCTCCCACAGGTCGAAACACGGTTCGCGCCAGTGCCGGCGCGTAAATCCAAGATCGGCCGTCAGCAGGGCATCGACCGCCCGGTTCAGATCGGCATCGAAATGCGCACTTCGGCGCCAACGCAGCAGGCTGATGGCGCGCATCGATGGGCCGTCGTTTTGCGGCCGCGGCCACTTGGAGAGGTCGAGCGTACCGTCCGGGTTGACGCGCGTCTCGCCCGCAACCGCCTCGCCATGCACGGCCGCGAGGTCTTGGTCGGTGCGCACATACTGCCGAAAGTCCGGGGCAATGGGGTCTCGCCAGGACGAGGACTCGCTCAAGATGCGTCCGTCAAGCTCCTGCAGCGACAAGCTGAAGCGGACGAAATCGCCGACATTCTCGAGTGCGCGGCAATCGATGCTCGGGTCTTCGAACAGCAGACGCAGCGCATCGACCACGACGGCGGAATCCCGGTACCAGTGGAAAAAATAATCGGGTTCCGGGTCGTAGGCGCCCGGCACCGGCGATGCGACGATCGAGCCTCTTCGCGGCCTCACCGTCTGCGCGAAACCGGGCCGATGCTTGACGATGCCGACCGGCGAAACGCTGCGCATCAATGCGGCGGCGCTATGCCGGTACTGCCTTTCTATCCAGTCATCGAGCGATTCTATGTAGGAACCTGTCAATTGAGAGCCTGTGAATGAGAGCCTACGAATGAGAGACTGTGGATTGAGAGCCTGTCAATTAGGGCCGGTCACCATGCTCAGTGCCCGCATCCCAGCTTGAATCTCCGGCGCCCGCATGAACAGTTTCCATAACAGACCGGTGCGGTAATTCTCGATCATGATGACGATGGGTCCTTGGTCGATGGACAAATACGTGTCGGCGTACCAATCCTTGGCCTCGCAAAAGGCATCGACGAATCCAAAGCGGCCCCAGATCTTCTCGCCATAATGGTTGAGGAAATGGCGGGTGGCTTGGATCGCCTCTTTGGGTGCATAGGGCATGCTCGACAGGGCCGCCGTGGGCGATATGGTGCCGTCGTCATTCTCGGGACAGTGCCCTGCATACCCTTCAGGACCGTCGCTCGAAGTCAGTCCCCAGCAGGCTGCGCCGTAGCCTGCATGATTGCGCGGATTCTTCACGCAGTGAGCGTGATTGATGCGCACGTGGTTGACGTTTTGCTGCCAGTAGTCCGCGTAGGCGTCTCTCAACCCGTGCGGGTTGAGGCCGCAAAATGAATAATGTGCAAAGAACAACGGTCCGCCATAAGGCATTCCCAAGGGTAGGGGAATTCCGTAGTAGGAATTGCCGTTGAGGAAATGACGGCCGACGGTGAATCCTGTGTGGTACGAACTGGCGTTGATGGAATACCGCGGCGCGGATGCGGCCAGGACGTAGCTGATCAGGCATTCGTTCCACCCGCGGATATCCAAGCCCTGCGACCAGCCATTGTTCGGGCTCCAATGCCATTGCAGTACACGATGTCCGCCCTGCGAGTACCAATCCCACTCCGCCTCTCTCCAGATATAGTCCACGAGTCCTCGGATCTTGGACTCAGGGGGCGTGTCGCGGCTGAAATATTCGCGTGCGCACAAGAGCCCCACGATCAAAAAAGACGTCTCGACCACGTCGCCGCCGTCGTCCTTGCGGGTAAAGGGGATGGTGGCGCCCGTGCGGCCGTTCATGAAATGCGGAAACATGCCGTGATAGCAGGTCGCGCGGGAGAGCAGGTCCAGCATGTGCACGAGCCGGTCTGCCGCCTCCGCACGCGTGACCCAGCCGCGCTCTGCGGCGACGATGATCGCCATGACGCCGAATCCCGAACCGCCGACGGTCACCAAATCGTCCGCAGGTCCCGCCACAGTCTTGCACCGGTCCGGCGCCAAACCACTGACCGGATGTGACGCTTCCCAGAAGAAGCCAAAGGTTTGCCTCTGCACCGCCTCGAGCAATTCCTCATCGGGCAACGCGGCGAGATCGGCCGGACTCAAAGATTTCGTTTTGCGCATGTTCAGCAATCCATGTTAAGCGTTCGCCGTCGCCGGCAGCAAAGCGGCCGGCGACGCCGGGGGGATTAGTTTCTTGGCGGTGGAATCATTCACCAGGTGCAGCACCCGCGAAAAGAATTGATGCGCATCGCTGCGTCCGATATGGATGACTCCGCAATGCGGCAGATGTTGGGTAAATATCTCGACGAAGCGATTGAGCGCCCTGTCATCCAGAGAATCCAGTATTTCATCGATGATCACCCACGGCGCTTTGTGGACGAGAACGCGGGCCAGCGCCAACGCATTCTGTTCGTCCTCATTCATTTCCCGGTCCCAACGATGCGTCGAATCCAACAGCGGTATGAGGCGTTTGAGTCCAACCAACGCCAGTGCATCGGAACACGCGGCGGACTCGAACAGGTCGACGGCCTTTGGATAAGCCAGCAGTTCGCGCAGCGTGCCGGGAGGAAAATAGCGTGTGCGAGGTATGTACAAGATCTCTTCCCCCGCAGGATAGGCGATGTTTCCCGTGCCCCACGGCCACAGTCCGGCGAGCGCGCGAAACAGCAGGGTCTTGCCGGTTCCGGAGTCTCCGACGATCAGCACGCGTTCTCCGACTTTTATCTGCGCCCTTTTTTCCTGCAGCATGGTACAGCCGCTCGGCGAAGCGATCCGCAGATCGTCAATTTCAAACTCGCCGGCTTTTCCGGCCGCATAGACGATGCGGCTTTCGACATCGTGCATGACATCCATGCCGAGCACGGCGCGGCGGAAGCCCGCCACGCGCAACAGGGTCGCGCGCCAATCGGCGATGGTGCTGAAATTGTCGACGAACCAGCGCAACGATGACTGCACTTGCAAGAAGGCGCCGGATGCCAGCATGAGGCCGCCGAAGGTCAAGTTGCCCGCGAAATACAACGGGGCGGCGACCAGAATCGGAGCAACCAGCGTAAACCATCCGTAGCCGGCGGTGACCCAGGTGAGATTGGTCAGGCCTGTGACCAGCCGGGTCGTGGCCTTGAGTACGCCTTTGAGATCCAGCTCGATGCGCCGCGCTTCGTCCGCCTCACCGCCGTTCAAGGTGATGGCGTCGATATGCTCGTTCACGCGTACCAGCGAGAAACGCAAATCTGCCTCCCGCGCGTAACGGTCCGCATTGCGATCGACGAGGGGCTTGCCCACCCAATAGCTGACCAGCGAAGCGGATCCGGAATACAGGACCGCCGCCCACACCATGTATCCCGGGATCACGATTTGCCGTCCATCGAAGTGAAAGGCAAAATTGTTGGACAGGTTCCACAGGACTTTCACGAAGGTGGCGAGCAGGATCGATGACTGAAGCAAACCAATGCCAAGATCGGCGGACAGTTCGGTGAGATGACGGGCATCCTCGTGCATGCGTTGATCCGGGTTCACGCCCATGGTCCCCGCGTTGGTCAACCGGAATGCCCTGCCGGGCACCAGCCACGCCTGAATGAGGTCGTGAACCAGCCCTTGTCGCAACTTGAGCTTTAATGTCTCGGTGAGCCAGCGCTGACCGACATTGAGGACCAAAAGTGTGCCGGCGATCAGGCCAAAGATGCCGAGCTGATCGAGGAATTGCGCAAAATTACGATGCGACAGGGCATCATAGAAGGGCTGATTCCAACTATTGAGGCGAATCTGGCCGTAGGCCGTGGCAGCGATGACGAAAAATATGGATCCCGACAGCAAAAGCAACGTACTGCGTACGGGTGCTGCCCAGAGCGCCCGTGCCATCATTTCGAGTTGCGGCACGAGTCGCGAATTTGCGACTTCCTCTGCGTCAACGTTGGAGCCCGCCGTGCCGGCCTCCGGTCTGTCGTTATTCATGCGCTTGCCTTGAGGATTGTGATCCCGCCATTATCATTCATGCGCGTCCTAAGGGGAGCAGTTAAGTGAGCCGAGTCGAGAGTTTAATCGGTCGCATGACGCTGCCCGAAAAATTGGGGCAGCTGACCATGACCGCATGTGGTCAGGCGGTGACCGGCCCTACGATTGCCGGGGATTCTACAGAGGCGATCAAGAGCGGCGCAATCGGCAATCTGCTCAATATTGTCGGCGCGGAAAACGTACACGAGATGCAGCGGCTGGCAGTGAAGGAGTCGCGTCTGGGGATTCCGCTGCTCATCGGCTACGACGTGATCCACGGGCATCGGATTTTATTTCCGATTCCGCTGGGCGAAGCATCGTCGTTCGATCCGGAAGTGTGGGCGTCGAGCGCTCGTGAGTCAGCCAAGGAAGCGGCCGCCGATGGTTTGGCCATGACCTTTGCGCCCATGCTCGATGTGGCGCGGGACCCGCGCTGGGGCAGGGGTGCCGAGGGCCCGGGCGAGGATCCCTTCGTCGGTGCGCGCATCGCCGAGGCCAAGGTGCGGGGGTTTCAGGGCGCCGGCCTTGCGCATGCGGACTGCTTGGCGTCGGTGGCCAAGCACTACTGCGCCTATGGCGGCGTGGCCGCGGGGCGTGACTATGCGCCGGTGGACATTTCCGAGCGGACACTGCACGAGGTGCATATGGTGCCCTTTGTCGCGGCAGTGAACGCCGGCGTTGCCGCCATCATGCCGGCATTCACGGACTTGAACGGCGTGCCGATGACGGCCAACAAGGCGTTGCTTCGAGACTGGCTGCGCGGGAGCCTCGGCTTCGATGGCCTCATCATCAGCGACTATAACGCGATTGCCGAATTGATTCGCCACGGGATTGCCGCGGACCTGGCGGAAGCTGCCGCGCTGTCGCTCAAAGCCGGCGTGGATATCGACATGATGTCCGATGCCTACCGGCGCGGTCTGCCCGTGGCCTTGAAACGAGGCGCGATCAGCGTCGCGGAAATCGACGAGTCGGTGCGCCGTGTTTTGATCCTGAAGGAGCGCCTGGGATTGTTCGACGATCCCTACCACCGCGGCAAGACGCGGGAAACCGCCGCCGCGCTCGTGGCCAGGCGGGGGCTGGCGCGCAGCATCGCGACGCGCTCCATCGTGATGTTGAAAAACGATGGCGACGCGCTGCCGATGCGCCGCTCGGTGCGGCGTGTGGCGCTGCTGGGTCCGTTGACGGACGCATCCGCCGAGATGCGCGGAGTGTGGTGGGGTGCCGCGGCGCCGGAGGGTCATGTTACCGTGCTCGAGGGATTGCGGGCCGCGCTGCCCGAGTCCCAAATTCTGCATGCCGACGGTGTTGCGATCGAGAGTTCGGATGTCAGCGGGATGAGTGCAGCTCTGCACATGTGCGAATCCGCGGATGCCATCATCATGTGTCTCGGCGAAGCCGCGGTCATGAGCGGTGAGGCGTCCAGCCGCGCTCATCTGGGGCTTCCGGGCATGCAGCGGCGGCTCGCGGAGGCCGTGTTTGAGCATGCGCAGCGCTCATCTACCCCGGTGATCGTGATTTTATTCTCCGGACGGCCGCTCATCGTGCCCTGGCTCATCGAGAAGGCGAATGCCGTGCTTGCGGCCTGGTTTCCGGGCAGCGAGGCGGGCAATGCGCTCGCGGATGTCATCGTCGGACGGCACAGTCCCAGCGGACGAACGCCGGTTACTTGGCCGCGTGCTTCGGGTCAGGTGCCCATATTTTTCAGTGAACGTCCCAGCGGCAGGCCGTTCGACAGCCATGACCGATTTACGAGCAAGTATCTCGATGTCGCCAACGAGCCGTTGTTTCCCTTTGGATTTGGGCTCACCTACGGGCGGTTCGAGCTGTCGAATCTTCGGCTCTCGAGCGCCGCAATCGGACTTGGCGATGCCGTCACCATCCAGGTGGATGTCATCAATCGCGGCGCGCGCGAGGCACAGGAAACGGTCTTCTTGTTCACGCACGACAAGCTTGCGAGCGTCTCGCGGCCCACGCTCGAGCTGAAAGGGTTCGGCAAGATCGACCTGCCGGCGGGCGGCAGCGGCACGGTGACGTTTTCGCTGCGTGCGGCGGAGCTGCGATTTCTCGGCACGGCACTCGAACCGGTGTTCGAGCCCGGCGAGGTCGAAATCCTGGTCGGACCCTGCGCCGACAGAACGCAGCTCAAGGCGACGAGCATCCAATTGGTTGGTCCCGGCCCGCGCGAATCCAATGAATGACCGCGCGTTGCGCGGCTCACGCGCAATACTCGAGACAGGGCGCCTAGGAGTGTGCTTTGCCGCCGGCGGCTTCGCACGCCCATAGGTAAACATTTTCGCTTTGGGTACCCGGCACGATGGGTACCCAGACAGCCTGCTTGACGTCGGTGGCCTCGCTGGTCTCACTGCCGGTGATGTTGTTTTCCGAGTAGTAGATGATCAACAGGGCGCGCGCCTGCTCATGCGCGCAGTCGAACTGCATTTTTTCGACAAAACTCAAGTAAATGTCGCCCCCGTTGCTGCGTTGTGGTTCCGGATATTCCTGCCGCAGCCACACCGTGATGAGTCGGCCCGAGCGCTTCATCTGATGGTCCGTGCTGAAAGAGGCCCAAGATCCGTCCGGGGCGACGGCCCTGAATTGCCAGCCCCCTGCGGCCAGGGGATTGAGCGTGTGAACCCAGGCCATGGGATCCGCCCGCCGGGCGGCGCGCTGCGCGGCCAGAAGGTCAGCCTTGGTCTTCTGATCGGCCTGGGACTGCGCGCGCTGCGCTGACCACAGCTTCTCTTGCTCTGGAGTCTGTGCACCGCCCATGTCAGGGTGCAAAAGACAGGCGCTGAGGATCAGGATACGGGGGATCAGCTGCCAAACTGAATGGGTCATGACTCGATTCTAGGGCATTTATTCACTGTCGCCACCACGATAGTCGAATGCCAGGCGATGATAGTAGTGGCGGATGACCACGCCGTCGCGCGTCAGCACGGCATCTTCGATGGGTCCCAGCCGTGCTACCTGCGCCTCGATCGCCCGATCCTCGAGCTCCCCTGGACTCCAGGCGATGAGCAACAGATTCCGATGCGCTTGCATCCTGGGGGGCATCCATTGCCCATACATGAGGCCCATGCCGCCAAAGAGATGGCTATTGGCGGTTTCCAGGCCCGAGGGCGCGTGCGCGCCCCCGTAAAAGGCCAACTCGCTGGCAATGGCATACCGATCCATGCCCACGATGAGAACATCACCGCCGCTGCGGGTGCGCTCGGCCTGGGCGGTATCCATGATGTGCGCCGTCAGCTCGCGCCAGCCCACCGGCACCACCTCGATGTGCTTGCCGTACTTCACGCCCGGAAGCCCCAGCACCAGATAGTGCAAGCCCGCGGCATAAATCAGCAGCAGGGTCACGATCGTGGGCATCCACGCGGCGCGAACCCAGCGCCCGAGCCTGCCGAGCCTGGCGTCCGCGGCGATCATGGCGCACCCTACCGCCGGCAGTGCGGCCGTCCACAGCGCGCCGGTCCAATCGAGCTTCACTTCATGGCGCAAGCTGAATGCGGCGAACACTGCGAGCGGCACGAGGATGGCAAGGGCGAACAGGCGCCGCCCGCGCGAGGCTTCGGAGAGCGAATCGCCGCTGACGGGCCAGGTCAGCAACACCCCTGCGACGGCCAACAGTCCCGTGGGTGTGATCAGCACGATGATGGAACCGATGAGTTTATGCAGTGCGAACTGCGGCGCTTCCGCCAGCCGGCGCGAGGTTTGGAAGGCGAACGAGGCCCACCCGTGCTGTGCATTCCAGATGAGAACCGGCGAGAAGATGGCGAGCGCCAGCAAGGCGGCGAGGTACGGGTCGATGCGGCGCCACCAGTGACGCGAGGGCGAATCCCACAGCATGAAGGCCGCCGTGACCGGTGCGAGCACGGCGATGGTGTATTTTGAAATCATCCCCAAACCGAGGCAGATTCCCGCCAGCCACCAGGCGCGGTATCGGTTGGCGATCAGGGCACGTTCGAGAAAGTACAGCGAGGCGGCCCAGGCCGCGGCCAGCGGTGCATCCGGCGTCATGAGCAAGCCGGAGAGAAAAAAGTAGGGCAGCGTTTGCGCCAGCAGCAATGCCGCCAGCGCGCCGGCCTCGCCGAAAAGATTACGCGCCAGCTTGTAGACAAAAATGGCGGTGACGGCTCCGCAGCACAGCGCGCCGGCGCGCACGCCGAACTCGTTTTGTCCGAATAACGCGGTGCCGAGCCGTATCAGCCAGGCCACCATCGGCGGGTGATCCAGATATCCGAAGTCCAGGTGCCGGGAATAATTCCAATAGTAGGCTTCCTCGGGCATCAGCTCGACCGAGCCTGCATAGACCAATCTCAGTACGACGGCGTACGCAATGAGCCCGTAGGCGAGCGTGCGCCAAGGCCGGTTGTCGACCGTGGGGCCGGCATACCCGGTGGCGGCATGAGAGAATCCCGGGACGGTCACCGCCATTCCCAGCGCGACCGTCGGCAGGATCGCGAGTGCCGGCGGCCAGCCCCAGCGCTGAAGCAGCGCCAGAGCGCCGCCGCGCAGGAAGAGTGCCATGAACCCGACGATCACGATGCGTGCGTACTGGCGTGCATCGTGCGACGGCCGCTGCGCGGCGCTCATGGCCCACCATCGCAAAACCCAGGCGATCACGATATCCGCCGCGAATGCGAAAGAGTTGCTGGCTCGAAGCGACAGGCCCGCGCCGACCATCGCGCGGAACGCGAGGACATCGATCAGGGGTGCGATAAGGACTTGGGCGCGCCGGTACAAAGACAGTCGCTTACGGCAACGCCAGCGTCGAGGGTGCGACGGCCGCCGCCGCGGGCTCCGGCGGCGCCGTCTCGCGCGGCGAGACACCTGATTCGTCGATCGTGAGAGTCAACACGGCGCGCAGCCCCGGACCGTTGTCCTTGAGCTCGAGCGAGCTGCCATGCAGCTTCGCCACGGCCTGCACGAGGCTCAAGCCCAAGCCCACGCCCGGCGTGCCGCGGCTGGCATCGCCGCGATAGAAGCGCTGCACGACCTTGTTTTTTTCCGCCTCATCGATTCCCGGTCCGTGGTCTGAAACGGAGATTTCCGCCCCGCCCGCGCTCCTTTGCACGGCCACTTCGATCGAACCGGGCTGCGGTGCATACTTGAGCGCGTTGTCGATCAAATTGCTCAAGGCTTGTGCGAGAAGCACCGGATCGCCGGATACCCGCAGCGATCCTGAGGACCGAAACGTAAGATCAATGTGCTTCAGTTCCGCGGCCGGCTCATAGAACTCGACCGCATTGGCGGCGAGATCCGAGACGTCCAGCGATACGAAGCCCGAGCGGCGCATGCCGGCATCGATTTCCGCCAATCTCAGCAGCGCATCGAAGATGCGAATGACGCGATCCACATCCGCCACCGCACCGTCGATCTCCGTATAGGTCTGTTCCGTCGAAGGCCGTATCAGGGACAGCTCCTCCAGCCGCGAGCGCAATTCCGCGAGCGGCGTGCGCAGATCATGTGCGATGGAATTCGACACGTTGCGTACGCCGTGCACCAACAATTCGATCTGATCGAGCATGCCGTTGATGGTGCGCGACAGTGTATTGAGCTCATCGTCGTTGACATGAGTCGGCAACCGGTGCTTGAGGTCGCCGTGAATGATGGCCGACACGGTTTGCCGGATGCTGTGGACCCGTGTCATCAGTGCGCGGCGCGTGATGATGCCGACGAATAAGCCGGCAATACACAGTACCGCAACCGCCGCGGCCAGTCCGTACCAGAAACGGGTTTGCAGCGGTCTGAACAGCGCATTGTCCCTGCCCACCAGCAGGTTGTACTGGCCCAGGTTGGTAACGTGCACGAGGGCCTCTTGAATGCCACGGTCGCCGAGCCCCAGATTGACTTTGTAGTTCCCCGGCGTCGCCGGTACGGCGGCAGGCCACGCCCGCAGATTGCCGGCGAGCGGATGCAGGGAGGCATCCGTGAGCAGCAAAATGCGCTCGCCCGCGATTTGCATGCCAACGCGGGTATCGATGAAGCTCTTCAGGGCATCCGCACCCTCGTGGCGGTACACCTCGGTCAGGCGCTGCGCATCGATCTGCAGGTATTCGGCGCGTCCTTCTTGGATCGTGACCTGCCAGGCGTACCACAGCGGCGCGGCGAACAGCACCAGCGCGGCCAGTCCCAGCGCGACGTAGCCCATCGCCAGCGACAGAGCCGAAGAGCGCATCATGCTGGTCACTCAAGTCACCCGGTCACTCGTGGTCACTCACTTGCGGTCACCGTATATCCGGCGTTGCGCACCGTTCGCAGCAGCGGCCGCTCGAACTCCGCGTCGATCTTCTGCCGCAGCTTGCTGATATGCACATCCACCACATTGGTCTGCGGGTCAAAATGATAGTCCCAGACATTTTCCAACAACATCGTGCGCGTCACCACCTGATCCGCATGCCGCATGAGGTACTCGAGCAGCTTGAATTCGCGCGGCTGCAGCGTAATCGGACGGTTGCCACGTGTAACTTTGCGCGTCAGCGGATCCATGTGCAAGTCGCCGACAGTGAGCGGGGCCTCGTGATTGACGCCCTCGGCCCGGCGGTGCAACGCATCGATGCGCGCGAGCAATTCACCGAAGGCGAATGGTTTGGTCAAATAGTCATCCCCGCCGCTGCGAAGTCCCCGGATGCGATCGTCGACCTCGGATAGCGCACTCAATATCAGAATCGGCGTGCGCTTGCCGGCTTTGCGCAGCACCTCGATGATGGCGAGGCCGTCGATGTCGCCGGGCAGCATTCGGTCCATGATGATGACATCATAGGGCTCGCTGGCCGCCAAGAACATCCCGTCGCGTCCGGTGGCCGCATGATCCGCCGTGTGTCCGGCTTCCTGCAAGCCTTTGATGACGAATTGAGAGACTCGTTCATTGTCTTCGACCAGCAAGATCTTCAACTGTGCTCTCCGAGCGGCGCCTCGGCGGCGTTCGACTCGGCGACCAACGCCGTTTCGGCCCGCTTCTTCTGCCGGCGGCCGCGCATTTTTACGCTGAACTCATCCAGGTACAGATAGATGACCGGAGTTGTAAACAGCGTCAGTGCCTGACTGAGGATGAGGCCGCCCATCATGGTATAGCCCAAAGGCCGCCGCAGTTCAGAGCCGGTGCCGTGACCCAGTGCCAGGGGCACCGCCCCGAGCAATGCCGCCATCGTCGTCATCATGATGGGGCGGAATCGCATGAGACAGGCCTGGCGGATGGAATCATGCGGCGACAAATGCTGTTCACGCTCCGCCTGCAGGGCGAAGTCCACCATCATGATGCCGTTCTTCTTGACGATGCCGATCAGCAGAATGATCCCGATCAATGCAATGACCGACAGATCGATGTGAAACAGGAGCAGTATCAAGAGAGCACCGACGCCGGCCGAAGGCAGGGTGGAGAGAATCGTCAAGGGGTGGACATAGCTCTCATACAGCATGCCGAGGATGATGTACACGGCCACGAGCGCCGCGAGAATCAAGTACGGCTGGCTCTTCAACGAGCTTTGGAAGGCCTGCGCCGTGCCTTGAAAGTTTCCGGTGATGGTCGCCGGCAAATGCATCTGCAGGGATGCGCGGTTGATGGCGTCGACCGCATCGCCGAGCGCGGCGCCCGGCGCGAGATTGAAGGACAGGGTTACCGCGGGAAACTGCCCCTGGTGGTTGATCGACAGGTACGTCACATGCTGGGTGTCGAACTTCGTCATCGCGGACAGCGGCACCATTTGCCCGGTCAGGGGGGATTTCACATAGAGCTTTTTCAGGGTATCCGGATCACCTTGCAGCGACGGGGTGATCTCCAAAACCACGTGATAGCTGTTCGCCTGCGTAAAGTATTGAGCGGCTTGGCGCTGTCCGAACGCATCGTAAAGGGCATTGTCGACGGCCGCCGGCTGAATGCCGAAGCGCGATGCCTGGTCGCGATCGATCTCCAATGACACCATGCCGCTGCTGGTCTGCTGGTCGGAGGCGACGTCGCGCAAGGCCGGCAGAACCTTCAACGCCTCGAGCAGTTTCGGCGCCCATTCGTTGAGTTCGTTGATGTCCGAATCCTGCACGGTGTACTGATACTGCGTGCGCGAGGTGCGGCCCCCGACGTTGAGGTCCTGCGCCGCCTGGACGAACAGTTGAATGCCCGGCACTTTGGCGAGTTGCGGGCGCAACCGATTGATGATGTCGTCCGCGGAAGCGCTGCGCTCATCGCGCGGCTTCAAACCCATGATGACGAAACCGGTGTTGAGGGGTCGATTGCCGCCGATGCCGGTGCCATAGCTGGCGATGTCCGGATCGCGTGACACCACATCCATCACCGCGTGCTGGCGGCGCACCATCTCATCGAAGGAGATGTCCTGGGGCGCATCGGTCAGTCCGGAAATGATGCCGGTGTCCTGCTGGGGGAAGAAACCTTTGGGGATATAGACATACAGAAACACGGTGGCCGCGACCGTCAGCAGAAATGTCACGAGCGTCGCGCGCTTGTGATCCAGCACGAAATCCAGGCCGCGCGTGTAGCCGGCCAAGATCTTGTCGAAGGCGCGCTCCACCACCATGTACGCCTTGCCGTGCTTGGCATGCTTTTCATCGCGCAAAAACAATGCGCACATCGTGGGCGACAGCGTGAGGGCGACGAAAGCGGACACGACGATGGTCATGGTCATGGTGATGGCGAATTCACGGAACAACCGGCCGATGATGCCGCCCATCAGCAGCAGGGGAATGAACACCGCGATGAGCGAAACACTGATCGACATGATCGTGAAGCCGATTTCACCGGCGCCTTTGAGCGTGGCCTGCAACGGCGTCAAGCCCTCCTCGATGTGCCGGTAGACATTTTCGAGCATGACGATGGCATCATCGACCACGAATCCCACGGCGATGGTCAGTGCCATCAAGGACAAATTGTCCAGACTGAAATTCAGCACATACATCATCGCCACCGTGCCGAACAGCGCGAGGGGCACGGTGACGCCGGGAATGATGGTTGCCCAGGAATTGCGCAGGAACAGAAATATCACCGCCACCACGAGAACGATGGTGATGCACAGTGTGATCTCGACGTCCTTGACCGAGGCCTTGATGGTGGTGGTGCGGTTGGCCACGGTGTCCACCTTGATCGAGGGCGGCACGGAGGCGAGCGCATGCGGCAGCAGCGCCTGGACGCGCTCCACGGCGTCGATGACATTGGCGCCGGGTTGTTTGAAGATCAGCAGCAAGATGCCGTTGCGTCCATTCTGCCACGCGGTGATCATCGAGTTTTCAGGGCCGTCGACCGCGACGCCGATGTCCCGGATGCGCACTGCGCCGCCGTTCTTATAGGCCACGACGACGTCATTCCAGGGGGCGGCTTTGAGCAGCTGGTCGTTGTCGTAAATCGTCATGCTGCGCGCCGGACCGTTGATCGAACCCTTCGGTGCGTCGACCGTCGCCGCGACGATCACATTGGCGACATCTTCCATTTGCAGTCCCAACGCCGCCAATTTCGTCGGATCGATCTGCACGCGGACCGCCGGCTTTTGTTGGCCGCCGATGCTCACCTGGGCAACACCGGGAATCTGCGATATCTGCTGCGCGAGAATATTCTCCGCGTAGTCATCGACGGCAGTGACCGGCAGTACGTCCGAATGCACCGATAAAAGGAGAATCGGCGAGTCGGCCGGATTGACCTTCTTGTAGTTGGGGGGCGTGGGCAGATTCTTCGGCAATTGGCCGCCGGCGGCATCGATTCCCGCCTGCGTGTCTTGAGCCGCCGCGTCGATATTGCGATTGAGGTCGAATTGCAGGGTGATCTGCGTCGTGCCGAGCGCATTCGTCGAGGTCATCTGCGTCAGGCCGGAGATCTGGGCGAATTGCGTCTCCAGCGGGGTTGCGACCGAGGAGGCCATGGTTTCAGGACTTGCACCGGGCAGCGATGCGGACACCGAGATGGTGGGGAAGTCCACCTGCGGCAGAGGTGCCACCGGCAAGAACGGAAATACGACGAGCCCCAGCAGAAAGATGCCGCCCATCAACAGGGACGTGGCGATCGGCCGGCGGACGAACGGTTCTGAAATGCTCATGATGCCTTTGGGGGCTTGCCACCGGCGTCGGCTACCGCGGTGGCGGCGTTGTCGCGAACATGGACTCCTGCCTGCAGCCGATATTGGTTGCTCGTGACCACACGTTCGTCCAAGGCGATGCCGCTCTTGATGATGGTCTTGCCGTTGCCTTCTTCACCGAGCTTGAGGGGTCGCACCTCCAGCGTGGAGTCGCTCTTGACGACATAGGCAAAGGGACCGTTCGGTCCGAGCTGAACCGCTGAACTCGGCAGCGTCAACGCGTTGCGTTCCACGCGCACCAGCACGCGCGCGTTGACGTACTGTCCCGGCCACAGCGTGTTGCGGGTGTTGCTGAAGGTGGCTTTGAGCTTGGCCGTGCCGGTGGTCTGGTCGATCTCATTGTCGATCAGCGTCAGCGTGCCCTGGTCGAGTTCGGTATTCCCATCCCGGGACAGGGTTGTAACCGGCACCGGCCCGGCGGTGAGGGCGGCGCCGATCGCACTCACATCCTCCTCCGGCAGGGTAAAAATGACCGAGATCGGCTGCACCTGCGTGACCACGACAATTCCCGTCGTGGCCGCTGCGTGAACGATATTGCCCGGATCCACCAGGCGAATACCGGTGCGGCCGTTGATGGGCGAGACGATGCGCGTGTAGTCCAGCTGCGTGCGCGCGTTGTCGATGATGGCCTGATCGACTTGAACCTGGGCCTTCAGCTGATCGACCGTGGCGCGCTGCGTGTCGACCGTCTGCTTGCTCGCCAAATCTTCAGGCTGCAGCAGTATGAAGCGCTCCAGATCACGCTTGGCATTCTCCAGCGTCGCGGCATCTTTGACCTTGGTGGCCAGGGCCTGCTCGTAGGCGGCCTGGTTCGGGCGCGGGTCGATTTGCGCGAGCAAGTCCCCCTTGTGCACCTGTTGTCCCTCGGTGAAGGCCACTTTCTGCAGCTCGCCATCGACCCTCGAACTCACTGTCGCGGTATAGAAGGCTTGCACCGTGCCCAAACCCTCCAGATAAATCGGCATGTCGGTATGGGTTGCGGCGGCCGTGTCCACCGCTATCGGCGCCGGTCCGGTGCGCACCGCCGCATCGGCCGGCTTGTGAACGATTCGCCACGCAAATACCACCAGTACCGCCAGAACGGGAACCCCGAGCAGCGCTCGTTTCTGGACTGTCGAAAATTGCTTCATCTAATCACCCTTGTTGCCATCCGCCGCCAAGCGCGGTGAATAAATCCACCAGCGATTGCAGGTGTAGGAATTGAATCTGGACCAGCTCGTCCTGCGCGCTGAAAAGAGCATTTTCGGTGTTGAGGACGGTCAGAATGTTGACCGTTCCGGCCGACATCTGAGTTTGCGCGAATTGAAAGGCGCGACGCGCAACGTCCACCGCCTTTTGCTGGCGCTCCCGCTGCTCCTTGGTCTGCTGAGCCGCGACCAAGGCGTTCTCGACGTTGCTGAACGCAGAGATCACCGTCTTGTGATAGGTGCTCAACAATTCCCGATAGTGGGCCTTGCTGAACGCCACTTGACCGCGCAGCGCGCCGCCGTGAAATATCGGCTGCAACAGCCCCGCGGACACGGTCCACAGGCCGCTGGCGGGATTGATGACCGAGTTCAAAGTCTTGCTCTCGTAGCCGCCGCTCGCGGTCAGCTCGATACTCGGAAACAGGGCGGCGCGTGCGACGGTGATGTCGGCGTTGGCCGAGATGAGCTGCTGTTCGGATTCCGCGACATCCGGGCGGCGCGACAGCAATTGCGAGGGCAGTCCTTCGACGACCTGGGGTGCGGTCAAACCAGCCAAAGTCCCGCGATCCACATCGACCGATTCTGGTGTCTGGCCGATCAGCACGGCCAAGGCATTCACGGTCTGGCGAAACTGCTGCTGCAGCGGCGGTATGGCCGCATCCAGAAGCGCCACGGCCGTCTCCTGCTGTGCGACGTCGAGTCCGGTTGCGATGCCGGCCGTCTGCTCGAGTTTCAGGCCGTGCAGGATCTTCTGTCCGTTGGCAAGATTCTGGCGTGCGACCTCGAGGCGATCGCGAAATTCCAGCGCTTGAAAATAGGTGGTGGCGACGCTGCTGATGAGCGTGAGCGCCACCGTCTCCTTGTCATATAAGCTGGCCACCGCCGTGGCGCGCGCGGCGTCGTGCGACGCGCGATTCTTGCCCCAGAAATCCAGTTCGTAGCTGGCCGTCACCTCGGGAAGGAAGGTATTGAATGAGGCCGAACCGCTGCCGGACGCGATACCTGAGACCGGTGCATGTTCCCGCATCGCGGTTGCGCTGAAATCGACCGTCGGCAGCAAGGGGGCGCCGGCGATGCGCGCCTGGGCGTCGGCTTCTTCAATGCGTGCGATCGCAGCGGCCAGATCGTCGTTGCTGCGCTGGGCCTGCGCAATCAATTCATCGAGCCTTTCCGAGCCGAAACCGCGCCACCAATCGGCACTGGGCCAGACTGCCGCCGCGGGGTTGTCGAAGGTGTCGCGCCATTGCGCCGGCGCCTGCGCCGGCGCTGCGAAGTCGGGATGTTGATAGGTGGGTCCCACGCGACATGCGGCCAGGCTGCACGCGGCCAGCGCCGCAAGCGCGCAGCCGCATACCGCCCTTGCGGATAGTTGAAGCTTCATCCCGGCCACGCTGTGCTTTTGGCAATTAAAGCCGCGTGGCTGAATTGTTAAAATAAGTTAATCTCGCCGACGCCCCCGTTAATGGTTCGATGCCCGCACCCATTCACCACTACTCGAACACTTATGACAACTTGTCGAACGGCGCTGCTCGGCGTCCTGATGATGTGCAGTGCGACTTCAGGTTCCGTGGCGCTTGCCGATGCGGCATCCGACGCGGCCATGGCCGCGGCATTGGATCGAATTCGCACGGGCGGCATGGGCGATGCGTGGGCGTATCAGCGCCTGGCGGATCTGTGCGACAAAATCGGCCCGCGCATCAGCGGTTCGCGTCAAGCCGAAGCGGCGGTCGAGCAAATCGCTGCCGCGCTCAAGGCCGGCGGTTTGACCGTGACCTTGCAGCCCGTGAAGGTGCCGCACTGGATCCGCGGCGATGAGCAGGCGGAGATCATCGACTATCCGGGCCGGCCCGCCGGGGTCACCCAACATCTGCATTTGACGACGCTCGGCGGTTCGATCGCCACCCCGGCCCAGGGCATTTCCGCACAGGTGCTGGTGGTCCACAGTTTTGATGAATTGCGCGCGCGTGAAGCCGCGGCGCGCGGCAAGATCGTGCTGTTCGATGTGCCCTTCAACGAAGAGCTGGCGGTGAACGGCCGCGCGGGATCGGCTTACGGCCAGGGCGTGGTGTATCGCGCGCAGGGAGCTGCCGCGGCGGCCCGTGCCGGCGCCGCGGCGGCGCTGGTTCGCACCGTGGGTGGGGCCAACTACCGCCTGCCTCACACGGGGCAGATGGATTACGATCCGAAAGTCGCGAAAATTCCCACGGCCGCTTTGAGCGCTGAAGACGCGATGTGGATCTCACGCCTTGCGGCCGAAGGCCCGGTCACTTTGCGCCTCATCCTGCTGCCTCAAGCGTTGCCGGACGTCGACAGTCACAATGTGATCGCCGATTGGGCCGGGCGGGAACGGCCCGAGGAAGTCGTGATCGTCTCGGGGCATCTGGATTCTTGGGATCTGGCGCAAGGCGCGATTGACGATGGCGCCGGGGTTGCCTCCGCCATGGGTGCCGTGCACCTGCTTGAGTCTCTGGGGTTGCGTGCGCGGCGAACCATTCGCTTCGTGGGATGGATGAGCGAGGAAAACGGCAGCGCCGGGGGCGAGGCCTACTTCAAAGTGAACAGCGCCGCATTGGCCCGGCAAGTTGCGGCCATCGAAAGCGACAATGGCGCGGGACGGCCGCTGGGCGTTTCCGCCCATGTGAATCCCGAGGCCATGGCGCAGCTCAAGCCGCTCGTCAAAGCCCTGACGCCGATGGGCGCCACGCTGCTGGACCATCGGGACGAAGCTGGAGGTTCGGATGTGAAGCTTTTGGACGCAGGCGGAGTGCCAACCCTGGCGCCCATCGTCGACACGAGAACCTATTTCGATTTCCATCACAGCGCTGCCGATACGCTGGACAAAATCGATCCCGACAATATTCGCCGCCAAGTCGCCATCCTGGCCATGATGGCCTACTTCATCGCCGAGATGCCGGATCCCCTGCCCAGGCTGCCGGTATCAAAACCTTGAGCCCGCTTCCATAGGGCGCAGGGCAACAGACGCGGCGCCGTAACCGTGGAAGGCACGGCATCCGTTCTCATTCTCGTCTCCGGCTTCGCCCACGCGGTCGTCAATGCCATCTTGAAAGCCGGCAACGACAAGATGTCGCGTCGAGCCCTGATCGATGGGTTCAGTGCGCTGATACTGGCGCCTGCCGCTTTTCTCGTGCCCTTGCCGGCGAACGCCTGGGGCTGGCTGATCGCCTCGGCCTTGGTGCACGGGTTGTACCTGCTCGCCCTGATCAAGTCCTTTGAGCAGTCGGACATGACCGTGGCGTACCCGATCGCGCGCGGGGTTGCGCCGATGCTGGCCGCGGCCGGCGCGGTGGCGATTTTCCACGAGCCCATCTCGGTCTTTGTCGTGGTGGGCATCGTTGCCGTCGCCTGCGGGGTCATGTGCATCGGCGTGAGCCACAAATTGGAGCGCAGCGCGCTGCTATGGGCCGCGCTCACCGGCATCTGCATCGCTGCGTACACGGTGATCGACGCTCAGGGGGTGCGCGCGGCGCCCACGGCGCCGAGCTACATCGTGTGGACCTTCCTGATGCTGGGCGGTGGGCTGGGCACGTTTTTTGCGCTGTGGCGGGGCAGGGCTTTTTTCCTCTCCGTCGCCGGCCAATGGAAGCCGGGTCTCATGGCCGGCACCCTGTCGATTGTTTCCTATGGCTTTGCGCTCATGGCCTTTCGCCTGGGCGCAACCCCGCGCCTCGCCGCGCTGCGAGAGACATCGATTCTCTTTGGCACGGCGATCGCGGTGATTTTCCTCAAAGAGCGGCTGACGCGGCTGCGACTCAGCGGCGTGCTGGCCATTGCGCTGGGCGCCGTCGTGCTGATCGGCGCCGGTTGACTCGCGTCCGCGCCCGCTGAGTCGCGCGACCGCTTAGTCTTCCGTAACCGTGTCGTCCCGGCCATCCTTGCCGTATTCCGGCAGCGGGCGAGTTCTTGTAGGCGCAGGCCGACAGCGTCGTCGGCCGGCGGCGTGCTCCGGCCGACGACGTCGCCCGGCGCGGGAAATCGCCGGGACCTGATAGCCTAGCGCCGAATGAAATCCTTCATCCGCACCTGTTGGCTGCTCGGCGCGCTGTTGTCCTGTTTTGCCGCGCGCGCCGCCGATCCGCAAGCTTACAAAGTGACTCTGGTCTCGGTGGGCAATGGTGAGATCGATCAAACGCTGAAAGCCACGTCGGACTTGCTGGCGCTGCGGACGTCGGCGCCGGTCAGCCCGTTTGGGTTGATAGCGCGTGCGCGCAGCGATACGGATCGGCTCAAGACCGCCCTCGAGAGCTTCGGTTACTACGAATCTCAAGTGATCATCACTGTCAACGGTCTCAAGCTCAACGATCCGAGTCTCGCCGATGCGCTGAGCGCCCTGCCGAAGGGCAGCACCGCGCAGGTATCGGTTGGTTTCAACTTGGGCACGTTGTACCACCTGCGGCGAATCGACATCGAAGGCGAAGTACCGCCATCGATAGATGCGCGCGAGACGCTCGGCTTGAAGACCGGGCAACCCGCGGTGGCCGCGGTGGTGCTGGCCGGGGGCGCTCGCCTGCTCACGGCACTGCAGGAGCAGGGCTACGCTTTCGCCCGGGTGGATCCTCCGGTTGCCTTCGAGGCGGCCGATGCGCCGGTGCTCGACTTGAGCTTTCACGTGAACGGCGGCCGCAAGGCGAATATCGGGGAAATCCACATCCAGGGCCTGAAGCGGGTGCACGAATCACTGCTGCGAAGGAGACTGCTGCTGCGCCAGGGCGATGCCTACAAGCCTTCCTCGATCGAAGCGGCGCGCCGCGATTTGCTGGCCTTGAGCGTGTTCCAGCAAGTCAGCGTGCAGATCGGCTCGCAGGCGGATGAATCCGGCGGCGTACCGATCACCTTCAAGGTGACCGAACGGCTGCGCCATGCCATCGCCTTGAGTGCGGCGTACTCGAGCGACCTGGGCGGCAGCGGCGGGGCGACCTGGACTGACCGAAATGTATTTGGCAATGCGGAGCAGTTGAGTCTCACCGCGAACGTGACCAACCTCGGCGGCAGCGATACGACGGGCACGGGCTACAACACCGGCGTGAAATACACGATTCCCGAGTTCTTTCACCGCGATCAATCGCTGGAATTGGCGCTGAGCGCCATCAAGCAGGATCTAATAGCCTATGATCAGACCGCAAAGACCGCCAGCGCCACCTTGAGTCGCAAACTGTCGAGCGTCTGGCGGGTGAGCGCGGGTGTGTCGACGACGGTCGAGCAAATCATCCAGGTGACCAGCGTCAAACCGACAACGAATGGCCAACTCGTTGGGATTCCGCAGACATTCAATTACACGTTGATCGCGCTGCCGTTCACCGTCGTCTACGACTCGACCGACCTGCCCACGCCGCTCGATGACCCGCGCCACGGATATCGCGGATCCTTGAGCTTGACCCCCACCTATGCCATCGGACATCCGAACGCGACCTTTCTGATTACCCAGGTCAAGATAGCCACCTACTTCGATCTGGATAATCTACTGCCCATTGCTCCGGGCCGCAGCGTGCTCGCCGCCCGCGCGCTGGCCGGCTTCGCTCAAGGCGCCGGGGAACTGAGTTTGCCGCCCGATCAGCGCTTTTACGCAGGAGGCACGAATACCGTGCGGGGATACGCCTACCAGTTGGTCGGGCCGGTGTTTCCGCAAACCGACATTCCTGTCGGGGGTACCGCGGTCACGGCCGCCGGGCTGGAATTTCGCCAGCGGTTCTACGCCAATTGGGGCGCGGTGGCCTTTGTCGACGCAGGACAGGTCAGCGCCAGTCTCAAGCCGCTGCCCGACAGTATCCGTATCGGTACGGGCGCCGGTGTGCGCTACTACACCCCGATCGGGCCGATCCGGCTCGACTTCGCCGTACCGGTGAACCGTCGCCAGGGTGAAGACTCCTTTGAAGTCTACATTGGTTTGGGACAGGCATTTTGATGCGACGACCATTGAAAATCATCGCGTGGGTGCTGGGTTTGACGGCGCTGCTGCTCGCGCTGTTGATTGGGGCCGTGTTGATCCTGGGAAACACGGGCATCGGCCGGGTCCAAATCGAAAAGCTGACGGCCCGGCTGACCGGCGGGAATGTTCAGTTGACCGGCTTGGCGGGTTCATTTCCCAACCATTTGACCCTGGCGCAACTGCAATTGCGCGACGCCGGCGGGGTCTGGCTGACGGCCACGGGCATCGAATTGGACTGGACACCGCTCGCTTACCTTGAAGGCCGTCTGCAGATCGATCGATTACAGGTGGCGGCCGTCGACATGGAGCGCTTGCCGCAAAGTTCTGGCCAGGGCGGTGGCAGCGCCTCGATACCCCGCATCGATGTGGCACGTGCGTCCATCGAGCGGCTGGATCTGGGCGCGCCGCTGGCCGGCGTGCCGGCCTCGCTCGTGGCGGGCGGCAGCGCGCATCTGCGCTCCCTTCACGACATGCTGTTTGACGCCTCGGCCCGGCGCATCGGCGGTGACGGCGAGTATGAGCTGCATTTGCATTTCGACGAGCGGCGGATGGACGGCTCTCTCAAGGTGCATGAACCGGCCGGCGGGCCGCTCGAGAACATACTCTCCGTCCCCGGCTTGGGTGCCCTGCAGGCCGCGGTGAACTTGAACGGCCCGCGCTCGGCGGAACAACTCGATATTTCGCTTCAGGCGGGGAACTTGACCGGGCACGCGCAAGGCACGTTGAACCTCAACGAATTCTCCGCGGACCTGGCGTTTTCGTTCGAATCGGGCGCCGTGAATCCGCGGCCGGACGTCGGCTGGGAGCACGCCGTCTTGAACGGCCGCTGGCATGGCAACATGAAATCGCCGAACGCCGAAGGCCATCTTGCACTCACGCGGCTGCACGCTCCAGGCACGCAGGTCGCCGCGCTCACCGCCGATCTTGCGGCCAATCTGGGCAGCGCCGAGCTGCATGCGCTCGCCCGAGGCGTGACCATCCCCGGTTCATTGCCTCGGCTGCTGGAATCTGATCCGGTCAAGATCGACGCTTCCGTGCGCCTGGATGATCCTGCGCGACGGCTCGACGTTGCCGTTTCCCATCGGTTGTTTTCCCTGCAGGGTCAGGCAGTCACCACCGGTGATCAGAGTGCAACCGTGGATCTGCGGCTGCCGAATCTCGCGCCCTTCGCCGTCTATGCGGCGCAGGACCTGCGTGGCAGCGCCGTCATTCATGCTCATTTGAGTGGGTATCCCAGTGCGACGCAAATACGACTCGACGCCACTGGTGCGCTCATTCCCGGTCCGCAAATCTGGGCCCGGGCCGTCGGGGATCAGGCGAGGTTGCAATTCTCAGGCTCATTCAAGGACGCCACGCTCAACATCGACAGTCTGAAATTCTCCGGCCGCACGCTCGCGCTGGGCGCGAACGGTACCGTCAGCGCCCGATCCATCAAAGGACGATGGGATCTCGCCCTGTCGGACCTCAAGGCCCTGTCGCCGGTCCTCGGCGGCACGCTGAAGGGGTCCGGATCCGTGGACGGTCCGCCCAATGCCCTGGCCGCTGAAGCTACTTTGAGTTCCATGCTCTCGGTCAGAGGCTCGCCTGGCGGCGCGTTGACCGCCGAGGTCAAGGTGCGCGGCCTGCCGGCCGCGCCCGCGGGCACGCTGACGGCACGGGGTTCCCTGGATGGGGCGCCGCTCGACCTCGATGTTGCCATGGAACGCAGCGCCAACCGGGCGTTGCACGCCGTCATTCATCGGGTGAGCTGGAGAAGCCTGCACCTGGATGGCGATATCACGCTGGCCAGGGATACGACGCAGATGCATGGCCGGTTGGACCTGGCGGTCGCGCAGCTTCAAGATCTGCAGCATCTGCTGGGCGTGGAATTGGCCGGCAGCCTCGCCGGCAATCTGGTTCTGCGTCCCGACGGCGCGCGCACGCGCGCACACGTGCAGCTCGATGCGCAAGACGTGCGGGTGGCGGGCATCGCCGGAACCGCGCACGTGTCGGGCGACGGATTTACCGATGCCTTCGCATTCAAGGCCGGCGTCGAAATTCCGAAATTGAAGGGTGCGGCGGCGAGTCTCGACACGGCCGGCAATTTGAATCTCGATTCCAGCGAGGTGTCGCTGGCCAGCGCCCTCGGCCGTTACCGCGGACAGGAATTCCATTTGATCGAGCCTGCGCGCATTCACTTTGGAAATGGTCTGTCCGTCGATCGGCTCAGAGTGGGGTCGCAAAAGGCTGAACTCGACCTACTGGGGCAGGTGACTCCGACGCTCGAGCTTCGCGGATCGCTGCGCAATGTACAGCCGGCGCTCATCAACGTCTTCCTCCCCAATCTGTTGGCACAGGGCGTCATCGACGCCCAGGCCGATTTGCATGGCACTTGGGCGGCGCCGGTGGGAGAAGTCACGGTTCACGCCGTCGGCATCGAGTCCGCCGACGACGCCGCCTTAGGGTTGCCGCCTGCCAATGTCCGCATCACGGCCGGTCTGCGCGGACACACGGCTGACATCGATGCACGATTGGAGGCGGGCACGGCATCGCAGCTGAGCGCCGTTGGCGAAGCGCCGCTGGCCGGCGACGGCGAGGTCAATATGAAAATCAACGGTAAGCTCGACGTGGGTGTGATGAACCCCTTTCTCGAAGCGCGCGGCCAGCACGCATCGGGCCGGCTCGATATCAACGCGACCGTCACCGGCAGCGTCGCGGCGCCGCAGATCGCGGGCACGCTGGAACTCAAAAACGGCAAAGTCAACGACTATGGGCGCGGCGTCACTCTCAGCGACATCAATGCGCAAATTGCCGGCGACGAAGGGGCGCTGCAAATCAAAAGTTTCACCGCGTCGGCCCCGCCCGGTACCGTGTCGATGAGCGGTTCGGTCGGGATACTGCAAAAAGGGATTCCGGTGGATCTCACCATGACCGCCCGCAATGCACAGCCCATCGTGAGCAAATTGGTCACCGCGAATCTGAACGCGGATCTGGCCATCAAGGGCACGGCCCGCGAGCGCCTCGATGTGAGCGGCAGCGTACACCTCAACCGCACCTTGATTGGCATTCCCAACGGGCTACCGCTCAATGTCGCGGTGCTCGATGTTCGGCGGCGGGGCAAGACGACGGTCGTGGTGGCCGAAAAGCCGCTGATCATTGGCATCAACGTGTCGGTGCAAGCGCCCCAGGAAATCCTGGTACAAGGGCGGGGTCTGGACGCTGAGATGGGCGGAGACCTGCAAATCAGCGGGACGAGCGATTCGCCCGTCGTGACCGGCGCATTCGATCTGCAACGCGGCACATTCTCGCTGGCCACGGGCAGGCTGAATTTCTCGGCGGGACGCGTGAGCTTCAACGGCGCCGGGCTCAAGAACAAGATCGATCCCACGTTGGATTTCACGGCGCAGGCGACCGTCTCCGACACGACTGCCATCCTGCACATCACCGGGTTGGCGGATGCGCCGCAATTCGAGTTCACGAGCAACCCGGCCAAGCCGCAGGATGAAATCATGGCGCTGCTGCTGTTCGGCGCACCCACTCAACAGCTCACGCCCCTGCAGTTGGCGCAGGTGGGCGCCGCGCTCGCTTCCTTCAGCGGCGTGGGCGGAAACGGCAGCCTCAATCCGCTGGTCAGAATTCAAAGAAGCCTGGGATTGGACCGCCTCAGCTTCGGTTCCGGCGGCACCACCTCGACCGGGGCCGACACCGGGGCCAGCATTGCCGCCGGGCGCTATGTTTCCAAGCGCGTCTACCTCGAAGCCAAGCAGAGCACCACCGGCACCAGTCAGCTCGAAGCGGATGTGGACTTGACCAAGCATCTTAAGCTGCAGACCAGATTGGGAAACGGAACCGCCTCGGTTCAGGGCACGACGCCTGACAACGATCCGGGCAGCAGCGTCGGTCTGCGCTATCAATTTGAGTATTGAAGAGCGCTTTGCACTTACAATGGCGGCTTCCCCCTTTCTGGAGTCGGAAAAGAATGGATTTGAATATCCGCGCCATATTGCGCGCCTGCATTTGGAGCCTCGCGTTCGGCGCATCCATCGCGCTCGGCGCATCGCACGCACAGACCGCCGAACGGACTCAAAGCGATGCGCCCGACACCAAGATCGCGCTGGTGCCGGAACCCACGGAATCGCCGCGCTACCTCAAGGATGAGCATCAAAAGAGCTCAGGTTCCGTGGTGATCGGCGGTCGTCCGATCGGCTATCAAGCCGAAGCGGGCATCCTGGTGGTGCATGTCAAAGATCCTCTGGACGATGATCCGCCGCCGCCGCGCGAAGACAAAAGCGGGCCGCCGCCGCCGCAGCCGCCGGAGGTGGGCATGTCCTATGTCGCCTATTTCCGTGGCGACAAGGAGGACGGCCACCGAGCCATCACGTTTATTTATAACGGCGGTCCGGGCTCATCGACGGTGTGGCTGCATATGGGCGCCTTCGGCCCGAAGCGGGTGGTCACCGCCGACGACACGCACAGTCCGGCGGCACCCTATCGGGTGATCGACAATGAGTACACCTTGCTGGATGCCAGCGATTTGGTGTTCATCGATGCGCCGGGTACCGGATTCGGCCACTTGCGCGGGGCTGACAAGGAGAAAGCATTCTATGGCGTCGATCAAGATGCGCACGCCTTTGCCAATTTCATCGTGGAGTTCCTGTCGCGCCACAATCGGTGGAATTCTCCGAAATACTTGTTCGGCGAAAGCTATGGAACGACGCGTTCGGCGGCCCTGGCAAACATACTCGAGAACGAGAAGTCCCTGGACTTGAACGGCGTCATTCTGCTGTCGCAGATATTGAATTTCGACGACAGCGTCGACGGACCGCAGTTCAACCCCGGCATGGATCTGCCGTATGCGCTGGCATTGCCCACTTACACGGCGACGGCGTGGTACCACCACAAGCTGCAAGATCAGCCGGGCGCACTGGAGCCGCTGCTGCGCGAAGTGGAGAATTTTGCGATGACCGACTACTTGCAGGCCCTCGCGGCAGGATCGACCTTGAACGCGGAGCGCAAGTCACAGATCGCCGCCAAGCTGCACGAGTACACCGGCCTGCCGGCCGAGTACGTGGTGCGGGCCAATCTGCGGGTAAACGGCGGAGAATTCGAAAAGACCCTGTTGGGAGCCGAAATCACCACAGGCCGCTTGGACACCCGGTTTGCAGGCCCCACCATCGATCCGATGAGCAAGGAGGCGGACTATGACCCGCAATCCGCTGCCATTTCATCGGCTTATGTTTCCGCATTCAACGATTACGTCAGGACATCGCTCAAATTCGGCGATGGGAAAACCTACAAGGCAGAGAATGATGTGGGCAAATTCTGGGATTTTCTGCACCAGCCCCCGGGGTCGCCGACCAAGATTCCGGGCCCCATCAATGTCATGCCGGACCTGGCGGTGGCGATGAAGCAAAACCCCAACCTTAAGGTGCAATTGAACGGCGGATACTACGATTTGGCCACCCCCTATTTCGCCGCCGAGTATGAATTGCGCCAGCTCCCCATCCAGAGCACGCTCCAGGGCAATATCGAGATGCATTTCTATACTTCTGGGCATATGGTGTATGCCCATGAACCGGATCTGAAGGCGCTGCATGCCAACGTCGCCGCGTTTATCGAGCGGACCAAGAACGGCAGCGCCAAGTAGGGAATCGTCGGCCGAGGCGGAAACTTTTGGGACAATTGGAATGACCATGTAAGAAATTCATTGCGAAAATCGCCGGAAGTCTTTGATTTCTGGCATCTTTCGCGGTGGTACGCATATTGCTTGGGTTCGTATAAGCACATGAGGGGGTGTCTGTATGACTAATCAATTGCACTTAGGGTCTGCGCTGGGCGAGGGATCGCCCGCGGCTTCGGCCTCCACAGCACCCAGTCCAGCGAGCGCCTTGGCGCGATACCGAGGCAGTTCACAGGCGCGCGAATTGTTGACGCGCCTGTTTCGACGCTATCCGGGCAGTCTCGATCTGCGCCTGTGGAACGGCACGACCGTTCGCGTGGGCGCGACTGCCGGCGCCGGCCCGGAGTCCTCACCCTTCACCCTGGTTTTTCGCAGCCCCGAAGTGGTGTGGTCGGCGGTGCTCGGGCGCGACCCGCTCGCCTTGGCGGACGCTTACTTCAGAGGCGATCTGGATATCGAAGGAGATTTCTTCGCGGCGTTGAGCCTCAAAGATCATCTCGATGTGCTGCAGATGCCCGCCGGAGAAAAGCTTCTGGCCGCCTTCAAGGCGCTGCGCCTCAAAATGCTGAATGCGGTCGGCCGTCACTCCGATGCGCTCTTTGCCCCCTCGCATGCGCCCAGAATCAAAGCGCACTCGAAGGCCGAGAATCGCGAGGCGATTCATTTTCATTATGACGTCTCGAACGAGTTCTATGCGCTATGGCTGGATTCCGCGATGGTGTATTCCTGCGCGTACTTCGAGACGCCGGACACCGGCCTGGATGCCGCCCAGCAGGCAAAACTCGAACATATCTGCCGTAAACTCTCGCTCAGGCCGGAAGAGCGTTTTCTGGACATCGGGTGCGGGTGGGGCGCGCTCGTCATTTATGCGGCGAAACACTATGGCGTGCGCGCCCATGGCGTGACCTTGAGCACGCAGCAATTGAAGGTGGCCCGCGAGCGGATCGAACAGGCGGGCCTCACGCAGAGAGTGACGGTCGAATTGCTGGACTACCGGGATCTGCCGGGCGAGTCGGTCTACGACAAGGTCGCCAGCGTGGGCATGTTCGAGCATGTCGGACTGAAGAATCTGCCGGTGTACTTTTCCACCGTGCACCGCCTGCTCAAACCTCGCGGATTGTTCCTCAATCACGGCATCACCCACGACTCGGAAGGTTGGGAATCGTCGGTGTCCACGGAATTCATCAACCGCTATGTGTTTCCGGACGGCCAGCTCGATACGATCGGCAACATCCAGCGCTTCATGGAGCGCTCGAAGTTGGAGATCGCCGATGTCGAGTCGCTGAGGCCGCATTATGCGATGACCTTGAGGCATTGGGTGGCGCGGCTGGAGCACAACCGACCGCGGGCGCTTTGTCACGTCAACGAGGCGACCTATCGTGTATGGCGGCTGTATATGGCGGCCTGCGCGCTGCAATTCGAATCAGGAGAGATCGGCATCTACCAAGTGCTCGCGAACAAGCGGACAGCCGGCATTCCCGACCTGCCTCTGACACGGCGGCACCTGTACAGCTAGCGGATCAGCGCTCTCCTTGTTTCTCCTTGATGGCATGCATCAGCGCGTGAGCGTCCGCCGGCTTGCTCATCTCGGTGACTTCCTCATCCGTATGGTCGCGCCGCACGGTGCGCTCGCGCCGCAGTTCATCGATGATTTGCAGGATCTTCGTGACCTTCTGTTCGGTCAGCAGGTTGATTTGCAGGTCAAGATGCGCGCGGTGCTCCGCGACCAGCGCCATGCGATTTTGGCGAATCAGCACCGCCACGGTGAGCAGCAGAGCGTTGGAACTGACCAATCCTTGCAGCCACGGGAATGGCGGCGCATCCACATGCCGCCACCCATGGTGCAGACCCCAGGTGTTGACGAGCACCCAGAGCACGATGAAGACGGCCACGAAGGCAAAGTACGCCGGGCTGCCCAAGAACCGGCTGATGCGTTCGATCGCCAATTGAACGCCGGAGATCTGCGCCTCTTCGCGGTCCTGGAAGCGCGATAGCACTTCCAGATTCTCCTTGGCGGAGGAGGGCAGTTCGGCAGGCGAGAGCGGTTCTTGGGCCATGCTGCTAAAGATACGCGCAAGCTCACCGGAGTTCGGCGTGCATTCGGCCAAAATCGCGACGATCACTGTAGGTAGCCGCTGACATCGGTGCCGGGTTTGACGCGCTACACTCCGGCCAAAACCACGAACACCCCGGCATTTCCGGAAGCGAAAGGAATTTCTCATGCGATCCATCATCGGCTTGGCAGCAACGGCGGCGGCGCTGTCCGTCCTGTCTTTGCAGGCGCGCGGCAGCAGCACCGACTGGCCGACCTACAATCGCACCTTGACCTCCGATCGCTATGCGACGCTTGAAACGATCGATGACAAAAATGTGACGGGCCTCAAAGTTCTGTGCACATTCGATACCGGCGAACAAGTGTCCTTCCAGACCGGCCTTCTCCAGGTGGATGGCGCCCTGTTCGGGACCACGGAACGCGATACCTTTTCCATTGATCCCAACAACTGCAAGCAGAATTGGCGCAGCCACGAAGATTCGCCCTCCGGCGATCTGAAGGTGAACCGCGGGCTGGCCTGGTTGGATCATCGCGTGTTCAGGGGAACCGCGGACGGCAAGGTCATTGCTTACGATGCCAAGAACGGCAAGCGCCTCTGGGCCACGGTGATCGCCGATGCGTCGAAAGGCGAGTCGGTGCCGGCCGCACCCATCGCTTGGAACGGAATGGTGTTCATCGGCAATGCCGGTGGTGATAACAAGGGTGTGAAGGGCCGCATGTATGCGCTCGACGCGAAGGACGGCCATATCCTGTGGGAGTTCTACCTGGTTCCGAAGGGTCCGGGCGATATCGCGCGCGGTCCGGCCGCGCCCGACCCGAAGTCGCTGGACGCCGCGACTTGGAAGGAAGCCAAGGGATTTCCCATCACCGGCGGCGGGACGTGGACTTCTTATTCGCTGGATCCGGTGACCGGCCTGCTCTACGTGCCCGCAGGCAATCCGGCGCCTGATTTTTTGAAGGAGCCGCGGCAGGGGGAGAATCTGTTCGCCAGCTCGGTCGTGATCCTCGACGCCAAAACAGGGGCGTTCCAACGGCACTTCCAGCTGGTCAAGCGCGACTTCCATGATTGGGACGTCTCCTCCCCGCCGGTGCTGTTCCTCAGCAGGATCGGCCACCGCATGCTGGCCGAGGCGCCCAAGGATGGCCACCTGTACTTGATCGATTTGAATACCGGCAAACTCATTTACCGCAAGCCGGTGACGACGGTGGCCAATGCCGAAGCGCCGATGACGGCGCAGGGGACGCGATTCTGCCCCGGGAGCCAGGGCGGAGCTGAGTGGAACAGCCCGGCTTTCGACCCTGCGAACAATCTCATCTTTACCGGTGAAGTGGACTGGTGCACCACCGTGCAAGCCGTGGCTATCAGCGCGCTGGGGAGCATGCCTGCCGGAAAGCCCTGGAGCGGCGCGACTCAAGGATTCGGCAAACAGGACGATCCGAAGATGTGGTCGGGTTGGATGACCGCCAGCAATGCGGACACCGGCGAGCGTAAGTGGCAATTCCAGGCGCCCTTCCCGCTGATGGGAGGGGTGACGCCTACCAGTGGCCGATTGGTACTGTTCGGCGACATGGGCGGAAATCTGTACGCCTTGGAAGCCGCGAGCGGCCGGAAATTGTGGTCGAAGGATCTGGGCGGCGCCATCGGCGGCGGCGTGATCACGTATGACACGGGCGTTGGACAGAAAATCGCGGTGGCGGCGGGCATGACCTCACCCATCTGGCCCACCCCCAAGGTCAACGCCAAAATCGTCGTTCTCGGGCTTTGAACCGATCGCCGCGAACGCGCCCTTTGGGAGCGTTCGCGCCCAGCCGCTGCACCATTTAACGACAGCGGGCTGCTCGCCGCTCTCCCATGTCGCATGAATCCAACGCGATTCTTCCGTCGTTGCGCTGGACTTGAATATTTCAATTTTATGAAATACATGGGCTTATTCGCTTAACAGAACCTCCATTCGCCCGTTCTTCCCGGCGCGGGCTCCGCTCTGTGGTCTTTTGGCCCACTAATTGCACCCCCTAGAAATCCGTCGCGCATTGCCTCGATGCAAATGCGCAACGCCGTAGCCACAAAAAATACAGGGGTGTCAGATGCTGAACGTTCACGGTCAGGGAGACAGAACCATGCCGTCGCCGGCGAAATTATGGCCCGCCTTCGCGATGATCTGTGCCATGGCGGCATTTCCACCTGCGCGGGCCTTGGCGGAAACGCCGGCTACCGGCGAAGGCGTCCTCGATGAGGTGATCGTCACCGGATCGCGTCAGTCGGGGCTCAAGGCTTCGGACAGTCCGGCGCCCATCCAAGTCTTGAGTGCGCAAGCCATTCAAGCCGCGTCGGGAAGCGGCGATCTGATGAACACACTGGCGCAGCTCGTGCCCTCATTGACCATACAGGCATTCGGCTTCGACATGGCCGGCCAGACGCTGCAGGCGAAGCTGCGGGGTTTGAGTCCCAATCATGTGCTGGTGCTGGTCAACGGCAAGCGACGTCATACCACTGCCAACATCGCGGTCGACACCGGTTCGACCTATCAAGGCGGCGCCGGTGTCGACCTCAATTTCATCCCGCTGGACGCCATTGACCACATTGAAGTATTGACCGACGGTGCTGCCGCTCAATACGGCACCGATGCGATCGCCGGGGTCATCAACATCATCCTGAAGAAAAATACCTCCGGCGGAACCGCCAACGCAAGCTACGGCCAGTATGGAAATGCCGGCGGCGGAAAAACCGAAGATGTCAGCGGCAACGCCGGATTCGAACCCACGGAAGGCGGCTACTTCAGCCTGACCGGCGACTTTCACAATCACGGCCACAGCAACGTGGGGGACATCGACGAACGCGTCGTCAATCCGGCGAATTTCACCACCTATCCGAATTCAAATCTGCCCAACGTGCCGGGGTGGCCTTACCTCAACAGGATTTCAGGCGACGGACAGCAGCAGTCGAAATTGGCGGCCGTCAATATGGGATTTGATTTCGAGGGTGGCGTTGAACTCTATTCGACGATCACCTACGGCCGCAAGGATGCGTCGTCTTATGAGAACTACCGGCCGCCCAGCAAGGCGGACTACACCGACGCGCAAACCGGCGCGACGGTCGTGCCGTATCCTTTTGGCTTCAACCCCGAGGAAGCCAGCCACGAGGACGATTATCAGGTGAATGTCGGCCTCAAAGGCAATATCGCGACGTGGAACTGGGATCTGAATTCGGGGTACGGCGGCGACAAGGTGGCCATTTCCACCAACAACACTTTCAGCTTTCAACCGCAGTTGCTCGGTGTTCCCAGCCCCGCCAACTTTTACGACGGCTTTTTGCAATCGACCCAGTGGACCACGACTTTGGATTTGAACAAGGACTTCGAGGTGGGTATGGCGGGCCCGTTGAACGTCGCTTTCGGCGGTGAGTATCGCCGCGAGACCTACGAAATCGGTGCAGGCGTTCCCTACTCCTGGCAGGGCGGCGGTGCGTCGTCTTATCCGGGGTTCACGCCCAACGATGCGGGGACCAACTCGCGCAAGAATGAAGCCGTGTACATCGATTTGGCGGCGAACCCGATCCAGGGGTTGCGTATCGATGCGGCCGGCCGTTTCGAGCACTACAGCGATTTCGGCGATGCCAAGGTGGGCAAGCTCACCGCGCGCTACGATTTCACGCCCGAGTTCGCGCTGCGCGGCACGGTGAGCAACGGTTTCCGGGCACCGACACTGGCCGAGGAATTCTACACCTCGACAAACGTCACGCCGACCACGGCATTCGTGCAACTCGCGCCCAACTCGCCGGCCGGAAAATTGCTCGGGCTGGGCAACGGGCTGCAGCCCGAGCACTCGGTCAACTTGAGCCTCGGCGCGGTGTGGCGTCCCGTTCCCGGAATGATCACCACCTTGGATGTCTACCAGATCACGCTCACCAACCGCATCGTCGGCAGCGGCCAGATCGTCGGCAACAGCAGCGGCGTTCCGGTCTCGGCGGTGGTCAATAGCGCCATCGTGGCCAGCGGTGCGCCCATCGATCCGGCGGTCTTGGCCACCGGTACCACCGGCGTCAATGTCTTTGCCAACGGCATCGATACCCGGACGCGAGGCGCAGACTTGGTGTTCGACTTCCCAGTCGACTACAGTTTCGGCAGGGTCGACTGGTCGATCGGTGCGACGTACAACGATACGACCATCACGAAGTTCGCGAGCACGCCGACCGCGCTGGCGGCGGTGAGCGGCGGTCTTGCGACCAACGAGCTTTATGATCCCGAGGCTTACTCGGATCTCACGACGGCGAGCCCGAAGTACGTCGTGAACCTGGGGGCCCTGTTGACCATGGGCAAGCTGTCGGTGAACTTGCTGGAGAAAATCTACGGACCCTCGTCGGAATATGAAAACGATGACGGCGACAACGGCGGTACAGGTCCGGGAACGTTTCCCGCATGTGTCCCGAAGGCGGGCACGCTGTTCATCTGTCCGGGCGGGTTCGATTATTTCCAGTCGAAGATCGGCCTCACACCGATCACGAACCTGGACATCGCCTACCAGATGAAGGAGCACCTGCGATTCAGCGTGGGAGCGATCAACCTGTTCAATCGATTCCCCAACAAGCTCAGTGGCGTGCTGCGCGCGCATGAGGACAGCTTCGCCTATGGGGACAACACCGGCGTGACGCAGTACCCGGGTTTCTCACCGTTCGGCATCAACGGCGGGTTCTACTATGTGAAGGGCACATTCACTTTCTAGGGATCGCAGCGGAACCATCGAGGCGATAGGGGCGGCAGCGCGGACCGGCTGCCGCCCATCTTGAATTCTCCGGCTTCAATTCTTCAGACGGTATCCCGTCTTGAATATCCAGGCGACCAAGCAGAGGCAAATGACGAAGAAGCCCAACGTCACGGCCAGGCTGATGCCGACGCTGACGTCGGAGGCGCCGTAGAAGCTCCAGCGGAAGCCGCTGATCAGGTACACGATGGGATTGAACAGGCTGAAGGTGCGCCACGCCGGCGGCAACATGTCGATGGAGTAAAAAGCGCCGCCCAGAAACGTAAGAGGCGTGATGATCAGCATGGGGATGAACTGCAGATGCTCGAATCCCTTTGCCCAGATGCCGATGATGAATCCGAACAAGCTGAACGTGCATGCCGTCATCAGCAGGAAGGCAGCCATCCACAAGGGATGGAGGATCTTGATGGGGACGAACAGCGATGCCGTTGCCAGAATGATCAAACCCAGCACCACCGATTTGGTCGCCGCCGCCCCCACGTAGGCAATGACGATCTCCACATACGACACGGGTGCCGACAGCAGCTCGTAGATCGTGCCGGTGAACTTGGGGAAGTAAATGCCGAAAGACGCGTTGGACAGGCTCTCGGTGAACAGCGCCAGCATGATCAGACCCGGGACGATGAACGAACCGTAACTGACGCCGCTGGTCGTGACCAGCCTCGAACCGATCGCCGCGCCGAAGACCACGAAGTACAGCGAGGTGGTGATCACCGGAGTCACGAGGCTCTGCACCAGCGTGCGCAGAGCGCGCGCGATCTCGAATTTGTAGATCGCCCAGACTCCGTGGCGATTGAACGAAGGAACGATGGCCGGACTGTTCATGTGCGCTCGGTCACCAGATTGACGAAGATGTCTTCGAGTGAACTTTGCTGCGTCTGCAAATCCTTGATCACGATCGACAGCTCGCTCAAGAGCTTCAGCAGTGCGGAGATGTCGACGCTGTCGGCGCCATCGACCGTGTACACCAAATCGTTGCCGCCGGCCTTGAGCTCCAACGCCCAGGGTTGCAATTCGGCCGGGATGTGCCGCAGCGGCGTCTGAAGATGCAGCGTGAGCTGTTTCTTGCCGAGCTTCTTCATCAGTTGCTTCTTGTCCTCGACCAGCATCAGGGTGCCTTTATTGATGACGCCGATTCTATCGGCCATCTCTTCCGCCTCTTCGATGTAGTGCGTGGTCAAAATGATCGTGACGCCTCTTTCCCTGAGTCCCCGCACCAGGTTCCACATGTCGCGGCGCAACTCGACATCCACGCCGGCGGTCGGCTCATCCAGGAACAGAATCTGCGGCTCGTGCGACAGCGCTTTGGCGATCATGACCCGGCGCTTCATGCCCCCCGACAAGGTCATGATCCTGCTGTTGCGCTTGTCCAGCAGCGACAGATCGCGCAGCAGCCCTTCGATGAATTTGGGATTGGGCGCCCGGCCGAACAGCCCGCGGCTGAAGGAAACGGTGGCCCATACGGTTTCAAACGCATCGGTACTCAGCTCCTGGGGCACCAAACCGATCATCGATCGAGCGGCGCGATAGTCCCGCACGATATCGTGGCCGTCCGCGGTGACCGTGCCGGCGCTTGCCGTCACGATGCCGCAGATGATGTTGATCAGCGTCGTCTTGCCGGCCCCATTGGGCCCGAGCAGTGCAAAGATCTCGCCCTGGTCGATGTCGAGATTCACGAGCTTGAGGGCTTGAAAGCCTGATGCGTAGGATTTGACCACGCCACGGATCGAAATGATGGCGGGCACGGGTCCTACCCGCCGATGCGCTGGACCAGGGCGCGGGTAAATTCCGCGGTGCTCGCGTGGCCGCCCAAATCGCCGGTGCGAATCTGATCAAAGTTCAGGGTTTGGTCGATGGCGGTTCGCAGACGCGTCGCCATGTGCGGCAGGTGACAGTGCTCCAGCATCATGGCTGCGGCGAGCAGCAGGGCAATCGGATTGGCGATACCTTTGCCTGCGATGTCCGGAGCCGAGCCGTGAACGGCTTCAAAAATGGCGGCATCGGCGCCGATGTTTCCCCCGGGCGTCATCCCCAAGCCGCCCACCAAACCGGCGACCAGATCGGACAGGATGTCGCCGAATAGATTGGTCGTCACCAGGACGTCGAAATGCCAGGGGTTCAATACCAGCTTCATGGCGCAGGCGTCGATGATGACGGTTTCCAGCGCGAATTTGCCCTTGTATTTGCGCTCGTACAACTCCTGGCCGGTCTCCAGAAAAATTCCCGTCAAGGCTTTCATGATGTTCGCTTTATGCACGATCGCCACTTTCTTGCGTCCGGTTGCGACGGCGTGCTCGAAGGCGAACTCCAGCAAACGCCGGCTCCCCTGGCGGGTATTCACGCCCGTCGCCATGGCCACCGCATGCGGGTCGTCGTCGATCGGTATGTAGAGCTCGTGGCCGATGTACAGGCCTTCGAGATTTTCACGGACCACCACCAGATCGATATTGTCGAATCGGCCCCCGGGGATCAGCGTTCGAGCCGGACGCAGATTGGCATACAGCTTGAATTCTTCCCGTAGGCGCACGTTGGATGATCGGTAGCCGCCGCCCGACGGCGTCTCGAGCGGGCCTTTGAGCGCGAGCCGGTTGCGCTTGATGCTCGCGATCGTTTGCGGCGGAAGAGGATCGCCTGCCGCTTTCACGCCTTCCAAGCCGGCAATCTGACGATCCCACTCGAACGGTGCGCCGAGGGCCTGCAGCGCGGCGAGTGTGGCGTCCATGATTTCAGGACCGATCCCGTCTCCGGGGATCAGCGTGGCGGGAATCCGTTGCGGCATCTATGGGTCTCGCGCGATGGTTGGACGCGCTAGGATACTCGAACTCGCCACGCGCAGTTTGAGGAGTCCGCCCATGAACATCGAAGAAGTGATTTCAGCGACGGCGCGCTGGGTGGAAAGGTCGGTCATTGGTCTCAACCTTTGCCCATTTGCCGAGAATCCCTATCGCGGCGGTCACGTGCGTCTTCACGTCAGCGAGCAGAGAAGCGCCGCGGGATTGCTGGAGGATCTGAAGTCGGAGTTGACCCGCCTCGCCGCGGCGGATCCGGCGCAATGTGAAACCACGCTGCTCATTCACCCCTGGGTTCTGGCGGACTTCGCGGAGTACAACGATTTCCTCGAGGTATGCGACTCGGCGGTCGCCGAATTGGATCTGGAAGGCGAATTGCAAGTGGCCAGCTTTCACCCGCGGTACCAGTTCGCAGGAACGCAGCCGGAGGATATCGAAAATTACACGAATCGCTCTCCGTTCCCGATATTGCACTTGCTGCGCGAGGCCAGCGTGGAACGGGCCGTCGCGGCTGTCGGGGATACCGATGAGATATACCTCCGGAATATTCGTACGCTGCGATCGCTGGGGCACGCCGGCTGGCGGCGCCTATGGGACACGGAACTTTGAGTCAGCGAGGCTTTTGCGCATGGGAATGAATTCGATGGCCTCGCCGGATCCCAAGTCGAAGTGCACCATGGGGCTGCCGACGTAGCCGCGAGCGGCATAGAGCTTGACACCGGGAAGCGTCGCCATGAGTTCGACGCAAGCGTAGCCGTGCGCTCGTGCCTCCCGCTCGCAATGATCGAGGAGCAGCGACCCGATGCCGCGGCGAGCATGCCCGGGGTCGACGAAGAAGGCGCGGATCTTCGCCGCTTCGGTCGCGGGGTTCAGGATGGACGAATCGCGCCCGGTGCGGGCATCGCTGCCGAACAGCGTCGATCGGAAGCTCCATCCGCCGCAGGCGACGATCTCGCCGCCGTCTTCGACCACGTAGTAGGTCTCGTCGGCCAGCAACTGGCTGTCGACGCCGAACGCCCCGCGCAGCGCACCTTCAATCTGTGCGGGACGATAATCGGCCGCGCTCAAACCGCGTGCCGAGCGGGCGATCAGCGCATTGAGCGCAGGGATGTCGGCCGGCGTGGCTTTGCGCAGGGAGAGGGGCATCGAGTTCAAAGTCTAGCCGGTCGCGAAGACGTTGAGGCGGCCGCGCTATTCCGGCGCGCGTTGACGGGACTGATTCCGGGAATCGCGCCCGTAGTAATCCGGATAGTCGCTGCTCAAGCCCTTGAACCGCCTGTGTACCCACAGATACTGGTCCGGTACTGCGCGGACCTGCGCCTCCAGCAGGCGGTTATAACGCTCGACATCCTCCACCGGGTCGGCACCGGGAAAATTATCAAACGCAGGGCCGATGACGACGCGGTAGCCGGCATTACCCGGCAGGCGCTCCCCAAAATATGTCATCACCGCGGCTCCGGAAATGCGTGCCAGGCGTGAGGTGGCCGGGTTGCTGGCCGCGGGGATGCCGAAAAAATTGACCATGGCGGCGCCTTTGTTGCGGTAACTCTGATCAGGCGCAAACCACACGGCCTCGTTTTTCTTCAGCGCTCGAACCATGGACCGTATATCGTCTTTGGCAATCGGATGGCCGTGGCGGCAGAAGCTCTCGTACATAATGTGCGACAGCAGCGCGTTTTTCATCGGGCGATACACCACATTCAACGGCACCACGGTACCCAATATCCGGGTCGAGATTTCGATGGTGGTGAAATGACCGCCAACCAGGATGGCGCCGCGGCCCTTGGCCAAGGCCGCCTCCAGATGGTGCAAGCCCTGCACGTCGGCGAGCCTATTGAGGCGCTGATCGCTGCTCCACCAGGTATCGGCCGTTTCGCACAGCGCCATACCCAAGCTTCGGCAGTGCCGATGGAGCAGATCGGCGCGTTCGCTTTCCGAGAGCTCCGGCAGACACAGGGCGATGTTTCTGCGCGCGATGCGCATGTAACTGAAGGGGACATGGCGCAGGAGCATGCCGATGGCGTTGCCCACGCGCCGTTGCGCCGGGAAGGGCAGCAGCTCCACGGCCCGCATGACCCCCACTCCAACCCAGGTGATCCAGTACTTGGGCAGGAAGAAGGCTAAGGGCATCCGCATGAGATCATGGATAGGGGGACTGGTTCCGCGACAGGCAGGGAGAATAGCTGCCTCGAGCAGAGGTTGCCAAGATTGCTGCAAAGCAGCATTGCGGGGTTGGAGCAACAATATTCGTACTAATCAGCAAATTGCTGTAATATTCGCGACGGTTCGTGATTTCTACTTGGTCCGTTTTTGGTCACCGCGCCGCTCCGGCGTCACCTTGGCCACAACCCACAAAGCAGGTTTCTTCGATCCAGGTGGCTGGCATTCCGCTTAAAGATTCCTAAAATTTGGCACGCGTGACCGGCCGATAGTTTCTTTTGCAGTAGGTATTCTTCACATGACGAAAATGTATGTTGGCAATCTCCCGTTCTCAATGGACGAATCCGCAGTGCGCGCGCTGTTCGAAAAGCATGGCGCGGTACAGTCGGTGGCGTTGATCAATGATCGCGACACCGGTCGGCCCCGCGGCTTCGGCTTCGTTGAAATGGCCAGCGCAGACGCTGCGCGCGCTATGCAGGCCCTGAACGGCCACGACGTCGACGGGCGAGCGCTGAAAGTGAACGAGGCTCAGGAGCGCACCGGTGGCGGTGGCGGCGGTGGTGGTGGCGGCGGCGGTTCGCGTGGTCCGAAGCGCTGGTAACAGCGTTTAAGATTTAAGCGAGAACTTAAGGCCGCTGCTGTGCGGCCTTAAGTTTTTAAGGATGGCGTGCGCGATCAGGGTTTACGCCCGAAGTCGCATTGCCTATAATCGCGGCCCTCGGCGCGGGGGCTGGATTTGGTTTTGCGGTTGAAAACCGTTGGGTTGCACCGGCCCCACGGGCTCCGCGGCTGATTGTTTGGCCCCTTTTAGGGGCTTTTTCGTTGATGGATAAGGGGGCCGATGGTCCCCTTTTTTGTTTTTGTGTTGGGGCTTTCAAATGCGTGACGCCTTGATGCGCTTGTTAGAGCCGCCGATCGAGGCGCTTGATTACGAGTTGGTGGATATCGAGTTCGTGCGCGAAGGACGCGGCGGGGTCCTGCGGATCTTCATCGATCGGCCGGCGTCGGGCGGCGCGGTCACGGTGGATGACTGCGCGCGTGCGAGCGCCGCGGTAAGCCAGGTGCTCGAGACCGAGGATCCGATCAAGGGGCATTACACGCTGGAGGTTTCCTCGCCGGGTTTTGATCGGATTTTGCGCACGCGCGCGCACTTCGAGCGGTTTTTGGGCCAGCGGATCTTCGCTGAACTGAAGCTGCCGATCGAGGGGCGGCGGCGGTTCGCCGGGGTATTGAAGTCGGTGGCGGACGACACGATTGTAGTGGAAGTCGACGGCGAGGCGCACAGCCTGCCGCTCGATCGAATTCAGAAGGCGAGATTGCGGCCGGAGTGAGCAGGAGTCTCTAGTTTTATGAACAAAGAAATATTGATGGCCGTTGATGCGGTCTCCAACGAGAAGGGCGTCGATAAGGAAATTATTTTCGACGCGCTCGAAGCCGCGCTCGCGTCAGCGACCCGCAAGAAGCACGGGGAAGAACTCGACGTGCGGGTTGCGATCAACCGCAAGACCGGCGGGTACGACACTTTTCGGCGCTGGAAGGTGTTCGCGGACGACTCCACGGAACTGGAAGTGCCCGAGCGTGAGCTGCGCCTCGACGATGCCCGCGAAATCGACAAGGACGTGGAGCCGGGCGGGTACGTCGAGGAGCCGATGGAGTCGGTGCCCTTCGGCCGAATCCTCGCGCAGACCGCCAAGCAGGTCATCGTGCAGAAGGTTCGCGAAGCCGAACGTGCCCAGGTCGTCGATGCCTATAAGGATCGCGCGGGCACCCTGGTCAGCGGCATCGTCAAGCGGGTTGACCGTAACGGCGTGTATGTCGACCTCGGCGCCAATGCCGAAGGGTTCATCGCGCGCGAGGAGATGATTCCGCGCGAACCCGTGCGTTCGCAGGACCGCATCAAGGCATATTTGAAAGAAGTGCGCACCGAGCCGCGCGGACCGCAGCTGTTCCTGTCGCGCACAGCCCCTGAGTTCCTGATCGAACTGTTCAAGCTGGAAGTGCCGGAAGTCGGCCAGGGCCTGATCAACATTCTCGCCGCTGCGCGCGATGCGGGCGTGCGTGCGAAAATCGCCGTACGCAGCAACGATCCCCGGGTCGATCCGGTGGGCGCATGCGTCGGTATGCGCGGCTCGCGCGTGCAGGCCGTATCGAATGAGATCGCCGGCGAGCGCGTGGACATCATTCCGTTCGACGACAACAATGCGCAGTTCGTCATCAATGCCATGGCGCCGGCGGAAGTGACCTCCATCGTCGTCGATGAGGATTCGCACTCGATGGACATCGCCGTATCCGAAGACAAGCTCTCGCAGGCCATCGGCCGCGGGGGGCAGAATATCCGATTGGCGAGCGAACTGACCGGCTGGGAATTGAACGTCATGAGCGAGTCGCAGGCGGAGGCGAAGAGCGAGACCGAGTCGTTGGCGCTGCGCGAGACCTTCATGAAGCAGCTCGATGTCGATGCCGACGTCGCGAGCATCCTGGTGCAAGAAGGCTTCTCGACCATCGAAGAGATCGCCTATGTGCCGGCCAGCGAATTGAACGGCATCGAGGAGTTCGACGAGGAGATCGTCAAGGAGCTGCGCACGCGGGCGCGCGATGTGCTGCTGACGCAGGCGATCGCCAGCGAGGAATCGATGGACGGTGCGGAGCCGGGGCCGGATCTGATCGAGATCACCGGCGAGAGCCTGGGCAAGGTGCTGGCGCGCAAGGGGGTTCGCACGCGGGATGATCTGGCGGACCTGGCGGTCGATGAATTGGTCGAGATGGGCAGCGTCGATGAGAAGAAAGCCGGCGAACTGATCATGAATGCCCGCAAGCACTGGTTCGCGGAAGAAGCTAAGGTTTAGGTTTAGGGAGCAAGTATGGCAGATGTAACCGTCGCGCAATTCGCTGAGGTGCTGAAGGTTCCGGTCGATCGGCTGCTGCAGCAGCTGGATCAAGCCGGGATCAAAGTCGAAGGCGCCGAAGACATGATCAGCGAAGATGCCAAGCACGAACTGCTGACGCATCTGCGCCGCAGTCACGGGCACGACGAGTCGCAGGGCGATGCCGCCCCGCGCAAGATAACGCTGCGCCGCAAGTCTCAATCGGAGCTGAAACTGGCGAGCCCCCAGGGTCGTGCGCGGACGGTGAACGTCGAGGTGCGCAGCAAGCGCACCTACGTCAAGCGTGAGGTGCTCGAGGATCAGGCGCGCCATCAGCAAGAAGAGATCGACAAGCTGCGCGAGACCGAGGAGCAGGCCAAGGCGGCTCTGGAGCGTGCCGAGCATGAGCGGCTCGAGAAGGAGCGGCTGGACCGGGAGCGTCAGGAAGAAGAGAGCCGGCGGCGCAGCGATGAAGAGAATCGCAAGCGCACCGCCGAGGAAGAGGCGCGCCGCGCCGCCGAGGTGCAGGCGCGTGAAGTGGCGGAGCGCGAGCGCAAGGCCGCCGCGGCAAAGCCCGGAAAGGCCGTGCGCGAGGTGGTGGACGACAAAGCCACCCGATACGGCCGGCAGGAACTGCACATCGTGGGCGATGTCAGCTCGCGGCACAAAAAGAAGAAATCCCGGGACGGGCGCCGCCGCTCGATGGGCGGGGATGCGGACACCAAGCATGGATTCGAGATGCCCACGGCCCGCGTGGTGCGCGAGGTGGCGATCGGCGAGGCCATGACCGTGGGCGAACTCGCTCAAAAGATGGCGGTCAAGGCCACCGAAGTCATCAAGGTCATGATGAACATGGGCGTGATGGCGACGATCAATCAAATGATCGAGCAGGACACCGCGGTGCTGGTCGTGGAGGAGATGGGCCATACGGCCGTGCTGCGCAAGGAAAATGTCATCGAAGACGATCTGCAAGGGGAGACGGATTCCTCCCTCGAGGTATTGCCGCGTCCGCCGGTGGTCACCGTCATGGGCCACGTCGATCACGGCAAGACTTCCCTGCTCGATTATATCCGCCGTTCCAAAGTGGCCGCGGGCGAGGCGGGCGGTATCACGCAGCATATCGGCGCGTACCATGTGGAAACGGCCAAGGGCATGGTGACTTTTCTCGATACCCCCGGCCATGCGGCTTTCACCTCGATGCGCGCGCGCGGCGCGCAGGTCACGGACATCGTGATTTTGGTGGTGGGCGCGGACGACGGCGTCATGCCGCAGACCGTCGAAGCGATCCAGCATGCGCAGGCGGCGAAGGTGCCGATCGTCGTGGCGCTCAACAAGATGGACAAGCCTGAAGCCGATGCGGAAAAGGTCAAGCAGGAACTCACCAAGTACGGCGTGATCCCCGAGGAATGGGGCGGCGAGAATATTTTCGTGCCGGTCTCGGCGCGAACCGGCTCAGGGGTAGATCAGTTGCTCGACAGCATTTTGCTGCAGGCCGAAGTGCTCGAATTGAAGGCGCCGACGGCCGGTCTTGCGGCCGGCTATGTCATCGAGTCGAGCCTCGAGAAGGGCCGCGGGGCGGTGGCCACCGTGCTGGTCTTGCGCGGCACCTTGAAGCTGGGCGATCCGCTGCTGATCGGGCAGGAATTCGGCCGGGTGCGGGCCCTGTTCGACGAGGCCGGCCATCCGGTCGAATCGGCCGGACCCTCCATCCCCGTGGTGGTGCTGGGCTTGTCGGGCGCGCCGAACGCCGGCGATGAATTGCTGGTGGTGGAGAGCGAACGCAAGGCCCGCGAAGTGGCCATGCACAGGCAGTCGAAATCCCGCGACGTCAAACTGGCGGCGAAAGCGACCAACATGCAGGACGTGTTTTCGACCATGGGCGAGAACAAAGCCGACCTGGTCCAGCTGCTGGTGAAGGCCGATGTGCAGGGCAGTGCCGAGGCGCTGCGCGATTCGCTGAACGGCTTGTCGACCGGCGAGGTGGCGGTCAACATCGTGGCCTCCGGCGTGGGCGGTCTCACCGAGTCCGACGTCACCCTGGCGGCGGCCTCCAAGGCCCGCATCATCGCCTTCAACGTGCGAGGCGATGCCGCTGCACGTGCCGCAATCAAAGATCATGGCGTGGATGTTCGCTACTACAGCATCATTTACGAGGCCATCGACGACATCAAAGCCGTACTCACGGGCATGCTGTCGCCGGAGGTCAAGGAACAGATCGTCGGGCTTGCCGAGGTGCGCAGCGTGTTTCGCTCGAGCAAATTCGGCACGGTGGCCGGGTGCATGGTCATCGATGGCTATGTGCGGCGCAATTTCCCCATTCGCGTGCTGCGCAACAACGTGGTCATTTTCGAGGGTGCTTTGGAATCCCTCAAGCGCTTCAAGGACGATGTGAACGAGGTGCGCGCAGGGACCGAGTGCGGCATCGGCGTGAAGAACTACAACGATGTGCAGGAAAAGGATCAGATCGAGTGCTACTCCCGAGTAGAAGTTGCCAGAACTCTTTAAACCAATATCGGACGGGGTCGCTTCGACCCCGTTGAGAGTGGCGCATGGCGCCTAAACAAGACAACCCGCGGGCCAAACGGCTGGGTGAGCAGATCCAGCGCGAACTGACGGAGCTGCTGCGCCGCGACGTCAAGGATGAGCGCATCGGCAACGTGACCATCACCGCCGTCAATGTCACCGGGGACTTGCGCACGGCGCGCGTTTACTACCTGGTGTTCGGCAAGGACGGGCCGGACCCGAAGGTGCAGCAGGGGCTGACCAGCGCGGCGGGCTTCCTGCGCAATGCGCTGTCGAAGTCGCTGATGATCCGCTATACGCCGACGTTGACCTTCGAGCTCGACACTTCCATCGAGCATGGCGTGCGCCTGACTCAGCTGATCGATTCTCTGAACAAGCCAACCGCGGGCGCCGCAGGTTCCAACCAAGCCGCTCGGTCCGGCGATGCGCCACCGTCCGGCGACGGCGCATCCGGCGAGGGTACCGATTACGATCACATCATCGATGAAGGCTGAACCAGAGTGCCGGTCGATATTCATGGGATTTTGCTGCTCGATAAGCCGTTGGGTTTGAGTTCCGCGGGCGCGGTCGCGCGAGTCAAACGCCTGTTCAATGCGCGCAAGGCCGGGCACACCGGATCGCTCGATCCGCTGGCCTCGGGCTTGTTGCCGATTTGTTTCGGCGAAGCCACCAAGTTCGGCGCCCAGTTGTTGGATGCCGACAAGACCTACCGGGTGACGGTGCGCCTCGGCCAACGCACACCCAGTGCCGATCGCGAATCCGAGGTGGTGGAGACGCGGGAACTGCCCCCCTTCTCGGCGGAGCAGCTGGAGCAGGCGCTGGCGGCGTTCCCGCGCGACTACCGGCAAGTGCCGCCGATGCATTCCGCTTTGAAGCAGGACGGCAGGCCCCTCTATGAATATGCGCGCGCCGGCATCACGCGCGAGCGCGCTGCGCGGGCCATCGTCATCCACGAGTTTCAATTGCTCGATTGGCAGCCACCGGATCTTAAATTCGATGTGCGCTGCACGAAAGGGGCCTACATCCGCGTGCTGGCAGAGGATTTGGCCGCGCAGCTGGGCACTATCGGTCATCTGGCCGCTTTGCGGCGCATCGGGGTGGCCCCTTTTGCCGCTGAACGCCAATGGTCGTTCGAGACCCTGGAATCGCTGTCCATGATGCAGCGCCATGAAGCCCTGCTGCCGGTGGACGCCGCGCTTGGCGCCTGGCGGCGGTTGGACCTGCCGGTGAGCGGCGTCAGCGCCCTTCGCCAGGGCCAGGCGGTCAGCGTCGCCGCCGAACTGCCCGGGGCCGCGCCCGGTACCGTGCGTATCTATGCGGCGGGCTTGGGGTTTTTGGGATTGGGGGAGATCGAGGCAGCGGGTCTGCTCAAGCCGCTGCGACTTATTTCATCCGCAGCGAATCGTGCTTGAGAGCGGGTGCCGCGACGCGTACAATGCGCGGCTTCTTAAAAGGTCCTAAGTTATTGATTGAGGGTTTGATTTCAATGCCACTTACTCGTGAAGAAAAGACGGGCGTCGTCGGTAAATTTCAGCGCAGCGCGCAAGACACCGGCTCCCCCGAAGTTCAAATTGCCTTGTTGTCCGAGCGCATTAACGGCTTGAGCCAGCATTTCACCACGCACAAAGCCGACCATGCATCGCGTCGCGGACTGCTCAAGATGGTCAACCAGCGCCGCAAGCTGCTCGATTATCTGAAGAGCAGAACGCCCGACAAGTACACGCAGTTGGTCGAACGCTTAGGGTTACGCCGCTAACAGGCGCCGCTGCAGGCGCGTACATCAGCGCCTGCGTCTTTCACTTCGAATTACGCAAAGGGGCTCTAGTGAGCGCTATCAAAAAAAGTTTTAAGTATGGGGATCACACGGTAACCATAGAGACGGGCGAGCTTGCCCGGCAGGCCGACGGCGCCGTGCTCGTGACCATGAACGAAACGGTGGTCCTGGTAACCGCGGTGGGCCTCAAGAAGGCGACACCGGGCCGCGACTTCTTCCCGCTCACCGTGAATTATCAGGAAAAAACCTACGCGGCGGGCCGCATCCCCGGTGGATTCTTCAAGCGTGAAGGCCGCCCCACGGAGAAGGAAACGCTCACCTCTCGCCTGATCGACCGGCCCATCCGTCCGCTGTTTCCGGAAGGCTTCATCAACGACGTGCAGGTCGTTGCGTCCGTGATCTCGGTGAATGCCGAAGTCGATCCCGATATTGCCTCGTTGATCGGTGCCTCCGCGGCGCTGGCGATTTCCGGCATGCCCTTCCTGGGCCCGATCGGCGCAGCGCGCGTCGGCTACATCGACGGCAAGTACATTTTGAATCCCACGGCCACCCAGCTCGCGACTTCGCAATTGGATTTGGTGGTCGCCGGTACGGCGGAAGGCGTGCTCATGGTGGAATCGGAGGCCGATGGCCTCAACGAAGAGGTCATGCTCGGCGCGGTAACTTTCGGCCACGAGCAGATGCAGATCGCGATCAAGGCCATCAACGAACTGGCCGCGGAAGCCGGCAAGCCGAAGTGGGACTGGGTCGCGCCGGAGCCGAACAAGGAACTGCAGACCGCGGTCGCCGGGTTCGCCGAGACGGCCGTCTCCGCCGCGTACACGCTCACCGAGAAGATGCAGCGCTACGCGAAGATCAAGGAGATCAAAACCGCGGCGGTCGAAGCATTGACGAAGGGCGAGACGCCCAAATTTACCGCGGAACAAGTGGGCGCAGAGTTTGCCAACTTGGAATATCGGTTGGTGCGCGAAAAGATTCTCGGCGGCCACCCGCGCATCGACGGTCGCGACACGAAGACCGTGCGTGCCATCAACATCCGCACGGGCGTGCTGGCGCGGACCCACGGTTCGGCGCTGTTCACCCGCGGCGAGACGCAGGCCCTGGTGGTCACGACCTTGGGAACCGGGCGTGATGCGCAGATCATCGACGGTCTGACCGGCGAGCGCAAAGAGCCGTTCATGTTGCACTACAATTTCCCCCCCTTCAGCGTCGGCGAGACCGGCATGATGGGTTCGCCGAAACGCCGCGAAATCGGCCACGGCAACCTGGCCAAGCGCGGCGTGAAGGCGGTCATGCCGGGCGTCGAGAAATTCCCGTACGTGATCCGGGTGGTCTCGGAAATTCTCGAATCGAACGGCTCGAGCTCCATGGCCTCGGTGTGCGGCACCAGCCTTGCCCTGATGGATGCGGGCGTGCCGATCAAGGCGCCGGTCGCCGGGGTCGCGATGGGCTTGGTGAAGGAAGGTTCTCGATACCAGGTTCTGACGGACATATTGGGCGACGAAGATCATCTTGGCGACATGGATTTCAAGGTCGCCGGCACGAAGGACGGCATCACGGCGCTGCAGATGGACATCAAGATCACGAGCATCACGCGCGAGATCATGAAGGTGGCTCTGGATCAGGCGCGCGACGGCCGCTTGCACATCTTGGGCGAGATGAACAAGGTTCTCTCCAAGCCCCGCGAGAACATGTCCGAGTGGGCTCCGACCATCATCACGCTGAAGATCGATCCGGAGAAAATCCGCGATGTGATCGGCAAGGGGGGCGCGGTCATCCGCCAGATCACCGAGGAGACGGGAACGTCCATCGACATCGAGAATGACGGCACGGTGAAGATTGCCTCGGTGCAGGGCGCCGCGGGCCGCGAGGCGCAGCGTCGCATCGAGTTGATCACGGCCGATGTGGAAGTGGGCCGGGTGTACGAAGGCAAAGTCGCGCGCCTCATGGATTTCGGTGCTTTCGTGACCATCCTTCCGGGCCGCGACGGCCTGGTGCACATATCGCAGATCTCCGAGGAGCGCGTCGAGCGAGTCGGCGACAAACTCAAGGAAGGCGACGTGGTGCGCGTCAAGGTACTGGAAGTGGATCGCCAGGGGCGTGTGCGCCTTTCCATGCGCAACGTCGACGCAGCCTAAAAATCGGCGCGGTGGGCTTACCCCAAGCCCGCCGCGTCAGCCGTCGCGCACCAGATTCGAGGCCACCCGAGGACGCGGGGGCTCTGCCGGCGCCACGGTTTTGACCCGGTCGCGAAGCGCAGGCGCGGGCTGCTGGCTCAGGAGCTGCTTGAGGCTCTGCTCCAAGTGCGGGCTCACCTGGCCTTGCAATCCGCTGCCGTAAGCGCGAATCACGCTGACCATGAATTCCTGGCTCAAGATAGGCTCGGCCAGATGCTCCTGTTCAGCGATCACCTGCAGCAAAATACTGCGCGTGATATCGGCGCTGTTCTTCTTGTCGACGACGACGAATTCTATTTTCTCGAGGACCAGGCGCCTGACATCAGCCAACGTGATGTACCGGCTTTCGACCGTGTCATAGAGTCGCCTATTCGGATATTTCTTAATCACTCGCGGTTCGCTCATGGGGCTCCTCGCTCGTGTTGGCCGGCACCGCCGGAGGATGCCGGTTGTGCCAGTCCACGTTTGATCGTATGGACCTACAGGCCAAGAATAGCGCAATGCAGCGCTAACGCAAATCGGCATTTTTTGACCTGGTTTCTAGCCGTTTACGCGCAAATGGAGGCGTTTTGGCACCTTCTCCACGCCCCAGTGCGCCTTGGCCCAATCCCAAGCCTGGTGAATCGCGGCCGTTCGCAGGGCCGCGGGAGGCGAAAGCCCCAGCATGGAAAAGACCGACAGCAGCTGCGGCAGCGGTGAATCAGCGCTCACGTGCACACTGCGCCGCGATTTGGCCAGCTTGGCGTCGTCCGCCTCCGTCAGGACTGGAACATGGGCGTAGGTCGGTTCAGGCAGCCCCAGCAATCGCTGCAGGTAGACCTGCCGGGGCGTGTTATCAAGGAGATCGGCACCCCTGACGATGTGCGTGACGCCCTGCGCGGCATCATCGACCACCACCGCCAGCACGTAGGCGACCAGTTGATCACGGCGCTTCAGGACGATGTCCCCCACGGCGGCCGATACGTCCTGCCGGTATACGCCCTGAATGCGATCTCGGAAGGCAATGTAGCCGGGTTCGACCCGCAGGCGGACCGCGCAGGGGACCCCAGGGTTCGCGGCGCCGTTGCGGCAGGTCCCGGGGTAGCGCAGCTCATCTTCCAATTGCAGCCGGCTGCACGAACAGGCAAATGTCAGATCTTTGCCGGCAAGTGTCTGCAGCGCGGCCTCGTAATGCCTGCCGCGCTCGAACTGGCGAATGATCGGCCCGTCCCACTCGAAGCCGAACTTCTCCAGGGTGTGCACGATGCCGGCCGCGGACCCTGCCACTTCCCGCGGCCGATCGAGATCCTCGATTCGCAGCAGCCAGCGCCCGCCGTGGGCGCGCGCATCCAGGAAGCTCGCGACCGCCGCATATAAAGACCCCAGGTGCAGATCGCCCGAGGGTGTCGGCGCAAACCGTCCTACGTAAGGCGGCGCCGGGCTAGCGGTACCGGTCGTCGCGGTCGCCGTACTGCTTTTCCCGGCGCTCGCGCCGCTCCTGGGCTTCGACCGACAGCGTTGCGACCGGACGGGCCTCCAGTCGCTTGATGCCGATTTCCTCGCCCGTTTCCAGGCAATAGCCGTAGGAGCCGTCCTCGATGCGCTTCAACGCCTCGTCGATCTTGCGTATCAGCTTGCGTTCACGGTCGCGCGTGCGAAGCTCCAGGCTGAACTCTTCTTCCTGCGTGGCTCTGTCGTTCGGATCGGGAAAATTGGCGGCCTCGTCCTTCATGTGCAGCACCGTGCGATCGACCTCGACCATGAGGTCGCGCTTCCAGTTCTGCAAAATCAGGGCAAAGTGCTCCAATTGCTCCTTGTTCATGTACTGCTCGCCGCGGCGGGCGATGTACGGCTTCACATTGCGCGGGCCTGCCAGCAGACTTGCGGACGCGGTGTTCTCGACCTCGCCGTCCTCATCGTTTTGCAGCACGCGCGGCATCACGAGGGGTCGAGGATCGAATTGAATCGGAGCGACCTTTTCGCCGGCGCTGGCGGCGGGGCGCGCAGCCGGCGTCTGTACGGACTTCAGTACTGCTGGTTTTTCGCGGGGTGTCTTGGTCGCAGGTTTTGCGCTCACGGAATTGATTGCGGGTTTACTCGGTTTCACTGTTACCTTCGATGTGGCAATGGGCTTTGCTTTCGTCGGCGGACGTGCCGCCTTTTTGGGAGCGGCTGCTTTATGAGTCGCTTTCTTGGGGGTCGCCTTGCCGGGCCTCTTGGCCGTTTTATTTGGTTTCTTCGAGGGCATTTGAATTTTCCGCCTCCTAACGAAAGAGCGCGCGATTATACCGACGCGTGAAGGCCTGTACACAGCGCACGCGAAACATATTTTTATCTTAAGCCTATGATTGGGAAGCAAATCCTCCAGGGCGCCGGGGGGCCTGCGCGGGGGCCCTGCAGGCCGATTTGCCGAAGGGGCGCTAGGGGAGCGCCACCGGGGCCGGCGGGAGCCAGCCTGGCGCCCGGTGTTCCGCCGCCACACTGGTGTAAATGCCGCCGCGCACGTTGAATTTGGCCAAAATCCGCATGAAACGGGGCGCGGTCGCCGCCACCAGATCCTCGAGAATTTCGTTGGTCACAGCCTCGTGGAATGCGCCGCGATCCCGGAAAGACCAGATATAAAGCTTCAAGGATTTCAGCTCGACGCATCGCTCGTTCGGCACGTACTCGATTTCCAGGGTGGCGAAGTCCGGCTGGCCGGTTTTCGGGCACAGGCAGCTGAATTCCGGAACACTCATGCGGATGGTGTAGTCCCGCTCCGGGGCGGGATTGCTGAAAATCTCGAGGCGGTGGTTTGATTCTGTCATGGCGGATTTGGGCGGTGATCTTTACCTATGTGACGTTTACTTTACACTACGCGCCAAGTCGTCCGGCAGAATTGAAAGGTCACCGAAAAAATGCGCTTAACGAAACTCAAAATTGCCGGCTTCAAATCGTTTGTCGATCCCACGACAGTCACGTTTCCCAGCAGCCTGACCGGCGTCGTAGGTCCCAATGGATGCGGGAAATCCAACATCATCGACGCGGTTCGCTGGGTGATGGGGGAAATCTCCGCGAAGCACTTGCGCGGCGAATCCATGGCGGATGTGATCTTCAACGGCTCCTCCTCCCGCAAGCCCTTGGGGAACGCTTCGGTGGAGCTGGTATTCGACAACTCCGAGGGCAAGATCGGCGGACCCTATGCGAACTACAACGAAGTGGCGCTGCGCCGCGCGGTGAGCCGCGACGGGAGTTCGGATTACTACATCAACGGGCTCAAAGTCCGGCGCAAGGACATTACGCAGCTGTTTCTCGGCACGGGGTTGGGGACGCGCAGCTACGCCATCATCGAGCAAGGCATGATTTCGCGCATCATCGAAGCGAGGCCGGATGACTTGCGCGCGTTTCTGGAGGAGGCGGCGGGTATTTCGCGCTACAAGGAACGGCGCCGCGAGACCGAAAGCCGCATCGGCCACACCCGCGAAAACCTCGATCGGCTCAATGACCTGCGCGAAGAGGTGGAAAAACAGATCCGCCACCTGCAGCGCCAGGCGGCCACGGCGCGGCGCTATCAGACGCTCAAGGAGGACGAGCGCAAGCTATTTGCGGAATTGCTGGTGCTGCGCCTGCAGAGTCTCGATGCCGAGGCCGGTACGCGCGATGCGGCCACCTCGGGCTGCGAAACCGCCATGCAGAGCGTGCTCGCGGATCTGCGCGAAGCGGAGGCGCGGATCGAGCGCATTCGCGCCGATCAGTCATCGAAGACCGATGCCTTGAGTGCGATCCAGGCACGTTTCTATGAGGCGGGCGCCGAGGTGACGCGGATCGAACAGAGCATCGAGTTCACGCGCGAATTGCGTCAGCGGCAGCGCTCGGACCTGGAGCAGATCGATGCACAGGCCGCGGAGCTGGCCCGCGTGGTACAGCTCGACCGCGTCCAGCTGGAATCGCTGCAGCTGGAACTTTCCACCATGGTTCCGGCGCTCGACGCGGCCCACGATCGCGAACGTATTGCCTCGGTGGCGCTCGAGTCCAGCGAACATGCGCTGGCATCGTGGCAGCAGTCTTGGGACAAGCATGCACAGGCCGTGGCTTCGGGCCAGCGCGAAACGCAGGTCGAACGCGCGCGAATCGAACAGCTGGAAAGCCAGCAGCGCCGGCTGTTGCAGCAGCAACAGCGCCTGGAGGCCGAACGAACGGCCTTTGCGCAATTGCAGCCGCCGATGGCGCTCGAAACACTTTCCGAGCGCGCCGACACGGCGCGCAGTGTGGGCGAGCAGGCCGCCGCCGAGCTGCAAACCTTGCTTGCCGAGATATCGGCCACGCGGGATCGCGAGCGCGAACAGAGCCAGGGACTCAACGCACTGCGGACGCGGCTGCAGAAGGCGCAGGGCGAACAGGTGTCGACCGAAGCCTTGCAGCAGGCGGCGCTCGGCAAGGCCTCGGGGAAGGTAACTCAGTGGCTCAAGTCTCAGTCGCTCGACCGCCAGCCTCGGGTCGCACAGCAGCTGCGGGTGGACCGGGGCTGGGAACGTGCCGTCGAGACCGTATTGGGATCGTACTTGGAGGCGGTTTGCGTGGACGGTTTGGACAGCGTCACGGATCTGCTGGCGAGCTTCGACGGCGGTTACCTGGCCGTGGTCAGTACCACGGAGGGCGCGAACACCGTACGTGACGCCGCCTCGCTGCAGGCCAAGGTGCAGGGCACCGGCGTGCTCGCCTCGGTGCTGTCCTCCGTATACACGGCAGAGAGTCTGGCCGACGCCTTGAAACTTCGCCGCCAGCTCAAAGGCGGCGAGTCGGTGGTCACGCGCGACGGAATCTGGCTCGGGAATGACTGGCTGCGCGTGTCGCGCGACGCGGATCCGCACACCGGTGTGATCGAGCGCGAGGAGACCTTGCGCGAAATCCGCGCACAGGTCGTCGCGCTCGAAAACGAAGTGCAGGAGTTCCAGCGGCGACTGGACGATACCCGCGAGCGTGTCCGAGAGCACGAAGATCGGCGCGAGCGGCTGCAAACGGATGTGAATCGATTGCATCGCGAGCACCTCGACCGGCGTGCCGAACTCAATTCCGCCCAGGCCCGCACCGCGGAGGCGGCGCGCCGCTTGAGCCTGCTCGAGACCGAGCTCGCCGACGTGCACGCCGAGCTGGCGCGCAGCGAGAACGAGCTGCGCGAATCGCGCGGCCGGATGGAAACCGCCATCGATGCGCTGGCCGCGCTCGAGCCGCAGCGCATGGATCTTGAACAGGAGCGCGAGAGATTGCGCGCGGCCTTGAGCGATGCGCGCGCGGCGGCCGCCGCGGCTCAACAGCACGCGCGCGAGCTGGCGGTGCAGGTGGAATCGCGCCGATCATCGCATGCCTCGCTGATCACGACCCTCGCCCGCCTCGAGAAGCAGCTCGAGGACCTGGGTGTCCGCCAGCTCGAACTGGCCGCGCAATTGGCGGATGGCGAAGCTCCGCTGGCCGAGGCACAGGTGCAGCTCGAGCGCGAGTTGCAGCTGCGGGCGGGCGTCGAGGCAGAATTGCGGGCGGCCAGGATTGCCAGCGACGAATTGGACGCATTGTTGCGTGAGCACGACGCAGAGCGGATGGCGGTCGACCAGCGCCTGCAGGCGGCGCGCACCAGTCTGGACGAAGCGCGTCTGGCGGCACAGCAGGTGCGCGTGCGCCGTGAGAGCGTGGCAGAGCAGCTCACGGCGACGAATTACGAGTTCAGTGCACTGGCCGCGCAAATCGCGCCGGACGCCGCCGTGGAGGTCTGGGAGTCGCAGCTGGAGGAGACCAAGGGCAAGATCGAGCGCCTGGGCCAGGTCAATCTGGCGGCGATCGGAGAATTCAAGGAGCAGTCCGAGCGCAAGGAGTACCTGGACCGGCAATGCAAGGATCTGACTGATGCGCTGGAGACGCTCGAGTCGGCGATGCGCAAAATCGATCGCGAGACCCGCACGCGCTTTCAGGACACCTTCGATCGCGTGAACGCCGGCTTGAAGGAGAAATTTCCCCGTCTGTTCGGCGGCGGTCATGCCTACCTGGAATTGACCGGCGAGGAGTCGACGGCGGCCGGCGTATCGGTGATGGCCCGTCCGCCGGGCAAGCGCAACAGCACCATCAGCCAGCTCTCGGGCGGTGAGAAGGCGCTCACGGCCGTCGCTCTGGTATTCGCCATATTCGACTTGAATCCCGCACCGTTCTGCCTGCTGGACGAAGTGGACGCACCGCTCGATGAGAACAATGTCGGCCGCTTCTGCGACATCGTCCGGGAAATGTCGCGCAGCGTGCAGTTCATATTCATCACCCACAACAAGAGCACCATGGAGATGGCTTCGCAGCTCGTCGGCGTCACCATGAATGAGCCCGGCGTGTCGCGCCTGGTATCCGTCGATGTCGATGAGGCCGTGCGCATGGCAGCGATGTAGCGCGAAAGTCTGATGGCCGCCGAGCTGCGTTGGATACTGTTGGCCTTGAGTCTGGTGTTTCTCGCCGGTGTCTGGTGGTGGGGCAGGCGGCACTCCACCCAGGCTCCCGGAAACGCCGCGCTGCGCGAAATCACCCCCACGGTTGAGCCTGTGCGCCATGAGCCACCCGCCGCCGAGGGGGTTTCCGAGCTCGAGGCTGCGCCGGATCCGCAGGCGCGCGAGTGGGGAGTGCCGCCTTTTGAGCCCTTGAGCATCCACACCCAAGAGTACGACCGCGTTCCCATCCTGGACGGCCCCATGATGGTGAACGCCGATCGTGCGGGGGCCCCGGCGGTCTCCGCGCGCACAGGCGCCGCGATGAGCGCTGCGACGAGCGCCACCGGCACGCCCGACGCGGTACACGCAGCCGCGCCGACGCCCGGACGGGTGCCGACGCTCCTGCCGGAGAGCAGCGATCGAACCGGGGCTGTATCTGCGCAAACACCCAACGTGAGTGAGCAGCAGAAGATCATCACGGTGCGGGTGTGCGCCCCCGGAGAAGTGCGCTGGTCCGGCACGGCGTTGCTGTCGGCTCTGGAGTTGCACGGCCTGGCGTACGGGCGCTACCAGGTTTTTCACCGCAGGCATTCGGACGGCCGCAGTTTATTTTGTGTGGCCAGTTTGATCGAACCGGGCACATTCGATGTAGCGCGCATGTCCTCGGAGGAGTTTCGCGGCATCACGCTCTTCGCCGTATTGCCGGGGCCCGTCGAGCCGCTTTTGACCGTCGATGAATTGCTCGGCGCGGCACGCGGCCTGGCGCAGGAGCTCGCCGGGATGGTTCAAGACTCCAATGGCATGCCGATGTCGCCGCAGCGCGCGGCGGCGCTGCGCAATGATGTGTTGCGCTTCCAGGCCTCGTTGCCGCACGCATAAGGAGGCCGCCGATGTGCCCGCTGAATCCCGCCGCGCCGCCCGACCAGTGGGCGGCGCGCGCCGCGGAGTTGCGCGAGCTGTTGGAGCGCTACAACTATCGTTACCACGCGCTCGATGACCCTGAAGTTCCGGACGCGGAGTACGATCGGCTGATGCTGGAGCTGCGCGCGATCGAGTCCCGGTTTCCGCAGCTGCTGGTTCCCGATTCGCCGACCATGCGGGTGGGCGCCGCACCGATTTCCGCTTTCGGCGCCGTCAAGCATCGAGTTGCGATGCTGTCCCTGGACAATGCGTTCAGCGAGGAGGAGGTGCGGGATTTCGACCGCCGCATACACGAACGCCTCGCGCAGAGCGGCGCGATCCGCTATACGGCCGAGCCGAAGTTGGACGGCCTGGCCATCAGTGCGCGGTACGAGAATGGCGCCTTTGTGCAGGGCGCTACGCGCGGCGACGGCGAGACGGGCGAGGATATCACGCAGAATTTGCGGACCATCAAGGCGCTGCCGCTCAAGTTGCGCGTCGCCGACGCGCCGCGCGTGATTGAAGTGCGCGGCGAGGTGTTCATGCCGTTCGCAGGCTTCAGGCGCTTCAATGAAGAAGCTGTCGCCCGCGGTGAAAAACCCTTCATCAATCCGCGCAACGCCGCCGCAGGCAGCCTGCGGCAGCTCGACCCACGCATGACCGCGGCGCGCCCGCTGGATCTGTTCATTTACGGCATCGGGGTCATCGAGGGCGGCGAGCTGCCGCCGTACCACAGCGAGACGCTGCAGGAATTGCGCCGTTTGGGCTTCAAGATTTGCCCGCAGTCGAAGGTGGTCGAATCGATCGAAGGCTGCCTGGAGTACTACCGGGAAATGGCCGCGGTACGTGCGTCACTGCCGTACCAGATCGACGGCGTGGTCTACAAAGTGGATGATGTGAAACTGCAACGCAGGCTGGGATTCATTTCGCGCGCGCCGCGCTGGGCCATCGCGCACAAATTCCCGGCCGAGGAAGCATTGACGGTGGTCCGCGGCATTGGCTTTCAAGTGGGCCGCACCGGCGCGCTGACGCCCGTGGCGCGCCTGGAGCCGGTGTTCGTGGGCGGCGTGACGGTGAGCAACGCCACGCTGCACAACATGGACGAATTGACCCGCAAAGATGTGCGCGTCGGAGATACCGTCGTCATCCGCCGCGCCGGCGATGTGATACCCGAGGTCGTGCAGGTGCTGCCCGAACGCAGGGTCGACGGCGCGCAGCTGGTGTTGCTGCCGAGCGAATGTCCGGTATGCGGCTCGCCGGTGCTCCGCGAGGCCGATCAGGCGGTGGCGCGGTGCAGCGGCGGCCGGCGCTGTGCGGCCCAGCGCAAGGGAGAAATTCAACATTTCGCCTCGCGCCGCGCGATGGACATTCAAGGACTGGGCGACAAGCTGGTGGAGCAGCTGGTCGATGGTGACTGGATCAAAACTCCGGCGGATCTCTTTTCCCTGCAGGCGGATCAGCTCGCGGCGCTGGATCGCATGGGCGAGAAATCGGCAAAGAAATTATGCGGCGCCATCGAGGGCGCCAAGCACACCACGTTGCCGCGTTTTCTCTACGCGCTCGGCATCCGCGACGTGGGCGAGGCTACCGCGCTTGCGCTGGCGCAATACTTTCCCGAGTTGGCGCAATTGCGGCGTGCCACGGAGGAGGAGATCCAGCGCGTGCCGGACGTGGGGCCGGTGGTGGCGAAGCAGGTGGCGGCGTATTTTGGCGATGCCGATAACGCCGCCATGGTGGATCGGCTGCTCGCGGCCGGCATTGCGTGGCCGCATTCCTCGCCGCTGAGCGCCGGCGGCTCGCAGCGCGACAAGACCTTCGTGTTGACCGGTACCCTGGAGTCCCTGACCCGGGAGGAGGCGACCGAAGCCATCGTGCAGCTGGGCGGGAAAGTGAGCGGCAGCGTTTCGAAGAAAACGAGCTACGTGGTGGCCGGTGCCGAGGCGGGATCCAAGCTCAAGAAGGCCGAACAGCTCGGCGTTCCGATCTTGGATGAAGCGGCGTTCTTGAAACTTCTCGAGGCGTAGCGGATTCACCCTGAATCCGCTACGCATCGGTCCGAAGCTTGAGATTAAAGCGATTTCTCGATCTTCGCGGTCTTCTTCAAGCTATCCACATACGCCTGAAGCTTCTTCTGTATCACGCCGTTGTTGACCTGCTGCTTGACCTGTTCGAAGGGAGGGGGCGCGGTTTCGCGCGTATCTTCGAGCTTGATGACGTGCCAGCCGAATTGCGTCTGCACCGGCTCCTGGGTCATTTCTCCCTTTTTCAAAGTCTTCACAGCGTCGCCGAAAGGTTTGGCCATGCGCGTGAGCGTGAACCAACCCAGGTCGCCGCCGTTGGCCTTGGAGCCATCGGTCGACTGGGCCTTGGCCACCTCGTCGAACTTGGCGCCGCCCTTGATCTTCTTGATGATTTGCTCAGCCTGCTCCTTGGTAGGTACCAGGATGTGCCTCGCGTGGTATTCGGTTTTGTCCATGGCCGCGATGGCTGTGTCGTATTCGGCGTGCAGTTCCGCGTCCGTCGGTTCCTTGTCCTTCAAATATTTCTGCGATTCTGAATCCGCCAGCACGCGCATACGCACGACGTCGAGGCGTGCCGCCACATCGGGATCCTTTTCGACGGAGTCCTTCGCAGCCTGCGAGGCCAGCAGCTGCATGCTGATCAATTCGTCGAGCACCTGGGCACGCTGTTCGGGCGTCAGCTCCGTGTTCGGACGTCCCTGCAGCAGGCTCTTCAAATAGATGTCGTATTCCGTTCGCGAGATCGGCGTGCCATCGATTGTGGCAACGGGTGGAGACGCGGGGGCCGCTGCCTTGTCAGTCGCGGCGGGCGTTGCCGCCTGCTGGCCCTTTCCGCAAGCCGCCACACATACTGCGAATGCGGTCACGGTGGCAATGCGGATCCACGGTGTACTCGAGAATTGGCTCATTTGGTCCTCTACGCAAAAAAAAAGCGACTATGGCCAAGTGGCCGACGCGCCCGGGGGCGGCAGTTTAGCCTCAACAGGGGGTATCTCACCAATTTTTGATGCGTTACGAGCATGCCCAGCGCGATGCTGCATCGCAATATCCGCTGGGGCTCGAGCATCAATCGGGGGGCAGCGCTTCGATCGCCAGCGCGTGAATATCGGCCTTCAAGAGGTCTGCCACCGCAGCGTAAACCAGCCGGTGCCGGGCCACGGAAGATATCCCTCGGAATGCCTCGGACACGATCCGGACGCGAAAATGGCTTTGGCCCCCCGCAGCCCCCGCGTGGCCTTCATGCAGGTGGCTTTCATCGCTCACGGTAAGCTGGGCGGGGTTGAATCGGTTCTCCAATCGTTCGCGCAACCGCTGCGCGCGGCCGACGGCGGGCTCGTTCATGATCCGGGAGGCTCCGACGGCGCGGGCGATCCGGCCGCGCCCTTCGCCTTGCTGCTGAGCCACAGCACCTGCGGAAACATGAAGATCATGGTGGCCGGGGTGATTCCGTACACCTTGAAATGGACCCAGGTGCTTTCGGTGAAATTGCGCGCCACATAGATATTCACCACGGCCAGCAGCGCAAACCAAGCCGCCCAGAGGCAGTTGATTGCAAGCCAGGCGCGTGAGGACACCGCCAAAGGCTCATCGAAGGCGCCCTCGAACATACGGCGCACCAGTGGCTTCCTGCCGAACCATAAGCTGCCCAGAAACGCCGCTGCCGTCAGTGCCAGCAAGACAGTCGGCTTCCATTGAATGAATCGGACGTCGTGCAGCAGCAGTGTGGCAGATCCGAGAATCACGACCACCGCTGCGGTAATGACATGCATGGTCTTGAACCGGCCGGTGCGCATGCGATGTATCAGCAGGACCAGGAGGCACGCCGCCATCAACGCCGCCGTGGCCCAATAGATGCCGAGAAGCTCGAAGGCAACGAGAAATACGATCAACGGGGACAATTCGAGGAGTTGACTCATCCGCGTATCATAGCTGACGAGATGAGCATCTATCTGCAACTGCATCCGGTGTCCCCACAGCGGCGCTATATTCGCCAAGCGGCCGAAGTGCTGCGCCGTGGCGGGGTTATCGTTTACCCCACCGATTCCTGTTACGCGCTGGGCTGCCATATCGGCGACAAGGCGGCGCTCGAACGCATCCGCGACATTCGCCAGACGGACCGCAATCATCACTTTACGTTGGTATGCCGGGATCTGGCGGACGTCGGCAAGTATGCGATGGTGGACAACTGGCAGTATCGGCTGCTGCGCGCGCACACCCCGGGGCCGTACACCTTTCTGCTCAAGGCCTCGCGGGAAACCCCACGGCGCCTGAAGCACGAACGCCGCGGCACCATTGGTTTGCGGGTGCCGGATCACCCGGTGACCGCGATGCTGTTGGGCGAGCTGAACGAACCGGTGATGAGCTCCACGCTGCTGCTGCCCGGGGAGGACTTGCCGCGCACCGACGCGAAGGAGATCTTCGAGAAGCTCGAACATAGCGTTGATCTGGTTTTGGATGGCGGCAATTGCGGCCTGATACCGACCTCCGTGATTGATCTGTCCGGCGACCGCGCCATCGTGACGCGCGAAGGGCGCGGCGATGTCAGCCCCTTTGCGCCGACGCAGCCCGTATAATACTTGGGCAATGCGGGCAAAGAAGCTCGTAAATCTTTTAAATAACGAGTGCAAGCATTGGATTTAAGTGGATTCCTCAAGACTATCTCGATCTGGGCAATTCCGGTTTTGTTTGCCGTCACTCTCCATGAAGTGGCGCATGGCTGGATGGCAAGATACTTCGGCGATCGCACTGCCGAGTTGCTGGGGCGCCTGAGCTTGAACCCGCTGCGCCATGTCGATCCCATCGGAACCGTTGTGATCCCCAGCGTTCTCCTGGCGCTCGGGCTGCCACTGTTCGGTTGGGCCAAACCGGTGCCGGTGGCCACCAGCGCGCTGCGCAGACCGCGTCTGGCGTTGGTGATGGTGGCCCTGGCCGGACCCGCGGCGAATCTGTTCATGGCGCTCCTCTGGTGCGCCATATTGGCCGCGGTGATCCACATCAAAGGCGATGCGACCTTGAACAACTGGGTTGTGCTCATGGCGCAGGCAGGTATTCTCGCCAATGTCGTGCTGGCGATTTTCAACTTGCTGCCGATTCCGCCGCTCGACGGCGGCCGCGTGCTAGCGGGTGTTCTGCCGCCGCGGCTGGGCGCGCGCTACGAGAAGCTGGCACCCGTCGGCATGTTCATCGTGCTGGGATTATCCGTGCTGGGTCTGTTCGGTTGGCTGTTCGTTCCGGCTTACAGGGCCACGGGCCAGGTCATCCACGCGCTGATGACGGGACCTGCGACGTGAGCGGACCCATACAAAATCGACGCGTGTTGTCGGGCATGCGCCCGACCGGGCAGCTGCATTTGGGCAACTATCACGGGGCCCTCAAGAACTGGATCGAGCTGCAATATCAGTACGAGTGCTATTTCTTCGTCGCGGACTGGCATGCGCTGACCACGGGCTATGAAGATACCTCCAAGCTCGAGGAGAACACCTGGAGCATGGTGATCGACTGGCTGGCTGCGGGCCTCAACCCCGGGGTCGCCACGCTGTTCATCCAGTCGAAGGTGCCGGAGCATGCGGAACTGCACTTGCTGCTGTCGATGATCACGCCGCTCGGCTGGCTGGAGCGCGTGCCGACGTACAAGGACCAACAGACGCAGATCGCCGATCGAGACTTGAGCACTTACGGCTTTTTGGGATATCCCCTGCTGCAGAGCGCGGACATTCTGCTGTACCGCTCGCAGTATGTACCGGTCGGCGAAGACCAGGTGGCGCATGTCGAGATCACGCGCGAGGTTGCCCGCCGCTTCAATCACATCTATGGGCGCGAGCCGGAATTCGAGCAAAAGGTGGAAAAGGCCATCAAGAGCTTAGGCTCGCGCAACTCCGCGCTGTATCGCTCGCTGCGCAAGGAGTATCAGGAAAAGGGCGATGCGGACGCGCTCGATAAGGCACAGGCGCTGGTGGAAGCGAATGCGCGGCTCACCGTGGCGGACCGCGACCGGCTGCTCGGATTTCTCGAAGGCGCCGGGATATCCATCCTGCCCGAACCCGATGTGCTGCTGACCGCGACGCCCAAGGTTCCGGGGCTCGACGGGCGCAAGATGTCGAAGTCCTACGGCAACACGATCGGCCTGCGCGAGGACCCCGACTCGGTCGCCAAGAAGCTCAAGGCCATGCAGACCGACCCGGCCCGCGCGCGGCGCACCGATCCCGGTGATCCTGAGAAATGCCCGGTGTGGGATCTGCACAAGATTTACTCGAGCGCCGAGACCCAGGATTGGGTGCAGAAGGGCTGCCGCTCCGCGGGAATCGGCTGTCTGGAATGCAAGGCGCCGCTGATCGAGAAGATCGTTGAGGAGGTGTCCGGCATCGCCAAACGCGCGCAGGAGTTCGAGGAGAATCCAGACCTGGTCCGGGGTATCATCGCCGAGGGGTGCGAGCGCGCCCGGGCGGTGGCACGCGACACGCTGGAGGCGGTCCGACAAGCTATGGCGATGAACTACCGTTGACAACGATGAAACCTGAATTGACCTTGGTTCAAAGCGCTTCGCCCACGCCGCCGCCCGGCGTGGTTGCGCCGGCCCAGGGTGAAATGCCGTTTGCGGTCGTGGAGGGGCAGCCGATCATCGAGATGCCGCGTGACTTGTACATTCCACCGCAGGCCCTCGAGGTGTTTCTCGAGGCATTCGAGGGGCCGCTCGACATGCTGCTGTACCTCATTCGGCGGCAGAATCTGGATATTCTCGACATTCCGATCGCGGAAATCACGCGCCAATACATGCGCTACATCGAGCTGATGCAGGTGCTGCAGCTGGAATTGGCCGGCGAGTACCTGCTGATGGCGGCGACGCTCGCGGAAGTCAAATCGCGCATGCTGCTGCCGCGGGTGGGCACCGATCAGGCACCGGAGGAGTCGGATCCTCGCGCGGAATTGGTGCGCCGTCTTCAGGAATACGAGCGCTTCAAGCGTGCGGCCGAGGGAATCGACCGGATGCCGCGGATCGAGCGCGATACCTGGGTCGCCTCCGCGGAACTCATGGACCGCAAAGTCGTGCGCATTCCGCCGCAAGTGACGCTGCAGGAAATGCTGATCGCCTTTCAGGATGTACTGGCACGCAGCGACATGTTCGCCCACCACCACGTGCAGCGCGAACCTTTGTCCGTGCGTCAACGCATGACCGATGTCCTATCCTCGCTGCAGACGAACGCGTTCGTCGATTTCGTGAGGCTGTTCAGCGCCGAGGAGGGCCGGCGCGGGGTAACCGTGACGTTCGTGGCCATCTTGGAACTATTGCGCGAGGGGTTGATCGAAATAGTGCAATCGGAAGCATACGCGCCGTTGCACGTGCGCCTGGGCAATCCGGCCCGGCACCTGTCGCTGGTCGCCGACGACGACGCCGCCAACGATGATCTAGCGAGAACCGAATGAACCATCAATACGTGAAAAATGTGGTTGAAGCATCGCTGCTTGCAGCCGGCCGGCCGCTGACCGCGGAGGAACTCGCCAGCGTGTTCGACGAGCGCGACGGATCGATCGCGGAGGAGGTGCAGCAGGCGCTTGCGGCACTCACCGAGGAGTATGAGACGCGCGGCGTGGAGCTCAAGGAGGTGTCCAGCGGTTATCGAATTCAGATCAAGGCGGCGGTCGCGCAGCCCGTCGCCCGGCTCTGGCAAGAGCGGCCGACGAAGTATTCACGCGCACTGCTCGAGACCCTCGCCCTGATCGCTTACCGACAGCCGATTACCCGCGGTGAAATCGAGCAGATTCGAGGTGTCGCGGTCAATCCCAACATCATCAAGACCTTGCATGAGCGCAATTGGATTCGCGTGGTCGGCCATCGCGACGTGCCGGGAAAGCCGGAATTACTGGGCACCACCCGCGACTTCCTGGACTATTTCAGTTTGAAAAAACTGGATGATCTGCCGACTCTGACGCAGCTGAAGGAACTGGAGGATCTGCGGGTGCAATTGACGCTGCCCGGCGCGGATCCGGAAGTGCCGGCCGACGCGGAAAACCAGCCGGATTCAGCCGCGCGAACCGAGCCGGCGGGCGATGAGCTGGGGAGAGATGCTCCTCCGGTGGGCGATGAAACGGTCAGCGATCAGGAGGCGAGCGACGAGGATGAAGAGGCGCCCGCAGGAGACGCCGCGCCGCGGACGCGGGGTTTGGTCGCAAGTGGTGCGCAAGATGACGCCATTTGATGCGGCCGCGAGCACCTAAGCGGTCAGCCGAACCGCCCCCGAAAAGTTCGCCGCCCGGCGAGCGCGTGCAGAAGCTGCTGTCGGCCGCCGGCATCGGTTCGCGCCGCGAGGTCGAGCGATGGATTCGCGAGGCCCGCCTGAAGGTCAACGGTGAGGTGCCGGCACTGGGCGCGAAGCTGACGCCAAAGGATCGCATCACCCTGGATGGCCGGCCCGTCAGACTCCATGCCCCCGCCGTCAAAGAGCTGCGAGTCCTGTTGTTTCACCGCTCGCCCGGTGAAAATCTCGATCTGAAGGCCGCGACCTCGCGTGCCGCGGAACACCTGAAGCTGCCGCGATCCTCGGGCCGATGGCTGGCCATCCAGCCGATGCCGCCGGTGGACGGCGGCTTGGAAATCCTCACCGACGATGGGTCGTGGGCGCATCGGGTATCGCAGGGGCCGCACGCGCTGACGATCGATTACGTGCTGAGAATGCGCGGCCCGTTGAAACAGGAACTGGTCGAAGAATTCCGCGCGGCGACCGATTGCGAGGGCGAGGCGATGAGCATCCTGCAGGCGGAGGCGAAATTCGGCGAGGGCTTCAACCACTGGCTCAGCATCACCGCGCGTGCCACCCGTTCCGCGCAGGTGAGGCATTGGTTCGCCGCTCGCGGCATCATCGTCAGCCGCCTGATGCGCGTGCGCTTCGGCCCTGTGCACCTGGGCCACGATCTGCCGCGAGGCCACTCCCGCGCCCTGCTGGTGAGCGAGCGCAATGCGCTGATGAACGAGATCGACGCCGCCAAGCCGGCGTTGCCGGCACCGGATATCGCCTGAGGCTGGATTTGCCTGAGGCGGGCTTTGCCCAGGGCCGGCATCGGCTACGGCGCGGTTTTCGAGGCGTCCAGAAGCTGCGCCAGATACTGCTGCCAGACCGCCGCCCAGGTGTGAGTACCATGACCGTGAGTCTGATCCGAAGCCGGTAGCAGCACGAAGCGCCCGCCTTTGATGCGCTTGATTTCCCGCTCGGCGATGCCGAGTTCGGGCGGGTTGATGAAATCATCGCCGGAATTGATCTGCACCAACGGTGCTTTGATCTTTTCCAATTCCGCAGAAGGGTCGTAGTCCCGCGAGGCATTGATCTGGTAGAGAATGTCGTTGGCGTCCAGATCCTCCAATTGTCGCTGCATGTATTTTTGCACGAATTCATCGGCGGCATCCTTCGTGGGCAGGCTGAGCTGCATCTGAATCGGCGCGCTGCCGGCGATCAACAGCAATCCGGCCACCGTGCGCAATGCGCCCATCGGTTCGGTCGTATAGTCGCCCGTCATCCACTGCGGATCGGTGCGAATCGCATCCATGGCGAGATCGCGCCACGCTCGATTCCGTCCGGCAATTTGCACGGGCAGGCAGGCGAGAGGCATCAAGGCGTCCATGAAATCCGGATAGGCCTCCCCCCACATGAACGTATGCATGCATCCCATGGAGGTGCCCATCACGAGACGCAAGTGGTTCACCTCGAGTCCTTTGGTGACCAGGGCATATTGCGCGGCCACCATGTCCTGGTAGGCATATTGCGGAAAGTGGGCATGCAATCCGTCGCTCGGTTTGCTGGACTTCCCGTGACCGATGCCGTCAGGAAGAATGATGAAGTACTTTTCGGCATCCAGCAGTTGTCCCTTCTGGAACAGCACGCCGGAAAATCTGTCGTTGATGAGGCTGCGGCCGGATCCCCCGGTGCCGTGCATGATCAGCACCGCGTTGGTGACGCGTCCTTTTGCATCCTTCTTCGGTTTGCCGATCCAGCTGTAATGAATGCGCAGTTCGGGCAGCGTCTCTCCCGAGGCGAAATGAAAATCATGGATGACGTAGTCGGCCTCCTGCGGCCGCGGCTCCGCCGCGGCAGGTTTGCCGGCCGCAATGAACGCGGCGCAGAGCAGAAGCGACAGTGCGCCGGAATATGGTTTCCTCATATGCATCCTGGAGTTCCTCGGTTGGTTATTGCGCATCGATGAAGAGCCCATCAATACCGCGGCCGTGCGCACTCAGCAAGTAAAGAAAAGCACCGCAGACTGATTCCGCCGGGGGTACGGTGTTCGGATCCTCTGCCGGGTAGGCAGCCGCCCGCATCGCGGTACGCATTCGGCCGGGGTTCACGCTGTTCACACGGATGTTGGCCTCGCCCTCCAGTTCCTCGGACAGCATGCTGCGAACCGACTCCAATCCCGTCTTGGAAACCGCATAGGCTCCCCAAAACGGCCGCGGTTGCTTGACCACGCCGCTGCTGACGAAAATGATCGATGCGTCTTCGGACTTGCGCAGCGCCGCCAGCAACACCTGGGTGAGTATGAAAGGGGCCGTGAGATTCACATGCAAGACCTTGCACCAGGTAGGCACATCGTATTGCTCGAGGGGCGTTCGATCGCCCAATAGCGCCGCTGCGTGCACCAGGCCGTCCAGTTTGCCGAATTCCTCGTCGATCACGTGCGCCAACCGGTCGTAGTCCTGCGCTGTCGCGGACGCCAAGTCCAGCACGGCGATCGCCGGCTGCGGCGCGCCCATGGCTTCGATTTCGTCGTACACCCGCTCGAGCTTCGCGCCGTTGCGGCCCGCCAGGATCACGCCGGCGCCTGCGCGTGCACACCCCAGGGCCAGCGCCCGGCCGAGTCCGCCGCCCGCGCCGGTAATCAATATCGCGCGGCCTTGAAGCAGATCGGAGCCGGGCGTGAAGTTTTTGGGAATCATACGTACCTTTGAGTTAATCACCGGGCGCGCCGAGCCGTCGACCACGCGAGCAGCATATCCTGCACCGCTGAGAATTTGCGGCTTGGCGCACGCTGGTTCACGTGTTTCAGCCCCAGGGCCGCCAGCACCAGCAGGTGCCGCTGCTGCGAGCGGTCCGGCCTGAGGAGCGCCTGCGCCGCGATGCCGTAGTCTCGCTCGGCGCGTTCTCGCAGCTGCTGCAAGTAGTATTCGAGCGGCGCGGACGGCTGATCAGCGCACAGGTCGGCGTTGTCTATGCCTGCGGCCAGGAGTTCGTCCACCGCAAATGGTACGCGCCCGGCACGCGCCTCGCGCCGATAGTCGCGCGCCGATCGCGATAAAAAATCAGCCACTGCCAATGCCTGGGTGCATTGCTCCAAGCCGGCCTCGTCGGGATCCGACGTGGCGAGCCGGGATGCCACCATGAGGGGATGGGCGCGCAGCGCCCAGGCATGAGGTGCAAGATCCAACCCTCGTTCCAGCGGCGCGCCGCTGGTTTCGGACACCGCCGCATCGATACACAGCGTCAGCGGCGTGAAATCAACCTCGTCGGCCCTCGGCAGGGAGGCCAGATACGCACCGATGGGATGAACCGGGGAGCCGGCGGCCAGCCGGCGGATTTCCTCCCGCCACCACTCCAACTTGATGCGCGCGGCGCTGTGTTCGGTCGACGGATCCATCAAAGCATTCCACTCAGCGAGCAGTGCATAGATGCCAAGCAAGGGCGCGCGGGCCGGTGAGGCCGCGAACAGCCAGCTCCAATAGCGCGCCGAGCCTGGAGGGATGGCCCGCACACGATAGCTGGCATCAAGGGTCTTCAGGGCCTGGCTCATCAGCGGCACCGGGTTGAACGTCCTCGACGCGCGGGATGCGGGCGAGGCTCGTCACCGGCTCGATGGGTTCGATCTCGCGGTTTACGCGCAGCCCGAGCCCCTCGAAGCGGCGGGCCGCCGGCAATACCTGTTGCTCCAGGGAGCCCACGGCGCGATTGAAGGAATCGACGCTGCCGCCGAGCGATTTTCCCAATTTACCCAGGTGCTCGCCGAACACGGCCAGCCGCTTGTAGATTTCCTCGCCCAGCTGCCGCACCTCGGCGGCATTCTCTGCCAGGATCGTCTGCTTCCAGCCGTAGGAGACCGCTTTCAAGAGCGCCACCAGGCTGGTCGGGGTCGCGAGCATGACATTCTGCCGCATGGCTTCATCGATCAGACCCGGATTTTCCTGCAGCGCCGCCGACAAGAACTGATCGCCCGGAAGGAACAGGACGACGAAATCCGGACTGCGCTCGAACTGCGCCCAATATTGCTTCGAGGACAATTCGCGCACCCGGGCTCCGACGATCTGCGCGTGGCGGCGCAGTTGGGTACTGCGCTCCGTCTCGTCCTGGGCTTCCACCGCCGCGAGGTAGGCCTCGAGCGGCGTTTTGACATCCACGACGATGTCGCGCTGCTCGGGCATGTGTACGATCATGTCGGGACGGATGGAGCCGTTGTCGGTCTTGCGGTGCTGCTGCTCCGTGAAATCCACGTGCAAGGTCATGCCCGACAGCTCGACCAATCGGCGCAGCGTAATTTCACCCCATTGCCCGCGCACATCCGGGCGCCGCAGCGCCGTCACCAGATTTCTCGTTTCGCGCGACAGCAGGTTCTGCCCGCTCGCCAGCACTTCCATCTGCACCTTGATGGTGGCGAATGAATCGATGCGGTCGCGTTCGATCGCCTGTATCTGCGCCTCGGTCTTGGCCAGGGCCTCGCGAATGGGTTTCACCAACGATTCGATCGCCGACTCGCGTTCCTTCAATGCCTGCGAGGCGTCCAATTGCTGCCGGGTGAAGCGCTCGCGCGCGAGCTGCAGAAACACTTCGCTGTTGCCTTGCAGACTTTCGCGCGCAAGTTCGCCGAACACGCCCTGCAACTGGTCGCGAGCGCGCACCAAGGTCTGTTCACGCTCCGCACTCAACATCTCTTCGGTCTTGACCCGGGCACGCAGCAGCTCCGCCTCGATCCGCAGCGCCTGTTCGCGGCGCGCGCGCCACAGCAGCGCCGCCAGGGCGCCCATCACGACGCCGATGATCAGCGCCGCCCAAGTCTTCAAATCGCTCATAGGCGCCCGCTGGCCTCGAGCCAGTCCAAAAGATCCAGCGGCTTTTTCAAATAACCGTCGCCGCCCCAGAGGGCCGGGTCCTCGTCGGCACGCAGATAGCCATAACTGGCCACCAGCGCCGGCATGGCCGCGGCGCGCGCCGCCTGCACGTCGCGCTGAGCGTCGCCGACGTAAATGCATTCATCGGGGCGCGCGCCGACGAGCGCGGCCGCATGCAGCAAGGGCAGCGGATGCGGCTTGCGCTCCGCCACGGTATCGCCGCTGACGACGCAGGCGAAGCGGGTACTCAGCCCAAGATCGGCCAGCAACGGATCGGTCAGCCACGCCGCCTTGTTGGTGACGATTCCACTCTTCACGCGCCAATTCTCCAATGTGTGGAGCACCTGGTCCATACCGGCAAAGAGGCGCGTTTCGCGGGAAAGTCGTGCGCGGTAGATCTCCAGGAAGCGCGTCTGCAGCGCCGGGAAAGCGGCCGCATCGGCATCCGGAAATCCCTCCTTGACGACCCGGGCCGCGCCGTGACTCACCGCACTGCGCACGGCATCGAAGGGCAGAGGGGACATCAGGTGCTCTTGGCGCAGCACGTTCAGCGCGCCGGCCATGTCCGGTGCAGTATCCAGCAAGGTGCCGTCCAGATCGAACAGCACCGCCCTCAAGGTGGCCGCCATGTCAGCCGGTGCGCCGAAAGTGTGCAAGGTAGTTGATGTCGGTATTCGATGAGAGTCGAAACGCGCGCGTCAGGGGATTGTAAGAAATACCGGTGAGGTCGGTCAGCGCAAGACCCGCCGCACGTCCCCAGCGGGCAAGCTCCGACGGGCGTATGAATTTCAGATATTCGTGCGTTCCCCGCGGCAGCACGCGTGCAATGTACTCAGCGCCGATGATGGCCACCGCAAACGCCACGGGCTTGCGGTTCAAGGTGGAAACGATGACGTGGCCGCCTGGGCGGACCAGCCGGCCCAAGGCGCCCAATGTCGCCGCAGGGTCCGGCACATGTTCGAGCATTTCCATGCAGGTGATCAGGTCGAACGAGTCCGGCCGCATCGCCGCCAACTCCTCCGCGGCGATCGCCTGGTATTCGACCGCCACCTGGCCTTGCAGGGCATGCAGTTCCGCCACGTCGAGCACCGCCTGGGATAAGTCGATTCCCAGCACGCGGGCGCCGCGGCGCGCCATGGCCTCGCTCAGGATTCCCCCGCCGCAGCCGACGTCCAGCACCTGCTTGTCACGCAACCCGGCCGCGCTTTCGATGTATCGCAGTCGCAGCGGATTGAGCTCATGCAATGGCTTGGAAGGACCGGCCGGATCCCACCAGCTCTGTGCCATGGCGGCGAACTTCGCAAGCTCTTGAGGATCGGCATTTCGCATCGATGCATCCATTTCTCAACCTCTCGTTGTCAGCCGCGCGGACCACGCCGCCGATCGGGCCGCGACTTCGTGCCAATCGAGGCGGGTCAACTCCCCGCCCGACAGCAGTTGCCGGCCCGCGACCCAGACATCGCTTACGATGTCACGGCCGCCGCCGAAAACCAATCGTGCGAGCGGGTCTCCCGCGGGGTGGGTGCCCGGCCCAGATAGATCGACACAGCACAGGTCCGCCCACTTCCCCGGCTCCAGTGTGCCCACCTCGCTGTCGAGGCCCAAGACCGCGGCGCCGCCGTGGGTCGCGGCGCGCAGCGTATTCCAAGGGTCGGTCGCCAGCGCCACGATCCTCATGTCGCCCCAGAGATCCTGGCCCAGCGCTGCGGACCCGCCGCTGCCGAGCCCAAGCCGAATGCCCGCCGCCGCAAACGCCGCCATTTGCGGCAAGACCTGGCCGTATTTCAAGCCCCATTGAGGGCACACCGTGACCGAGATTCCGGTGCGTTGCATCAGGCTCAGATCGGCCGGCATCAGATGCAGCATGTGTACCGCGTTGAGTGCGGGCGTGAGCAGCCCCAGACGCCAGAGCCGTTCGATGGGACGCACGCCGTGGGTTTCGATGCAGGCAGCGATTTCATCGGGCGACTGATGTAGATCCAACATGATGCCCGCGTCGAGTTCATCGGCCAGCGTGCCCAAGCGTGTCAATGTCTCGTCGCTCGAGCCGCTCGCCGAGCAGGGCGCGAAGGCCGTGGACACCAATGGCTCACCCCTGTATTTGTCGCGCAGGCTCAATGAGCGCGTGAATGATTGCGCCGCATTGCCGGCCCAAGGCGTGGCGGTCTCGGTCACCGGCATGCCGACCACCGCTCGCATCCCCTGTTCGTTGGCGGCACGCAGCGTTTCCTCCGGAAAATGAGAGCGATCGCAGAAACAGGTGATGCCGGACTTGAGCATTTCGGCGATCGCCGCCAAGGTGCTGTCGCGCGCGAAATCAGGAGTGAGGGCCCGGTCGCTTGCATGCCTTGGGTCGGCGGCGGCGCGCGCCAGCAGCAGGGCCGCCGATGATTGTGCATTGACGATGCCGGGCATCAGAAGGTGCGAGTGGCGCAGCAGCACCGCCGTCGCCGAATAGCGCTCGGCGGCGATGGCGCTCGGGAGAATGTCGAGAATTCGCCCGTCGCGAACCACCAACGAATGGTCTTCGAGCGGCGTGTGCCGCGCGGCCATGGAGACGATCCAGCGGACTTCAATACGTAAATCGGCGGCGGCACGCGGCATGCCGGAAGTATATCGGCAAACCCGCGCAGCAGGCTTAAGAACCAAAGGGATATGTGCTAGAATGGCCGGATGTTTCAGACCTGCCTTGCCCCCTTTAAACCCGCTGAATAGCAGCCCCTGAAAGGCTCACCGGACTCTCGCAAATGGCCGAGATCGCACGCGAAATATTGCCCGTAAATCTCGAAGACGAGATGCGCAAATCCTATCTCGATTACGCGATGAGCGTGATCGTCGGACGCGCTTTGCCCGATGTTCGCGACGGCCTGAAGCCGGTGCATCGGCGCGTGCTGTACGCGATGCGCGAGCTGAGCAATGACTGGAACAAGGCGTATAAAAAATCCGCGCGAGTCGTCGGCGATGTCATCGGCAAGTACCACCCGCACGGCGACGCCTCGGTCTACGACGCGATCGTGCGCATGGCGCAAGAATTCTCGATGCGCTATCTGTTGGTCGACGGCCAGGGAAATTTCGGCTCGGTGGACGGCGATCCGCCGGCGGCGATGCGCTATACCGAAGTGCGCATGTCCCGATTGGCCGGAGAGCTGCTCGCGGACATCGACAAGGAAACGGTCGATTTCAATCCCAACTACGATGAGTCCGAGAGCGAGCCGGCGGTACTGCCGGCGCGCATTCCGAACCTGCTGATCAACGGCTCTTCGGGAATCGCGGTGGGCATGGCCACCAACATTCCGCCGCACAATCTGACCGAGATCATCACCGCCTGCATCGCGCTCATCGAGAATCCCGAGATTACCCTCGGGCAGCTCATGCAGATCGTCCCCGGCCCGGATTTTCCGACCGCGGGCTTCATCAACGGCGCCCAGGAAATCGTCGCGGCCTACAAGACCGGGCGCGGCCGCCTGCATCTGCGCGCGCGCACCCATTTCGAGGATGTCGGCAAGGGCGAGCGTCAAGCCATCATCATCACCGAGCTGCCTTATCAGGTGAACAAGGCGCGCTTGATCGAG
>Ga0210393_10000053_pt1 | contig 148544 bp, 134 predicted proteins | sample IncBWC27OmetaG_FD_160068 | JGI IMG/M metagenome (GOLD analysis project Ga0210393, IMG submission 160068) | Forest soil microbial communities from Barre Woods Harvard Forest LTER site, Petersham, Massachusetts, United States - Inc-BW-C-27-O ... | reverse complement strand
GCAGCTTAACGATCTCCTCGGCAACCGCCAAGAGGCGGGGCATCGGCTCGAACGGCCGCCCGAGATAATCCGTGTCTAGCCCGGTAACGATCACCCGCTTGCCGGCATCCGCCATGCGCACGCACGTGTCCACGAGGCCTTCGCCGAGGAACTGTCCTTCATCGATGCCCACTACTTCGGTCCGCGGCTGAACTTTTTCGAGGACTTCGGCCGCGTTGTTGACGACTTCCGACGGCAGGCCGAGGCCGGAGTGAGAGACGATGTCCTTTTGCGCGTAACGCTGGTCGATCACCGGTTTGAATATCTGCACGCGCTGCCGCGCGATTTCCGCGCGCTTGAGCCTCCGGATCAATTCTTCGCTCTTGCCCGAAAACATGGGACCCACGATCACTTCGATCCAGCCCATATTCCCCTTGACGATGTCCACTGGCCGATGTCTCCTTCGCCGCTCTCCCGAGAATAATAACGCCGCAGGGTAGCATATCGCGCGGCAAATCCGGCGCAATTCATCGCCGGGCAAAGAACGAAGCTGTGGAAGATCGGTTGACTGGGTGGCAACCACCAGGAGGGCGTGCAGCGCGAAATTTCTACACGCGCCAGAGCGGCGCCTGCTTTTCCCTGCCGTAGCGCTCGAGCAGGAATTTTTTCAGCTCATCCACATTCACAAACACGCGGTCGGCGCAGGCGAGGATCCACCCGCTGATCTCCTGAATCGACGCGTCGGTGACGAGGTACACCGGAATCCCACGGCGATACGCAAACGTCAGCTCGGAAGCCGTGCCGCCGGAAGAAACCGCGGCGCCGTCGCCGCTCAAGCAGCAAATCACGTAGTCCGCCTTGTTCTCCACGATGTCGAGGTCGTACTGAATGATTTTGCGGACCACGCGGCGGAAACGCTCGAGGTCGGTTTCCTTCCATTCGCGGAAGTGCCGCGCTTCTTCGTCGGTGAGGTTTTTCTTTTCGTCCTCGGCGGGGTCGTACACGCGATGGCCGAGATCGTTGTGCAGGAAAGGGGTCAGCTTGCGGCGCCACAACTTTCCGCCGTCGGGCGCGAATTCAATCGGGCCGCACAAATAGGCCAGCATGAGGTTTGTTTCAGGACCGGCTCAAGAAGGAATGGAGCGGCCGATGGGACTCGAACCCACGCCTGGACCTTGGCAAGGTCCCGTACTACCCCTATACTACGGCCGCCCGAATCAAGAAGACTTTATCACGCCCTCGAACCGCCGACAAGATGAGAGCGGCGCGCCTGCGCCGCCGGAGTGATCGTAGATACACTCCTCCCATCTGACAAAATCGATCCGGCGTTCATGAAATCGAGCAAAGGCAGTTGGATTAGCCGACCTGCAATACCCTGGCGGTCTTGACGACCGGGGACTTGCGCTGCCGCTCCGCGAATTTCGAGGCCTTCTCCCGGTCAGTGTACACGCGAGCAAACCGCTCCCCGTCCTTGTAGAACACGGTAACCTGCCAGTGCCTGTGCTTGCGCCGACGATCTTTTCCGAGCTTGGTGCGTTTGCGTGTAGTTTTTGTCTTGGGCATGGTTTGAATATCTCAGCGACGCTGCGCGCTCGCAAGTACCAATTCGATCAATACTTTGCGCAGAATGAGATTATAACGTATTACCAACCCAGTTGTAACGGGGAAAGGTAAGTTATCTCCGAGGGGCTGCCAACACCTGAGGAATGTTCAGCAATTCGGCTTTGTTGTTTCTTGTTTCAAACAGAGAGCGGCATCGGCTGGCCTTCGCTAGACAAATGAACACGATCACAATTTTAACATTCTCGGCGGGCTGCCATCGTCATCTAATGTTTGCGAGGGAGGAGCGCACTCGGCATTGCGTGGACTGAGTCCCAATGCACCCCTTCGCTTTCCTGGAAACTTCGGAGAGGTTTAACGTCGTTTTGAAGCAGGTTCATACAGAGTCGTTTAATTTATAGAGGGACGTACCGGCCGAGCGGGCCGCGTTCCCGCAGCAAATATAGACGGGAGCATCGATGAGTCAGGTCAACGCAGTGGCGACAATTGAAAATCCAAGGAAGTATGAAACGGGCGTGGTGGATCAGCTTCGGCACTTGCTTCAAAGCGGAACCGCGGCGCAGGATGATCCGCGGCGCCCCAATTTCTACGAAATCGGCGCGGACGAGGAGACCTTCTACATCCACATTTCCCCGGTCAGCGGCAACGTGGTTCTCCTGGCCAAATGGACCCGGCAGGCGCAGGATTGCTGCCTGAATTCCGGCTGCGCCGTGGCGTGACCGCGCGGCGTGACCTCTGGAATTCCGTTCAGACAAAAAAGCAGGGCGAAACGGAGGACGACCGTTTCGCCCAATTCATTTCATTACAGACTGGTGACGTTCGCCGCCTGCAGGCCTTTCGGGCCCTTGGTTACTTCAAATTCAACCGCCTGACCTTCGTTCAGCGATTTATATCCCTCCGCCTGGATGGCGGAGAAATGGACAAAAATGTCCTCGCCGGACTGGCGCTGGATGAATCCAAAGCCCTTGCTGGCGTTGAACCACTTCACTGTTCCTTGTTCTTTCACGGGATTGACCCCTTCACGAGATTGAGCTGTTTGATGCTTCTCGAACGCCTCCAGCCTACAGCAAAAAAGGGCAGCGAGTTTGTACTCGCAGCCCTTTATATTCGAACCTAAAGGTCTTACAAGAGCAACAAACGCAGGGGGACAATATCACGAATTCGAGCGCGCGCAATAAGAATTTGTTGACGCCCGCGGTGCGCCGAGCGCTGGGCTCCTACCCCTTGCGGAGAGCGTTCAGATCCGGCGTTCGAGCTCGAGTTGCAGCTGGCGCTGCTTGTCGGCAGTGAGCTTCGCACCACTCTGCGTCACGTAGAAAACGTCGGTGGCGGTGCCGCCCTCGGTGTCAATCAGGCCGACTTCGATATTGAAATTGTGCTCGGCAAACGTGGAGCTGATGTCGTAGAGAAGACCCGGCCGATCGAGCGCTACGATCTCGACGACCGTGCTGTGCGACGAGCACTCATTGTCGATGTGGATTCGCGTATCCACGTTGACCTTGGGCGGGCGTTTTTCCGGCTGGAATTTTCTCCTCATGAGTGCGGCGACGTCCAGCTCACCCGAAATGGCGGCGATCAGCTGCTGCTTCAGGCGGAGGATTTCCGAAGGATTGTGGTCCAGCGTCTGGAAACGGTCGGAAAAGCGCAGGATATCGAGCACAACTCCGTTGCGGTTGGCGCAGGCGTCGGCTTTGAGAATGTTCATGCCCCAAGACGAGATGGTCCCGACGACTTTGGAAAACAAGAACGGGCGTTCCTTCGTGACCAGAACGAGTTCGTAATACTGATCCCGCTTCGTGATGCTGATCTCGGCGGCAGAATGTCCAAGCCGACGGTACATCCGATAATGCGCGGAAATCTCTCCCGAGGAATGAGTCAGGAGATAGCGGCGCGGGAAACCGTCCAGAAATTCGCGGAAGCGATCCGCCTCGACCGCGTTCTCCCCGGTCGGGACCAGCCGCTCGAGCTGTTGCGCATCTTCCCCGGCAAGATACATGCGCTGGTCGTCGACTGAACGGTTGAGATAATTTTCCGTGGCCGCGTAGAGCTGCCATAGCATCTCCGCTTTCCAAGGAGTGAGCGCCTCCGGGTTGACCGCCTTGATGTCCGCGTAGGTGAAGAGCGTCAGCATTTTCAGGCGCTCGATCGTCCCCACGGTCTTCGCGAAATCGTGCACGGCTTCCGGATCGAAAATGTCACGCCGCGAGAGGGTGGCCGACATGCGCAGGTGGTTGGCGATCAGAAACGTCACCGTTTCGCGGCCGAAGGGATCGAAGCGCAAACGCTCGAAAAGGCCGCGCACCGCTTCCAGGCTGCCGTCGACGTGGCTTTCGTTGGGCATGCCCTTGCCGACGTCGTGAAACAGCAACGCTAGGTAGAGAAGGTCGGGATGCTCGAGCGAAGAAAGAATGTCACGAAAGCGGCGGTCGAGATTTCCCGCCTTCCCGGCCAGAGAATGGAGATTCTCGATCGTGACGAGCGAATGTTCATCGACCGTGTAGCGATGGTAGTAGTCGCGGATCACCAGCGAGTCGATGGCGTGAAATTCCGGGAAGAGCGCCACCAGCAGGCCCACGCGATGCATTTCGCGCAGCGCGGCAGCCGCGTGCGGCAAAACCAAAATCTTGCGGAAGGGCTCCCACAAATCAGGCGCGGTGGCAAGCCACTTCTGAATTCGCGGCAACGCTGCTTCGACGGCGTGTTCCGTCTCGCCTGTCAGCTGCAAACCTTGCCGCGCCACAAACTCAAACAGGCGGAACAGGATTCGCGGATCTTCGACGGAATTCTTCTGTGCGAGGGAAATGCGCCCGTCCACAACGGTGAAATCCGCAGTCGAAAGCGGGGATCGCGGCGCGCCGATCAGGCGCCGCCAAAAGGACATGGCTCGCGGGACTTCGTCAAACAGCACCGTCAGGCGATCGATCGCGCGGGCCTGGCGGAAATACGCGCGCATCCAATCGGTGGCCGACGCCGCCATCCCCGCGGGGTCGCCGATACCCTTGGCCGCGGCTTCGGACTGCAGCTCATAGGTCAGGACGTTGAGGTCGCGGCCCTGGCGATAGTGCAAATAGCACCGCACGGCATCGAGGAAATCGATGGCGCGAACCGCATCGTCGCGCAGCGAGGCCGGCAGGAGCGGCGCTGGGTCCTTCCACTCCCGCGTGCGCTTCATCTCCGCGATTTGCGCCAGCCAGCACGCCACCTGGTAATCGCGCAAGCCCCCGGGACCGTCCTTGATATTGGGCTCGAGATGAAAAATCGTCTGGCCGTATTTCTGGTGGCGGGAGCTCGCCAGGCTGGTCAGCTCCTGCATCAGCGACTCGGCTTCTCGGCTCACCATCGCGGGAAGGACACGGGCGCGCAGGCGCTCGTACAGCTTCTGGTCACCGCAGACGTAGCGGCAATCCAGAAGCGAAATATTGAACTCGATGTTGTTGCGATGAAGCTTGCCGCATTCGGCGAGCGTCCGGGTGGTGGGGCTGACGCGCAGATGCAAATCCCAGAGGGCCTGGCTCAGGGGCGCGATCGCTTTATTGCTGAGGAATTCTTCGTTGCCTTCCCTGCCGTAGAGGAAAAGAAGATCGATATCCGAGTACGGAAAAAGGGCGCGGCGCCCGTAGCCGCCCATGGCGGCAATGCAAAAGCCACCGATCGGGCCGCTTGCCGAATTCACTTCCTCCCACAGCTCGGTGACGACCGAATCGATCAGCGCGGTGCGGTCGCGGATGGCCGTCTTGCCGTCGCCCGTCTCCTCAAACCGCTTCTCGGTCCTCGCGGATTCCTCCGCGTACAGGTCCTGCAAACTTGATCCGCTGCCGACGAGCTTCATATCCGACGTGCAAGGCCCCCGGTCTGATTCCCCAAAATCGAGCTACAGCGCGGTCACCCCGCGCTCCTGATTGCGGATCCGAATGGCCTGGTCCACCTTTGAAACAAAGATTTTTCCGTCGCCGATTTTTCCGGTCGACGCGCTTTGCAGGATCGCGTCGATCGCCGCGTCCACCAAATTGTCCGGGATGACGATTTCAATTTTGATTTTCGGCAGAAGATCCACCGTGTACTCGCGCCCCCGGTAGACTTCCGTATGGCCCTTTTGCCGCCCATGCCCGCGCACATCGGAGATGGTCATTCCTCCGATGCCCAGTTCGGTCAGCACTTCCTTTACGGCTTCAAACCGCGAGGGCTGAACGATCGCCTCAAGCTTCGTCATCATCTTCGTGTCCTCAGACTCGAACCGCAGATTCGATTCCTCGCTGCGTCCCGGCAGCGCCCTACACTATAGGGCTATTCTGCCAGGTAATTCCAGTCTGTGAGTCCTCCGCGGTAACTGCCGAAGTGATGCGCGCGATGGCCGTTTCGCGCCAGTTGCCCGCCGATTCCGCAACCGCCCATGCGCGATCGTTGGAACACGGGAAACACATCTCCCCCAATAGGATGCTGCCTTGCTGGACCTGGTTCCCTGCTGGAATTTTCCCGCCACCCGGGGTGTCGTGCTTGCTGCCCTCGCTGAAACTCAAACCCGAAAAGAGACTCACGGGAGAGCCGTGCGTCTGCGTGGCTCTCCCGCTCGCCGATCAACTGAAACCTTAGAACATGAAGCCGGCTTCAATCACGCCGCGCGCCTGGTTGGTGTTGGTCCCGCCGATTCCGAATCCAAGGTGCGTGCTAGCGGTGAAGCTAGTGAGGTCAACGAACGAGAAGTCTCCTCGAAGGAAGAAGGCGTCCTTAACCCAAGTGGGTGTCACGGTAAACGAGAATGCCCCACTGCCAGAGCCGTACCCCAGCAAGTTGGCCTCGTTCGTGGCCAGGCTTCCGCTCGACTTAATGTATTCCGGCCGGACGGCAAGCGAAAACCCGTGTTTGAATGCGTAATCGAACAGGAGCGCGCCGCCGTTCGTGTGTGCGCCCGGATTGCCAGCACCGTATACGGCATTATTCGACGCCGCGACCGTATATTGGTAGTACGGACTGATGATCCAGGACCCTTTCGTGTATGTATAGATCAGGTTGTAAACCTGCTCGTTGTTTTGAAATTCAGGCGTGACGGGGAAGGAGTTGGCTCCAACGAATTGTTTTCGGAAGTAGGTCCCGGCATTCCCGCCGCCCGCAAACGTAATCGTATTCGCGGCGTTGATGGCGTAGGCCAACGACCCGCTCAACGATGTGTAGCGGTCCGAGTAAAAACCGTCGTTCCAGCTGAAGGCCAGCGTGAGCTTCTTGTACGTGTCGTTGATTTGGATGCCGCGGCTAATGGCCGGCTCTTGACCCCAGAGCAGGCCACGCTCGATGTTCATATTCTCAAACGTGAATGTATACTCGTCTCCGATTATTGTCGGCAACTGCCCGATCTCGACGTTGAAATTGCCCTTCACCAGCTTTGCATAGCCCACGGGAAATGGACCGTATGTCCCAGTCGTCGTTGCGCCCGTCTTCGCGAACGGGACGTTGTTTCCAACGATCGGTAGATTGTAAGCCCCACCTTGCAGGTAGAACTGAAAAACGCCGGAGGTCTTTTGAATGAATACCTGAGCGTTGCTGATATCGACGTGCCCCTCGTCTCCGTGAGCCACGGGAGTGTCGTTAAACAATCCCATACCGCTCAGAATGCCGGTGATTTCGATCTTTCCAAACGGACCCGCGGGAAGCTCGTGAGGTATCCCCGTCGCCAGCGGCCCGGACATCGACGGGCTGGACAGAGGCGCGGGCGCCGCCGCTGCGGGAGCGGCAACGGGAGCCGCCGCCGGCGCTTGCGCCGGAGCAGCCGCGCCGCCCTGGTCCTGCGACGGAATGTCCGCCGGCGCGGACGTCTCACTGGCCGCTACCGCCGAGAGCGGTGCATCTGAATCCGCATAATCCGCCTCAAGCGCACCGATGCGCTGGCGCAAATCAGTTGCGCTCGATTCCTCGGCGGTCGTCGAACTCATCGCGCTGATTCCAGTCGTCTCACTGCTCCATCCCGCTCCACCCGCCGCGGACCGCCCCTGCGCACGGCTGGCGGGAGCCCCAATTCCTACCAACCCCAGTGCCAACAGGCCTGCACACACCCACACATTTTTCGTCATGGAATAAAAAACTCCTTTTCCGCCGGTAGGCCATTGAGGGCAGGCCCCGACCAGCCCGCGTACTTTATGTTTTGTTAACCATGGCGGTCCAATTCATACTTTCTTTCGTAGCAATCACAATTCGTGGGTTGGCAACGCGAATCGTCAGCATTTGGAATCGAAATGGCAGTTTCGGAGGATCGACCTTGGGCTGAACTTTTCGGCATGCAGCTCGCTCACGGATCTGAGGGTTGGCACATCAAACCCATGAAAGCCTAGGGGCGCAGTCGGGCCGTGGTGTAAAATTCGCGCCTGACGAGCACCCACTGTTCAATTGAAGCTGAAAAACCGAATCCGGAGATTCGGGGGCGAGGGACTGAATGAAACGCGTTCCGGCAAAATGGATTGTGTTAGGCGTTGTTGCTGCTCTCCTTCTGATTCAACTCATTCCGCCCGGCCGGACGAATCCGCCGGTGGCGCCTTCGCGCAGCCTCGCCGCACACATCGCCGTGCCTCCTGAAGTTCAATCGATCCTGAAGCGAGGATGCTACGACTGCCACTCGAGCGAAACGGTGTGGCCGTGGTACAGCCACGTCGCGCCGGTCTCCTGGTACGTGGTCCACGACGTGAACGTGGCACGCAGCCACGTCAATTTCCAGGATTGGGAAGCGCAGGAAAATCCGAAGGAAGGCCTGGAACATCTGGGACTGACCTGCAAACTCATGCAGGAAGGAAAAATGCCGCCCGCAGACTACCTCTTGATGCACAAGAACGCGAGCGTCTCCGCCGCCGACACGAACACCGTTTGCGCCTGGACTCAGAAAGTCGCGCCGGCGGTTGACGAAGATCAGCACGAACACCACGACCACGGCGAGCATCCCGACAAAGATTAGTCCGCTCTGTGCTCAATGCCCGCTCCGTTTTTTCCCATAGTGATGCGAGGACGAGCGATCGCTTCTCGTGTGAGAGGTATATTTTCGGTATGATTTAGGGCTTTGGAGACTGCATGGAACCTGCCCTGGTGGATTTGAAAAATGTGCGCGTGATTCGCGGGGACAACGTCGCGCTGGACGACTTCAGCCTGCGGATCAATGCCGGCGAGCACGTCGCGATTCTCGGCCCCAACGGCTGCGGAAAATCGACGCTGATCAAAACGATTACGCGCGAATGCTACCCGGTGGTCCGCGAAGGCTCCTCCATGACCATCCTCGGCCAGTCGCGCTGGAACGTCTTCGAGCTGCGCTCGGTCCTCGGCATCGTCTCGAACGACCTGATGCAGGACGTGACCGGGGAAACGAGCGGCCGCGAAGTAGTTCTCTCGGGATTTTTCAGCAGCACGCGGATTTTCGATCACCAGACGGTCGAGCCCTTGCACCGCAAGCGCGCCGACGCGGTTCTCGATCGGCTAGGCGTGCCTCACCTCGCCGACCGGGCTGTCGCGGAAATGTCCTCCGGCGAAGCCAAGCGCATCCTGATCGCGCGGGCCCTGGTGCACGATCCCGGGACGCTGCTGTTCGACGAGCCGAGCAACAGCCTGGACGTCTACGCGCAGCACGGCCTGCGCGAAACGATGCGCCAGTTGGCCCAGTCCGGGATCGGCATCGTGCTCGTGACGCACCATCTCTCCGATGTGATTCCGGAAATCGATCGCGTGGTTTTGATGCGGGGCGGAAAAATTCAGGCCGACGGCCTGAAGAAAGATTTACTGAATCCGGAAGAAATTTCGCGGCTGTTCAGCATTCCCGTCGATATCACGCGCCGCGACGGCTACTACCATCTTTGGTGAGCGATCCGCGCAATTGATATTGAATTGCAGTTCCTACCGGTGAAATCTCCACGGCTCGGCGAAAAATTCATCCCCGCGGAAATCGCGACAAATCGTAAACTCCCGGAATCATGCCACTTAAAAACCGGTCGCCGCTTTGGCAGCCCTCGTGCACTACCCACCGCATCCAGCCACAAACTAATCGCGAGGTGACGCATGAAAAAGATCATTCTGTCTGTGGCCGGTGCATTCCTGGCCCTCACCGTGGTTCCGCAATTCGGTCTTGCCGCAGCTCCGCGAGCCGCCATGCAAGAACAGTCCCAAGCTCAAGCGAAAACTTTCACCGGAACCGTGACAAAACACGGTGACAACTTCGTTTTGAGCGATCCGGGCAACAGGACTTCGTACATGCTGGACGACGCACGCAAGGCCAGCCAGTTCGAAGGCAAGAAGGTGAAAGTGACCGGCACGGTCGACACGGCCAGCAACACCATCCACGTCGAGTCCATCGAAGAAGCCGCCTAGGAGGCTCTGAAACACGAAGGGCCTGCGTGGGCAGGCCCTTCGTGAACTGAAATGTTTAACAGCGAGGGATTCGTTCCAGCGCTTCAGACCGAATAGGAAACGTTGTCGTCCGCGGCAATCGTGGCCGCGCCGTTGCCATTGGTTGTTTCCGCCGAGGCGATCGCGGCAGCCGCTTCTTCGGATTTTGTTCCGCGGCGCATGGCGACCACTCCGGTCCGCACCATTTCGAGGATGCCGTACGGCTGCAGCACCTGGAGCAGGCGATCGATCTTTTCCTCGCCGCCGGTGATTTCAATCGTCAGCGAATCGACCGCGAAATCAACGACGCGCGCGCGAAACACATTGAAGATGTCCAGGAGCGGCGAGCGCTCGTGTTGCGCCGCGGCCACCTTGATGATCGCCAGGTCGCGGCAGATCGAAGGCTTCCCGGTCACGTTCTCGACGAGCAACACGTTCACCAGCTTGTAGAGGTTCGCTTCGACGCGCATCGCCTGGTCCCGATCGGCGTCAACCACGATCGTCATGCGCGACACTTCGGGCTTTTCCGTGCGCCCAACGGTGAGCGAATCGATATTGAAAGCGCGACGGCGGAACAGCGAGGCCACGCGCGTCAGCACGCCCGGTTTATTTTCCACGTAAACGACGAATGTATTCAGCATGGTTCTCTCACGCGTCCGCGCCGGTTTCGATCAGAGGATTCGGGCGGCGAATCATCTCGTGCAGCGAAGCGCCCGCCGCCACCATCGGGTACACCGAATCTTCGCGCTCCACCTGGAAATCGATCAGGACGGGCCCCTTGTGCTGGCGCGCCATCTCCACCGTGGGCACAACCTGCGAGCGCTGCGTCACGGCGACCGAGCGGACTCCAAATGCGTCGGCGAGCTTCACGAAATCGGGGCTGAGGATCGGCGACGCCTCATAGTTGCGATCGTAGAAAAACTCCTGCCACTGGCGAATCATTCCCAGGTAACCGTTGTTGATGATGGCGATGTTCACCTTCAGCTTTTCCTGCACCATCGTGGCTAGCTCCGCCATGGTCATCTGAAAGCCGCCGTCACCCACGACAACCCAAACGTCAGCCTCTGGCCGGGCGGCCTTGGCGCCGATCGCCGCGGGCAGCGCGAAGCCCATCGTGCCCAGCCCGCCGGAGGTGATCAGCGAGCGCGGCGTCTCGTGCTTGTAATACTGCGCTTCCCACATCTGGTGCTGGCCCACGTCGGTGACGATGATGGTGTCGCTGTTTTTCGTTTCGTGCCACAGGTCGTTGATCACGTGCGCGGCGTAGAGGTGGCCGTTGTCGGGCAGATTCTGAATATCGCGCACGGCGGAATCGCCCTTGAGCCGGTCGATGTGCGCCATCCACTCGTGGTGCTCCAACGCTTTCAGATTCGGCAGGAGCTCGCAAAGCACGGCCTTCAAGTCGCCAACGAGCGCGACGTCCACCTTCACGTTCTTATTGATTTCGCCCCGATCGATTTCGATGTGGATCTTTTTCGCGTTGGGCGCATAGGTTTTCAAGTTGCCGGTCACACGATCGTCAAAGCGCATGCCGAAGGCGATCAGCAAATCCGCTTCCTGGATGATCGTGTTCAGCCAAGCCTCGCCGTGCATGCCCATCATGCCCATGCTCAGCGGATGGGACGCCGGGAAGCCGCCCAGGCCAAGCAGGGTCAGGCCCACCGGGATGTTGGCCTTCTCGGCGAATGTGCGGACCTCATCCATCGCGCCGGACAAGATAATGCCGTGTCCCGCAAGGATAACGGGCCGCTTGGCGGAATGAATCAACTCGAGCGCGTGCTTGTACTCCTCGGGCGTCGGCGAGAGGTCGGGACGGTACCCCTTCAGCTGTGGCTGGATTGGTTTACCGTCAAACTCGCACGTGGATTGCTGCGCATCCTTTGTTATGTCAACAAGCACAGGCCCGGGCCGGCCGGACTTGGCCACATAAAACGCCTCGCTGATGGTCTGCGCCACTTCGCTCGCGTGCGTCACGAGATAATTGTGCTTCGTGACGGGCAGCGTGACGCCGGTAATGTCCGTTTCCTGAAACGCGTCCGTGCCGATCAGCTTGCTTCCCACCTGCCCCGTAATGCACACGATGGGCGAGGAATCGAGCATCGCCGTGGCGATCCCGGTCACCATATTCGTCGCGCCCGGACCGGACGTGGCAATGGCCACACCCACGCGCCCGGAGGCGCGCGCGTAGCCGTCGGCCATGTGGGCCGCGCCCTGCTCGTGGCGGACGAGTACGTGGTGAATGTTGCTGTACTTCAGCGCGTCATAGGCGGGCAGGATCGCTCCGCCGGGATAGCCGAATACGGTGGTCACGCCCTGTTGTTCCAGACATTCCCACAGAATTTGCGCGCCGGTTTTGATCATAAAATTGACCGCCTAAATAGCTGAGCCCGCCGCCAGAGGGCGGGCGGAATACTCGTGCATGCCAAGGATACACCAACACCTGCTCAGCCAACGGCTTCGCCTGGACTGGTGTCCGAGTATTATACAGGAGAATTTGCCGGAATCGAGGAAAAGGCCCGCTCAGGCGCTCGCATCGGACCAATCCAGAATGACTTTGCCGGCCTCGCCCGTGCGCATGGCTTCGAAGCCCTTTTCAAAGTCGCGCCAGCAGAATTGGTGTGTAATGACCGGAGAAATGTCCAGGCCCGACTCGATCATGACGGTCATCTTGTACCAGGTCTCAAACATTTCGCGGCCGTAGATGCCCTTGATCGTCAGCATGTTGAAGATCACCTGGCTCCAATCGATGGCGATCTCATTCGCGGGGATTCCCAGCATGGCGATTTTGCCGCCGTGGCACATGTTGTCCAGCATTTCGCGGAACGCATCGGGTGAACCGGACATTTCGAGACCCACGTCGAATCCTTCCCGCATTCCGAGCATGTTTTGAACGTCCTTCAGACGAGTCGTTCGCGAATCCACCGGGATTGGGATGCCGGCCTTTTCCGCAAGCTTCAGCCGGTGCGGATTTACGTCGGTGATGACGACGTGGCGCGCGCCCGAGAATTGCGCAACGACGGCGGCCATGATGCCGATGGGACCCGCGCCCGTGACGAGGACATCCTCGCCAAGCACGGGAAACGAAAGCGCCGTGTGCACCGCGTTTCCGAAGGGATCGAAGATCGCGGCAATTTCGCGCGGAATCGGGCGCGTGTGCTTCCAGACGTTCATCATGGGAAGCACCACGTACTCGGCGAACGCGCCCGCGCGGTTTACTCCCACGCCCTGGGTATGCGCGCACAGATGCCGCCGCCCCGCCAGGCAATTGCGGCAGCGCCCGCAGACCACGTGCCCTTCCCCGCTGACAAAATCGCCGGGATGCAGATCGGCGACGTTCGATCCAACCTCTACAATTTCGCCGCAGAATTCATGGCCGATCACCAGAGGCACGTGGATCGTCGCCTGCGCCCAGTCGTTCCAGTCGTAGATGTGCAGATCGGTGCCGCAAATTCCTGTGGCCAGCACGCGAATCTTCACATCATTGATGCCGGGTTCCGGCTCGGGAACATTTTCGAGCCACAGGCCGCGCTCGGCGCGGCTCTTCACCAGCGCTTTCATTTCTGAAATTCCTCCAAGACTACTGACCAGGTTTCGTGAGGGCGCAAACCAACTATAAAGCTTTTATGGCAACAGACTGAATTATTGTAGGGCAAACGATGACTAGGTGCGGAAAACACTTCTGGCTGTCATCCCGAGCGAAGCGAAGGATCTGCTTTTGTTTCTGTTCGCTGTGGAAGCAGATCCCTCGCTTCGCTCGGGATGACAAAATGAAGTAGGTGTTCGCCGACACCCATGGAGCGGGCGCCTGCCAGGACCCGCCGCCGGCCGGCTACTCGCGTTCGGCGCGCTTCGGTCCCGTGCTGACGGGAGCGCGCACTTTCTCCGCCCTGCGGCGCGGCGCGCCGTCCCCGGACTTGGGTTTGCGGTTGGATTTTTCCATTTTGGAGACGGCGTAGGCTAGAAGCCCGAAAATATCGCTGAACCCGCTGCGCACCCGCTCTCGCCAGTACTTCCCTTCCTGGCCGATGTGCCGGAATTTCTTGTACCGGCTGTCCAGGAGCTGCCTCATGGGAAGCTCCATCAATGGATGAAGCGCGGCCAGCACGTGTCCCTTCAGCGTTTCCGCAGCCGCGGCGGGATCGAGATGCGCCCCACCGTCGGGCTCTCCCACCACTCCGTCGATAATGCCCAGGGCATGCAGGTCCTGAGCCGTGAGCTTCAGCACGTCCGACACCAGCTCCGCCTTGCCCGCGTCGCGATACAAGATCGCGGCCGCTCCCTCCGGCGAGATCACGGAATAAATCGCGTTCTCCAGCATCAGGACGCAATCGGCGACGCCCATGGCCAGCGCGCCGCCGCTTCCGCCTTCGCCGATGATCGCGGAGACAATCGGCGTGGGCAGATTCGCCATCGTGGCCAGATTGCGCGCCAGCGCGAACGCGATGCCGCGATGCTCGGATTCGTAGCTCGCTTGCGCATTCGGGCAATCGACCAGCGTGATCACGGGTATCTTGAATTTGGAGGCCAGCCGCATCAGGCGCAGCGATTTGCGGTAGCCTTCGGAATACGCCTTGCCGTCGTGCGATGCGATTTTTTCCTCGGGCGTCGCGCCGCGTTCCTGGCCGATCATGATCACGGTGTCGCCGTTCAGCTCGGCGATGCCACCGACGATGGCCGGATCGTCGCCGCTCCAGCGGTCCCCGTGCAATTCCAGAAAGCGCGAGGTCATCTGGGCGATGTAGTACTTCGACGTTGGGCGGCCGGTGTGGCGAGCGAGGCTCACCTTTTGCCAACCGGTCATGTGCCGCGACTTCACCGCCGGAGGCGTTTCGGCATTCTCGCCGCTTCGGGCCTTGTTTCTCTTCAAATGCCCGATGAGGTACGTGGTGACGGCTTTCAAGTCGCGCCGGCCAATCACGAGATCGATCAGGCCCGCTTTGAGCAGCGTGTCTGCCTGGTGAGAATCCTTTGGCGGCGCGACGCCGGTGGTTTGCTCGATCACGCGAGGTCCGACGAATCCGATTTGAGCGCCCGGCTCGGCAATCAAGATGTCGCCGAGCGAAGCGAAGCTCGCGGTGACGCCGCCAAAAGTGGGATCGGTCAAGATCGAAATGAAGGCAAGCTCCTGTCGGTCGTGCACGGAGGCGGCCGCGGCCACTTTGGCCATTTGCATCAGCGAGAACATGCCCTCCTGCACGCGCGCGCCGCCACTGGCCGCCACGCTGACAAGCGGAATACGGCGCTGCGTCGCTTCCTCAAATGCGTGGGCGATTTTTTCGCCCACCACCGAGCCCATCGTGCCGCCAAGAAAGGCAAAATCGAAAACCACGAGGACCGCCTGGTAGCCCCCGATGCGGCAGAAGCCGGCGGTCACCGCTTCGCGGACGCCCGTTTCGCGGCGAGCCTCCTCGAGACGCACGCGATAGGACTTGTGGTCGGCGAAGCCCAGCGGATCGACGGAGACCAGGTCGCGGTCCAGTTCGCGAAACGTGCCTTCGTCGGCGAGCAGCGAAATTCGCGCTCGCGACGGCATCGAGATGTAATGGCTGCATCCCGGGCAGATATAAAAAGCGGATTCCAGCGCCGATCGAGAATGAATGGAATTGCAACCGGGACACTTCACCGTGGGAGGGATGGAAATTTTGCCGCGGAGCATGATTTCCTTCTTCCTGGTAACTTCCGGGCCCTGTGAGCCAAATGAAGACGCCAACCCCTAGGAAACTGGAAAGCGACTCCCCGATTATCGCAGGTTTGTTCGCCGGCTTAGATGAAAAATTCGTGACTGTGAGCCTAGGGTTAGGGAACTGACCGGCAGGACAGGCGGCAGGACGGCCCAGGGCAGGCGTACCACGCGTGAAAACGGCAATGTCCCTAGTGCTTGTAGGGCACGGATCGTCGTAGGGCACGAATCTTTGTAGGGCACGGCTTCCAGCCTTGCCGTAAGCGAATTGCGATTAGAAAGGCCTTAGCCGCTGGCTGTTTTGGCTTGCACATGCTCAAACGCGGTAGGGTCAAAAGCGGAAGGAACCTGCAGCATTACAGAGGGTGAAGTCTTGAAACCTCGGAGGGAGGAGGGCCGAATGTGGGTGTGCATTCGGCCCCGGGGTGGTCAGGAATGCTATCTGCTCACCTGTGAGATTACGGAAGGTGCAAAATTTTGTCCAATTCATCGTTTCGATGGATTGGATCAGATTCCATTTCGCGGGAATGAAACATACTCAAGAGGACGGAAAACCGGCCTCGTTCCTTCGCAGCCGGCGCCGGAAGACCGAACACGGTTCGAAAAACAATTTCCAAGTCCGAGCGAAACGTGCGCCTCCGCGAATACTCAAGCGCCATTCGCAATTTGACCGGCATGATTTTTTTGATGTACTGCTCCTCAATCGAGCCTGCCTGAAAAAATCGTTCCTCGTTGCGGAAGCTCAGCGTCGCCAGATCGGTGATCCCGGGCGGAGATTGCAACAACTCTTCAAATTCCTCACGGAACAGGTTCACGTGCCATTCGAGTTGAGGCCTTGCACCCACCAATTGCATCTCGCCCTTCAAGACGTTCACGAGTTGGGGTAACTCGTCGAGCTTATACTTCCGCAAAATGCGCCCCACGCGCGTGACTCTTGTGTCATCGGGTGCGGTTACCGGACTCCCCCCAACCGCGGTAGAAATCATCGTCCTGAATTTGAAGAATCGAAATTTCTTGAACCCTTGGCCCACCCGAACGTGCGAGTAGAAGACTGGGCCTCCATCATCGAGCTTGATCGACAATGCAATCGCGGCAAGAAGCGGAGATAGCAGCGCAAGGCCCGCTCCCGCACAAACCGCGTCAAAGGTGCGTCGCAAGAAGTGCCGTCTGAAGGGCGTCGCTCGCACCGCAGACGACTCCGCGTCAAGCTCTTCGGATTTTGTCGAGGCGATTCCTCGGGTGAGCGATTCGACTCGGAGAATTTCGAGGTCAGGCTGGCATGTGGCGTTTACGATAGGCGGCCTCGGGCGAGGTCGCACGGAGTTCTTCTGCGGATATGCGTGCTGGGACACGGAATATCCTCCCTTCGTGGAATTGCTTAAATTTTCAGGGGAGCAACGGAGCAAACACGGGACCCTGGACACTTACCTCGTGATGGCGGTGACGGCTCTTTGGACAGGATTCGGCTGGTTCCACGGCCTCGGGGGAAATGCCAGCCCCAGGAAAAATCCAAGCGCGTACGAAACGTGGAAGGTGCCAAAAACGATTGGCATCAACGGCAAGAACTTCCAGCCGTTGCGCTTCGCCACGGAAAACGCCGACCCGAGAGATCCCCCTAGATACAGGCAAGCCAGCGCAAGCAATACAACGAACACGGAGTTTCGAAACGCGGCCGAACCGGTAGCATTCGCAGCGATGGCGCACAACAACAAAATAATCCCGGCGGCCAGGCACGAGACCGGCACAAAATTTCGCCACGTTGGCCGCCGCCGATGCTTCCAGGCGATCGGCACTTTCCAAAACCCATACTGAAAGTGCTGCCAGAAAAGCGCCCGCAGTCTGGTTCTGGGCCGGTACCAGGAAACAATCCTGGGAGATTGCCAGATCATTCCTCCCTGAGAGGCAAGGCGCCGGTTCAGGTCATCGTCCTCACCGCGGACCAGGTTTTCGTCAAAAAACCCAATCGATTCCAGCGTGGATTTGCGCCAGCAACCGTAAGAAAGGGTATCCACGGGGCCTTCATATCGCGGGTTTCGGTATTTCGCGCCGCCGCTTGCAAAAGGGGTGTGAAACGCGTGCGCGATGGCCTCGGCGATGTATCCGCGCGCACGCGTCAAAGCCGGGCCACCGACATTTACCGCGCCGGTCTCGTTGAGAACGTCAACGCAGGAGCGAACGTAATCCGGCGCGTACAGAGTGTGCGCGTCCATTCGAACGATGATTTCGCCTCGCGCTTCCAGGATTGCCCGATTCAGGCCCGTCGAAACGATTCTTCCCGGATTATCGAGCACCATGACGTTTTCAAATCTCTTCTGAAATTCATCGAGAACCGGCCGGGTTCCGTCATTGCTCATGCCGTCTGCGATCAGGACTTCCATTTTGAACGAGCCGATTTCCTGGAGCAAAACGCAATCGAGAAACGCGCGGATTTCCCGAATCTCGTTCCTGCAAGGGACGATCACCGAAATATCGATCGATGTTCTTTTCTGCATTCGCGTATTCCAGTCGTCGGACGGATTTCACATCACCAGTAAGCCTCTATGCCGTGAATAGCTCATGCCGCGATGAGTGCTGAGCGAGAGACGCGCGCGAAGCCTCACGACTCTCTTTAACCGTAATCTCGGAATCGTTTCTCTCGCACACGCCAATGACCGCGGCGGCGAGTGATAGCGCGATGGTCGGCAGCTTTTCCCAGTACAGCGTGGGCAAACCGAGGCTATCGAGGCAGAGCGCCAGCGTCAGAGCCAGAACCGCAGCCCCGTGCCGTTCAAATCGCAGCGTTTTGTAAAGAGAACATGCTGCGCGAACGAACTGAACAATCGCGGTCACGAATAGGACGAACCCACCCAAGCCCAGCTCGAGCCACACCGTCAAGAGGTCATCGTGCGCGCGGCCTTCGCTTCCAATCTGCGTCAAATAGGCTAATTCCTGGCCAAAACCATGTCCGGTGAAGGGCCTGGAACGAATCGCTTCAATGGCCATGTCCCAACGATCAAATCGATGGCTAAAGCCTTCCCCGGTGCTCACGTTCAGTGCGGAGGCCTCTTCCAGCAACTGGCTGTGAGACGCATTGAGCCACAGGACAGCGCACAGGCAAAAGACGGCAAAGACCAGCAGAGACTTCCATCGCCGCAGCAGGCAGAGAAACAGGGCCAGGCCGGCGGCGATACTCAGCGTGCTACCGCGCACGAAAACGAATGCCGGCAAGAGCGCGAAACCCGCGGCGAGGCTTAACCACAGAATCTTGTTTGCTAGCGAGCTCGAGAAAATAATCCAGCCGAGGCCCGCGGCGAAGACGAGGAGGATGGCGGCCTGGCCGATCGTGTTCGGGTTCCAGGTGTCGAACGTCGCGGCGCTCTTGAGTTGCTGGAAATTCGCGGCAGCCGCTCCGTTGGCGTCCAGATGCTGGCGGACCTGGATCACCAGGGCAAGGCCCGCGCACATGAGTCCGGCCACGAAAAATCGCAAGCGCGTCTCCGATTGCACCACCCGCGGAAGGATGAGGAAAATGACGGCGCAGCCGGCCATTTTGGCGGCATCGTAGGCCTGCGGAGGGTATCCCTGCGCCGATTCCAACGCGAGCGAAAAGACGCACACGGCAAGGAAAATAATTTGCCACGTGAAAATCGCTCTCTGCCCGCGGGACAGTGGCGCGGGCGACCAGAACATCGTTCGTGCGAGAAACACGAATAGGAGCACATCGTCCGCCCGGAGATTGATCGTTGCGCCGAGCGGCAGCGCAAAATCGGGAAATCCGAGCGCAAAGGCGTAGAGAAAGAGCGCGTACTCAACCCTCACCCAGAGCAGCGCCATTCCCGCCATCGCAGCGATGCCGATTTCAAACCAAAGCGTGGGGGTGGGATACATAAATTCAACGGACAATTTCAATTCGCGCCTGTTTTTGAATCGCGCGCGCAGGGACGCCGCCCGCCTTCGCGAAGGGCGGAATATCGCGCGTGGCCACGGAATTTGCCGCAAGGAGAGCGCCGCACCCGACGACGGTGCCCTTGGTAACCGTGGCGTGCGCCGCGATCCACGCGCCGCGGCAAATGCGGATCGGCGCCATGGCGCTCTCGCCAAACCGATACGAACCGTCCACCTGCGTGTGATCCGCCGAAACCAGTGCCGCGTACGGACCCACTTGCACGCCATCCTCGAGCGTGATGTCGCCGGCGGCGTGCAGCCAGCAGCCCTGGGCGAGATACACGTCCCGGCCGAGTTGCACGCGGGTTGTGAAATTGACCGTGACGCCCCTCGCGACCTGAAGATTTGCGCCGCAACTCTTGAACGCGGGCCGCGTCAAAAAGCCGCGCAACTTGAGCACGGGGCGCAGGTCAGGCAGCCAACTTGTCGCTGTCATCACGAAGTGGAACCAGAGATACTTCAGAATTCGCATCTCGCGAGGCGCTCCTATCGGCCGTGCTCCTGGAGGGCTTCCGCGGTTTCGGCTGGCGCCCGCGCGCCCAACTCGTTCAGCACCGTTGAAACGAAACGCTCGAGGGTTTGCTCTCGCGCTGCGACGAGGCCGTTGCGAATCAGCTTTCTTCGCAATTCGGCGTCGCCGATGATCCGTTCGATAGCCCGCGCCAGCGCCGGCGCATCCTTGGGCGGGACAAGCAGCGCGTCGTAGCCGTCCGTCACCACGGACGGGACGCCGCCCACCGTGGTCGAGATGCAGGGCAGGCCGTTGGCGCGAGCTTCCACGAGGACATGCGGCGTGCCCTCGGACAGAGTCGAGAGCACCAACAGATCCGCCGCGCGCATGCGATCCCACAAGGGCTCGCCGTTGGGCAAGTATCCGAGCCAGCGAACTCGGTCGCGAATTCCGCGCGCATCGGCAATTTCATCTAGTTTTCTGGCGTATTCCCGGAATTCGCGCTGGCCCACGATTTCAAGTTCCCACGAGACGTTCATTCCAAGCTGGGCAACGGCCTCCAGTAGGTACTCGATTCCCTTCTCCGGGCGGATGAAGCCGACAAAGAGGATTCGCACCCTAGAGCCGGTGCAAGTGTCAGAGCGATGAAAAAATTCGCTTTCGCGAATCGTGCTCGATACCACCGCTGCCGTCCGTGGAGATGCGTAGGCGCGAGCCAGTTCCTTGCCATTGCAGAGCAAAGCGCCGCCGGTGAGCCACCGGCCGACGCGCGTGACGAGCCGATCTTGCAACGCATAAAGAAGGGCCAGGATATCGAACGCGGCCCCGTTCCTCTTACCCGCCCGCAGCAAACTCACCGGGTCACCCACGATCCAGTGGCAGATCGGCCTGCGAAAAATCGCAGCGCAGACGTAGAGCACTGCCGTGAACGGGCACATTCCCCGCACGAAAAGGACATCCGACCGGCGGCAAGTCCGAACGTATGCGCGGGCGATTCCCCAGAAGTGGACTAGCGATTCGGCAGTCGTGCGCCAGGGCGGCTGAGCGATGAGTTCCACATTCGGCGTGGTCAGCGCAGCGTCAAACGGCGCGGGCGGCGCTTCGTACACCACGCTGGCGCAGAGGCAGACTTTGTCAGAATGCAAGGCGAGCGCTTCGGCGACGCGCCCGGACGCCGCCTGCATGTAAATTTCTCCACCGCTGGAATACGCGCGGACGGGAGTCACGAATCCGAGGATTTCGTTCATTGGAAATTTTGAGTCGGTTTTACGCAGGTGATCGCAGATACTTGAGCCGCAAATCCGCCAACTGCTGGAAAAAGATTCTGATATTTTCCGTTCCAAACGGCCAGAACCGGGCGGGCGAGAAGCCGAGCCATTTGGCCGCGGTGACAACTAGAGCGAGCAACTGCGCGAGCGCGCTCACCAAAACCGCAACGGCGACACCCATAAGCCCGAGCGGCCGGAAAAGGAGCAGCGCTACTATCGCCAGAACGGAAGTTCCAAGCAGCTGGCTGACGATTCCGTCGTGCGGACGTCCGGCGCCGCGCAGCGCCTGATTGAGGATGTTTGCAGAAGCCGCCAGGGAAGCCGCGAGCGCCAGGAGCACTCCGGGCCGCACGGCCCGCGCGAACGGCGCTCCGAAGAGCGGCGTGACGACGAATGGAATCAAGCAAGCCGCGGCCAGCCCTGCTCCGAGTGAAGCGAGCGCCGATTGGCGAAAGGTTTCGACGATCACTCCCTGCCTGCGGCGAGGGTCCGATTCGTTCGAAAGCACGCCAAACGCCGTGATGCCGAGCGCTTCACCCAGCGCGGATTGCCCGTCCGCGAAGGCGGAAGCGACCACATAGATCCCAGCAGCCTCCGTATTGAATAGGCTGACCACCAGAACGATATCGAACTGCAGCGAGACCAGGTTACTCACTGTGGCTCCGAAATAGGGCATGCCCGCACGCAGGAGATGACCGCAATCCCTCGGCCGTACTCCTCCCGACGCGAGCGACTTTCTGTGTACCCAAAGACGCGCCAGCATTGCGAGCAAATGGCTCCCCAGAAATGCGAGGACGAACCAGCGAACTCGCGCCACCCGCGCAGTTCCGACGAAGCCGATCAGAACGAGATAGAACAGAAAGAACGACAGGCGCAGTAGATTGAAGCGGCGCCAGCGCATCCGGCCGTGCTCCGGGGCCAGCAGAATCTGGTTGCAAATATCGAGTGGAATGAGCCACAGGGCGAGCCTCGCGAGGGGAATCAGGTAGCCTTTTTCCGGGGGCAGCAACACCGGAACCAGGAAATACCCGATCAGGAAATACAACGAAGCGGTCGCGAGCCCGACGGTGACCCCGGCGGAAACCCAGTCGCTTTCCTGCTGGGGATGTGCGGCGACTTCCCGGGCCAGAACCCAGTTGCAACCCATCAAACCCAGATTGCTCAGAATCGTCGGCCACAGGATGACGGCCGCAAGTTCGCCCCGGCCCACCGGCCCCAGGAGGCGAGCCGTGAGAATGCCGGTGACTACGCCGCAAGCCTGAATGAGCAGGCTGGTCGAAAGGGTGCCGGCATTGGCCTTGGAAAAAAGCATCCGCGTCGCGAAGGCTAAGCCGCACCCGCCTGCTCGTCTGGCTGTGGGGACGCGTAATACGTGTAGTCATTGACAGACGCGCCCAGGTTATTCAGCACCACGCCGATCAGATTTGCGCCGACCGAGCGCGCCTGCGACTCCGCGTACTGCACGATTTGCCTCGGGGTGCGCCCGCCCTTCACCACCAGGATCGTCGCGCCCACCATGCTTCCCAGGATGCGGCTGTCCGCGCGATTCAGCAGAGGCGGCGAGTCGAGAATCACGAAGCGATACTCCTTCATCGCCTCGCTCAGCAGCATTCGCATGCGGTCCGAAGACAGAAGCTCGGACGGATTCTCGGGGACCTGGCCGGCGTTCATGACAGACAATCGGCTGAAGCCCGTGGGGTGGACCATCAATTGCCAGGCCCCGCCGCCGGCCAGATAGCTGCTCAATTGCGACAGCTCAGGAGGGAAATACCTTTGAATGCTCGGACGGCGCATGTCGGCATCGACCAGAAGAACCTTGTGCCCAAGCTGAGACAACGAGTAGGCGAGGTTCACCGCAACGGTGGTCTTGCCTTCTCCGGGCTGCGCGCTGGTCACCAGAATCGAGTTCGCAAAGCGGCCGCAGGAAGAAAGAATCACCGAAGTTCGCAATTCACGAAAAGCTTCCGAAAACGCCGAGCCCTGATGAATGCCCAAATCGCTGCGTGGCAGGTCTGGCATCAGCGCGTCGCCGTCGAGTGCTCGCGGCGTCGACCCGAGGATCAGCTCCCGATCCAGCACAAAGAGATGGCGTTTGCGGCCGCTCAACGCGTCATACGTGGGGATTAATCCCAGAACCGGAATGCCCAAATACTGAAATACATCGTCCCCGTATCGGATTGTCTGGTCCAGGTGCTCCTGCAGAAAAGCCATCCCCACGCCGAGGCCCAGGCCGAGAAACGCGGCCAGGCCTAAATTCAGCGGATAGTTCGGCGCGATGGGCTCGAATGGAACAGTGCCGGGGTCCACAATCCGAATGTTGCTGGCTTTCAGGCCCGCGGAAACGCCCGCTTCCTTGAGCCGTTCCAGCAGCCCCTCGTACAGGCCCCGGTCGGTGTCGACTTCGCGGCTCAGGATTCCGTACTGCACCGATTTCTCGGCGATCCGGTTGGCCTCCGTTTGTTTTTCCGAGAAGGCCTGATGCACCAGCTTTTCACGCCGGAGCGCGGCGAAGTAATCATTGCTGATTTTCTGCGCCGCGCGCCAGCGCTCCCTCTCCAGGGAACTCTGAATCTCGTCGATCTGGCTCTGGGTTTCCTTGACCTTGGGATAATTTTCGGTGAATGTCGCGGCCAGCTGCGCGTGCTCGCGCCGCAAATCGGCCAGCTTGACGGTCAGGTCCTGCAACAATTTGTTATCGAGCACGCCCGGAAGCGCGCTGTAATCTCCCGACTGCAAAAGCCGGAAAACGGATTCCTTCTCGAAGCGGTCCGCCTCGGCCCTGGTCAGCTCCTCCTGAATTTCGCGAACGCTTTGGTTGATAATGCTCTCCGCACTTCCCTTGTCCGTCTCGAGAAAGAGAAGGTCGTTGGACGCGGCGTATTTCTGCAAATCTTCTTCCGACATTTCGAGCTTCGTCTTCATGTCCTGGAGCTGCTGCGAGAGCCACACCGAGGCTTTCTGCGCGGCGTCCCAGCGCGCCTCGAGGTTTTTCTGAATGTAGTTTTCGGCGACGGCGTTCACGGCGCGCGCCGCGATCTGCGCGTCCTGCGAATCGAAACGGATTTCGACGGCGCGGCTGCGCCGGATCGGCCTGATGTCCAAACGGTCCTCGAAACGAGTGAGGACGGTTTCCTGGACCAACGGGTCGGGCGGAGCCGCGACGTCGGTGCGTGGTGGGATTGAGGAGGCCTGCGCCGGGCTGCGCAACCATGGCCAGCCGCGGGCAGACGGCAGGAATTCGTTTTCGTGGTCCAGGCGAAGCTGGCGAATGACGCGCTCGGCCAAATCATCGCTGGTGAGAACCTTGTATTGCGTTTCGAGATACGCGTCCGAGACTTCGTCCAGTTGGAACAATTCCTGCGGGTTGGCGACGCTGGGATTTTCCTTGTCAATTTCAATCAGCGTCCTCGAGCGGTAGACCGGCTTCTCCTCAATAGAACCCATTAGGACCGTCAGAAACAGCGCGGCGAAAGCGATGACGATGGTCCAGCGATGCTTGCGAATCACCCTCCACCAGGCCACCAGATTGGGCGCCTTCTCCAAGCGCGACGGGCGAAACGGGCTGGGCAGCGGGGGGCGACGCTCGACGCGAGCCTCGCGGGGCGCGAAAACCTCCATCTTGTTCTGATCGTTTGCGTCTGCCGTCACGTCCTCACCACTTGTAGATCGCGATTCCCGCCGCGGTCTGGATGGCCGCTTCCGAGCCGCGGTAGAACACGCTCTTTGCCGTGCTGTTCGGCACGAAGACCACATCCTTTGGCTGCAAAATTGTGTCCGCCGATTTGCCGGCCAAGATCTTGCCCAGATTCATGGAAATTTCGGTTCGCTTGCCGGTGGAGGCGTCCGTGCGGATGATCCGGGCGCGGCCGATCGCCGAGGTGTGCGTCAATCCCTGCGCGAGCGCCACGGCCTGCAAGACGGAAACGTTTTCGTTGTTCTGCAGGACGAAGCCGCCGGGCCGGTTGACTTCCCCGACCACGTACACGATTCCGGCTCGCGGTACCTTGACAATGTCGCCCGAACGAATCGGCACGTTTAACGCGGAGTCCGGTGAGCTCAACAGTTTTCTCAGATTGATCTCCTCGACCGCCGGCGGCGGAACCGAGGCGCCGGAACTTTGCCCTTCCGCGTCCGGCGAAGCGTGCGTGACGATCACCGTGTCGCCCGCATCGTCGGCGAGTCCCTGGGCCATCGAGAGCACCTCGATCAGGGTCTTCGCTCCGCGAATCTGAAATACTCCCGGCATCTTCACGGCGCCGACCACGGAGACCGAGTGGCTCTGCCACTCGTGAACGAATACCCCAACGTGCGGATCGTTCAGATAGGTTCGGCGAAGCATTTCTTGTAGAACGGATTCGAGATCTCTCGGCGTCAAGCCGGCGACATGAACCGCACCGAGGAGTTCGAACGAGATTTCGCCGCCGGTGGATACGCGCACGGTTCGGTTCATTTCCGGCGCTTCGAAGACCGTGATGTCCAGTAAATCGTCGGGGCCGATTCGAGAATCGCTTTCGGGCGAGCGGGCGAGCTTTTCATTCGCATTTTGCAGCTTTTGATTGATCTCGGCCCCGGTACGTAGTGGCGATGAGGTTTGCTTGTCGTTGCCGACCGCAGCTTGCGGGCTCCCGCTCGACGCAATGCAGGCGCAGAACAGCGCGGCGACAACTCCAGCCGCGAAAAGCAGCTGACGGAAAAGGGCGCCGATCACAGCGAGCCTGCTTCATAGGAGCGTGTTTGCGTGGCCGCTTCGCACGAACGGCGGGGCGCGGCGGATGCGCGTACCCGGCTCTTGAACCTTTCGGACCATCTGACGCCCGCTGCAATGAGAGGCGCTTCGACGGTGTGGTAGAGAAGGACCGACAGGGCGGTCAGAACGAAAAGAAAGATTGCTACTCTTGCGGCGACGTTCAGTCGACGGCAGACTGCGAAGGCCAGCCAGATCGCAAAATAATGGAGCAGGTAAATCCCGTAGGAATACCGAGCGATCCTCTTGGTCAGCCACGTGAGGGCGTTTCCCGGCAGCTCTCGAAAGAGGCACACGCCCGCTCCAAGGCCGAAGCAGACGAACCACCCGCTCTCAATCGGCTGCCTCCCGGAAAACCACACAAACGCGGCGCTACAAAGGGCTAGGAACACAGGCCACGCCGAGGCGGCGAACAATCTGGGAATGGTCCAAAGCTTGTAGGCAACGATCCCGGGGAGAAAACAGGGCGCAAAGCGCGTGAACTTCAGGAGCGCTTCCATGGGAGAGCGGATACCGCCGTCGCTGAGTGGGAGCATCCCGCTGGAAAATCCCGCCGCGTACCACAGCCCGACCACCAGCCACCAAGATGCCATCACCACCCACGGCGACTTGACGCGCGACACGAAGAGGAAAAACACGGGCAGGACGAGGTACATCTGAAGCTCGAGCGGCAAACTCCACAGGACGCCGGGATTCGCCTTTTGGAGTGTCACGTTTTGAATCAGCAAAAGATTTGCCAGGAGATTCGCCGGCGACTGATGAAGCAAGGTGAATTTTCCGAATTGCAGGTCCGAGGGAATGCGAAATAGAAACGCGCAGATGACGACCAGCGCCGCGAGCGGATAGACGCGGAAGCACCTGCGGATCATGAACGGAACGAAGAGAGTCGCGGTCCCGCTGGCGCTCTGCCGTTCGAGGGAAAACATGAGCACGAGCGTGGTGTGGACGAAGAACAGCATCACTCCCAGCAGGCCGAAGTCCGTCAGCCGCACTCTCCCGAAGCGCCAATCGAAGAATTTCGCAACATGAAAACCAACGACGAGAATCACAGCGTAGGAACGAAGAAAGTCCAAGTTCGGCGAGTTGGCGCTCATCTTCAAGGTTGAAGCTGGCGCCAACGCGACGGGGGCGGAAGCATGTGGATTGGCTGAGCCCCCATTATCGACAGCCAGGGATAATTCCGCGCTGTCTTGTGAAGCGAATTGGAAGAGCGAAGGGTCCATGACAATGCTGCTCAGGCGGTTGCGCTAATCCCTCTCGCAATCATCGGAACGGCGTAAGGGCGAATTCTCTCGACGTTGAAGATGTCGACTTCCACCGCCGCGGACCGGCCCAACATTTCCATCGAAACAACCAATCGGGCCGTTCCCTTCTTTCGCGTCAGAATCCCTTCCAGCCCGGCCAGCGGGCCTGCCTTCACGCGGACTCGTTCGCCGCACTCAAGATAGGGATGAGCCTCGACCGGAAGACAGCTCTCGACAATCTGGCGGACTGCATTCAACTGGCTCTGCGGCACCACGGCGGGCCGGCCGCCCCATCCCACCACGTGAATCACTCCGGGCGTAGTGACGATCTGAAACTGTCGGTCCATGCCCTCCCGCACAAACACATAGCCGGGAAACAAGGGCAGCCAGAGCTGCTTGGCGCGGTCCTGCCATTTTCGAACGGAAAGGTAGAGCGGAAGATAGATTTCGTGGCCTTTGCCGGAAAGCGCCGAGGCCACCGTTTTCTCATGCTGATGGCGCGTGAAGATGGCGTGCCAATTCGGCGCCCCGGCTTCGTGTCGTTCCACCATCTCCCCCGCCCGCATAAAGCTCCGCCCTGTGACTTACAAGGCGTTCTGAATCCACACCCGAAACTTCGTGCCGCTCAGCCACGCGAAAAGCGCGACCAGTGTGCCCGCAGCAGACGCACCAAACTCGATCAGTCCACCGTGCCCATCGCCGGGCCGGCGGCTGCCGCGCCCGCAAACTCGAATTGAGACTCGCTCTGCATGGTTTGCAGGCCCCACTGGTGCTCGTCGTCGGTCACCACCGCGAAGCCGCGGACCCAACTGCCCCCGGCCGAATCCTCCACGCGAGTGACCCGCGCCCTGCCGGTGATGCGCATAACCGCGCTCATGCCCGTGAGCGACGGTAGCAGCAAATCCACCTGAATCGGGCAGTCCGGAGGCGGCAACGTAGCCGAGAGAATGAAGGCCCCCTGCACGCTGATATCGCGCGTGATCCCTTCGCCCTGAAATCGTCCGCGGCGATCGCCTTGCCAGGAGAACACCGCCGGAGCATCCAGCCGGTACCGAATGTCTTTTCTCATTTCCATTCGCTCTCTCTTGGCGCGACACCGCCCTGCGGACCGGGCGCGCTGGAATTCGTGCAAAAAACGATGGGCGGACGATACCCATTCCTCGCAAAGCAGGCCAGAAGCGACACGTCCCGGAACATCGCAACGGACATTCCTATTGTCATGATACGTGACATTTGTACCCGCCCGGCCAAGCGCCAAAGGCCGGTTACGTGCATTGGCCGCCTGATAACCGCTCACCACCAGTGGCACGAATGGTGACAAATAGTACTTGCGCGATATACTTGTTTTCCTGTAGTCTGCGTCTTTAACGCTTCTCTCTTGCGAGGTCGCCATGAGCCAGCTCGAACAGCCGATCGACCCCGGCATCCGCGTTCTCATCTCGGATGCGGACCGCATGAGCGCCCAACTGATCGGCGACGAACTCATGCGCGGACGCAACAACCTCGTGGTCGCGGGCATCGCCGCCAATTCGACCGAGACTGTTCGCGAGATCGAAAAGCACCAGCCCGACATCGCCTTGATCAACGCCCATCTCGAGGACGGGCGCATGAAGGGCTACCACGCGCTGCAGTATGTGCGGCTGTTTTCCCCGAAGACTGTGGCGATCATGCTGATTCCCGGTCCGGAGCGAGACCTGGTGGTGAATGCATTTCGAGGCGGCGCCAGAGGCGTTTTTTGCAGGCTGCAATCCATCAAGCTGTTGCCGAAATGCATCCGCACCGTGCACGAGGGGCAGATCTGGGCCGACACACGGAATCTAGCGTTCATACTGGACTTCCTGACCGTGCACAAACCGCTGCGGCTCATCAAACCGGGCGGCGGGATTGAACGCCTGACCCCTCGGGAAGCGGAAGTCGTTCACCTTCTCGCGGACGGACTCAGCACTAGCGATATCAGCCAGAAGCTCGGACTCACCGAGCACACGATCCGAAACTATCTGAGCACGATCTATGACAAGCTCGGTGTCTCCAGCCGCGTGGAGCTGGCGCTCTACGCCGTGGCTCGCGAGGATCTAAATCAGCCCGCGGATGAACTGCCGGCCGGCGAGCCGCCCAAAAAGAGCCGCGGAACGTCGACTCCTCATCGAGTGAAAGCCGCGTCCACCGCGTAATTCCGAATCCCGCCCGAAACCGATACAATCGTGTGGCCTTCGCCCCGCGGAACCACGTGCGACCTCATTAGAGCCTTCTAAAGAATTCATGCCTCCAGCCGTTCCCTTTGATTGAGTCTAGCCGTCCACTAAAGCAAACTCTCGATTGGACCGATGAAACGGACGTATCTGTGCGGAATTGTGTCAATGGATTGACGCCTAACAATTCGTGGATCGCGCGTGGGCGAGCGCTACAGGCGCCGGATTCCGGGGTTGATCGGCGAAAAGGAGCCCTTTCAGGGTGCGGCTATGGACGATCTGATCCAGGATTTCCTGGTCGAGAGCAATGAGAACCTGGATCGCCTCGATAGCGAGCTGGTGAAGCTCGAAACCGATCCATCGTCGCAGGAACTGGTGTCGAGCATTTTCCGCACGATCCATACGATCAAGGGGAGCTGCGGATTCCTGGGATTCAGCAAGCTGGAAAAGGTGGCGCATGTTGGAGAGAGCCTGCTTTCCCGCCTGCGCGACCGAAAGCTCTCACTCACGCCGGAGATCACGAGCGGACTGCTGGCCATGGTCGACGCGATCCGCACGATGCTCGGGAAAATTGACACGACCGAACAGGATGGAGAGGAGACCTATCCGCAACTCATCGAATCGCTGAATCAGTTGCAGAATCCGGATCAAAACGGCACGCCGAAGCCGAGCGCCAAGAACGCTTCCAAAGAAGCCGGCAAATCACGCGCTTCCGCCCCGGTCGAGACGGAATCGGCCACGCCGAAGGTAACGGCGCGGGCGGCCGAGCAGCCGAAACCGGCCCAGGCCGACATCGCTGCCCAGCCGACTCCTCCCTCTGATGATCCGCAGGCCGCGCAGCGCGCCCAGGAGGAGACGAAGGGCCGTAGCACCGCAGCCGAAACCATCCGCGTCGACGTTCATCTTCTGGACCGCCTGATGAATCTCGTCGGCGAGCTGGTGTTGACGCGCAATCAGATCACCCAGTATTCCTCGCGGCAATCCGATCCGAACCTCGTGAGCCCCGCCCAACAGTTGAACCTCCTGACGAGCGAGCTGCAGGAAGAGGTGATGCGCACGCGCATGCAGCCGATCAGCAACGTGTTCGACAAGTTCCCGCGCGTCGTGCGCGATGTGGCCACGGCGCAGGGCAAGCAAGTGCTGATCGAAATGGAGGGCAAGGGGACGGAGCTGGATCGCAGCCTGCTGGAAGCCATTACGGATCCGCTCACGCACATCGTCAGGAATTCCGTGGATCACGGAATTGAAATGCCAGACCAGCGCGTCGCGCGGGGCAAGCGGCCCGAGGGACACCTGAAGCTTCTGGCCAAGCACGAGGGCGGCCAGGTGCTCATTGAAATTTCGGATGACGGCGCGGGCATCGACACGGGACGCGTGAAGAACAAGGCCATCGAGCGAGGCATCATCACGGCGCCGCACGCCGCGCGCATGAGCGAGCAGGAAATCCTCAATCTTGTATTCCTGCCCGGATTTTCCACCGCGGAGAAGGTGACGAATCTCTCGGGCCGCGGCGTGGGCATGGACGTGGTCAAGACGAACATCGAACGCGTCAACGGTTCGGTCGACCTCCAGAGCTTCCCGGGAAAAGGCACGGCCATCAAGATCAAGATCCCGCTGACCGTGGCGATCGTGCGTGCGGTAATCATTCAAAGTTGCGGCAAGCGCTTCGCCATTCCCCAAGTCAACATTCAGGAACTCGTGCGCGTGGACGCGGACCGCGTGCAGAAAGAAATTGAGTCCGTGCACGGCGTTCCTGTGTACCGGATGCGCGGGCGGCTTCTGCCGCTCGTGTACCTCGGCAAGGAGTTGCGGCTGGCCAAGCCGGCTACGGACGGCGCGCCGCAGGAAATGGCGGCGAACATCGTTGTGCTTCAGGCCAACGACCGTCCGTTCGGGCTGGTCGTCGACGAGATCAACGATTCGGAAGAAATCGTCGTCAAGCCTTTGAGCAAGCAACTCCGGGGTCTGAAGACATTTGCCGGCGCGACGATCATGGGCGACGGCAAGGTGGCCCTGATTCTGGACGTGGTAGGGCTGGCGCAAACCGCCGGGATCCTGTCCGAAGCGAGCGACCGGGCCCTCGCGGAGGAGGCCGCCAATCTCGAGAGCCTGGCGCAGGCGCGATCCGAATTGCAGACATTCCTGCTCTTCACTGGGCCGGACGACGGTCGCATGGCCCTGCCGTTGAGTCTGGTGGCGCGGCTCGAGGAGTTTCCGTCCTCCCAAGTGGAAAAATCCGGCGGGGAGTGGGTCATCCAGTATCGCCGGAAAATCCTGCCGCTGCTGCGCCTGGAGACGGTCCTCGAAGAGCGCCGAACGCGGCGGCGCCACGGCCAAACCAAAATCGAACCCGATCTGCTGCAGGTCCTGGTTTGCCATTACGAGAACCGCACGATCGGCGTCGTTGTCGAGCGCATTCTGGACATCGTCGAGGATCGCGCGGAGGTGAAATCGCCCCCCACGCGCGAGGGCGTGCAATGCGCCGTGGTCATCAACGACCGGGTCACCGAACTCATCGACGTTCCGGCGCTGGAGCAGCTTGCCAAGGCCAACCGGACGCTCTCCTTCGATCACGTCGAGGTCACCGACTGAGGCATGGCCGACACGCGCCAATTCTGCACGTTTTTTCTCGATCAATTCATGTTCGGCGTGGACCTCGAAAAGGTGCAGGAAGTGATCCGCTACCTCGAGCTGACGGCCATTCCACTCGCGCCGGATGTCGTCAGCGGCCTGATGAATCTGCGCGGACAAATCGTGACGGGGATCGACCTGCGACGGCGCCTCGATTTGCCGGCGCGGCCTGCCGACAAGCACCCGATGAATGTGGTGATGCGAAGCGCCGACGGGGCAGTGAGCCTGCTCGTCGACGAAATCGGCGACGTCGTGGAAGTCACGGACGAATCCTTTGAGCGCCCTCCGGAAACGTTGCAAGGCAAGGTTCGCGAAGTGATCCTCGGCGTTCACAAGCTTGAGAAGCAACTGATGCACGTTTTGAATACGGAAAAGGCGTGTGAAACGGCGGAGGCTGTGGCGTCGGGCGCCAAGCCGTATGAACCAAAATAGACCGCCCCCCGAAACGCTGATTGTTCATCCGGCGGTAAGAAAATTCATCAGTCGAACCGGCTTCCAAAAGCCATGGGCAAAACGCCTTGGAACTGTTAAGGGCCGCAGAGCAAGGAGCCTGCGCCGCCGCATGTGCCGCCGCGAGGCGCGTGCCTGGTTTCAGGTCGGCTTCGAAATTCGATCATCGTGAGGCGCGAAAAAAATGAAATTCACTATCGGAAAGAAACTCGCACTGGGATTTGCGACAGTGCTCGGGTTAATGATGCTCAGTTCGGGTCTTGTTTATTTTAAGGCAAAGGACATTCGGGATGTCATTACATACGTAGACATTGAAACCTCAACCCAAAAAGCGATCTTCAAGCTGCAGAGGGATTTGAATCAAACGCAGAGTAAGGGAGGCCAGGCAGTCCTTGCCGGCACTGAGCAACCGAGAAGAGACGCGGCGCGAAAGCTGTTTGATTCGGCTTGGGACGATTGCAAGAAAGACGCTGCCCTGCTCGACGAATTGGCGCCGAAATGGAAAAAGCAAGAGAACCGTGATCGCTGGGAGAAGGCTAAGGAAGCGCTCCCAAGGCTTCGAGAAGCCCAGGAGGCCTCGATGGATGTTGCAATCGGTGCGAACAGTGAATCGGTGGTCAAGGGTGGAAACGATTTTGCGGATAGGGCCACGACCGTGAACGAGCCACTCAAAGTAGCCCTGGGGGAAATGTCCGAAGCTTTTACGTCGCTCGCTGCGCAAAGCGGGGAGGAACAGGCTGCGGCAAATACTTCGATGAACTGGATGCTGATGATTTCCGTTTTGCTCGGTCTTGCAATCGGCATCAGTGTGGCCACTTACATGGGCCGCGGCATCTCCGCAAGTACTTCCGCCGTCCTGGGAAAAGCGGAAGCGATTGCCTCGGGCGACCTGACAAGCGACGAACTCCACGTAAACAGCAACGATGAACTTGGCGAACTCGCCGCAGCGATGAACAAGATGCAAGACAGTCTGGTCAAGATGATCGTGGCCGTGGCGGAGAACGCGCAGCAAGTGGCGAATGCCAGCGAGGAGTTCTCCGCGGTCAGCCAGCAGATTGCTTCGAATTCCGAGGAGACCACCGCCCAGGCCAATGTGGTTTCCAGCGCCACCGAACAAGTCAATCGCAACCTCCAGACAGTCGCCACCGGCGCCGAAGAGATGACCACCACTATCCAGGACATTGCCAAGAACGCCACCGAGTCCGCTCGCGTCGCCGGCGAGGCCGTCAGGACCGCTCACGCGACCAACGCGACGGTCTCCAAGCTCGGCGCATCCAGCGCCGAAATCGGCCAGGTCATCAAGGTCATCACTTCCATCGCGCAGCAGACCAACCTGCTCGCGCTTAACGCCACCATTGAGGCGGCGCGAGCGGGCGAAGCCGGCAAAGGCTTCGCGGTTGTGGCAAATGAGGTGAAGGAACTCGCCAAACAGACCGCCAAGGCGACCGACGACATCAGCCGGAAGATCGCCGCGATTCAGGAAGACACGAGCGGCGCCGTCGAGGCCATCGGAACCATCAGCGGCATCATCAACCAGATCAATGACATTTCCAGTACGATCGCCACGGCTGTCGAGGAACAGAGCGCCACAACGAACGAAATGACGCGCAACGTGGCTGAGGCTGCCAAGGGGTCGACCGAAATTACGCAGAATATCGCGCGCGTCGCGCAGGCCGCGCAAGGGACCTCTTCGAGCGCGCACGAATCGATGAAAGCGGCGCAGCAACTGGCGCAAATGTCCACGCAGTTGCGCGGCTTGGTCGAGCAGTTCCGCGTGACCGGCGACGGTCAGGCCAACGGGCGCAGCCGGCGGCGCGCCGCTTGAAAAGTTCGATCTGTCTCCATCACTCCCGGGAGCGGACGCGATGTCAAATCACTCCCGCCGGTGGATCCGATATTGTTTCGGTAAGTCCGGAAGCCGGATTTCGCACGGCCGAAGACCGCGATGCCGCCAATCCAGATCATGATCGTGGACGATTCCCTGGTCGTCCGGAAGGTGCTGACCGATGTGCTCTCCAGCGACCCCGATCTGAAAATTGCCGGATGGGCCAGCAACGGCCGCCTGGCGCTGTCCAAGCTGCAGACGCTCCGCCCGGACGTTATCCTGCTGGACATCGAAATGCCGGAGATGAACGGCCTAGAGACGATTCCAGGCATCCGCAAGATTCTCCCTCGCACGCCCATCATCATGTTCAGCACCCTCACCGAGCAGGGAGCGGAGGCGACGCTCGATGCGCTCGCGCTCGGCGCCTCCGACTACCTCACCAAGCCCAGTAACCAGAACATGGCGGCGACATCGGAAGCCATCCGGCGCGACCTAATTCCCAAGATCAAGGCGCTTTGCCATTTTCTGGTGTCGGCGCCGGCGCCGGCGTCGGGGCAAGTTCCCGCTCCCGCTGCGCCCAGCGTCATCGCGCCGATTCCGCGCCCGGCGATTCGGATTCATGCGCCGCCCGCGAGGCTTGGCCAGCTGAAAATCGTCGCCATCGGAGTTTCCACGGGCGGCCCGGACGCCCTCGCAAAGCTCTTGCCCGCCTTCCCCGCCAATTTTCCGCTGCCGGTGGTGATCGCCCAGCATATGCCGCCGATTTTCACGGAATTGCTGGCGAAGCGCCTCTCGAGCAAGTGCGCGCTGCCGGTGCGCGAGGGCAAGCAGGGCGAGGCGCTTGACCCGGGCTGCATCTGGATCGCCCCCGGAGATTTTCACATGGTCGTGCAGGAAGAGAACCATAAGGTCAGCCTAAGAACGCATCAGGGGCCGCGCGAGAATTTCTGCCGCCCTTCCGTGGACGTTCTCTTCCGGTCTGTCGCCGCCTCGTACGGCGCGGGCGCGCTCGGCGTGATTCTCACCGGTATGGGCCAGGACGGCCTGAAGGGCTGCGAAGCCCTTTGCGCGGCGGGCGCCTCCGTGATCGCGCAGGATGAGGCCACCAGCGTGGTCTGGGGCATGCCCGGTTTCGTCGCGCGCGCCGGCCTGGCCGAAAAAATTCTTCCGATCGATCAAATCGGCGGCGAGATCTTCCGCCGAGTCGCCGCGCAGCCATCATTCCAGCTCACGCACTAGAATTAAGTGCTAAATGGCGTTGACGCGCCCGGCGGCCTGGCGTGGCATCGAGGAAGCCACGGTCGTACTGCCGGCTCACAGAAGAATGGCATTTCGCCCGGTCCGTTGCTAAGATTCGTGTGCTTGGAGTTGACCTTGGGAAACCTGGCACAAGCGCGCGCCTCTGGATTTGCTACCCGCATGCTGGGAATTGCGGTCCTGCTGGCTCTGGGCCTGTTCCCGCCTTTGACCGCCCGACCGGTCGCCGCACAAAAACAAAAGCAAAAGCAAAAACTCGAAAAGAGTTACAAGGAATGGCTGGAGCGGGACGTTATCTATTTCATCACCAGCGACGAGCGGAAAACCTTTCTGAAGTTGGCCACCGACGACGACCGCGACCAGTTCATTCAGAATTTTTGGGAGGTTCGGAATCCCAATCCCGGCTCGCCGGACAATACCTTCAAGGACCAGGTCTACGAGCGGATCGCCTACGCGAACGCGAATTTCGGCGCCGGCTCAAATGAAGAGGGATGGCGAACCGACCGCGGACGTACCTATATAACCCTCGGGCCTCCTCAGCAGAAAGAGGTCCACTACAACGCGGCCAACCTGTTTCCGATCGAGATCTGGTTTTATTCCTACAGTCATCCCTCCCTGCCGCCGTTCTTCTACGTCATGTTTTATAAGCACGAGGGATTCGGCGATTTTCGCTTCTACAGCCCGTTTGTCGACGGCCCGGACAAGCTCACGACTGGGACGGAGTACATCAACGACCGGCAGGGTTCCATTCAGGCCATCCAGAATTCCGTGGGACCGGAAGTGGCTCGCCTTTCGCAAAGCCTCATCCCCGGCGAACCGATCGACCCCGGCGCAGACCGGCCGAGCCTCACCTCGGACGCGATGCTGGCGACGATCAAGGGACTCGCGGATAATCCCTTCACGAAACAAGATCTGGAGCGGCGCCGAGCCTTGCTCGGAAGCGTTACCGCCCGCGTGCTTATACCCGGCCAGAACCTGGACGTAGCCACATTACCCCTGCGCGACTCGCATGGTCTCACTCGCCTCGACTATGCAATGCGTTTCCGGCAACCCTTCGATGTCTCCCTCACACAGCGAGCCGACGGAAATTATTTCTACAATTTGCAGGCGCGGGTTCGCGTATTCGAGGCGGGCAAACAGGGCGAACCGATCTTCACGCAGGAAAAGAACCTCACGAATGCGATCGATAAGCAGGACTACGATGATTTGAAGAATCGGCGTGTCGGCTACGAGGGATCGCTGCCCCTGCCGCCGGGCAAGTACCGCCTGGAGTTTGTTTTGACCGACTGGAAGAAAGGGACGGCGCTCCAGGCGTCGAAGGATGTCCAGATCCCCGAGCTCGATCCGGCGGGCGTTACGATTCCGGGCATGATTCCGTTTTCGTCCGTGAAACAAGCGGACCCCGCGAACGCTGACTTCCTCCCTTTTACGCTGGCGGGCCTTACTTTCGTTCCCATAGGCACGAATCCCCTCTCGGTGCCTCTGGACGAAACCATTCAGGTTGCGTATCAGATTTGGGCTCAGCCTCAAGACCCCTCCAACTACGCGGACCAGAAGATGACAGTGGAATACGCGATCGGAAGACCGGCAATCGAAGGCGCGGCAAGCGTCACTAAAGATGACATCACCAAAGATCAATTTGACGCGACGGGTTCCATGGTCAGCGGCAAAAAACTGCCGATGGTGGGCCAGCCGCCCGGCGCCTACTTGCTGAGCATTTCGATCAATCAAGACGGCCCGGGTCGGCGCGCCTTTTCGACTCTTCCCTTCGCGGTTCTGCCGACCGCGAATGTACCCGACGTCTGGGACCTCACCGATCCGGCGCCGCAGCGGGACTTTGAGAGCGGCGTCACCGACCGCGAGAGGGCGCTCTGTCTGCTCGCCATGGGAAAAACCGACGAGGCCCGTCCCTGGTTTCGGCGAGCCCTGGCGCGAAATCACTCGGACGAAATCGCGCGCTCGCGACTGGTCGAAGCTTATTCGACGCGAAAGGACGATGCGGCGATTCAGAGCCTGTACAAAGACGCCGGGGTTACCGAGGAGACCGATCCCGGAACGATCATACTGATCGCCGAAGGTCTGGAAAGGACCAGCGGTGTCCCGGACGCGGTGTCCTTGCTGGAATCCGCTCTTCGGTCTCGAACGGACAGTGGAGCCCTTTACCTTGCGCTCGCCGGATATTATCGAAAGAAAGGCGACACCAAGAAGGCCGTCGAAGCCGAAAACAAAGGCAAGTCCTTGCTGAACACAAACGTACCGCCCCTACCTGCTTCAAAATAAACCGCGTTGAACCGCAAAGAAGTCCGATCGACCCTTCTTCGTCGGTCCGCCGACACTCCCAAACCGGGTCTCGCAGGTTCGCAAGTAGGTTTTTCACAAATTTAATTGTTGACATTCTCGGCACATGCTGAATAGAATCCGCCCAATACTGGGCTGTGTGTCCGGGAAATTCTCAGGGGTTTGTCGAAACTTCAGAAGTTCTTTTTGTGCAGCCTGAGACACGCAGCCAAGGAAAAGGGTCCTATGAAAGCCTTTCGTATCGGCACGAGGGCTCAGGGAGATATTTCTTCCCTGTTCCAGGCTGCGCGGCTTGCACAAGCCGCGGGTACCTCCGCCTTCTTCTGTTCTGCCGGACTCATTGAAAAGTGTAATCGGGTCAATTCAAATTATTCGCTTTCTTTACCGAAGAACGAAAGTATATCGTCCGCAAATTGCCCGCCTAGCCTCGAAGCTTCGGCAAACAAAGGGAGGATAATCATGAGAGGAAATTGCATCCGCATCGCTTTCTTTCTGATCCTGTCCGGCTTCGTCACTCTGGCCGTGTCCGCTCAGGACCAGTCCAGCGTCCGCGGACAACTGGGTGGCACGGTCGTGGATTCCACCGGCGCGGTGGTCCAGGGCGCCGCGATCAATCTTATGGGACCCACCGGCACCGCGACTAGAAGTACCAATGAGCAGGGCGAGTTCACTTTCCAGTCGTTGATTCCCGGCTTCTACGATCTTAAGGTTTCGAAGGACGGCTTCAAGGGCACAACGGTACAAAAGGCTGAAGTGTCGATCAACAAGACCACGACGATTCGGGTCACGCTCGAGTTAGGCGCGGTCACGCAGACCATCGAAGTTGTCGCGAGCTCGGTCTCTGTTGAGAGCCAAAGCACGGCGGTTACTGCTGACCTTACAGACACGGTTTATAACAATCTGCCCCTTGGCCGTAACATCAGCAACGTCTTCTATGTGAGTCCAGGGGTCGCTTCCGGCATCGGTTCCGGCACCATGAATCCGGCAATATCCGGTGGATCGGGTCTGGAAAACGCGTATATCGCGGACGGCGTGCTGCTGAACGATGCGGCATTCGGGGCTCTGGGTGTTTACCAGCGCACCTACGGCGGGCTCGGCGTGGGAATCAACTCCTCGTTTGTGAAGGAAGTGCAAGTGAATACCGCCGCGTTTGGAGCGCAATACGGCCATACCACCGGTGGGGTCATCAACATGGTGACCAAATCCGGAAGTAACGCTTTTCATGGCACGGTGGGCGGGTATTTCCAGTCACGAGGGATGAGCGCAGCCTACGCGAACAATCAGGATTTTAACCCCGTAAACAAGCTTGGGAGGTTTTTGGCGCCGCAGTCCTATGAAGGCGACTTTGAACTCGGCGGATACGTTCCTCTCGCCGGTCTGAAGGACCATCTGTTTTTCTTCGGCGCTTTCAACCCAACTTGGAACGACAATTACGTCCAACCGGCGCTCGGATCGGGGCTCTTCGCCACGTCGAACGGAAACGTGGATCGGAAGGATACGATATGGGACTACAGCGCGAAGTTGACTTGGCAGCTCAATTCCAATCACTCGATTGAAGCATCCGTCTTCGGCGATCCGACTCACAGCGATTTCGCTCCCTGGGCCACACTAAACATTGGGATCCCATCAGCAAGCGTCACCAACAACACAGCCGATTCAACGCAGTACTTTGGGTCCCGAAACTTGGCCGTTCGCTACAATGGCACATTTGGTTCGAGTCTGGTATTGGACGCCGCATTCACGATGAACTGGAATAGCTTCACGGAAACCCCTGCGAATATCATCGATACGAACGATTTGACGCAGGAAACGTGCAACATCGCGGGTTGCTCACCGCGTGGACAGTTCAGGGCGGAGGGATTCGGAACCCTGGAGACTTATGATTCCAACTCCAAGGGAATCCAGTTTGACGTTCACAAAACCGTTAGCATTTTGGGTCAGCAACACACTTTCTCTGCCGGGTACAACTGGAATTTCCCGACCTATAACGACAATCTGGGCTACACCGGCGGGAGCTACCCGATCCAACTGCAAGCCGTGGACGGCACACACTACTTCGGCGCCGGCTCTACTAATGAGTCGATCGTAACTAATCAAAGCCAGGAGGTCGGCTTGCAACTGGTGCTCGCCTCCACAGCAGCTCCGGGAGCAACTCCGGGAAGCACCACCTGCACGCTGTGCCCCTATATGAACGTCACTGGATTTTCTGCGCCTCAACAAGTCGTCTTGTGGGAGGACCGCGGTCAATTCAGCGGCTTTCACAGCTCAAACAACGGAAAATACCACGCCGCCTATGTGGACGACTCCTGGGAGATGAGCAAGTACGCCACACTCGACTTGGGTGTGAGGTGGGAACAACAGCGGCTGGCGACTGGCGGCGGCGTCCACCAGGTCTTCAACGACCAATGGAATCCCAGAATTGGCTTCACGGTAGACCCGAAGGGCGATCGAAAATCAAAGATTTATGCCAATTTTGGCCGCTACGCCTGGGTTATGCCTCTGGACGCAGCGATCCGCGAACTCAACGTGGAGAACGAGCTCGAAAACGTCTACTACGCTCCGATCTCACCGAACTGTAACGTTAGCGCAGGCATCGCTTGTACTGCCGCAAGCCCGTCGAATCTGGTAACCCTGGATCAATACGGCGGGACGAAATTCGATCCCAAAAACGTTCTGAATTTGGCTACGGGTGGAGTCCCAGTCAACCCAAGTTTGCTCCTTATAGCGCCGGCGTCTCTCTTTGCGCCGCACACGAGAATGGAATACAACGACGAATTCGTGGTTGGCGCTGAACACGAATTTCGCGGCGGCGTCACGGTGTCTGCCCGCTATATTGACCGGCGGATCAAGCGCATCGTCGAAGACATGCTGGGGGTTTCGGTCGAGCAAATCCTCTCGGGAGAGTTCGGCACGTACTTCATCGGCAACCCGGGCAAAAACACCGACATTACGGTGAACCCAAATCCCGTAACATTCCCAACCATTCCGGCCTCTACTCAAGGGTCGGTGGCATTTACAAACGCAGTTAAGGCCGAGCAAACGACCCCGAGCGCCGGGAATGTGGCGGCTCTCGAAGCATATGGATTCCCATCCGCCTGCTTTGACTCGAATAATTCGTTGACGCCGGATTTTAACCCGGGCTTATACACTTCGCTCGGGGCGCCGGTAGGAGGGGTTTGCTACCCTTCAGTGAACGATCAGCCGTGGACGGACTCGTCAGGAAACGTCCTGAAGGGAGCTCTGTTCGGCGGCGAGGGCCAGTCGGATGGCCTCCCCGACGGGTACCCAAATGCCATTCGCAATTACCAGGCGATCGAAATCGAAGTGAACAAGTCCCTCAGCCACAACTGGTCGCTGATTTCGAACTGGCGGATTGCGCGGCTGCGCGGAAATTTCGAAGGCGCCTTCCGCAATGACAACGGCCAGAACGATCCGGGAATCAGCTCTTTATTTGATCTCACGCCCGGCGTGCTGGGCGAACTTGGCGGACAGTTGACGCCTGGGCCTCTCAACGCAGATCGCTTGCACATCGTGAACATCTATCCCACCTACATCTTTGATAAGACCGTCTTAAAGGGCTTGGTCGTCACGCCCGGCGTCAAGATCCAAAGCGGCCTTCCCTTTTCGACGATTGTGGCCCAGCAGGTATATGTCAACACCGGTGAGGTGCCCCTCTTTGGGCGTGGTGACCTGGGCCGAGGGCCAGTGACGGGCACGGTCGATGTGCACCTGGACTATCCCTGGAAGATCAGCGAGACAAAGTCGCTGCACTTCGCCATCGATATGCTGAACATCGCCAACACCAAGAGAAACATCCTGATTGACCAATTCGCCGACGTCACCTTTGGACTCAAGAGCCCTGACTTTCAGAAGCCGGGATACACCCCATATCCTTTCAACGCCGCCGGGCAAAATCTGACGACCGGTTTTGTCGAGCCGTTCAGTGCCCGGTTCCACGTCGCATTCAACTTCTAACCCATTCAAACCGGAATGGAAAAGAGGCCCGGCGTTTTGCCGGGTCTCTTTTTTTGAATCGACCATCAACCGCAATTCTGTCCGCCCGCGCTCAAATTCCCATTAGCTTTTTGCAATTCCCGTCGAAAATTTCGTCTACATCGCCGGGGGCCAATCCAGTCCCGCTGATGTAATCCACGCACAACTTGAACGCGTCGTCGCGCCAGAATGGGTAGTCGGTGCCGAAGAGGAGATGGTCTGTGCCGACGAGCTCTTGCGTCGTGCGCAGCGAGGCGGGGTTGGCGTTCACCGTGTCATACCAGAAATATTTGGCCTGGACGCTGGGCGGCATGGCCGACTCGCTGAGGAAGTGGTCCTGTAGCTGATCGAGGCGGGCGGAGAGGAACGGGGCGAAGCCGCCGAGGTGCGGCAGGATGATCTTGATGTCCGGGAAGCGCAGCGGGAAATTCGCCTGCATGAATTGCAGCATACAGACGGTGTCCTCGAGCGGGGCGCCCACCGGCCAGACGAGCTTGGTCGATTCAATCAACTCGGAGCCGAGGCTGCCGCCGATTGGATGAATGAAGAGCGCGGCCTTGCGGCGGTTGAGCTCCGCGAACCAGTCATCAAAGCTGGAGTCGGCGATGCTTTTTCCGAGGACGAATGTGCCGGCCGTTACGCCCACCATGCCCAGGTCGTCGAGAGCGCGGCGTGTTTCCTCGATGGCGGCGCGGGCGTGCGGCAACGGCGTGCAGGCAAACGCGGCGAAGCGCTTCGGAAATTCGCGCACGAGGCGCGCGTAAATATCGTTCGCCTGGCGCGCCGCGTCCACCGCGTCTGCCTCTGTTAGAAAATACGGGAGCATCCCGGAGACGGAGAGAATCTGCAGGTCCACGCCGCAAGAGTCCATGTTGCGCAAATGCTCCGCGATGCCGCTCGAGCCCGCGAAAACCAGATTCATCTTGCGCATGAAGGCGGTGATGCGGCCCGCGCCATACAGATCGAGCCGGTCGAGATATTCCAGGGGAAAGTAGTGCGCGTGGACGTCGATTTTCACGTTGATCCTTCGCGTTCGGGATTTGCTGCTCTTCCAGAAGCGGGCGTCAAAGGGCGGATGCGGAAGCCCGCGCGAGTATACTACGGCTGATTGCAGGCTCGTTGCGATGCAACCCCAACAATGTCTGCGCGAAATGCGTCGATTGCGGCGCCCCGTGTCTGTTCCAGGGAAGCATATCGGCGTCTTCGGGCATGGGGTTCGCTTGATGGAGCGGGATTGCGCCGCGGGGCGGAAAGGCGACGGTCTGAAGCCTGTCCTACGTTTTGCCGATAGGACGGGCATGGGCGAGAAGCGAGTCGAGTCGCGAATTCCCCTGATGGCGCGCATCGACGTGCTGTGGACTGACGGCGAGCAAGCTCCACGCGTGGCGCCCGCAACGCTCGAGGACAAGTCCGCCGGCGGCTTCAGCATGCGGCTGAAGGAGTCGGTTCCCGTAGGCGCTCACGTTACGGTGAAGCGCGGCAGCGAACAGCTTTCCGGCACGGTAACGTACTGCCGGCAGGAAAAGGCTCATTTCGTGATTGGCGCGAAGCGCGAGCCTGACGCCACCCCCGGCCAAAAATCGTGAGCCCCTCTGACGCGATGGGCGCCGCGCACCCCGCCAACCCTTCCAGGGCGCCGGCGCGCACCTGAATGCCCAACCGCGTCCGCCGGCGGTATTTGCTCCTCCGCAAAGACGATTTGCCTTTCCTGAGCGATCCTGTCATCTCAGTGTCTCCGTGTGCGCGAGCGCCGTCTGCCGGCCGCAGCGTGAACGGAACGCGAGGCTTAAGCCGAATGAAGACGGCATCCCGAATTGCCATTTGCGCGGCGGTACTGGCTCTGACGTGCAGCGCGGCGTTCTCCGCCGAGCTCGTCGAGCTTCGCAACGGCTTTCTGGTGCGCGTCAATCATCGCGAAAAGCGCGGAAAGATGACGCGCTTGTTTCTGGACACCGGCGCGGAGAACTTCGTCGATATCTCGGACGATCAAATCGTCCGGTCCGAAGACCTGCCCGAACCGGCCGCCGAGCCAGCCGCGACCCCGCGACCGGCCGCAAAGTCGGATCACGCTCCGAGCCTCGAGGAAATTGTGCTCTCGGCGTGCAGCCGCTACGGCATCGATCCAGACATCATCTTTAGCCTGATCCGCGCGGAGAGCGATTTCGATCCCAAGGCCGTCTCGCGCAAGGGTGCGCAAGGATTGATGCAGCTCATGCCACAGACCGCGGCGAAGCTGGGCGTGGAAAATCCGATGGACGCGGCCGCGAATGTCGATGGCGGCACGCGCTACCTGCAGAGCCTGCTGCAGCAATATCACTACGATCTCACCAAAGCCCTGGCCGCGTACAATGCGGGGCCGGCGCGCGTCGATCAATATCACGGTGTTCCGCCGTACCGCGAAACCGTTACGTACATCAACCGCATCGTGCGCGACCTCTACGCACGCAAAATTGAGAAGAAAAACCAAGCGACGCAAATCGCTCGCAAGGAGGACAAGGAGCGAATTCTAAAACCCTGACGAGCTTGTGCTCTTCCACACCTCGGCCTCTCCAGATCGCAGCCCCTCCACTTAACCCAGGTTTCCTCGAACAGCGCCGAGCCAAGCACATTGACCACGAGGACGCTCATTTCCAGCAGAAAGGCGGGATTCAGCCATTTCCCTCTCATTCAGCTGTTCCAAGAGGTCTGGCCCCCCGTCAAAAACTTGCTCCAAGTCAAATAGGGTCTTAAGGGCATCGGATAGCATCGACCATGCAATCCATCGGGCTTCCGGAACGTGAATTGCACTGATTCGCATGGTGGCCTATTTGACCTCGTTCGAAAGCAACCGGAACCCAGCGCATTTTTGGTTCGAGGCTTGGCGCGGGAATTCACTGCCCGCGAAGCCGCCTAGGACAACCTGATATGAGACCATCGATATTCTTCCGCTTCTTCCTGAGCTGGCTCTTGATCGCCGCTCTAGGAGTCCCGGCCGTTTCGGACACCGCCAACTCCGCGTACAATCGCGGCGTTCGGGCCGAATCGCAAACGCAGTGGGATGCCGCGTTCGAAGCGTACAAGCAGGCCTTTTCGCTGAAGCCGAAGGATGCGCGATACGTTGCCGCGTATCTGCGGGCGCGCTCCACGGCCGCCATTCGGCATGTCGACGCGGGACAAAAGCTGCTGGAAAGCAATAAATTGGAGGAGGCCTTTGCCGAATTTCAGCGCGCCGCGGATATCGACGCCACGAACTACGTTGCCGCCGACCAGGAGCGCCGAGTCCTGCTGATGCTGAAGCAAAGGGCTGCGGGCGCGGCGGCGCCTCCCACAATAGGCCCCGATGCGGACCTGGAAAAGCGGGCTGAGGCGGCGGAGGGTCCGATCGTGCTGCAGCCCTCGCCCGACGCGCCGATCACGCTGCGCATGACGACTACCGCAGATAACGTCTATAAGACGATCGGCAAACTCGGCGGCATTAACGTCCTGTTCGACCTCGATTATAAGCCCCAGAAAATCACGATCGAGCTGAACGACGTCACCCTCGAGGATGCCCTGAAGATGGTCGCGCTCGAGTCCAAGACTTTTTGGCACCCTATCTCATCCACGGCGATCTTTGTGGCCGCCGAAACGAAACGCAAAGAGCTGGAACCCAATGTAATGAAGACGTTTTATATTGAGAACGCCGCGACCCCTGCGGATTTGCAGGAGGTCGTGGGCACGCTGAAGGGCATGCTGGACCTCAGCCGGATTCAGGTGAACGCCGCCCACAGCTCGATCACGCTGCGCGGCACCGTGGATCAAATGGTGATGGCTCAGAAGCTGATCTCGAGCTTCGACAAGCCGAAATCCGAGGTCGTGATCGATCTCGCGGTCCTGCAGGTGAGCCGCGATCGTTTGCACAACTACGGCACGACACTCCCCACATCCCAGACCGTTGGACCCCTGACTGCGGCCGGAAGCGGCATAGTGCAGGTCGGCTCGCTCTACGGTACGGCCCTCGGCACCTCGATCCCGAGCGCCACGTTCACCGCCTTGATGTCCAGCAGCGACACGAAGGTGCTGCAGAACCCGGAGATTCGCGCCCTGAACGATGAGAAGGGCACGCTGAGAATCGGCGACCGCTACCCCGTGGCCACCGGTTCCTATTCGTCCGGAGTCGGCGTCGGCGCGGTGAGCCCGTTAGTGAACACCCAATTCCAGTACATCGACGTCGGGGTCAACATCGACATCACTCCTCACGTGCACTCCGACAACGAAGTCACCCTGAAAATGTCGCTCGAAATCTCGACCGTCACCGGCACGACGAACATCGGCGGCATCAGCCAGCCGATCATCGGCCAGCGACGCATCGAGCTTGAGACGCGCCTGCACGACGGCGAAGTCAACCTGGTCGGCGGGATCCTGGATGATACAGAAACAACCTCTTTGAGCGGCTACCCGCTCCTGGCCAGAATCCCGATCCTGGGAGCCCTGTTCGCCCAGACCAACAAGGATCACCAGCAAGACGAGATCGTGTTTGCCATCACCCCCCACATCGTCCGGGCGGACCAAGCCACGGATGAGAATATGCGCATGGTGGACGTGGGCAGCGGCGCGAACATCGGCTTGCACTATAAGGAAGAAAAGAAGCCAGCGTCGGACGGCACACCCGATAGTGGGCAGACACCGGCGCAGCCCTTACAGCCATCACAGCCTACGCGGCCTGCTCAACCGGCCGCCCCTGCGCCACGACCGAACGTGCCGACACCTGCTCCAAGGCCATGAAAATGATGGTGATACGGGAAAATGACCCCGCGTGTATAATGCGCACAAAAGTGAACATTAACGAGAATTCGTAGTGCATTTTTAGCGAGAATCGCCCGGCCCATGCCGGGCGAAGACACACAATCCGCAGGAGTTACCTCAGTTAGTTTTTTGGACAGTCAATTGCAATAACTCATCGCGAAGCAGCAAGTCGAAAGCACTTTGGAGAGTGGGAGCATTCGGAAGTCGGAGCCGCCGTCGAACCGTCCCCCGGCTCGACAAACGCAGTGCATTCACGACTGAATTCACGATGGCTACTAAACCAAACTTTGGCGGAAAGCTCGAACCCGAATTGCGCCGGCTGCCCTCAGCAGGCGTTACCCTCCGCGTAGGGTCCATAGAGCGCCCTTACCAGACGCCAAACCAGTACTGGGCCAAGCGCGTTCAGAATTTTCCACTGTTTGCCGGCATCTCGCCGCAGGACCGCTCGACGATCCTGGGCGTGGCTCGCGAACGCCAATTCGCCCGCGGTGAGACCATCTCCATCGAAGGCGACCAGCTGCGGCAGGTGATCCTGCTGACGTATGGCTCCGCGAAGATGGTCCAGTGCGGGCAGGATGGTTCCGCGGTGATCCTCCGGCTCTGCGGGCCGGGCGAGCTGGTCGGAACATTGGGCGTCTCGATGCAGGAGCGCTATCGCTGCACGTCACAGGCGTTGACGGCGTGCTCGGCGCTCGTGTGGGAGAGCTGTCTATTCGAGTCCCTGTCCTCGCGATTCGCGGCAATGCGGCTCAACGTGGCCTACATCCTGTACAAGCAGCTCGAGGACATGGAGAACCGCTTCCGTGAAATCTCCACGGAGCGGGTTCCAGTCCGCCTGGGACGCCAGATTCTGCGCCTAGTTGAGCAGGTCGGGATTCGTTCGAATGGGGCCGTCGAGATCAACATGACCCGGGAAGAACTGGCCCAGCTGATCGGAACCAGCCTGTTCACCGTCAGCCGCCTGCTTTCGGACTGGGATCGCAAAGGCATTGTGGTGACCCGCCGGGAGGGCTTCTCGGTGGTGAATGTGGAAGCGCTCGCCGAATTGATCGCCGCCTAGGTGTGGCGATTAGTTTCGGGCAGGCTTGAACTACAGTCGGGCCGCGTCCCGGGTTCACGTAATGGTGCCTCGATATTTCCATTCCGGCCGCTCAAAAACCTCTCTGAAAAACCTCGGTGTTTTTTTGGCTCGATCGTGCTACAATGTAGCTTGGGTGTTTTTAGTTTGTACGGGGATACGTTGAGGGCAAAAACTATGGGCAGTTGAGGTAAGACTATGATGTCCCGTCATTTAGGAGCGGTTGGCACGAAGCGCGAAATGTCATTTCGATGGAACGCCCCGTCGGGCGCCGGCCTCCTGCGGCTGGCGATCTTTGCCGCCGCATTAGCGGCCACTGGGCTTGCTGCAGTTCGCGCCAACGCCCAGCAAGGACCCCAGCCCCAGCCGGCTTCCCAAGCGCAATCCGCCCCAGTTGCGGCTGACGCGCCCCACAGCTCTGCGGCCCCACTTGTTACCTACGAACACGGGCAACTGACGATCGTCGCTGAGAACGCCTCGTTATCAGACGTGATGGCCGCCCTGCACAGCGCCATGGGAACCGAAGTGGATATTCCGGCGGTGTCGGCGAGCGAGCGGGTCTGGGTTCATCTTGGCCCCGGCTCAGCGCACAAGATTTTGAGCGACCTCTTCGCCAACACAGACCTCGACTACATTGTGCAAGGCTCGGCAACCGACGCAGGAGCGATTCGGAGCGTCGTGCTCAGCGTGCGCATACCGGATAGCGGCCCAAGCAAGAATGGACCGATAACCTCGCCAGTAGAGAGCGCAGCGCGCAAGCGCTTCGGTTCGGCTCCTGCTGCGGAGCCTGAACCAGATGCAGCGCCCGCACAGGCACCGACGCCGACGGCTCAAGAAGCGGCGTCAGCCGCTGCGCCGGCTATGCCCGCAGCACCGCCAGCCGCCGCCGACACTGCTTCGTCTGATAGCGCCTCGGCGGCGACAGCGCCGCCAACGGACGCGACCTCGAAGGTGGCGGAGCAGGTCGGCATGCTGCCGACCGGCCCTTCAAACGTATACCCCCAAACGCCGCAACCTTCGGCTGGTTCATTCAATCCGCACCCGACCCCTCCGCCCTCCATGAGCACGGACCAGATGGTCCAGCAGCTCACCAACATGTACCAGCAGCGCCGGCAAATGCAGCAGGGCCAGGCCAACTCGACGCCCAACTGAGCGGGCTTTCACCCTCATATTGAAGTCTGATAGTACGAATTTCACGGAAGGCGATGAGTGCTAGTCTTCAGTCTAAACCTCTTCTATTTTCTTATGTTTGCTGTTCCAGTACAGCACCAACTTGCCTTTGCCGAAGTATGTCAATTCGATTCCCACGCGTTTTAGTTTTACGGGGGAGGCCTGGTCATTCGTATCTATGGCTTCTGTCTGTGACACGGTCGACCCGACTGCTATCGGTCGCAAGTAGACTAAGTCAGTGTACGGAGCCACGTCCAACTCATAGGCACTCTTGCACTGCCCTTCTCCAGAACATAGCAGAATGTGCAGTTTCGTGGCTTTCGATTTGTTATCTATCAGCAGTAGAGCAAAGTCTTCGTGGCCATCGCCATCGAAATCGGCACGAACGATTCCAGGATCGCCCTTTGGAAAGTGCTTGAGAAAAAACGTCCTTGTCTGTAAGTCCAGTTCACCGAGTGTCAACATATGCTGGCTGGAAAAGTGGCTCAGGACGACGTCCAACTCATCTTCAACCGGTTTCGCATCCGCCATCGCAGTGGAGCAGATGAGAAACGCCACCGCAATGATCTGATTACATGTGCGTGATCGTTTCATCTCACGACACCTCGCTCATTGACGGCCTGGACAGACTGGCCGGAAGAATCGCTTCGGATTCGCAGTCCGATTCTACCGCCGTACCTCCGCTGCGAAGTGGGATTGTGATTTTGGTGTGCCCAGATATCGGCGCCTGAACCCCGAACGAGGACGCTGCCGTTGTGGTCGCGCAGGGAAAGGCTTCCGAAGCGCAGCGTAACTGCACGCGAGCGATGCGAGCGCCCGGGGGAATTCCGTTTAGTTGCCGGGTGTTTCTTGTTCGAGGGGCGTGGAGGCTCGGCGGCCCGAGCTGATCTCTTCAAAATCGAGGCTGGTGTTGGTAATGCGCAGAATACGGTAGCGGCCCAGAACCGTCTCGCCTTCCGCGACGATGAACACGTCACTGCTGTCCGACAGGAACGCGCGGCGCGCCGATCCCGTGGCGCCCGTGCCCAGGCCGAAAAACTTCAGCGGCAGCTTGGGCGGAGGTGGCGGCGGAGGTGGAGGAGGAACGAAATCCTCGTCGCTTGGCGATGGAACGTGCAGCGGCGGAGGAGGCGGTGGTGGCGGCGGAAGCTGCCAGTTGAAAATGTCCCGCCCGGGCACCTTGAATTCGGCCGCTTCCGGATCGTTCAGGTGATCCCAGTGAATGCGCGGATTGTCGACGCTCATGGGCCGGTAGGCGGTGCCCGGACGAGCATCCGAGTCCGAAGCGCCGGCGGAGTTCGTGTTGCGATACCACAGCGTGCCGCAGATCAGGAGGAGCACGGCAAGCGAGGCGGCCTGGACGGTGCTTTTCTTGCTCATGCGGCCGCCTTGAGGTAGGACCTCAAATGCAGGTTCACCCGAAGCGAGGATTTCGATCCCGGCCCGCCGCGCTCGTTCGCGAGCGACAGGTTGTCGACCACGTAGTGATTCTTCGATTGCTGCAGCCCATTCACGAACTGGACCACGCTCTTATATTCCCCGCTGATCGACGCGTCCAGCAAAACTTCCGTGATCCCGTGCGAGGCTTTGTCAGCCGGATGGAACGAAAGAGAAGAGATCTGCGCGCCCGACTTCTGGCTCAGGTCCTGCATCTCCGCCGAAATTATCGAATATCCGGTGCCGGCGGCCGGCAGCGAATTCTCGAACAGTTCGCAGTCCGTCTTGGTCTTGGGAATCTCCTGCTGAATCTCCCGCGCGCGCTTGACGTCCGCGCGCAGCAGCCGCAGCAGCGTAATCTGCGTGGCCAGCTGATGTTGCGGCGTCTCCTTCGAGGCCGCCGCGCGAATCGCCAGCGAAGCGAGCGCCGCGTCGGCCGCGAAAAACGCGACAACCAGCGTGAGAAGGATCATCTTGACGCGGCTGAAATTCCGCATTACGCCGCCCCCAGATACGTGACCGTGAGTTCCATAACAATTGGGTCGCCGGATTCGCCTGCGCCGGAAATCCGGACATTCATGAGTTGCACGTTCGTAAAATCGCCGGACTTTTCAAGCGAGGAAAGGAACGTCCGCTTGGCGTCTTCCGTCATCGCGGCGACCGTCAACTTGACGGACGCCTGCCCGCCCGCCAGTTTCGGCTCGATGTCCAGAACGCGCACGCCGCCGGGCAGGACTTGCTCGAGGCCGTGAAACATGTGCGTCCAATTCAGGCTCTGCGCGTCGATGATCGAGTTGATGAAGCCCGCGCGGTCGTGCAGCCGGGCGTTGTCCGGTTCACTGAAAAACCGGGTCAGCTCTTCGCGCTGTTTGATCAGCGTATCGATCTCGTGTTTGGCGGCTTCGCTCTGCGCGCGAAACGCCGCGTCCGCCTTGCGCTCGGAATACACGTGCCAGGCGAGCCACGGGAAAGGCAGCGCCAGAAGCACGATCAGGGTTCCGCATACGGTGAGGAAAAAGCGATGCGTCTCCAGCGGCTTCGTGGCCAGATTGACGGGGACCTTCATCCGGAAGAAATCGTCCCGAATGCGTTTGCGAATCACTATGCGGCGCATAGCATCCACCCCACCAACCCATCGAGGCCGGCTTCGACGAGAGGCTTTCCGCTTTCCGAGACGCGCCGGTCAGCAGGATTGGCGCGCAAGAGAGGCTGCACGTTGCACTGGAACTCGGTCTGGAGCGGGCCCGCAAATTCGCGGAAACGATCGCCGATTCCGGCAACGTACACGGACTCAATTTTCTCGTGCCACGTGTCCTGATAATACGCCGCGAGCGGATAGATTTCATCAAAGAGCGCCTGCGGCGTCACCATCGCGCCGGACACCGGAAGTTCGGTGCAGCGATACCCGCACAAAGCGCCCGCGCGCACAATCGAGGTCGACAGCGTGCGATCCGAAATCCGCGCCACCAGCGACGGGCACTGGCTGTCCAGCAAACCCAGCGCGGCAAGCGAAGAACCTGAAACCACTCCGGGATTCAGCCCGGCGGATTCCACCAGCTCCTCATATTCGCGAATGATACGCTGGCGGGCGACGGTGGCGACGATGTCCACGCCGCCGTCCTTGGACGGCTGACGCACGTAGGAGAAGACCGTGTCGGTCATGTCAAACGGCACGCTCTTCTTCATTCGCCAGCGCAGCAACGGAATCGACTCCGCGGTAGAGCGCGGAAAATTATCGAAGTGCTGGACGAAAATACGGATCACAGAATCGGGAAGCAGCAGCGCCGCGTGTTCGCGATCGGCGTGAATTTTCCTGCAGGCGCGGATCATGGCCTCGCGGACGCCGGCCGGGTCAATAATATTGGCATCGACGGCGGACGGGACAATCATCCCGGGCGCCAGTTTCTCCGACGCGAATTCCGCGACGGCCCCCGCGCGCGACCAGCGCACGGCGGAAATTCGGTCCCAGGAAACCTCGATAGCCAGCGGGGTCTGCGGGATCGCGTCGATCCACTTGGCAATGCGCTGAACCGTCTTGATCTTGAACAGGCGCGCCCGTAACTTCCTGGCACCTGTCATCGATTGTGACTCAGCGTTTTTTACGGGATCGCCTTGAACCAATTCCACGGTTTACTCCGATAGGGTCAGGCGGAATTTTCCGGCTCGCGCCGCGCCGGAGGCCTTTGCGGCCGCTCCAAGCGCCCTCAGGGCCAACGGGCCCCGGAAAATAATTCAACCTGTCCAAAGCTTAACCGATGTCGGCCACAGGTATTTGCGCTGGAACAAAGAGCCAACCGCGAGCCAAAGCCCGGCGTTTGTGTCAGTTGGCGGCCTTCGGCTTGGCCTTTGCCTCGGGCTTTGCCTCCGCTTTTGGCTGGGGTGCGGCGGCCGGATTCCGGTGCATCCAGAAATCCAGGTCGGTCGCGGCGAAGGCTTTCGAGACGTGGGACATCGCGGGATTGATCACGTAGACGGTGTTCTCGGTGCTCGCGTAGGATTCGCGCGCGATCTTCTTCAAGGTTTCCCCGCTCTCCCCTTCCGCGTCGGTGATGCTTCCGGCGAGGGCGAGAAGATCATCGCGCTGTTTCAGCTCCTCCATGGGACTCAACACCAGAAACGTGGGCGCGGGAAGCCCCGCATCCACCTCATAAACGACCCACGGCGTGTCCGCCTGGACCTTGAGATGCGCGTCGGCCAGAATCTTAAACGCGTCCGCGAAATCATTTTCGCGGCCGGGGAAGAGTCGCACTTCGAGCACTTGCATGAAGCGGGCCTCCGAGAGATCGATCGTGTCGGCCAGGTAGCCGAGGTCGTCACGGCGCACGGCTATGATTTTGCGCTCACCCCCAACCAGGCCTTTCGTGTCCTCTCTCGTCCGCTGCAGGTCCGCGTGCCCGGCGAGAAACTGGCTCCATTCAAAATCGGACTGTTCCATTTGTTCGTAAGAGTCGAACGGGGAGAATACAAGCGCCTCGGGCTCGCCGCTGAGCGATTCCAGATCGATCCAGAATCTGGGCGCTTCGAAGCGGTCGGAGGCAGCGGAGAGCGTCTCCTCGAGCTTCCGCCGCTCTTCGGACTTTCCTGAGTATGGTTGCTTATGTTCGAGCAACGCGATCTTGGGCGGCGCGGCGGCCAGGTTCACTTCCTTCTTGTCCTGCGCGCGCAAGCTCGACGCAGCCAGCAGGCCCGCCACGATCACGATCGCAAAGATCTTCACGGCCTGCACCCGGAACGTCTCCAAAACGTACCTGCTCGAACAGCTATACCATGGATGGCAAGCGCGCCTCATTGTCCTGGGCCAACTGGCGGCGCCTTTTGAGCCGGTGGTGGCGCGCGCCGCACGAGGCTCGGGTCCAGGCGCTCGGCTTCGTCCAGCTCTTTTTGGGCTTCCACCTTGTCGCCTTTCATGAAGAGGGCAGACGCCAGGTTCTGGCGGGCGGCGGCGTTTCGCGGGCTCAGCCGCACTCCTTCGCGGTATTCGGCAATTGCATCGTCCAATTTGCCTTTCGCCTGCAGCGCGTTTCCGAGGCCTAAATGAGCCTCCACCATGTTCGGGTCGAGGCGCACGGCCTCGCGCAGTTCCGGGATCGCGCCGTCCATGTCCTTCTTCAACGCCAGGCAAAAGCCGAGATCGCGATGCGCTTCGGCAAGCTCCGGATCGAGGCGCACGGCTTCGCGCAATTCGAAAACAGCTTCATCCAATTTTCGCGTGATGCGCAGCGCCGCGCCGAGATTCGCATGTGCCACGGCGAGCTTCGGTTGCAGCCGAATCGCCTGCCTGTATTCCGCTATCGCTTGCGTGTAATCGCCCTGCGACTGAAGGATCGAGCCGATGTTCGCGTGAGCTTCCGCAAGGCCGGGCTCGAGCCGGATCGCTTCGCGGTATTCCGAAATCGCGTCTCCCAATTGCCCGCGCCGCTTCAGCGCGACGCCCAACTCAAAATGATTTTGCGCATTTTTCGGTTCGACCTTCGCCGCTTCTCGAAATTCCTGAATCGCCGCGTCGACGTCGCCCGACGACAAAAGCGATTCCCCCTTGGCCCGATGCTCGGCGCCGGGGCTCGTGCCCGCAAGAAGTGCAATCGGAGCCAGCCCGATGATCAGCGCCGTAATGACCCACTTCATGATTCCTCCCGCTCAACGCTCCGACACGGATCGCCCATCGCGCACCCCGCCTTTTCGAGGCGTAGGCGGCCTGCGCGCGGCCGTATCGGATATAGGCGCTTCGCCGCCGAAAACCGCGCGGCCGAATTTGGGTTCGCCTGGGTTGCTCCCGGCCATTTTATCGCGTCTGTGACCGCCGCGCTCTCGAAACCTCGCAAGATATTGCCCTTTTAGTTAGAAAACTACCCATTTTGTGCGTAGAGCTTGATGCTACTGGGCAACGGATCCCCCCTTGATCATCACGGTTTCCGACTGGCGCGGAGATCATGTGGACGTCGTCATCGTCAATTTTCACGCAGGGGGACTGATCGTCGAGTAGCCTGACCTTCGATTGATTCTCGGTGTTAAGTGATTACTTTCCAGACACATCCGGGCCGATCAGGCGTCTTACTTGACCCCGAGCAAAGAAGGCCTTAATCGCTCCCCCTACAATAGCCCTCCTAGTACTCGAATACTCTGGCACCGAGGGTTGTCTATGTTGAAAAAAACAATGTGGTTGTTGCTCGCAGCGGCTCTTCCGTTCACGCTCGTTACGGGCACGGATGCGCTCCAAGCTCAGTCCAAGCTGTCCGCCGCGGCCGTTATAGAGAAGAATGTGGCCGCGCGCGGCGGGTTGCAGGCGTGGCGCAATGTTCAGACTTTGACCATGTCCGGCACGATGGGCGCCGGCGGGAACCAGCGCGCTACGCTGAATACCACGCCCCCCGTACAGTCCTCGCACAAGGGTCTCCAGGCCGCAATGCCCACGAGGCCAGTCGACGAAGTCCGCCTCCCCATCACCATTTACTTGGCGCGCACTCGCAAGATGCGCGTCGAGCTGGCGTTCAAAGGCGACACCGCTGTGCAGGTTTTCGACGGCACAAATGGCTGGAAATTGCGGCCCTATTTGAACCGGCGCGTGGTGGAGCCCTTCACCGACGCAGAGCTGAAAACGAGCATGTCGCAAACGGATCTGGACGGTCCGCTCGTTGACTATGCGGCCAAAGGCAGCAAGGTCGAGCTCGCCGGCATGGAAAAGGTTGAGGGGCACGACAACTACAAGGTCAAAATAACGCTCAAGAACGGCGAGTCGAAGAACGTCTGGATCGACGCGCAGACTTTTCTCGAAACCAAGATTGAGGGAACGCCTAGGCGCCTGGACGGCACCGACCACCCGGTCGAGGTCTACTACCGCGACTACCGCAATGTGAGCGGCCTGCAAATTCCGTTTACGATAGAAACAAGGGTTTTGCCGGTCGCGAAAACCATGATGGGATTGCGTGACACGCCGGTACCGCCGGAGAAGATGATCTTCGACAAGATCGCCGTGAATCCCAAGCTGGAGACGTCGCTCTTTACGAAACCGGAAGTGCTACAATCCTCCGTCAGCAAACCAGGGCCGGTAGCGAAGTAGTTCCGGTCCGCCCGATTCACAGGACAAACTGAAATGTAGACGAGGCCCGCTGGATTTTCGGCGGGCCTCGGTGTTCCTGGGGTTCGTCCGCCCCACGGGCGACCGTGCACGCGATTGAACTGCGGCACGGAAACGCCGCGGGCAGTGCGCCCGTCTAACTTTGTAGGTCGGCCGTGGATTGGGCGAGTTAAGATTTGGCCGTCCGAGAGGTGCAGCGTGAAATCGAGAATCGCTTCCCTTTTCTGCATGCTGGGCGCTTCCCTTCTGATTTGCGGGGCCGCGCTCGCGCACCACTCGATGTCGATGTATGACCGCGGCCACGACACGACGTTCAAGGCCACCATTACCCAATTCGAGTGGGTCAACCCGCACTCGCAAATCACCTTCACGGCGACCGACGAACACGGCAACGCCGTCAAGTGGGTGGCGGAAGGCCCCGGCCCGAACCGCCTTGCGAACCACGGCTGGAGCAAGGATTCGCTCAAGCCGGGCGATCAAGTGACGATCGTCGGCAACACGAACAAGGACGGCTCGGCCACGATGCGGTTCGTGAAAGTGATCTTGCCGGATGGGCAGGAGCTCGTGGCGCGCCCGCGCGGCCTTTTCTAGCTACAAGAGATTTCTCTCGCCCTCGTTTCCTCCTGATTTCGTCTCCTGTTTAGGGCTTTGATTTTTGCTGGCTGGGGGTGTCTCTGGGTTTGCCGGAGGAGCGCTATGTCGCGGACCGGATGTATACTCCCCCCACAAATCGGACGGCCCAATGCGTATTTCCAAACGAAGGGAGAATCACCATGAATCGCTTCTTGATCGTTCTGGCGGGGGTCGCCGGCCTCGGCGTGTGGCTTGCCTTCGGAGGCGCTGCTCGATCCGCCGGCCAGCAGCCCGCGCCCACAGTTCAGTATCTCGAGGGCAATGCGTTTCAAAAGGACCGCGCGTACTCGCCCGCCGTGATGACGCAAGGCGGCAGGATCATATGGCTCGCGGGCCACGAGGCCGCTGCAGACAACAATGGAAAATTGGTAGCGAGTGACTTCGACGCGCAAGCCCGGGAAGCGTTTGCGTCCATGGATCGCACCCTGAAACGCGAGGGAGGAAGCCTGCGGAACCTTGTGACCATGACGGTCTTCATCAAGGATCCGCGCTACGGCGACCAGTTCGTCAAATTGCGCCGCGAAATGTTTCCCGACGGCATGTACCCGGCGAGCGCGCTCGTGACAATTTCGGGCTTGGCGCAGCCGGGGATGCTGGTTGAGATTCAAGGCGTGGCAGTGATTGAGAAATAGTTCAGCCACCTCGACAGTGCAGGTTCGCGGAGGCAGCCGAGGAGTGTTACATTGCTTCGTGAAAGACGCTGAGGAAACTCCGAAGAGGAAGGGGAGAATCAATGAGGCGGACGATTCTCAGAACGATTGCAGCAAGTTGCTTCGCGCTGGCCGTCCTGCTGAGCGCGGCATGGCCGGGGCAAGCGCAGGATGCCAAGGCGCCGTATCCGAGCATGGCCCCGGTTGAACAATACCTGGTGGAGCGAAATGCCGAGATCGCCCTGGCGCGGAGCGCGGCGCCGGAGTCCATTTCGCGCGATGCCGAGGTGCTGGTCCTCGGACGCCACGGCTACGAAACCGCGGCCAAAGGCAAGAACGGTTTCGTGTGTATCGTGCAACGATCCTGGACCGCCGGAATTGACGATCCTAACTTTTGGAATCCCAAGCTGCGGGGGCCCATCTGCTACAACCCGCCGGGCGCGCGCTCGTACCTTCCGCTGATGATCAAGAGAACTGAGTTGATCTTGGCTGGAAAATCCAAGGCTCAAATGTTCGCAGGTATCGCAGCCGGTCTCGACAAGAAGGAATTGCCGGCGCTCGAATCCGGCGCCATGTGCTACATGCTGTCCAAGCAAGGATACTTGAGCGACAGCGCCGGGCACTGGCATCCCCATTTAATGTTTTTCCTTCCGCGAACCGACGGTGCAACCTGGGGCGCGGATTTGCCGGGCTCCCCGATTCTCGCAGCCGACGACCCTGAGGAGCGGCTGACTGTTTTTATGGTTCCGGTCGCCAACTGGTCGGACGGCACGTCGGATACGGCTGCCGGGCACTGACGTTCGTGTTCGGCGCAACGGCGGGACTTCGTTATGCGCCCCTGCCCCCAACCAAAAACCAGCCGGCGCAAATAATCAGCCCAATCGAGACCAGCACCATTTTTCCTGGCCGCTTGAACACGTCGAGCGAGAACTCCGCCTGATTCCTCATCTTGTCCCCGAACGCGTAAATGTCCACGACCATGACGATGGTAAAAAGAATCATCCCCCACGACAACTCCGGGAGCGTTAGACGCCCCAAGACGCAGGGGGGCTGACAATCCGCCCCTACAAGAATTTTTGCGACCGCGAATGCGCCGCCGTTCACGGCGAACAGCAAACTGTAGCGCCTGTGCTTGCCGTCTTCGTAGAGGGACATCTTGTCTTTCAGGGTGATCTCTTCCGGCATTTGTGCGCCCTCCGATGAATGGGAATCCTAACTCTGATCCCCGTCCGGAACCAATCACCAACAACAAGGATCGGGCAGCAGACAGCCAGCAGGAAACGGCTAAAAATTCGTTATGGTAATTTAGAATGACCATGGTATATTGGAACGGTCTTTAGGGAGAAATTGCCATGGCCGGGACAAGGACAAAGCCGATTCGAGAGATCTCGATTTCCACATTCAAGGCGAAGTGTCTCGGCCTGCTGGAAGAAGTGGACAAGACGCGAACTCCGCTTCGCGTCACGCGCCGCGGCAAACCGATCGCCGACGTCTTTCCCGCATCCTCCGAGGGGAACGAACGAAACTGGATCGGCTCGATGTCGGGAACCGTCAAGGTTCTCGGCGATATCGTCTCGCCTGTCATCGACACGGACACGATTGAGGCTCTCAAAGATTGAAGCTTCTACTCGACACCCACATCTGGATTTGGAGCCTCGCGGAGCCAAAGCGGCTTTCGCGACGCGTGCACCGAGAATTGACCGACACGAACAACGAGCTGTGGCTTTCTCCCGTAAGCACGTGGGAGGCTCTGCTGTTGCACGCGAAGGGCCGGATCGCGTTGCATGGTAGCCCGGTAGAATGGATCGCGAGAGCCACGGCTCCTATGCGCGAGGCTCCCTTGACCCACGAAATTGTGCTCGCGGCGCACGAGCTGGCGCTTGCACATCACGATCCAGCGGATCGTTTCCTGGCGGCTACGGCAGGTGCGCTGGGCCTTACGCTTGTGACGGCCGACCAGCGCCTGCTGGGCCTGGGAAATATCGCCACTCTGGCAAATCGCTGAGCGCTTCCCCGAATTTTTGCTTGGCCTGCTCCCAGTCGTTTGGGTGCATTGCTTCGTGAAAGCCGCTGGAGGAAACTCCGAAGAAGAAGGGGAGAATCAATGAAGCGGACGGTTCTCAGAACGATTTGCTAGGCGCTCAGGAGCGCTTGCGGATTCCGCTTCGCGATCACCAGCAGCTTTAGCGCCGCCTGGCGCGGGCGGCGGGTTCCCTGCTCCCAACTGCGTACGGCGTTTGTGCTCACGTTCAGGTACCTGGCGAAAAGCGGCTGGCTGGCCTTGAGCGCCCGGCGGATGCGGCGAATTTCCCGCGGGGAGATTTCTTTGGGACGCGGCGGGATCCGCGTGACGCGTAAGTTCAACGTTTCGCCGCGTTCGTAGGCGGCCGCGTCCCGCAGCGCGTGTCTCATATCGTCGAAAATATTCACCTTGATCTTCTTCGCCACGCTCACCCTCCCGTTTCCTTTTTGAGCTGCGCGACCCATTCCCGCATCTGGCGGCGCTGCTCGTCGCTGGCATCTTCCTGCTCGTTCTTGTCGAGCAGAATCAGCAGGTGTATGTGCTGCCAGCGTTCAAAATACAGGTGTAGATACCGGTAACCGCCACGTTTTCCCTTGCCCCGACTCGGATTGGGGACACGCGCCTTGCGGATGCCGCCGAGGCCAGGAACGAGCGCACCCCGGTCGGGCTTTCAAGGAGCTCCCGCTGAATCGAGTTCAACAATTCTTCGGCAGATTCGCCGGCAAGCTGGCGGAGTCGCCTCGTGAATGCCAGGGACTCGATGAACTCCACAATGTGATAGTACCACATTGTGGTATGTCATGCAAATTTGGAATTTCAAATCAAAAGCCCCATTCTTGCACCATTCGCAAGGATGGGGCGTCCCGCGTGGGGCACCAGCCAGCCGACGATCCCAACCATCTAGTTTCAGTATAGCCTCGCAAACGCCGCAAGGTTGCATTCATGCTATAAAGCCTTGATGGGCGATGAACGATACTGCCGGGCGCTCTTGAGCTATATCGACGTGCTCGGTTTCGCTGACTTGATCGAAAGAAGTCGAACGGACGCTTCCGGCGTCGAAGCAATTGCCGACCTTCTGTCAAAGCTAAAGGCACGGTCGTCGGCCTGGTCACGTATTCATCGCTCGCCTCAAGGCGAGCCAGAAAACATTTTCGCTTCGTTCGATTTCTCCGATCACATCGTACGTTGTTCACGCATCGCGGAAGGCGCGATTGTATCGGACCTGTTTGATTCAGAACTGTTCTTCTTAGGTGATTTGCAATTGGCGGTCGCGGAAGGCGGCGCATTGGTCCGAGGCAGTGTGACGGCTGGTGAAATCTTCTTCAAGCCTGGTTCCAGCCTGATCTTCGGACCTGCCCTGGTTCGGGCGTATGAATTGGAGAGGGACCACGCGGTCTATCCAAGGATTGCGATCGACCGGCTTTTGATTGACGAAGCGAGAATGGTCGGCGGAAATCGAAGTTGGGAGGACTATCTTCTCCAAGGCGAGGATGGCTTGCACTTTCTCGATTATCTTTTCGATTGGTCTCAGACGGGATTCGCTATTCCGGGAGCGCCGGACCCGAAGCCTAGGATCAAGGCACACCGATCTACGATCATCGCCGCGATAGACCGTGACCCAAGAGAACGCGCCATGCGAAAGCTCATGTGGATAGGACGCTACCACAATTCGACAGTGCAACGAGTTGTGGGTCGGTTCGAGCAACGCTTTTCTGGCGAAGACACGACGCAATACATGGTCCCGGACCACTTGCTGACTTATTGATTGAGCAGAGTCCATCTGCGCCGCCATCCATTCTGACGGGCACGTTGACAAAATACTGCTTACGCGTATAGGTATACATTCCATGTAGTTTGACGCGCACATAAAGGCGATGACAATGCCGAAGAAGCTACCCAAGAAAAAGACTAAAAATCCTCAGCCGCCGCGCAGGTTCCCGCCAGCGAAGCGAGGAAAGAACGACTTTATCCGGCCCGATTCGGCCTCACAACCGCAGAGGAACGATGCCGAAAACTAGCCCCTGAGAGAAGGAAGAGAAATCACTCAAGGAGGACACCGACTATGGGTCTAACTAGACGCAATGTACTGGCAGTGGGCGCCGCGGCAGCGGCAACGGCCGCTTTGCCGCGCGCTTTCGCTCAGCAGGCGGGCAACGGAGGAACGGGCAAGTTCTACGAAAAAGGCCCCGTTCGTATCTACTATGACGAGGCCGGGGCCGGTTTCCCGTTAATGCTGCTTCCCGGCGGGGGATTGAACTCCACTATCGCCTTCTTCACCGGCAACTCGCCCTTCAACGCCGTTGAGGAGTTCAAGGGACAGTATCGCTGCATCACCGCGGACCTGCGCAACGCCCCAAGCGGCCAGTCCACCGGGCCTGTCGAGGTCGACCGGCCGTGGGAATCCTACGCCGACGACCAGCTCGGTCTGATGGATCATCTGGGCATCGACAAGTTCATGGTGATGGGTTTCTGCATTGGCGGCCCTTTCATCTGGAGTCTCCTGAAGCGCGCCCCCGATCGGATTGCCGCGGCTGTGGTGGCACAGCCTGTGGGGTGGCGTCCGGAGATGCGCGACCGCAAGTACCCGGGCGCATTTTGGACGAGCTGGGGTCCGTTGGTGAACGCCAAGCGACCCGAGATTACGCTGCAGACGGCCGACCAATTTGTGACCAGGATGTTCGAAACCAATCCCGACTTCGTCTTCACCGTGACGCGCGATTTCGTGCGTAGCTGCCAAACCCCGGTCCTGATCCTGCCGGACGACGTCCCACCGCACCCTTACGCGCCCGCTATGGAATGCGCGATGCTCGCGCCGAAATCCGAAGTGAGCATCTTCCCGTGGAAAGAGCCCAAGGAGCGGATTCCGCTGGCCGTGCGCCAAATCCATTCGTTCCTCAAGGCGCGTCAGACGGCTTAGACGGGGGCGGATTTCCATGCTCCGAGAATCCCGTTTCTCGGGATTTGGCGAGGCCAGCGCGATCAACTCACTGCTTTGATTGGTTGAACTGCCTGGTGAGCAATTGAGACCGACAACTTTCCTGTCGCCGTCTTTGGTCTTCGCTGCTTAACCATATTAGTTTAGTATGAAAGCCGATTGTCCTTGACACTGCGAAATAATTGACCTATTGTGGTTAAGCAGGCCGGGGAACCTCCAAAGTAAACCACCCACATGTTGGGATGTCAAACCACGGGACTGGTCCCAATTATCTTTCCTTTCTCGGAGCCCGAAGCAAGAGGCAAGAAAAAATGGGCCCGCGGCAGCAGATTCATGCTGATTCGGCATCGGCTGCGTTCCTGTGTTCCCCAATTTGCCTGAAGCTGACGGCAGCTACTAAGCTGTCTCCCCCGTGAATCACCCTTTCGGAGCGAGATCGACTCGGCGGTCGTCGGGAATTTTGCCCGCCTCCGAAGTTTGACGCCCTCTCTTATTAGGCCCACGATGAGCCAACCGTTTAAAGTGAGAGAGGACGAGACCCATCAGAAAGTACCTAACATTATTAAGTATCCATTTGAGTATTACATTTGAGTGTTGTACTCAACTTAAGATACCGGTCAAAGCAAGCGGGACCCATGCTCAGAGTTGGGCCATTTAGACAAGGTAGTCAAATCTCAAACTGAGGTGAACAATGAAAAGGTTACTCGCACTTGCGGCCCTTGCAGTTTTGTTCTCAATTCCATCGCACGCTCAAACAACTCAGACCAGCGTCGATGTTCCTTTTGTAAACGCCGGAGATCACAGTTGGGTTACGTTCTATTTTGGGCACTTAGCCAACGGGGAATCCGGCTCAACCGCGTTAATTGTTCAGTGTGCGTTCCATCGCGCCGAGCTAATCACCAACTTCGACGTGTATGGGCAGCAGATGGGGTCGCAGTTCTTTGCGGTTACTTGCTCCCAGGTCGGACCCATCTATGTTAATGGAAAGCCAACAACAACCTTTACGCTCAACGCAACGCCGCTCTTTGAATCACTGGTTATGTATGGTTGGAATCTACCTACCACGAATTTTAACCTAACAATAAACAATGCCTCGTGGACGGTTTCGGGCTACTCAGGACATGGTGCAGTGCCGACAACGACTGGCGGGGCGGAGATGACTTACTAAGGCGGCACCGCTGGCAGCGCCTCAAAGGGGGAAGAGGCGTGACACGGTCATCGCACTTGCAGTGTGGTTCGCGTTCGTTCCTGGAAGGGATCCCAAAAGATCACAGTTTCGCCCTTGAGATGAGGAACAAACACTGACTGCTGCCCCAATTCGTGGAGACTCTCCGAGAACACAGTGTTGCGCTCGCCTTGATCGACCAGACTTGCGTGGGGTTACGCTCAACCATTCGAGTCGTTCCGACCAGCTCGGGGAGCCGCTCCACGGATACGAAAAGTTCTTGAAATCAGGTTCGACATTCTGACTGGTGCTAGCACTGCTGAGGGCAAGAATACCGACCGCTTATACGATTAATAGACGCATATCGAAGGAGAGTTTTATCACAGCTTGGGCCAAGTTCCTGCGAAGTCGTGCCGGTTCAACCGGTCGATGCAACACTCTTCTAATCTGTTGATCCGATAGTGTTTTTCAAAGAGCCCCGATCCTTCGGGCTGTGCTCAATAGAACCTAAACAGGGCAGTCTTTTCTTTGAATCAACGCTGGCGAACAAATTTAGCCCTTGAAACCCTGCAAATAGGACTTCGGCCGAGTGTTGCGTCGACCCATTGAGACCACCCGCCTTATCGGAATGTGTTTTTTTTTGCGCTCCAGGAGGCGCCGATTCGCACGTTCCCAGAATCCCGTTTCTCAGGGCTTGGCGGATGCGAATGTCCTTTACTCTCGTCTACCAACCAGAGTATAAGCAGCACGAGGCATAACCCCTCTCTTTAAGACGGCCCCTCAAAGAAACAAGCCACCCTAGTGGGTTTCGGTCCCTCGAAGACCGCAGTCGTAGCGTTTCTAACCAGCTTCTTCAAAGGAGAAACAGCGCATGAGAAAATATTGGATTTTGGTTCCATCGATGCTCTTGCTTCTGCTTGTATGCGCGTTCGTTCTGCCTTGGGCGCACGTAGCCGCACAACAAGCCGCCGGCAGCGTCAAAGTGACTCCAACGACGGTTACACGGGTGATACTCCTTAAGGTCACTCCAGGCCAGCGCCCCGCTTTGGATCAGGACGTAATGGACAACCTCGTGCCGATCTATGAAGAGGAGAAGAAGGCCGGCATTCTCGCGAACTATTCATTCTTTAACAATGTAACGACCGATAATTCAAACGATTGGGGATTTGGCATCACCCTGACATATGCCAACTACGCGGCGCTTGATAACCTCGGCGATCGAACTGACCCGATCACACTCAAGCACTACGGCTCGGCGGCGCAGCGTCAGGCAGCTGGGGATCACCGGAATCAGACCGCGACAGTCGTATCGAGTCGCTTGATCCGCGAGGTCCGTTACAGCAGGCCGGGAATGGCTAGCAATTAAGCGGTGAGGACCTCGTCCGGTCGAACGACGAGGTCCCGCCTCAGACCTACTCACACGGGAGCGAACTTAAGTCCCCCGCGTCAAGTAGCACAGCCACTCAAACTGTTGACGTGTCAGACGAGTTCGATCGAGACACGGCGTCCGACGACGGCGGCGGCCCTTTGCAGGCTGGAGAGGGTGATATCGTCACGCGCGTTCAGGAGCCGATCTACTTGCGTCCGGCTGGTCTTCAGCAACGCGGCCATGCGGTTTTTCGAGATCTTTTTCTTTTTCATGGCGCGTGCCAGTTGCCAGGCCACGACTTCCTTGATCGCCGTCGCTTGGGCTTCTTCAAACATTCCTTCTTCTTTCATGAAATCGTCGATGCTCGAGCCCATGTGTTTCTTGCTCATTGTTCCAGCTCCCTCTTGCGTTTGTTCGCGAGATCCCAATCTTCGTCCGGCGTGGCTCGCGTCTTTTTGATGAAGCCATGCAGCGCCACAAGGTGTCCGCGGTAGAGGCAGACCAAAACGCGCGTCGTCCGCTTGGTCGGCAGGCCGGTCCGAATTTCCCACAGGCCGCCACCCATGGCGCGGCACAGCGGCATCCCGACGGGCCAACGCCATTGGGCCCGCAACAAGTCCCTGCCGATGGCGCGCCGCTCAATTTCGGGCAATTCCTTCAGCCAATTGCGCACGGGTTCGCTTCCCGCGGAGGTGCGGAAAAAGACGAGCGGAATTTTGTCCTCGCCTCCGGGCATGCTTGTACCTTATGTGGTGCATTGTATCTTATAATGTTCATGCTGGCAAGGCGGTGGGAGGCCCCGGTGCGGAAGTAGGACAGGCTTGTAGCCTGTCGGGTTTTGTCCTTGCAAGGACACAAGGCGACAGGCTGCAAGCCTGTCCTACTCGATTACGATGATTGACCCGCTCCCATAAATATGGGAGCATGGTTGGGTGAAGACCACCTTGGAAATTCCCGATCCTATCTTTCGCCGGGCCAAGTCGGAGGCGGCGGCGCGAGGCATTCCCTTTCGTGAGTTTGTGACCGAAGCGGTGAAGGACAAGCTGGCGGCTGCGAAAAAGCCGGCTGAGAAGCCCTGGCTGAAGCTGGCGGGCAAGCTCAAGCATTTGCGCCGCGAGACGGCCCGCATCAACCGCTTGATTGAAGAAGATTCCGAGAAGATCGATCCCGAGATGTGGCGTTGATCCTGGATACCAATGCGGTCTCGGCCATTGCCGACGGCGAGGCTTCCGCTTTGGATCTTCTCGCACGCGCCGAACGTCTTGCGGTTCCCGTGATCGTCTTGGGTGAATACCGGCTTGGGATTGCCCAGTCTCGCCATCGGGCAAGTTACGAAAGCTGGCTGCGGGAATGGATCGCCGCAGTCACGGTGCTGGACGTCGACGAAGAGACCACTCATTCCTACGCCGAAATTGCGCTCGAGCTAAAACAAAAAGGCAAGCCGATCCCGGCAAATGATTTGTGGATCTCCGCGCTCTGCCGCCAGCATTCCTTGCCCCTGGTAAGCAGGGATCGGCATTTCGACCTTGTCCCCGGGCTTCGGCGCCTCGACTGGTGAAAGCTACGGTTCAACTTCAAAAGGCCGGGCCACCCGCCCTATTCAAGACTGATTTGGTATCCAAACTTCGTTGACACCTGAGCTCTTAACCAATCCACCGCGTCAGAGCGCTTCCCGAAGGTGTGGGTTACCCAGCCGGATTCACCGACGAGAGCCTCCCACATTCGCCCAAGTCCGAAGGTCACATCGCTCTTGGCATAGATCGCGTACACAAACTTTGGCATCCGTTGAGCTTCCGAAACATCTTCCATCGCATTCTCGCGCATCGTGTCCGCGGAGATCTTCACCTCTGTCACGGCCGTCGAATCGAATAAGCCATAATGGTACGGCTCCGCAACAAGGTCGCGCGAAAACATCTCTTTGTTTGCTGACAGAAGGTCTTCGCCCGTTAGCGTCCCTGACGCCCTCCACAGGACGCCCTTTCCGCCGTCAAAATACTCGATCTCGATCGCCATTGACCGCGCCTCTCCGTCTCAAATCGATAGCATACGACCGTCTTCTTCTATCGTTCCTCCCACCCCGATCAAATCAACGATGCGCTGACGTAACTCCGGGCCGACGGAGCCTTATAACATAGGGTTGAGACGAAAAATACCCGATAGTCCTTTTCTCGGAACCTGGGAAATGGCGAAATTCCCTGCTTCGGATAATCCCGCGAGCGCAACGGCAAAGCCCTTCCGCTCGGTGCGAACGGCTTCATGAAAACCACTGTCCAGTCGAAAGTCCCCACCCTTGCACAATTCGCAAGGATAGGGCACCCCACGGTGTTATGTCAGATGGGATGTGTATAAGATGACGCTCGACAAAGCGGAGCATCTTATACAAACGCTGTATCCGGGAGAGGACACACAAATCGTCGTGAATCCGCATATAAGCGGAAAGTGACAATCAAATATAAAGGCTTGGCGGAATTGCGCGAAACATCCAATCGAGTCATTGAGTTTTTGCCTTTCTTGCCGTTATCAAGGCGCGTGGCGAAGACTTCCGAACACTTACGCTCGGAAACTCTGACCGAATTCGAATCGGTGAAGAAGTGGTTGCTATCGGTAATCCGTTGTCTCTCGAATCAACAGTCTCGAATGGAATCATCAGCGGGATTCGAACCGTTGAAACACGGGGCGGCAAGTTCTTACAGACTACCGCGCCTATATCTCCGGGCTCAAGCGGCGGGCCGTTATTCAATATGGCGGGAGAAGTCATTGGAATAAACACGTTGTACCTGGAAGGCGGTGAGAATTTGAACTTTGCAATCCCCGCCAACGACGCGAGATCGTTGCTTCTGAAATCCTCTGAGCTTCAAGACTTACCCAACGAGCCTTCCCATGATGCGAAGGAGGAAGCTCCGGTGTCGCCTCACATAAAGAAGGACGAGATTACGATCTTCGTTTGGGCAAACACCTTGGCTGAAGCCTGTAGCAACTATAATGTGAAAACCGGCGACTCCCTTACATTCAAAGAAATTGCCGACAAGGCTATCAACAAGGGTCATTGTGAAGGTTTTATTTTAGGCTTCGGCGAGTATTACACCAAAACCTACGGCGTTTGCTGGCCTCCGCACTCTGATCCTGACGATGTCATCGACGGTGTCAAAGCAATTTTGCAACGTAGCCCCGTCCTGCGTGACAAGCAACTACCCGCTTCTGCTGCTGTGGGCATTGCACTGAAAGAACTTTACCCCTGCTCTGAAAAATAAACTTACGGGGTGCGGCCACAAATAAGTGATGACTAGGACGGAGGAACAATGAAGCCTCGGCAAAAGCGGAGGCCCTGGCGCGCCGCTAGGAACTTCAAAGGCAAAATCACCAATCAATACATGGACATCTATCTAGTGGACCAGAACGGGCCTTAAGTTCTCCGCTTTGAGATCGTCGGAGCAGAGAAGGTCGCCTCTGACGAAAAGAAGCATACCACCGCCGCTCCACAGTGATCCCGATTCCTTATGATCCTCGCCGTTTGCGGAAGAAAGAAGGCAGCATGGAATCTATTTCGAAGAACGGTATAAATCTTTTCCGGGGAACTGTCCGCCCGGACTCTAAGGCAATCGGCACTATTTCATTAGAGCCTGAGCCTACGGGAGCAAGGTTCACACCGGCACCCGGAGTGAGTTTTACACATCAAGAGTTACACGAGATCTCAGAGTTCCTGAAGCTGGCCGTCAGCGCTCCCCACGACTCCCCCTAGCAAATCCCTTAAGATGCTGGGAGTGGTTCGGTTCTCAGGCCGGTAGGGATTAGTCGCCAGTTGTGCGCGGTGCAGGAGAAGGCAGCTTGAGCGTCAGTTGTGTTGAAGATGTGCCGCTGAATTCTGCGGCGGACTCTTGATTCGCCTTCGCGCCGAAATCCCATCTCCAGACTTCGTAGATCGCGGGGTAGACGAGAAGTTCGAGCAGGAATGACGTAAAAATGCCGCCGACCATGGGGGCGGCGATTCGCTTCATTACGTCGGAGCCGGAGCCGGTGGCCCACATGATGGGGAAGAGGCCGATGCAGGTCACGGCGAAGGTCATGAATTTCGGGCGGAGGCGCTTGGCGGCTCCGGTGACGATGGCTTCGCGCAGATCGGCGAGCGAAGTGAGGCGGCCGGCGCGCTTGGCTTCTTCGTAGGCGAGGTCGAGATAGAGGAGCATGAAGACGCCGGTTTCAGCGTCAATGCCGAGCAGGGCGATCAGGCCGACCCAGACGGCGACGCTCATGTTGTAGCCGGCGGCGTAGAGGAACCAGACGGCGCCCACCGCGGAGAACGGCACGGCGAGCAGGACGATGAACGTCTTCGTGAGCGAGCCGGTATTGAAATAGAGGAGCAGGCAGATCAGCAGCAGCGTGACGGGCACGACGACTTCGAGCCGCGCCTTGGCTCGCTGCATGGATTCGTACTGGCCGCTCCAGGAAACGGCGTAGCCGGTGGGCAGCGTGAGCGACGAGTGCAGGAGCTGGTCGGCGTCGCGCAGGTAGCTTTCGGGATCGCGCCCGGCGATATCCACAAAAACGTAGCCGGTGAGCAGGCCGTTTTCATTGCGGATCATGGACGGGCCGTTCGCGACGTTGATTTGCGCGAGGTCGCTGAGCGGCACCTGTTTCCCGCCGCCGACGTCGACGAGGGCGCGGCCAACGGCTTCGGGATCATCGCGGAATTCGCGCTGGTAGCGGACGTTCACGGAATAGCGCTCCGGGCCGTTCACGACCGTGCTGGCGACTTCCCCGCCGATCGCGGCTTCGACCACCTTCTGCGCTTCGTCGATGCTTACGCCGTAGCGCGCGAGTTGTTCGCGGTCCCATTGCAGATCGAGGAAGTAGCCGTCCGCGGTGCGCTCGGCGAAGACGCCGCGCGTGCCGTTGACGTTCTTCAGCAGGGTTTCCACTTTCGAGCCGACTTCCTGAATCTGCTGCAAATCGGAGCCGGAAATTTTCAGGCCGAGGGGCGTGCGCATGCCGGTGGTGAGCATGTCAATGCGGCCGCGGATCGGCATGGTCCAGGTGTTGTTGACGCCGGGAATTTGCACGGCGGCGTTCATCTGGGCGACGAGTTCGTCGGTGGAGATCGTGTCCGGCGTGAAGTGGCGCAGGATGCGCTGCACAAATTCCGGAGTCCAGGACGAATACCAGGTGTGAACGTGGGGCCACTCGGCGCGCGGCTTCAGGACGATCACGGATTCGAGCATCGAGAGCGGCGCGGGATCGGTGGCGGTATCGGCGCGGCCCGTCTTGCCGAGGACGCGCTCGACTTCAGGGAATTGGCGCAGGATGCGGTCGCTCGACTGCAAGAGCTGCGCCGACTGCGTGACGGAAACGCCGGGCAGCGTGGTGGGCATGTAGAGGATCGCGCCCTCATCGAGCGGCGGCATCGTCTCCGAGCCCAGGTGGTAGAAAACCGGAATGGTGAGAAGCACGATCGCGAGCGCGGAGCCCATGACGGCCCACTTCCAGCGCAGCGTCCAGCGCACGACGGGCTCGTAGACGCTCATCAGGCGGCGGCTGACCGGGTGATTCTCCTCGGATTGAATTTTGCCGATCAGGATGGCGTTGGCCGCGCGGCAGAGCCAGTCGGGACGGAACGAGAATCGCTTGACGCGCGTGAGCAGCAGGCGCAGCGCGGGATCCAGAGTGATGGCCAGCACTGCGGCGACGAGCATCGTCAGCGTCTTCGTGTACGCGAGCGGCCGGAACATCTTCCCTTCCTGCGCTTGCAGCGTCAGGACCGGGAGGAACGAAACGGAAATCACCAGCAACGCGAAGAACGTGGGGCCGGCGACTTCCTTGATGGCGCTGACGATCAGCGGCTGAGGATCGCCCACGCGGCCGGATTTTTCCCAGGCTTCGAGTTTTTTGTGCGTTTGCTCGACGACGACGATTGACGCATCGACAAGTTCGCTGAACGCGATGGCTATCCCAGCGAGCGACATGATGTTGGCGCTCACCCCCATGAAATGCAGCGGGATGAAGGAAAGCAGAACAGCGGCGGGCATCGTGGCGATGGGAATGGCGGCGCTCGGAAAGTGGCGCAGGAAAATCAGGATGATCAGGACGACCGTGATGGCGATCTCGATGATCGTTTGACGGGAGTTGTCGATGGTGCGGTTGATGAGCTGGGAGCGGTCGTAGATCGGGACGACTTTCACGCCCGCGGGCAGGCCCGGCTCGATTTCCTTGAGCTTGCCTTTCACGCTGTTGATCACGTCCAGCGCGTTTTCGCCGCTGCGCATGATGACGATGCCGGAAACGACTTCGCCCGCGCCATCAAGGTCCGCGACGCCACGCCGGAAATCCGCGGGGCCCATGGCGACCTGGCCGACATCCTTGATGCGGATCTGCGAGCCGGTTGCGCTGACGCCTAGCGAAATGTTTCCGAAATCCTCGATGGTCTTCGCGTAGCCGCGGCCGCGGACCATGTATTCGGTGCCGCCAAATTCGAGCAGGCCGCCGCCGGTTTCGTTGTTGCCGCCGCGCACCGCTTCCACCACGCGGCGAATCGGAATGCCGTAGGCGCGCAGGCGGTTCGGATCGAGATTGACCTGATATTGCTGCGAGTAGCCGCCGATCGGGGCGACTTCCGCGACGCCCGGAACCGAGCGCAAGTAGTAGCGCAGGTACCAATCTTGGTACGAGCGCATTTCGGCGAGGCTGTGCTTGCCGGAAGTGTCCACCAGCGCGTATTGGAAGATCCAGCCGAGCGAAGTGGCGTCAGGGCCAAGCTCGGTCTTCACGCCCTCGGGCAGGCGAGGCGTGACGCTGGAAAGATATTCGGTTATGCGGGAGCGGGCCCAGTACATGTCCGTGCCGTCCTCGAACACGACGTACACGTAGGAGTAGCCGAAATCGGAGAAGCCGCGGACGGCCTTGACCTTGGGCGCGCCGAGCATCGCGGTGACGATCGGATAGGTGACCTGATCTTCGATTAGGGTGGGCGTCTGGTCCCAGTGAGAAAGAACGATGACTTGGGTTTCGCCGAGGTCGGGGATTGCGTCCACCGGGAGCGTGACCATGGCCCACCAGCCGCCGATGCAGGCGAGGGCGGTCAAAATGAGGACGGATACTTTGTGCTTGATCGAATAATCGATAATCTTGTTGATCATCGCGTGATTCCTGGTTCCTTGCTTCCGACAGCGCTGAACCCGTTTCGTCTTGTTGTTTCGAGCGTCAGAGCAGAAGCAGATTTCATCGCTTCGCTCGGAATGACAGACTGTTCGCTGGTTCACATCGGGTGTTGATTGTGAGACATCTTCATGGAGTCCGTGTGGTCGTGCATTTCTGCGGATTTATCGGGCGCCATAACCGACGCAGGCGTTGATGCTGCCGGGTCAGACGAAGCGGCAACCGCCGCGTGCGCGGGCGTTGACGCAGACATTGGAGCAGGCGCAGAAGCAGGCGCAGCCGCCGGATTCTTCAGCCGGTTCTCCGAATCGACGAGGAACGTGCCGGCCACGACGATGCGATCACCCGAAGTGATGCCATGCAAAATCTCAACCTGGTCGCCCACCCGGCTTCCCGTCTGAACTTCGCGAGCCTCGAACTTGCCCTGGCCGTGCTCGACATAGACGCGCGTGCGGTCTCCCGAATAAACCAGCGCATCCATCGGCACCGTGACGGCCGTCATGGCGCCGAGCGGCAGATCGACGTCGACGATCATGTCCGGCCGCAGCGCGAAGGAATGATTGTCGAGTTCGAGGCGAACCTTGACGGTGTCACCGCCCGCTTCGGACTGCGGCAGGCTGTCCGCCACGCGCGCGCTAAATTTGCGCCCTCCGCCTTGCAGCGTAACCTGGGCCATGCTTCCCGGCCGCAGCGACAGCGCGTCGGCCTCATTCACTTCGGCTTCGACCCAAATCTGGCTCAGATCGGCAATCTTGTAAAACTCCATTGCGTGATCGAAGTGCATGCCCGGCGTGATGTTGCGGGCGAGAATGATGCCATCCGAGGGCGAAACTACTTCGATGCTGTCCGGCAATTCGCGGGTCTCAGCGATGCGCTTGATTTGCTCATCGCTCATGCCCAAATTGCGCAGGTGGTCGGTGTAGCCCTGAATGCTGCGCAGGCCTTCCTTGGCGATCGTGCCTCCCCAATTGGGAGTAAATTTCGCGCCGTCCTTGCCGTTCGTGGTGCCTGGCACGCGCTCGCTAGCGGCGAGGAATCCGGAAGCGGCCGAAAGGAAATCAGGTGAATAGAAGGATGCGATCTTCTGATCTTTCTTGACGAAATTCCCGACGGAATCGTTGAAGGTCTCGCGGACAAATCCATCAACGCCGGGATTGACGATGTAGGTGCGAATGTCTTCCGGGGTCACGCGGCCCACAACGTGCGCCATGCGGGTGGTGCCGCTCTTATGCACTTCGGCGACGCGAATCCCGGCAAGCTGCTGGGCGTGGCCGTCAATTGCAAGGGGCTGCGCGGACGCGTGCACGATCTTGGCAGAGGGATCGCTGCCGGCGTCGCCTTCGTAGACCGGCACCAGCTGCATTCCGCAATCCGGCGCGATGCCCGGCTTGTCCGATTTGTACGACGGATGCATCGGGTCCACGTAATAAATCACGTGGCGCTGCGCTTTGGTCTGGGTCTGCGAATAGGCGAAGAATCGGCCAAACACGAGGGACGCGACGATAAGTCCTGCCGCGATGAAAACTGCGAGCCTGCTGCGTCGCATGGGGCTAGTCCACCTCTCTGAATCCAGCTTCTCGCTCTCCCCAGAAAGCGCAATTTCTTGCACTTTCGCGAAGACCGCAAACCGGGCCACGAGCCTCGCTCCGCCAAGGCTTGAGCCTGACTGGAATATTTGCATTCCTATGATGGATTGCAGCCGGGGAAACGTCTTTGCGCGGGAGCAAGTTACCGTTTGGGCACGCCCGGCTACGCCACTGGATTAAAACGCCTTATGGGGCTCGCGCCGCCTAAATGCGGATCATCGGTCCTGGGACACGTACCGAAAAACGGCCGTCAGGCCGGAACGCGGGTGCGGGGCCGCTTGCGCTTCCATTTGTAATCCTTGCGCAGAAGGGCCTGATGCTTCTTCACCTGGGCGCAAAGCTCGGCAAAGGCGGCTTTGACGCAGGCGAGGACGTCGGATCCGTCTCCCGTGGCGTGCAACGCGCCCGTAGGCAGCGAGAGGTGAACGGTGAAAACGTAGCTCTCTTTTCGCGCATGCTTTTCGATGTCCGCATGGAGCTTCACGAGGTCGGGAGAATAGCGCTTGAGGAGCTTGTCCAGCTTGGCGCGCTGGCGGAGCATTTCTTTTTCGACGGGCTCGCGCCAGTCTTCCTGGGCATGGCGAACGGTGACTTTCATGGCAAGGCCTTTCCGATGGGTTTTGGGAGGGGTGGCGATGCAAGGTTCGATTCGCGAACGCACGGGCAAATTCAGGATAACAACCTGCGGATGAGGTTGCAAATGACCTCTATTCCAAAATGAGCGGCTTGGACAATTCGAAATCCATTACTTTTCCGGGCAATCGTATTCATCTTCAAAATCAAAGTGGATCTTCGGAAATCTCTTCTTGAGCGACTCCATTTTCGCCGCATCTTGGGTGATCTCGCAATTGTTCCCAAGGCTTATCTGGGTGAGCTTAGGAGCTGCGCTCAAGAAATCTGGCAGATCACTCAAGCCGTTAGAATTCAGTCGCAACGTTGTGAGTTCCGGCATCTCGACAAGAAAACGAGGAATCTCTTTGAGGTTCATGTTGAATTCGAACCTAAACTCCCTGAGTTTGGGCAAGTCTTTGACAAACGAAGGGATTTCCTCCAGTCCGTTCCGCCCCAAATCGAGGTAGACGAGGTTGGTCAGCTGAGACATGCTCTTCGGAAACGCATGGCGTTCACCCGGTTGAGGGCCTGGGTTCCGCGAATCTTGCGCGCCATAAAGAACAAGCTTTTCAAGCGAACGTAGGTTTCCGATGGAGTCCGGTAGTATTGGGTTCATTGCGCACCCATTGCCATTGTCGATGATCAATTCCTTGAGCTGGGCGAGCTTGCCAATTGAGTCGGGAAGCGACTTGGCGTCTTCGAGACAGCTAATGGAAAGCTGCTCCAATTGGGTGTTGTCTCCGATGTGATCCAGCAAAGACGCATTTTCCTGCGAAATCTCAAGCTTCGGTACCCTGACAGCAGGGCTCACAGCCATCGACAGCGGGGATTGGGCGGCAAATTGTTGCGGCGAGGCCGCGCTTCGCGAAAGACTTGTTTTGCTTTTCCCGCAGCTACACGCAAAGGCGAGAGTGAGTGAAAGGAGTCCCGGGCCAAGGCAGCGTCGACTCATGGATATTGCTCAACTGACGAACCTCAATCGAAAGGCTACTTCTTGAATAGATTGTCGAACGCCTGGCGAGCGTCGGTCGGCCGGGAAATACGCTCCGGGGAAGGTGCCGGACCGGCGGGCGGCGCCGAGGGCGCAGTGTCCTTCTCGATCGTGGTGCGAAATTCGTAAAACGTGCACTCGTTGCGCTGATCCTTGCGCTGAATTCGCTCGGGGATGGCCTTCATGCACTCAAAGCGCGCGGCGGTGTCAAAATACGCGCACTGCTTGCAGCAATGCAGCTCGAACGCGCAGCGCGGACACTTCCCTTTCGGGTCGAAACCGGGCTGCAGCACAGCGCCGCAATTCGAGCAGCGCGCCCGCGTGATCGTGCCGACCATGCGCGGCGTGCGCGGGCCGATTTGCTCCTGGCGCGGATGCCCTTCGGGCGCACGCTTCTCTCTCTTTTGGGGCTGGCCAGAGTCCTGGTAGCCCCTCTGCTTATACTTCCGATCCAAGGGAAACCTCCGGGGGGAAAGCCATCTTAACCTGATTCAGAGAAATCAACACGCAAAATAGCGAGCGCGGGAATCATCGCTGCTTTGCATTCAAAACCGTTCGCGGCATTCACGTTTCGTGAGCCCACAGGCGCGCTAATCCTTCAGGGTGCAAATCCGGTCGCAAAAATTTCCGCGGCATTCCTGCATCGGAGAGAATTGCTTCGGCGGCCAAGTAACCGCTACGAACGGCTCCCTCCATTGTGGACGGCCAGCCCGTGGAAGTCCAGTCCCCCGCGAGAAATAGTGCGGCGATGGGGCTTTTTTGCGCGGGGCGCCAGCGGTCCGATCCCGGCGCGGGCGAAAACGTCGCGGACATTTCCTTGACCACGGTTCCCTTCACGAGCATCGCTTCGCGCGTCGCGGGGAGCACTCCGCGAAGCTCCTCGAGACACAGCGCGATAATTTCCTGGCGCGAACGCGTAGACAAACTGTACGACGCGCTGATGACCAGCTGCAGATATTGGCCGCCGTTCTCCGGTTGTGCCGCGCCGCCGCCATAAAGCTGCGTCTTGTTGAAGACCCACTGCGTGGTGCTGTCGAGCAGCGTCAGAAACGGCTCCTTCATCACGGCGCGGTCGAACCAAAGATGCACGCCCGTGATCGGCGAGGCGCACAAATTGCTTAGATTCGAGAACACTGGCTCCTTCTTCACGACCTCCGCTGGCAACAGCTCGGGCAAAATATCCTGCGGAACCGCGGCGAGATAGTAGTCCGCGGTTTCCACCGTGCCATCTTCGCGCTCGACGCCTTCGACTCGGCCGTCGACAATCAGGAATCCGCGCACGCCGGCTCGCAACTGTACCTCCCCGCCCTGCTGGGCCAGTGCCTTGCGGCAGCCTTCGTACAATTCGCCGAGCGGAACGCGGGGAATCCCCAGTCGATAGCCGCGGCGCGTCGAAAGAAACGCCTTCCAGAAAACATCGATGCCGTAACGCGCGTCGATGCGGTCAAGCTGCTCGTCGAGCGCGCTGACGAGGATGACTTCCCAGAAGCGGCGAATCGAGAGATCAGTCTGGCGGTGCTTTTTGAGCCACGCGAGCATCGTCATGCCGGAGCCGCCGGCTTCCGCCTCAAGGTCCGCGGGCTTTCCTCCACTGCGCGCAATCGCGAGAAGCGCCTGGGCGATGCCACGCTTGTCCGCGAGGCCGAGCAAAGGAAAAAACGCGAACGACGCGGCCATGTGCAGCGGCGGCGGCAAAGCCGAAGCCGCGATCGCCCCGCGGCGCCCGTCCGGCGCGGCAAACACAAGCCGGTCGAAAAAACGGATTTGACTTTCCGCGCCGACCCGGCGATAGAAATCCTCGAGATTGGTGCAGCAGCCGAGGGTCACGTGCTGGCAATTGTCGACGTGTTCGCCGCCGGGTAGAACGTAGGACGCGGCGCGGCCGCCGAGGTGGGGCCGCTTTTCGAGCAAACGCACGCGGAATCCGGCCTCAGCCAGCGCGACGGCCGAGGAAAGTCCCGCCAGGCCGCCGCCGATCACGATTACGCTTTTCAATGACATTATTCCGATCATGCCGCCCGAAGCGTGCGCGGGCGAGGAGGGTCATTTTTTCCGCCTTGCTGAGGCGAACGCGTTCGCCGAACACCGCAAAGTCGAGCGATTCAATGCGGGCGAGCAGCGCGCTGTACGTGCGCACGAGAAGCCAGAGCGCGCCGCGGCTATCCGCATCGATCAGATCGAGCAACTCGGAGCATTCCTCATAAATCCGCCAGGCGCGATCGGCTTCGAAACGCAGCAGCTCACGAACGCCCAGCGTGGCTTCGCCGCGCGAAAAATCCTCAGGAGCGACGCCGTATCGAGCGAGGTCTTCGTCGGGAATGTAAACGCGTCCAAGCGCCGCGTCTTCCCGGACATCGCGAATGATGTTCGTGAGTTGAAACGCCAGGCCGAGTCTCTCCGCGAGGTCCAGCGCGCGCGCATCGCGATACCCAAACACGTGCGTGCACGTGAGGCCAACCGTGCCGGCAACACGGTAGCAATATTCGCGGAGGCGGTCGAAGGTCGGATACGACTTGACGGTCAGGTCCATTTCCGCGCCGGAGATCAAGTCATGCAAATAGCGCGCAGGCATGTTGTACCGGCGCATGGTATCGACCAGGGCGGGCAGGACTTCCCTTTCACCGTACAGATATTCTCCAAGGGGCGTCACGGCCGTTCCATCGAAAAACTGAGAGCGGCCAGTGACCGCTTCATCGAACGCGGCGCGCCACTTGGCGAGACCTCGTTGCGTGGTCTCGATATTTTCGCTGACATCGGCGACGTCGTCGACGAGGCGCATGAAGGCGTAAAGGGCGGCGAGGCCGTCGCGCTTGGGTTTCGGGAGAAGATAAAATGCGTGGTAGAAATTGCTGCGGGCGCCACGAGCGATCCTGTGGCATTCCGCGTATGACCACGCGACGGCGCCGACGGGTAAACCCGCCAATTTGTCCACGCTCGGCTGGAAGCAGCCACCCTCCACAATCGCAAGCCGCGCGGGAGCAACAGGCACGGAAGGCTGCGCAAATGCAAAGAGTCGCAGGGCGAGAGCGCGCAGCAGCAGCGAAGCCTGCTTCGATTTCGAGAGCGACGGCCGGCGCTCGAGAGTGTTGTAGCCGGTCGCTTCAATCGCGTCGAGCACGGCGAGGCCACCGCGGCTGAACATCTCAATATCGACGCGCAGCTCGGGGTCGACGCTGCGGGCGAGCGGCATTCCTTCCGCAAACAGTTGCCGCGTCCGCGCGATTAGCTCCTTCATGAGCGAGACGTAGCGCGCGTCAAATCGACGCTGCACAACGTCATCTTCCGTGAGGCCGTGGGCGGCGAGAGCCTCGATCGGAATATAAATACGGCCTTTTTCGAGATCGCGCGTCACGTCCTGCCAGAAATTGGCGAGCTGCAGCGCCGAGCACGTCGCGTCGGAGAGCCGCTGGCGGTCCGCGTCGCGGTAGCCGCACAAATACAGCACCAGGCGGCCCACCGGATTCGCCGAGTAGCGGCAGTAATGGAACACGTCGTCCCAGGTCGCGTACCGCTTCGCGGTCTGGTCTTGCCGAAACGCAATGAGCAGATCGGAAAACGGTTCAATCGGAATGTCGAGCGCCGCAATCGTTTCGTGCAGCGCGATGAAAACGGGGTGCGAGACCCGGCCCGCGTAGCAATCGCGCAACTCCAGATCCCACTCATCGAGTAGGGCCAGGGCTCTCGCGGGGTCGGGGATTTCATCGCCCAGATCGTCGGCCCAGCGGCAATAGGCGTAGAGATTGTAAAAATGCTGGTGGAGGCGGCGCGGCAGGAGCCAGGAGACGACGTTGAAATTTTCGTAGTGATGCGTGGCGAGGCGGCGCGTGTAGCGCTCGGCTTCGGCGACCGTGCAGCCGGACGGGGGAAGGCCTCGCGCGATTTCGAGTTCGGCGGGTATTTGCATGGCAATGGGCCGGGGAGCGCCTGTCACAACGAACGCTCGACAGTGTGGCGGCGTCACCGCCAAGAATAGCTTCAGTGGCTAAAGCCGATCCATTTCGATCCGTTTGCGGCCGGGCTGAAGCCGGGTCCTCCAAGCACGGCTTGCAGCGGTACTTATGGAATCACCGCGACTTTCATTTCGCCGTTGCGGTGCTTCATGTGTTCGAACATTTTCGGGAGATCGGTGAGCGGAATTTCCGCGTTCACGAAATCGCTGGAGCGGATTTCGCCGCGCGCCACGCTCTCCAGCGCCTCGCGGATGAACCGCGGCGTGTGGTGGAACGTCGACTTGATGGTGATCTCCGAATAATGCAGCGCGTTCGGATCGATCGGCACCTGCGTCCCGCGAGGGCAGCCGCCGAAGAGGTTGACGATGCCGCCGCGGCGCACCATTTGCAGCGCCCACTCCCACGTCTGCGACGTCCCCACGGCCTCGATCACGGAATCGGCGCCGCGCTGGCCTTCCGTCAATTCGCGGACGGCCTTTCCAGGATCGCTCAGGTCCGTGGCGATGAATGCCGCGCGCGCGCCGAAGCGCTCCGCCGCGCGAACCTGGTTCGGCCGTTTGGCAAGGGCGATCACCCTCACGCCGCGCGCCGAGAGCACGCGAATAAATTTGAGGCCGATCGGACCGCAGCCGATGACGACCGTCGTTTCACCGGGCTGAATGCCGGTTTCGTGGATGCCGCGCAGCACGCAGGCGAGCGGCTCGACCATGGCCGCATCCTGAAACGAAACGTGCTCCGGAATCACGAGCATGTTCTGGCGGACGATTCTTCCCGGAATGCGGATGTACTCGGCGTACGCGCCGTTGTTGAAGAGCAGGTCCTCGCAGAGATTGCTCTGACCCTTGCGGCAGAAGAGGCACGCGTTGCACGGCGCGGAATTCGAGGGCACGACCCGCGCGCCGACTCTGAGGCCACCGTTCACGTCCGAGCCGAGGGTTTCGACGATGCCGGCAAGCTCGTGCCCGAAGACGGCCGGCGGCGTGATCATGCGCGCGTGGTAGCCGCGCTTCCAGACCTTCAAATCCGTGCCGCAGGTCAAGGCGACCTTGACGCGGATCAACGCTTCATCCGGAGCGACGCGGGGAATATCGACGCTCTCGATTTTTAGATTCTCGCTGCCGTAGAGGACGGCCGCGGTCATGTGGCCATTTCTGCGGCCGTTGTATGTGCTTGAGCTCAAGGATGAATCACCACTTTTAATGAATCACCTACCGGACGGGCCGCGAGCTGAAGCGCCCTGTCCATCTCTTCGAGTGAGAAACGATGAGATATTAATTTTGCCACCGGCAGCCGGCGCGTAAAAATCAGGCGCGCCGCTTCCGCCGCCCGGTCAATCGCGGCGCTGTAGCTGCCTAGAATCTCCTTTTCCTCGACGCCTACCGCCGCCGCGGGGAATTCGATCTTCATCTGCGGGTCGTTCTGCGCGAAAAGAAGCACGCGCCCGCCGGGCCGAACGAGGTCAAGAGCGTCCTTGAGCGCCGAGGGCAGCGGCACGGCGACAAGGACAACGTCCGCGCCTCGCCCTTGCGCGCGCGAACGGATTTCTTCCGCCAGGCGGCCTTCCCGAGGATCGACCGCCAGATCGAACCCGAGGGAAAGGCTCTTCGCGCGCCGCTCGGACATGGGATCGCTGCCAATCACGGTGGCACCCTCGAGCCTCGAGAGCATTCCGAGCAGCAGGCCGATGGGCCCGAGCCCCATCACTACTGCGATCTCGCCCGCAGCCACACGCGCCTTCTCGACGGCTTTGATGCAGGTGTTTACCGGCTCGATGAACGAAGCTTCATCGAAGCTGATATCGTCCGGAATCGCCACCATTCCCCGCTCGGCGACCCAGGGCATGGCGCGCACGTACTGCGCGAAGCCGCCGCCGTTGGGGTCGAAACCGGCGGTCAAGCCGACTTTTTTGTAAGCTGCGCACTGCGAATACAGCCGCCGGTCGCAATAAAAGCATTCACCGCACGGGACGTGATGAAAGCTCATCGCGCGGTCGCCCAATTTCCATTTGGTGACGCCCGCGCCGGCGGCGACGACCGTCCCGGAAACCTCGTGGCCGAAAATCTGCGGCGCGGCGACAAATCCGTACTCGATCTTTTTCAGATCCGTGCCGCAAATCCCGCAGGACGCGACGCGAATCAGCACTTCCCCGGCGCCGATGGCGGGCACGGGAACGGTCTCCACCACGACGCTTCCCTTTCCACGATACACCGCCGCGCGCATGGTCGCCGGAATGCGTTGCGGCGCGGCCGGAGTCTCGAGAATGATTCCCGACTGGCTCATAGCGCGGCCACCGTATCCTGCTCGATCGGGATCAGGCGCTCGGCGATCGTTCCGACAAACGCGTCGAGAAATCCCGCCAGACGGCGCGAAGCCGCGCGCGAGTCGCGAGCGAGTTTCATCAGCGCGGGTAAGCCCGACGGCTTCCGGAGAACCTGCGCTAGAACGCCGGCGATCCGAATCTGCCCCTGCGCGTCGCAGGCCTTGGCGAAATCGTACGGCATGTCAAAGTCCGACGCGTCGCTGACCGCGCGAACCGCGAGCGCCGGAACGCCGCATCGCGCCGCTTCCACAAGGATTACGTAGCTTTCCATATCCACGGCTTCGGCCTGTGCTCCAATTTCCTGCTTTTCCTCGACGCGGGCAATGAGGGTCTTCGAGGTGGCGAGGCGTTCAATTTGGTGCGCTCCACAATTGACCGCCGTCGCGAGCAATTCACGATGGCCGGCCACGGCCACTGGCTCGCCCACTTCGCTGACGAGCCGCGCAGCCAGAATGTCTCCCACGCGAAAACCGTCGCGGAGCGCGCCAGCCAGGCCCGTCGAAATGCAGAGATCCGGCCTGTAGGCGAGCGCTCTCTTCGCCGCGTCCAGCGCGTGCTCCTGCCCCATGCCCGTCAGAACCGCGCGAATTTTTGCGCCTCCCAGCGCCGCTTCAAACACGGGCGCGTCTCCCCGCAAGCGGAGAAAATCTCTTCGGCGCTGCCACGGCGCGAATTCCGCGTGAACCGCGAATGTTACAAGTATTTTCATGAACCCCGACACTCATTCAGGCCGCACGCGCGCCCGCCACTGCCGGCGCGCGTCCCGCGGCGACGTAGCCGTTCGTTTCATACCATTCTACGGCGCGCTCGAGGGCGCCTTCAATCGGCCCGGGCGCAAAACCCAACTCGCGTTCCGCCTTCGAGGCGTCGACAAACATTTTGTGCCGGGACATGCGCACGCCCTCGAGCGGAATCTGCGGCTCGCGGCCCAGGACACACGAGATCCCCGCATCCACGCAACCCGCTGCGTACGCCACGGCGTACGGAATTTTCCATCGCGGCGCGGGGCGCCCGCTCGCGATCGCCAGCATGTCCAGCATTTCTTTGAGCGTCAGATTGCGCCCGCCCAGAATATAGCGCTCGCCGATGCGCCCGCGCTCCGCGGCCAGCAAATGCCCGCGCGCGCAATCTTCCACAGGAACGAAATTCAAACCCGTGTCGACGTAGCCCGGCATGCGGCCGTTCAGAAAATCGACGATGATTTTTCCGGTCGGCGTCGGTTTCCAGTCGCCGGGACCCACGGGCGTCGTGGGATTCACGATCACGACGGGCAGGCCCGATTCGGCAGCGCGCGCGGCGCATTGCTCGGCCTCAAATTTCGAGCGCTTGTAGTGGCCAATCATTTCATCGACGGACGATTTCGTTGCCTCGTTCGGCAATCCGCCCTCGCGTGGAACGGCGACCGTCGCGACCGTGCTGGTATAGACAAATCTCTCGACGCCGGTGTGACGCGCCGCATCGAGCAGATTTTGCGTGCCGGTCACATTCGATTCGTAAATTTCTCGAGGATCGCGCGCCCAAAGCCGGTAATCGGCGGCGACGTGGAACACGCGCGTTACACCTTCGAGGGCACCCGCGAGAGACGTCGGATTTCTCAAATCTCCCGCGAAGCGTTCGGCGTTCAGGCCATCGAGCGCGCGCAGATCGCTCGACGCGCGCACCAGCGCGCGGACATCCTCGCCACGAGCCACCAGCGCTCGGGCCACGTGGCTGCCGAGAAATCCTGTCGCGCCGGTGACCAGCGTCTTCATAGCACCCGCAGTCTTCCGTCCGAGGAGATCAAGTCGTTGTTGGACGGCGGCGGAGGCATCAGCGTCGAGCTTCCACCGGAATGCCCGTTGCCGGGAGTGTTGCCGTGCTCGGTTCGTTCCGGATTGCCGCCCATATGGCCGCCGAGTTGCCACTTCAGCATCTTCCAGGTGTCGCCGAGGTTCCGTTTCGCGCCCAGTACGGGGGTGGTTTCAAATCCCACGTGCATCATGCAATTGGCGCAGCGCGGATCGTTCCCGGGACCGTATTTTTCCCAGGGCGTCTGATCAATCATTTCGCGATAGGAAGCATAGTGATTGTCGGTAATGACGTAGCAAGGGCCCTTCCAGCCGCGCGGGTTGAACGTGGGAGTGCCCCAGGCGGTGCATTCGAGTTCGCGCTCGCCGCGCAGGAAATCGAGGTAGATGGGCGAGACCATCAGGTTGTATTTGTCGAGGAGCGAAACGGCCTCGCGGAATTTTTCGCGAATATCCTGGCGCGTCATGAAAATGTCCGTGGTCTGGACGGCCGTGTAGCCGTAGGCCGGAGAAAGCATGTAACCGTCGACTCCCAGCTTGTCGAGGAAGGAGTAGAGGTCGGCAATTTCGTTTAGGTCGGTTTCCTTGTAGATCGTGGTGTTGGAGCAAACCAGGAAACCGGCGGCCTTGGCGGCTTTGATCCCTTCGATCGCTTCGCGAAACACGCCGTCGCGCTCGACGCAAAGATCGTGCGTGCGCTCCAGCCCGTCGAGATGCACGTTGAAGAAGAAGCTCGAGGTGGGCTTGAATTCGTGCAGGCGCTTGCGGATGAACATGCCGTTGGTGCAGAGAATGATGTGGCGCCCGCGATCCAGAATTTCCTTGGATAGCCTGCCGATCTCGGGATAGATCATCGGCTCGCCGCCGCAAATCGAGACAATCGGAGCGCCGCACTCATCCGAAGCCGCGAGGCACTGCTCGACGGTCATGATTTCATTGATCGTCGACTTGTACTCGCGGATGCGGCCGCAGCCGGTGCACGTCAGGTTGCAGGCGTGCAGCGGCTCAAGCATCATCACCATCGGGAATTTCTTGGCGCCGCGGAATCTCTGGCTCGCCACATAGCGCGCGAGCTTCGTCGTCATGCTCAGGGGATATCTCAATTCACTCTCCTAAATCGTCGTCTGCCGGTCGAATTCCCGCGGCTCCAGGACCAGCCCTCGATACGGCGCGGTCCGGGTGGCCACATTGCGGTATCGAGCCAGCGCATACAGCGGGAAATAGTTCCGGTACAAGTGGTATTTCAGATAAAACACGCATGGAAAACCGGTGCCCGTAAATTCCGATTCCGCCCACGAGCCGTCCGCCTGTTGCTGCTCGACGAGGTGATTCATGGCGCGCGTGATCGCAGGGTCCGTATACTCCGCGGCCGCCAGCAGCCCGATCAGGCCCCAGGCGGTCTGGGACGCCGTGCTGACGCCCTTGCCCTTGAGCGCCGGATCGTAATAAGAGGCGATTGATTCGCCGAAGCCGCCGTCGGAATTTTGCACCGAGCGCAGCCATCCGACCGCACGCTGGCAGTAGTCCCGCGCCGTCAGCGCGACCGTTTCGAGCGCACGCAGCACGCCGCTCGTGCCGTAGACGTAGTTCACGCCCCAGCGCCCGAACCAGGGGCCTTCGTCGGTCTGATCCTTTAGCAAGAATCGCACGGCCCGCTCGATCGCCGGATGCGATGCCGGCCAGCCGTAGCGGCCCAGGCACTCGACCACGCGCGCGGTCACGTCCGCCGTCGAAGGATCGATCATGGCGTTATGGTCGGCAAACGGAATCTGGCACAGGAATTGGCGGTCGTTATTGTGGTCAAAAGCGCCCCAGCCGCCGTCGCGATTTTGCATTGCGAGCAGCCATGTAAGACCGCGGCGCACGGCCGCTTCCATGCGTGGCTTGTCGGGATAATCGACGCGCTGCAGGGCCATCAGCACAAACGCGGTATCGTCCACGTCCGGGTAGAAATCATTGCGAAACTCAAATGCCCAACCGCCCGGCATCACACCGGGAGTTTTCAGCATCCAGTCGCCCGATCCGCTGATCTGGCGCTTGAGGAGCCAACTGGCGGCCTCGACGAGCGCAGGATGATCGGGTGGAAGGCCGGCCTCTTCGAGGGCGACCATCGCGATCGCGGTGTCCCAAACGGGCGAAACGCAGGGCGCGACCCGAACCGTGTCACCCTCCTCGATCTCAAACCGCGAGAATTCGTCGATCTCGCGCGCCGTGATCGGATCATCCGGCGAATGGCCCAGCGCAACGAGCGCGAAGATGGCGTTCATCATGGCCGGATAAATCGCCGCCAGGCCTTCGCTGCGCTCGAGGTGTTCGAGCATCCACTCCCGCGCCTGCCGCAGCGCCCGCTGCCGCAGGGGCTTCCAGGGAACGCGCTCGTACAGCTTCAGGCCGCGATCGAGCGCCAGGAAAAAATTCCGCCAGCTGAACAGTTCCTTGTCCCACTGGAGGGCCAGAGCCTTTCGCGAAGGATCGCGGTACAGCTCATCGACGTTCAAACTACCAGGAACGTTAAACAGCGGCTTGTTCGCATAAAGAATCGTGAGCGGGATCACGATGCCGCGCGTCCAAGACGACATCTCATAAATGTTAATCGCGAACCAATTCGGGAGCAGCATCAGCTCGGGCGGGATCGCAGGGACCATGTCCCATCCGACCGCCCCAACCAGCGCCAGGTAAAGCCGCGTATACGAATTCGCCGCTTCTAGGCCGCCCAGCTCGTGGATGCGTTTAACGGCCAGCCGCAAGTGCCCGCACTCTGGAGCGTCACCGGCAAGCCGCAAAGCGACATACGCCTTGATGGTGGCATTGAGCTCGGAAGGTCCGCCAAAATAGATATTCCAGCCGCCGTCTTCGAGCTGGCGGCGGCGAACATAGTTCGCAAGCTTGGGAATACGATCCGATTGCGCTTTGTTGATGACGTGAAGATAAAAAATGTAGTCGGATTCGAGCGTTGTATCAGCTTCAAGTTCGCCCATCCAATAGCCTTCAGAAGCCTGTAAGGAAAGGAGATAGTTCACGCCGCGGTCGATTGTGTCGGAAAGGCGTTCGGAGAGGGCCGTGAGAAGTCCGGCGGACCTCGGGGCGGCAGAGTGCTCGAATTGAATGCGAGTTCCCAGTGCCATTTTGGTTGTTCTCAGCCGTACTGGTTCTTTGATGCAGTCTTAACGGAGAGGGTTCTACCGGATACACCAAACCAGCAGCCCTCAGAACGTCATTGATATGGCTTGAGACTGTCGGACCAATCCGAAAGGATATTCTAGCGCAGCCCCAAGCTCTTAGTCCCTGGAATTCCCCGTTGGCATTATCCTAGGTCTAAAGACGTGGGTCAACAGGGATTGCTCAGATTACAAGCCTCGACAATCAAGGAGATAGTCAGTTCGGGGTGGAGCCGAATTGAGGGCCATTATCCGCTTTTCGGTAGGGTCCTGGCTTCGAGCTTCTTGATCCGTTCGGCCAGTTCCGGTAGGCGGGCAAGCCAGACGAATTGCTCCTTGAATTTCGCCAGCGGCCTAGCGGGCGTGCCCCACACGAGTTGGCCCTTTCGAATCGTTTTCCCGGTGGGAATGCCTGCCTGGGCGCCCAAGATAGCGCCATCTTCGATTTCGCAGTGGTCGGCGATGCCAACTTGCCCCCCGATCGCCACGTTGGCTCCGACGGTTGACGAACCAGAGACACCGGTCTGCGCCGCAATGACCGTATTCTCGCCGATGGTCACGTTATGAGCCACGTGGACCAGGTTGTCGAGCTTGGTTCCGGCGCCGATTTTCGTCAGGTCGAGGGATCCACGGTCGATGGTGGTATTGGCGCCGATTTCCACGTCATCCTGAACTTCGACGCCGCCGACCTGCGGGAATTTGAGGCGCTTGCCGTTTTCCGAGACGTATCCAAAGCCGTCCGAGCCGATGACCGCGCCGGAGTGCAAGATCACGCGATTTCCGAGGGAAACGCCAGAATATATCGTGACACGAGGGAATAAGCGGCACCCTCCCCCGAGCTGCGAGCCCCGACCCAGAAAACAGAATGCGCCGATTTCCGAGCCTGCACCGATTCTTACGTCATCCTCAATCACGGCGTAAGGACCTACTGATGCTCCCGTGCCGAGCCTGGCCGATGCCGCGATGATGGCCGTCGGATGGATTCCGCTCGCTATGGTGGACGCGGGAATCAACCAAGCGGCAGCGCGCGCGAATGCTGCCTTGGGATCGGTGGCACGAATCAGAATCTTGCCGGGGAGCGAAAGACTGGGCCCGATCACGGCACACAGGGCGGCGGAGGCGGCGGCCCCTTGCAAGTGGCGCGGCGAGTCGACGTAGATCAGGTCCCCGGTTTTCGCCGATGCGGGCGAGGCAACCCCGGAAATGGCAACGCCACCTTCGCCCTCCAGGGCGCAACCGAGGAAATCTGCCAATTCTTTCGTCGTGCGTGTCATGAGCGGTCTCCTCGTTCCACGGCTTCCGTTTCATGTTCATTGCGTTCGGCCGCGGCGCGCCGGTTGCTTCGCATTTCGCGGTTGCGCGCCTTGTGGTGGGGCGTCTTGTAAAGCGGTGGCTCGCCTGGCGGGCGCGTTTTCCAGCGGCGATGCACCCAGAGCCATTGGTCGGGATATCGCCGAATGTAATTTTCGATTACACGGGTGAACCGCTGCGTGTTCTCGCGTATGTCCGCGGCGTCATGCCCGGTTTGCACGAGCTCGATCTGTGGCTCGAAGCACAGGCGGTATTTGCGAATCGCGCGGTCCCAGTGGACAAAAACCGGTACGACCACCGCGCCTCTGTGGAGCGCAAATCGCGCCAGACCCGCCGTGGTGCACGCGGGAATGCCGAAGAAATCGACGAAGACCCCTTCGCTCAGACCCGTGTTCTGGTCCGCGAGGACGCCGACCGTGCCTTTTTCCCCCAGAACTTTCAGGACGGCGCGCGCCGACTGATTTTTATCGATGGGCCGATTTCCGCTAAGGCAGCGGTATTTCGTGATGAGCGCGTCCACGCGCGGATTGTCGATGGGGCGGACGAGAAAATGCAGCGGATTCCCGTATAGCGCCTGGGCGAGCGGGGCCAGCTCCCACGCGCTCATGTGGCCGGTGAGAAACAGGACGCCCTTGCCGCGCTCCTGCGCCCGGGCAAAATTCTCGAAGCCCTCGAGCAGTACGATCCGGTCGATATTCGCTTTCGTGTAGCTCGGGAAGTGAGCGAATTCGCCCGCCATCCAGCCGAGTTGCCTCACCATTCCACGAATCACGGCGCGGCGCTGCTTGGGAGTCCAATCCGGAAATGCGAGCGCCAAATTTTCCGCGGCCGCAGAGCGCAGACTCGGACGCATCCAGAAAAGAAGCGCCGCGGTGCATGCGCCGGTGAACCTCGCCACTGGGCGCGGCAGCGCGCCGATCGTCTTGAGCAGCAGCCAGACGGCTGCGTATTCCAGGCGTTCCCGCACGGTGGGATTATAGCGGGTGGGGGGAGAAATCGTGACTGGTGACTCGTGACTGGTGACTGGTGAACACCTTTCGTTGCGGCGAATGGCGCCCGACCGATTCTTGGTCTGGAATTTCCCAGCGCTGCTGGGCTTGCTACTGAAAACGGGTTTCGGCGATGCTAGACTCAACCGCTTGAGTTCCACGCCTCCAATCCGCTCGCGCGCTGCTGGAGAAGGCAGCTTTGAAATTCCGTGGTGGGGGATTCCGCTGGTCCTGATCGTGTTGTACGTATGCCTGTTCAGCGGCCTCGGTGCGATTGGTCTGGTTGGTCCGGACGAGCCGCGCTATGCCGCGATTGCGCGCGCCATGGCCGAGACGCACGACTGGATTACGCCGCGGCTCTGGGGCACGCCCTGGTTTGAAAAGCCGGTGCTGTATTACTGGGCGGCGGGAATGGCGATGAGGATTTTCGGCGTGAGCGAATTCGCCGCGCGGTTGCCTTCGGCGCTGGCCGGCCTGCTGGCCGTCGTTGCCATCGCGTGGACCGCGCTGCGCTCGTACGGCCTCGGCGCCGCGTGGTATTCGCTCCTCATGCTGCCTACATCGGTGGCGATGATCGGATTCTCGCGCGCCGCCGGCCCGGACATGCTGTTCGCGGGGCTGATCACGGCGGCGATGGCAGCCGCCGTCGAGATGCTGCAGACGCAGCGGCCGAGTGCATTCCTGCGAACAGCCTTCGGATTTTTTCTGGGCGCCGCGGTCCTTGCCAAAGGCCCGGCCGCTGTGATTCTCGCCGGAGGCGCAACGCTTATCTGGGCCGCAATCTCTCGTAATTGGCTCGCGCCACTTCGTTTTCTGCACCCGCTGGTCGTCACAGTGTTTTGCGCCACGGCGCTGCCATGGTACGTCCTTTGCGCGCTGCGCAACCCCGATTTTCTGCGCGTCTTCATCTGGCAGCACAATTTTGAACGATACACGACGCCCATTTTCGAGCATCGCCAACCGGTGTGGTTTTACGGATATATTGTCTTGCTCGCGGTTTTGCCCTGGATTGCGTTTTTCTTCGGGGCTCTCTTCCGCGCGGCCCTCCGCCTGAAACAGAGGGCGGCAATCGAATCGGCTGATCTCTTTTTCGTGTGTTGGGCAGTGTTCCCGATTCTATTTTTCACTTTTTCGCAGTCGAAGCTTCCCAGCTACATCTTGCCGGCAATTCCGCCCCTTTTCCTTTTGCTCGGCCGCTGGGTTTCGGAATCGATTCAGGGAAACAGCAAGGGGGCGATTCGCGCTCTCGCGTGGACAGGTGTAGCTCTATTGCTGGCGGCAGCGGCTCTCGCTGCGACGGGATTACGCACCTTCTATTACCCAAGCAGAGACATTCGGGTCGGGTTGCTGATTTTCATCCTTGGAGCCGCCGTGGCAGTGCTCGCGTTCAAAAAGCGCATGATGGCAGGCTTCGCGGTGATGGCGCTCACGGTGGTCGCGGCTGTGAAGATGGCGAATTTCGTCGTCCTGCCTGAACTTGACTCCGTGGTTTCCAATCGCCAGCTCGCAACAAAGCTGTCGCAGGACGGCGCGTCCCATGGAGACCTCGCACTCTATCGTGTGTCACGAGAAACAGAATACGGTCTGAACTACTACCTAGAGCGCAAAATCTCGACCTGGGTTCCGGGCAAGAGCGAGCCTGAATGGATCTTGGGATGCCCCCCGATGGATACGCAGATCGCGGATCGATATGAAGTAGTGGACGACAACCCGCTCAACAGATATATTCCACCCTTTTCTCTCTACCGCAGAAAGTAGCGTGCTCAGGAGAGCTCTGTGTTTGTCCGGGGCACGCGCCCCAAACAAGCCCGAGATTGTTTCTGTGGAAATCTTCGACGCGAACGAAACATTTTGGAACCTCTCCGCTTCTCCCCCTCGAGACGCTGTTTCTTAACACAGCTGTAACGGCGCCTGGCTGATGAATGTTTCACGGCCTATACAAGCTTTTGACAATCATCCGACAACGCCGTGACAACCCGTCCGCGCGCGATTTGATATTTCCTTATGACGCAAATCGAAAACTGGCGCCAGCCCTCAATCCTTCTCCCTTCCTGGCGCCAGAATTTCGATATTCAAATTTGAAGAGGTGACGAATATGAGGTGTGGTGGTCGGTTGTTAAAGTCTCTGCTGTTTTCCAGTTTTGCTCTGCTCGTTTTCCCCGCCTTGACCTTCGCTCAGCACTATCAACAGACCAACCTGGTCTCGGACATTCCGGGCATGGCGCCGGTTCATGACCCGAACCTGCAAAATCCGTGGGGGCTGACTCGCAGTCCCGGCGGCAGCCCGTGGTGGGTGTCGAACAACAACTCCGGCACGTCGACGCTGTACAACGGCGACGGCTCGATCGTGCCCATCAACGGCAACGGAGTGGTGATTGTTCCGCCGCCGGCGTTCAATCCGGGCGCGCTCTCTACCCCAACCGGGATCGTCTACAACGGCAGCAAAGCCGATTTTCACCTGAAGAATGGCAGCAACGCGCACTTCATTTTCTCCACCGAGGATGGAACGATCTCTGCCTGGGCAGGTGGTGTGGAAGCGGAACTCGAAGTCGACAACTCTGACAAAGGCTCGGCGAATGGCGCTGTCTACAAGGGCGCTACCTCCGGCGAAATCAACGGCAACAAATACCTCTATGTCGCGAATTTCCGTTCGGGACGAGTGGAGGTGTATGACACGACATTCACGCGCGTGCATCTTGGCGAAGACGCGTTCCAGCCCGGCGACGATGAGGAAATTCCCGAAGGCTTTGCGCCGTTCAACGTGCAAAACATCGGCGGCGAGCTGTTCGTCACCTACGCCAAGCAGGATTCGTTCAAGCACGATCCCGTGGGCGGGGACGGCTTCGGCTACGTGGAAATCTTCACGCCCGCAGGCAAACACATCGGCCACCTCCAGCATGGCGACTGGCTGAACGCGCCGTGGGGCGTGGTCTGGACCACCCGCGATTTCGGCGAGTATAGCAACGCCATTCTGGTAGGCAACTTTCGCAGCGGCTGGATTGCGGCGTATGACGGCTTCACGCACCAGTTCCTCGGCTTCCTGAGGAATCCCGACAATTCACTGATGTTCATCGACGGGCTCTGGTCGCTCACCTTCGGAAATGACGGGTCGGCGGGACTGGCGAACACGCTATATTTCAGCGCGGGAATCCAGAATGAACTCCACGGTCTGTTCGGCACGATAACGCCGACGGACGGCTTGGACGGGGATGAGGAGTAGGTAGGAGCGAATGGCTAGTGGCTAGCAAAACCTGATTCGCTTGCCCTGGGGCAACGCTCAGGGCAAGCGGATCTCCCTTCGGCCAGGCTCAGGGCAAGCCCTTCGCCGGGCTCAGGGCAAGCGGGTCACGGCCTCTTACGGCAAACTCACGAGGAAGAAACTCACGATGCGGTTTTCGTAGCTGCGCTTTTCTTCGTCGACCATCCCGGCGTAATTCCCGTGGGGCAGATCGACCAACTCGTGCGGCGGCGCGGAAATGCGAAAGAGCGCGGAAGTCGACGCGGTGAGCTTGGGGTCGTCCGGAGATTCAAGATAAAGCTGCGCCACGCCCGACAGTTTTCCGATCTGAGTGGTCAGGCGCGGCGCGTTGCGGTACGGCTGGTTCAGCCAGTCGAAAATCATCTGCGACGTGCGGGTCACAAACGGCACGGACCCAAGGCCGAAGCGGCTGACCTGAAGCCCGACCATGTCATTCGGATGGGTATACGGAGAGTCCGCCGCAACCGCGCGGACGCGGTGGTCATTCACCGCCTCAGCCAGCGCAACGTAGGCGCCCATGTTCGCGCCCCACAATCCGAAGCGGTCCACGTCGACGTCGCCGCGCTTGGCAACCGCGTCCATCGCGGCGCGCAATTGACCGACTTCCTGAAATCCCAAGGAGGAGCGCCCGTCGTTCGTTCCCTGCGCCGAAAAATCGAAAATGAGCACGTTGAATTGCTGATCTTGCAGGGACGAAGCCATGGTCAGCAACTCGCCGCGGCTTGATTCATAGGCGGGGCAAAGCACGATGGTGGGCGCGGTCTTCCGGCCGGGGAAAAACCAGCCGTCGCGCTCGACGCCGCCCGTCGTGTACACGAGCTTTTCCGGATGGCCGGGAAAGCCCTGAAGGCTGATATCCGAATGGCTGCGCGCCGGATTAATCATCCGGTAAACGAGAAATCCGGAAACCGCGGCTGTCGCAAGAAACGCAAAAAGCGCGAGCGCCAGAACGGCGATCGCGAACTGGGTGTGCCACGTCGTGGGATGTCGAATTTCGGAAAGAAAACCCATGCGCTAGGATTCGTCGCCACACCGCGAGGCTCTCTCTTCCAAACCATCTGCCGCAAGAGAGGGATTCGCTCGGCGGAAAAATCGTAACACAGTTACCGGCTTGGCAAGGACCAACGATCCACCAGCTGTTTCCGAAGTGCATCCACCCTCCCGCTCGATACCCTCCGTATTATAATAAATATGGTAAGAATGGTTATGCACGCGACGAGCCAAAGGCTGGGGACCGAACCCATGCAGATTGTCGATCTGCGGCAGTTGTCCTCCTGGCAGCTCGAGCCCTTGCTGGCCGAGGAGGCGCAGCAATGGCGCGAAGAGCTGTGCTGGGATTACCGCGCCTCGTCCGAGCTGATCAAGAAGTTCGTCGACGCGCGGTCGCTGACCGGCTCCGCGATTTTGGAAGACGGGCACCCGATCGGGTACGCGTTTTACGTGCTGGAGGAACATAAAGGGCTTGTCGGCGGGCTCTTTGTTTCACCCCGCTATTCTCAGCAGGAATTGAGCAGGCAACTGCTGACCGACACGCTGACGACGCTCAGCGGCATTCCAAAGCTCGAGCGCGTCGAGGCGCAACTAATTCCGTTCGGCTACCAGCTCGATTCCGTTCTAAACGAGTACGGTTTCCGCTTGTACACGCGGCAGTTCATGATTTCCCGGCTGGACTCGGTGATCGGGGAATCCTTTGACGTGCCCACAGGAATGATTCGTGAGGGGCCGGGCGCGGGGCTGATTCTGGAGCGCTGGGATCATCGCTATTTCGACCCGTGCGCGCGGCTGATCCAGCTGGCGTATGCGAACCACGTCGATGGCGAAATCAACGATCAATATCGCAGTGAGTCGGGCGCGCTGCGTTTCCTGAAAAACATCATCATCCTGCCGGGATGCGGCCAGTTTCAGCCGGAGGCCTCGTTTGTGCTCCGCGCTCCCCACGCGAATCATCTCGTGGGCGTGGTTTTGAACTCGCGCGTGGCCGAAGGCGTGGGCCACACGACGCAAATCTGCGCCATGCCCGGCTATCAGGGCCGCGGCCTGGGGCGGCGGCTCATGGAGGCTTCCCTGCGGGCGCTGCGCGTGCGGCACTTCACCACCGTTTCGCTGACGGTGACGTCGGGCAACGGGCGCGCCGTGCTACTGTACGAGAAGCTGGGATTTCAGACAGTGAAGAAATTCGCCGCCGGCGTGTGGACTACGATTTAGGTTTCCGGCACGACTCCAGTTCGCGGCAGGCAGATTATTGTCATTCCGAGCGAAGCGAGGAATCTGTCTCGGTTTTTCAATCGAAGAGAGATTCCTCGCTTCGCTCGGAATGACAAAACAGAGAGACTTTGGACCAGCCGTGACTTGCCGGGCACTTCTCCGCCCTCCGCCTTGCTGAGCGATTCGCGCCTTGCCATACTGAAAGCTATGGGTGGTAAGGCAATCCTCGCTTCGGCACTGCTGTCCCTCCTGGTCGCTTCCGGCGCGGCGCGCGCGGACGAGATTCGCCTGAAGGACGGAACCAAAATCATCGGTACGATTGTTGGGTTTGAGAATGATTCCTTCCGCGTGGAAACATCCTACGGCTTCGCTCTCATCCGAAAGGACAAAGTCGCGGATATCAATATCACCGCGACGAAGAAGGAACAGGAGCCAAAGGCCGCCAAGCCCGCGGCCGCACCGGAACCCGCTGCTCCGAGCACGACGCCCGCTATTGATCCAGCCGTCGTGAAGCAGTCTGCCTCGTCCGGCGGCGCTTCGCCGGGCAGCGCTTCAACGGATGCCGCTTCGATCACCGCTATGCGCGCACCGATCAATTCGGGAGTGCCCTCGAATTCCGCGGCGAAGGCCGAGATACCGCCGCCGAAGATGAAAACCGTGGCCGCCGAGGCGCCTGCACCGCCCGTGGCTGCGCCCGTTCCTCCGCCGCCGCCCGAGCCACCCGTCATTCACGACGAAATACGCGGCAACCAGTATGTCAACGAGACCTACGGATTTCAGATGTACAGGCCGCCCAGCTGGGACCTGATCCCGGCGGCGCGCAAGGCGCTGCCCGACGCCGTCGCCGCGCTGGGCACGAGCGACCAGACCACGCTGCTCGTGATCGGACGCGCGCCCGCGAAAGATTCTCTCGACGCGCACGCCACCGCCACGGAGAGCGCGCTGAAGGATGTGTACGAAAATTACCGCCTCATCTCGACCCGCACGTTGTCCGTGGCCGGCGTCCCGGCCATCGAGCAGCGCTCGCGCGGCACTGTGGATGGCCGCGACTGGTCCGTGATCCTCCTGACGCTCTTCAAGGACAACAACGCCTACACGCTCATGGGCATGACGTGGGCGAATTCCGACCTGATTCAGGTCCAGGAGAACGTGATTGCCAAAGCGGTGGGAAGCTTTACGTTTGTGAAGCAGTGACTAGTGGCGAGTGGCTAGTGGCTAGCAACCCCGACCCCCGCGATCCACAGCCCTGGGTTTGCTAGCCACTCGCCACTAGCCACTAGCCACTTCCACACTCACCGTGTGATACCCCGTCGCTCCGTCCGGCCACTCGCCCGAACGAGACGATGTCTGCAGTTTGCCGCTCGCGTCGGTGGCGCGCACTTGGATTTCGTGCTTGCCCTGGGGTGGATTCGCCCACACGTACCGCCAGAACGCCCAGATTTGCGACGGGATTGGGTTACTGAAAATCTGGCAGGGGCTCCAGGTGGCGCCGCCGTCGGTTGAGATTTCCACTTTGGCGACACCCACTTCGTTCGCGACGGCCCATCCGCTGATGACGAAACTTTGCCCCGCGATTTGCTGCGCGTCGTGCGGATCGTCGATCACGGATTGCAGTTGCCGCTCGCCCGTGTCCGACCAGCCCATCCATTCCCAGTAGCCGTTGTGGTGCTTGTCGACCAGCTCGATGCGCGTGAGCCATTTCGGCGTCTTCATGCCGTAAATCCCCGGCATGAGGACGCGCAGCGGAAAACCGTGGACGCGCGTCAGCGGTTCGCCGTCCATGTCGTAAGCGAGAAAATTCGCGCCGCGCGTTAGCCGCTCGATCGTGTGGCCGGTTGTGTAACCTTCCGCGGCGTAGAGGATCGCGTACTTCGCGTTCGGCTTGACCCCGGCGCGTTCTAGCAGAGGCCGCAGCAGCGTGCCGCGCCAGTTGGCCGTGTCGATCAGCCCGCCCGCGACTTGGTTGGAAATGCATTCGAGCGTGAGCGTCGTCTCATACGGCGCGACCTTGCGAACGTCGTCATAGTCGAAGTGCAGCGGGTCCGTCACCAAGCCGTCGATGGTCAGCGACCACTTGTTCACATCCACCGCAGGCTCGCCGTGCGACGACGTGATGTAAAACTGGTCCACCGGAGCAATCGCGCGCAGCGCCGCCTCCGGGCCAAACTTCTCGTAGGCCCTGACGTTGACCTGCGAAGCGCCAAATCCATACGCCAGCGAACGGTACAACGCATATGGCAGGAGCAACCCCAGCCCCGCGCCTCCGGCAATCGAAATGAATCTGCGGCGTTCCATGTGGCTTTGTTCGACTGTACCACCACTAGATGTTACGGCGGAACACAGCGATCGGATGACTGTGTGATAGCACAATTGACCCCAGGGACGAGGCAGCCTATAGTCCGCTCCGCACACACTAAGGCTGCAGGAGGTGCCTTCCATGCGGAAATTGCTTCCCTTCCTACTACTCTCGTTTCTGCTCGCAACCACGCCGAGATCGTTCTCACAGCACATGAATTTGCCGGATTCTCCATGTGCGAACGTGGTGTCCACTAGTGACTCAGTCGAGTGCCTTTCGAAGGCTCGCGTTTCTTCCGATGCAAAACTGGATTCTCTTTACCGGGAAATTCAGTCGAAGCTAGAAGCGGACGAAGCAAAAAGTCTCCTCGCGACGGAGAAACTATGGATTCAGTACCGCGACGCGAACTGCGAGGCCGAGCGGAATTTGTATGGGATAGGAACCGCCGCAGGACCCGCCTATATCGCGTGTCTCGAAGCGATGACCCGAGAACGCACAAGGGAACTGCGTATAACATATGCTGTCAGGTTGAAAAAACAAGCGAGCGGAGATTGACTCCAAAGTCCGCCTAGCATATGGTTCTGCTCAAGGGCAGGGTGGAAATTTCCGAGGTTCTTCAAATGAAAAATAAGCGATTGGCTTTGCTGCTCGGGACCATGGGTCTTCTCCTGTTTTGCGGGCCGGTGCTCGCGCACCATGGCCGGTCGAATTACGACGTGACGAACACTGCGACCGTGAAGGGAGTGGTGACGCAGTTCGATTGGGTCAATCCTCACGCGCTCATCTACCTCGACGTCACGGGCGACGACGGAAAAACTGAAAAATGGATTGCGGAAACGAATAGCCCCAATACGTTGGCGCGGCAGGGCTGGAACAAGACGACCGTCAAGGTGGGAGACGAGGTCACGCTTGTCGGCCATCGCGTCAAGGGCGGCGGCACCTACATTAATTTCAGCAAGATTACATGGCCGGACGGCCGGGTGCTCACTCCCGCTGTGCAGAATTGAAAAGCGGCTACCGATGAAAAATCGATCGATTCACCCGATTTTCTGCGCGCTCGCGCTCTTCGTTTTCTCAACGGCGTTAGCCGCCCAGACCGCTGAAGCGCAGGGCGCAAAGAAAGCGCAGGCAGCCGCCCCTACGCCGGACCTGACCGGAGTTTGGGCGAATATCACGGAGGTCGGCCCCACATTCAATGCGAAAGAGGGCCCTTCGTTCCAGCCATGGGCAGAGGCGAAGTGGAAGGCCAACAAGAACGACGACCCGGGACAGCCGGCCATCACGAATGGACGAGTCAACCTGGACCCGACCGTGGCAAGTTGTTTTCCGACCGGCATGCCCCGCCTCATGACCGAGGTTTTTCCTTTCGAGATCCTGCAGGTTCGTGATCGAGTGCTCATCCTTTTTGAAAAGGATTATTTGGTGAGCCACATCTGGACCGACGGGCGAAAACTTCCCGAGGACCCGGATCCCACCTACATGGGCCAATCCGTCGGTAAGTGGGAGGGGGACACGCTCGTCGTCGACACGGTCGGCCTGAAGGACATCACCTGGCTCGACCGGCAGGGGCATCCCCACAGCGACGCGTTGCACGTCACGTGGCGCGTGCGGCGGATCACCCACGATCGTTTGCAGATCGACTGGACCTTCGACGACCCGAAGGCCTTCACCAAACCCTGGACGGGGCGCACGATCTACCGCCACCACCCCGATTGGACCCTCGAGGAATTTATCGCCTGCGAAGACCGTTTGCTGCACGGCGGAGAATCGCTCGAGCAGAAGGCCGTCAAAGAAGGCGGGCAATAGGCTTCGATTTGCTGGCCGCCTTCGCTGTCATCCCGAGCGAAGCGAGGGATCTGCTTTTCTGACCACCGCATGAAAAAGCAGATTCCTCGGGCCAACCCGCCCTCGGAATGACAATCTGTTTGCGACTGGGGACTAGAATTTCGTGACTTCCGAGAAATGGAAATTTCGGACCTTCATCGCCGGCACGACCATGTCGAAGGACTCTTCCCCGGCGGAGCGAACGGCGGGGCCCATCATTTCAACGTTTGAAAGCATCTCCAGAACACCCTGATTGAAGCGGAAATTGCGGACGCCACCGGCGATTTTTCCATCCTGCACGAGAAACGTTCCGTCGCGCGTCATTCCCGTGAGCACTTTTTCGTAGGGATCGACGTCGCGGATGTACCAGACGCGCGTGACGAGGATGCCGCGGTCGGTTGAGCGCACCATTTCGTCGACCGAGGATTTTCCGCCTGAAAACACTAGGTTCATCGGCGCTTCGCCCATGTCATTCGGCAGAGAGAAGCCATGACCAGTGGGCTTGGCCTTCATTTTCTTGGCCGTGGAGCGCGCGTAGACGAGATTCTTCGGCACGCCTTTGTCCACGAGCAAAACTTTCCGGCGGGGGATTCCCTCGCCGTCGAACGGCGCGCCCGATTGCAGCGGGTGGTAGGCGTCATCAGCAATGGAGACATTTTCGCCGAGGAGGCGCTTGCCCATGCGCTTCGTGAAACAGGACCGCTGGTCGGCCATTGCGGTGCCCGCGAAATCATAAAAGAGGAAGCCGACGAGATCGAGCGCGGCCGAGGGCTCGAGGATCACGGTCCAGCGACCGGGCGCCACTTCGGCTGGATTGCGCGAGGCGGCGGATTTTTCGCTAGCGCTGCGCGCCATCGCGTCAGGATCGATCTGGCCAAGGTCGGGGGAATTGGCCTTGGCCCAGCCGGAGGAGTCCGGTTCGAGAATCGTGATGGAAAATTCGGCGCGCGTCTGGCGGTGCGTGGCGAAGAGGCCCCTCGTGTTGGCGATCGCCGATTGCATGACACCCGTCGAAAAAATGCCGGCGGCGGTTTGCTTGCTCTTTTCTGCCAGCACCGCAACGCGTGCGACGGCGCGGGCGCGATCGGCGGGCGTGGCATGGGCCGTGTTCTCAAAATAGCGCGCGACCTTCTGGTATTTTTGCGGGCCGGGCATGGGCAGGGGGTCGGGATTTCGCGGCTGGCTGCGCGCGAGCGACTTCGAGGTTTCGACGACGCGCCGCAGCGAATCGTCGTCGGTCTTGTTGGTGGTTGCGCGCGCGGTGCGGCCATCTAGCACGGTGCGCACCGAAACGACGAGCGACTGCTCGGCCACGTTTTGGTGGATGGTGTTGTTGGCGAAGCGCGTCAGCGCGTCCGTGACCGCGCCGATTTCGACTTCGGTCTCGTCGGCGTCGCTAAATTTGAAGATGCGCTCGGCGATGCGACGCAGCTCGGCGTCGGAAAGCAGGTGCACGCCGGCGACGGCCGGGCCGGCTGCGCGGCTCTTGGGTGCGAACGCGCTCTTCGGCCGTGTTTTGGAAAGCTGTTTCATGAATCCTTAGTTTCAGGGCACCCGCAACGGGTGATTCGAGTGGCGCAGGCTTCCAGCCTGTGGGGTTTTGTTAGAGCTCGGTCGATCCTGCCGCAACAAACCCCCACAGGCTGGAAGTCTGCGCCACTCAAACCCCTGCCGCCTGAAGGCGGGCGCTACAACGCCAGGGCTTTGCGGCAATCCTCATTTTGCGAAGGCCGCGCCCACTTTTACGTTGCGGAATCGCGCCGGCGAGGCGCCGTGGCCTGTGCCCATGGTTTGCATGGGCTGGCCCTTGCCGCAATTCGGCGTGCCCCACAGCGTCCAGTGCTTGCGCGAGCAAATCGCGTCGCAGCTGTTCCAGAATTCCGTGGTGATTCCGCTGTAGCTGGGATTTTTCAGCATGCGGGTTTTCTTGCCGCCCTTGATCTCCCAGCCGATTTCCGTGGAAAACTGAAAGTGGTAGCGGCGATCGTCGATGGACCAGGAGCGGTTCGTCTCCATCAGAATGGCGTCGTCGGTGTCCGCGATTAGATCCTCGAAGCGCCACGCACCCGGAAGGATGCTGATGTTGGTCATGCGGATGATCGGCAAGCGGTTCCAGGATTCGGTGCGCATCGTGCCGCCCGATTGTTTCAGGCCGATGGAAACGGCAGTCTCGCGATTCGATAGGTAGCCGGTGAAAAGGCCGTTCGTGATGATCGGCGTGCACTGCGCGGGGACGCCTTCATCGTCATAGCCGAAGGTGCCAAGCCCCGGGCCGTGATCGAGCCGCGCGTCAGCCACCACATTCACGATGTCCGAACCGTAGCGCAGCTTGCCGAGCTTCTCCGTCGTGAGGAAACTCATGCCCGCGAAATTCGCTTCCATGCCGAGAACGCGGTCAAGCTCGATGGGATGACCGATGGATTCGTGAATCTGCAGGCCGAGCTGCGAGCCATCGAGGATGATCGTCTTCACGCCCTCGGGCGATTGCGCGGCCGAGTGCAGCGCGACGGCTTCCTCCGCGACGCGCTGCGCGTGGCTCACGAGATTGAGCGACTCGACGAGCTCGTAACCCGCGAGCTGATGCTGACCTCCGAAGCTGTTTGGGTAGGATCGCTTTTGAATTTCGTTTCCCGCAAACGCGGTGGCGACAATTCCCGCGCCCGATTCCATCTTGATCTGGTGGATCGCCGACCCGATCGAGGAAGCGAAGAATTGTTCGATGCGGCGGAAGGCCATCGAAGTCTCCGCAACCGTTACGTCCTTGACGCGCGACATTTCGCGATCGGCGGCGAGGAGCAAATCGAGTTGCCGCTCGATGGGAATCCGGAACGGGTCCTTGACGTAGGGATTCTGCCAGGTGTCCTGATACGACTCGACCGGGACCATTTCCACATCGTGGAGCTTGGCGAGCGCCGACGCTTTGGCGATGGCCACGGCTTCCGCCGCGCAGGCCGAGATTCCTTCGCGCGTGAGGCGGTCGGTGGAGGCGAAGCCCCAGGAGCCGTTCGCGATCACGCGAATGCCGATGCCGTAGGATTCCGATTCGGCGAGCGTGCCGACCTGGCCGTTTTTTGTGGAGAGATCGCGCAGCCGAATGTCCATGACGCGAGCATCGGCGTACGTTGCGCCGCGGGTTTTCGCGGTTTCGAGGGCCCAATTGGCGAAATCGCGCATCATGAGTGGAGAAGAGAAAGGCTGTATGGTTCTACGAAAGAACTTCAGCGGCTAAAGCCGGTCCCGTTAAGCACTTTGCGGCCGGGCTGAAGCCCGGCCCTCCGAAACCGGCTGCAACGGAGCAAAGCGCCGTCCCGAGTCTGTAAGGCTCGACGATCAAAGAAACTTTACGTGCCTTCAGACCAGGACGCGAGGTACAGCTCTTGCTCCGGCGTGAGTTTGTCTATCTGCACGCCCATGGACTCGAGCTTGAGTTTGGCGATCTGGCGGTCGATGGCTTCGGGGACGACGTAGACTTGCGCTTTCAACTCCGAGGCGTGCCGCAGCATGTATTCGGCGGAGAGCGCCTGGTTGGCAAAGCTCATATCCATCACGGCGGCCGGGTGACCTTCGGCGGCGGCTAAGTTGATGAGCCGGCCTTCACCCAGCAGATAAATTCTGCGGCCATCCCTCACCGAATACTCTTCGACGAACGGGCGGGCGATGCGCTTGCCGCTGGACATTTTCTCCAGCGCGGGGATATCGATTTCCACGTTGAAGTGGCCGGAGTTGCAGATCACCGCGCCGTCCTTCATGCGCTCGAAATGTTCGTGGGTCAGAACGGATTTGTTGCCGGTGACGGTGACGAAGATGTCGCCGAGCTTCGCCGCGTCCGCCATGGGCATGACGCGGAAGCCGTCCATCACGGCTTCGATCGCGCGCACGGCGCTGATTTCGGTGACGATCACGTCGGCGCCCAAGCCCTTGGCGCGCATGGCCACGCCCTTGCCGCACCAGCCGTATCCCGCGACGACGACTCTGAGGCCGGCGATCAGCAGATTGGTCGAGCGAATGATGCCGTCAATCGTGGATTGGCCCGTGCCGTACCGGTTGTCGAAAAAGTGCTTGGTCTCGGCATCGTTCACGGCGATGACGGGATACTTCAGGGTTCCGTCCTTGGCCATGGCGCGCAGGCGAATCACGCCGGTCGTCGTTTCTTCCGTGCCGCCGATGACGTCTGGCACAAGATTCTGGTGTTTCGTGAGGAGCAACGTCACGAGGTCCGCGCCGTCGTCCATCGTCATTTGTGGCCTGTGATCGATGCAGGCGTTCAGGTGTGCGTAGTAGGTGGCGTTGTCCTCGCCCTTGATGGCGTATGTCGGAATGCCGAAGTCCTTCACGAGCGACGCGGCGACTTCATCCTGGGTCGAGAGCGGATTCGACGCGCAGAGAACGAGGTCGGCGCCGCCGTCGCGCAGCGTGATCGCGAGGTTCGCCGTTTCGCTGGTCACGTGCAGGCACGCGGACAGGCGCACGCCCTTCAGCGGCTGTTCCTTGATGAATCGCTTGCGGATCAACTGCAGAACGGGCATCTGCTGGTTGGCCCATTCGATTTTTCGCTTGCCCTGTTCCGCCAGGGCCATGTCGCGAACGTCGCCCGCCGTCGTTTGCAGAGTCTTGGTCACGCGAATTTCTCCTGTCGTTCAACTCGCACAAGCCGAGGAGCAAGTGCGGCATTTTCGATTCAAAATGGCCAGCGGCTAAAACCGTCTTGATTCAGATCGAGCAACGGCGCGGCTGAAGCCGTGCCCTACAAAGACTTTCTTTGCTTCCGCGAGGACTACGAAGCCAGACGCTTTTTCGCAGAACAGATCGGAATGAAAGCGCTTTTCCTTTTAGCGGCGCGCGACCACTTCGTGGCCGCCGGTGCGGGCTTCTGCGCGAATCGAGTCGGCCTTGTCGGTCAGCTCCCACGTGAATCCGGGGCCGGTGCGACCGAAGTGGCCGAACGACGCGGTGGGTCGGTAAATCGGCCGCCGCAGGTTGAGCGATTCGATGATGCCGCGCGGCGTCAGCTTGAACGTGCCGCGAATCAAATCGGTAATCTTTTCGTCGGGAATCGAACCGGTCCCGAACGTTTCCGCCATCACGGAAACGGGTTCGGCGACGCCAATGGCGTAGGCCAGTTGCACTTCCACCTTGCGCGCCACACCTGCGGCCACCAGGTTCTTGGCCACGTGCCGCGCCATGTAGCAGGCCGAACGATCGACCTTCGAGGGATCTTTTCCGGAGAACGCGCCGCCACCGTGCCTGCTGTAGCCGCCGTAGGTATCCACGATAATCTTGCGGCCCGTCAGGCCGGCGTCACCCATGGGCCCGCCGACGACGAAGCGTCCGGTGGGATTGATGTGGAATTTTGTGTTTTTGTCCATCAGCGCGGCGGGAACTACTTTGCGGATCACTTCATCGCGCACGGCGTTTTGCAGGTCCATATTGGAAACAGACTCGCTGTGCTGCGTTGAGATGACTATCGTATCCACACGCACCGGCCGACTGCCGTGATATTCAATGGTGACTTGGGACTTCCCGTCCGGCCGGAAAAAGTCGACCACGTTCTTGCGGCGAACTTCGGAGAGACGCTGCACCAGCTTGTGCGCGAGCGTGATCGGAAGCGGCATCAACTCTTCCGTTTCATCGCAGGCGAAGCCGAACATCAGACCCTGATCGCCCGCGCCGCCCGTGTCCACGCCCATGGCGATATCCGGCGACTGGCGCTTCAGCGAAGAGACAACAGCGCAGGTTTCCGCGTCGAAGCCGAATTTGGCGCGCGTGTAGCCCACGTCGCGCACCACGTTACGAGCGATTTCGGAGTAGTCGAGGACAGCTGAGGTGGTGATTTCGCCGGCAACCATCACGAGGCCGGTCGTTACGAGAGTTTCGCAGGCGACGCGCCCGGTCGGGTCTTCCGTCAGCACGGCGTCCAGCACGGCGTCTGAAACCTGGTCGGCGATTTTGTCCGGGTGGCCCTCGGTGACCGATTCCGATGTGAAAAGAAACTTGCGATCCTTCTCGCTCAAGCCAGCACCCCTTCTGAAACGGTCCGCGGGGAACAGCCGGAACATCTCATGTGCAAAAATTCTGTTTTACGTCGAAACCGACGCTAACATGCGCCCCCAACGCTGTCAACGAATTGAGGCCAAGCGTAGTGAGACAACCCTAAATAGCGAAAACGCGAGGCCGAAATGCAGGGCGCGACCGCGTCGTGGGCCGTGTTGCAAGCCGTTCGGTGAACCGCCTCGTTCGTTGTAGCCCGCCTCTTTAGAGGCGGGGTTCGGAATTCATAGGCGAGCGTACACGCCAATCTTGCGTAGAGACCCACGAACCCCGCCTCTAAAGAGGCGGGCTACAGCATACGTGTTGCTTTTCTACTCGTCCCCGGCTTCGGCGGCGTTGCCTAGCGCACCTTTTTTCCGCGCTAGGAGGAAATTGCGGATGAAGGGATCGAGATCGCCGTCGAGGACGCGATCGACGTCCCCCACTTCAAATTTGGTGCGGTGATCCTTGATGAGGCGATACGGTTGGAGCGTGTAGGTGCGAATCTGGCTGCCAAAGCTGATGTCGCGCTTGGTTTCGTCCATCTTGCGCGTTTCCGCCTGGCGCTTTTCGATTTCGAGTTCGTAGAGGCGCGAGCGCAAAACCTTCATGGCCAGCTCGCGATTCTTGTGCTGGCTGCGTTCGTTCTGGCACTGCACGACGATCCCCGACGGCAGGTGCGTGATGCGCACGGCGGTTTCGACCTTGTTCACGTTTTGCCCGCCTTTGCCGCCGGAGCGATACGTATCGATGCGCAAATCGTCGGGCTTGACATCGATTTCGATGCGGTCGTCCACTTCCGGGATCACAAACACGGACGCAAAAGAAGTGTGCCGGCGCGCGGCCTGATCGAACGGAGAAATGCGGATCAACCGGTGCACGCCGCTTTCCGTGGAGAGAAAGCCGAACGCATTCTCGCCTTCGACGCGCACGGTCGCGGATTTAAGGCCCGCGCCTTCTCCGGGCGTCAGATCGAGGACCGTGGCATTCAACCCTTTTCGCTCCGCCCAGCGAAGATACATCCGCAGGAGCATTTCCGCCCAGTCCTGCGATTCCATCCCGCCCGCGCCGGGCTTGATAGTCATGATGGCGTTCAGTCGGTCGTTTTCGCCGGAGAGCAGGGTGAGCGTTTCGAGCTCGGAAACGTAGGTTTCCGCTGCCGTCATTTCGCGGTCGACTTCGTGGAGCAGCGAATCGCGTTGCGCGGAATCTTTCTCTTCCTCAGCGAGATGAAAATAGGTCTCGATGTCGCTGGCCATGGTCGCGAGCTTCGCATCCGCGGAGAGAACCGCATCGGCGGCCTTGCGCTGCTGCATTACTTTTTGGGCTTGTTCCTGATCCTGCCAGAAATCGGGCGCCGAGATTTTGGCTGCGAGGGAGGCTAGCGTTTCGCGGCTGCGGGCAACGTCAAAGATAGCTCCGCACAAGCTCGATGCGTTTGCGAAGCTCTTCCTGCTGTCGTTGCAAATCTTCAATGATCATTTACGTTCCTGTGCCGCTTGATTGTGTCTTCTTTCGCGCGAGCGCGTCGCGCGCCAGGTCTAACACTAACACGAGCGCGCCGAGAACGCACAGCCACGGGAGCCAGTCGCCCCAGCGCGCATACACGGTCATGTCCGAGCGAAGGGCATAGGGGGCGTCCAGTTCCCCGCGGCTATTCGGCGCGAGGCGCGCCACGATGCGCCCGTAAGGGTCGACGGAAACGGTGATCCCGTTGTTCGTATCGCGCAGGAGCCAGCGCCGATTTTCGACCGCGCGCACGCGCGCCATGGCCAGATGCTGCGCGGCGGCGTTCGAGGCGCCGAACCAGGCGTCGTCGGAAATATTGATGAGGAGCTGCGCGCCGGCCTGCGTGAAACGGCGAATTTCATGCGGAAAGACTGCTTCGTAGCAGATATAGACGCCGAATGGTCCGCCGTCGATCTTGCCGACTTTGTATCGGGTGCCCGGCTGAAAATCGCCGACGATGCTCGTCAAATCCCTCGCGAAGAAAAACCAGTTCCGCCACGGCACATATTCGCTGAACGGCACGAGATGAATCTTGTCGTAGATGAAATCGAGCGAACCGTTCGGGCCAAGCAGCGCCGCGCTGTTCGTCACGCCGGCGCGGCCGTTGCCGAGCGGCTTGAAATCGATCACGCCGACGAGAAAGCCGTGGCCCGATTCCCTGGCGATGCGCGCGGCTCGCATATCAAAATTGGGATCCTGCAACGAAAACGGCGCGGGAACCTCCGGCCAAATGACCGGCCCGGGAGATTTTTGCGCCGCGGCGACGCTGATGCGCTCGAGTTCATCCATTTCGCCCGCGTGCGCCTGCATCCAGTCAGCAGAATAAGACGTGGCCACGGGAAAATTGATCTGCACCAGGTGGGCAACGTGGTCCGCCGGCGCTTTCGGAACATAGCGAGGCCCCACAAGCGCAATCACGATCAGCGCGGCGTTAAACCCGATCCACAGCGCCGTGCCTGCCTGCTTTTGCCGGGACATCTGGTAGACCACCCAGGCCGCCAGCGCGCTGTACGACGCGACCAGCAGCGAAAGGCCAAAAATTCCAGTGATCGCCGTCAGTTGCAGTAGCACCGGATTCCCGGCGGCCACGTATCCCAGCAGATTCCACGGAAAGCCGATCGCCGGCAGGTGCGTAATTCCAAATTCCATCGCAACCCACAGAAAGGGCGCGGCGAGGCACGCTCGCTGCACGCAGGTTCCGCTCATCCAGGCGGTCACCGCGGCGAACGCCGCGTGAAAAAGCGAAGCCGCCACAACGAGCAGCGCGAAAACCGCCCCCGCCTGGACTACCGGAAGCGGCCCATATTGCCTCAGTACCGCGTACACCCAGGGAATGCTCATGCCGTAGTACAACGTTCCCTGCAGCAATCCGAGTAGGAACGCAAATCGCGGCCGCGCGCCCAGCGCCGCCAGGATCAGCAGCGCCGGAGCGGTCCATCCCAAAAGTGGAATATTGAACGATGGATACGCAAGCGCCAGCGCAATGCCGGATGCAAGCACCAGCAGCAGCCGCACGGTCCTCGAAAGGTTCATGACCACGGCATTGTAGACCGCCGGTGCGCCGGCCGCACATCTGGAAAACGCGCAGATACAGGCGCGCCGTCGCCGCCGAGGCGGTTATTCGGTGGTAGGGCTAGTTCGGTACGCCACCCGGAACCACATTATTCAAGCCTGATTTTTGTTGACGAAATCGTTCGCGGGGGCATGTCGGGGAAAGCCTTCGCACGCGTTTTGGTCAGCCGTCTTCGCCATGTTTGGCGATTCAGGGCTTCGGTCCGACCGTGACGGTAACCTCAACATGAGCGCCCTTTTTGAGCTTCACATCATCGCCATTTTCGTCGGTTAATGTATTTTCAAAACGTAGATTCCGATGTGAATAGTGGGTCCCGTCAAGGGCAATCTGTGCCTTTTCCGGCCAGCCTAGATGCGGGGGCAGGATAATTTTCTCGACGGTTCCGGGCAGAGTGACCGTTGATTGACCCGGAATTCGCGCAGTATTCAAATTTAATTCCGCGATTCTTGCGGATCTGGCCATGCGCGGCTTCGCCATTTCCTTCCTGACGCTGGAACAGGTCGCGCTGGCGGGTCCTTTCCTATCTTTTTCGTTTGCCATTCATCCATCCTGACGCCGAAATAGAATCCATGCAGTCCAATTTCGAACAGTCGGCAAAGATTGCCCCGCGGATGGTAAAGCCGCACAGACGCAACGATGGCTGGCGCTGCTGCGTGCCCCGATTCCAACGCCGCCGTACGCCCGAAGGTTCCGGCGGTCGCGTGAACGACCGACAGTGAAATAAAAGCGCGTAAATGTCCACAATGGAACATCCCTCCGCCTTCCATGCAATTAGAGTGTCGAACGTGCAGTGATTTCCCGCGCGAAGAAGCATCAGAACCATTTGCAAGAATCAAGATCGCTGATGACCTCGCACGCGGAAGCAAGGAGAAAAAATATATGCTTGGAGTACTCGCCGCGGTTCTGATTGTCCTCTGGCTGCTTGGATTTTTCGCGTTCCACGTAACCACAAGTTTCATCCACATTGCCTTAATTTTGGGGCTAATACTGCTTGTGATGCATTTCCTGAGAGGCAGCACCGCAAGCGTCTAGGACGCCCGCCGGCTTCCGATCCGGTGAAGGCGACGCCCGGATGGCGAGGACAACGAGTTTCAGTGGCGCCGCCACTCCGCATGCGAAGGCGCCCAGCACCAGAAATCGTCTAATGATCGTTTGAGATTCCGTCACGACTTCAGCAAAGGAGAAATATGGGAAGGATCAGACTGTACGTAGCTGTGCTCGCGCTGCTCGGCGCCGGGACCCTGGCGGGATGCTCCGGGACGGCCGCATCACCCGACGTTTCCGATAGCATTCGCAAATCGCTCGATCAAGCGGGTTTCAAAGACGTCTCCGTCAGCCAGGACCGCGACAAAGGCATCGTGACTCTTGGCGGGCAGACGGTAAGTGACGCCGACAAGGCCCAAGCCGAGACGATCGCGAAGTCTCTGGCAGGTGCACAGGTTGTTGCGGATCAGATTGCCGTGATTCCTCCCGGCATCGAAAAAGACGCCAAGGCGGTCAATTCCGATTTGGACGGGGGTATTGAAAAGAATCTGGACGCTGCACTGATTCAAAGCAAACTACAGAAGAGCGTGAAGTACGAAGTAAAGAGCGGCGTCGTTACGCTGACGGGAGAAGTAAATTCGGAAAACAAGCGTACCCGCGCTGAAAACGTGGCGGCCGGGGTGCCGAACGTTCAGCAGGTGGTGAACAATTTGCAGATCAAGGATCAAAAGGCCAGTTCAGCACGATAGGCTGCATGGTTGGTTGAGACACTAAAAAGCACGAACGACTAGAGGAATGGAGAGTCTTATGCGAATGCGAACGAATTTGAAACAATGTGTGTGGATTGCGGCAATGACGCTGGGATTGGGAATTACCGGAGGCACGGCGCGAGTCGTGGCCTCTCCGTCACCGCAGGAGCAGCACGACCAGGATTATTCAAAAAATAAGAACTACCAACTCGGTATGCGTGACGGGCGCGACGACAGCATGCATAAGCGCGACCACTCCAAGAAGAGGACCTTCAAGAAAGACGACGACAAGAAAGATTACGAGACCGGCTATCAGGCAGGTCACGACGGCAATCAACAAGACCATAGATAGCAATCCAGGTCGGGAACAGTTGCGCGAAACGCAAATTCAGCTCGTTGCTACGCGGGGTGTGCCGCTTTCGGGCCCGCAGGAGTTCGCCTCTTACCGGACCGGGGTGACGGCAGACTCGCGCGATTCAGATCGAAATCGACTGTCCACCTATTCCGCGACATAAAACAGTGCTGCTACTGAGTTGAAGTCGATTCTCGGGTTGCAGGCGAATCCAACGGAGGCTGTCATGTCTTCAGATGATGCCATTGTTGCGAGCTCAAACGATCAGTTCCGAACCTTAGGAAGTTTTTGGACCGCTTACGGAGTCATTCGCCTGATCATGGTGCTCTGTCTGCTGATCTACGGCAAGACGTTTACCTTAATGTTTGGCACCCTGCTCAGCCGTGTGCCTGATCCATTTGCGTTGATGGATATCTTTCATTTTCTGTACGTGGTTATGATCGCTTTGTCGGCTGTCTGCGGCTTCGTTGGGTTCGTCGCTGGGCTGGCTCTGTTCGCAGGGCAGCGGTCGGGCCGCAGGCTCGCCCTCGTTGCGGCGGTTCTGTCGGTTCCGATATTCCGCTGGGCATAACCCTGGGGATTTATACGCTCATGGAATTACTTCCTATCAAAACTACACCGTTGTACGGTCGCGCTGGGCACGCGGCCTAGGCGGCCCCAGTCAAAGAAAGAAGAAAAAATGGTCCGCAATTGCTGGGTCAGCAGGTGGCGCCATTCGCGATTGCTTTTCCGTTTCGGCTCAGTGATTCTCGCGGTTCCGGTAAAGCTCGATCACCAGATAGACGACCACCACCACATTGAGAAGCAGCACGATGAGTCGCGGCGCACTAATCCGCTTCGTGAGCTCATAGACTTCCAGCGGAAGAAAGGAAGACGTCGCGATAATCGTGAAGTACTCAGCCCAACGTTTGCCCAGTAACAGACCCGTGCCTTCCGTGAGAAGGAGCGCTGAGTAGAAGAAAGTGCCCACACTCAGTTCCTTAAGCTTCCGAGCGTCAAGAGTCAAAAACTTTTCCAGTAGGCGGTAAATGTAGCGATTGTTGGGGTCGACGCGGAAGATGTTTGCCCAGCGTTCAACTTCGAATGCCAAGTCCTTGTGCAATAGCTTGACGGCACCGATGCCGACAGCAAACAGAACCAGTCCCTTGAAAAGTTTAAAGACCGCGACGATCTGAAGGCCGCGAGGCGTGGCCGCGGGGCCGCTTCTTGGCTCTCGTTGCCGGTGCCTGAGGGGAGTCACGATGCATTTGGATTATATCGTCGGATAGCGTTGCACGCAGCCCTACTTACACACCTCCGGCCAGAAAGTCCGGAATTTGGGCAACGGCAAGACCGCTACTTGCCGGACTCCAGCATCTTTTCCGTACCGAGGAAGTTGGCGTTGTCGTCCACGCACACGACTTCGCCGATGTTCCAGCCGGGTTTCAAGTCGAAGAGGTGGTGTGCGACCCAAGGCTTGGTGTAGGCCTTCCGATCGTCGATCGTAAAATCAATCGTCAAGGCGTCAGGGCTGACCCGCCGGATGCGCTCCACGAGGTGCAGCGCGTCGCTGTGCGGAAGGCCTTCGCCGTCGAGCCAGGTCTTGTCGTTGAAACCGATCGTATCGACGACGAGCGTATCCCCTTCCCACTTGCCGATCGAGTCGCCCATGAACGAAGGGGTTATATCCTCGGAGTGCTGCCGTCCGTCCGTGAAGATTTGGCGCACCAGGTGATCGTACTCGAAAAACATGATCACCCGGCCCGGGACCTGAATAATTTCGAGCGGCTGTCCGACTCGCATCTCGTAAATTCGCGGCACGCCGGGCGGGAAACACTTCGTAACCGGATCGTTGGTCTGCGATAGGGGAACGCCGTGCGATCCGATGTTCGGTTTGGCGGCCTTGTATTTCTCCTCGCCCCAGGGCGTCATCGGCGGCTTTTCGTTGGTGAGGGTTCCTGCGATTTCATGAAACGTGTACGGACGCGAGGTGTCGGGCGGCTTTCGCGATCGCCTCCAAACTCCCGTGAGGTCCGGCGCGGCGGCGTTTGTCGTTCCCTGCGGACCCGCAGTCTGAGCGAATGTGCCGGAAGAAAGTATGAGAACCGCCGCCAAAGCCGCCCCTAAACTCGCCGGGAGTTTCCACATCACAGAGCTCCTATTGGCTTGGGTAGTCTTCGCCGTTCTGGAGTGTCAGTTCCTCGCCGCTCGGAAACACGATCTTCTTGAGACGCAGGATATGCGTCCCGTTTTTCGAGAGATTGCCCGTCACCGTGATCTGATCTCCCGGCTTCAGCGAACTCTTGGTCCAGCCGATCCTCGAAAGGCCCAAGGGGCTGACCGACTCCACGATATACTTTTCGGGCTTGCCCGCCGCATCGTTCACTTCGATATCGACTTCCGTGTGCGGATTCATCCACTGGATACTCGTTACCGTTCCTTTTAAGGTCGTCATCTTTGAAATGTCGTACGACGCTGCGCCGTGGTGCGCAAAGATGGGAACCGAAACCGAGAGCAGAACAACAACACCCAAGAGCGGAGGGCCGAAGAGCTTCACTTTCACGGGAAACCTCCAGAATTGCGGCTAGTTTTTCAATTCAACCGTGACATGTCAACAGATTTTGCGAAGATGTGGCCGCCACTCTCCGAGGTCAGTTACAATTCACGTCCGATGCTTACAGAATGGAGCCTTCACTACCCCCGTTGGGTAATTGAGGACGGCTACCCGTATCGCGATGTGGGTGCGACGTTCGAGTGGTTCAACGTCGACTTTAATGCTGACCCACCGTTAGCGAAGACGGCGGTGCGCTACAAGAGCGCTGTTCCGATTGCTGATTTCGGATACAGGATCACAGGAGAGGTTGAGTGTCTGTCGGAGGAGGGTTGCCTCCTGGACTTTGGTTTGAGGGCGATGTCGTCTCGCACGGCTCTGGCACCTGATTGCAAGCAAGGTGACTACGTAACAGGAGAGATCGCCATTTCCCTCGTATATGGCATTATGTACCTTCCTGAAGCCGTGTTTGAGACGCTCAAATGCAGGTGGCACGTAAATCGCATAACGGCTGATCTCACTCCCTACGTATCCCATCCCGACAATCCTCGGTTCTTCCTCCGCGATGAAACCCGCATTCAGTACGCAGACGTAAGGTCCACGCTTGAGGTCAAGGCGAAAGATTATATTTTGCATTGGACTGAGGACAGATAGTTCCGGCTCCTGCGCCCGCTTGTGCTTCGCCATTGAGTGGGCTCACACTCCAAAAGTGCCATTTGTGAGGACGTGAGGAAAACCGTCGTGGTTTTTGACAGGCCTTAGCGCATAGGGATGGTTCCGGACAGACCGGCGGGTGTAGGATCGCCGGAGGTTCCACGTCGCATCAACGATTTTCGTCGCTCAAAACTAATGGAGGTCAATTTCATGCGCATGAAGGATAGCCGTTTCGCGATTGGATTGTGTTTGTGCGCGGCCTTCGTTGCTGTTTCAGGCCTTTCGTCGATGCTGCTCGCGAACCCGGCGACGAACGCCGCCGCGGCAGCCTACGTGACAACGGCTGAGATTGATGCCGCCCTGCAGCAAATGCCGCCGGGCAGCACAACGTATGACAAACCGATCAAGACGGTCGACACCGGCGCGTACAAAGTCACGATCGTTGTTCTCCGCCGGATTCCGGGCAAGACCGCCGATAGCGGCCTCCTGCACAACCAAGTCACGGAGGTCTATCAAATCGTCTCTGGCGCCGGAATGTTTGAGACCGGCGGCGCGCTGGTGGATGGGAAGCCTGTGGACCTCACGTCAGAAGCCGCCGGCCCCAGTATTAGAGGCACGATTGAGGGTGGTGAAAGCCGACGGATCGGACCGGGCGACGTAGTCGTGATCCCTCCGGGCCTGCCGCACAGGTTCAGCAAGCTCGAAGGAACCATTACTTACCTGGTGACCCGCATCGAAGCGCCCCATCCCTAAGGGAAGAAATTCGGGATAGCTTCGACACTAAAAATATCCCTGTCGTTCAACCCAGAAAATACTTTAGCGTTTAATGATGGACTTGAAGCCCTTGTCCTCGAGGTCCTGGCGCGCTTTCGTTGCGGCGGGATTGTCGGGGTAAGGGCCGACCTGAACGCGGTAGTACTTGTCCGCGCCGGGCGGAATGACGATGGCGGGGAATTTCTTCTGTTGCAAGGCTTGCGCGAGGGCCAGCGCATCATCTTGATGAAGGACTGCCGCGACCTGCAGCATGATTGAGCCCTTGGGAATGAGCGCGGCATCGGAGCCTGACGAAGCTTTCACCGCCTTTTCGGCCTTGGGCGAAGAGGCGACCGGCTTGGGTGACGCTGCCGCTAGTTTCGACGCAGATGCGGGCTGCGCGGCTGCGATCGCCGGCTTCGCCGCAGGCTGCAAATGATCCGGCGCGGTTTGCGGTTCAGCGCTGTGATAGAAATCCCAGTCGGAATTTTTCTTCGGAGCGGGCGCATCGTCGGGCTGCGCGTGAGACTTCGTTTTTGGGTCGAGTGGAGCGGCTTCCGTCTCAAAGCCCACGGGTGAGCCGACCGACGCGCGTAGCTTGGCGTCGTACTGGCTCCGTCCCATCAAATAGCCAAGCGTAAAAACGACGCCAAAGATCACAACGAGAAGCAGGAAAAGTCCGACGAGATGCCTGCCCTCGAGTACGAAATCGCCGCCGCTGCTCTTATTCTTTGACGCCATCTATTGTTTTGTTCCCAGCGCCTTCACCCACTCGTTGATGATATCGATCGGGAGCGGAAACACAATCGTCGTGTTCTTCTCCACCCCAATTTCGGTTAACGTCTGCAGATAGCGCAGCTGAATCGCAGCGGGCTGCCGCTCGAGTACTTCCGCGGCTTCGGCGAGCTTGGCCGACGCCTGGGATTCGCCCTCCGCATGAATGATCTTGGCGCGGCGTTCGCGTTCAGCCTCCGCCTGGCGTCCGATTGCGCGCTGCATCTGCTCCGGAATATCGACCTGCTTCACCTCGACCTTCGTTACTTTAATACCCCAAGGCTCGGTATCCTGGTCAAGGATGACTTGCAACTTGCTGTTGACCTTTTCGCGTTCCGCGAGAATCTCGTCCAGTTCAAACTGGCCGACGATGCTGCGCAGCGTGGTTTGCGCCTTCTGCGAAGTCGCGTACAGATAGTTCTGCACCTGGGACAGCGCGAGGTTCGCGTCCACCACGCGAAAATACGCGACCGCGTTCACCTTCACCGAGACGTTGTCGCGCGTGATGATGTCCTGCGAAGGCACGTCCAGTGTCTCGATGCGCAGAGAAATACGGTAAAGCGTCTCGATCGGCCAAAAGACGAGCCGCAAGCCTGCGCCCTTCGCCTCCGGCTGCATGCGACCGAGGCGCAGCACGACGCCCCGCTCCCACTCTTTGATCACGAACAGCGAATTCCAAAACCAGATCAGAAAAATGAAAAGTGCGATGACCAGCCCGTAGAGTGAGAAGTCCATGTTGTCGCCCTCCCAAGAATTCCCGGCTCGGGAATTGTTGCGGCGTTGAAGTACACGCCGCGGCTCGCGGCTATGGTACCCCATCGGGCGGCACAACGGACGCGGGGGTTCATGCGCCCGGGCCGGGATGCCCGGCGAGAACGACGTGCAGCGTGAGCCCGTCGATGCGCGCGACCTGCACCTGCGCGCCGGCCGGAATTTCTTGCTGCGAAACGGCTCGCCATAATTCGCCGTGCAGCCGCACCATCCCTTGAAAAAATTCAGTGTCGGGCTGGCGCACAAGCGCCTCGGTCACTTCTCCGGGCGCGCCGACGAGTTGCTCGCGGCCGGTCAGCGGCTTCCACGCGCGCGAGCGCAGCACGAGCCGCATCAGCAGAATCGTAAGCAGCGCAAAGGGCAGCGTCGCGCCGAAGGCCACGCCCAGGCTGACACCCGCATGCGTGAGCGGCGAACGCACCAGCATGAGCGCGCCCAGCAGCATGGCGACAATTCCGCCGATCGCCAGCACGCCATGGCTCGTGTACTTCGCTTCCAGAATGAACAACCCAAGCGCAAGCAGGATCAAAACGATTCCGGCGGGCGCGACGGGCAAAATGTGCATCGCATACAGCGCCAGGACCAGCGCGATCCCGCCGACCACTCCGGGCGCGACCATTCCCGGATGCGTGAACTCGGCATAAAGCCCTAGGACTCCGACGATCAGCAAAATGAAAAACGCGTCCGGCTGCACGATGCGCGAAAGAAATTGCTGCCGCAGCGACATGGAGAACGCGGTCAGTTCCGGATTGCGCAACGCGAGTTGTACCGAAGAGCCGTCAAATCGCTTGATCGTTCGGCCGTCCAACTTTGCAAAGAGATCTTCCGGCGACGTCGCGACCAAATCAATGAGCTTGCTGTCGAGGGCTTCCGTTTCGGTCCACGCTTTGCCATCGACAACGGCGGACTCCGCGAGTTCCACGTTTCTCCCGCGTTTCGCGGTATAGCTGCGCAGAAATGCGGTCGCGTCGTTCAGGATTTTCTTCTTCAGCGTCTCATCCACTTGCAGCGGCACGCCGCCGATCGCGAGCAGCGGCGACGCAGCGCCCGTATGCGTTCCCGGCGCCATTGCGGCGATGTCCGCGGACTCCAAAATAAAAAATCCCGCGGAAGCGCCGCGCGATCCCGCGGGCGAGATATAAATCGCCACGGGCACCGGCGATTCCAGAATTTTTTGGATGATATCCTCCATCGAGGTCGAGAGCCCCCCGGGAGTGTCCATCGTGATCAAGATCAGGCTGGCGTGGCGGCGGGCGGCTTCCTCGATTCCGCTGTCCACATATTCCGCCATCACCGGCTCGATCTCGTCACCGATGCGAATCGTCAGGATTTGTGCCGGGCCGGACGGCGAGGAAGAACTCTTCGCCTCTGGCGCCTGCGCGCGCAGTGCGAAAGCGCCGCAAAGCACAATTGCAAACGCCGCAACCGCAAGCCGACGACTCACGGCTCCGCCGGGAGGAGTGAACGTGCGCCGCTCGCTGCGCCGGAGCCCGATCACGGCTGGCCTCCGGCGCCGCTGGCTTTGCGCGGCGATTTCCCAGCCGGCGTTTGCCGCTCCGGCGCCTCACCGACCGGGCGTAAAAGCGCGCGATCCAAATTCCGGACTACGCGCGCAAGCCGCGCGAGCGCGGCGGGATCCTGAAGGTTCGGCACGGCTTCCTTACCTGAATCATCCGCGACTTCGGCGCGAATTCCCGCCGCTTCCTGGGTTTGTCCCAGCGATTCCAGTGTGGCGATGAGCAGCGCCCGCGCTTCCTTGTCGTCCGGGTCGATTTTCCGGGCGCGCTCCAGCGGCGAAACCGCCGTGGCTGCCGTTTTCTGAATGAGCCTGGTCAATGCGACGTTCACCCAATAGTCCGCCTCATCGGGCTCGAGGGCCGCAGCGCGCTCGAATTCCGCTTGCGCCTCGGGCCATTTGCTGAGGCGCATCTCGGCCACGCCCAGGTTGTTGTGCGCTTCGGGCAATTCGAGCAACGCATCCTTTTCTCCGGGCTTGCGCGCTCGATCAAGTAAGCCGGAGAACGCCGCCTCGGCGCGCGCAGCGTCGTTGCGCGCCAGATGGCAGACGCCGGTGGCAAAGCTCGCAATCGGCCCTTCCGGCCGATTCGGAGGCACGCGCGAGTACCACACCAGGGCTGAATCACAATCGTGCCGATCGAAATAAATTTGCCCCAGTTCAAACGCGGGACGGTCCCACCCGGATTCGAGACGCGCCGATTCGCGCAGCAGGCGAAGCCGGTCTTCGTCCTGCGACGCCGTCAGCCCGCGAATGAAATTTTCGAGCGCGTCCAGCCTCAACGTCGGCGGCGGCTCGGAAAAACTAGACGCGTCGCGGCCTGCGCCTTGCGCCGGGCACAACTTCTGTCCGAGCGCGCACAAAATCTGCCAGGTCAAACGGGCGTGCGCACGCGGAAGCTCCTGCATGGGGCCAGTCTCTCTCAGGGCTGGCGAAAGCGAAGCAGGGCTCAGCCGCAGCACCCGCGCTTCGAGCGTAGCCATTTGCCCGTCGGACTCGAAGCGCCCGTAAACAATCACATCGGCATCGGCTTCGCCGGCAATCTTCACCATCATGGCGTGCGAAAATCGCGCGGAGTCCGGCAGCCCCATGTGCTCGAGCACCGCCATGCGATCCTCACGCGAGAGCACATTCACGCTTCGGTCCTCGAGGCGCTCCTCAGTCAACTCGGACAAGCCTTCGCCAAGCCAATCGAGATTCGCCATCTTGCTGTCATCGTGAAAAGGGAAAATCAGGATGGTATCGGAGCGGGATTCCGCGGAGGCGGGTCGCGCTTCATTTGCGAATTGAGCGTGTGCGCCGGGATTCACCAGGAGGGCTCCCGAAAGCGCCGCAACCAGCACGAAAAGCCCAGATCGAAAAATTCGAGGGGGCATCGCCATCACATTGTAACAGAGGCCGCGCGGAGCGCGTGTCGCGTCGCGCACCTGCACGGAATCACGCGCCGGGGCGCGTCGCGGTCGCGCTCGGCTGCGCGGGCGTTACGCGCACGAGCACGGCCTGCACACCGGGATCGTTGATAACGTCCTTGAACGCCGGGTCCGTCGAAACTTTGTCGAGGTCCTTGTAGCCTTCGTCGAGAGACTTGCGGAGGTACTCGGCGCAGTGCGGACCGTCACCCTTCTGCGCGTACACCTTGGCCATCGTGAAAAAGAAGAGGCCGTGATTCGAGACCGAGCGGTCCTGCACCATCGTGCCCACACGCTCGTTGTGCTCGAAGATCGCCGAATCGAGTTCGATCGCTTTCAGAAATTCCGCGGCGGCTTCGGGATATTTGTTGGTGTTGTAATAGGCGAAGCCAAGGTTGGCATGAGTGCCGGCGAGGTCCGGCTCGATAACAACCGCCTTCTGATATTCGCGGATCGCGCGGCGAAAGTCCTTCTGGTGGTAGTACACCATGCCCAGGTTGTTCACCGCGCTCGAAAATTTCTTGTCCGCCTTGGTCGCTCGCACAAAAAACTTTTTGGCCTGCGCGTCATTTCCGAGATCAAGATAGGCGATGCCGATCATGTTCAGGTAAGACGCGTTCTTTGGCTGGGCCTTCGACAAATCGAGATACGTCTGAATGGCCGCGTCGTAGCGCTTTTCCGCCATTTGAATCCTGGCGCGCTGCTCCTGCAGGTCGGCTGGGCTTAGGTCCGGAGGCGCGGCGGCAGCTTGGGATTGCGAAACATCGGCTGTGGGAGCCTGCGCGGGCTGCTGGGCGGACGCACTGGTGCCCGCCAGAAAAAGAAAAACGAGCGCGCAGTATGGAGGAGTCCATCTCATCATGAACACTTCCGAACGACGCCGCTTCAATGTTGCTGATCGGGTGGGTCAGATGCCTTGTCGGCGTCCTTCTTGCCTCCAAAGATACCAAAAATTCGCCGCAAGACGCCTTTTTTGTGTTCGTCGTCCGGCTGTTGATTATCCGCGGAGGGCGGCGGAGACGGCTGGACGCTCGTCGGCCCGGACACGGAATTACCCGCGGCATCGTCTTTCGATTTATCCCCGCCAAATATGTGCGAGAGCCAGGAACCGGGGGTCGCGCCGGCCGTGTGCGCGCCGTGCAGGGGGCAAAATTCCGTGGGTTCCGTGCCGTGGATGTAGACTTCCTCGCGCGTCGTTGGGCATTCGGGCGTAGCCAGCGCCAGGGTTTCCGGATCGATCGTGACTTTGGTCACGCCTTCCGGCATCTCAAACGGCTTCACGTCGCGATACGCGGGCAAATTCATCGCGCCCTTCATGAAGTCGGCCCAGATCGGCGCCGGAGCGTTCGCGCCGGAAAGGCCCAGGTCACGGTTGTCGTCGAAACCGACCCACACGATCGCCAGCAGATTTGAGGTGTAGCCGGCAAACCAGCCGTCGCGCGAAGTGCCGGTCTTGCCCGCCGCCGGCGCATCGAATCCGCGCGAGCGGACCGTCGCGCCCGTGCCGTGGTCGATCACATCCTCGAGCAGGCTGGTGACGAGGAAGGCCACGCGCGGATCGAGTGCGCGCCTTGACCGGACCGCGTTCTGCTCAAGCGCTTCCCCCTGCGCGTTCACCACGTTGCGAATGAACATCGGCTCGGTGCGCACGCCGCCATTGGCCAGAATCGTGTAACCGGTCGCAACTTCGAGCGGCGTCATTTCATATGCGCCAAGCGCGACAGACGGAGTCGGGTGAATCGCCGGATCAAGCCCAAATTCGTGCGCCATATCCGTCACGCGCGTGTAGCCCACGAGTTCGGCGACTTTTACAGTCGCCACGTTGAGCGAATACGTTAGCGCGTCGCGCACCGTGACTTCGCCATGGAATTTTTCGCCGTAATTGTTGGGCGTGTATTCCTTGCCGTCGAAATCGAATGTGGTGGGTTCGTCCATCACGGTGGTCGCGGGCGTAACGATGGGCTTGACTCCATCCACGCCTCCCTGGAACGCCGCCGCATAGACAAACGGCTTGAACGCGGAGCCGGGCTGCCGCCGCGCCAAAATATGGTTGAGCTGGCTTTCGCCGTAATCTCGGCCGCCGATGAGCGCCTTGATTTCGCCGGTGTGCGGGTCGAGAACGATCATCGCGATCTGCGGATGCGGGGCGGGCTGGCCTTCTTTTTTCCAGCGCGCGTATCGCTTCACCAGTTGGGCGTCGATGTTCTTCGCGCCGGCATCGACGGCCTCGCTGGCCAGCCGCTGCAGCTCGGGATTGAGCGTGGTGTAGATGCGGAAGCTCTGCGAGAGCAGGTCCGCTTCGGAGAAGCGATCGAGCAGGTGGTCCTTCACCATGTCGACGAAATACGGCGCGGTGCTGCCTTCGAGCCCTCCGCCGACGATTTGCAAAGGAGTCTTCTTCGCGTCCTTGGCCTGATCGGCCGTGATCACGCCGTTTTCCGTCATCGCCAGGAGCGCCCGGTCCCGCGCCTCAACCGCGCGCTCCGGCTTGCGTTCCGAACTCGAATAGCGATTCGGCGCGTGGATGATGCCCGCCAGGAAGGCCGCCTCGGGCAGCGTCACTTCTCGAAGGTCCTTGTTGAAATAAGCCAGCGAGGCTTCGCCGAATCCATGAATCGCGAAGCTGCCGCGGTTTCCAAGATAAATTTCGTTGGCGTACAGCTCGAAAATCTGCTGCTTGTTGAAGCGGCGCTCCAGTTCCAACGCGACCATCGTTTCGGCAAGTTTGCGTCGCAAGGTGCGGTCCGTGCTGAAGAAAAAGCTCCGCGCGACCTGCATCGAAATCGTGCTGCCGCCCTGCACGCGTGCGCCATGGCGCAAATCGGCCCAGGCCGCGCCCAGAATTCGCACCGGATCAAATCCCGGGTGCTCGAAAAACCGCCGGTCCTCGACGGAAAGCACGGCGTCGCGCAGGACCTTCGGGATATCGCTGTAGTTGATCGCGCGGCGTTTCTCGCGTGAGTCGTCAAAGAGGCTGGTCAAAAGCTCGGGCTCGACTTCCGCGGAATCCATCGCCGCGCCGGTCTCCAGCAAATGAATTCTTTGAATCGCCGAGCCGCTGAAGTCCACCACTAGCCGGTTCTTGCCTCCGAACAGGGATTCGCTCGAGGGTCGAATTTCGATTTCGTTCCCCTGCAATACGTAGCGGCCGGGCGTCCCGGAAACGTCCAATTCGCTGTAGCCGGCGCGTTGCAGATGATTGGCGAGATCGGCCACCGTCATGGTCTCGCCGGTGTAGATCCGCCTCGGAGCGGCATATATTTTCGCTGTGGTCTGCTGCGTATGGCCGGAAAGGCGGAGGTCAATCATCCGGCCAAAGGAGATCCAATAGTAAGTTCCAATCCCGACGACGACAATCAAGCCAAAAAGCGCGGCGCCCAGAAGGAGCAGGCCGATGCTCGAGGCCCAGTTTCCCCGGCCTATTCGAATGCGCAAAATCGTTCTCCGTTCCGCCGCGACAAAACGCCCAACTCCCGATTCGCCCTCAGTGCCCTATTTCTTTAGATGCGTCCCAGGGCAAGGCCGCAGTCCAGTGTACACGGCGCCGTGCGTGAATTCGAACTCGGTTCTGACATGGGGAAATCAATCACCGCGGACAGGCACGACTCAAGGACTGCTGGCTGGAATACGGCACAAGCGAGTTCCCCACGCGGTCTCGCTTGCTACAGCAACGAAGCGTTACTTGCGGCCGGGTGGAAATTCAGCGTCCACTGATACAGCTTCAAGTCAATCGTCACCGAGTAATCCACATCGATATGGACGTTCCCGCCGGTGCCGCTGACTTTTATGTCCTCGGCTTGAACGGGCAACTCCTGCTTCTGCGCTATATCGAGGATGGCCTGCTTGATCTGCTCGTTGCTTCGGTGATTGACGCTGGCGAACCGGGCGATGTCCTGGAGACTGTCCTGAAATTGGTACTCATTGACTAATACCGGCAGAAGCATTGCCATCACGTAAATGAACACGACCAGGATGGCCGTCCAAACGATGGCCTTGATATTCGCCCCACCCCGCTCGTCGCCGCGCCTGCGGCGGCCCTCCGCGCGATGTTCTCCTCCCGAATCAGCGCTTTGGCGCCGGGTCGAAGATACACTCGTCGAGCGAAACGCCGCGTGTAGAAAACATCCCATACTCTAAAATGCTAGCATCGGGCCGGAGGGGTGTCGAGACTGACTCCGCTGCGGGTTTCGGCACAGTAACTTTTTCTAAATCTATGGTAACAGACTACTTACACGCACCGCGCGGTCACGACACTCGGCTAGTAGGCCTTCCCGAAAATGGCCACTTCGTTCGACGGCTTTCCGCAAAAGAGGCATGCCCCCGCGCGGCCCGGCTGTTCGAGTGGAATGCAGCGCAAGGTGGCCTTCGTGGATTCTTTGATTTGCTCTTCGCACTTGGAGTCGCCGCACCAGGGTGAGAGCGCGAATCCCTGCTCGACCACTTGCCGGAATTCCTCGACGTTCTTCGGCTCAAACGTACGCGTGTTACGGAACGCGAGCGCGCGATCGTAGAGCGCCTGCTGGACGGCGGCAAGCTGCTGCGTGACGGCCTCCGCGATGCCCTCCTGTGAGACGAAGCTCTTGCCCTCCTTGCCTGGCTTGTCGCGGCGCGCCAGTACGACGCTGCCCTTGGCCACGTCCTTCGGCCCGATTTCAATGCGCAGCGGGACGCCGCGCATTTCCCAGTCGTTGAACTTGAAGCCGGGGCTTTGGCCCTCGCGCTCGTCCACCTTCACTCGAATTTCGGCTTTCACGAGTTGCTCGCGAATCTTTCTTGCGGCTTCCAAAACCTGCGCCTTCTCTTCGTCGTTTTTGAAAATGGGCACGATGACGATCTGGTACGGCGCGAGCCGCGGCGGCAAGATCAGGCCCTGATCGTCGCCGTGGACCATGATGATCGCGCCCACGAATCGCGTCGAAAGGCCCCACGAGGTCGTCCAGCAGTGCTGGAGCGCGCCGGCCTGGTCGAGATAGCGGATCTCGAAAGCCTTCGCGAAGTTCTGGCCCAGATTGTGCGACGTGCCTGACTGAAGCGCCTTGCCGTCTCCCATCATCGCTTCGATCGAGTAAGTCGCGTCGGCGCCGGCAAACCGCTCGGACGCGGATTTTCTGCCGGGAATGACCGGGATGGCCGCCTCGTTTACTGCAAAATCCGTGTAAATATCGAGCATCTGGCGCGTTTCGGCTTCGGCCTCCTCGAACGTCGCGTGTGCCGTGTGCCCCTCCTGCCAGAAGAATTCCAGGGTGCGCAGAAAGAGCTTCGTGCGCAGTTCCCAGCGCACCACGCTGTTCCACTGATTGATCAAAACAGGCAGATCGCGATAGGACTGAATCCACTTCGCGTAAGCGTGCCCGATGATCGTCTCCGAGGTGGGGCGAATCACCAGCGGCTCTTCCAGTTTTTCGCCGCCGCCATGCGTGACCACGGCCAGCTCCGGTGAGAACCCTGCGACGTGGGACTGCTCCTTGCTGATAAAACTCTGCGGAATGAGCAACGGAAACGCGGCGTTCACGTGGCCCGTGGCCTTAAAGCGCCGATCCAGTTGCGCGGTGATGTTTTCCCAAAGCGACCAGCCGTACGGCCGCACAATCATGCACCCGCGCACCGGCGCGTAGTCCGCAAGCTCCGCCCGCAACACGAGCTGGTTGTACCACTCCGAAAAGTCTTCAGAGCGAGAAGGTAGCTTCAAATCCGCCATGCGAGCAGGTCCTTTGCGGTGAGTTGAATTGAATCAAGGCAAACGAGCGTAGCCGAGCGAATCAGGGGTGTCAACAAAAGCGGCGCACTTAGGACCGCTGCGGCTCAACCTTGCTGCGACGCCAGGCGGGGGGCCGTTTCGGCGCCGGACAATTTTGCGTTTTGCTTTTTGACTGTTCGCACCGGCTGGAACCGTTCCTGACTTGCGTCGTACGTCGTCACCGATCCTTCGGCAATGTGGTACACCCAGCCGTGCAGGGTTACGCTGCCCTGCTCGAGGCCTGCGGCGACTGTCGGGTGCGTGCGAAGGTTCGCGAGCTGCTCGATCACGTTGCGCTCGGTGAGCGCGAGCAGGAACTCGGCCTCTCCCATTTTGTCCTTGAGGCCGGCGACGGCGCGCCGGGCAGGCTGGGCGTGGCGCAGCCAAGCGCTTACATTGCGCAAAGGCTTGAGCGCCTCAGGATTCAGGACGCCCTTCATCACGCCACAATCCGTGTGGCCGCACACGATCACATCCGGCACGCCAAGCACTCCAACCGCGTATTCAATCGTCGCGGAGACTCCGCCGAGCGCCTGCGGGTAGCGCGGCACGACATTGCCGATGACGCGGCAGATAAACAGCTCGCCGGGCTTGGTCTGCGTGATCAGGCAAGGATCAATTCGGGAATCGGCGCAGGTGATAAAGAGGGCGGTTGGACGCTGCTGCAGCGCCAGCTTCTGAAACAATTCTCGCTGCTTGGGAAAGACGCGCTTTTGAAAGCGATTCAGTCCGCGCAGGATGCGGTCGAGTGGCATGGCAGGGGTATTCTGCATCAAATGGAAAGGAGGTTCTACCAAAAACACCCGAGAAATATGACAGGTCTCCAATGACGTTTCTTGTCCATTGCTTGGAAACGGAGTAGCCAACAGATAATAAAAGACTTACATTCACGCCTGGAGTTGACCGAATCGGGGGTAAGGCGCATCTAATTTTTGTGTAGAAAAAGCGAAATCGTGCGATAATGGCGGTTCAGAGTCATGGTTTTTCGCATCGCATGAGGGAGCGTTGGCTGCAAGGAAGCTGAGCGCGTATCTTTCGCAGTTCTCCGTCAAAGTAGATCGCAGGGGGCAGTCGGCAGTCCGCCGGCACCGCAGTTCGTTCGCGCGCCGTCGCAATTCGTAACTGGCTGAAAATAAATAGATTGGTAATAATTCTTGGTTTTTACCGGACTGCCGCGTTACTAAGCGCCGGAAAATGAGTCTAACACCTTGAGAATCAATTCGCTCAAGGTGTGCACCCAACCTGGGCCTGGCGAGGCGCGATGCGGGCCGGACCGACCGTAAATATCTGACTCCCAAGGGGGAAAGAGCTTGTCTCTGAATAATCAAGAAGCGGGCGACGAAGTCCGAAGCATCATCGGTATCGGCAAGGAGCGCAGATTTCTGCCTGCCGACGAGGAAGAGGCAGTCCTGCCTGCGATCGAAATCGCGCAGGAGCCTGAGGACGCGGAGCACCACCTGTCGACACTCGACCCCGTTGCCGGGGCGCCCGACGAGGAGTTGACCGGAGCGGGAGCCGCGCATGCCGAGTTGGGAGACGCGGAGCCCGAGTCGGCAGCGGAAACATCCGACCTCGATCTCACTCCCGGCGCCCTGGACAAGAACAACGACCCGGTACGTCTCTATCTCCGGGAGATGGGCACTGTGCCGCTGCTGAAGCGGCAAGACGAAGTCGCCATCGCGAAGCGCATGGAGCGCGGCCACCTGATGGTACTGAAGACCATTTCGCGGTCGCCGATCGTGATCAAGGAATTGATCTCGGTGGCCAACCAGCTTCGCCAGAGCACGCTTTCGGTGAAGAAAATTGTTCAGTTCGATCAGGAAGAGCTGACCGATGAAGAGACCGAGATCAAGACGCGCGACATTCTGCGCGTGATCGGGAAGATCGAGAAGCTTTACGACCTGGCGCGCAAGCAGGCCGCCCAACTCGAAAAGACGGCGAAATCGAACAAGCGCCTCTATCTGCGGCACCGGAATAATCTGGCGCGGACGCGCGTGGAGATGTCTCAGCAGGTGCGATCGATCGACTTCCACGCCCTCGAGAAGAAGCGGCTCATGGACTTGCTTCGCCACACCGTCGAGCGCGTGCAGACGCTCGAGCGCGAGGTCGCGAAACTCGAGCGACGCGCGGATGCATCGAAGGGTGAAAACGCCGCCGAGGCGCGCAAGGAACTGCGCCTGCGCCGCGCCGAGCTGCGCGAAATTGAAGCGGACAGCGAAACCGGACTCCTCGACATGAAGCGCATGCTGCAAGTAGCGCTGCGCGGAGAGGCCGAAGCCAGCCAGGCCAAGAAGGAAATGGTCGAGGCCAATCTGCGCCTGGTCGTTTCCATTGCCAAGAAATACACCAACCGCGGGCTGCAGTTCCTCGACCTGATTCAGGAGGGCAACATCGGCCTGATGAAGGGCGCGGAAAAGTTCGAGTGGCGCCGCGGGTACAAGTTCTCCACTTACGCCACGTGGTGGATCCGCCAGGCCGTGACGCGCGCCATTGCCGATCAGGCTCGCACGATTCGCGTGCCGGTGCACATGATCGAGACGATCAACAAGCAACTGCGCATCAGCCGCGAACTCGTGCAGGAACTTGGCCGCGAGCCGCGCGTCGACGAAATCGCCGAGCGACTCGGCGTACCCGTCGAAAAGGTGCGCAAGACCAAGGAGGTCGCGCAGCAGCCCGTCTCCCTCGAGACGCCCATCGGCGAAGAGGAAGACTCCCACCTCGGCGAATTCATCGAGGACAAGTCTTCGCTTTCACCTTCGGACGCGGCCATCAGCATCAGTTTGCAGGAGCAGACCGAATCCCTGCTGAAGACGCTGACGCCTCGCGAGGAGCGTGTGATCAAGATGCGCTTCGGCCTGGAAGACGGGTCCGAGCATACGCTGGAGGAAGTAGGGCAGTCGTTCGCGGTCACGCGGGAACGCATCCGCCAGATCGAAGCGAAGGCGCTGCGCAAGTTGCGACACCCATCCAGATCGAGGAATCTGCGCACTTTCCTCGAAGATACCGTATAGCGAATGTTTTGAGCCCGGACGTCGCTGCGGCTTCGCCTCCTATTTTTTCTGCGCGGGCTTCAGCGACGTCCACGGCACATTCCTTGTAATGTGCCCCTGCCCATCCGTAGACTTGAGGTTGGCGGTCTGCATCAGCGAGTTGATATCGGCAACTTCAAACACACCCTCTTGCATGCTCATCGCAACTCGATCGCCCCTTTTGGGGGCGACCGGATTCACGGCTGTATTCATGTTTCCTCCTCGTAACCGGTTCTGGCCCAGATAAAATGCCGAAGGGGTGGGTTCTTATGTAGTTAGTTCTACTACGGCTGGCCCGCGATTTCCAGAGATTTGATGTTGATGTGGGCGATTTTGTGCCGATGTTAATAGGATTGCACCTGAACGCGGGTGCGTGAAGCGATTTGGGCGTATTCTTTCAATTGGGGACGGAGCCATGACGGAGCAAGATTTGATCATTGCCGTTGCAAAGCGGTTCAAGGAAATGCCGCGCAAGGAACGAGTTGCGAGCATCCGGGAGCTCGCTTCCAGATCGGCTGCCGACAAGCTATTCGTGCGCCGTATTTCCCTGCTTTGTTCAGAGAGGCTTTTCCAAGCGCCAGGCGCTCCCCCCTCAGCCCGGCAGCGGTCGCGACGCGCAACGCTGTAAGAGTTCGCAATCGAAGCCCTGTTGCCTTCGGCGGCGCCTTAGGTGGGGGACGTCTGCGGTGATTGGAATTAGCTTACCGATTCCGCTAGAATCGCTCCAGTCATGGAAACCCAAATTTCGCAGCGCATGAACCGCTCGTTGCAGGAAGACGATCCTGAAATTGCCGAGGTGTTGCGCGAGGAAGGGCGGCGCCAGGGCACGGGTCTCGAGCTGATCCCCTCGGAGAATTTTGTCTCGGAAGCGGTGCTCGAAGCGATGGGCTCGGTGCTCACGAACAAATACGCCGAGGGCTATCCCGGCCGGCGCTACTACGGCGGCTGCGAATTCGCCGACCGCGCCGAGCAGCTGGCGATCGACCGCGCGAAGGCGCTCTTCGGCGCGGAACACGCCAACGTGCAGTCCCACTCGGGCACCCAGGCCAACGTTTCCGTGTACATGTCCGCGCTGCAGCCGGGCGACACGGTCCTCGGCATGAATCTCGCGCACGGCGGCCACCTCACGCACGGGCACCCGCTCAATTTTTCCGGAAAGATGTATAAGTTCGTACCCTACGGCGTGAGCAAGGAAACCGAGACGATCGATTACGACGAACTCGCGCGCATTGCCGCGGAGCACAAACCGAAAATGATCGTCGCGGGCGCGAGCGCCTATTCGCGCATCATCGATTTCCCACGCATGGCGGAGATCGCTCGCTCCGTGGGCGCGCTCTTCTTCGTGGACATGGCGCACATCGCGGGGCTCGTGGCGGGCGGGATGCATCCAAGCCCGGTGCCGCATGCTGATTTCGTTTCGACCACGACGCACAAGACGCTGCGCGGGCCGCGCGGGGGCCTGGTGATGTGCAAGGCGCAATTCGCGAAGGAACTCGACCGCATCACCTTCCCGGGAACGCAGGGCGGCCCGCTGATGCACATCATCGCCGCGAAAGCCGTGTGCCTGAAGGAAGCGTCCGAACCCGGCTTCCGCGACTACGCAAAGCAAATTGTCACGAATGCGCAGCGGCTCGCTGCTGAAATTACCAGGGCCGGCTTCCGCATCGTCAGCGGCGGCACGGACAATCATCTCTTCCTGATCGATCTCTATTCCCGCGGAATCACCGGCAAGGACGCGCAGCCGGCCCTCGATCGCGCGGGGATCACCGTGAACAAGAATTCCATTCCCTTCGACCCCACGCCGCCGATGACGGGGGGCGGAATCCGCCTCGGCACGCCGGCGGTGACCACGCGCGGGATGCTCGAGCCGGACATGGCGCGCATCGCGTCCTGGATCGCCGAAGTGCTCTTGCACATGGGCGACGTCGCGCGCGAGCGGCGCATCCGAGCCGAGGTCGCGGATTTTGCGGTGCAGTTCCCGCTCTACACGCGGCGCTGGGACATCGCGCCGACTCTGGCCGGTACGCGCGGCACGGCGGTCTGATCGCGGCCGGGATGCGTGTTGCGATCGATATCCGGCGCGCCGGCGATTTCGGAATCGGCACGTACATCCGCAACATCGTTAACCAGTTCGCGCGCGCGAGCAACGGCACCGAATACCTGTTGATCGGCCAGCAGTCCCACCTCAAGGAATTCGATCCCCTCCCCGAGAATTTCACGCTGCTCGACTATCACTCCGAACCAGGATCCTTTCACACTCACATGCACCTGCCGTACCTGCTGCACAAGCGCGGCGTCGACCTGCTGCACATGCCGTGGTTTTACGCCCCGGCCATCGTGCCGTCGCGCCTGGTGATTACGATTCACGACCTGACCGACATCCTCACGCCGCCGCCGGGAATTTCAGCGACCCTGCAGGCCGGACGGTTGTTTTTTGCGAGGCGCGCGCTGACGCGAGCCGACCGCATCCTGGCCGTGTCTCATTCCTCGAAGCGCGACCTGTCCCGGACATTCGACGTCGCGGAAGAGAAAATCGAAGTGGTCTACAACGCCCTTGACGAACGATTCCTGCTCGAGCCCATGCCCGAGGGCGGCGACCGCATTCTCGAACGCCTTGCGGTCACCGATCCGTTCGTGCTCTACGCCGGCAACATCAAGCCGCAGAAAAATCTTCCGCGGCTGATCGAGGCGTTCGCCGTGGCCAAGGCGGAGCTGCGCGACCATCCGAAATATTCGACCTTGAAATTGTTGCTCATCGGGGACTCCGCGGAGGAGCATTCGGACCTGCGCCGCGCCGTGTTGCGCTCGCGTGTGCAGGGCGATGTGCGCTTCCTCGGATTTGTGCCGCATCCCGTGCTGCGCGTGTTTTATTCCCGCGCGAGCGCGTTCCTCTTCCCGTCGCTCTACGAAGGCTTTGGGCTGCCTCCGCTGGAGGCCATGGCTCACGGCACTCCGGTGCTGACGTCGAGCGCGTCGTCTTTGCCCGAGGTGTTTTCGCAGGCCGCGCTGATGGTGAATCCCGAAAATATTTTTGAAATCGCGCGCGGGATACGCCAAATCTTGACGGAGGACGTGCTGCGCGAGGCGCTCGTTCGCCGCGGATATGAGCTCGTCCAGAAATATTCGTGGGAACGCTCGGCCGAGCAGGTGCAGGACGTCTACCGCTCGGTGGTTGCCGGCGAGCCGGTGAAGGCGACGGCGTAGAAACGCAACGCGCTCATCAAAAGTGTGACGAACGGTGTGGCGAACAGCCACCCGAATGCAGCTTCAGGGGCTAAAGCCCAGTTCATGCCAGATCGTTACGGCCGGGCTGAAGCCCGGCCCTCCAACGACCTCGTCGTTGGTTGCATGGTCTGTACTGCCAAGTGCGGTTACGCCCTCCAAATGCATATCGCCGGATTTTCCCGCGCGGCACTTATATCCGGATTTCGGAGGGCCGGGCTTCAGCCCGGCCATGATGGTGCGGTCACGATCGGCTTTAGCCGCTGAAGCTGCCTTTCGTTTTACCTCTCGGCCGTGCTGCGCACTTGTGTCCTCGGCGTGTGCTGCGTCACTCAAGTTCACCTATTCCTCCGTCGCAATTATTTCAAGCTCGCGCACGACGCCGTCGCGAATCGAGAATACGCGGATGGGTTCGGGCGCGCCCTCAAGCAGCGAAACGATGAAATACGTATGATCCGGATAGCCGGCCTGCTCGATGTCGGTTGGAGACGGAACATTTTCGCTGGCGACATGCGAATGGTAGTGGCCGAGGTGGGTCAATCCTTCGGCGCGAAGAGTCTTGAAGAGGCGAAACAATTCTCGCGGGTCGATTTCGTAGGCTGTGGCGCTCGCGAGCGCGTTTGCCGCCGGGAAAATGTGGGTGATTACGCCGTCGCGCCCGGCGAGCAGCCCGCAGCATTCGATCCCCGGCTCGCTCCGCGCATGATCAAGGATCTTCTGTAAGATTTCCGTGCGAATTCGGATGAGCTTGGCATCGGCCATGCAGCCGAGTGTACCTCAGGCCAGGTACGCGAAGTGATGCGCGTGCTTGCCTTGAAAACGCGTGGCGCGAAATTACGCGGAAACGCTCAGATTGGAGGCACTCGACGGAACGGACGCGCTGCTCGCTGCGCCGCCGGCCCCGGAAACGAACGGCGGCACGAAGCCTCCGATTTCCTGGAGATCGTTCTGCAAGGTGGCGAAGGCGGATTGCGCGCCCGAGAGATTTCCCGCCTGCAGCGACTGCGCGAGCTGGCTGAACGCCTGATTGATCGGACTCGTTAGGGGATTCGATCCGGACTGCTGCGACTCTTCCGCGCGGTGGTGATGGTGATGATGCCCATGCGCCTGCGCCACATTCTGCTGCGCGTCCTGCTGCGCGTTCGTGTAGTCGCTTTGCGCCGCCTGCAGGTTCCCGGATTGCAAATCCTGCCCGAGCTGATTGAAGGCTTGCACGAGAGGATTGGCCGAGTTCTGCGCCTGCGACAGACCGGGCAGATTTTGCGAGATCGTCGCGTAGTCCTTCTGTGCTTGGGTCAGGTTACCGGACTGCAGATCCTGGCCCAGCTGCTGAAACTCAGTTTTGAGCTGCTGAAATTTCGACGAGCCACCCTCTCCGCGCTCGCTCTGCTGCACGTTTTGAGTTGCGCCCGAAGCGAACAGATTGCTGCTCAAGATTCCGATGATGGACATGCGTGCACCTCGTGTTGGGATCTGACCCGAACCTAAGCCGATTCCCTTCTTGAATTCGCCCGATGAACTGATCGGCAAAGCCGCGCGACGCTTTAGCGCTTTCAGCGTTCCGCGCGCCTGCGTGTTTCACAAGGCATGCATCATGCCAAATTCGCTCGTCCGGACAGAATGCGTAATTTAACGGAATCTAAATGCTTTGCGGCGGGATGCAAATCGCGGCGCGTCCATCCGCGCAGCCATGCGGGCAAGAAAGTCGTCACCACACGAACGCCGGCGGCATATTTTGCCGCCTTGTAGGACAGGCTTTGAGCTTGTCGGGGTTGGTCACGGCTGGATCGATGACGCTCTAACAAACGCCGACAGGCTGGAAGCCTGTCCTACAAAGAAGGCATCCCGGAAATGTTTTTTGAAAAGGGTTAAGCCTTTTGCGCGGCGCGGCGGAGGAATGTTGGCACGTCGAGATCGTCCGCAGCCGTCGTATTTTCCTGGTGGATGGTTTCGCTCACCACCGGACGCGGCGCCTCCTGCGGAATTTCCTGCGGCTGTGCCGCAACGGGCGCTTCTTCCTCGCGCCCGGCCTTCCAGGTTTTCGGCAAGTAGGAAGGCTTCTGGTGCGGCTGGCGGCGCGCGGCTTCGCGGAAGCCCGCGGCGATCACCGTGATTTTCACCTGCTCCTTCATGTTCTCGTCCATCACCGCGCCGAAGATAATGTTGGCGTTCTCGTGCGCGGCCTTTTCGATCACGGACGAAGCCTCGTGCACCTCATTGAGCGTGAGGCTGGAAGAGCCGCAAATATTGATCAGAATGCCCTGCGCGCCCTGAATCGAATTGTCCTCAAGCAGCGGGCTGTTGATGGCGCGCGTCGCGGCGTCCACCGCACGGTTCGCGCCCGAGGCCACCGCGGTGCCCATTACCGCGTATCCCTGGCCCTGCATGATGGTGCGCACGTCGGCAAAGTCGCGGTTGATGATGCCGGGAATCGTGATGATGTCGCTGATCCCTTGCACGGCCTGGCGCAGCACGTCGTCAGCGATGCGGAACGCCTCAAAGAAACTCGTGCCGGCTTCCACGGTTTCGAGGAGCCGCTCGTTGGGAATCACGATAACGGTATCGACGCTGCCAACGAGTTCGGAGAGCGCCTGCTCGGCCTGCTGCTGCCGGCGCTTACCCTCGAAGAGAAATGGCTTCGTGACCACCGCGACGGTCAGCGCGCCAAGCTCGCTCGCGAGCGAAGCGACAACGGGCGCGGCGCCGCTGCCCGTGCCGCCACCGAGGCCCGTGGTAAGAAAAATCATGTCCGAGCCTTCGAGCGCCTCGATAATCTTGTCAGTGTCCTCGAGCGCCGCCTTGCGGCCGACTTCGGGATTGGCGCCCGCGCCCAGTCCCTTGGTGAGCTTGCTGCCCAGCTGCAATTTCAGCGGAGCCTGCGAGAGCTTCAGCGCCTGCAAATCGGTGTTCGCGGCAATAAATTCGACGCCCTCGACTTTGGCGCGAATCATGCGGTTGACGGCGTTGCATCCGCCGCCGCCGACGCCGATGACCTTGATCTTCGCGCCCTGCAGGCTGTTCTCGTCGCTGAATGAAATCCGGATCCCCGCGTCTTTCGCCATTTCAGTTCCTCCGCCGAAAAATTGGCCCTGCCCCGCCGGCGTCTTTCGCATCACGCTCCGGCGAACATGCTCTTCAGTTTTCCTACGAACGTGGCCGGCTTCTGCGGCGCCTGGCGCCGGGCTCGCGCGCCGTACAGAAGCAGGCCGACTACGGTTGCGTACTCGGGCCGGGAAAGCCGCTCGGGCATCCCCGGAAGTCCCCGGGGAACCGCCACGCGGGCGGGCAAGTGGAACATGCTCTCGGCCAACTCCACAAGTCCCCGCAGATGCGCTCCGCCGCCGGTGAACACCAGCCCGGCGGGAATCTGCGGGATGAAGCCGCCGCGCTGCAATTCATCGCGCACGAGCGAAAGCAGTTCCTGCGCCCTCGGTTCCAAAACTTCGTTCAGCATGCGCGTGAACACGGTGCGCGGCGGCCGGTCGCCGACGCTGGCGATTTCGATGGCGCGATCCTCGATGATCAGGTCCTTGAAGACGCAGCCGTGCTCGCGCTTGATTTTCTCCGCCTCGGGAATCGGCGTGCGCAGGCCGACGGCCAGGTCGTTCGTGAAGTGGTCGCCGCCCACGGGAATCGCCGCCGCGTGCCGCAACACTCCGTTGCCGAAGATCACCAGCTCCGAAGTTCCGCCGCCGATATCGAGCAGACAGCAGCCCAGATCGCGCTCATCCTGCGTGAGGCAGGATTCCGCCGAGGCCAGCGGCTCGAGAACGGTGTCCGCGACTTCGACGCCCGCCTGGTTGATGGCGATCACCAGGTTTTGCATGGCGGAGGCCGAATACGTCACGAGGTGAACGTTCACTTCAAGCCGCCCGCCGATCATGCCCAGCGGGTCGCGAATATTATCGTGGGAGTCGAGCAGGAACTCCTGTGGAAGAACGTGCAAAACCACGCGGTCCTCGGGAAGCGAGATGTTGCGCGCGGCATCGACGGCGTGATGCACGTCGTCGCGGTTGATGTCCCGCGCGCGATGGCCGACGGTGATGCCGCCGCGGCTGTTGACGCCGCGCAGGTGGCTGCCCGCGACGCCCGCGATCACGCGCTCGACGGGAACGCCGGCGACGCCCTCGGCTTCCTCAATCGCGCGGCGCACGGAAGTGGCCGCCGCGCCGATGTTGGCGATGAGTCCCTTGCGCAGGCCCTTCGATTCGGCCGCGCCCATGGCGACAAACTTCGCGCCCGTTTCGGTCAGCTCGCTGATGATGGCGCACGTCTTCGTGCTGCCGACGTCCAGCGCGACAAGGTACTTTTCCTTTTTCGTCAATCCGCCGCTCCTAAACCATGGCTACTTCAAAATTGTGGCCGGCCGCCAAGCCATGTGTAGTGACCAACCTTTAGGTTGGCCAGCGCGAGCCAAGCTCGGCAGCCTGCGCCGCCGGTTCGACCGTATGCCCGTCCGCCGCGGCGGACGGGCGCCACAACTCAGCGCTTCTTGTGCGCTACGGCCGGGCGCACCGGTACGACGCGCTCGGGCGCGCTTTGCTTCACATTGGCCGCGATGGTCTTCGATTCCGGATTCACCACCACCTGGCGCGCGAACCGCAAATCCACCGAATCGACGCTGCCCGCGCTTGCCCGCCAACTGTCGATATTCTCCGCGAGCAATCGGTAGCGATTGTCAAAATCGGAGTCGCCGAAGTGCACGAGCACCGGCGCAGTACTTCCAGGCGCCGCGCCGAGTCCGGTGAGCGTTGCGCGCAGATCGGAGGAGTCCGAGAGATCGACCTCGCTGACGCGATCGTCGGCGCCGGGCCGCGTGGCCTCAATTTCCTTCATGAAGCGCACGAACAAATTCATCCGCTGCTCGCGCGAATCCCGCGGCATCGATTCCGAAATGCCGCCGACCACCGGGAACTTGAATTCCCCGTCCGCCGGCCGCTCGAGGATCACGCCGTGCGCGTCCACCAGAGAAAGGTCGTTGCCGGCGCGAAGAAACGCGATGGGCGAGCGCTCCGCGATCTCCACGCGAATCCGGTTGGGCATCACGCGTTGCACGTGGGCTTGATCGACCCAAGGGAGCATCTCGATCTGCTCGCGGCGCTCGGTCAGCGGAACGCGCACCACGCTGCGGCCCATGTCCGCCGAAAATTTGTCGGCGATCGCTTTCGCCGGGACGTAGCGATTGCCGTACACTTCAATCTGCTCGGCGCTCCTCAGCAAAACGCCCGGGGAATAGAGCAAATAGGTTGCAGCTTGGTACAGCGCGAACCCGAGGCAGATTGCCGCGACGCCGCCCACCAGGATTCGGCGATAAAGCGGCCAGGCCTTGCGGCTGAATTTGCGCTTGCGGATTTCGACCGGCTTCTGGCGGCGCAGATACTTCGGCTCGTCTTCAGCCAGTGCGTCCGCGGGAAGATAATCGGGTTCAGCGCTCATCGTTTATTTCCAGATCGTCCGGACCATCACTGCTTCCACACGATCACTTCTTCCTCGAGCTCGACGCCGTAGCGCTCGCGCACACGCCGGCGAACGTCGGCGATCAGCTCGAGCATCTCGGCGGCCGAGGCATGCCCGGCGTTGATGAAAAAATTGGCGTGGCGGTCGCTGACGCGGGCGTCGCCGACGTGATGGCCCTTCAGACCCAACTCGTCGATCATGCGCCCGGCGGACCCGCCCGGCGGATTCTTGAAAATACAGCCCGCGCTTTTTTGATTGAGCGGCTGACTGGCGCGCCGCTTTTCATTGCAGATGCGAATTCCTTGAAGTATCTCGCTGTACGGTTTGGACGGAAGTTCCAGTCGCACCGACAGCATAATATCATCGAGCGCGAAAGATGTATGCCGGTATTCAAAATTTATTTCAGCGCCTCGCAGGATTTCGATCTGCCCGGTGGCCGCCCGGTAGACCTTCACTTCGCGGACGTAGGTTCCGATTTGCGTGCCGTAGGCGCCCGCGTTCATCCTCAGCGCCCCTCCCACCGATCCCGGAACGCCGATCAGGCCTTCCATGCCGCCGAGGTTTTGCTTTGCGCAGGTGGTGACGGTGCGGCCGAGGTCAGCGGCGCAATCGACGTAGACGTTGTTGCCCTCGAAGCGGATTTCGGGGACCTGCCGCGCCAGTTGCAGCACTACCCAGGGCAACTCGCCGTCGGGCAGCAGCACGTTGCTGCCCCCGCCGAGGAAGCGGTGCGGCGTTTTCGTTTCTTTCAAGAGGCGAATCAGGCCGGGCAGCGCTTCGTGTTTCCGGATGACGAGAACGTCGGACGTGCCGCCGATTCCGAGCGAGGTCAAATCGGCGAGCGACACGGAGGGTTTGTGCTCAACGCCGAGGGCGCCAATCGCGGCCAGCAATTTGGAATCGCTAATACGCATGCGGCAAAGAAACCCTCGCTCCCAAAAGAATCGCCAGCTCGCCCCCCATGGTGCAGGCTTCAGCCTGTGGGGTTTGGACCTTGCAAGGACTAACCCCCGCAGGCTGAAGCCCGCGCCACTTAAAATCACAGCTCATGGTGCAGCGTCACCCTCGCCCCAAGCAGAATCGCCAGCTCGCCCGGCGCTCGACTCACGTTGCCCGCGCCGATCGTGAGGATGGCGTCTCCCGGCCGCGCGACGCGCAGCAGCTCCTCGATCCCTTCCTGCATCGAGCTTCGATAGACCACCTGCTTGTGTCCGGCCGCGCGGATCGCGTCTGCGAGCGCCTGACCGGTAACGCCCGGAACCGGCTGCTCGCCCGCCGCGTAAATGTCCATCAACACAACCATGTCCGCCTGATTGAAAGCGCGGCAGAACTCGTCCCAAAGATGTTTCGTGCGCGTGTAGCGGTGCGGTTGAAAAAGAACCAGCAAGCGGTCGTAACCGCACAGGCGCGCGGCTTCCAGCGTGGCGCGGATTTCGGCGGGATGGTGGCCGTAATCGTCGATCAGCGTGATGTGATTGATGACTCCCTTGACCTCGAAGCGGCGGCCCACGCCCGCAAATTCTCCGAGACCCACGCGGATCAATTCCGGCGGAACATTCAAGTAGAGCGCAACGGCGGCCGCGGCGGCGGCGTTGCGGACATTGTGAATTCCCGGCGGCCCGTTTAAGTGGAATTTCCCGAGGTCGTCGCCGCGATACGTCAACCGAAATTCGCTCTCAAGCCCGAGCAGCTCGATGTCGCTGATCACCAGATCGGCCTGGCTTGAGGTGCCGTAGGTGATGACCGGGCGCTTCACATTCGGAATGATCGCCTGTACGTTCGGCTCATCGAGGCAGAGCACGGCGGCGCCGTAGAACGGCACGCGATTCACAAATTGCGTGAACACATCCTGAATTTCCTCGAGCGATTTGTACGTGTCGAGATGCTCGCGATCGATCGTGGTGACGACGGCCACGACCGGCGCGAGAAGCAGAAACGTGCGGTCGCTCTCGTCTGCTTCGACCACCATGTATTCGCCGCGCCCGAGGCGCACGGTCGAGCCGATGTGGTTCACGCGCCCGCCCACGACGAACGTGGGGTCAAGACCAGCGGCAGCCAGGACGCTCGCGGTCATTGATGTGGTCGTAGTCTTGCCATGCGCTCCCGCTATGGCGATCCCGTATTTCAGGCGCATCAGTTCGCCCAGCATCTCCGCTCGCGGGATCACCGGAATTTTCAAGTGGTGGGCTTCGACGATCTCGGGGTTCTCAGCATGGATCGCCGAGGAAACCACGACGACGTGGGCGCCGTGAACCTGTTCCGCGCGATGCCCCTCGAAAATTTCCGCGCCCATGTTCTGTAGCCGCTCGGTGAGGGCTGAAATTTTCGCGTCCGAGCCCGAAACCGAATAGCCGAGCGTCAGCAGCACCTCGGCGATGCCGCTCATGCCGATCCCGCCGATCCCGACGAGGTGAATGCGCTTGAAATTGTGGAACGTGACCATCATATGTTTTCTTGCGGGCTCCCCGCCCGGGCGACTCCCTCGATCAAGTTGACGATCTCCTGCACCGCGTGCGGCTTTGCAAGGCGCCGCGCGTTCGCCGCCATCGCCGCAAGTGCGGCGGGCTGGTCCAGTAAAGCAAAAATTTCCTGCACGAGACGTTCCGCAGTGAGCTGGGGCTCCGGGATCAGCCGCGCCGCGCCCGCGCGTTCCATTTCCTGGGCGTTGCGCAACTGGTGGCTGTCGGTGGATGCGCCGAAGGGGATGAAGATGGCGGCACGTCCGGCGGCGGCGACTTCAGCGGCGGTGATGGCGCCGGCGCGGCAAACGATCAAATCGGCTTGGGCAAATCGCTCCGCCATGTTCCCGATGAAGGGGAGAACCTCCGCGTTGATTTCGCGGCGCGCATAGGCCACGCGCACCGCATTATAGTCGCGCTCGCCGGTCTGGTGAATGATCGAGATGCGATGCTGTTGCGCAGCCAGCAAGTCCGCGGCGTCCACGAGCGTGCGATTGATGATGAGCGCGCCCTGGCTGCCTCCGGTGATCAGGATGTGAAACGGCTCGGCGGGCTCGCGCGCGGGAATCGCGAAAAATTCCGGGCGCACGGGAATCCCCGTGAGCGTAGCCTTCTTGCCCCAAAGCTTCGTCGGCGATTCGTAGGCCGTGGCGATGCGGGTCGCCATGCGCGCGAGCACGCGATTCGTGAATCCAGGCTCGGCGTTCGGCTCGAACACCACAGTAGGCAATCCGCGCAGGACGGCGGCGAGCATCATCGGCCCGGCGGCGTATCCGCCCACGCCGAGCGCGGCGCGGAATTTGTGGCGGCGAAGAATCGAGAACGAATCCCACATCGCCGGTGCGAGTTTCGCCACGTTGCGCGCGAATCTCACCCCGCCGATGCCCTTCAGCCCGGCGGAGCGAATCGTCTCCAGCGGAAATCCCGCCTCGGGCACGAGGCGCGCTTCAATCCCGCGTTGCGTTCCGACGAACACGACTTCTCTTTCTCCCTCTCGTGACATCCACTCCCGTGCGACGGCGAGCGCCGGAAATACGTGGCCGCCCGTGCCGCCTCCCGCGATCAGCAGCGTGGTGCGGGCTTTAGCCTGCGAGGTTTGGACCGTGCTCGGCCTAACCCCGACAGGCTGAAAGCCTGTCCCACTCATTCTCAATCCGCCTGCCGGCTGATATTCAGGAGCACGCCGGTGGCCAGCAGCATCACCAGCAGGCTCGATCCGCCATAGCTGATGAACGGCAGCGGAATCCCCTTCGTTGGCATCATGCCGAGCACCACGCCAAGATTGATCATCGTCTGGCTCAGAATCATTACCGTGATGCCGAGCGCGGCGAAGCGGCCGAACTCGTCGCCCGTCTTGAAAGCCGAGCGGAGACCGCGCCAGCCGTAAACCGCAAAGAGCGAAAGCACGATCGCGCCGCCGATGAATCCCAGCTCCTCGCACAGCACGGCGAAAATAAAATCGGTGTGCGCCTCGGGTAAATAAAATAATTTCTGCTTGCTTTCCATCAGTCCAACGCCGGTGAAGCCGCCGGAGCCAACTGCGATCAGCGATTGCAGAAGCTGGAAGCCACGGCCCTGTGGATCGGCCGTGGGATTGAGGAACGCGACGACGCGCTCGTATCGCCACGACACGCGTACGATCAGCAGATAGATGACCGGCAGCGCCGCCAGCCCCGCTCCGATGATGTACTTCCCGTTGAGCCCCGCGACGTAAAGCATTGCCACCGCGATGATGAAAATTTCCACGGCCGTGCCGAGATCCGGCTCGATGACGACCAGGCCCACGAGCACTAGCACCGGGCCGAGCGCCGGAAGAATCGTGTGCTTCCAGTCGTTGATCCCGAAGCTGTCCGGGCGGCGCCGCATTTCGAGAAACCAGGCCAGATAGAAAATCACGGCGAGCTTTGCCAGTTCGGACGGCTGCAGGCTGGCGGGGCCCAGGCGAATCCAGCGGTGCGTGGCGTGCGATTTATCCAGAAAGAACACGCCCGCGAGCATCACGAGCACGGCGAAGAGCGCGGTGAAAATCACTTCCGGCCGCCGCAGTTTCCGGTAATCGAGATTCATCACCGCCATCATTCCGCCCAGGCCGAACGCGAGCCACAGAAGCTGCCGCAGGAGGAAATGCGAGCCGTTGCCGTACTCATCGCGCGCGGTGACGGCCGAAGCGCTGAACACCATGATCGCGCCGATCAGGCACAGCGCCAGCGTCGAGCCGAACATCCAGCGGTCGGTTTGGAGTTGCCGTGGCATAAGGGGAAACCGTTTCTCCTTTTCTGGGGCGCCGAGTCAACGGTGGCGCGTCCCCCAAATTTGTCATTCCGAGTGAAGCGAGGAATCTCTCTGTTCCGGCGTCCAAAAGCGAAGAGAGACTCCTCGCTTCGCTCGGAATGACAAAAATTGTGATGGCGGCGCTCAGGCCGCGTGCAATTTCTCGAGTTCGCGGACGAGTTGCTTGAACACGCGCCCGCGATGCTCGTAACTCTCAAATTGATCGAAGCTCGCGCACGCGGGCGCGAGCAGAACGGTGTCGCCCGGCTGTGCGCGCTTGGCGGCCGCTTGCACGGCGCGCGCCAGCGTCTCCGCGCGCTCAATGGGAACCACACCCTCAAGTTGCGCTTCGATTTTCTCCGCCGCGCTGCCGATCAGGATCGCCATGCGCGCTCGCTCGCGCAGCGCCTGCCGCAAAATCCGGTAATCGCAGCCCTTGTCCTTGCCGCCGAGGATCACGAGGACGTTTCCAGGAAACGCGTCGAGCGCCTTGAGCGTGGCGTCGACATTCGTCGCCTTCGAGTCGTTGAAGTAGTCGACGCCGGAAATTGTGGCGACGTATTCGATCCGGTGCTCGACGCCCGCGAACGTGCGCACGCCTTCCGAGATCGCCGCCGGCTCGACTCCGGCCAGCTTCGCGGCGGCCGCGGCGGCGAGAACATTTTCAATGTTGTGGCTCCCGCGCAGGCCGATTACCCCGCGCTCGAGCAGGACCGATTCGACGCCGTCGCAGCGAAAGACGATTTCGTTGTCGCGGAGGTAGCACCCGCTCGCGACACGCTTCAGTCGGCTGAACCAGAACACGCACGGCCCAGTGGGCGCATATTGTGGAGCGACCGCGTCTTCGGCGTTGATGATTGCGGCGTCGTCTGCCGTTTGATTTTCAAACATGCGGGCTTTCGTCTTGCCGTAGATCTCGATCGATCCGTGCCGGTCGAGATGATCGGGCGTAACGTTGAGCAGGACCGCAATGTCCGGCCGGAACGCCGAAATGGATTCGAGCTGAAAGCTGCTGGCCTCGACCACGGTGAAACCCGCATCGCTCGACAGATCGACGCGCGAAATCAAAGGCGTGCCGATGTTTCCCGCGACTTGCACCGGCAGCCCAGCGGTTTCCAGGATGTGGCCGATGAGCGCGGTCGTCGTGGTCTTTCCGTTCGAGCCGGTGATGCAGATTAATCGCCCACGCAAGAATCGCCAGGCCAGTTCGATTTCGCTCCACACCGGAACGCCGATGGCCCGAGCAGCGGCGAGCGGCGGCAGCGTGGGAGGCACGCCCGGGCTCGGCACAATCAAATCCTGCCGGACAAAAGTTTCCGGGTGATGCCCGCCGAGTTCGAGAGAGACGCCTGCGGCGCGCAGCTTGGCGGCGGCTTCCGCGATTTCAGCCTCGGGCCGCGCTTCGGTCGCGGTCACGCGCGCGCCGCGCTCGGCGCAAAAGAGCGCCGTGGCGATGCCGGTACGCGCGAGGCCCACCACCAGCACCTGTTTGCCCGCGAGTTCGATGGTCGGTTTCAATCCGCTACCTCAATTTCAAAGTCGTCAGCGAAAAAAGCGCAAACACCAGCGCCGCGATCCAAAATCGCACGATGGTCTTCGATTCGCTCCAGCCCGAAAGCTCGAAATGATGGTGCAGTGGCGACATCCGGAAAATGCGCTTGCCGGTGAGCCGGAACGACAGCACCTGCAGGATGACCGAGAGCGCTTCCAAAACAAAAACGCCGCCGACAAAAAACAACAATATCTCCTGCTTGATCGCCACGGCGATCATTCCAATCGTTCCGCCGAGCGCGAGCGAACCCACGTCACCCATGAAGACTTCCGCTGGGTGCGCGTTGTACCAAAGGAATCCGAGCGACGATCCGACAAGCGCGCCGCAAAACACCGTCAGTTCGCCGACTTGCGGCAGATGCTGGATGTCCAGATAGTTGGAGAAACGCGCGAAGCTGGTCACGTACGTCAAAACCGTCAGCGCGCTCGCCGCAACCACCACGCAGCCGATCGCCAGGCCGTCCAGGCCGTCGGTGAGATTCACGGCGTTCGACGAGCCCACCATGACCGCCGTGACGAAGATCAGAAACGGAAGGTAAGAAAGCCACCAGAAGTATTGACTCGAAAGCAGCGAGTGAATCACCAGGTCCGGATGGAAATTCTTGAAAAATGGAACGCTGAGCTGCGTCGAGTACGTGCCGCTCGCCGTCATCAGGAGAAGCGCGAGCGCGACGCAGCAGCTCGCGAGAATCTGCCAAAAAAGTTTTCCGGTGCCGCTCAATCCGAGATTCCTCTTCTTCATCACCTTGCTGTAATCGTCGACGAAGCCGATCGCTCCGAACACGATCATCGTGGCCATGGCGAACCAGACGTATTCGTTTTGGAGGTCGCCCCAGAGCAGCGTGGGGGCGATGGTCGCTCCGACGATCAGAACGCCGCCCATCGTCGGCGTGCCCGCTTTGGCTTGGTGGCTCTTGGGACCCTCCTCGCGTATGAATTGGCCGACCTGCAGATCGCGAAGCCGGCGAATCACCCACGGACCGAGCACCAGGGAAATCAGCATCGCGGTGAGGCTTGCCAGCGCGGTGCGAACGGTGATGTACCGAAACACGTTGAGCGCGTGAAAATAGCGCTGGAGCACGTCGTAGAAGAGATAGAGCAGCATTTCAGCCGCGCTCCTTGGGCGCGCCGCTCGCCACGGGTGCAGCTTGCTTCGCGTCGGCGCGCGCGAAACGCGCATCGAGTGCCTCGACGATTCGCTCCATCTTCACGCCGCGCGAACCTTTCACGAGGAGAACGTCGCCTCGCTCGATCAAACCTTCGATGAACGCGCCGGCTTCAGCCGACGACGCAAGAAATTTGGCACACGCGGCCGGATGGCCCGCGTCGACCGCGCCGCGAACGAAGCTTTCCGCATCACCTTGCACGCCGACGATCCAGTCGAGCTTGCCGCCCGACGCAGCCGCACGCCCAGCCTCACGATGCAGCTCAGCCGAGGTTGGGCCCAGTTCGAGCATCTCGCCGGCGGCGAGGATGTGCCTTCCGCTCGTGGGAGTGTTCGCGAGCAACTCGACCATCGCCGCAAGGGCCACCGGGTTCGAGTTGTAGCAATCGTTGATCACGGTAAATCCCGCGCCGTATTGCAGGACCCGGCCGCGCATGCCCGTCGCCTCGAGCTTCGGAAAAACTTCCTTCGCCTCGGCAGCGCCGATGCCCCAAGCGCTCGCCGCCGCCAGCGCCGCCAGCGCGTTGGAAATGTTGTGGCGTCCGGCCAGCGGCAAACTCAGCCGAGTGCGGCTCCCCCCGGCGATAAAGTCGAATTCCGTACCCTGCAAACCGCGATCCTCAATTTTCTCGGCTCGGAAATCGGCGCGCTCCGAAATGCCAAACGTCACCACGCGCCCCGGCGCAACCCCCGCAAACCGCGCCACGCGCGGATCGTCCGCATTGAGCACGGCGACGCTTTCGCGCCCCACCAGCCCCTCGATCAACTCGCGCTTGGCCAGCGCAATCTCGTCCACCGAAGCGAAAAACTCCAGATGCACCGGCGCGACGCGCGTCACGACTCCAACCTCCGGCCGCGCGATTTCCGCCAAGCGCTTCAACTCGCCCGCATGCGACATCCCCAGTTCGACCACCGCCGCATCGTCCGTCTCTTCCAGCCGCAGCAGTTGCAGCGGCAGGCCGTACTCATTGTTCAGATTGCCTTCGGACTTCAGTACGCGGAACCTCGCGGCCAGCAGCGCCGCCAAAATTTCCTTCGTTGTGGTCTTCCCGGCCGACCCGGTGACAGCTGCGAGCCGCCGCCCCCACCGCGTTCGGACGGCCCGCGCCAACCCCTGAAGCGCGTCGAGCGTGTCCGGGACGGCGTACAATTTGGAGCGGTACGCCTCGGCAAAGCCCGCGACACGGCCCTCCGCCACGACGCCCGCCAGGGCCCCAGACTCCAGGGCCGCCACCACGAAATCGTGTCCATCGTGACGCGGTCCGTGTATGGCCACGAATAGCTCGCCGCGAGCCAGGGTGCGAGAATTAATCGAGACGCCGGCCAGCCGGGCCAGGGGGTCGAGGCCTCCGGGCGGCCTAACCGCCAGAGCGCGAGCCACTTCTTCAACCGTCCACCGCATAGCGTCCTCAAAGGGCTGGGCTTCACTGGTCTGGGGTCACCCTTGGATCAGCGTCCCTTACAAATAAAGAGCAAATCGAATGCCGCCGGAAGCGGCTTCCCGGCTACCCGCCTAATCCCCGTAGCCGCGCTGGGTCAGGATTCGCCGCGCCACCTCGCGGTCGTCAAACTCGATGGTCCGGTCGCGCAGTACCTGGTAGGTCTCATGTCCCTTGCCCGCCAGCAGCACGATGTCGCCCGCGCGGGCTTCGTCCAGGGCCAGATGGATGGCTTTCTCCCGGTCCGGCTCGATAAAGAGCTTGGCCTTCGTGCGTTGAATGCCGACGATGGCGTCGTTGATGATCAGCAGCGGGTCCTCGGTGCGAGGATTGTCCGAGGTCAGAACGACGATTTCACTCGAGCGCCCGGCCGCTTCTCCCATCAGCGGACGCTTGGTGCGGTCGCGGTCCCCGCCGCAACCGAACAGCGTGATGATGCGGCCCGTCGGATTCAAATCCTTTGCGGTCGCCAGCAGGTTGCGCAGCGCATCATCGGTATGGGCGTAATCCACGATCACGAGGAAGGGCTGCCCCGCTTCGATACGCTCGAAGCGCCCGGGCACGGCGGAAAGCTGCGCGATGCCGGTGGCGATGACCTCTTTGGGAAGATCGAGTGCCACTCCGGCACTGACCGCAGCCAGGATGTTGTACACGTTGTGCCGGCCGACGAGCTTTGAGCGAATCTCGATTTTTCCGGCCGGCGTCTCGGCGGTGAATTCGATGCCGGTCAGCGAAGTTTCCGGTTTGCGCGTCGTCACGTCGGCGCCAGGTTCCATGCCGTAGGTCAAAGTGCGCGACGCGAGACCGACGAGACGCCGCCCGTACTCATCGTCATGATTGACTACACCCGCGGCCGGAGGAGGGCCGCCCGTACCTTCGAAGAGGCGACGCTTTGCCGCGAAGTAATCGTCGAGGGTCTTGTGGTAATCGAGGTGATCGCGCGTGAGGTTTGTGAAAATTGCGACCGCGAACGGGCATCCCCACAAGCGATCGAGTGCGAGGGCGTGCGAACTGGCCTCGAGCACCGCGTGCGTTCCACCGGCCTGAACGATTTGCGCCAAGTATTTCTGCAGGTCGAGCGATTCGGGTGTCGTGTTGGGCGCGGGAAGGGATGCGCGGACCAAGCGATAACCGATCGTGCCGAGGAGCCCCACTTCGCAACCCGCTGCGCGCAAAATCGAATCCACCAAGTAGGAAGTCGTCGTTTTACCGTTCGTTCCCGTTACGCCGACGAGTTTCAGAATCTCCGCAGGCCGCGCGTAGAAATTGGCGCCAGCGATCGCCAGGGCCTTGCGCGCGCTCGGCACTTGAACCCACGGGAAATTCGAGGGTAGCGCGCTTGAACGCGGCTCCTCGCTGATCATCGCCAGCGCGCCCCGTGCAGTGGCGTCGGCCACAAACTTGTTGCCGTCGGTTTTTTCACCGCGGATCGCAACGAACAAAGTTCCGGGTTTCACCCGTCTGCTGTCGTAGGCGATTTCAGAAATTTCCACGTCGCCGAGCGTAGCCACCGCGCCCGCATCGATGCCGCGCAGCAGCTTGGCGAGACGAATGGTCGCGCGCGCGGGTCCCGCCCGAGCCGTGTCTGCCTGGTCTTCGCCGTTATCCGCCACGGTCACCGCCTTCGGGCTCACTTAATTTTTCCCCTTGCCGCGGCCGACATGAGCCCCGCTCCACGAGTAAATTGTACGGTGATCCGATTGCCCCGCCCAATCGGCGCGCCGGGCTCCGGAGATTGTTCGGTCGCCACACCCGTTCCCACGAGGACCGGAACCAGGCCCATTTTCAAACAAGCCTCGGTGGCATCGCGCACAGTCTTTCCAAGCAGGTTGGGAGCGGGAATCCCGTCACCCTCCGCAATCTCAACTGTGGGCGCGGGGGCAGCCAGTGGCGGAGGCGCGCTCGCGGGCAGCACATCCGAATCGACCGCCGTGGGCGCCTGCATCGGAGCGAAATCGCTCATGTCCGACAAATTATCATCCTTCTCGCTTGCCGCCGGAACGCGGCTCGCGCGAAGTTTCTCCGCAGCAACGGGGACGTCGCGCGGCACATCGAGATACCCAAGCACCTGCTGCGTCACGCGCTGGAAGACCGGCGCCGCGACCTGCCCGCCTTCGTGCGCGCCCGCCGGCGAATCAAGCTGCACATAAACCGTGATCGCAGGGGAATTGATCGGAGCGAAGCCGACGAACGAAGCGATCAAATCGTGAGTCGAGTAACGCCCGGTATCAGGATCGTATTTTTGCGCCGTGCCGGTTTTTCCCGCCGATGTATAGCCCGCGAGCTTCGCCTTCTTGCCCGTGCCTTCGAGCACTACGCCTTCGAGCATGCGGCGCATCGATGCCGCCGTGGTGGCGCGAATCACGCGGCGCGGAGGCTCCTGTGATTCCAGCGGCTCGGTGATCTGGCTTCCGCGGTGAAACTCGCGAATCACGTGCGGGCGCACGATCAGTCCGCCGTTCGCGATCGCCGATACCGCCGCGGTCATTTGCAGCGGCGTCACGCCCACTTCCTGTCCCATAGAAATCGAACCGACCGACACCGGGGTCCAATTCTCGAGGCGGCGCACTTTCCCGCGGCTTTCGCCGGGCAAATCGACTCCGGTCGGCTGGCCGAATCCGAATGCCGTGATGTAGTCGTAAAATTTCGGCGCTCCGAGCCGCAGGCCAATCTTGATCGCGCCAACGTCGCTCGAATTGGCCAGAACTTGCGCGACGGTCAGGTTTCCGTACGCCTTGTGATCGCGAATGCGATGGCCGGCGATGTAAATCGCGCCGTTCTGGCAGTCGATCACTTCGTCCGGATTCGTGACGCCCTGATCGATGGCCGCGGAAAGCGTCACGATTTTGAAAACGGAACCCGGCTCGTACAGAGAACTAGCGGCGCGATCGACGCGCGATTCGGGCGCGCTGTCCTTGGCCGCGTTGGGATTGAATGTCGGCCAGTTCGCCACGGCCAGCAGCTCGCCGGAATTCGGGTTCTCGACGATGACGGTGCCGGCCTTGGCCTGCGTGTCCCGAATCGCCTGCGCGAGTTCCTTCTCCGCGATGTACTGAATTTTTTCATCGAGTGTGAGGATCACGCTCGTGCCGGCATCGGGCGCCTTGTCGTTCGAGTCATACCAGCGGCGATGCGCGTCGGCGAGGATCAGCATTTTGCCCGGCTTGCTGCGAATCGCGTCATCGAACGAATACTCGATTCCTCCCAGCCCTTTCTCGTCGATGTCCACGTAGCCGAGAACGTGCGCGGCCAGTTCGCGCTTTGGATAGAATCGCCCGCCTTCGCGCTGGAAATAGATCCCGCGCAGATTCATGGCGGCGATGCGCTCGGCCTTTTCGGGCGGCAGCTTGCGCGCGATCCAGGCAAACGAGTGCGAGCTGGCGATGCGCGTGGCGATGTCGTCGGCGGGAACGTCAAGAACTTTTCCGATGAGGCGCGCCACCATGTCCGGATCGGCGATTTCGGAAGGCACGGCAAACGCGGAATCCACGGGCACGCTCATGGCCAGCGGATTCAAGTTGCGGTCAAAAATTTCGGCGCGACTCGCGCCGACGTCCACGATCAGCCGCTGCTGGTGCTGCGCGCGGGAGTAGTACTCGCTGTAGCAGTAGAGCTGCAGGTAGGCCAGCCGCCCGAACACCGCCGCGGTCCATATCGCCGCGAGCGCGGCGACAATCATGATCCGCTTCCGGGGGCTCTGAAGATCCATTTGATTGCCGGGGACGCATAGCCGAACGGTGGAAATAGCGCGGGTGCGTCCGCCTGGCCGGTCCGCTCCGGTTTAACCTTTCAATTCAATCTGCAATTCCGGTGGGGGATGCCGTGCCCAAGAAGCCTATCGCTGGGCTTCCGGAACGCCCGCTGTGCGAGCCTCTGCCATCACCGCGTTCGGCGGCAGATCCATCGGCGCCACTTGTCCCGGCAGGGGAGCGGTCAGCCCAAGTTCGCGGCGCGCGATCACATCGATGCGTCCGGGCGCGCGCAGCCCCGCGATCTCCAGCTTCAGTTCCTGGTTGAGTTCCGTGGCCTGGGCGCGCTCGCCGCGCAACGACTCAAGCTGGTAGCGCAACTGGATCGTCTGAAAATGCTGCCAGGCATAGAGAAAGGCGCCGAGGGCGATGAACGCGCCGAGCAAAACCACGCGGACGCATTCGCGCAAATGATTTGGCGCAACGACCCGCACCAGCCGCGAATTATCGATCTGTCTTACGGTGTAAAACTCGGTCATGCCAGCCACTCTTCCTCTTGCGGCGCCCCGGCCGGGTGGGGCTCGATCTTTTCGGCTGCGCGCATCTTCACGCTGCGCGCGCGCGGATTGGCCGCAACCTCCGCGTCGGAAGCCTGAATCACTTTCTTGGTGAGAATCTTGAGCGCGCCTTCATGTGCGAGCCGCTGAAAGCTTTGCTTCACTTGGCGGTCTTCCAGCGAGTGATAGCTGAGCATCACCCACCGGCCGCCGGGAGATAGTGTGGCAGGAACCCTAGAAAGAAACTGCCCGAGTTCCTCCATCTCTCGATTCACCGCAATCCGCAGCGCCA